>Ga0213828_1000008_pt1 | contig 584458 bp, 495 predicted proteins | sample MC6MC0897MG_FD_180664 | JGI IMG/M metagenome (GOLD analysis project Ga0213828, IMG submission 180664) | Enriched soil aggregate microbial communities from Iowa State University, Ames, United States - MC6-MC0897-MG | ecosystem: Environmental > Terrestrial > Soil > Unclassified | place: USA...
ATGTATGATTATCTGAAACATACGGGACATCCTACGGATGAAAATGGTAATATGGTCATCGGAACAGATATTTACAGCGCCTTTGTTGGTTTGAGAAACACAATCTTGGTGTACACCAAAGATGCAATTTTGGTGCTGCAAAAAGAAAGCTCGCAGGATGTGAAGAAAATCTATAATACGTTGGAAAGACACCAGTCCAAACTGATCGATTAAAAAGGACGCGAATATGTTTTTTTTAATCCACTTATTTTGGTTTAAACATCAACACTATTACGAGTGGCTATGTCACTATTCATGATCCTATTATCGGTAAGATTTAACACTGCTGTTAATTAGTTCAGTTCAATACTCATTAATTGACTGGTAATTAGTGTAATGTGATAGCGATGTGATAGCGTAACTTTTGTAAGCGACATAAAGTATGCAGATAATTGTATGAAGGTAATTGTTAAAATGTAAATTTTAATAATGACATCATTATACTGCACGAATGGGCGTTCAGTAATCAATATAAATTTTATGTTATCAAAACGAAAAAAAGAAGGTGTGGTTAAAACTTTTAAAATTGCACCTGACATCATTTACTTTACTTCAACTTTTGTTCTACTCCTATTAATACTTTTTACCTTTGATAATCCTTGGACTGATGAATATTTAGATCAAAGGATAAACAATTTGTTTCATTTGAATCAGAGTTTCATTAATCTTACATTTAAAGACCTATGTCTAATATTTAATATTATTGGTGTCTTATTTTCTATTTATGTTCCTAGCCAGTTAAAATGGCTTATGGCTCCTTTTATCGTGCTAAATATTTTATTTATTTACAATTTGCATATTTTTATATGATCTGTAAGATGATAAAAATAAGGATGTTATTATTTTTAAAACGCAATTAAAAATTAGTTTTAATTTAGATAAGTTGTTGATAAAGTGTTTGTTGTGCTTAAATAGGATTGGTTTCTTCAAGAAGGGATATTTTTTTACTTTTTAGTATTGGGGAAATCTGTATGCACATTTAGATTAATAAACGTGAAACATTACAACTATAAAATTGAATAATTATGCAAGTTAACGTATCGGTGATTATACCTTTCTACAACGTCTCAATGTACATAGACAATTGTGTAAAAACATTGAGTGAACAAACACTGAAAGGAATTGAATTTTTGTTTATAGACGATTGTAGTACAGATGACAGTTTGTCTGTGTTAGAATGTGCAGTGGCAAGCTATTTCAAAGATACAGCGCAGGTAAAGGTCATTAAACATGATCGAAATAGAGGCGTTTCTTCAGCAAGAAATACAGGATTAGCAAATGCTTCGGGTACTTTTATCGGCTGGACAGATGCGGATGACAATATTGAAGCAAATATGTTTGAGCTATTGTACAATCGTGCTATTGAGGTTGGAGCAGATATTGTTTGGTGCGACTTTTATAATTCATATCTAGATAGAGCCGACAGAATAAGCCAGTTATATTTAGAGGATCCACTGGTCTGTGTTAAAGGCTTAATAAAGGGAGAACTTATGGGGGCCCTATGGAATAAGCTCGTTCGAAGATCCTTATTTGAAAAAAATCAGATCCATTTTCCAGACGGATTGAATATGTGTGAAGATTTAAGGGTTTCTGTACAGCTTTATCATTCAGCAAAAAAGGTTTCATATCTACCGCAATCACTCTATCACTATATAAAACATCGGTCTAATTCGATCAGTGTCCGCAGTGTTAACAGTACATCCGTTAATTTAGAATGGGTAGAAAATGTAAAAGGAATTGTTCGTTTTTTAAAGGAAGAAAAAATGCAAGGAATTTCCTCAGATTTAATGCTTCTGAAACTTCGTCCCAAGAATAATCTTTTGGTCCATGGCAGAAATCTCACTTCTTTCAAGCAGTGGACACAAATTTTCCCTGAAGCTAATCATTTTATTTGGAAAACTAAACTTCCACTTTATTATAAGATATTAGCTGCATTTGCTATGAAGAATATTATGTTTCCGATAAAATGTGCATTATTTATTAAATATAAACTATTTAAGCGATCTTAAAAATACCCCCAAAAGTGGAAAATGTATAGTTACTCTTCCTAATTATAAATAGTGTCCCTCTTCCTCATTTATCCACATAGCTTTTTGCTAATTTATCTTTTTTGAAGTGTGATAGCCATGTGATAGCAGAATTTTTGTTCCCTCAATAAAGTATCCTGATAATTGCATCTGGTTCATTGTTAAAGATGAAATTTTTAGCAAGTGAGCTCATTTTACTGAACCAATAGATGTTTAGTAAAAGTTTTATGTTATCAGAATGAAGTAATAAAACCTTGATTAAGGTTCTTTAAAATTAATATTCGCTACATATGAGTTTTAGATTCGACATCGGTGCACTACGTGCATTTGCCGTAATTGCTGTTTTTTTTTATCATTTTAAAATACCTTTTTTTGATGGAGGATTTGCCGGTGTAGATATCTTCTTTGTGATTTCGGGATATTTAATGACAAGTATAATCCTTAATGGATTTAAAAAACATAATTTCTCCTATACACAATTTGTAAAGAAGAGAATAATAAGAATAGTACCCCCATTATTAGTTATTAGTGCATTCATATTATTAGCGTCATGCATATTATTTTTTGGAGATATCGTTATGCTAAATGCCAAATCTGTTGGGCAAAGTATTACTTTTTTATCAAATTTCTTCTATTTCTTAACGCAAAATTATTTTGATTCTGGTGCCCAGAATAATATATTCATCCATAGTTGGTCATTGTCGGTGGAGTGGCAATTCTATATGTTTTATCCGTTATTATTGTTATTATTTAGATCTTGGTATTTAAATAAAATTGAGCTTTTTAAAGCTTTTTTCCTTTTGATAACATTAATATCTTTTATCTTATGTATTGTATTAACCACTTCTTATAATTCGTTTAGCTTTTATATGATGCCCACTCGGGCTTGGGAAATGCTTTTAGGAGGTGTAGCTTTTTTATATGCTGATTTGATGCAACAGAAATTAAGAAAATATACTAATATTATTGTTATAATTTCTCTAGCTCTGTTGTTACTATCTGTTATGTTATTCAATGAATTATACGTTTGGCCATCAGCTTATTCATTAATCCCAACAGGGGCAACTTTTTTAATTATCTCATTAAATAGTCAATTCACATGGTTTAAGAATGCTGTTGTCCAATTTATTGGTAATATATCTTATTCATTATACTTGTGGCATTGGCCATTGTTTATTATTTTTAAAAATTTTGCATTAACGGAAACCATTTGGATTGTCGTTCCAATAATTTTATCCTTAGTTTTGGCAATATTAGCCTATTACTTTGTTGAAAAGAATAAACGTTTTGAAAATATAAAGGTAATTATATTTTCTTTTGTTGTGGTCTTGGGATTATCGATTGCTTTATTTAAGTTTCCAAGAAATGAGGTTGTTGACAAAATAAAGATTTTTGACAAATCTTATTTAAATTATTTTGAATATGATCAAACTAAGCAATTTAATTCATGTAATTGTTTTGTAACAGATCATCCCTTATATAAATCCTACAGTAAAGAGAATTGTTTAAAAATTGATACTACTAAAAGCAATATTTTATTATTGGGGGATAGCCATGCAGCACAATTTTCTGCTTCATTTCGTTCCTTAATTAGTGAAAATGAAAATTTTTTAGAACTTTCTGCTGGGTTTGTTTTCCCTTTTTTGGATGCCAGAGGAAATAAATATTCTGTTGATTTGCTATCTTATTTTTACGATGAATATTTACCACAGAATCATGATAAAATTGATAAAGTTTTTATTTCTGTTCATTGGCTGATGAAGAATTCATCAACAATGAAGTATAATAATAATGAAATTAAAGAGGGGTTATTGAATTTAATGACCCTATTAGAGAGTTACAAATTGAATTATAGCTTTATTGGACAAACTGAAGTATATACACTTCCTTATTCTAAAATAGCTCTAGGAGAAATGCTTACTAATGATGTTAATGCTGATGAATATTTGGACCCAGAGGCTTTTGAGATGAATGAGTTTTTAAAATCTTTTATTCCCGAGAATAAATACATCGATATTTATAATATGAATATTATTACTAAAAATAATATAGTACAAAAGATGCCTTACATATTTGATACGAATCACTTCACAAAATTTGGAGCTGACCAATATATTGAATATATCAGAAGAAAAGGTTATTTCAATAATACTAAGTAATATTAAAGAGAGCTCTTATTCCATAATTTTATTTAAAAAGAGTAAAACAAGCAAAAAAGAGAAAACATCTTATCAAGATGTTTTCTCTTTTTTGATCATGATCACTCGCCTCATTTAAAAGAAGTATGTGATATCGTGGAAAGCGAGGGTTTTCGTCTTGCCTTTTCAGCTATCAGTCTGGAATTATGGTTTATAATGCATTTGAAAGATTGTAGCAGAGCCTTTAAGGATGGGGAAGAGTGTTTGAAATATCTCAAAAGAATTTGGCCTATTTATCATAAGACAAAGCATAACCATTATTCTGAACGACGAGCTTATTTAGGTCAAGCAGTAGCTCGTGCCGAAAAGTTAGAAAAAAAATATGAAGGAAAAGTAACATCCGAATTTAACAACTATACCTCGGTGCATCAGATGATTGCCTTTTTTAGGTTTTTAAAGGGATAATATTGGGGGTGTTGATAACTTCATTAAAATAAAGTTAAAATTATTAGTTTTTTACACTAAAAAAAAATAATGATCTCGCTTTAGTTCCGAAGAACAAGCCCATTGCATATCAGACTGAAAAAAGTCAAATCATGTATCTATCCCATACCTGTACCTATGTGGGGCTCATCAATGAAGGAACCAATAAGCAGTGGCAAATCCGTACGTCAAATCTTGTTCCGGACAATGGTGTCATCCATATCGTTGATCACATATTGTTTTCTATTCCGAGATGGCAAAATAGAGATATTGTTCCTTTACTTTTATAGAATGTGGTTCCTTTTTCCCGTACTGTATTCAATATATAACAAAAGTAGTAACCAGTATTTGTCTTTTAAACATGTACTTTCTAGTTATAATCAATAGTTTTTGTTAAGAGATTTTATCTTTGCAGAAGCATGCTTCTGCAAAGATAAAATCTCTTGTGTACTATGCAAATTATTGTAGTTTATTAGAAATATTTTTGTTACAAATGTTTATGAAATTTGTGACAGATTTAAAGTTTAAAAAAATATGTAATGGTTTATAAATCAAATAGTAATAAATATTTTTAAATCATCTTTTGGCGAAATATTTTTGATGTCTTTGTAGAGTATGGTTCTGCCAAAAATATAAGAAAAGTACTTTTTCGTTTAAAACAGAAGGGGACGTTTTATAAGTTTATTCCGCTTGAGCATTTTGCCTCTTTTGCGAGTAGTTTTTCTACTTTACAATATTTCTAAATTGGCCTGAGGGCATCAACACTGTGATAGCTTCTAGTATTATTAAAATAAAATTCTCATTTTTATAAAAAACTCTCTTTTTGAGAGTTTTTATTATTACCTTTGTATTCAAGAGCAAGACCATTGATCGGTATTTCAGTATGGTGAGAATTATAAAAATTACTTCTATTGATAGTTATATCAAAATTAATCCGAGAGAGAAGAAAGCTCTTGAAGCTTGGGTTTCGATTGTAAAATCCCAAACTTGGACGAGACCTCAAGATATTGTAGAATCCTTTGGGGCAAAAGCGGTGGATATTTTAGGGAAGGCTGATGCAAAAGCTGATACCCCGAGTAGTGAGCGGGCTGTTATTGATATTCGAGGTAATAATTTACGGATTATAGTAAAATATCAGTTTCATGAAAAGCTTAAAAATGGGGTTATCTATATAAAATGGATTGGTACCCATGCAGAATATACTAGACTATGTAATCTGAACAATCAGTACACAGTAGAAATGTTTTAAATGAAAGTGATGAAAAAGAAAATGTTTAAAAATGAGGAGGAATACAACCTGGCGGTTGCCAAGTTGGAAGAAATCGGCGATCGCGCAGATTTCGGAGAAAACGAAGATCTCATCAAACAATTTGAACAACTTTCAGATTGGATAGAAGCCTACGAAAATGATGTAACAGACATTAATGTAGGTAATCCTATTGAGCTTATTAAGCTTAAGATGAGCTATATGGGACTTAAACAGAAAGATCTACAACCTTATATCGGGAGCAGTGGAATCGTTTCTGAGGTTATGAATAAAAAGAGAGCGCTGTCAAAAAATATGATCCGCCAGTTATCTGAGTTTTTGCATTTGGAACAAGATTTACTCAACGTCAAATATGAATTAGTAGTGTCTAGTCCGAAAGAAAAAAAACAAAGCTCATTGACTGTATTTACTGAAAGCGGACTGTTTGAATATATCAATACTGCTCACACTGCATTATTTAAAAAAAGAGTCTCTGAAAAAGGAGCACTATTTGCTATAGGCTGTTAATATGAAAACAATAACTTTTTATTCGTACAAAGGTGGGGTAGGACGTTCCTTAGCATTGGCCAATATTGCCAATAGATTGGCAGAGTTTGGCAAGAAGGTCTGTATGCTTGATTTTGATCTTGAAGCTCCGGGATTACATATCAAGTTTAGTGATAGTATAGGGAAAAGCGGGATAAAAGGTGGATTGGTGGATTATATCCATAAGTTTACCACAGAGAATGTTGTTCCAGAGAATATTTTAGATTATGTCACCGAAGTAAGTTCATTTAAGGATGGAGGCGGAACTATCTCTTTGATCGCCGCTGGTGATACGGCACGAGAAGAATATTGGAAAAAATTATCCCATATTAACTGGACAAAGCTTTTTTACGAAGAAGATAGTTTAGGAGTAGATTTCTTTTACAATCTAAAATTTCAAATCGAAAAGCAACTATCGCCAGATGTTTTATTGATTGATTCTCGAACTGGGATTACAGATATTGCAGGTGTTACCATGTCTATTATGGCAGATGAAGTTGTTTTGTTTGCAGCGAATAATACAGAAAACCTTGACGGAATAGGTCAGGTGCTTTGTTCACTAGCTGTACCTTCAAATTCATTAAGAAATACGGCACCCAAGATTAATGTTGTTCTCTCTAGAATTCCTTATTTTACTAAAACTAAAGATAAACCAAGGGAAGCGAATGCAAAAAACACTGCTTTAAGGATTTTGAATGAAAAATTAGCTCATAAAAATATAAAGGATTTTGATCTTGAAAAGATCTTTGTTGTTCATTCGGAGCCTGAATTAGAGATGCGAGAAGAGATTCGAATGCATCATAGGAATGATAATTTATTAGGTCAATCGGTTACCTCTGCAGACTATTTGGAGCTATTTCAGGAACTCACGCATGATGTGGTTGTTGACCTCAATGAAGCAGATGAGCTTGATAATTTTATGAGAGCAAATGTCCTTGTAGATAAGGCTCAAAAAAGCAAAGTCAGAGAAGAACGAATATCATTATTAAAAGAAGCAATTCAATTATATCCTCGATTTTCTTTTGCGTATCTATATTTGGGCATTGTATATCTTGAAGCTGATCTATGTACAGAAGCAATCGCGAATTTGGAGATAGCAGAGGCACTAAACCCAAAATTAGCTGATAATGCTGAATATTTCAAAGGACATGCTTTTGTTAAACAAGGAAATCTTGATGATGCTAAAAATTTATTTGAGCATCAACTAGACGTTGAATCCAATGTGATTGGATCTTTATCGATGCTTGGGATTATCAGTTATAAGAAAAATGACTATGAGAAGTCGTTAATGTATTATCAACAAGCAGTTGATCAAGACCCTGAAAATCCCAGCCTTTGGAATGGTTATGCAAACAGCTTACGTGTTTTAAAGAGGTATAATGAAGGTTTTGAGGCTGTTTATAAATCTTTGGAACTGAATCCGCAGCACATATTAGCAAATACCACATTAGCAGAATTGAATGGGAGTATTGGTAATTATCGTGAGTTTTATAAAAATTTAGATTTGGCTTTTTCTTTGGGACTTACTAATAAGGATTTTCAACAAATGATAGATGAAGATGAGTTTTATCTTCAATTTATGGATGATGAAAATTTTAAAAAAATCTTAGATAAATATAAAATTGATGTTAAGTGGGAAGGGGCTCAAAAAAATATTTGACGAATTGAAAGCCTAAGGCCCAATTCTTTATTGACTTATAACGAGGTGAATAGAAGAAATGAATGTGGAAAACTTCCAAATTCTTTCTAGATAAATATGATTTAAAATTTAGTATTTTTGTTATGATTTTTGTAATGATAATAAAATAATTAGTAGAATGAAAATTTGAATATGATTAAATAAGATATCAGAAAATAGGAAGATGATAAAAAAAGAGCTAAGTATCTCACCTCTTAGCCCTTTAAATCTTATCATCCGTACCTGAAAGGTGGAATAGAGTTGTTGTTTTTTAATTAAACGCGAAATAACGGATTTTGTTTCAAAAAAAAGAATAAAATAAGATTTCCCGTAATTATACTCTTTCCTTTCTAGTGTAACTTGGGTCTTGACCTCCCCATGTCCTTTACGAAAAATTAGATCACAGCTTAATAGTAAAAATCTTAACAGGATGCTTTGGCAATGTTTTGGTCTTTCCATTTTGGGAAAACAGACATTGTCATTGCTGATGGGAGATTATGTTCAAAATTTTAAAGTTAATTCAATGGCAGGAAATGGCAAAACAGGCGACAATCGCCGTCATGGTTACGTGGGAGAACGTAGCCAATCACAAAATCCAGTAACAGGATTATGGACCAAGCGTGATACGCAAACAGGACAATTTATGGATGTCAAAACATCCGGAGGTAAATTTAAAGGTGTTAGAAAGGAAAAGTAGATTATGAGTAAAGATTATAGATCATTAGTTTCTCAACTGCAACAGCGTATGAATCCGGATAATTATTCAGATATAAGATTATATGGTGAGACAGTTAACAAAGAGTTTTTAGGAGTTGCTAGTAGTAAAGTTTTAGAATATGTAAAAAGATCGATGCAAGGTGTAGCAAAAGATTATACTGACAAAAGTCTGGAAGCCGGTGCAAATGTGAAAAATCACCTTAAAGAAGTATTAAGCGCAGTTGATTATGAGTACCAGGGCTCTGTTATGACAAATACGCACATAAAAGGAAATAGCGATATTGATTTATTGGTACTATGTGGTAAGTTTTATTATGCGGATAATGCTTTTGTGGAAAAACAGTTTAATAATGCATTAAATTCTTATACACTTAATATGTATCAGGTTGACCGACTGAGGTCTCATGTTGCTAATGTGGGTAGTTATGAAGGAAATAGTAGTCTGGATCTTCGAGATATTAGATTGAAGTCCGAAAACAAGATGAAAGATATTTATTATATATGTGATACCACTAAATCAAAATGTATTGCAATCACTAATCAAAGCTTGCATCGAGATGTCGATATTGTAGTAGCTGCGTGGCACAAAACATATGAAGGTATTCGAGATAGTGTCACTAAGAAGAATAGTATCAGGATATATGATAAAGATCGAAATGATATAGGGAGAGTAGAGTCTCCTTTTGTAAGTATAGAAAGAATTAATGATAAAGATAGTTCTGTCAATGGACGACTTAAGAAAATGATCCGTTTTGTGAAAACATTAAAATACGATTCTAAAGAGGAAATAGACCTATCTAGTTTCGAAATCAACGCAATATGCTACAATATAGATGTGAATAAATATTCAGGAAAGACATTTTACGAGCTGGTTCCGGTTTTAGTTCAAGAGTTTGTTAAAATCATTACAGATACAAATTATAGAAACGATGTAGTATCTGTTGATGGATCTGAATATATTTTTCGAGGAAAGGAAGGTAAGATAGGTCCACTTGGACAAATGTATGTAGAGATTGATGAATTATTAAAGGATCTGAATTTTAATACCGTACCTAGTTATGTCAGATAAGATGCAACCAACTATCTTTATTGGGTCTAGTAAAGAAGGACTTGATATTGCCAAAATCGTAGAATCTAATCTTAAACAAATCGGGAAGGTCACTTTATGGACGGGGATTTTTGATTTAAATAAAAGTAATTTTGATAATTTAGTTTCTCAGTTAGCTTTTTTTGACTATGCGATATTGATAGCTACTAGTGATGATGTGACAGTTTCAAGAAATAAGAAGTCAATGTCACCGCGTGATAATGTAATCTTCGAATATGGATTATTTACTGGAGGTATCGGGGCTTCGAGGAGTTTTCTAGTAATTGAGGAGCGAGCAAAATTACCATCCGATTTATTTGGCATTACATTACCATATATATCAAAAAAAGGAGCAGATGATTTCCACGATAGCTTAAGAAGGCAAACGGACAGCATTATTTCTCATATTCAAAGTAAGGAAGAAACTTTTAATTTAGGGTACTTACCATCAACTGCATTAGCGTATGGGTATTTTTCAAATTTTATTGAGCGTACTGTAGAAAGACTTCTTGAAGATAAATTTGAGAAAAAACAATTTTTTCTACAAGATGGAAGTAGTTTTACAATCGAAGAGGTCAAGGTTACAGTTTTAATCCCCAATGATTTGAGTGATGATATGTTTAACAAGGTTTCAGCAAAACGATTGCGAGATGGTTGGCAGAAAATGAAGGTCGAACCGAAAAATATACGTGATTATGATTTTTCAATTGATATTTCTAAAGTAGAACATGGGCACTTGCATTTAGTAGATATACCTTTAACTCTAAATGCTTTAAATAAATCAATCGAATTATACTCGAAGAAGGAACATATTGGTAAATCAGTAAAAGAGAATCTTTTAGAATACCGAGAAATTAGGAACTTTACTAAAACTCTTGAATATCTTGTTCGCAAAAGTTCACTCACCAAAGGGATCGTTGAAATTGAAGTAGTAGATATTTAAAGAAAAGCACTGACTATTCAGTGCTTTCCTTTAAATCAACTGTACATTATTTATTGAAAAATATTACAGATTACCCAAGTACAGTTATAACTTAATTACACTACAAATAAAATATTAAATTACTTATTGTATACTATTTAATAGGCGTCATAAATACCTTATCATTTTCATCAGTTAAAGCTTTATAAACTTCATTAAAAATATGAACAGATAACATTTTCTATATAAGGTATTTTTATTTTCATATTTTATTTCCTGCTCTTTTACTTTTCTCTTTTGCCATTCTTCCAGATTTTTTTTTAACGGATTCGGCGATGATTTTTTCAGGAATTGTTTTTTCAATAAAAATTTTAAAAGCATCTTCTGAAACAAATTCAAATAGTTCTTGAAATAAATTATAAACTTTGGAGACAAATTTTTCAGGATAATGAGTTCTGCTTTTTTTATCTATTGCTTTGGCATTATTCATAGCTATTTTTATATCTGAAATAAATGAAAGCGGATTATAGCCTCCTTTTTCCAAGTCTGAGACTGCTTGTTTTAAAGATATGGTAATATCGTAAGTGCTGAAATCATTTTTTTTGTGTAGGTAAAGCCATACTTCAAAACATGGGTTGCTAAGTGCAATATTCCAATTCTTTTTACCTTTACATAATTTAATAATTTCTTGAAGATGTGATTTTTGCCACCGATCTATATCTAGAACAAACCATAGACTATCATCCTCATTTAGCCCAAATTCTTCAATGTAATTCAGTGCTCGTTTTAATACCCACTCTGGAGAAGACTTAGTTTGGATATCTTCTTCTTCTTCTGGGTCAATTATTAAATCAAACTTAATTCTGTTAGACATTAGTTCACATAAGTGAAAATAATCGGGCTCTCTTTTTCCACCTTCACATGATATTGCGAACAATTTATAATCCCTAAGTAAACCCTTTGGTTTATCTTTAACATATCCTCGATTTTTAGGTCCCATAAATTACCAGTCTAAATTACTTAAATGTCCCAAAAATGGGATTCCACCAAATCGACCTTGCAAATATCCTTTTCTAATATCTAAATCATAACGAGGTTTAAAATCATTTAGTGAGTAAATTTGCGAAGATTTGCTTACAGGATCCTTTTCTGCAAACCAAATTTCATCTTGTCTAAATAATTTTAAATCTAATAAATTTGATTCGTGCGTTGTGAAAATAAGTTGGCCGATTAAATCTGTATTATTTAATATTTTTTCTAACAATTTTTTTAATAGTGCTGGATGTATACTTTGGTCTATTTCATCAATAAAAAATACAGTTCCTTTTTGGTATAACATATGAAATGCTGGTATAAAATCAAGAAGTCTTTGTGTTCCCTGAGATTCATCTTCAATATCAAAAAGAATAGTTTCATTATCAGAAGTAAGATGTTTAGTAACGGCTTTTTTAACTATTATCTTATTTTCATCATCATGTGTAATTAAAAGGGGCTTTCCTAAATAACTTATCAATAAATCATGATCAGGTTCCATAGAACTCAATATATCATTTTTCAACTCCTCATCATCTTTACCAAAATACTTATTAATATCAATTGATTGAGTGCATATTTCATCTACGCCTGTATCAAAAGTATTTAGAAGTTCATTTGCAAATTTTTTAGCATTGTGATCGCCAGATAGGAATGAAGGAAGTGCTCCAAACTTACTGTTAGGAAATATAACTATAATTTTGCTAACAGACTTAACAAAATCTCTGATTTCTTCTATATCGAGTTCCTTGTATTTTCCGACAAGCAATTCATTTGATTTTAATATATTTTTTTCTATTACGTCTGCCAAGACTTTTTGATGTTTGCTTTTACGATATTTTGGAGCTAATTTTATTGTGTTAGAATCCTTAGTTGATTGTCTTTCGAAAATCAATTTATGATCACTATTTATTCCACTCTCGTAAAGCCACTCTTCTTCTACTATTAAGCCATTTAAAGAGATTCCATAAATCAGAATTTGATTATTTACTTCTAGTTCTAACTCAAATTTTATTGGTTTTTTGCGATTCTCATCATTAAGCTTAAATTTTTGACTGTCACAAGAAGAAGTTAATTCTCCATCGACTATCAAATCTCTTAGAAATTCTATTCCCTTTATTAAATTTGATTTTCCTGCTCCATTTGCCCCATAAATTGAAGCATATTTTAGTAAATTTAATTTTTCTGAGAATGAATAAACATGGTGCTTATGAGTTTTGTTAGATCCAGCTAACATATTAAACTCCGTTTCATTATCAAAAGATAAAAAATTGCTTAAAATCAACCTTACTATCATATCTATTAGTATTAATTAGTTTACGATAAAATCTCGTAATACAGTACAAATTAATGAAAATTTTATTTAAACATACTATTTTGGGAGATTTTTTCGTTTTTATTATTTTCTTTGGAACATTTTCTCCATTCTCTAAAAATGTTCTAACTGGCACTATCTTAAATTTTTAAAGATTCTGAATTTTTAGTATTTATTGATACGATTTTAGAGAAGTAAAAATCTGATGTAAATTATTTGGACACTTTTTTGCTCTTAAATTATGTGTATTTTAAGATGACCCTTAGTTCAGCACAATTTCTCATAACCGAAATCTTATTTAATATATGTTTTAACTATGTAAAAGTGTGGTAATTACAATTGTGTCGCAACATTACTTTTTTCACCTAAACTCCTATGGTGGAATAGCATTGGATTGTTTTTAAAGTCCTACTTTATTGATCTTTGCCAAGTTCTCAGCTTGAGCAAATTCATCGGAGTTATCGAACATTTTATAATGCCATGCTAAACCAGTCCGTAGCAATTCTAGATTAAGGTTTACACTGTCATCTGTCCAAACAATTCCTACAGTTCTGCCATAATGATCAATATCTTTGACATCTATTATTACTATTTTAGAAAAGCAAATGTCTGATGTAAATTCTTTGGCCACATTGGCAAAATCCTGACCTTTTTCAGGTGCATCAATTCCATACAATCGCACTCTTACCTGCGTATTCGACGAATCTAGTATCGTAATTGTATCTCCGTCAGCAACTCTAACAACTTTACCTTTAATCGTTTGAGAGATGAGATAAAATGGTAATAGCAGAAATAAAATAGTGAAATAATTTCTCATCAAAAATTTCTTAAGTTATAAAATGCTTTGTTGGTACAATATCTAATAATTCTGATTTAATTACGCGAGATTTTTCAATTTCTATACCGTTTTTAACAGTAATTAGATTCTCTTTTGTAACCTTTATGATCAGCTTCACTTCATCATATTCGGGAGAGGGGAATTCAAATAATTTTGATGGTGATTTATAATTAAATGCTTTAGCGAGTAGTGCAATATGTCTGATAGAGTATTTATGTCGTTCATTTAGATTTTCAACATTTCCAACAAAACTTGATGTTACCCCCATTTTTTCACTAAGTTCCTTTTGTGACAAACCTTTTTTCTCACGTAATGACTTAACGTGAAGTATTAATAAATAATCTAAATGAGATATTTCGTACTCGACTACCAGGTTAAATGTGTTCATAAATATTTTTTTTAAACCAACATGTTGGTTTGTAATTAAAATTTTATATATTTGTATAGTATTATATGCGAATTACTTAGGGGGCATTTTTTATATTCCTCTAAATGAAGTTTGCTCGCCCGTTCCGCCAGAATAAATCCGCGAGTTGACCTTGAGTTCGCCACTTAACTGGATTAATTGTATTTTTACATATAAGTCCAGTACGGCGACCTCTTGTCAGTCTTAAGGATTCTGAAATTCTTCTAGAATTGAAGACGGTCTGGCGGCCGAAAAAAGGTTAAGCATAGAGGTCTGCCTATTGGCGTTCCCAATTATTTCTTTTTAGAGTAAACTTCGTTCCTATAACCTTTGAAAAATTATGAAAGAACGAATTGAAACCATTCAAAGAACCAACACAACCCTCATCCAGGATGTAGGTTATCGGTTTGCGCATTCACAACTTTTAAAGAACATTATCTGCGCTCCTCAATAAGAGCCTACAATAAAAACATGTAGTCCAATAGGAGAACAGAGTTCATACCAAATCTACAGACGCGTTTGCGGTAAAAAGTATGGCGTAATGGCCAAACCTGATACTGAAAAAACGAAAATGGAAGAGGTTTGAAGCTTATCAGCTAACAATCCCTAGAAGACATATGTTACCGGCTTTTATTCAGTTAGTATACAATACTGCATACGCCACAATAGTTACGGTATACATTTTTTATTTTACACTCTAAAATTACGACCTTTCTTGTGGTAAAGCAAATTTTGAAATCACAAATTTATCGTGATACACTATTGTTTGGAAGCCGGTTTTTGTTCTTTATCTAAATTATGCAATCGCGAAGACCAGTTATAACCTTGATGTAGACCAATAATTGCATTTTTTCTAATCTTATTTTTTAACTATTGAGGTTGAAAAGGGAACCTATTGTCTAATTTTTAGCTTCCTTTTAAATCTCAATTTAACCTAAAAAAAATGCAAAAACTTTGCAACAGGGAAAGCTATGCGCTGTCCCCAGGGGAAAAACTGCCTTCGATTTTGTGTAAAAAACGTGATCCAATTATCAAAAAACCAATTATGATAACACTTTTACCAAATCGGATATGGAAGAAGCCATTGTCCGTATCACCCAAAGTTGGAGCTCCAATGATGCCTAGAGATCTGGTCAAGAGAAGACCAAAGGAACGCTATTACTCGATACTGACCCAGTCAAAACAGGCAGATCGTTCATACAGTTCAGTTGTACGTGATGATAGTACGGATGTGCTACGCATATCACTTGCCAATATGGCCATCTATGAATGCTACCTCTTTGCTTTAGGATTGCCATCTAGCTTTCCGACCGAGCAGATCATCGTCTATGGTCATAACAGAGATAAGTATATCCCCTGTAAAGTATGCCATGAGCGATCGCCACGCGAAATAAAGAACCTGTATTGTTATGAGCTTGCTCTGCCAGCTAGTACCGAGCGCGAAGAATACCGGCAACGCATACTCAATGATCTTAATGAACAGTTTGCGCTCGATGTTAAAGTTGAAAAACTCTCCATCGTGAAAGACAGCAGAAAAGTATTCACCATGGACGGTGAGTCTGTTGAGTTGATCTGGGAGGAGCAGCTGATGTTGATCATGCGTACAAAACGGGGATTAGTAGCCGAATTATTGGCCAACAGAGCAAAGTATAGAAAGTTAATTACTAGTGTCACTGGTTAGAAGGCCCGATTCGACCGAGGGCTAAAAGTAGACTTTAGGAACAGGTCGACCCTCGGTACGAAAAGGGGATAGTAAAACGGAATACCTTAAAAATTACAATAATGAAAACTTACAAAATATATCATATAACTAAAGCTGTACTCTGGAATTATCTACAGAAGCTATTCAGATCTAAAGGTGATAGCATATTGATGTTCAGTAAAATGCTACTGATGGTTACAATGATAATCGCACAGATTAATCTTTCATCTGCACAATCGAAAAGTAAGCACTCAGTTGCTAAACAGACAAAACAGGTACCCGACATCAAGCAGTATGAATACCTGCCTGATGCGGTGCAGGATATGCCATTGGAACTGCAATATTTTGATGGAAAGGAAAAAGTGATGTCTTCTTTCAGAAAGCTCAGCGAGAATTTTGTACAGCTGTTCTTTTGGGATGCTTCGTATGCCAATCATCTGACAGACCTTAAGAAAATCTATGATTATAAAGAGGAGATGGGAGCGAGCTCCACTTTCATACTGGTCATCAGCAAGCATGACAAAGGAACAATGGCTAGGATAGCGTCTGCTCTGGAACGATTCAAAAAGGAATATCAGGTCGATATGGATATCGCATCTATTATTGGGAATACGAACCTTGATAAGCTTTTTAAAGCACCTGTTTTCCCGAAGTACATACAGATCAATCCAAAGGCTGTATTTGTAACGGAAAGCAGTTTAGCAGAGTTGCTTAAAAACAGAGCACGTAAGAACTAACCAGTACACTCATTAAATGAAATTAAAATGGAAAATCAATATATAAAGGTTGTCAATGGACTTCGTTATGCTGTCTGGTTCGCTTTAATCATGTTGCTCGTATGCTCAGGATTTCTTGTGGCTAAGAGCAGGGAAAAGAAGCATTTAACAGATAGCACTGCTCTACAAGATAAAGTACAGGATCTTTTTCAAGCGCTGAAACCAGGTGATAAAATGCCAGAGAGTTTCTGGGATATGCCTATGGAATTGGATGATTTCAAAGGCAAAAAGTCAAACTTCAAGTTTGGCGATATGAAAGGCCGGATCATCATCTTTGACTTTTGGGCGACAACCTGCAAGAGCTGTATCGAAAATATACCGCACATGGAGCAGATACAGGGAAAATATCCCGATGAGCTGGCCATTATCTTGGTTAACAGTAAAAGGAACAGGGATACCCCTGGGCGTATCAAGGCGACCATGCAAAGGTATAAAGAACAGTACAAATACGATATCGGTCTATTTACAATTTTGGACGACACACTGTTGACGACATTGTTTCCGCATAATGCGATACCGAGCATGGCCTGGATCAATCCCGAGGGAATTTACATGGGCAATACGATGTCCAATGAGGTCAATGAACAGAATCTTGAATCGATTCTGAAGACAGGGAAGGCTGATATGGCAGTTACGCAGATCTATCGTAATTTTGAGAACCGTAATGATGTACCACCATTACGGGATACGGTGGGACAAAAGTTTATATCGGAGTTAACGGTTTACAATCCCTACTATCTGCCTACCTATCCCAACGTTATACATAAGAATGGGCATACAAGCTACCAGATGGTCAATAATTCTTTTTCTTTTATGCTTTATGAAGCCTATAAAAAAGAAGTGGAAGGACTGGCGTGGACTGATTATGTATTTGAGCCGGCTATTATTGACGATATCAAATATAAACTTCTCAGTGGCGAAACTACTGATAACACATTCAGTTACCAGCTTTATGTGCGAGACTCGATCAACCAATTACAGGCAGAAGCGCATTTTCGCGAAGCTTTTTCAAAATATTTTAGTTTAAAAGTAGAACGGAAGAAATCGAAAATTCCTATTTACATAGTCAGTTACAATGAGCATTTTGATAAAATCAGAACAAAAGGAGAGATGCCGGTTATACAGCCTTATCCGGGTGCTGATCCTGTGCAGTACCGCAATGTGTCTGTTCAGATGTTCTTAGCAAATCTATTTTACTATCTGGATAGACCTCTGGTGTTTGATAATACGAATGCTACGCATATAGATCTGACTCTTCCTCCAGATTTTGGTCAAAAGTCGATGCAAGATCGTCTGTCATTTTTGGAACAGCACGGCATCAGGTTAACTCCGGTAACTATGCCTAAAGAATATGTCTTTTTATCTCAAAAGAAGTAGCACCTCTAACTCTAAATAAATGAAAACAGTTTTTATAACACTACTTTGTAGTGTATGGGTTTTGCTGTGCCGTGCACAGCAAAAAGATCCGATCTGGGTCAAAGGGCAGGTGCACGCTACAGAAGAGCGAAAACCGCTTCCAGGTGTAACAGTCAAAGTAATTCCGGGTACTGATATTGCCGCCACCGATATCAATGGAGATTTTACAATTCGGGTAAATAGTCTGAAAGATTCAGTGCAGATTTCTATTCTGGGGTATGTGTCCCAGACATATGAGGCATCTCATTTTCAGAAGCAAATCAAGGTTTACCTGACCAAAAAGATGAATTACCTCGATGAAGCGATGGTCAATACCGGCTATCAATCTTTACAGACTAAAGATATTACCGGAGCTGTAGATGTGGTATCGAATGCGATGCTGAACCAGCAGACTGGTCTTAATATTGTCGATAGGCTTAATAATATCACATCATCCATACGTTTTGATTACAAGGATATTTATAGTGCTGATCTTCAGAAACTGAATTTCTCTGTTCGTGGGCTGAGTACCATCAATGGTAACCTGGATCCGCTTATTGTACTGGACGGTTTTATTTATGAAGGTAATATCCAGAACATCGATCCCAATAATGTGGAATCGATCTCTGTCCTGAAAGATGCCGCAGCAAGTTCTATTTGGGGAGCAAGGGCAGGAAATGGTGTTATCCTGATCACATCTAAAAAAGGATCTTTTCAGGCGAATCAAAAAACAAAGATATCATTAAGCAATACTTTTATCACCAAAGATAAACCAGATCTGAAGCAGCTGTATACTTTAAAGAATAAAGATTTTATCGATATGGAGGAGATGCTGTTCAACAAGGGGTATTATTATGTGTGGTTAAATTTTCAGCCCCATTTAGCAATGACACCTGTGATAAATCTGCTTAATAATAGACAGAAAGGGCTTGTATCGGCCACCGATTCTGCGAGGACTATGAACTGGCTACTGGCACAGGATGGTCGACAGAATTATATGGATGAGTTTTACACCGCGCCATTCTCCAATCAGCTATCTTTGAATATCAATGGCGGGAGCGAATTTAATGCATATGGATTAGGTCTAGGATATACAACCGATAAAAATCATCTCGATGCCAATAGTAAAAAGTTTAATATACAACTGTCTAACAGTTTTAGACCAGTTGAAGGACTACAGATAGATCTGAGCGTACAATTTACCGATCAGATGAATAGGTCTGGTAAACCGGAATATTCCAAATTTAAATATACGGGAAAATCGGTTCCATATGTGGCATTCAGAAATGAGTCGGGCCAGGAGGTTCCTTTTGAATATGAGTTTAATAAATCATATCTGGACAATAGATTTCCGAGTCCTTACTTAGATTGGGGATATTACCCGCTTTCTGATTATCGCTATGATAAGAATGAAAGAAAATTGAATGAATGGTATGCCACCACAAACATTCGCTATAAATTATTTTCATTTTTAAGTGCCAGTGCTTCATTTCAGTGGCAAAATCAACAATCCAAGAGAGAAGGGTATTTTGCAAAGGAGAGTTATTATACCCGTATGTTGATCAATAAATTTTCAACTGTAAATGCATCTACAGGTGAAGTGAAGTATAATGTTCCTGTGGGTGCTATTAAGATGCTGGATGATCAATCCGGTAATTCTTATACTGTAAGAGGGCAACTTGATTTTAATAAAAAAATAGGGCAGCACCGCATTATTGGTATCGTAGGGGCAGAAGCTCGCGAAAGTACCTTGTCTGGTTTTAGCCATAGTATATATGGTTTTAATAAGATTCCGCTGACGACAATTCCAGTGGATCATGTAAACCCATTTTTGATGGTTGCGCCAGCATTTTCATTTGGTGTGATCCCTGGACAGCCGGATCTAACAAAAGTAAATAATCGCTTCGTATCTTTCTATAGCAATTGGAATGAGATCTATAAAGATAAATATGGTATCTCTGCGAGCTTTAGGCAGGATGGTGCTAATATCTTTGGAGCTAATACCAATGATAAGTGGTCTCCGCTCTGGTCGGTTGGAGCCTCATGGCAAATGGATAAAGAGGAGTTTTTTAAAGTGAAATGGATCGACCAGCTAAAACTGCGAACAACATACGGCTACAGCGGTAATGTGGATCTTCGGAAGACTCCATATCCGGTTGCTAACAGCGGTGTGGACAGCTACACGAATTATCCCACTTTAGGTATCCAAACGTTAAATGACCCTTCACTCCGTTGGGAAAAGGTGAGTACTTTAAATTTCGGTGTTGATTTTTCAGTCTTCGAAAATCGTATTTCGGGGTCGGTAGATTACTATATTAAAAAGGGAAAAGATCTCTATGGAATGGCAAATTATGATTACACGGCCTGGGGAGCAGAAGGGACAATCATCAAAAATGTAGGAAGCATGGAGGGACGGGGATGGGACTTTACAATCAATTCTCGAAATACGACAGGTATTGTTGGCTGGAATACCCGCCTATTATTAGGCCTGAACAAGAATAGAACGACCGAATATTTTGCGGCTCCGAATTCGGGCGTTAGGTCTTATTTGGATGGGGGTGATTTTTATCAACCTGTAGTTGGAAAACCCCTACATGGATTAGCGGGATATACGTGGATGGGACTTAATGACCAAGGGATGCCACAAGGTCTGCTAAATGGAGAAGCTAGTACGGATTACCTAGCGCTTAACCAGGAAGGAATTGATCATCCGGAAGGAAACGAAACCATCAAATTTATAGGATCTGCAAAGCCTCAAGTTTTTGGTAACCTGATCAATAGCGTAGCTTATAAAGGATTTGAACTGGCGGCCAATATCAGTTTTAAAGGCGATTATTACTTCTATAAACCAGTTACCAAGTATTTCTCTTTATTTTTCAGGGGAGAAGCGTATCCGGATTTTGAAGAGCGCTGGAAACAGCCCGGTGATGAAAAGAAAACAAATGCACCTGCTATGGTCTATCCTTTAAATGAAAATAGAGATACTTTTTATGCAAACTCTGCTATCCATATATTAAAAGCAGACCATGTTCGCCTAGAATATATTTCACTATCCTGGCAGCAGAAATGGCAAATGGGGTATCGGACCATGAATGCAAAGCTTTTTGTAAATGCCAGTAATCTGGGTATCCTTTGGCGGGCAAATAAAGCACATATTGATCCTGATTTTGCTTACCAAATGAGTCCAGCCAAAATTTATTCTTTAGGTATACAGATTGATTATTAAGTGACGTATTATTATGAAAAATTTAAAAAAAATAAGCAGTGCTGTGATCTTTTTCACAGTACTGTTAATAATAACTTCCTGCACAAAATATTTGGACATCCAGTCGAATGATGAACAAATAATACCGAAAGATCTCGAGAGTTTGCAAAAACTAATGGATAACTCGGTTAAGATGAATACTGGGGTAGCTGCATATGGGGAAGTTTCGGCCGATGACTATTATATCGGAAAGACAACTTATGATATGCTTCTAGACTGGGAAAAAAAGACGTACATCTGGCAGAATGATCAGTCAGTTTTTGACAACGACTGGTCGAAAGGGTATACACCGGTTTATGTCACCAACTTAGTGCTGGAGCAGGTTCAGAAACTTAATCCCGCTGCCAATGAGCTCGCCAGTAGAAATCAGGTACTTGGTTCAGCGCTTTTCTATCGTTCGAATCAGTACCTTTCTTTGCTCTGGACTTTTGCCAAAGCTTATGATCCATCAACAGCATCAACAGATCTGGGCATTGTACTGCGAAGTTCCTCTGATTTCAATGAAAAATCTGTGCGTTCGTCCGTGAAAGTGTGTTATGACAGGGTGATTCAAGATCTTCGTACAGCCATAGACCTTCTTCCTGATCAGGCTACACATGTGATGAGACCTTCTAAATTAGCCACTTATGGCTTATTGGCACGCACCTACCTTTCCATGGCAAAATATGATTCTGCTTATTATTTTGCGGATAAAGTTTTGGAGATAAAAGATGATCTACTGGATTATAACAATCCGGCAGAGGTTACTATAACTTCAAATTTTCCGTTTACCCGTTTTAACAAAGAAGTACTCGCTCATTTTCAATTGACCTCTAGCAGTATATTCGCGAATTATGGTGGTATTTATGTGGATACATTATTGTATAATTCCTATAGTCAAGATGATCTGCGTAAGCAGGCGTATTTTTTACCTGAGGGTTCAGTCTATGCCACGATGAAAGGAAATTACTTTGGACAGCCACCATTTGGAACATTTTTCTTCGGCGGTCTGGCAATAGATGAGTTTTATTTAATTAGGGCTGAGTGTCTGGCAAGAATAGGTAAGCTGGCAGAAGCACAAGCAGATCTCAATAAATTACTATTAAAACGATATAAAACCGGCACATTGCAACCCTACGCATTAACTGATCAAGATGCTGTCTTGCAGTTGCTATTGAAGGAAAGGAGAAAAGAGCTGCTTTTGCGTGGTTTGCGTTGGATGGATATTAAAAGACTTAACTTAGAAGGAGCAAATATTACGATAAAACGTAAAATTGATAACAAGGAATATATGTTACTTCCAAATGTGAATCGATTTGCGCTACCATTGCCAATTGATATAATTAGGGAAACGGGAATGCCTCAAAATCCTATTTAATCCTACCTAATTTCACGTTATAATAATTTAATAAAGGCGACTCAAAATATACTTGGGTCGCCTATTTATTGAAATTTTCAGCGGTTAATTTCGGTTGATAGGTGTGAATGATGTTGAACTTGATCCTCCAGTTCGAGTAGGAATATAACCTACACCACTACTTGTAGTGCCCAGAGTTATTTTTGCAGGATCTAGTGTATTATATATTGTTAAATCCGTATGTTCTACTAATTGCATACATGCTTTTTGATTTATCCAATTACATGTTTGCCCATTTGGAGTTCTATTCCATTTACTTTCGTCCTCAACCTCAGCTTGATTATTAGGATTACCATGAAAGTAGATGGCAACAGTCATTCTTTTTTGTTGTATATCTAGACCGCTTACTTTTAAAGTTAAGAAGCTCAGTATTGCTGAAACAGGCACTATGGCCAGCACATTACTTTTTATAAAATTATTGCATTTCATAAGATTAGTTTTTTTATAAAAGGCGACCCAAAAATTTGAGTCGCCTTTCATTTTTCACCTTTCAACTTTCAATTGTTAATTACGGTTGAAAGGTGTAAATGGTGTTGAACTTGATCCTCCAATTCGAGTTGGGATATATCCAGCTCCTGTATTGAAAGTCCCTAAATCTATTTTTGCTGGATCGAGGGTGTTCGATACTGTCAAATCAGTATGCTCGACGTGCTGCATACAAGCTTTTTGATTTACAGCATTACAGGTCTGTCCATTTGGAGTGGTACTCCAAAGTGATTCATTAGCTACTTGTGAAGCAACAGTTGGATCTCCTTGGAAATAAAGTGCGACAGTCATTCTTTTTTGTTGCGCATCTACACCACTCGCTTTGAAAGCTGAGAAGCTTAAAATTGTTACGACGGCTACCATAGCCAGCGCATATTTTTTTATAAAATTAATGATATTCATTCTGTAAGATTTAATTGTATTTCCTAAAAAATACGATTCAAATAAGTTTATTTTTTAAACAGGTATTCATAATCTTTGCCTACATCAAGAAAACTGATTTCAGCGGTTCTAATTGGTGTCAAGATACTTTAAATTGATACACCAAATTACTGGGGTAAGTGGTCATTTTTTGAGGCATTACAAAAGCATTGGTTTCTCGCCAAAAAGGTCTGCTCTGCACTGTGCCGATGGTGTTTAGCACAATGAATAGTAGAAACAGACGGACACTTTTGGTATATCGCCCGCTATCAACTGGGGATATTACTTCCAAACGCGATAATCGTAAGCCAATAATAGAAATCCCTAATAGTATCACATTTACAACAAGGTGTTTTTCCCAGGACATGGTATTAAAAATGGAAGAGCAGGTGCATGGACGTTTTTCATATACTCCGACTACACCCAGACCTATAAAGACTGTAAAAGCGGTGAGAAGTAATATAGAACCCCAGTAACCCAATCGCTGTAATTTTCTATTTTGAAAGGCCAGTAGTATTCCTGTCGCGATCTCAATAAGAGGTACCAGCCAGAACAATATACTCATTGACCATTGTGGAAGCGGTTGCTGTTGCAGTGAGATCCTGAAGTTCTGCCAGCTCCATGCTTTTTCCAGTCCGACAAATAGCCAGAAGATGATCAGAAAAATACTGATAATGTAAGCGATGAGGTGTTTTACTTTTCTAGTCATAATTTGGTTTATCTTTTATAAACTTCGTTGAGACTAAGGTCGGGAGTATTGATGATTTAGGATTGACCAGTTCAGGGGTATTGGACTGTCAATTTTTAAGGTACTGCAATAAAAATTGCCATTCCTATCGTGGATCAAATATCGCTACTATTCTGGATCCAATAATAGTGCTTTTTTACCTGAATTGCTTAGCGCATAGTACCTCCTTCTAGATTTATTAATACTGTCAGAACCAAACTCAATGATCCATCCAAGGTCTTTCAGTGTCTGAATGAGCTTATCAAAATGGCTCTTGGAGATGTTTCTATGGCGGATTTCCAAAAGTAGTTTGGGTACATATTTTAAAGTTCCAAGCATAATGATCTTTAAATCAAGGAAAAAATGATCATGAAGCTGATCGACGATTTTATCTCCTAATTGATCTCGGGCTACACTACGTAAATGATGGATCGAACAGCAATTTAAATGCATGGTAACGGGATAATTTCGAAGTGGTTTTATTTTCTTTTCGAGCAGTATAGTCGTGTTTTTGATGACATTGCTTAATACTGCATGTGGAATATTTGAAAAGTCTGCTTTATTTTCTAGCGATATCTTAAGTTTTTCTAGGAATATCTCAGGCTCCAGGTCTCCTTTAGAAGTGTTACAGAAATGACAACATACTACCAAGATATTGGAGTAGACATGTTTTGATTTGGGCCGTACATGATCGACCGATCGTTTCAATAGACCGGAACTGTCTCTAGTCCCTATCCAGCGTTCACAATAATAACATCTTTCTTTAGGTAGTTGGCCTTGCGGTGCTCTGGTATATAAAAAAATGAATTTTCGCATAGGCTTTCGTTTTTTATCAAATTATATTAATGATATTAGGCTAAGTTGTTAGGGATTAAGAATAGTGATTAGCTGATCAATTGTTTTTTGATTTGGTTATAAATTCAGTTGGCGTGAGACCTGTCCTTTTTTTGAAAAATTTGCATAATCTTGAGCTCTCTGTGTATCCGCAACTGTAGGCTACATTTACTACTGAAATTCCCTCTAGTAATAAGCTTTTTGCCTTTTCTTCGAGAAGATCATATTTAAAGGCGCTTGCACTTTGTTCATAATACTGATGAAATATTTCGTTCAGATAATCATGGCTTATCTGGGTGTTTTCAGCTATACTGCTTATACTGAAATTTTGCCCATGCTGATCTACATATTGGATGATGAGATCACGCGCTTCTCTGGCCTTTAAGATGGAACCAGATAGCTTGTGATATTCCTCAAATACTTTTTCATTCGATAGTTTAATCAATTCATTGAGCTCGTGTAGGATATGTTTCTCTGTATCTAAGTCTCCTTTTTTGAGTTTGGTAAGCAGGTGCTGTATATGTGTTGTGGTGCGTGGACCAACACGAAAATCAATACTCCAGCTGGAGGTGGGATTGTTGTTGCGGTGAGCATCAATTAAAGCATGTAAAAATTGAAAAGGCCTCTCATTCCCGTTGCGAAAAATGCTACATCGAAAGTAAAAGTTACAGATAGCTGTTCTTCCCTCGGGTAAAATAAGTTCGTATTCACCCTTCGGTAGATAGAAATAACGTCCTCTTAAGGGGAAAATATCAATACTTTTTTTTGTTCGTAAATCATTAATCAAGATGTTTGATCTCCCTTCAATTAGATAGAAAATATGCAGATCGGGCTGCTCAATGTGCAACGGAATTATCCGTTTACTACTTAGCTTAAAATCCAACATATGGATAAAGCCAAAAAGCCCATCGAACTCCTGCAGAATAGCTTCATCAAGCTGATTAGAAAAGTACGAAATTTGACCGTTGGACATTTTAATTGACGGTGTTATACTGACTTGTTTTCGTTCAGTTGCAGTCCCAAATAGCTTTTCTAGGTCTATATGTAGCGATTTTTTCATTATTTTAATAGGTTAATAATAGGAATACTTATTCGTCTTTCTTAATATGGTTATTGTAAACCCATCACTTGGGATTTCGGAAAAAGTGATAGGCTTAATTTGGATAATATGGTGTTTTGTATTAATTGCTATGGGTTCTTTTTATAACGGATAGCTATAAACAGTGGACTTCTAAACTGCCTCGTGATGAACGGTTCCTGCCATTCTTCAAGTCCCTGTATGGATAATTCTTTCCAATCAATATCTTCTTCTTTTTCTTCTTTTAAAAATTGTACAGGATAACCAGCATCCAAGCAGTTTGCAATAGCAGTCCCCAATTGTATACGGAAATTTTGAGGCATGTTGTCTAATTGATCTATTTGCTCCTGCTCTAGGTTAAAATGCTCTTTCACCCAGAGGGCAAAATCCGTATAGAGCATTTGCTTTTGAAGATGTAGATCAGCACTGGAAAGTGCAAGTAGGTTTGTAACTTTATTGTTAACTCCAGCTGTGTTAAAGTTTTCTTTCATATTTGTTTTTCTTTCAAATATTTGCTTTAAACGTCATAAAAACCAGTGTTTTCTATTGTTATACAATAACCTGCCGTATTTGGTAGGTTATTGTAGTCCATCTTAGTGAAATAATTGATCTAAATATTAAGCATAATTGGTATTTTGGAGGTTGATTTGAATCGAAAATTAATATTTTATCAACCCAATTGACCAAATTTCATGAAAAGAATTAGACCACTGATTATTATAATTTCTTTAGCAATATTATTTAATTTGTTCGGTAATACCGGCTTGCAGCTCCACCGGTTTTTTACCCCTGCTTTTTGGATATGGACTGGTGGATTGACAATTATTTTGGTTATAGGAACCCTGCTGGTTCAGTTCCGGTTATTATCGTTGGCCAGCTTTTGGGAAAAGAAATATCCGACACTGAAATTGATACAAGGGGAAAAGTTATACTTTAAGCAGTTGCCACTGTTTAGCAAAATTTGGGGTATCGGATCGACAGTGAGCATACTGATGTCCATTTATCTTTTTTTTATTTTCATGTTTTCGTATGTAAGGGAAGGAGATACAATGGCACTCTTCATCAGCTACATGAAATATTATGCAAGCCGCATTGCATTGATCTGTTTAGTTTATACTGCTTATGTTTTTATTAAGGGAAAACTGTCCTGGATAAGAACTGTATTCAAAACACGCTTTGTATCAAAAGTAATAGTAATACCGGTTAGAGAGACGGTGCTCGAAACAAAAGAAATTATAAAGGAAGTTGAAGTTCCGGTAGAAAGAGTAATTGTTAAGGAGGTGAAGGTTGTTCCTCCACATGTGTTAGATGAACACATCGTTATCAGCTCCTTATTTGAAGTACTGTTTCATGTTGAAGGATTAGGACCAATCTTTAATGCGTGTGGGGCTCCTCGAATGTTTGATGTTCCATTTTATTATTCCAGTGCAGATACAAAAGAGATTATTCTGGTCAATGGAGAAAGAAGAAAAGCTGACCGGTTTATGAAAGAACTTGAAAAGCGGGGGCTGGATAAGTGGTATTTTAAAATCAGCAATAATTATAGCGTCAATATGATGCTGGTATATTACCCAATTGCTCATAATGTGGATCGACTGGTTTTCCATCGGGAGGTTTTTGATTGTTTGCGTCAGAATCTTACTGAACTTGCTATTCAGAAAGAATTAGTATTGACTGCATGGATCAAGAAAAATAAAAAACTGGTTGTTTTTTTGGATAATATCAATGATTTGAGGCATACGGGATGGGATGACTATATACCTCTAAGCGCAAAACCATCTCAATTTATAAACCAAGATAAACTGTAGTCAAATGGTGGCACAAGCCATCTTTTGATGGGGATTTCGGCGGTGAGTCGCCTTACTGAACCAATTATGTTTTTTTATGAAAGTACTCCTGTTTATCGGGAGTCTAGCTACTGCTTTGTCTCGCATGTGACAAGCTCTAATTTCAAAATTCATTATCACCTTTCTCATCATCCTGTATTTACTGAAAAAGAGCTACATGGTAAAATTGACCGTTTGCTGCTCTTGCTGGAATGCCCTCAAAATGTGGATGAATATGCCGGACTTGTCGGTACGATGTGCACACGTGAAGCGGCCGAATTTATCGCGATTTCGAAACGTACTTTTGAACGTAGGGTAAAGGAGGGAGCGATCCGTCCGATTGCAAAAAATATGAAAAAGAATCAGTTTTTGAAGCGGGATGTGGTGCAACTTTACATCGCTTACCGTGGCCATAAGCCACCTCATTTGCCCTAGTCTGCCATAACTCCGTTCGGATTTTGTTTTAACCTTGTTCGGACCTTCTTTTAACCCGCTTTTAAGTTTCTCCGCTGTTGCACCATCCCTGTGCCGTACTTGCACCGTCCATTTCCCGATGCGGGTACGGTGCAAGTACGGTGCACTTACGGTGCAGAGACGACTTTTGTTAAAAAAGGGTTACCAGTGGGTAGCTTGATGGTAGGAATGAGGTTCTCAATTTCCACTTTTAAAGATTTTTAATCAATGGTATATCGGAGTTTTTATAGACATAAGATATATCGATGTGAAAAGCGAACTGCAGTACACCGACATAACACCGACAAATTTCAAGCGGTACTCCGACAAACGCCGACAATCCCATTCTGGCTCTTGACAAGCCCTATGTTCGGATGCTATGTTTGTCATCGTAAAGCAAAATATACCGGTATTTATCAGGCTTTTACGTATGGTCAAATCTTTTAAAAATTAGAAAAATGGGAACAATTAGACAGGGTGCAAACGGGGGTTTTCGAGGCAAAACGGGAAGCGTGATAGGCAGCAGTTGGAAGGGTATCGACTACATCAGAGGGCTGTCCAAAAAGCGCACAAAAGCTGCCTCAGAAGAACAATTGATCGTGCAGGCACGCTTTTATGCGATGACAAAATTCTTAATGCCTATAACGCCGATCCTACGACTGGGATTCGGTCAGGTAAAATCCGATCGGATGACACCGACCAATGTCGCGCTGAGACAAAATATTGATAAAGCAGTGATCGGAACGTATCCAAATTTTGAGTTGGACTACAGCAAAATCGAGATCAGTTCGGGTTCATTTATCGGTGGCGGTGCGACAGGTATTTCGGCTTCATTAGGACTGCTTTCTATAAACTGGGATGTGACGCTGAATACGTTATATCAGTCCAAAGCCGATGATCAGGTGATTATCCTGCTGTATCAGCCGACAGCGAACGAGTTTATGACAGCTCCGACACCACCCATGCGTGCGGACGGTGCTATAGACATCACCATACCTGACCATCTGCTGGGAGGGAAAGGTCATGTATGGATCTTTTTTGCTGACCGCAAGGAAACTAAGGTTTCCGGCAGTACCTATCTGGGAGAGATAGATTTACTGTAATCAGTTTAATTCATCCATCAGACTGGGAGAAGCGAGAGTTTCTCCTGGTTCTGATCTTTAAAATGTAACGATATGTTAGTGATATCAAATAAAAAAGAAACAGCTTCTGAACCAAATAAAGCTAAAGCTGTCCAGCTTGGATTTAAACTGGTGCGCTATTTCCTTAATCCGCTCAACCTGTTAATCCAGATTGGATTTGCAACCCGTAAAAAAGGAAAAACTGCTATTGGAAAAGCCATGTCGCATCATCTGCGCAATGCGCTTATGGGAGAATATCCGAACCTCAGAATCGATCCAGCCAAAGCAAAAATAAGTGAAGGAACATTGGCGTCGGTTATGCTTGAACAGGTGGAAAGGGTAGGTGATTTTATCTCGCTGAAGTGGTTGTTGCAGGATCGTTTTTTTCCAGACTACTGTAATTGGGATGATGAATTGATTTTATGTGCGTATGATGTTGAAGCGGGCAATGCCGCAGTTAATGAACAGCAGGTCATTCGAAAGGATGCGCGCATGACGCTTGAGCTTCCTTCTGTTTTAAAAGGAAAGCAGGTGCATCTATATCTGATGCTACATGACCGGGATAAGCAGAAAGTCTCAAGAAGTGAATATCTAGGAAAATTTTAATCTGATGATTATGCATTTAAAAGTGATCCGTATCGCTCAGGGAAAGAACAGTACCCTGTCCGAAATTTATCTGAATAACCAGTTTATCTGCTATGGTCTGGAAGACATCCCGCGCGAAAAGAAAATACCGGGAAGTACCTGTATTCCTGCAGGAAAATATAAGCTTGGGTTCAACCGTGACGGCGGTATGAACGGCAACTATTACGACCGTTTTCCTAAACTGCATAAAGGTATGATCGAAATCAAGGCTATTCCTGGGTTTAGTTATGTCTACATCCACATCGGAAATACGCACAAAGAAACGGCTGGTTGCCTGCTCGTGGGAATAAGTTATGTGTTTGAGAAAGGAGAGTATCGTTTGCTACAGTCGGTTACGGCATATAAGAAATTGTATGGATTGTTGGCGGAATTGATGGTGAGGGGGGAGTTGTTTATTGAAATCACAGAGTAACGTAGTGACATCGTGACGAGTACGTTTCTAACCGACTAACTCACTCATTTTCTAACTATTTACTAACCTTCTAACATTAAAAACATGAAAAAGATAATTCAAAAAATAAGTGCGGCATTGCAAGTGGTGTTGCTGGCGCCAATTAAGTTGCCAGGAAAGGCACTAAATATTATTAAATACATTGCTCTGGGAATTGGTGTGGTGGAGACAGTTCTAGATGATAAAGTAAAAAAAGGAGAGGAGGAAGGACCGCCAACAGCAGAAGGGTTTCTATCTAATCAAGAAAAGGAGGAGTCAGATGAAACTAAATGATATCCGTATTGGTACGATAGGTGGTACACTGTGTTCGATATGGGTTTCTTTTTCTTTCGGGGATGTGTTGCAGACCGTGTTGATGGCTGCATTGGGAACAGTGGTGAGTTATGCAACAAGTAGAATTTTAAGAAAAATTTCAAATCGGAAGTAATATTATTACTTTCTAAAATTAAAGAATCCTTTCAGGTTTTTGAGAGGATTCTTTAATTTTCGTACTCTTATAAAGAATAAAGAAGAAACATTTTTATAGTTTCATAAATGAAGTAGAATTAGTAAATAAATCAAGGTTGATTTTCAGTATCTGAATTATCAGTAGATTAGACGTATTTCAGCAGGGAAGTATTATTTATCAAATAATATCTCCAATGCTTTTTTTACCATTGAGCAACTGTAATTTAGTTGTTTATGAACACCTTTCAAATTTTAGCTTTTTACAATAAACTTCAAAAATCAATCTTATTGTCCATTTTCTTGATACATAATTTATAAAATAGGATATGGACTAGGGGAAATCAGGTATGAGCTATTAAGTCAGATCCAATAGGTTTTATTGAGTAAAAAGAGTTGTTAAATAAGTATATCTGATAGTTATTTCAAAACTTAATTTGAGATATTCTTTTTATATTGTTGTAACAATTTTTTTATTCAATCGACTAATCGATTATTATCAGTTAACTTATTTATGAATTTATCTATAACAAACCTCAGTAAAATCTATCCGAATGGTGTAAAAGCCTTAGATGATGTCACTCTTGAAATTAAACCAGGCATGTTTGGTCTCTTAGGGCCAAATGGAGCTGGTAAATCTTCTTTAATGCGAACTATCGCGACACTTCAAAGACCGGATAGTGGTACAATTACTTTTGACCAGATTGATGTGCTGAAAAATCAGATGGACTTGAGAAAAGTACTGGGCTACCTCCCTCAAGAATTTGGAGTCTATCCCAAACTTTCTGCTGTAGATCTATTACAATATTTTGCTCGTCTTAAAGGTATTTCTTCAGGTGCTGATCGCCAAAAAATCATCAACCGTGTTCTTGAAGTAACCAATCTGTGGGATGTGCGCCATAAAAGTGTCAGTGGATATTCTGGTGGGATGAAACAGCGCTTTGGTATTGCTCAACTGCTATTGAACGATCCAAAATTGATTATTGTGGATGAACCTACTGCTGGACTTGACCCTGCAGAAAGACACCGTTTTCTCAATGTACTGCGCGAGATCGGCACGGATCATACGGTTATATTTTCTACGCATATCGTAGATGATGTACGTGAACTGTGTCATGAAATGGCCATTCTGAATGGAGGTAAGATTTTATTAAGGGGAACTCCGAAAGAAACCATAGATGAACTGTCTGGTAAGATTTGGGTACGTATCATCACCCGGGAACAACTGGATGAGTACACCCAAAAATATAATGTGATATCGACCAACTATAATCAGGATAATACCTTAAATATCCGGGTCTATAGCGATTTATGTCCTGATGAATCTTTTGTTCCTGCTGATGGACAACTGGAAGATGTTTATTTTGTCGCCCTTAAAAAAGATCAACACCATGTTTAGCACTATTTTTAAATTTGAGTTCATCCGCTGGTTTAAGAATAGTACCATCTATATCTACATGTTGCTGTTCTTTGTGCTAGCACTGTTCATCATGCTGTCTGCACTTGGTATCTTTGATGGTATTACTTCGACGACATCTTCCAATACAATCATGAACTCTCCTCTGGCGATCAGCGAAATGATCAACGGAATGTCTAATCTCATTTATTTTCTGATCCCAACCATTGTGGGAGCTTCTGTCTATCGGGACTTTCAATACAATGTGCATAGCATTCTTTTTAGCTATCCCTTTACCAAGACTGATTATTTACTGGGTAAGTTTTTCGGTTCACTTTCAGTAGTCTTAATCATCGTATTGGCTTCTACACTAGGGATTATAGTTGCGCAGTATGTTCCCGGTATTAACCAAAGTTTATTGGGTCCGGTACATGTATTTGCCTATTTTCAGATCTATCTTATTCAGGTCATCCCCAACCTGATAATTTTCAGTTCCATTATTTTTGTATTGGTGACACTGACTAGAAATGTATATGTGGGTTTTGTTGCAGTACTGATTTTACTCCTGTTGCAAGCGGTGGTGCAAAGTACTACAGCTGATATGGATAACCGTTACCTTGGTGCATTGATCGATCCATTTGGGGATAGTGCCATTTCCTACTATACACAATATTGGTCTCCAGCAGAAAAAGATATCAGAAATCTTCCTTTTACTGGAGCGGTGATCTATAACCGATTGATATGGCTAGCCGTATCTGCACTTTTTATTGGTGGTTTTTACTTGTTCTTTTCGTTTTCTCAACAAGCTTTTACATTTAAAACGAGTAAAATTGGTAAACGCGTGACTAAAAATAATTTTGAAAGTATTTTTAGAATAGATCTGCCAGTGGTGAAATATAATTTTTCAGCTTTTCACTATTTTAAGACTTCATGGGCATTGGCGAGATACAACTTCAGTTACATTGTCAAAAATCCTGTATTTATGATTTTGACATTGGTAGGGATCCTCTTTGTTATCTTAATGGCAAGTACCGTTGGTTCTATTTCGGGAACATCGACTTATCCTGTTACTTGGAAAATGTTGATGATACCTGGATCCACATTTAAGTTTTTTCTGTTGATATTGACTTTCCTGTTTACAGGTTTGCTGATTCATCGGGGGAGCATTAGCCGTATGGGGGGATTGATTGATGCGAGTCCTGTCCCGAACTGGGTTTTACTTTTATCAACTTTAATTGCTATTGTCAAAATGCAGCTGGCCTTGTTACTGGTTGTTATCGTGACTTGTATGGCCTTTCAGGTATATCATGGGTATTATACTTTTGAGATCGGACAATATGTGATGAATCTCATGGTGTATGGCATGCTGTCCAATATAGCTTGGCTGTTTATCTCTGTGTTTGTCCATACTTTGTTCAAAAATTATCTGACAGGATTTTTTGTGCTCTTGCTCTTGTTTATCGCATTGCCCTTTCTTTCAGCAATGGGAGTGGAACAGAATATTTACAAATTTAACCAAGGACCTGGGCTTGATTATTCGGATATGGATGGCTTCGGTTATGTGTTGCCGTTCCTGACCTATAGGGTATATTGGCTTTTATTTTCTATATTCTTTTTGACCATTTCGTTATTACTATGGCGAAGAGGTCTGTTCTCAGGAATCAAGGAAAGATGGCTGATCCTAAAAAGTAATTTAAATCCCACTATTGTGGCGATAATCACAATCAGTCTTGTGGGATTTATCGCTATGGGAGCTGGTATATATTATGAAAATAATATAAAAAAACCGTATTATACCAGTTTAGATTATGAAAAACAGGCTGTTGAATGGGAAAAGAAATACAAAAAATATCAATACCGGCCACAGCCTAGGGTTGTGGATGTTAAATTCAATATGGATATCTTCCCAAAAGAGCGAAGCTTTAAGGCACAGGTAGCTTATGTATTGAAAAATAAGACCGGGGTAGCCATTGATTCGATCTTTGTCAATTATAATGATTACGATTACAAGTTCTCGTTTAGTGTGCCCAATACATTAGTTTCGGAAGATGATAAGTACAATTTTAACATCTATAAATTACAACAGCCACTTGCTCCAGGTGATTCCATTACCTTGAATTTCAGTACCCAAAGCCCGCGCAATACTTGGGTGAATGAACGATCTCCAGTCAAAGGCAATGGTACTTTTATCAACAATATGCAATTCCCAAATATTGGATATTTGGATAGGGGGGAATTGGTCGAGAACGATATCCGAAAGAAATACGGACTGCCACATCGAAATCGGATGGCACCACCAACAGATCAGAAAGCGTTGCAAAACAATTATATTTCGAATGATGCCGATTGGATTCGTTTTGAGGCTATTGTGAGTACAGATTTGGATCAGTTGGCCATAGCACCGGGTTACTTGACTAAGGAATGGGAAAAGGGGGGACGTAAATATTACCACTACAAGATGGATACGGAAATTCTCAATTTCTACGCCTTTAATTCTGCGCGATATGAAGTGAAGAAAGACAGCTGGAATGGCGTGAATTTGGAAGTATATTATCATAAAGGACATACGTTCAATCTGGACCGCATGATTGCATCCAGTAAGGCATCTCTGGCTTATTACAGCCAAGAATACAGTGCTTATCCGCACCGTCAATTGCGTATTGTCGAGTTTCCGCTTACCGATGGAACCTTTGCCCAGTCATTTGCCAATACTATTCCTTTTTCAGAAGCTATCGGGTTTATAGCCGATGTAAAGGAGAAAAATGAAGATGCGGTGGATTATCCTTATGCAGTCACCGCACATGAGATCGCACATCAATGGTGGGCTCATCAAGTCGTAGGAGCGAATGTACAGGGAGCTACATTGCTATCGGAAAGTATGTCGGAGTATTCTTCGTTGAAAGTGTTGGAAAAACGTTATGGTAAGGGGCAGATGCGCAAATTTCTAAAAGATGCATTGGACGGTTATCTAACAGGGCGAAGTGCTGAGAAATTGGGGGAGAGGCCGCTCATGTTCAATGAGAATCAAATGTATATCCACTACCAGAAAGGTTCCCTGGTACTGTATGCTTTAAGTGATTATCTGGGTGAGGATATTTTCAATAAGACTGCTAAGACCTATCTGGAACATACGGCTTTTCAAAACCCACCCTATACAACATCATTGGAGTTTGTGGAGCACTTTAAACAAGCGACACCCGATTCATTGCAGTACCTGATTAAAGATATGTTTGAGACCATCACTTTATATAATAATAAGGTTGAAAAAGTTACTTCTAAAAAAATGAAAAATGGTAAGTATCAGGTCGATATTGAATTTGAGGTTGCCAAATATCGTGTGGATGAAAATGGAACGAAAAGTTATCATGATAAAGGCAACAATCCCATTTCATTTAAGAAATCGGATAAAGAAACTGTGGAGTCATTGCCTTTAAGGGATTACATTGAGATCGGTGTGTTTGCAAAAACAAACAAGAAAGGTGGACGTTCAACACAGGAATTGTATCTGAAAAAACATAGGATCGATCAGATCAATAATAAAATAACACTTGTGGTCGACGAGTTGCCTCTTCAGGTCGGAATCGATCCGTATAATAAGTTGATTGATATGGATTCGGATGATAACCGGAAGGATATCTGATCAACAAAAAAATAGCAAAGATTAGATTAACGAAGAAAGTATATGGAACAAAATTTATTAGAAAATTATATAAAGGAGATTCGAACTATTGATTTAGCCAAGGCAAATATTTTTTCTCTGCTCTTATTCATACCCATCATTTTAGTATATGGTCTTCCCTTTTATATGATATGGGGTGAACTGGATTTTATTGGGGTATTTGTGAAAAGCTTTAAAGAAAATCCCCTCTTTCCGATAGCTGTTGTAATCGTTCTACTTGCTGGTATAGTTGTACATGAATTAATTCACGGAGCTGCTTTTGCCCTTTTTGCCAAGCATGGATTTAAATCCATAAAGTTTGGAATCTTATTAAAAATGTTAACTCCCTATTGTCACTGTAAAGAACCTTTAAGAGTTAAACAATATATAGTAGGAGCTATTATGCCAGCCATTATTTTAGGATTACTCCCAGCCTTTATCGCAATTTTTACGGGTAATGTGTTTTTGTTAATATTTGCTATATTTTTTACGGGAGCCGCAGCTGGAGATTTTATGATCATCAACCTGATATGGAAAGAAGATAAAGATACGATGGTCTTGGATCATCCCTCAGAGGCAGGCTGTTTTATTTTCAAGAAAATATAATATATTTCATTACCCTAATTACTATTTATCGTTTTTTTACTTAATATCTGGAAAATAATAAGACAATAGTACTCCTTATTATTTTCCAGATCATTAAAGGATATAGCTGTTATAAGTTATTTATTTTCATGGATGATACCTTATCATTGAAAGTAGAAAGGTAAGTTGATGAAGAGGTAACAACCAAACTATCTCCTGTGAAGTTGTTTCCGTTAAATAAGATAACCTTTACATTAGCTCCAACTTTGATGGATGATATGCTGTTGTCTGTCACTCCTTTAACAAGCAAATCTGCTGTTGTATAATTTCCTTTGGAAAAGCTCCCTTTTACCCCTGCATAAGAAGCATTAGAGTAGGTGAAAACCGAGTCTTGATTTGTGGTCAATTGTCCGTTATTATATTGGAAAGAGTATACGTTGGAAGTTGTATGACCATTCTGTAGAAGCAGTTTCAGCTTTAATTCGTAAGGTGTATTGCCTTTAAAACTTAATTCGCTTAAATCTATTGCCCCCTGAATGCCTCCTGCGGGCTGAGGAGTGAATCGCCAAGTTATTGCATTGTAGTCTTTATTGACCCCTGTTCCTTCATTGTTGACATTAGGATCCATGTATACTAAAATATCACTTACCGGTAATGTTGAAGTATAGGATCCGCTAAGAAAGATCTTCTGTTGATTATTATCAATATTAAATTGGGGTTGCACAGTATAGGTCGGTACCTGATAAGGCGTAATAGAAGTTGATGCTGATTGAAATACTTCATTTCTGTTCAAGATAGCGGCATCAGATTCGGTTAAAAATGTTGGTTCGCCTTTACTGAAACTATAATTTCCGCTACCCATCAATGAGGTACCTAGTAACGGTTCTTCGCTGATGTATTTTGCGCGGTTATGTGGAAGGTTTAATCCGTGTCCAAGCTCATGTAGCATACCACCTAAATAGTTGGAATTGGGGTTTGGGATACCATTAACAGACATAGAAGAATTGTCTACTGCAAAACAAAATTTTCCATAACCGTAAAATGGTTGGCTCCCATCTCCATCTGTTCTCGCAGGCAAGAGAACTAGGTAGTGGTTATTGGAGGAAAACTGAGTTGGATTATTTGTTCTGAAAGCTTTGATTTCATTAATGATCTTTCCTGCAGAAATAGCTGAGCTATAGGGATAATCTGCCTGTGCGCCAGCAGCGGGAATTTCAATTATTTTGACGAGTCCTGTTAATTGATCGACTGGCAAACCTAAGTAGGTGCTGTATCCATACCTTGACATCTCATTGTGTATCCAATTTTGAAAATGAATAAATAGTGCAGAAAGCCTAGTCTTATAATCGCTTAAAGCAGGATTATCTGTTGGTACAAACATGACGATGTTTAAATTAACAGGATTTGATACGAATTCCTGATTCGTTAATGTGGCATTTTCGTTGAGCTTATTGCTTAAAGTTGATTCATTGATATTCGTACTATCAACAGCGGGTTTTGAACACGCGGCACTCAAAAGTACCAGCGAGAGGACAACTGTTTTTGAAAAACGAGACAGCCTTAATGGTTTTTGTTTCATAATCTTTGATTATTTATAAATGTTTATAATTGTTAATGGATTTTGTTCAATGGGAGAAAGAACTAAAATCTATTTCTATATTATAAATAACTATTTAATAGTCAGTATGAAGTGCTTACAACAATCGATTGCATAAACTACGAAAACGATTAAGAAAGCGGATTATTTAATTTAGATTTATTTTCTCCTAATTCTAATTTTATACTAGTTTTTGTGACTAACCCTGATTGCTTTGCTATTGTTTTTCATCACAGCTACTGCTACAAAGGTTAAGTAAAAAATCAAGGAAAATTTCAAATCGAAAGTGAACGGATCTTTTTAAATTACTTAATTTTTTACAAAATTAAACATTGCGCATCTTCTGGTAAGCGTTTCATTAAAATTGTTACCTTTGCGGAAATTTAGTGAAAACGATATGTTGGATAGGAAAAGGAATAGTTTTTTGTTTTTGATTTACTTGGTTGGACTGAGTATTATTGGTTTTTTGGCAACGGATATGTATCTGCCGGCGTTTGATAGGATGCGACTGGATCTTTCGACAGATAAAAGTAGTATCAGCGCGAGTTTAAGTTTATTTTTAGCAGGGTATGCTCTTGCACAGTTGTTCTGGGGCCCAATAGCCGATAAGATCGGAAAACCGAAAACAATCCTTATCGGACTCACATTGTTCACACTCGCCTCTTTGTGTATCTTTTTTACCAACGATGTCCTTTCGTTACTTGTTTTACGTTTGCTGCAGGCCATCGGTGTCTGTGCTGCTGCGGTAAGCTGGCAGGCTCTGGTCGTAGAATACTATCCGGCATCGCAGACCAATAAAATTTTTGCGACCATCATGCCGATGGTGGCTTTATCTCCGGCTCTAGCTCCTTTGCTGGGTGTATATCTGTTGCAACATTTTGGATGGAGATCCATCTTTATCACCCTAGCTGGTATAGCCGTGCTCCTGATGCTGTATACCTTCACTTTAATGCGTCAGCAAAAGTCGGATGCTCCGGTTGATATCAAAACAGGTGAAAAAACGAAACAGTCCTATTTTTCACTTTTAAAATCTAATGTGTATGTGGGCAATGTGCTCATCTATGCATTTTGCTCGGGTTCATTTTTTGCCTGGTTAACGGGCTCCCCATTCTTTCTCAAAGAGCTGGGATACGACGAAAGTCAGATCGGATTGAGCTTTGTTCCGCAGACCATTGCATTTATGCTAGGCGGTTATGGTTATCGTGCGCTGGCAAACAGTATTGAGACCAAAAAACTGATGCCGGTTTTACTGATTTTATATTCCGTTTCTCTTCTAGCGATATATTCTATGAGTGTGATGACGACACCTACATTGACATTATTACTGATCCCGTTCTGCGGTATGGCATTAGCAAACGGTGCATGTTACCCGATTGTAGTTGCTCAGGCACTACGTGTTTTTCCAAATGATCTGGGTAAAGCCGCGGGCTTACAAAATGCAATTCAGCTTGGAATCTGTTTTATAGCAAGTGCTATCGTTTCTGTTTTTTCAAAAGATGCACTATTGGCTACGGCAATCGTTATGGTAGGGACAATTCCATTTATGTTAATCGCTTATAGGTTGACGGTAAAAGGTAAATAATGATCGTTTTATGGTCCCCGCCTCATGCTTTCTCCGACGGAAAATTCTCCCGGGTAGAGCAGTATGATATAATGATTGGGATCCTTTAATAATTTGAGATCCTGTAAAGCTGATGCGTCTGGGGCAGTTGAAAATTCAACATGATTGTTTGTTTTAGAGATCTGTACGGGGTAGCTGGTTTTTTCTGTTAAGGTATCAGGATTTGTTTTTATTTTGATATAATTTGGATGATCAGGATCTAGTGTAATAATTTCTGAATATGGTTGTTGCGTTGTATCATCACCAGAAACATATTGTACCTCGATCAAGCACATCCGTTGTTTTGCGATCAAGAAATGGGATACAGCATATAGGAAGAACAGACCAGCGATCATACCCATAAAATAAATCAGTTGCTTCAACTGAAAATTGGAGAAAGTAACATGCACTTTCATAGACGTTCTTTTTAAGGGCGGTTTTTCCCTGGGGGTTTCCTCGCGGGAAAGCCGCCCTTTTTTTTTGTCTTTATTTTTTAAGATAACCTTCTCATCGCTCGAATCGTCAGCAGAAGTTAGTTTCACCTCTTTATTTTCGAGTATTTCCTCTTCCGCTAGGTGATTTTCCTGTTTTTGACTCCTTTGATCAATTGCTGTCGTACTTGCTTCAGGAACGATCGCTTTCTCATTACGATCAGGATCGTAAAATTCAGGTGTTCGTTTTTTTAAATGGCGCAATTCTCGCCATTTATGGAATGGTCTTGGTCCAAACTGTGTGAGTATGGCCAGTAGTTTGACGATGTTTTCGTCGGGATTGCTGGTTTTGGCCGTTATAAAATTTTTAAGCGGTTTCAGCTTATCTAACGGAAATCGACGTATGCTGGTCTCCAGATCATCATATCGTTTGATCGGATTAAAGAAATCCTGAAATACCTGTGTATCTTCTTTCGATAGTCCATTTGCAAATAATTTTAAACTCAAATCTCTTAGATTCCCGGGTGTGGGATTCTCAAGTTTTAGATCTAACTCATGTTGGGAAAGTAACTCCCTAAAGTTACTTATCACCTCTTTTTTAAATTCTTCAAACTCAAACATTGTCCCAAAATTAAAGTAACCCTAGCACCCGATTTTACGGTTTTCCGTAAAATAATGGACTCTTTACGCACTTTTTTGCACTGGAATTTTCGGAATTCTAATGGAATTTATGGAATAATAACGGAAAGATTGGAAAGGTCGGAATCCTTTGATGTTTAGCTTTTTATGTGCGCTAATTTTGATTTGAAATCAGTTGATCAATCGACTAGTTCTTTCTAGGAAAGTGACGAAAAGATTTCAAAAGGAGTGGATGTCGCGGTGGTTTTTAACCGGTTTGGGAAGCAGTTATTGATTCCCGCGATTGAAGCTCACACACTTCCCAAAAAATTCAGAAGGCCTTCTGAAAACATTGTAGTAACCCCGGGCATGAAGCCCGCGGGACTACCAGGTTTTTGACTTTTAATTTTTTGAAAAATGTGGTATTTCATTTTAGCACTTTTATTTGGTAATCCTTCCAATACAGATACAAATACAAATCACCCTCAAGCATTATCCTCTGTGCAGGATGTGGACAATGAAGGAAATACTGGTCCTGTTCGTCCTGGTAAATAAGGATAAATAAATATCAGTTAAAATAAGGTAACACAAGGTTGCCTTATTTTGTTTTTAAGCGTCTGGTTGTTTTTCCAGTAAAATTTCGATAAATTCGAACAAAATAGGTTCCTTATTGAAACGCTTTAGCTTATACATACTTATTGTCTTTTTTTATTCCTGTCAACAAGCAGTTATTCAAAAGGAAATTCCTATTGATAATCCGGCTTATGATAAGGCATTCGAGTATCTCGAAATGGGGAAAGCAGATAGTTCTTTCTTCTATTTTAATGCAGCAAAACAGATCTTTTTGGAAAAAGGAGATAGTCTGCAAGTAGCCAAGTGTTTAATCAATATGGCGATTACCCAAAAGGAGCAGGGAGACTATTTTGGATCTCAGGAAACAGCATTGCAGGCTGTTCCTTTTTTGGATGAAAATAAACCTGAACATCATAGTTTTCTGAGTATGAATTTCAATGCTCTTGGACTTTCTACAGATGAACTTTATGATTATCCAAAGGCTATTCTCTTCTATGAATTAGCAATTAAATATTCTGACGATGCGCAAAATACACTGATCTACCGGAATAATTTAGCAAATGCTTATCTCTATAATAAGGATTATAAAAAAGCTCGTGAGATATATGATGGTATTATCGGTGGTACACATAAAAATGCGGTTGAATATGCGCGTGTGCTGTCCAATCTGACAAGAGTGAAATGGAAGCAGGATCCAACTTACCCTGCAATAAATGACTACCAAAAAGCATTAAAAATTAGGCAACAAGAGCATGATCTTCGTGGGCAAAATTCTAGTTTACTTCATATAACAGAATATTATGAGGATCAAAAACCTGATTCAGCTTTGTTTTATGCTAAAATACGTTATGATATTGCTAAAAAAATTGCTAGTCCAGACGATCAAATTAAAGCACTGAAAACATTGATTCAATTGAGTCCAAGTGACTCTTCAAAATATTATTTTAAAATTTATAATGTTCTGAACGATAGTATTCAGGAAGCACGTCTCGTCGCAAAAAATCAGTTTACTATGATTCGCTATGAGGTGGAAAAAAATAAGGCTGATAATTTGACCCTGCAGAAAGACAATGCTGAAAAAGCCTATAATATTGTTAAGCAGCGGATCTGGACATTCTGCGTTTCCTTGTTGTGTGTTACGGTTATTGTGGGTGGTACGTTGTGGTATAAGAGGCGTAAGGAACGCCTGCAGTTTGAGGCGCAAAGTAAAATAAAAGCGAATCAACTGAATATCTCGAGAAAGATCCATGATGTGGTAGCCAATGGCCTTTACCGCGTCATGACCGAAATTGAGAACAGGGAAGATATTGACCGAGATGGGATCCTGGATCGCCTGGAAATGATGTATGAGAAATCCCGTGATATTTCTTACGAAACCGAAATAACACCAGATGCAGAGCCAGATTATCAGAAACAAATTGCAGAACTTTTGAAATCTTTTGTGACTGAAAATAGAAAGGTCATTATTGCCGGAAATGATGCTGAGCAATGGGAGGGGGTTACGGCACATATCAAGCATGAAGTCCATCATGTACTGCAGGAGCTGATGGTTAATATGCGTAAGCATAGCCAAGCAAGCGATGTGGTGATCCGTTTTGACTGGTCTCCTGGGCTATTGCGCATCTTTTACAGTGATAACGGTGTCGGGATGCCCGAATCGCAGGTAAACGGTAATGGTCTTACCAGTACGGGAAACCGTATTTCTAATTTGGACGGTAAGATTACCTTTGTCAATAATGCAGGGAAAGGGCTAAAGGTTGAAGTGTCCATCCCTATTTTTTAAAAAGATCTTATTATATGTTTAAAAAAGTACTTATAGCCGAAGATCATGAAATTGCCAATATTTCGGTTCAGAAAACACTTCAGGAGCTGGGGATCCAGACAGCAAAATATGTCTATTATTGTGATGATGCATTTACCTGGGTTAAAAATGCACAGCGGGACGGTGAGCCCTACGATCTGCTGATTACCGATCTGACTTTCGAAGAAGATCATAATCCGCAACGTTTATCGGGAGGTCTGGCACTTATTCAGGCAGTTAAAGAGATCCAATCCCAACTAAAAATCATTGTGTTATCTGCGGAAAGTCGGACTGCTGTTATTGATGAACTGTTTAAAAGCAGAGCCATCGATGGTTATGTGCGTAAAGCAAGACGCGATGCGCAATACCTGAAAGAGGCTTTACAGGCCGCACATCAGGATAAACTTTATCAGTCCCCTGAAATTAAACAGTCTATCCGGGAAAAGAATTCACATGAATTTACTACGCTCGATATTCATATCATTGCCCTATTGGCAAAAGGGATCCTACAGAAGGATATTCCACATCATTTGCAGCAGCAACAGATAAAGCCATCCGGACTGAGCAGTGTTGAGAAAAGATTGAACCTGATGAAAGAGGTGCTAGAATTTTCGAAGAATGAACAGCTTATTGCTTATTCAAAAGATATCGGTTTAATTTAAATAAACCGATATTTTATCCTTGCCGAACCGGTTATACAGGGCTTCTGAATTTATATTCAGAAAGCGAATCCCTCTCTATTTAGGACGTATTTTTTGTTATTGTAAAGAAGGTCGTAGTAGTTGAAACTGTAGCCCCAGACGGAAGACATTTAAACGGGCAGCATCTGATGAGGATGCACCATCCATCTCCCCTTTATAGTTTTTAGTACCCCAGGCGTAACCGGCAAATACCGTATAACGGTCATAATTGACGTTGAACTGTAGGCGCGGTCTAAGATCCATTTTCATGATATCTTTGCCTCTGTCATTCTCAAATTCGGTTTCATTGCCTTTGTTGTCTTCAATACTTCCTTTTTCTTTGATCTGAAGCGTGTTGGCGATATCAACGCCCAGCTGCATATCCAAAGTAATAGGTTCAAATGAAAAACGATAGCCAATGAACGGATTGAAATTTAAAAATTGCTGATTCAGCTTGGTCATGCCTATGGTGTTGTTCGTGTTTTCTAAGCTCTGAAGATATATTTTAGTTTGCAAGCGTTCAAATGCACCTTCTACACCTAATAAGAAATTGTTGCTAAATACGTAGCGGTAGTTGATCGCTCCGCCCAGGTTAATACCATACTTTACTCCAAAAGGATTGTTGGTATAATAGTCCTGTGGGCTAGAACCGTTCAGGTTTGATCTAGAATCGCTTCCTGGTCCTGTAAAATTGGAAGAACCTGAAGTAATACCTATCCGCAATTCATGTGATTGGGAAAATGCAAGAATCGGGATACTGCATGTGAATAAGCTTGCTAGAATGATTTTCTTCAACATAAATGGAATTTTAAATTATTTCATAACAAAGAAACAGTTGCTCCTTATATTATGTTTAAATTTAGGTAAATCATAGCAATAAACCTTATTAAGAATTTTTTATTTCGTGTACATTCATGTTGACAGGAATAACAGATCTTGTTGTCACATAGCTACAAGTAGTGATATAGCTTTTTATTTGCGACCAAAGTCGTGTTCGAAATAAAAACATCCTGTAATCGTTAGATTACAGGATGTTTTGAATAAGCGGTTTTACCAACCTGGATTTTGCTTGATTTTAGGATTAAGCGTCATCTGATCAATTGGAATTGGAGATAAATAGTCCCGCTTCACTTTGAATTGGAAGCCATCTTTCAGCCCAGCTACGTTTTTGAAATATTCAATGTAACCATTTGCATCAACCGGTAAGCTTAATGCTGCCTTTGCTACAGGCTCAGGAATAGCTGCACCTTCCCACTGTGCTCTTTTTGCTCCTTTAGGTTTCCAGCCGACAAATTTTTCATCCATCGCTGCCCATCTGAATAAATCATCTGCGCGGTAGCCTTCAGCAGCCAGTTCGACTCTGCGCTCACGGCGGATCTCATTTAATAATGGACTAAGACCTGGAAACTCTTTGTTAGGATCATTCACAATACCATTGACTTTCATGGTCGGCATGCCCACGCGGCTACGCAATTTATTGATGGTCAGATCCAAATCAGCATCTGTCAATACACCAAGCTCGGCACGAGCTTCTGCATAAATCAAGTGCGCTTCTGCAAATCTGAAAATAATCTGTCCGGTTGTTCCCAGATCTTGTTGCTGGTTGTAATCAGGATTATGACCTTTGTATACCTGATAGCCGGTAATGGATTTATTCTCATTTGCAGCTTCGAATGTGGGGTATTCAAAAAGTGCGGGAGCTGCTCCTCCGGGTCTGTTGTTAGTCACGATGTGTTCATTATCGTTAACATATAAGGTCTGACGAAGACGTGGGTCTCTGTTTGTGACTACATCTTTTAATGTCGCATCGCCTTTATACAGATTGCTGACGCCGATTGGACTTCCATCGGTGCACAAATAAGCATCGACCAGGTCTTTTGTTAAACCTCTTCCAGCTCCTGTATTGGAGTACCGGTGCCAGCGGTGTCCTAGATTTAAGCTGATGTTGAAAGCTCGCCATAACAAGATTTCCGGATTGGTACTGTAATCTACCTGATTGAATAGTTTCCAGTAATCATTGGAGTTCGGCGCAAATGTAGCCAGGGCATAACCACCGGGGTTGTCCAATAAATTTTTGGATACTGTTGCCGCTTTTTCGAGGTATACTTTACCTTCAGATCCTGCGACACCAAAGTCTGTTCCTTTGTGGTATTTTTCCCAGGTACCTTCATATAATGCGATACGTGCCTGGAATAGCATCGCAACTTCTTTATTGATTCTAGAGGCTCCGGCTTGACCTTTAGTTGGGAGATAACTGATAGCCTGATCCAAATTGGACAATAAGGAATCGACAATGACATTACGCGGTAAGCGCTCATTATATACCTCTGGTGATGTAAGTTCCAAAGGTTTTGAGATCCATGGTAATGCACCAAAGGTCTTTAGTTTTCCGTAATAAAAATACGCTCTAAAGAACAGGGCTTCGCCGACATACTTTTTAACATTGTCAAAAGGTGCTTTTACTTTCGTATAATTGGCCAATAGGTAGTTGACATTACGAAGTGCGCTCCAGTCACTATAACTACCATATCCTCCTGCGCTTCCTGGTATGATGGTTTCGCCATTAAGCGCCGAGTTGTAACTGTTGTAGATCATATTGTCACTACCATCGGCATCTAGACTATAGATCCCCATGCTACCCCAATTGGTATAATTGGGAAGGGTACTGTAGAAACCATTGGCATATAACTTCAGGTCATTTTCGGTCTTCCAATATTCGCTGTCGCTGATTGCGGTAGCGGGTTTTTGCTCTAGAATGTCTTTCATACAGCCTGTGAGTGCTGAAAGTACAAGTCCTGATGCTATAAAAAATTGAATACGTTTCATTTTAAAGATATTTAAGCATTAAAAGGATAGGTTGATACCTGCTGAATAAGTCCGTTGCAAAGGATAGATTTTTGCATCATTGATGGATAATTCGGGATCCATGGTCTTGATCAACTTGGTCGATGTAAACACATTGTCAATGCTGACGTAGATACGCGCTTTACCAAAACCGGTTTTTTCTAACCAGCTTTTAGGTAAACCATAACCAAATTGAAGATTTTTCAATCGCAGATAGGCGGCATTTTGAAGATAGCGTGTTTGAGTCTGCGTGTTTTTACCATTTTCGCCAGTCAGGTAAAACTTCGGAAAGTAGCCATCTGGATTGGATTCAGACCATCTATCCATGTGCACATCGAAGGGTGAACTTTGCCATTCATCGCCGGTGATACCCCAGAAGTAGTTGGAACCTACCCATGCATCGCGTTTGCCGATACCCTGAATGAAGAAGGACATATCGAAGTTTTTATAGGTCACATCTCCCGTAAATCCATAGGAATAACGTGGAGTGTTGTTACCGATGACACTTTTATCGCCCGGATTGTCTACGGTATTTGTTCCAAAATCAATACCATCTATACCATTCCGATCAACATAACGCACATCACCTGGCTTCCAGGTCTGTCCGGATATTTTGCTCTGCGAAGGTGCTGCATCGATTTCTGCCTGATCTTTAAATAAACCATATGTGGTGTATCCCCAGATTTCACCCATGGTCTGACCTGTATACCAGGTGCTGAGTGATCCTGTTGGATTTGGAAATTGTGTTATTTTTCCTTTATAATCACTTAAAACAGCTCGTAGACCATATTTTACATCTCCTATCTGATCGCGCCATGCGACACTTAACTCGAACCCTCGGGTTTCCATGGCTCCGTCATTAACAGGAGGAGGTGTGGTACCTAAAATACCGGGTAGTGCAACAGAAGAAACGGCAAAATCATTTGCTTTCCGGATGTACCAGTCAAAGGATGTATTTAATTTATTCTGAAAGAAACTGATATCAGTACCTAAATTCAGTGTGGTCGTAGTTACCCAGGTTAAATCGGGGTTAACAATGCCTGGAGCTCTAACCGCAGCTTCACGGTTGCCTCCAAATAGCCAATCTGTTGAAGTTGGACTGGTTGTCCCTAAGCCAGGGTAAAAAGGATAATACTGTGGATTATTAGGATCAGTATCTAAGAATGCCTGATCACCTAGTGAACCGTAAGAACCTCTTAGCTTAAATGCAGAAACGGTCTCTTTGATCGGTTCAAAGAAATTTTCTTTATCGATATTCCAGCCTACGGAAACACCTGGATAAAATTTCCAGCGCTGTTCTTGTAAAAACCGTGAGGTACCGTCGTAACGGCCATTGAATTCAAATAAATATTTTTCTTGGTAGTTGTAATTGAACCTTCCGAAGAAACCATCGGACGCAATTCTACGCACCTGATCGCTGATACCTGGCGCAGTGCCGTACGTACCGGATAAGTAAGGAATATTGTCCGAGTACAATTGACTGTTATTGGCACCATAGTATTGGTATTCATAATAGTTGCGGACAAAACCTCCCAAAACACTGAAGTAATGGTCATTGACCTGCTTTTCATATTTGGTGAAAGCATTGATGATATGATTTTGAATCCGGTAATTGGATCTACTGAATGCATTTGGTGTTGTTCCTCCAATGGCTGTTTCCGCGCCACTTGGACGTACAGTAAATAGGGTCTTGGTATGTGAACTTTGATCCTGGAAAGATGCATCGAAAGTATAATTGGTGGTTGCTGTCCATCCTGGTGCCAGTTTGAAATTAAATTCGCCGGTCAGCATCGCTTTGTCAAGCGTGGACTTTGCACGCCCACCATCTTTATGCAAAAGGACGTCACTTGGGTCAGAATAATTTCCGTCAGGATTTTTTAACGCTACTGTTGGGAATTTACGCGCAATCTGATGCATGTAGTTTCCGCCTGTTTTTCCGCTGTACGTGTTTGGGCTGTTGGTCAGTTCTTTGGAGAAACTGCCTCTCAGACTGAATTCCAACCAAGGGGAAATGGTCGTGGTAAGGTTTGTTCTTACATTGAAACGTTTGTAACGGTCATCTCCAAAGTTGTATAAACCAGCACGGTCGTTATAACCTAAGCCGACGTAGTATTTGCTGTTTTCGGAACCGCCTGATACCCCCACATTATGTTGCTGACTGAAAGCAAGGTCTTTAAAATAAATTTTAAACCAGTCATTATTGGCATTACTGGCTCCCCATGCTAAATATTCATCTTTGCCGGCACCCGGGTCTGCAATGGTTTCTGTTTTTAGGGTACCATTTTGATAGGCAATAATCCGATCTATAGTTTCTTGGTTAAAGATGGCACTTCTGCCGCCATTAATTGCCGCTTCATTGTAAAGGTTAGCAAAGTCCAAAGAATTCAACATTTTTGGAAGATTGATCGGTTGGGCCCAGCTCAGGTTATTGCTGTAAGTAAGGGCTGGTTTACTCCCTTTTTTACCTTGTTTAGTTGTGATAAGAATCACACCGTAGGGTGCGCTGGAGCCGTAAATAGCAGATGAAGCTGCATCTTTTAATACGGAAATGTTTTCAATATCATCAGGGTTGATTGAGTTGATGTCGCCTCCTTGTACACCGTCGATGACGATGAGCGGGGAGCCCGAGGTACCTAGTCCTGTAAAACCGCGGACATTGATATTCTGCGTCGCATTTGGCGCACCCCCTCCAGATGCAGTCGTAATATTCAGACCTGGCAGTTGTCCTTGTAATGCTTGACTGACTCTCGTGATGGCACGGTTCTGTAGGACCTCGCCACCAATCTGAGCGACAGCTCCTGTAACCAGTCGCTTATTCTGCTTACCGTAACCGACTACAACGACTTCATCGAGATTGCTGGTCTGGCTTTTTAAAGTAACAGTAACGGTAGCTCCTGTCACGACTTTTTCTTGACTGCTATAGCCAAGGGCTGTTATGATCAGTACTGAGTTGGATGAAGCCGCTATGGTAAATTGGCCTTTAGTGTCCGTGGATGCAGCAATGTTGGTACCTTTGACTTTGATGGTTACACCGGCAATAGGTTGTCCCTGTTCATCGGTGATTTTTCCAGAAATTGTTTTCTGTGCAAGTATACCCTTTCCATCTGGGGTATTGTCCAACACATTTGACACGTGAAAGGGTGCTGCCTGAGCAATATTCGCCAATACACAAAAAGATGCGCCGATAGAGGCAACATGTTTTTTGTTGATCGGATACAGATAACCATATCCAATGGATTTTAAAAGTGATTTCATTAATGTAGGTTTTAACAAAAAAAATTAGGTTTTGCTGTTTGCTTGTTTTTTTGTTAAAATAGGCGTGCTTAGGTAGTGTTGTTGTTTAAGCAATAATTAATTGGTGAGATTAATTATCCTTGTTCGGAATCCCCCCTTTCTCTTTTAGTATCATATTCATTTTTTTCATTTGGTTGTAATTGATAATTATTGGTTTGTTTGTGTTTAGGACTAAAATATGAAAAAAAGGCAGTATAACGTTTTAGTGAAGAATAAAAATGATTTAGCAAATTGTAACGTGCAGATTACTAGTGTATTATTTTTATTACAAAGTTATTTTTCTGTTCTGTCTACGTAACGGATGATTCATTTTACAACCAAAATAAGATCTTATTTTGGTTGCTTAGGTAATTATTCTCATCTGTGTGAAAAAAATATCTAGGGATAAGGATATTATATGTTATTTTACTAATTATTTGTAATTGAAGTGGTTGTGGTAAAGTCTTCTTTGTCGGAAATCTGTTGAAGAAAGTAGGGAATGGGGGATTAATTACCTGTTGTAATAAAAATGGTTAACGTAGGACCTGTACGTTAACCATCTGTAAAAAATTACTAATTAATCAATTTGTTTGCAGTCGATCCAGCATTTTAGGGATAAACTGGATGCGATTGCAAACGTTGTAAATAAAAATTCGCACCTACCTTTAATGTGAATGATACAAAGTTAAAATTCCTGTTAATGGGATTTTACGGGAAACCGTAAAATTTCGATTTTATGACATTTTTAATTTAATTATCGTTTTTAAAGCCAATAGAGGCCTATTTTATTTAAAAAATAATTTAAATAAAATGTATTTTACTACACTTAATCATTTGGGAACGTGCTCGGTAGGGGAGCTAATTGTGACTGTTTGCGATGATGAACCCGATTAAATTAGTCCTAAACAGAAAAAGACACATCGTACGACGATGTGTCTTTTCTATATGCTTTGAAACTGCAGTCCTAATTCATTATAACGATGCGAATTTCATCCAGTCCGCATTTTCTTCATAATCCATTAACGGATCTGCTGTGTTGTTGCTATGCAACTGACCAGCAAACATCGCCAGATCCATCTTGATTTGCTGACGTGTTATTTCGGTCATTTTATCATTAAACCCTGCATTGTTGATCAACAATACATATTGATAACAAACAACGCGTGCGATCATTCTTCCCAAAGTCATCATTTCGCGTTGTTTTGGCTGATCTGGAAGATTGAAATTTAAAATTTCACTGAAGAATGGTGCTGCAAGTTCTGTCCCTTTATATTGTTTTAAGAATGCCAGAAGATTGTTTTCTTTGCTTTTGCGCATCAGTTTGGCAATTGCTTCAGCAATCTGTGTATATAACATTTCATTAGATCCTTCAAAAATCTGAAATGGTCTACTGTCTACAACACCTCTGCCGGCAATATGGTCTAAACGGTATCCATTTGCTCCTGACAATTGCAAGCATATCTGCGATGCTTCTTGCATCAGATCTGTCACGAATGCTTTTACACTATTGGCATCTACACCATGACTAGATAAGTCATTGCTGATTGAGCTTACTGTGGTGCTGTATGCACACATTGCCGAACATAGGGTAAAGGCTGCCTGTAAACGTGATAACTGAAATTTAACGGAGTCCATTTCATTAAGGCGGATGCCTGTAACACGTCTTTCATGACAATGTTGCATCGCTTCATCTAGCATACGCTTGATAAAGCCCATACCCATACCCGGAAACTGCAGTCTGCTACGGTGCAGTGTATCCAGCATTAATTTTATCCCGGTACTTTCTGGAACCAATCGCTGTGCTGCGGGTACTTTGATGTCAATATTATTGATTCCGTAAGGAATAGCATATAAACCAAGACTGTTGTAACGTCTTTCAACTTCAATTTTTTGTTCTGCGGCTGCGTCTTCCGTTAAAAAGAAATCAATATCACGGGTCAGATCGCCGTTTTCATTTCTCTTACGTGCAGTCACTAACCAGTAATCGGCTGCTCCTGTAAGACCTTGCCAATGTTTCTGGCCCTGTATGCTGTAATGATCTCCTACCTGCTCATAAGAAGTACGCATATTGAGCGCATCGCTGCCAAAGTCAGGCTCTGTGATCATCAAGCCACCCATTGCCTGGTTTTCCAAAAACTGTTTGAATACTTTTTCCTGAACGGTGATATTGCCATACTTCGCTAATGGTTCTAGAAAAAGGGCAATGTTGATTCCGAAGATAAGGGACAGCGATAACGATTCGTAAGAAGCGGCAGCTAGTACTCCCAGACACTCTTTAACATGTACTCCACGACCACCATGGCTTTCTGGAATAGCAACCGCAAGCGGTGTCATGTCCATGATTTTGCTTAAAAAATCAGGCGGTAAATCGCGCGATAGACTAAGGTTATTATAGTCATATTCCTGATTAAATAAGCTGGATAATCTTTCCTTAAATGAGGAAATGTAAATATCAAAATCTTGCGTCATGGTTGATTGTTCTAAAAAGTTAAGCATCTTAAAATGTAGGATTAAATGATGAACAATAACGAAGGGGTTTATGCAGATACCATTCTTGTTCAGCGTCTCCTAACTTTTCTGATGAGAAGTGAGTACTGAAGTAAGGTAACAAAAAACTTGTTATCAAAAAATACATTTTTTTCTGGTTTAACATGAGTTTTATAAAAGTGATTGCATATTCACCATCGCTTTGTACAAAAATAAACCTAAAAACGCAATCTCTTTGTTTTATTTAGTATAAAGATTAGGACAAATCGTGCATGTGTGGCACGAAACTACCTGGCTTTATTTCGATAAGAGGTTGGTGACATGCCTACAATTTTCTTAAAGATGCGTGAGAAATAGGACGGATCGGAGAAATCCAATTCATAACATATGTCGGCAATGCTTTTGTTGGATTCGAATAGCAGGAGCTGGCTGTGCATAACCAGAACTTCCAGAATAAGTTCCTTTGATGATTTTTTAAAAACAGCGGAGACACATCTATTGAGATAATTGGGCGATACGGCTAATTTATCGGCATAGAAGCCGATTTCCTTCTGTTTCAGGTAATTTTTGTGCACAAGTTGTTTAAACATCATCGCAATCTCCTGACTGCGGTTGAGCATGTTGTTGGTGTTGGAAAGCTTGATGATTTTTAATAGCGCTGATTTAAGCAGGCTCTCAAATAATTCTTTATACGGAGATGCCGTATGCAACTCTTTGTAAAGCAATCTAAATAGCTGGTGCAGATCGTGATCATCTGCTGCAGAGAGATTGTGAAGCGGTGATATGGTGAAAATATTTAAAATTTCCTGCTCTCTGAAAATGGAGGTCATGGCTGCATCATTGACCAGAATACAATGTCCTTTGGCTGATTTATCAACTGATCTGATCACCGATATATTACCATAGTTGCTCATCAGGATCGCCGGCGCCTGAACCACATATTCTTTGGGGCCGATCTGGTGTTTAAAATAGCCTTCGGTTATATGAACAAGTAAATTGTAACCTAGAAAAATAGGCGGTGTCGGAAATTTAATATAGGGCGCAATTTCGCTCAATCGAAATATTTTGACTGACGATTGCATGTATTTTAGATGTTCCAGACTGCCGGACATAAACCGTTCGACAAATTCGTTCGCATTGACTTGTTTTTCCATTCTTGATCCTAATATAATATTTCTCGTACTTAGCGCCAAAGCTAAAAGATGTTTCTTTTCTGTACCAAAGTTACGCATTGGAATGATATCAATTTAATACTAATCTTGTGCCAATAATCACCTTTAAATCTTTCTCCGTCATATTGAGGTCGAGACTGCCGTAGCATGGCAATATTTTTATACAGAAAAGGGCTATGTTTAAACATAACCCTTTCTTTATTATTAGCCAATAGATTGCAGGATATGGTATTATCTTACTAATCCTGCTTTTTTTTATTTGTAGATAGCAAATTCCTCCATTGGATTTCTTACTTTCTTCATTGGTGCTAACCAATCTTTTTCAGCATCACGGTAGCCCACGTACATTAATGATACGCTTTTTAAACCTAATCTTGCTAAGTCAAGTACTTCATCTACGATCTGATTGTTAAAGCCTTCAGCAGGAGTAGTGTCAACACGCAATTCCGCTGCCTGTGCCAATGCCAGCCCTAAACCAATATAAGATTGTTTTGCGGTATGTACAAAATGCTGTTCTTCAGTCTGAGAAGCGTATAGCTTTTTGATCATATCTGTATAACTATTGAATCGTCCTTCAGGCAATTCACGCTCTTCTGTTGTACGGTTGTAGATGGTATCGATGCGTTCTTCGGTATACTTGTCCCATGCAGCAAATACCAATAAATGAGAACAGTCGCGCATACACTCTGGATTTAAAGCTCCAGCAACTAATCTTTCGCGTACTTCTTGACTTTCGACAACGATGATTCTAAAAGGTTGCAATCCTGAAGAAGTGGGCGCTAAGCGTGCCGCTTCTACAATTTTTTCGATGTCTTCTTTACTTACTTTTTTTGTGGGATCGTATGCTTTTGTAGCATGGCGCCACTGTAAATCTTCAATTAATGCCATTGTTTTAATTTTAATGATATGTTGATAACGGAGCGTGCAATTTTGATATTAAAAGATTTGTTCTTTTAGGTGTTTTCAATTGTCAGATACTCCTGATATCAAGGTTATACTTCTGTTACTATTTTACTTTTTAATATTTTATTAGCAATGTTGCGCATACTTTCAATCTCTTCAGCACTGATCTCCAGTTCTTCTATTAATTTCTGCGGTATGCATTTGGCCTCTTTTTTCAGGTCTTTTCCAGCTGTTGTCAGGAAGATTTCAACAACCCGCTCATCAACCTTACTCCGTTGTCGCACGAGCAGATGTTTTTGTTCGAGACGCTTCAGTAACGGTGTCAGTGTACCGCTATCTAAAAACAGTTTATGACCGATCTGATTGACGGTCTGCTGGTCTTTTTCCCAAAGAACCATCAATACCAGGTACTGTGGATAGGTCAGTCCGATCTCATCGAGATGAGGGCGGTAGCGCTGAATGATTTCCCGGCTCAGTGCATAGAGGGGAAAACAGAGCTGATTGTCCAACTTTAAAAGATCTTTCATGTCAATTTTGTTTGCGGTACAAATATAAATATTATTTACAATTAGGTTGTGTGCAATTTAAAAATAGCGCTTTTTAATTTGTTTATTGACAATGATATGGCATAGATGGGGATAGCAATATTCTTTAAAAAGTTGTCTTGCTATCCTTTTTTAATAGTTTTTCTTCAAGAGTTGTTTCCTAGGAAAATATATAAAATGCGGTGTGGTTGTATTAGGTTAGAATTAACTGAAATAGGATCTAAATAAATTGTATTTGTAACTTATAATGGTAATTAATTGTTTTTAAGTATGTTGTGGTTTATTTGAAAATTTGTAAAACATTTTAACGGAGGCATTGGTTTAACTGAGAGTAAAGGATACTGATAACTTACTGTTGGCTTAGATTAGAGTCTTTATGAATAGACCAATTACTACTAAATACCGATTAGCAATATTAATGTCTTGTTGTTTACTGTTTGTGCAACCCCTTTGTGCGCAACTCATACGGTATGAGACAAAGGATTCGCTGAATGGGAAACCTAAAATGACCTCTTTCTTAATCGGCCGTTTGAAATTAAACGGAATCTACGATATCAAGGGTAACCTGCATGGTAACAGTTCTTTTTTAATCCACGAAAATGATGTTTATGGCCGTGATAGACCGGCATTCTGGGTTGACATGCGACAGAGTCAAATACGTTTTGCTTCCACGACGCAGCTGAAGAATGGCAAGGAGATCAGTGCGATGTTGGAAGGTGATTTCGAGGGGGGACCTAACCGGACTTCACTGTTCAGACTGCGCCATGCCTGGATTAAGTATGATCACTTTACTTTGGGACAGAATTGGTCCACCTTTGGAGATCCGGATCTGTGGCCGGCAAGTTTGCTGGACTGGGATGGGCCGACCGGGATGGTTCTGAGTCGCCGCATCCAATTGAATTATAAAAACAAATTTACGGAAAAGGGCGGTGCTGGTTATGAACTTGCGATAGAGCAAATGGAACCCCGTAGATTGTATGATTATACCATCAATATAGATCGTGGGGTAGATTATGCACCCCGACGTATTCCTGACGTCATCGGTGCACTGCGCTATGATTACGATGGAGGAAGCTTCTTGAAGGTCGCTGGGGTTTACCGCAATATTGCTTACGATTCGAAAGAAGTATTGACTGGGGATACGGACTATAGGTACAGGACAGCCAATGGCTGGGGGCTGACAGGGATGGCCAGTATTTTTTTTAATAAAAAATCAGGATTGGTCAACAACCTGCAGGCACAATGGAATATGGGGCGGGGTATCGCTGATTATTTTTTGGCTATCGGAGGTTCGGGACTGGATGGCTTCGCTCACGAAGAACAGCCCGGGGTGCTCAATTTATTGGATGTAACTGCGGGATTTATATCGTATCAGCGCTTTTGGACACCTAAATTCCATACGATGCTTATGACTTCTTATAATCATTTTTCGGGCGGAGAAAATACGCTAAGTCCTTGGAATAAAATGAATAATTATCAGTTTACCTTAAATCTTTCATACAATGTTCTAGAAAATCTGATGCTGGGATTAGAACCGCAGTTCGGTTATAAACAGCTGGAATTTGATGAAGGTCTTACAAAAGGGAAAAATGCAATGCGGATGAATTTTGGAATGCTATTTAATTTTTAACCAATCAAATTATAATACAATGAAAAGACTACTGATATCTCTAACCCTGCTGCTGTTTCTGCAGTTGGCCTATGGACAAAAGCCTAAGATCATCATATTGGCCACGGGTGGAACCATAGCTGGACAGGGGGCTTCGGCAAATCGTGCTGGGTATACTGCAGGAAAGATTCCGGTATCTGATTTGATCGGAAGTATTCCATCGATCAACGAAATCGCGGAGGTGAGCGGTGAACAGATTTCTTCTGTTGGCAGCCAGGATATGAGTTTGGATATCTGGAAAAAGTTAGCGGTTCGCATTAATGAGATTTTCAGTAAAAAGGAAGCCGACGGAATTGTGATTACACACGGTACCGATACGCAGGAGGAAACGGCTTATTTTCTGGATCTGGTGGTGGCTTACGATAGTCCTGTTGTTTTGACCGGTGCTATGCGTGCCTCTACCGCTATCAGTGCTGATGGCCCTAAGAATTTATTTGATGCCATAACCTTGGCGGCTGATGCGAAAAGCAAGGGCAGAGGTGTGCTGGTATCTTTTAATGAATCCATTTTTAGTTCAAGGGATGTGACCAAATTGAGTACGACGAAAGTCAATGCATTTGGTTCACCTAATAGTGGTGCAATCGGTCAGGTTTTTGACGGAAAAGTCGAATTCTACAAATCTTCAGACCGTCAGGTGAAACCTTTGGCTCCTTTTAAAATAGATGCTAATACGGTCTTTCCAAAGGTTGAAATTGCATACATGTATGCCGATGCTTCACCAGCTTACCTCAACCTGCTGGTAAAAGAAAAGGTCGCGGGTATTGTCATCGCGGGGGTAGGGAATGGAAATTTTTCGAAAGCTTTTACTGAACAGGTCAAACAGGCTGTAAAAACAGGCATCATGGTGTGTCGTGGAAGCAGATGTGTATCGGGTCGGGTCGTCGAAGATGGAGAAGTGAATGATGATGAATTAGGAACGTTGGTATCCGATGATCTAAATCCACAGAAAGCCCGGATACTGCTGATGTTGGGCTTGTTAAATACACATGATAAAGAAACATTGCAAGGTTATTTCTTGCGTTATTAATAGCATTATAAACGATTATCATTTTAAATAATTAAGATTATGACATCTTCTCGAATTGAACACGATTTTTTAGGTGAAAAAGAAATTAGCAACGACTGCTATTACGGTGTACAGACGTTACGCGCAAAGGAAAATTTTGATATTACTGGAATTCCGATCGGTAGTGAGCCTCTTTTTATAAAGGCATTTGGTTTTGTGAAAAAAGCGGCGGCATTGGCGAATAGGGATCTGGGTATTCTGGATGCAAAGAAAGCCGAAGCGATCGCGTATGCCTGCGACCGTTTGATCGCAGGTGAGTTTACGGATCAATTTATCAGCGATCTGATTCAGGGCGGTGCTGGTACTTCTTGTAACATGAATGCCAATGAAGTGATTGCCAACCTAGGACTTGAATATCTGGGGCACCAAAAAGGAGAATATAAATATTTGCACCCGAATAACGATGTTAACTTGTCGCAGAGTACAAACGATGCTTATCCTTCTGCTTTTCGAATTGCAGTTTATCTTAAAATTGGAGCTTTCTCCCACGCTTTGGAGGATCTGCAAGGCGCATTTTTTAATAAAGGGAAGGAATTTGACGGCATTTTAAAAATGGGGCGTACGCAGTTGCAGGACGCAGTGCCGATGACTTTGGGACAGGAGTTTAATGCTTTTGCAACCACGCTGGGCGAAGATGTGCTGCGTATTCGGGAGGCTTCGCAGTTAATTACAGAGGTGAACATGGGAGCTACTGCAATCGGTACCGGCGTGAATGCGCCTGAGGGATATGCACAGTTATGTGTAAAATACCTAGCCGAAATAAGCCAGGTTCCCGTTACGCTTGCCGCCGATCTGATCGAGGCGACTTACGATACTGGAGCTTTGGTCCAGCTGAGCGGAACGCTGAAGCGTAATGCGATAAAATTGAGTAAGATCTGTAATGATCTTCGTCTGTTGAGCAGCGGCCCTCGTTGCGGTCTAAATGAAATTAATCTACCGGCTATGCAACCGGGTTCTTCGATTATGCCTGGAAAGGTTAATCCAGTTATTCCTGAGGTGGTCAACCAGACCTGTTTTTATGTTATCGGTGCGGATCTTACAATTACGATGGCGGCAGAAGCTGGTCAGTTGCAACTGAATGTAATGGAACCTGTCATTGGCATGGCTTTGTTTACTTCCTTGCAGTACCTGACCAAAGCTTGTGGTACCTTGAAAGATAAATGTATCGTCGGTATTACCGCAAATGTTGAACATAGTAAAAATCTGGTGATGCAGAGCATCGGGATCGTAACACAACTGAATCCGATCTTAGGATATGAAGAATCTGCCTCTATAGCAAAAGAAGCTTTAAAAACGGGTAAATCTATTCACGAAATTGTGGTCATGGAGCGTAAGTTGATTACGCAGGCGAAGTGGGATGAGATTTATTCGATCGAAAATTTGATTCATCCTAAATTTATATCGAAATGATATTTGTGCAATTTGTGATTCTGTTGGCGATGATCTTAATCGGATCACGTATGAAAGGAATCGGTCTGGGTGTCATGGGAATGATCGGACTGTTTATCTTTGTGCTGTTTTTTAAAATGACACCGGCGGATCCGCCCATATCGGTCTTACTGATTATCCTTGCTATTGTAACGACGGCGGCGACTCTTCAGGCCGCAGGTGGTTTGGATTATCTGGTGAGTATAGCGGAACGTATAATCCGTAAGAATCCGAGTCAGATCACCTTTATTGCACCATTTACGACCTATTTTCTTTGCTTGTTTGCAGGCACGGCTCATATTGTTTACTCGCTTTTGCCCATTATTGCAGAGGTTTCGGCCAAACAGCGTATTCGTCCGGAAAGACCACTTTCGGTATCGGTCATTGCTTCGCATTTAGCCATTACGGGCAGCCCGATGAGTGCTGCAAGTGCCTCTTTAGTTGCTATACTGGCTTATTCTTCGGCTTCTATCGATATCATGAAAATATGTATTCCAGCGGCACTCTGTGGTATATTTGCCAGTATATTAGCGGTACGAAAGAAGGGATTGGAACTGGATAAAGATCCGATATTTCTGGAGAAAATGAAGGATCCGGAATTTGCGAGATCGATGGATCCTAGTCAGATGGAAAATGGGACTACCCAATACCAACCTGAGCCAGGGGCTAAAATTGCGGTTGCCATATTTGGATTTGCAATTCTGCTGATTATATTTTTTGGCGCTTTTCCTGCTTTTGTTCCTCATGTGGGTGGAGGTCCTAGTTTCAGTGTAAATGCAAATGGAACGATCAATCTGACCAGTTTGATCATTATGATCACCTTGTCGGCTTCAGCATTTATCATGCTGATAACAAAAACTTCTGCTGTAAAAGTCGCTAAGATGAGTTTATTTACATCGATGGCGACGGCTGTTGTTTCGGTGTTGGGTGTGGTATGGATGAGTGCTACTTTTATGCTGGCCAATGAGGCAGTTATTGAACATACTTTTAAGGATATTGTAACGGTATATCCCTGGACTTTTGCGATCGCTTTATTTTTGATGGGTGCTTTGACTTTTAGTCAGGCAGCGACAACAAGGACAATTATGCCAATGGGTTTGGCACTGGGTATTACAAGTCCACATTTATTAGCGATGTTTCCGGCTGTAAATGGTGATTTTCTGCTTCCCGGTTACCCGACATTGGTCGCTGCAATAGATTTTGATCGAACGGGAAGTACGAAAATTGGAAAATTTGTCGTGAACCATAGTTTTATGATTCCGGGTCTGGTTGCAATCGCCGTTACTATTTTTGTCGGTTTTATCTTAAGTGGTATACTGCTTTAGCTTCTGTAATCCACCGGTTCTGAAAGTTTTTGAGAGACATCCTTTCTTCAGCAAAGGATGTCTTTTTTTTAAGGTTAATTTTGATATCTTTGATTGGTATCAATGCTCTATTGATGCGATATAAGAACCTAATAAATAATTGATCCATTTTAAAACGCTGGAATCTGTATGCCTTATTTTAAAAAATATTTTTACTGTTTTGTGCTTGCTTTCTTTTTTTTAGAAATGAATTTATACGCGCAACAGTTGGCTAGAACGGCCGATCGTCACAATTATACTTCCGGTGCCTTGATTCAGGAACGGCCTCAGGTGAAGTGGCGTTTTCAAACCGAAGGTCAGGTATATTCTTCTCCCGTTTTATATGCCGACAAAATTATTATTGGATCCTGTGACAGTAATCTTTATGCTTTAAATAAAGCTGATGGAAGCGTACTTTGGAAATATAAGACAGGTGGAGAGGTACGGGCTACTGCGGCGGTGGATCAACAGGTTGTTTATTTTTTAAGTGCTGATGGTCATTTTTATGCGTTAGATGTGCATACCGGAAAGCAATTGTGGACTTTTAAAACGCAAGGTGAAAAGACTTATGATATCTGGGATTATTTTCAATCTTCGGCAGCTGTAGAGTCGGGAATCGTGTATTTTGGATCTGGAGATGGACATATTTATGCGCTTGATGCCAAAAATGGAAAAGAAATCTGGAAATATAAAACAGCAGGTATTGTACATGCTTCGCCTACTGTGACAGCCCATGAAATCTTGATCGGTAGTTTTGATGGTTATTTTTACTGTTTAGAGAAAAATGGTGATTTACGCTGGAAATTTAAAACGATTGGTGAGCACTATTTTCCGAAGGGAGAGGTGCAGTTTCATGCTGTTGCGGCGGATAGTTCTGTTTATTTTGGAGCCCGGGATTTTAATAGCTATGCTTTAAAAATTAAAGATGGTACTGGACATTGGGTTTACCATCAGCCCGGAAGCTGGATCAGTGTACCTAGTCTTGCTGGAAAACAGCTGCTGCTGACCATGTCGGATTCTTATAGTGTGCTCGCTTTGGATAAGGTTTATGGAGGGAAACTTTATGAACCACGGATTCCATTAAATACGTTTAGCAGTGCTTCGATCACAGATTCTGCTGCTTATTTTGGTGCATTGGATGGTGTGCTTTATAAGTTAGATCTTTCGAAAGGTACGGTTTCAAGTGTTTTTCAAACGGCATCCAGTAAACTGAACCGGTCAAATTTTTTTGATGAAAAAGATAAGTTACGAACTGGACTGGATGAAAAATATGCACATGATATCCATAAATTGTTTACGGGATACCTGCAGATGGGCAGTATTTTTTCTACGGTCTGGATTGATGGTCAATCATTGTATTTTGGTTCTGCAGATGGCGCTGTGTATGCACTTGAATAGGTTTGTAAGATATGTGATTTGTTTTTAGAGAAACTATTATGCTCCTTGTTTGTTTAAAAATTGCGAGCAATGATGTCTTGAAGGTTCTTGTTTGCTTTTATTATTGATTACAACAGAACAGGCATGGATATTTCTAAATTATTTGATTTAAGCGGTAAAACAGCTATTATTACTGGCGGAGCAGCAGGCATAGGCAGGGCTTGTTGCCAGATGCTGGCTGCTTATGGCGCGTATGTCGTGGTCGCCGATTATAACTTTTCTGCAGCACAGCAAACAGCATCTGAAATTAATCAAGCTGGTGGAAATGCACTTGCAATTGAATGTGATGTAACGAAGGATGAAGCGTTGGTTAATCTGGTGGATGCAGCCGTTTCAAAGTATGGTGGAATACATATTTTAGTAAATAATGTGGGTGGAGGTGGAGCAGGGAAAGAAAGTCCTGATCAGATCGCTGTTTCACAATTTGCCAAGGTATTTGAAATGAATGTTTTTTGTATGTGGCGGCTATGTCAATTGGTAGCGCCCCATATGAAATCGGCAGGTTATGGGAGCATAATCAACATGTCATCTATGGCTTCTATCAATACTAGTCCTGCAATTAGTGCTTACGCTTCTTCTAAGGCTGCAGTAAATCATATGACTAAAAATTTGGCATTCGATTACGGACCGGAAATCCGCGTGAATGCGGTGGGTCCTGGAGCGGTTCGAACACATGCACTGGGTACAGTGTTAACGCCGGAAATAGAACGCAGTATGCTGAAGCATACGCCCTTGCAACGCTTGGGGGAACCAGAAGATATTGCTGGTGCGGTGCTTTATTTTGCGGCTCCGATTTCCAGCTGGACAAGTGGACAGGTACTGTTTGTAAATGGGGGCGGGGTGCAGACCTTGGATTAGGGTTTCTGAATAATCATTTTTTTTATGTCATCTAAACTTTGGAGTACAGTTGCAATAGTTGCTGTTGTTTCGGGCAATTCTGTTGTATGGTAACTATGAAACTCCCATATTTCTAAAATTTCTTCAAGTGGAACGGTATACAATTCGTAAATAGGATTTAAAGAACGACACTGTAACATTCCGTCTTGAAGCAGTGTGATGGCTTTGAATATAATATCCTGCCCCTTTAAGACTACAAGCGCGAGTGATTCGGGTTTTATTTGGCTCCAGTCTTCAATAAATTTTCCCGTTATATCCATATTTTGAGGAAAGGGCAACATGGAGTCTCCAACTACAGGAAAGGTACGATAGGTTCGGTGCTTAGAAAGATTGGGAATATGATATTTCGGTAGCTCTGAAATATAGTCCGGATCAGCATACCCTCCAGATACATAGCCAGCTCGTCCTTTTATGGGCACATAGTCAACATGTTCCTGATCGGATTTGTCAACACTGATGGCCAGAACTCTAAGATTTCCGCCTTTGATATAAATATCGTTCCCAGCTTCCAGATCGCGAATCTTTAACTCACCTAGCTTACTGATGTCAACGGTCATTAAGGTATCTAAACTGATCTTAAAATAATTGGAGATGGATAACATAAAATGTGGTTCCATGGCTTTTGTTTTGCCAATTTCAATAAGTGCAAGTTTTACCCGTGTTACATTGATGGCTTCGGAGAGTACTGCCTGACTGACTTTTTTACGCTCCCGGAGGAACTTTAGGTTATTGGTAAAAAATATTTTTGGTTCTTTATTTTCCATTTGCTATTATTAGAAACATTGAATTGTTTCTATTGGAAACAAATGTAGTGTAAAATATTGATTATTTGTAGGGCATTATCGTGACAGCTGACGATTTGGATTTATTTTTGTAAATAGAAAAATTACGCAAAGTTGATCGGAAGAACGTTAGTTAGTTCCTGTAAGATATAGAATAATAAGTTGCAAACTTTGTTAAATTGATTGAGGTGAACAAGTTGAAAAACATAACGTATGCCATCGTGGATATTGAAACTACGGGTGGAAATGCCCGGGGCAGCCGTATGACAGAAATTGCGATTGTGATTCATGACGGAGAGAAAGTCATTGATCGATGGGAATCGTTGATTAATCCGGAACAGCATATTCCATTGGCTATTTTTGCACTGACGGGAATTGATAACGAGCTGGTGGCAGATGCGCCTGTATTTGGTGATATTGCGCAAAAGGTTTTCGATATGCTGGATGGGCGTATTTTTGTTGCTCATAATGTCAACTTTGATTATTCATTTATTCGTCATCAACTGGAAGAACAGGGGTATAAATGGACGGCACGAAAACTATGTACAGTACGACTGAGCCGTAAAATAAAACCGGGTTTTCGATCTTATAGTTTAGGAAAGCTTTGCGACAGTTTAGCTATTCCTATTTCAAATCGTCATCGTGCCGGCGGAGATGCAGAAGCAACGACCATATTGTTTTCTTCTTTACTGCAGTGGGATAATGAAGGTGTGGTGGACGAAATGCTGAAGAAAGCGGCTCCGGATCAACGACTCCCGCCTAATTTGGCACCAGAGGATTTTGAAGCCTTACCGCAGCATCCGGGCGTCTATTATTTTATGAACCAATACGGAAAGGTTATCTATGTTGGAAAAGCTATAAATCTGAAGAAGCGTGTTGCATCTCATTTTACGGGGCACAATATCAATAAACAACGACAGCATTTTTTAAGGGAGATTTATCATATCACATTTGAGGTGTGCGCGACGGAACTCATGGCGCTATTACTGGAATGTACAGAAATAAAGAAACTATGGCCGGCCTATAATCGTGCATTGAAACGTTTTGAGCCTAAATTTGGTTTGTTTAAATATGAAGCACAGAATGGCTATCTGTATCTTGCGGTCGGTAAATTGAAAAAGCATTGTCAATGTATTCAGGTATTTAATCTGGAATATGATGGGGTACAGGTCTTGCGGCAGTTGATGGTCAAATTTGAGCTCGATCATCGTATGTGTACATTTGGTGCTACAGAAATACCTTATGCAAGTAGGTGTTTTCCCGATGAACCGGATTTGCCGGAAGTTGAAAAACATAATGCGCAAGTGGAATTGGCTGTCGATCATCTTTTGGAGCAGCAACCTACCTTTGTAATCGTTGATAAAGGAAGAACACCAGAGGAGAAAAGTTATGTCTGGGTAGAGCAAGGGAATTTTTATGCCATGGGCTATCTGGATGAATACGTGCAATTCGAGTCGATGGAAGATATCCGTTCTAGTTTACAGCGATATCCCGGCAATCACTACATGATGCAACTGATCAATGCCTATATGACGAAGTACCCAAGAAAGGTAACTTATCTGAACGATTGTCAGAAAGCTGTCGTATTACCTGAATTAACTGGAGATTCGGATGAAGAATCTTTGATCTTGTTTTAAGTATCCTTATTATTGAATTAAAATAAAAAATAAACGAATGGAGTTTATACTTTCAAAAATAAATATTGTTGTTTTCTTGTTTCTTGCCGCGATGCATCTGTATTGGGTATGCAATGGACAGTTCGGAATTGCGGCCACGATCCCGACAAAGTTGAATGGGAAGAGAGTTTTTACCCCCAGTCGGTTTGGAACCTTTATCGTCGCTGTTGGGTTGTTCCTGTTTGCGGTGCTCAATATGGTTTTTGATGGTCTTGTTCAGGTACCAATAGCACCCTCCTATGTTGTTTATGGTATGTGGACTATTGCCGTTATATTTCTACTTCGATTTATAGGGGATTTTAAATATGTTGGCATTAGTAAAAGATTTCGAAAATCTGTTTTTGCTAAGAAAGACACTTATTTCTTTAGTCCTTTATGCTTATTTCTATTTGTTTCCCATATTTTGCTCGTCATTGACTAGTACATGCTAGAAGTATTTGATGTAGGGGATTCAATATTTGAGTAAGAGGATTTGGTTATACTTTTGCAACGATATAAGTAGGTTGTCTGTTAGAATAGGTGTAGTCATTTTTATAAGATGAAAGCGGATATTAAAATTAAAATCGCATCCGGAGCGGATCTGGATGGAATACTTGCGTTACAATTTGAAAACCAGCCTGCACAGGGTGGTACATTGTCAGGTGAACTTGGACGGGAGCAAATTGTAGCCATGATGCAAGATATGCCTCAAGTAGTGGCTATCTCGGAAGATCAAGTTGTTGGATATTTATTATCTACATCTAAAATGGTCTATAAAGAGCATCCTGTACCGATTCTTGATGCTATGTTTAGTGCTTACAGTGGCGCTTTAGATTCGTACGTGTATGGTCCAATTTGTGTAAATAAGGATCTGCGCGGAAAAGGGGTGGCACAATTGATGTTCAGCGAACTTATAAAGCAGGTGCCAAATCGAGAAGGGATTTTATTTATTAGAAAAGACAACATACCATCTTTACGTGCTCATGAAAAAATGGGTATTACAAAAGTTGGAAGTTTTGTATTTAGGGATACCGTTTTTGACGTACTTGCTTATTTGCCTGCAGCAGATGAGGGTAAAAAATAGAAGCTTAAGCTCAAAATAGATATTAATTGCGACCAACTCGGAGAAACCGAGTTGGTCGCAATTTTTTGGTGTAATTAACGTGTTTTGACGTACTTTTAGATGTGATCTATTCCTGCTTTATATTGTGGAGTATGGTCCACTTTAGCGAAAATATGAGGGGCATTCATTTCAATGCCTGCGGCTAGAAAATCGTTCAGAATCAACTGAAAGATCTCGGACTGTGCCAGTGCGATTTCAGCAGACTGCGAAATGTAGACATTTAGTTCATAGAGGACATAAAAGTCATCCAGTTTCTTCTGCAAGACAAAAGGTGCTGGCGTGGTATTGACCCGTGCTACCCGCGGAGGTATGTTTAAGAGCATTTCATGGATGCGTTCCCAAGGTTCTTCATAGCCTACGGTTAATTCGACCTGAAAACAAATTCCCTGATCTGAAAAGGTGGAATAGTTCACGGTGTTCCCTGATAAGATGGATGAATTAGGGATGGTTATCTCCTCATTTTTAATGGTCCTCAGTCTTGTTACAAGCGGTGATTTTTCAATCACGACGCCAGTTTTATCAGCTATCGTGATGCGGTCTCCGATTCGGAAAGGCCGCATATAGGTAATCACAAGGCCTGCAATAATGTTGGATATTGCTGAAGATGAACCTAATGAGAATAGCACCCCAATAAATACGGATATACCTTTGAAAATATCCGAGTTAGATCCTGGTAGATAAGGGAATATCAGGACGAGTGTAAATGCTTGCAATAGAAAGCGGACAATGGTAAATGTCGGCATCGCAAATTCACGATGGAAACCATTCACTTCTAGTTTTCCTTTGTCAATCTCCGTAAAGATGTATTTTACCAATCGGACGGCATAACGCATGACAAATAGGATAACAAATACCGTGATGAGGTTGGGAATATAATCCCAGATCGCTAAAAATGCCTTTTTTAGAGGTTTGGTAAATAGGCCGATCAAACTATTGGCCCAACTTTGTGTAAAGGGGAAGACACTGAATACAATAGGCAACATGATAAAGGCCATTAATATGATAAGTGCCCAGCGTAACATGTTGATGCTATTGATCAGGATGCGGGTTTTTTGAACGGAACTGACTAAAACATAATTCTTGATTTTAACATCTTTGATCAGCTGTGTGCGTTCGGTCATGATCCGCTGCACACTGTAATCTTTAATTTTATTGATCAATAGTATCAATAAGTAAAAAACAATAAAGATGAGCGCGATAAGCCCGATGCGGATCAATAATTTTGAAATACTGTTTTCTTCTTTTTCTCGGTTAATGGTTTCCTGAATACTTTTTAGATATTGTTTTGCGATTTCTTCTTTACTTTTTCCTTCAAGCAGTGCGTCTAGCTCAGTAACTGAAGTGATAATGAGGTCTTTATATACAATGTCTGAACTGATTTCATTGTTTTCAATTTTGAAGGAATCGACCTTTACGAAATCATCTTCGTATAAGTTTTGAATGCGGGTGACGACATTGTCAGCTCGGTCTTTTGCTAAAGATGAACCGAGTTTATTGTATATGTAAAACAGCGTATCGTTAAATGGAGCGACAGCATAACGTTTGGTGTTTTTTTTGATTGAATCAACTTTTATTTTTAACTGCTGATTTCGGATGATATTTTCTTCATCAAAGTTCGTGAGCTGTTGTTTTAGGTCTTCTTTCTTTGCGCTATTTTGTGTCTTTAGATTTGTGATTTCATTTTGAAGCTTAACACGTTCTAAAGAGTCGTTAATCTGTTGCTGCCTGATCCCATTTAATAGGGAGCTCAGTCCAAGTTCTTTTGTATTCACTGAATCTGTCTCCTGAGCCGGGAGCTGAAGGACGGCTGAAAAGCATAATAAAGCAGTAAGGAAACAAATGTAAAGTCTTTTCATATTGCAAGCTATTTTTTGATTCTAAGCCATATGACGAATGTACTTATGGTAGATTTAGTAGACCAAACATAGATAATTTTGCTTGTATTACACAATGCGGCTCTTAGATATTCTGCTATGAAACGATACATTGTACGATCTGGGCATCTTTTTTTAAAAAAAAAGCCCCATAAAATGATTAAGTTCCATGGGGCGGTTCGGATTATTTGTTAATGATCATAGAAGCGAAATAAGTGATTTATCTTTTATGGAGTGGTGCTGGTCACTTTTTTTTGCCCTCTAAATTTTGAACGAATGACCTGATGATGGATGGTCATGAGGGTAAGAGTTGCTGTTACCAATACTGGTAGTAGGGATAAATAAACCGTATAATAGATTTCTTCATCGAAACTATAGGTACTCCAGGAGGATTCTCGATCTACAAAAATACTGTAATTCCAAAAGAACCAAAAGCTGGTCAATAGCACGAATTCTACTGCGATTTGATATCGGTTTCTCTTGATCTTCGCTATTAAAAGAAATAGTAGGGTTAGGATAATGGCGTTGCATAAAGAAATCAAGCATGCATCGTATATGAAACTACAGTCTAGACAGCCACTTGATGTTTGATCCGCTAATTTTCCCATCGACCAATATGTTTGAATAAAAGTAAATGCAAATAGTGTCATCGCAACAAAAGCTGTACTGCTCAATAATTTAAGTTTACTTTTTTTCATTTATCAGTATTTATTAAATAAACCCGCAGGCTTGCTGTGCAAGTCACTGCGGGTGGCAACCGCTAAGTTACAATTCGTTTTCCTCAAACATCTTGGCGTCGCGGGTATTTTTTTGTACAGCGATGGCTGAAAATATACTTAAGCAGAATGACATGGCATAAAATCCTTTTTCACTAAGCAGCAGATCGGCGTTCCAGAGCCCTACGGTAAGCAGTACCATTGCAGCAATTGTTGCAAACCAGCTAAGGCCATAATAAAGATCGGTTACGGCAATGCCTTCTGCTCTGTCTCGCACACTTTTCTGTACGGAGATTACGGCAAATAAACCGAATAATAGGATCGTGAAATAATATCCTTTTTCATTAAGCTCCATGGTAGCGTTCCAAAGCCCGATGCAATATCCCATGGAGCCGGTTAGTAAAGCAAACCAGGATGCGCCGATGAATGCACCTGTAGGTTTGAATGGATTTTTTGTTTTTTCTTCGTTTTTTGTAAGTGGAGTGTTCTCCTCTGTTTTGTGTTTTAGCGGTTCCATAATTTTTGTTTTTTTATGTGTTATTATGGAAGCAAATGTCCGCTGTTGTCGCTAGATGTACAAATGAGATATTTGAAAATACTGATGATATAAATTAATTTTTTAGTAGGTTTGTTTTTAAAATTAACCTATTATGGATGCGCTTGTGACATTAATAAATTTACTTGGTGATCAGGATAAAAAGGATTTTAAGGCATTTATGCGCAAGAAGAATAAGCGACACGATGTTAAAAATATTCTATTATTTGAATTGCTAAATACTGACGATATAAATGGCTTAGAAAAGTTGTTAAAAAAAACAAAAAGCAGGGATTCTTACCATGCTTTGCGTAAAAGACTGCACGATAACCTACTTTTATTTCTATCTCAGAAGACATTTGAAAGCAATAACAGTCAGGCTTCGGAAGTGATGCGTTTAATCGTTGTAAGCCGTTTTCTTTTGGAAAATGATGTGGATAAAACTGCTTTCAAGTGCTTGGTGAAGGCCGAGCAAATCGCAACAAAACTGGAACAGTACAATTTGTTGAACGATATATTGCTTCTTAAAATAAATTATGCGCATAGTGAAGCTTCAGAAAATTTAGAAGACTTAACAACACGTTTTATGGTCAACCAGCAACATATGCAACGGGAGGCAAAATTGAATCTGGCATATGCTTTTCTCCGTCAGGAAATGCGTGAGGTAAATCTGAAAGGTAAAGTGGTCAACTTGGCCGCACTGATGCTCGGGACCATACGAAAATATCAGATTGCAGTCAAAGATTTAATGAATTATAAGTCTATTTATCAGATACTTTTTATAGCCAATGAATATGCGGCTATTCATCAGGATTATAGTTTTATAGAACGTTATATCCAGCGCATCCAACATTTTATTCAGGGAAAGAAGAAAGCGGATGAATCGCACTTATTTTATCAGTTGCATGTCCTTTATTTTTTGGCAAACTTTCATTTACGCAACAGAAGCTTTGAAAAGAGTGCGGAGTATCTTTCTGAGATGAAGAACCAAATGGAACAGCATCGTTTTCATGAATCTCAATTTTATCCACGGCATCAGTTGTTATCGGCTCTGAATCTATATTTTACTGGAATGGGTGGAGAAGGAACAGCTGTATTGCTGAAGGCTTTGGAAATGACAACAAAAAAGACAAAACAGGAGGACATAGAAGATTTAAGGATATGTTTAACGATGTTTTTATCGTTGCAGGATGACAGATCTTGCTTACGCCATCTTGCCTTGTTTCAGCATACTGATCAATGGTACGAGAAAAAAATGGGTATGCTTTGGACCATTCGTAAAAATCTGATGGAAGTTTTGGTTCATGCACAATTCGGGCATATCGAACTTGCTGTTTCACGGTTAAGTAGTTTCAAACGTCGATACAGTGGTTTTCTTACACAAACTCATGAGGAAAGAGTATTACATTTTGCGAGTCTTGTGGAGAAATATTTCAATAAGCCTGATATTGCGTTTAATCCTGTATTTCAAAAAACTGCGGTCGATCTGTTAAAGAATAAAGAACATGCGGATATTTTTCATATTTGTTTTATTTCATGGCTGATCGCTAAGTGGGAGAAAAAGTCGGCCTATCAAATCGTACTTCAGCATTTGTCCAGTCGACATACATCCGAAAATATTTAGATGGTTCAATTTGGAATCCTGAGTAATTTTTGCCTAATGTAATCTTAATATTTAGGATTAAAAATAACTTCTCTCCGAGGTGCTTGTTGTATGGTTATGGAGTCTTTGTATTTTTCTGGTACGAGCGGTATTTTACTGCCTTATAAAAATAAAAGTTTTTATCCCGAAAATCTTCAGGAGAAAAGCAGGCTTGCGGTCTATGCTTTATTATTCAATTCGTTGGAGGTAAACAGTTCATTCTATAAAATACCACGTGAAGAAACTGTGAAACGATGGGCAGATGAAGTACCGGATGGATTTCGTTTCACCTTTAAATTATGGAAGGGAATTACTCACGCAAAAGGTTTGATCTTTGACCCGAATGATGTTGCTCATTTTTTGAAGGTGATTGCCGAAGCAGGCGAGAAGAAAGGTTGTTTACTGATTCAGTTTCCCCCCTCTATTACGTTTAATGCTGCTGTGCCTGTCAATCTTTTGCTAGAGACTGTTGTTAATGATGAGCATATAAAGGGATGGCGGATATGCGTCGAGTTTCGGCATCCATCTTGGCATTGTGAAGATACATTTAGCCTGTTAAATTCGTACGGAGCCAGTCTTGTGCTGCATGACAAGAACAGTAATGGTATGCAATTGTCCTATAGTGAAACAGATTTTATTTATCTGCGATTTCATGGTCCCAATGGTAATTACCGGGGCAGTTATGAAGATGATTTTCTACAGGAATATAGTTCATATATTCGGGAATGGTTAGCTGAAGGGAAAGAGGTTTTCACTTATTTTAACAATACAATGGGCGATGCAATTCAGAACTTGAAGTTACTGTCGGAATATGTGAATGATAGGTATTAATATGGTAAGTGGTATCGATTTTATAATCAATACCACTTAGCTAATGTCGAATAGCTTGAACCTATATCTTCTGCTTCAGAAGATCAGCATACCAATGTCCCGACGATTTAACGATGCGTTGTTGCGTTTCAAAATCAACATATACTAAACCAAATCTGGGATGATAACCTTCTGCCCACTCAAAGTTGTCGAGAAAAGTCCATGCAAAATAACCATTGACCTGAACTCCTTCTTGTTTAGCCCTAAGTACTTGGGCAATGGTCGACTGTAAATACCGTACTCTCTTCGGGTCATCGACCTGATTGTTAACCACCTCATCTGGAAAAGCGGCTCCATTTTCAGTGACAATCAGTGGCGGTATATTGGGATAGGCACTGAATTTTTTCAAAACATGGTACATGGATTCAGGAAATACTTCCCAGTTCATGGCCGTGAGTTCGACCTTGCGCGATTTTGCACTTACAATTTTTGCGCGTAGGTAGGGGACGAATAAGGAATGACGGATGATTTCGCGGGTATAATTTTGTACTCCGATAAAATCCATATCAAACTTTAGCTCGTTTTCATCATTGTGCTTGATATATTTTTCAATTCTTCTCAAAATTTTGATCTCATCTGTAGGATAGCCCATACCTAGCAGGGGCTCTATGAAAAACCTATTGAGTAATACATCTGCTTTTTTAGCAGCAAGGATATCTTTTTCTCTTCCGGTGAACGGTTCAATATGCGAACAGGAGAAAGTGGTTCCAACGGTACTGTCTGGTTGTAGTGATTTAATAATTCTTGCACCTTTAGCCTGTGCTAGTGATGCATGATGTGCAGCTGCTAAAAAGTAATCGATTCCTTTTTTACCAGGAGCATGAACGCCAAAGAAATATCCTGCAGCGCTAAATACCGCAGGTTCATTTAAAACCATCCAGTTTTTTACCCGATCGCCGAAGTGTTTGACACAGAGTGCTACATAATCAGCAAACCAGTCGGTGACTTCCCTGTTGATCCATCCACCTCTTTGTTCCAGGGCATGCGGCAGATCCCAGTGATAGAGTGTTATCCAAGGTGTAATCCCTAATTCTAAAGAAAGATCGATGAGTTTATTATAGAAGTCAATGCCTGATGGATTGGCTTCTCCTGTACCTTGCGGTAGAATACGGCTCCAGGCAATGGAAAACCTGTAGTTCCTAATATTTAAGCTGTGCATCAAATGGAGATCTGCTATGTAGCGATTATAGAAATCGCAAGCAATATCTCCGTGCTGGTTTTTAAAGATCTTATTCTTTTTTTTTACAAAAGTATCCCAAATAGAAAGGCCTTTTCCATGTATATCATGAGCTCCTTCAATTTGGTAGGCGGCTGTAGAAACTCCCCAAATAAAATCTTCGCCAAAGGAATCTTTAGTTAAAATCATTTACGGAATTTATTTTCTCAAGTGGTGCAAATATCACTTATTTAAGTTGTTTTAATATTTGTGAAATCTAAGAGGAGAATAGAATGAACTAAACTGCACTAGAAAGATACGAAATAATACCCTTTGGAAGAAATGTGTGATCGTTTTCATAATTCAAATGTTTTAAACCACTGTTTACATTAATTTGCTTATATAAATTTACAAAGCATATGTTAACTGTGTATGAATTGATTATGAAGTTTTTGAGTATTGTCAGGGCTCTTGCTTTTTAAACTATTTCATCACCATATATTTTTTGATATACCGATCTGTGTTAAGGATTCAATAGTTGGTTCAGAGAGCAGATGGAGATCGCGTTGTTTTTGGAATTCTAAGAAAGCGGGCATATTTAATAATTCTTTTTGAATGGCCTCATTTTTATATTGTGACATATGGATAAAGGTGTTGCTGCCATTAACCTGGAATATCGTATATACAAATTGATGATTGTCCAATTCTTTAAACTCATCAAGAAAAATCTGAATGTTTTCTTTGTTCGCATCAACATAGTCTTCTTTGATGGTATAAGTCACTTTTATAGCTATCATGGGGTATCTTTATGAATGTATACTGGTTTATGTATTCGAAGATAATGAATTTGATGCTATGGAAAGTAAAAACTCCGAACGAACTATTGGATATTGTTGATTCGGAGTTTTTTATTTGAATCGAATGCTCAGCTTTTCACGGGTTACTTCTTGGTTTCAGTAACTTTACCACAGGTAAGCATCGCAGATCCATAGTAAGGATTTTTAATCGCCGTTTCATTGCTTAACCAATAGCCTTTTTTCATCGGGCAATATTGATAATACACTGGTTGGCTGACCTTATCACTGTTTTTTACGATTTGCCACATGATCGTTGAAACTTCGTTGAATGATGCACGCTGTTTTTCAAGATTGCCTGCTTTTGCTAATTTATCTACTTCAAGGGTCAAGTTATCTTTCAGTTTGAAAGCGCTTTCTGCTTTTACCACCTTCTGAAGTGCTTGAATGGATTCGGAAGCCTTTTTCTCATCACTGCTTACCAATGCATTTTTTACACCATAATATTTACTTAATAGTGTTTCTGTATTTTGGGCCAGTGCCACATGTCCAAATAGTGAAATTGCCAATATCAATAAGTTCTTTTTCATATCTATTTTTCGTTAATCATTTAAAGATAGTTTTAAAATTTTACTTTTGAACTGCTTCGTTATTTTCTCGATTTCTAAAGCAGAGGTTCTGTTTTCTGTGTCTTTCAAATGCACTCGGCTTTACATTTTGCTATACCTGATGCTGACGAAGCTTTACTTCCTTTTCGCTTTCCTTTATTGATCTTATGTCAATATTAAAGTCTGCTGTATGGACTTTTCCATGTATTTTAAACTGCACCCACATCTTGTATTTACCAGCCTTTGTAATGTTTGTTTCTGCGTATATCGGGTATTGTACATGTGGTATGGACCGGATCTGTAAAAACTCTTTATCCGTCTTATTGATCATTAATATATGAGCTGATGTTCCCAAATATTGTTCCAAACTACTGTTATGCAGTTTCTTTTCGCATTTTTCGATGGCTATCTTTATACGTTGTATGTTGCCGGTTTTAAAATTATCGGTATTTTCAAGGATAACTGTATAGTCATCTATGTAACATATCGTTTTTTTTGAAGTGACTTCACGAGAAGTCATATAGTACCCTTTCACTTCGATTTCTAACATGTTTAAGACATGTTCTTTACCAAGAGGTTTAAAATAGGTGAACAAATGGTATTTTCCACCGTTATGAAAAGTCTGTGTTACAGCATAGCTACCGTCTTGCTGCAGCACTGGATGGATGTGTCTGAACCAATTAAGATCTTCACTAATGACGATGACATGAATGTTCATTTCATCAGAAATGTCCAATGGTACTTGTTTTTGGTTTTTTTTGATTGCAAATAGTAGTCTAACGGGATGTCCTGCTTCAATAATCTGTGGTAAAGTTGTTAATTGTACCTGATATTGATCTGGATTTTCCTGTTGAACAGATCTCAGATCCATTCCACATGTCGAACAGCTGTTGCCTTGAGTCCCGTTTACTTCGGGGGGCATAGGACAGGTGTATATGCTCATCTGAGGTGCATGGCGGTGGTTTTCCATATCTGAAAATTTGCTTTGGGTGTAATTGCGGAATTTCGATATGCTTCCGCAATTACTTAACCCAAAATTCTTAGTGTTTAAAGAATCTGTTTAATTCTTTTTTAAGATTTTAAAGGTTCGATTTTAAAACCTGATTTCTCTACGATTTCGATAACTTCCTGTTCCGATATCCCATCTGTCTTAACTGTAAGTACTTTATCTCTACTGGCAACGTCTACTTCCCAATGGTTAATACCCGTTTTATCAGTTAGAAAAGGAGTTACTTTGGTTACACAGCCACTGCAGTTAATATTGGTCTTGAATTGAAAATTTTGATTATTGCTATCCATTTTATTTTATTTTTTAGCGTTTGTTTATAGTACAAATTTCAGTAAAAAAATACGGTGGCACTTTACGTTATTTGCTATTTGATTTGTAATATTTACTGATTATAGTCATGCTATTGATTATGCTGTTTTTGTTATCGTGTCATGTGTAATCTTACTCTCAATAGTATCCCGGATAGTGTTTAGACGGCTTCATACTATTATGCGATGACAATGGAAACAGACTGATCTAAAGGATAGCTCTGGCAAAGTAGAATTTTACCTTCAGTGACTTCTTCATCCGAGAGGGCATAATTGTTTACCATTTTGATCTTGCCATTTTCTTGGATTGCCCAGCATGAACCGCAGGTGCCTTTTTTACATGAACTGGGCACCTGAATGGCATGGGCAATAATGGCTTCTAAAAGGGATTGTCCTGGTTGTACATCAATGAGAGAAGTACACTCGTAGGTCTGTTCTTCATTGTCTCTGTAATGAGTCTCAAAGTAGCTGACCAGTATTTCTCTGTGCTCTTCGTTCTCGATAACGATGATCTTATCGGTTATGACCGGATCAAAATATTCGGTATGGATATTTGATTCGGGAATCTGTAAAGCGCGCAGTGTCTCACGATACAACTGCATCAGTTCTACTGGACCACATATGAAGTAATGAGCTTTATTTTTTTGCTTAATATACTGTCCGATCAAGCTTTTAATGATCGGTTGAGAAAATCGACCGGAGATACTGTTAATGCCTTTAATCTCTTTATTAAGACGCGTAAATGAATGAAAAATACGCAACTGCTTGTTCTTTTCCATTTCTTCCAGTTGGAATTTGAATATGGTATCCTCCGGGCTGCTGGTGGAATATAGCAACAGAGGGGGACAAGCTGTTTTAATAAGACTTTTTAGCATAGAGAACAAGGGTGATATTCCACTTCCACCTGCAAGAAAAACAAGTTCTGAATCAGGGATAATATGTTTCTTCAAGATAAAGTTGCCTATAGGTGCATCGATATCCCACTCGCTAATATTTTTTGCATTGTCCACTAGATAATTGCTCATTTTTCCACCAGCAACTCGTTTAACTGTAATGGACGGAAATTTATCGGCAGGTGCGGAGCTAAAGGAATAGGATCTCTGTAGGGGTTCTCCGTTAACAATACAGGAAATATTAAGATACTGACCAGGCTGATATTCAATCGTATCCTGGTCAGTACTGAAAAATATGGTTACAGCATCTATAGTCTCCTGTATAACCTGATGCGTGGTCCATTTATATTTTTTCATATGGTTTTAACGTTTACTTTTTAAGTGTCTTAATGAAAATTACAGCCATGACTGCTGCAATGAGACATATGATGGAAGCTGCAAAAAAACCGGTTTGAAAACCTGTGTTCAAAGCGGTAGCTTCTGTGGCTCCCGTTGCTTTTATAGCATTGGTTTTTGCCGCGGAAATGGCAACTATTATAGCCAGTCCTAGAGCTGAACCGATTTGATAGCTGGTATTTACCAGACCGGAAGCGAGGCCGGTTTCCTCAGGTTTGGCACCCGACATTGAAGCGATAGTGCCAGGTATATACGTTAGTGACATACCTAAAGCGCCTAATAAAGATGCTGGCAATACATTGATTATAAATGTACCATCAGGAGGGATTGTGCTAAAAAGAAGTAGTGAACCTGCTAAGGCAAGCAGACCTGCTACCATATTTGCTTTGAAGCCAAATCGAGCGACTAATTTACCTGTAAGACCAACCATCAGAAACATGATCGCAATTGTCATCGGTAAAAGAGCAAGTCCACTATTGAAAGCTGTGTAATGCAGGGTTTGCTGCAGGTAAAGATTGAGAAAAAACCATAAGGGTATCCATGCTGCCGCTAATAATGCCATCACCACGTTACCTGATAAAAGATTAGGGACTTTAAAAATAGCAAGAGGAATTAAGGGCTCACTTTTCTGTTTCTGTATGATAATGAAAATAATGAACAGTAACAATGATAAGCCCAGTAATCCAATGGTTTGGACTGATATCCAACCGGCATTTTCTGCAGATATAATAGCATATACCATCACAATAAGGGCTACCGTTGCTAAAATTGCACCGACGATATCTACTTTTCCTTTACGGGTAGTTCCTTTGAACAGTAGTTTTTGACTGAAAAATAATACAGCAAGTCCTACTGGAATATTAATTAAGAATAACCAATGCCACGAGAGCCATTCGGTTATGGCTCCACCAAGGAATACACCGGCTGAACCACCTGCAGCAGCAGAAGCCCCCCAGAAACCTAATGCTTTATTGAGTTCTTTGGGATCGGTAAATTTGGACAGTACTAAGGTAAGTGCTGCAGGGGCTATAAGTGCAGAGCCTAAGCCCTGTAAAGCTCTTCCGGTATTGAGGGCGGCCTCTGACCAGGCCACACCCGCTAAAAGTGACGCTCCTGAGAGAATGGCAAACCCCCACATGAAAATCTTACGTGCGCCAAAGAGATCGGATAAACGTCCTCCTAGCAATAAGAAACCTCCAAATAGAATTACATAGGCATTAAAAATCCATTGTAAGCCACTTTGTGAGTAGCCAAGATCGGCTTTTATTGCCGGTAATGCCACGCCAATAATAGAAGTGTCCATGATCACAATAAATTGTGCGGTACATAGTAAAAATAGTGCTGCCCAGCGTTTACTGTAAGGAGCAGTTGGATTTACGGTACCTGTTTTATTTTTATTCATTTTTTATTTAATTAATGGTAAGTAATTATAGGCTTAGCTGCCCAACAGCATGTTTTAATTTTACATGTAGAACCTGTATCTTATATATCGCATTGAGGTTGTTGATCTTTGCTTGTGTCAATGCCAGTTCAGCATCTGTCAACTCAAGTCTTGACCCCAGACTGTTTTTGAAACGGTCATCTACCATCTGATGGTTTAATGTGGCAGACTGCACCGTTTTTTCTTGGATGTTTAATTGGTTAACTGCTTCCTTCCACTGACTGATCAACGTTGCAAGCTCGGTTTTAACTTCATCTTTTAAATCGCTTAATCGTATTTCTTCCTGTCTCATTTTGATTTTGGACTGGTTGATTTTGGACTTGGTACGGTTGCCATTGAAAACAGGTACTGTAAGCTGGAGCCCTAAGAAGGATGTTCTGGGTAATGCATATTGACCAAACTTAAAATTATCCGCTTGTGCCTGCAGCTGATACTGACCGATTAGAGAAAGCTGTGGCAATAGCTCTGCTTGGATCACCTTCATATTTTTCTGTTGCAGTTCTATGGTAAGTTCTTGAATATTGAGATCTTTTCTGTTTTTTTCGGCAATAGCCAATGCGGCATCAACTTGATGAAACTCATGCTGACTTGTTTCGATGTTCAGTTCCAGATTGTCAGATAGCTCAATTTCTGCAGGATCTTCTAGTCCGATCAGTCTTTTGAGTTCAATGCCTGCTACCGTTACATTGTTTTTTAAGTAAGAAACGGATGATTCCAAATTTGCGACAGCAACGAAGCTTCTTAATGTATCTGATTTTAAACCTCTGCCTTGGGCTAATAATGAACGGGAATCTTGCAGTGCTTTTTTATTTCTCTGAAGACTTTGTTCTAGTAGATCAAGCTGACTGTTCATCATCAATATATCAAGATAACGTGTAGAGACCAAAAGTGCAATCTGGCTTTTGAGGTCAGCTGTTTTTTCATTTTGAATCGATTCATTAATCTTTGAAGCTTTTGTCAGATGATGCGTACCAGGTGCAAGAATGGGCTGGTTGAGGGTAGCAAAAACATGATAGACATTTTTACCACCGACAGCCACATCTTGTACTGCTTTATCAGTACCTGCAAATGATCCCGGGAGGAAGATAACCTGTCTGTCAAAATAGCGCGAGTATGCAGCATTAGCCGAGATACTTGGAAGTAATCCACCTTTGACTTCATTGGTTATTTCTCGGGCATGGATTTCTTCCAGTATTTGCACCTGTATTGCTTTATTTCCCTGTTTTGCCATTTCCAAAGCATCTTTGAGTGCCAGCATTTTTTTCTGGGCATGCAATGGTTTACTGCTACCAATGAGTAGCAGTAGGGTAACGATATATAGGATATTTGTTTTCATTGAATTATAATTTGTGGTGATGTTCACTTGTTACGGTATACATGCTTTTCCTTTATTTTTTGCTAAGCAAATCGCTGCTTATTGCGGAGGAAATGAAACCATCATGAGCATATTTTTTCCCTTTTAGATTTATTTGTAACCCTATTCAAGATTTTTCGATCGCTTCATCGTTTTTTTGTGTGGGTATGCTCATGATCTGTTTCAGTTTAACTTAATGTTGTATTTCGATAGCGCGCTCTTCAGTTGTTTCCTCAACAACAGCTTTTGGAGTTTTCTTACTTGATAAATATGAGTAAACTGCCGGAATGATAAATAGGGTGAGGATACCTGAAAAGACAAGTCCTCCGGCAATCACGATTCCTAATGACTGGCGGCTATTGGCTGTCAGTGCAATGGGTAATGCACCAAATATCATGGCAAGAGACGTCATAAGGATCGGTCTAAAACGCTGCTCTGCAGCTTGAATCGCAGCATCGTATTTCGAAAGGCCTGTTTCCTTGAGGTGGTTGGCAAATTCAACGATCAGAATTCCGTTCTTAGTAATCAGTCCTACTAATGTAATAATCCCGATCTGGCTAAATACATTTAAACTCTGCTCATACCAGTAAAGACTAAGCACTGCTCCAGCAATTGCCATGGGTACGGTAAGCATAATGGTAAGTGGATCGCGCATGCTTCCAAATTGTGCTGCCAGAATCATATAAATAAGTACGAGTGCCAGGATGAGCGTAAAGGTGATATTGCCTTGACTTTCGGTATAATCTCTGGACTGACCGGCAAGTGAACTTTTGAATGTTTCGCCCAGTACTTCTTTTTTTATTTTTTCGATTTCCTGTATACCTTCTGCGAGACTTACTCCTGGCGCTGTTGCCGCAGATACAGTTGCTGATGTATACTGATCATAGCGATAAATGGCCGCTGGACTAACGGCTTCTTCCATTGTTATCAGGTTATTAAGTGGAATCATCTGTCCTGAAGTTGAACGGACATAAATCGTATTCAGGTCGCTTTTATCATTTCTGTACTGGCGGTCTAATTGTCCGATCACTTCGTACTGACGGTCGTTACGTAAGAAATATCCGTAACGCTGTCCTGAGAACGAGAGTTGTAAGGTATGGGCTATTTCTTCGATGGATACGCCCATCATAGAAGCTTTTGCACGATCGATATTTACTTTCACCTCAGGTTTGTTGATCTTAAGATCAGCGTCAATGAATAGCAGTTTTTTACTTTGGCGTGCAGCAGCTAGGAATTTTGGAAGCACGGTAGTCAGACTATCTAAGTTCGGAGCCTGAAGAACATATTGAATAGGCATACCACCACCATAACGGGTTCCGATTGTTGGAGGTAAATAAGGGAAGAGCAGAAAGCCTCTAAATTTACCCGCAGCTGCTCCATATTGGTTATATAGATCCTGAATGCTGGATTTTCTTTCCTTTGGATCTTTAAGATAGATACTCTGCACGGCTACGTTGACCGGTGCTGGGGCCGGGATGAATGAAATAGCGACCATGGAGTAGGTTTGGTACAATCCGTCGGTCGAGTCATTTACATACTTTCCAACTTCGGTCATATGCTTTTTCATATAATCAAAAGAAACACCTTCAGGAGCTATAGCGATGAGGTTCATGTTGGAACGATCTTCTACAGGTGCTAGTTCTGAAGGAAGTTGCTTACCTATAGCATAAATAAGCAGGGTAGTGCCAGCTAAGAAGACCCACGCTAACCATCGAACGCGCATAAATGCAATCAGTAAATAGGCGTAGCCATTGTTTAGACTAACGAAAAAGGGTTCGGTGACACGATAGAACCAACTCGGTTTTTCTTTTTTCTTCAAAAAGTATGCACTTAGCATAGGGGTCAGTGTAAGCGCTACAAATGCTGAGACCAATACTGATCCTGATACGACAATGGCAAATTCTTTGAAAAGTTGTCCACTGATACCACCCATAAAAATAATGGGTAAAAATACGGCTGCTAACGTAATTGTCGTGGAAATAACCGCAAAATAAATCTCTCTTGTACCTTTAAATGCCGCCTGAATTGGGGACATACCCTCTTCAATTTTTTTATAGATATTTTCTAACACGACAATTGCATCATCTACGACCAGTCCAATGGCAAGTACCAATCCAAGAAGTGTCAAGATATTGATCGTGAAACCGGCAATATACATAATGAAAAATCCGGAAAGAATGGATACCGGAATGGCAAGAACGGGAATAATAGTAGATCTCCAGTCTCTCAGGAATAGAAAGATAATCAAGACCACGAGTCCGAATGCTATGAATAACGTTTCTTCGACCTCTTTAATGGATTCGCGTACGGAGCGCGTATAGTCGAAACCTACGATCAAACGATATTCTGAAGGAACTTCTTTTCTTAATTGATCTAACCTTCTGTAAAACTCATCGACTACTTCTATGGCATTTGCTCCACGTTGTATCTGAATAGCAACACCGACACCGATACGGTTCAGATTTCCTGTTTCGTTGATGATGGCAGTACGTTCATTCTCTTCTCCTAATTCGGCTGATCCAATATCTTTTAATCTTATGATGGTATTGTCAACTTGCTTAATGAGCATTTCTTCAAAATCTTTTACAGAAGTTAGGCGTCCCATCGTCCGGATGCTAAGCTCACTGTTGTTTCCTTCGATTCGACCTGCCGGCAAGTCAATATTCTCGCGGAGTAATGCTTGTCTAATATCGGCAGGAGTAAGTTGATATGCCGCAAGTTTTGCTGGTTCAAAGCGCAATCGCATAGCATACTTATGCTCGCCTACGATGGCTACATTATTAATACCAGGGATAGACTGCATTCTATCTTTGATAGTCGTAGAAGCAAGGTGACTTACTTCTTTTATATTTTTGGTGTCGCTTTCCACTTCCAGGAATGCCACCAGATTGTCTGGTGATGATGCCTTTTGTACGATTGGTGGATCGACATCGCTCGGGAGCTGTTTACGAGATTTGGAGACTTTGTCTCTAACATCGTTCAGCGCATCCTCAATGTCAATTTCCCGATTAAATTCGATTGAAATAACACTTACCTGTTCTCGCGATTCGGATGATATGGTCCGTATGCCACTTGATTCGGCAATGGATTCTTCCATCGGTCTGGTCAGTTTAGATGCAATTACATCTGGACTTGCACCAGGATAGAAAGTAATGACCGTAATGACGGGTGGTTCTGTTAACGGGAATTCGCGGATACCTAATTGTTTCCATCCTATTATTCCTAATATGACGATAAGGAGAGAAAATACCCCGGCCAAGACGGGTTTTTTTATACTTAAATCTGATATACTCATGAAGCTAAGATTTGAAATTAATTAATTTGACAGGACAGCTTTTACGGGAGTACCGTCTCCTAAGCGCAGCATATTGGAAACAATGATGCTGTCGTTTGGCATGATACCAGACGTTATGATTGCGTCCTTTTCTGTTCTGTTACTTACGGTGACTGCCATCGGTTTTGCAACCCCATTTTTGATCACAAAAACAGCATAGCCTTTTTCACCTGGTGCTAAAGCCTCAGTTGGAACTGTTATTCCTTTTGCACCTTGATTATTTACTTGGAAGTACACTTTAGCCGATAGACCTGCCCGGAATTGTCCGTCGGCATTATTTGTTATTGCTTGTACCTGTAAGCTTCTGCTTTGTGCTTCAAGCCCTGGTTCTGTAGCTGCTATTGTAGCGAAATATTCGGTATCGGATAATTCGGATGTAAACTTAATTTTGCTTCCTGTCTTTATTAATGGTAAGTATTTTTCTGGGACAGAGAAGTTGATCTTAATAGCGCTTTGATCCTGTAAGGTCACGAGTGTCTCTCCGGGAGATACATAGGCTCCGAGATGTACTTTTGAAATACCAATTTTCCCGGAGAATGGCGCCCGGATTATGGTCTTTTCTAAATCTACTCGAAGCAGTTGTTCTTGTGCGTTTAAAGATTCGAATCGCATAACGGCCTCATCATATTCTTGCGGTTTTACGGTTTCGGTTTTTAATAGATTGCCAAGTCTTTCTTTATTCAGTTTAGCGAGATTCAATTCGGCACCTACTTGTTTTAAACGGGATCTGATATCGGCATCATTGAGTTTGTAAAGTACGGTTCCTTGACTGATATAACTACCGTCTTTAAAAGATACCTGAGTAATCTTCTGAGGGAGCTCGCCAACTATGGAAACTTCTCGATAAGGCATCATGGTGCCGACGACGGCTTCTTTTTGATCGAGTTGCTCTTCCTGTGCGATGATGATATCTACGGGTAATTTACTGGCATCTGCGGATGGTGTTGGTGCTTTTTCTGACGTTTTTTCTTGTTTATTTTCACAAGAAATAAGTAAGATGCTGAGTATGGGAATTAAAATTCCTAATCTTTGTATTGTGTATTTGTATAACATGTTTTGATGTTTTATTTTTAACAATCGATTAAATTTCATTGCCAAAATTAGATACAAATGCGACCGTACTTTTACAGAATTACAGATAAGAGTTATGATATTTATTTTGATGTTTTATATCGTTTTTTGCTGAATGGCGTGAGTGGAATCGCTTAACATCTTGGCAAAAAATAGGAACTCCTGTTCATATATAAACAGGAGTTCGAATAAATATTTGAATTAATTAATGCGGTCTATTACCGCTAATTTTCTTTAGCAGTTTTCTAAACTTGGATTTTATTTTTTGATTGCTCTTCTATAATTGCTAGTTTATTGCGTTTCATTCTTTTATAATGGGAAGATGTAAAACCTGTGTATTTCTTCAACTGGTTTGACAGGTGTGCAGGACTACTGTACCCTAGACTATAGGCAATTTCAGATAAGGAGAGTTGTGTATAAAATAACAGTTCTTTTACTTTCTCTATTTTCCTTGAGATAATGAATTTTTCAAGTGTCCATCCTTCTGAGGATGAGAATAGTGCACTTAATGAATCATAATCTTTACGTAATTCGTCGCGGATAAGTGTTGAGAATTTAATGCGTTCGCCAGTGTCTAATTGTTTTTGAATGCCTTTTTCTACAGCGCTTTTAATCTGCGAGATGAGTCTCTGATCTTTGTTATATAGTAAATCAAAACCATACTTCTGCAACATGGTTTTGATAACTTGCTCTTCAAGGATTTTATCCCTTACTTTTAGAATCACTTCACCTAAGCGTATGTCGGAAATCTCCAGACCAAGCTTTGGTAATTCTTCTGACAGAATGTATATGCACCTATCGCACACCATTCCTTTGATTAATAGTTTCATGGATAAAATAAATGTTTAATATTGATTGTGTTATGTGATCAAAATTGCGTTTTTATCAGTAATAAAATATTACGTTATTTCTTGTTTATTTTATGAAATTTTAAGAATCATGAAAATAATCGACAAATTTATGAGCATTAAAAATTACAAACTAAACAAGTAAAAGCAGCAATAATTTACTATCAATCATGCAGATTTTTGTATGAAGTAAAAACGCAAAAAAATGAAAAATAGACAAAATACGGAAGATCAAATTTTAAATGTGCTTAAAGATTATGAATCAGGAAAAAGTGGTTCGGAGCTGTTTGCTAAATATGGTGTATCAGGGACAAATATTTTTGAACTGAAGAAAAAATATAAGGACTTAGGGACAGATATTTTGAAAGAGTTTATAGATCTACATGACGAAAATTATAGGTTGAAAACGATGTATGCTGATTTAAGTTTGCAATATCGTAAACTGAAAGATGTATTAAAAGAGGATTTCTAAATGAAATATCCGATAAGTAGTGTCTGTCGGGAAAAAGTGTTCAATAAAGTAGGTGTAAACAGGGTGTTATTATTAATCAGCTATAATCTAAACATAATTTCAGGGATACTTTATTGTGTTTTAAGGTATCCCTGAGATTTAAAATCTTTTAATTGCCACAACAACCTGTTGCGCAACTTGAGTCTTGTGTGATGTTATCAGCGACTTTATAACCCGCTTTTTCAATCGTTTCAATTACCTCCTTTTTTTCATTGTCATCTTCATAGTTGATGAACAACTTGCCACTTTCAATTTTTTCGATTGTAATGCCTGCGATACCTTGCACAGCACTGTTCACTCTTGTTTGGCAATGAGCACTCTGCATGTCTGGTATACTCAATTCTACTTTTTTCATTTTTAACTAATTTTGATATAGCAAATTACCGGATAGTTATTGAATCCTATATTACACTTTTTCCTATTTGATTTGCGATATTTACTGATGGAATGGTGTATTGTGTCGAAGTCGAGACTATTCTCTATAGTTGATGAAGGTGGTTCAATAGAAAAGGCGGCCCTTAATGATGGAACCGCCAATTTAAATATTGTGCTTTTTATTTAAAGTCGAAATTATAGTTACTGTTTTTTTGCAATAGGTGTGTAGTCGGGAAGATTAGTTACTCTTATCGTATCGATCCCTTCCAAAGACCATGTAATAGGAAGCATGGTCATATAGCCGCATTTCGGACATTGGTCTCCTTCTATACCGATCATCTCCTTATGTGATGGACAACCTGTAATAAAATTACCATTTTTATCAAGTGCGTGACCGAGTTCATTTTCGTACTTGTTTACTCTTTTTGTTGCCCCATTATTCTGAGCAACCTGCGTATGATTGTGGGTATCTCCATCTTGATGATCATGTCCTTTTTTTGCACTTGTGTTATCGCTAGCACAAGCTGATACAAATGCAATTGCCAAGGTCAGTATCGCTATTATAAATTTGTTTATTTTCATATTGATTACGATTAATAGTTTATAATCTTCTAGCTCTTATTGGTTATTTTTTCCATTTTAACCGCAAGCTATTGCTTACCACACTTACACTGCTTAGGGCCATTGCTGCTCCAGCAAACATGGGATTGAGCAAGAAACCATTGATCGGGAAAAGAATTCCTGCAGCAATGGGAATGCCGATAAGATTATAGATAAATGCCCAGAAAAGGTTTTGCTTAATTGTTGCTACAGTCTGTTTCGAAAGACGTATAGCCTGTGAGATTTTTGACAAGTCGGATGAAATAATAGTCATTTTGGCGACATCCATTGCTATATCACTTCCCTTACCCATGGCAATACTGACATCTGCCGTAGCTAGTGCGGTACTGTCATTAATACCATCGCCTACCATTGCTACTGTTTTACCTTCTTGTTGTAGTTTTTTTACAAAATCAGCTTTATGTTGCGGTAGTACTTCGGCCTTGTAGTTCGCTATGCCCGTCTGCTGCGCAATGGCTTTTGCGGTAGCTTCATTATCACCTGTAAGCATATACAATTCGATGCCCATCCGTTGCAATTGCTTAATGGCCTCAATAGATGTTTCTTTTATCTTGTCTGAGATTGCGAGTACGGCCAATGCTTGATGACTGTCTGCAAACCAGATAACTGTTTTTGATTGTTCACTCCATTTATCAGCTTGCAGCTGCAGTTCATCTGTAATACTGATATTGTTTTCCAGGAGTAATTTTCTATTACCTGCCCAATAATTTTCATTATTGTAACCTGCTTTTGCACCTTTGCCTGTTATACTTTCAAATGTGCTTAGTGAAACGGGAGCTGTACCTGCCATATGTTTAACGACTGCTTCAGCTAAAGGGTGTTCAGACTGTTTTTCTAAACTGAATAAAATCTGCTTTACTGTTTCATCCTCATTTAACCATTTGATACCGGTAACCTGTGGTTTTCCTTCAGTGATGGTTCCAGTTTTATCTAAAACAATCGCATTTACTTTTTTTGCTAATTCAAGACTTTCAGCATCTTTAATCAAAATTCCACTTTCTGCTCCCTTACCAACACCCACCATAATTGCGGTAGGTGTAGCTAATCCCAAAGCACATGGACATGCAATCACTAATACTGTTACTGCAGCCAGAAGACCCTGTACTAAACCGTTTTCACCACCTAATACAATCCATAACACAAAAGTGATAAGCGCAATGCCAATAACTACGGGAACGAAGATACCTGCGATTTTATCGACAAGTTTTTGTACAGGAGCTTTGCTTCCTTGTGCATCCTGAACCATTCTGATGATTTGAGCAAGCATTGTTTCCTTACCAACTTTGACCGCGGTAAATTGGAAACTTCCCTTCTGATTGATGGTTCCTGCAAATACTTTCTCATTTTCGATTTTCAACACAGGAACAGGTTCTCCACTTAGCATGCTTTCATCCACATACGAATTACCTGATTTTACTATACCGTCTACAGCAATTTTTTCTCCCGGCTTTACTAATATAACATCGCCTGCATTTACATCTTCAATTGCTGTTTGTTTCTCAGTACCGTCAGATTGTATTACCATCACTGTTTTAGGTTGTAATCCCATCAGTTTTTTTATAGCCGACGAGGTGTTTCCTTTCGCTTTTTCTTCAAGTAGTTTTCCTAAGAGAATAAATGCGATAACCACGGCAGCAGCTTCAAAGTAAACGTGTGCGTGTAATCCTCTTGCATGCCAGAAATCGGGTGCAATCATATTGAATACACTGAATATATAGGCTATACCTGTGCTTAAGGCTACTAGGGTGTCCATATTGGCCGAACGGTGTTTTGCTTGTTTCCATGCATTGATATAAAAATCTTTACCTAACCATAGGACAACTGGTGTGGCAAAAAACCACATGATTTCATTGCCATAGGGCATGTCCATAAAAAACATACCGATAGTTACTACAGGAAGTGAAAGTAGGATCGCCCAAATGGTTTTATTTTTTAGTGTACGGAATTTCTTTTCATGTATTGCCTCTAACGTCTCCTGTTCTTTGGCTTCGTCTTCAATTAGTAAATCAAATCCGATGGACTGAACTGCTTTTTGGAGCGCTAATGGGTTGGTCATATTGGGAAGATACTCTACGGACAATCTTGCTGTAGCAAAATTGACAGCTGCATTGACGACGCCGTCAGCATATTTAACACCGCTTTCTGCACTGATGGCACAAGACGCACAGGTCATATTAAGGACAGGAAAGGATTGTTTTACAGTAGTAACGCCATAACCTAAATCCTGGATGGCTTTAACAGCCGCCGTCACGGTATCGGTATCATTGACCGTTATCGTTGCACGGCGATTGTTTAGCTCTACTTTGTGGCTTTCAATACCTTTAACCTGTGCTAATCCTTTATCTACAATCAAAGCACAATGTTCGCTGTCTACATCTTCTAAAGGAAGGAATATTGGTTGCCTATTATTCGTTGCCATATTTTGTATCTTTTATTTTATGATACAAAGTTGAGAACAATTAAGGTTTTGGGTATTGCACTTTAATGGAAAAGAGTTGTAAGATTTACACCTCGTCCAACGGTGTTCTTTTGTCTTCTTTGATCTGCTTGAACTGACTTGGTGTAAGCCCTGTTACTTTTTTGAACTGGTTGCTTAAGTATGCAACACTGGAATAGTTAAGGCTGTCAGCAATTTCGCTTAAAGACAATTCGTCGTATCCTAACAGTTCTTTGACTTTTTCAATCTTTTGGGCAATAAAGTATTTTTCGATCGTCGTGCTTTCAACTTCTGAGAATAGGTTTGAAAGATAATTATAATCATGTTGTAACTTATTGCTCAAAATATCGGATAGGTTATTTTTTGTTTCACTGTCTTGGTAATGTACCAACTCAATAATAACGTTTTTGATACCCTCAATGATTTGACTTTTTTTATCGTCAATGACTTCAAATCCTCTTGCTAATAGATTTTCATTCAGCATTTTAATTTGATCGTCCGATAATTCTTGCTTCAAAGCCACTTTTCCAAGGGTCACATTTTCTGTCTGAATGTCAAGTTTTTTTAATTCACTCTGTACCACCATGATACAGCGGTCGCATACCATGTTTTTTATATATAGTGTTGCCATATCTTTTCTTTATATGCTAAAATAATGTATGAAATCGAACAGGTAAATGTACAATTAATATTTATAGGTCATCAATTTTTTAAAAATTTGACGCTATTCCTAATTGCATATGCTTGTTGTTTATAAAGGATTAATGGGTATCATACTGCGACCCCTAATCGACATATGCATTGTTCGTTAAACTTCCTCTTTGATAAGAATCGGTTAGGGGTATTCTGTCTTTCTAGGATAAGTTTTTAGAGTTAGAGGAAGGTTTGCCGATATTTCTGAGGGCTGATTCCTATTAATTCTTTGAATAGGTTTGAAAAAGTCGGAATACTGTCGTAACCGATTCTGTAAACAATTTCACTAATATGCAGTGATTGATCTTCTAATAATTCTAATGCGAGCTGCATACGGCTTAATTTTATAAACTGAAAAATGGTTATATCTGTTTCTTTTTTAAATTGTCTTGACAATGTCCGCTCGGGAATATTTACGTGTTTGGATAAGGATGTTATTGTAATCTGTTCACTGATTGATTGCGTAATATATTCAACAACTTTTAGGAGTGACTCGGATTTTGGTGGTTGTGCATGAAGTTTTAGGGGGCTGACTAATATATATGATAACATTTTTTTTAAAGACGCTAACCCAACTTCTTTCAGTTCTTTATCGGACCAATGTTGTACGCCAAAGGCTAGAAGATTATCCAGTAAGTTTGATGGAGAGAAAATAGCGATATTTCCCCAATGTGCAATAGGATACTGTTCCTTATTCAAATCAAGAAAGATCGTCTTGAGTTTTAAATTGGGCGATCTTGATATTAATTTATGTTTGACTTGTGCGTCAACATAAGCGTAGTGGCGGGCAGGAATACAAAAACTTCCCTTTTCTGAGTAGAGATATACGGCGCTCATTTCGGGGGAGATCAGCTGTGCTTTTTCATGATCATGTATCTCGGTATTAAATTGACCACAATACCGGATCTCAATATTTCCATCTTCAATAACTTTTGTACAATCTAGTGTTGATATATAAGCTTTTGGCATAATTAGATAAGTATTGCTCTATTTTCAAATATAACAAAATAAAATCTGTCTTTATTTTTGGGAAAAAGAAATAGAATGAATAAGAAAAAAATAGATATTTTCGATACAACTCTTCGCGATGGCGAGCAGGGACCTGGGTGCTTGCTGACTCTTCAATCAAAACTGGAAATAGCCGAACAGCTTGAATTTCTCGGTGTTGATATTATAGAAGCCGGTTTCCCTGTGAGTTCTCCTGCAGATTTTAAAGCCGTACAGGAAGTTTCAAAATTAATTAAAAATGCTAAAGTGTGCGCATTGGCAAGAGCTCGTGAACTGGATATTGACATTGCGGTTGATGCCCTCAAAAATGCGGTGTGCCCTCGTGTGCAACTTGGTATCGGGACTTCGGATATTCATATTAAAAATAAATTTAATAGTACCAGAGATGAAATTTTAGCCGTAGCATTTAAAATGGTGAGGTATGCGTCAAAAAAAATTGAAGAGGTGCAATTTTTTGCTGAGGATGCTGGTAGAGCTGATAATTTATTCTTAGCAAAAATGGTTGAAAATGTAATTGATGCGGGAGCAAAGGTTGTTAATTTACCAGATACAAATGGTTTTTGCACACCATTTGAATATTATGAAAAGATAAAATTTGTGATTGACACTGTTCCGAATATTCATAAAGCTAAAATCTCTGTCCATTGCCATAATGATCTGGGAATGGCGACTGCAAATACGATCGCAGGTCTGCTAGCTGGCGCTAGCCAAGCGGAAGGCACTGTAAATGGTGTTGGTGAAAGAGCTGGAAATGCCGCTTTGGAGGAAATCATTATGACGCTTATGATCAAAGATCTGCCAGTGTATACGACTGTGAATCCGATCTATATTAGTAAGTTGAGTAAAATGGTCGAAAGGGCTATGTCGAATGATGTTCAGGCGAATAAGGCTATTGTTGGGAGAAATGCATTTGCGCATTCTTCGGGAATTCATCAAGACGGTGTACTCAAGGACAGAAGCAATTATGAAATAATCGATCCTGCGATGATCGGTTTCGAGTTACCGGATCTTATACTGACAGCCCGAAGCGGTAGGGCTGCATTGAAAAATAGGATGCAAACGCTAGATATACAATTTGTAGAAAAGGAATTTGAGCTGTATTATGACTGTTTTTTGCGGTTAGCGGATACTAAATCTATTGTAACTGATGCTGATCTCGTGGATTTATGTCATGATATTAATAAGAGATAAGCTGACGTGTTGAATTTCCTGATTCTTTATAGCATAAGATAGGATCATTTTTTAACATATGTAAAATTTATAATCAATGCTTTTGGTCAATTTTGTACTCCGCATGATAGGTTGATTACAATAGATATATAAAATTGAATTGATTATAAATGAGTAAGTATGGATCTTAAGAAGATATTAGTGGAAATTTATCCATTGCCTGAAGAATCGATTTCGAAGTTGATGCTATTAATTCGAGAAGTACATTTTCCAAAGGGGCATATTATTATTAAAGCTAATAAAATCGAAAAGTCGATCTATTTTATCAAAAAGGGAATTGTCCGAGCTTATGCTGAGCATGAAGGCCTGCAACGTACTTTTTGGTTCGGTGAGGAAGGTGAAACTATTCTTTCCATGAAAAGCTATGCTGAAAATGAAAGGAGTTATGAATTTATAGAATTAATGGAACCTTGTCAACTTTATGAACTTGAGATAAAAGCAGTAAAACATTTATTTAATGAAGATATTTACATTTCTAATTGGGGTCGAAAACTTGCTGAAAAGGAATTGATAAAAGTTGAAAATAAATTGATATCCCGGGAAATACAATCTGCAAAAGAAAGGTATGAGCTGTTGGTGAGTAAAAACCCGAGTTTATTGCGTCGGATACAATTGAAATATTTGGCCTCTTACCTAGGAATAACGCAAGTTACACTAAGTAGGATCAGAAAAAAAAGTTAGGGCAGTATTAATATTACGTATTTAATAATGAGCGTTTTATTTGCTGTAGGAGTAATTGTAAAAGGGTTTTCATCCAATTGGCTGAAAGCCCTTTTGTTTTTTTAGTTCGGAGGTATGGTACTGCTTGATTCATTAAGAAAGAACTTATTTTGTATGTAGGCATTATTTAACATATGTAAATTTTTATCTGTTTTTGATTTGTCAATTTTACACCCATATTAAATATGATTTGCTAAATAAACAAAATTCAGATATGGAAAAAACAATAGGATCGGTAAGGCAGTTTCTTGAAGCTAATTTTTTACATTTTAATGCGGCTAGTCTGGTTGACGCAGCGAAAGGTTATGAAGCTCATTTGGAGCAGGGGGGTAAAATGTTGGTTTCATTAGCCGGAGCAATGAGTACTGCTGAGCTGGGAATTTCATTGGCAGAAATGATTCGACAGGATAAAATCGCGATCATAAGCTGTACGGGTGCTAACCTCGAGGAAGATATTATGAATTTGGTTGCCCACTCGCATTATAAAAGAATTCCAAATTATAGGGACTTAACTCCTCAAGATGAGTTAGATCTTCTTAACAGTAAATATAACCGCGTGACGGATACCTGTATACCGGAAGAGGAGGCATTCCGGAAAATACAGGTTCATATTGAGAAAATCTGGAAAGATGCTGAGCAAGCTGGTGAAAGATTTTTTCCGCATGAGTATATGTATAAACTTTTATTAAGTGGTGTTCTTAAGGATGTATATGAAATTGATCCTAAAAACTCCTGGATGCTTGCCGCAGCGGAAAAGAATCTACCGATTGTGGTCCCAGGATGGGAGGATTCGACTATGGGAAATATCTTTGCTTCCTATGTTATAAAAAATGAATTAAAAGCATCAACGGTTAAGAGCGGTATTGAATATATGGTCTGGTTAGCTGACTACTATGCGAAGCATGCTATTGATCAAGGTATCGGTTTCTTTCAAATCGGAGGTGGAATTGCGGGCGACTTTGCGATGTGTGTAGCGCCAATGCTGGAGCAGGATCTTGAAATGGAAAATATTAAAAAGTGGCGATATTATTGTCAGATCACAGATTCAACTACTTCGTTTGGTTCGTATTCCGGATGTATCCCGAATGAAAAAATAACCTGGGGTAAACTGGACGTGGATACTCCTAGCTATGTTATTGAGTCCGATGCAACAATAGTTGCTCCTTTGATCTTTGCCTATCTTTTAAATCGATAAAATACTCCTTCATTATGGTGTGCGTCTCGTGATGCACACCATAAATCTAAAATTCTTAATAATTGAATAATGCATGATATCAAAAATCTGAAATGGTTCTGTTTGTTTCTTTTCACACTGTTCGTTTCTGTGTCAAAGGGGAATGCTTCGGATGCAAAGAATTCTCAAAAGGAAAATATAGATCGCTTCATACAGCACCATCTGGAGGATGACTATTATTTTTCGTTATTTAAAGACGAAGAGAATAGCCTCACTTATGGATTTCCTTTGCCAGTGATATTAATAGATGAGGGTATTAACATATTTTCATCATCTAGGTTTATCCATACGGATGGTCCTGTCCAGATCGAGGATAAGTTTTATCGTATAGATCATAATAAAATTTATCGAACTGATGAGAATGGGGATAAGCTAGTTGAAGCTAATAAATTTGTAAAACCGATCGATTTGTCTATTACAAAAAATGTTGTTGGTTTGATTTTGACTGCTGGTTTAATGTTTTTTATGTTTATAGCATTGGCAAGATCATACCGGAAAAATAAGTTGCCACAGGGATTTGGACGAGTGTTAGAGCCTCTTATTATCTATGTGCGCGATGAAATGGCTAAGCCTAATATCGGCTCTAGATATCAGGAGTTTTTACCTTATCTTCTTTCTGTTTTCTTTTTAATATGGATTTTAAATCTGATTGGGTTAACTCCTTTAGGTTTTAATGTTACTGGAAATATTACGGTGACATTATGTTTGGCTTTATTTACTTTAATCATTACCAATATGAAGGCATCTAGGAGTTATTGGAAGCATATTTTCTGGATGCCAGGTGTTCCAATTCCTTTTCGTATCGCATTGATGCCGATTGAGGTTATCGGAATTTTTACCAAAGCTTTCTCCTTAATGATTCGACTGTTCGCCAATAATGTAGCTGGTCACACTGTTATTATGGGGCTTATTGCAATTATTTACTTATTGAATAATCAATTGACATTGGGGGGAAGTATTGTTGTTTCACTTTTACTGACGTCCTTTTTGTTTATTATCAAGTTATTGGCGGCATTTTTACAAGCTTATATCTTTACAATGCTTTCCTCTCTTTTTATTGGACTGGCGGTGCAAGAGGATGAGCATCATTAATTCTTGACGGGAGCTAACTTCAGCTTAGACATATTTTTTTCCTAACAACTTCGTACCGCTCATAACAAAGGAGCGGTACGAAGTTGTTTTTAATATGGACAGGTTTACATCAGTCCAAATTTCAATCCGATAAAAAAAGTTCTTGGTCGACCAGGACCATAAATATAATTACTGTCTCTATTTTTACCGATATCAAAATCTTTCTGATATTGATTGAACATATTCTGAATACCGATATTGAATTGAAGATCCTGCTTAATTTGTTTTAAGGTAAATCGATAGGATAATTTGATGTTATTTTCTAAAAATGTGGGTGAGGTGTTAAGGACATCCTGATCAATGCCTGGGGCACCTGCAAAATGAGGTACTTTCATGGGACCAGTCAAAACTCCTGATAAAACGGCATTGAAGCGATTCTGGGGCCAAAAACTGAGTGTATAATAACCGTAAAGATCGGGCGAACGCAGATATTTTCTTGTTCCTGAAATAGTAGAAGACCAAGATACAGCTTCATCATAGGTTGATTTTTGGAATGTTAAACCCGTTTCAAGCTGTATTTTCTGATCATAATTGAATCTTCCTTCAGCTGTGATTCCTCTTACGGATGAGCTGGATCCATTTTTTCGTAAGAGTTGCTGATTGTTATTTTGATCGGTACCGATTTCTTCTAAAACAAAAGTATTATACAGTCGTGTGAAAAAGCCATCTACCGTGAAACCGTAGATAAAATGTTCGCTTGCTCTATTGAAATCTAATGAAACGTTAAAGCTATTGGATGTTTCTGCGATCAGGTTGTCATCTGTTCTAATGACGGAAACTCCACCTCCGGCAAAAGCCATATGCATGTCGGTTTCTAATGCTTGCGGTGCTTTAAACCCTCTCGCATAGGATGTGCGAAGCTGGGTTTCAGTACCAAGTTTATATAATGCACTTAACCTAGGGGTCAGTACAAGTTTATCTATACGATTGGATTTATTTAACCGTAGTCCTGATAGCACGGTTAATTTTCGGGTTACTTCCCAGTCACTTTGTAAAAAAGCACCTAATAGATTTACATGCTGATCAATGAGATAATCATATGCCTTAATTTCATCGAAAGTATATTCATATTGATTTTCAATTCCGGTGGTGAAGGTGTTTTTTCCATTCAGAAAATCAGAGCTGATGTAGTTGTATTGGACTCCGCTTTGAATGGAATAATTTTTTGTATGGCCCCAGGCATCGATTTGATCTATGCCTGTATAATGTGTTCTTTTTGTATTTTGAGCAGCGCCATAAACGCTAAATGAGCTTTCTTTATCTTTTGCCTGATGTTCATAATTGAAACCTCCTACTAAGATATTATGTAACCGATATTCGGACTGGTCGGCTTTGTCGGCTTGCAGATCCAATTTATTTCCACCTTTTCTTTCTTCGTTGATACTCCAACCATTTATTTCTAGTTTATCCTGAGGAGATAACTTAAAAAATGAATTGAAACCAAAGGAGTTGTTTTGTAACATAGGCATTTCGGAAAAACCATCGCCATTTGCATCGTAAGAATTACGGTTGCGGTGAGATGCAAAGAAAGAAACTCCCGCATTTTGCTCTTCATTGACTGCTGTTAGATTGGCATTGAAAAAATGATCCCAGGTTTTGTTGCCCATTAATGAACTGTTATTTGAAAGTGTAAAGGAGCTTTTTTGGGCTTGCTTGGTCAGAATATTGACTGTTCCGGCTATAGCTGATGAACCATATAAGACTGATCCACCCCCCCTGACAATTTCAACACGATCAATCATGTTGGCAGGTATCTGTTCTAATCCATATAAACTGATCAATGAACTAAATACGGGCCGACTATTAATTAAAACCTGTGAATAAGAACCTCCTAATCCATTCATCCGCAATTGAGAATAATTGCAGGTCTGACAGTCTGTTTCCATACGTAAACCGGGCTGAAAACATAATCCGTCGGCTAAGGTGTTGGATTGTGTAATATTGAATGTTCTACTATCTAGGATATTGACTGCTACAGGACTTTCAGACCTTTTGCGCGCCGTGCGGGTACCGGTTACGACGACACTATTTAAGCGATTGCTGATCGAGGTCAATGCTACATCTCTTACTTGAAGTTTTGTATCTGCTATTGTTAACGTTAAAAGCTTTGTCGCAAAACCAATGAAACTTACTTTGATCTGATGCGAACCTACAGGGATATTTTGCAATTCATAATTTCCTGTGCTGTCTGCTTTTGTGGCAAGACCTAATAGGGGAATGCTTACTGTGGCCCATTCAATAGGTTCTCCTTCGCTATCTGTTATTTTACCTTTTAGACGTGCAGTTTGGGCAGAAAGAGTCAAACTCATCAAGATGAGGACTCCTGTTATTAAAAAAATGTTAATGTTCATTATGTAAATACTATTTGTTAGTCATGCAAATCTATAAAGTTTGTATGAACTAACAAATTATTTATAACAATATTGTTAGATTGTGCTAATAATTAGTAGTTTTGTTATAATGATATCACAGACTGAAGAAAATTATCTGAAAGCATTATTTGCTTTGACGAGTACAAAAGGTGAAGCCAGCGTAAATGAATTAAGTAAACTGCTGGATATAAAAATGCCTACCGTTAATGGTATGATGAAACGCCTCAGTGAAAAGGATTTTGTTATTTATGAGAGTTATAAACCATTAAAGCTTACGGAAAAGGGCAAGAAAGAGGCATCATTGATTATTCGGAAGCATCGTCTTACCGAGATGTATCTTGTGGAGAAAATGGGTTTTGGCTGGGAAGAGGTACATGATATTGCGGAACAAATTGAACATATAAAATCTCCAGCATTTTTTGAGAAAATGGATGAAATTTTAGGCTTTCCTGAAGTGGATCCTCATGGTTCTCCCATACCAGATGCAAATGGTAAATTAAAATTAAAAGAGTTTATTAAATTGAGCGATTGTAAAAGTGGTGATGTCGTAAAATTTATGGCTGTTAGACCTTCTTCGGAAGAATTGCTTAAATTTTTAAATAGCCGTCAATTGATTCTTGGGGCTGTGATTACGATAAAATCTGTTGAATTATTTGATAAGAGCATGTCTGTTAGTTACTCGGGTGATGGAACCGAGGTTTTAAGTAGTATGGTATGTGAAAAATTGCTCGTAGAACATATCAGTAAATAGGTTAATCTATATTTATAAATATAGGAAATAAGCATAGGAATAGAATTGTAGTTTCTAATGCTACAAGATGAAGTGTATTTCTCGTATTTCCTGTAACATTTTAAGTACTAAAAATCAATTTTGGAACAGCTCATTGAGCTGTTTTTTTATAAGCAAACGTTTGATTCGGTGGTCTAATGACGTTTGGACTAGTGGACCCTACTTCTTGATGATCTGGCTTGCAACTTGGCTTTTGCGCATATTATTATATATTTGAAATACAAAAATAAGGTTGACTTATTTATTGTTATCGTTTTTTATGCGCTTTTCCTATGAATGGCACATGAAAAAGGGACGACAATTAAGTTTGGCTCATTTTTGTTATACTTCAAACCAATAATTATGTACCTAAGATATCAACTATTATCTTTTCTCCTTATCGTTTGCCTGTGCTCATTTGCTGTACAAAAACCTAAAAATTATCCTCAAAAATCTTTCCATAACCTAGCATTGCGTTTAGATGGTCATGATAATGATGTAAGAACGGGTATGGGTGTTTTACGGAATGAATGGACGATAGAAGCATGGATAAAAGGAGATGATCGTATATGGAAGGAGTATGAAGCTATCTTTGGTGGCGGTGAGTATAGCGATCTAAATAGCTGCGATAATATGCCTCTTGTGATTAAGAATGGTTATCTACATAGTAATGGGGCTGGACTTACGGCTTCTGAGCAATTGGATGATAATTGGCACCACGTTGCGGCTTCCTGTAATGGGAAGTCTACTTTTTTATACTTAGATGGTAAAGAAGTGGCTCGTAAAGATACAGTGGTTGCCATTTTACCAGGTGCTATTGGTCTCCACGAGAAAAAACAAAGTTTTGGTGGATATATTGATGAGGTTAGAATTTGGTCAAAAGCTGTTCCTATCAACGTAATCAATAAGTGGAAAAATAGATCTGTTGAAAGAACTCATCCCCAGTTTTCTGCCCTCGTAGGCTATTATACATTTGATGATTTTAAAGATGTGGTATCGGTAAACTGGGTAGGAAAGGGACATCTATCTTATCACTTGAGAAATGGACGGAGTGACTATTATGGCCAGCTTCCGATGGCATATACGGTAGAAAATACCAATGTTTCTTTTCAGAATTTTAATAAGAAACAGCAATTGTTTAATGCGGTCGTTGTACAGAATGAGTGGGATTTAGAACAAGGTACTGTAGATGGCCAGCTGTTAAAATTGAGGATTGTGGTACAGGGTGATCAAAAAGCGCTTAGCTTGGACGAAATTAAGCTTGATCTCACGCAAAACTCTTCTTTGAAAGATCTCAATGGTATAAAATTGTATTATACGGGGCAGTATCCTAAATCGAATATTAAACAGCCTATTTTCGATGGTACACAGCATCTCGAAAAAAAGATGATTTTTAGAAATAAGAATGCAAAAGATAAATTTTACTTAAAACCAGGTGTTAATTATTTTCTCGTTAGTGCCACTGTTCAAGATAAAGCGGAGATCGGGAATCAACTGGGGGCGCTCATTACTGATTTCGTTTTGTCTGGAAAAAAATATAAACCTGAGATAGAGGAATCAAAAGTTAAACAGTTTGTTACTCCTAAAGACAAGAATAATTTTGTTAAAGTGCTTCAGTGGAATATCTGGCATGGTGGTGTGCATTTGGGTAAAGATAAAGGCCGAGAACGTATTATTGATTTGATCCAAACTTCTAATGCGGATATTATTACCATGCAGGAAGGGTATGGTGCACAGGATACGATCGCAAAAACTTTGGGATTTTATTTACAAACCAAATCTTCAAAGGACAATCTGGCATTGTTCAGTAGATATCCTATCAAGAAGATCCAATCAAGTGAACCGTTTAAATCTAATCCTGCAACGATCAAACTACCTAATGGACGTGATATTATAGTGAATGGCTGTTGGCTTAGATATGCGTATCGACCTGAATATACAAGTGGTTATCAAAACTTCGGTATGGAACCTAAAACCTGGGTTGCAGAAGACGCTATACTTTCTTTGGTGGATGTGAAAAATTTATTAGAAAAGGATGTTGATCCTTATGTTGAAGCTGTAGATCAGCCTATTATAATAGGCGGCGATTTCAATTCTTATAGTCACCTGGACTGGACTGAGAAAACTAAAGATCTGCATTTTGGTTATGGTGCTGTACCATTTCCGACATCGAAGTTTATGATAGAAAACGGTTTTAAGGATTCTTTTCGTGAAATTAATCCTGACGAATTAGGTAATCAGGGCGGCACTTTTGCACCCATATATGGTCAAATGCCTGACGCCAGAATAGATTTTATTTACTATAAGGGGGCTATTCAGGCGATCTCATCAAAAGTCATTAGGACAAGTCCGGAAATTGATGACGTTTGGGCTTCTGATCATGCTGCTGTGATGACGATCTTTGAAACTACGTTAGGTAAAAATATTAATAAATAGATCTCGATCGTACTTTTATGAAGAATTAAAGTTATTCGTACCTGTTTATTTGATCTATACTTTACTAATTGTTCAGAAACCAAAGTCGGGAGCAGTGTATCGCGCAAAAGAGTAAAAGTTTTTGAAAAAAAATAATCAATCTGCTATTTGGTTTTCTCAAGGTATCTCCAGTAGTACCAGAATTGGAATTACTACTGGAGATTTTAATTTATTGCTTTTCTAGAACCCATTTTTGATTATTAGTACCAATATTATTATTGATACTGTATAATACAACTTGTGTATTATCACTCGTACTACTTCCGGGATTGTCGATAATGTATCCTTTGCTCAGAATGGTTTTAATGTATACCGTATTGTTGCTTTCCAGAAAATTGATGGTCCATTGTTGATTTTGGTTTGTCGAATTGGTATATTGAATTAATCCTGTGTTGATGTCATCTATACTTCCTGGAATATCGATAGATTTGGAACTAGCAACGTTTACTAAAGCATACCCAGCGCTTCCGGCAACGATTTTCCATTTTTGTGAATCACTTATGCTATTGCTATACTGTACGATCTGAGCTGCATTAGCAGTACTATTATCGCGAACAGTGAGGTATTTGCCGCTGCTTACATTTTTTATTTTGTAGGTATCATTCGCACTGAAAATGGTGAGCGGAATTAATTTTGAGGGTGCTTGTTGATTAAAAATATCTGTTAATGTTATGCGGACTGTATAATTTCCTGATGTTAAACTGCTTGATAACGTGTCCACTCTTTTTTCGGGTTTAATTTTCTCCTGCGTTTGTATTACAGACCCTGAAGCATTTAATAGCTCAAGTTTATAACTAAGCTGCGGTGATTTGTTTTCATTTATTCCCCAGGATACAATCAGCTTGTTGTTGTGGTAACGTACAGTACTATAGCTGTTTTCTATGGTCGTTAATTCCGGTGCATTACCTTGACCTGCCTGTGCTGGTAAATTTAGTACCCGCCCTGTACCAAAGGCGGGATCTGGCGTGGTGGAACCACCGTGTTCCATGAAATATGCGTCTTCTGTACTGTTGTATCCGACATTAAAGGCGCGATCAAATTGACCATTACGTACTGAATCATTGTCATTGGCAGAGAAATATCGGCTATTTGATTTTTCCCAAACGTTATTGATACTTAAATTCCAATTGTCTTTAAGAAATGCTTTACGGTGAAATCTACCATCATAATTTGGATTATCTCCGACCCAATTTTCTAAAAATGTTCCAGTACCTGACCCCAGATATCCTGCGCTTGCTTCACGGCCAATTGTAGAGGTATGCAACCATTTTCCTGTAGATAAATCTTGAACAAAATTGGCAATATATATTTTCCCATTTTCCTTCCAGGAACGAATGACCATATTATACCAAGTGTTGAGCGTCCAATTATAAGGATTTAATGTCTTTTGCCCATCGCCTTCACCACCAAATCGGCTGGCAATTGTTTTGCTATCGAGATAAGAGTAAAATGCTAAATTATTTGTTGCAGTATTTTTGTCCCACAGTGATGCGAGCATAATATTGGAAGTGCCATAGCGCAGGTCTGGTGTATCTTGAAGTCCCATATAACCGCCGTTATAATTTAGGACAGAAAAGTATTCCGTTTTTGCCGTATTTGTGATCTTTATTTTGCTCATTTTCAATATTGCATCAGAAGTGAAACTGTAAACAAGATGTTGTGAAGGAGCTGCATTACTACCTGTCAATGTGAGGTTAAGTAAATCTTTGTCACTCTGTGAGATTAGATTTGAAGGCTTTTCTAATCCCGATTTTACAATTTCCTTTGAACACGCTATTGTGCTCAATGTAGCGAGAAATACGCTGTGAATCATTAATTTTCTCATAAAAGGATCTGTTTATAATGGGTTTTTATTGCGTATTCTTTCCGCAATGGTATTAAGGTAGGAAGTTTTCTTTGTATAATTAGCAGCTGTTTTTAATGAAATCGATTGCGCAATTTTTAGTGTAATAAAAGGATAGGGGGCAGATCGTGAGCTGTTTAAGATGTTGATTTTCAGTTTTATTCAGAATGCCGCCTAATTTTTTAAAAAAAAATCATCAGTTTTTTGTTTAGACAAACAAACTTATGCTCGGTTACTATTGTTATATAATTAAGTTGCTAAATATTAAAAACATTAAAATAACATATATTATGGGAAATTTATTATATATAATCGCAGTCATTTTAGTCATTATCTGGGCGATCAGTTTTTTAGGAGGTTTCTACAGTGGCGGTATTATCCACGCTTTATTAGTCATTGCAATAATTGTAGTATTGTTGCGTGTTATTAGAGGAAATGCATAAACTTTAACTTACTGATAAACATTCAGGATATTTCAAGAAGGTAGGTTGAAAAGAGACTTTTTAAAAGTCTCTTTTTTATTATACAGGATCTGAATAAGGTGCAAATGCGTAATCTAGTTCCTACTTTTTTGATCTGGAATAAGCAGATGGACTGACACCTTTGCTATTTTTATAGAAATGAGAGAAATGACTTTCGTCGTTGAATCCAAATTCGTCAGCAATCTGTCTGAAAGTAAAAAGTCCTGACGCTAATCGTTTATCGATCAATGTTATTTTATATGCTGTTAGATAGTCGCGATAACCCATGTCGAAGTTTCTTTTAAAATAGGTGCTGAAGTAAGTAGGCGCAATATTGAAGTGGGCTGCAATTTGTTTAATTTGTATTTGCTTTGGTTCATAAATATGTTGGTGAATATAAGAAATAAGAAGTTCCTTTGCCGGGAAATCATTTATTCCAAATAATAACATTTTCGTCATCGTTTCTATGATTATTCCGAATATGGAAAGAATCTGATGGAAAACAAGTGGAGATGTGGAAAGTGATCCAACACTATTATAAAGTAAGATATTATCTATTGTATTCCTTAATATTTTCCTTATCTCTGGATTGAAATCTAGTTTTATTTCTTTCAATATTTTATTATTCATGATCGCAATAGGCTTATTTATTGTTTGATTCTGTTGCGTCCAATGATTGCTATTACTGAAATAATCGTCAGTGAATTTGATTGCTATTACCCTTGTCCGTTTTTCAATTTTGAAATTATGTTGATCGTCAGGTGATATTACAAAGAGATCTCCTGCGTTATAGGCTAAGCTGTTGTTGTTGATCTCATGAATTCCCGACCCTTTATAAATATATACCAGCTCATAGTAGTTCTGTCCATGAACGGTTAGGTGGAAGTTGGATTCCTCAAAGTCAAATAACTTCAACGCATCAAATTGCTTGAGTTTGGTCATATGCGAGGCTGTTTTATGTAGTACTTCTCTTTGTTAAACTTCGTGATACATCTCTTCCAATACTCAAAAATTGTTCTAAATACCGTTGATTACCATGATTATTATAACTTATTTATTTTTTGTTTAAAACAAATATACATACTAATGTTGTTTTTATACATGCGATAGGGATTAACAGGGTGATAATTTTGCTGTCATAAAATAGCAAATTTTCACATGGACAATTTTGTAATGATCGCTTTCTGTATTAGTGCAGGAATGATCTTTCAGCATGCCAAATTCATGCCTCATGATGCACATAGAGGTATTAATATCTGGATATTGTATTTAGCTTTACCAGCTGTATCATTTAAGTATATTCCACATATCACATGGAGTAATCAGATGGTTTTTCCTGCAATCTCTCCCATTATTGTCTGGGCAGGAAGTTGGATATTTATGGAATTCTACTGTCGTTATAAAAAGTATGGGCAACGTACCCGCAGTACTTTAGAATTATCTAGCGGTTATAGTAATACTTCTTTTATTGGATTTCCCTTAATTACGGCCTATTTTGGAGAACATGATCTGAGTATTGCTATTATTTGTGATCAGGTGATGTTTATTCTTTTGTCTACTGTTGGAATTATTGCGGCAGTTAAAGGAAATCCTTCCGATACAGGGGGAGTTAAAGTTTCTTTATTAATTAAACGCTTATTTACTTTTCCTCCTTTTATCGGTTGTGTTAGCGCTCTTTTTTTGTCCAAATTTATCGATTTGCAGGTAGCAGAACCGTTTATCAATAAATTAGCAGCTACTGTTGGTCCGCTTGCTTTGTTTTCTGTAGGTCTACAGCTCAAGTTTAAAGGGTGGAAACAGCAAATTTCACAACTTTCAATGGCGATGTTATATAAACTCATGATTGCTCCTGCTTTGGTACTGTTTATTGCGGTTATTATGGGTATTAAAGGTGATATCGCCCGCATCAGTATATTTGAAGCCGCTATGCCAACATTAATTACCTCGGGCATTATTGCAGAGCAGTTTCGGTTAAATGCCCGGTTAGTGAATCTGATCATAGGGATCAGTATTTTAGTAGGATTTATAACGACTGCATGTTGGAATGGAATAATGGATTATTTCATGATTTAAAAAGTTTTAATTTTCAATCTTAATGTATGACAATTCTTAAAGGTTAGATTTCAGTTTTGTTTTTGAATTCATTTGTTTCTCTATTTTTCAGTTCCGCTGTAATTTCCTTTAGCTTTTTGAAAAGAATGATTGCGATCGTTGATAGTGAAAAAGGTATCGCTAAAAGGGCACTGAACTTTTTGGTTATGGAAATATAAATCCCCATTGCTAATAGCAGTACCAACATTGAGGTTAACGTAATGGCTATGACTGCCGTTGTTTTTTTTGCTTGCAGCAATTCTTCATTACTGTATTCACTGAGTGGTTTCTTATTCATAAATAGGTTCCGTTTTAATAATATAAATTTAATATTGCTAATTTTTTGTCGATTTTTACTACAGTGAAAAGCAAAGGTTAGTTTAATTGTTTTTATCTGTTATTTATAAGTTTTAAACTTAACCTTTTTTCGACTTTGCAAATCGTTTTGCTAGGTAATTTCTAATAGGAATATCATATAATTTTAAACAGATGTAAGCCAAAATAATACTTCCTATGACTACAGCTGCCGCGCCAGGTAAGGATTGCTCGAAAGTGAGTTTATTATTTTTTACCCAGGCATAGTAAAGATAAATAAAAGGATAATGTACAGTATATAATGGGTAAGAAATGTCTCCTAAGAATCGACATAATCGAGTTGTATATTTATCTGTGCTTTTGCCTGAAGCGCCTAGATAGACAAGAATAGGGAATATTACTACGCAACAAATGGTGTCATATAGCCCATTTATCCATAAGTGCTCTGCTCCACCTAGGCGGGGTAGGGCTAATAGGGTCACTATAGTAATACTGCATATCCAAAAGGCTCCCTTAATATGAGCGGGTCTGAAAATTCGGGAGAGCAATAAGCCGGCAGAGAAAGAAAATAAAACGCGTAAAAATCCTGCTGTAAATTCTATTTCAGTTAACGAGAAACCGGCGCAAATGTCCCCATACGGTCCTGCAATGGCAAATGTTGCTAAACCACAACCTGCAATAAAAACTAATAATGCTAGAATCTTGGTTGAAAATTTTCTAATAATTAAGACATAAAGAATATTTCCAATATATTCAAAGAATAATGACCAGCTCGGTCCGTTTAGCGGAAACATCTCACCTAGACCCCTAACTTCATGTCCCGGCATGGCCGGAATAAGTAATGCATTTAATAATGTTGCTCCAAGTAAAGCCGTTATCGTTACGGATGATACATCCCATACTGAACATCCTTGAAAGTAAAACATAATTGCACCTAAAACAGCTCCCATTACAACCATCGGGTGTAGCCGTATGATTCTGCGTCTGATAAAATCTTTTGTAGACATTTTTGACCAACGATCATCATAAGCATAACCGATAACAAATCCAGATAAAATGAAGAAAAAATCAACAGCTAGGTAACCATGATTGATACGTTGATCCAAATGACTGGTCGCGAATGCTTCAAAAATGTGAAAACATACCACAGTAATTGCTGCTACACCCCGAAGTCCATCCAGTACGTTGTAATGTGGTTTAGTAAGATCGTGTGTGAGCGAATTGGTTTGTGTGTTTAGCATGCAGACAAATTTGATTAGTAGTATATTTTTATTGAATAGACAAAAGACCGTGAATATAGGAATTAATTACAGTTTTTGAAATAATTATGATCTTAAAGAATGGAAATTTCTTTCAATTTTCGTAATATTTTTGCTATTATTATAGTTATTAGATTCATTAGTTGTAATTTGCTCAATATTTATGCAATTATAATACCTTACAATGAAAAGGAAACTAAACCTATTATTTCTCTTTCCTATATTATTGGGATTTACCAATAATATTGAAAAGCCAGTACATCAAAAAGTAAAAAATGAAAATGTACATTATTCAACTACAGCTACATTACATGCTCAGGATAGCTTAAAAACTTTATCAGGAGCTCCGGCAGACCTGATTATGACCTCTTTTACAACCGCGGATCTTACTCCTAGTCCAGCTTGTTTAGCTGTGGCGCCTACGGGTGAAGTTTACGTTGGGGTTGATATGATCGGATCTTTAGGAAAAGATATGGGTAAAGGGTTTATCCGCAGATTTGTTGACACGGACAATGACGGGAAAATGGATAAGCATACTGATTTTGCACGTGTTGATAATCCTCGTGGTATTTTTGTTTTAGGTGATCAAGTTTTCGTTTTGCATACGACGTTTGATGCATCGACTGGAAAAGCAACAGGAATGGATTTAGTTGTATTTGAAGATAAAAATCAAGATGGGGTTGCGGATGGGGTAGCTAAACCACTTATAGTGGGTCTAAGTAATACCAAATATATTCAAGAGCGTGGTACGGATCATGCTACTAATGGAATACGGATGGGTATTGATGGTTGGATGTATATTGCAGTTGGTGATTTTGGATTTCATAATGCAACAGGTACAGATGGCAAGAAATTGACCATGCTGGGGGGAGGAATTTTACGTGTGCGTCCTGATGGAAAAGAAATGGAAATATATACACATGGATTACGTAATATTTATGATGTCGCTATTGATCCATATATGAATATCTTTACCCGTGATAATACCAATGATGGTGGCGGTTGGGACATTCGTTTTTCGCATCAGATTCAATCTGGAGAGTACGGCTATCCTTTGTTATTCCAAAATTTTACAGAAGAGATTATTCCTGCTTTGGCCATGTTAGGTGGTGGATCGGGTACAGGATCTTTATATATGGACGAGGATACCTGGCCTGAAAAATATAATAAGGTACCGATGATGGCAGATTGGGGCAGAAGTTTCTTATATATGCATCATGTTACACCAGATGGAACAAGTTTTACACAAAAAGAAGAAGAGTTTATCCAATTGCCACAAATTACAGATTTAGATGTGGATGGTTCCGGCAGGTTATATCTAGCAGCTTGGGATGGAGCTGGTTACTCAGGTAACCCGGATAAAGGTTATGTTGCGCGCGCAGTACCAAAAGGATGGACATACAAAGCTTTTCCTAATACGAAGAAAGCATCTATTGGCGAGTTAACTAATCTTTTGAAATCGGGTAGCGCAACAGCTAGGCTTTACGCGTCACAAGAACTTGTTTCCAGATCATCAGATGAAGCAACAGCAGCTGCTATTAGTATTGCTAAAGACAAGAGTTTAGGGCTCAGTGCCCGTGTTGCCGCAATATATACTTATGCACAGTTGGCAAAGGAAAAAGCAATTCCAGTTTTGGTTGAACTTACAAAGGAGGATCAGATCCGTGAGTTTGCGTTACGTGCTTTGACTGACCGTATGGGATCATTAGAGCAAGTGCCAATTGATCCATTCATTGATGGATTGAAAGATGCTTCTGTACGTGTACAAACGGCTTCAATGGTTGGTTTGGGTCGCTTGGGCCGAGTAGAAGCTGCTAATGCATTATTGCAGACAAAGGTGCCGGCATCTTTTGTTGCTCCCGCTAAAGGAGTGGAGGGGCCACACGATAAACCTAATGCCGCCATTATACCTGCACATCTAGCGGTTAAAGCGTTAGTTCGCTTAAATGCAGTTAATGCAAGTGTAGGTTTTTTGGGAACAGAAAATCCTGATCTAGCTTTATGGGCTATGCGTTATATGCACGATGCCAGAGCAGTTGATGGCTTAATCGCTGCTTATGGAAAATCAAAAGATCAAAAATTTAAAGATAAGATTCTAGTAACCTTAGCTCGCTTATATAAGAAAGAAGATGCTTATGATGCTTCGTGGTGGTGGGGAACTCGTCCGGATTCGCACGGGCCATACTATAAAGGAGTTGTTTGGGAATCTTCACCGGTTATTGAGAAATTCCTGAAGGCAGAGAGCGTAAAAGCTGGAGCGACGAAAAAACAGTTTTTTGCGGATCTAAATGAGAAATTCCGTATGGAAATTGCTTCTTTTAATGTTGCTAAGAAAGAGGTTGCTGTAAAAGAAGTTAAGGAGAAAAAAGTTGATTTAGAAAAAATTAAAAACCAAAAAGGGCAAGTAGGAAAAACATCCATTGAGGATATTATGTTAGCATTAGCTAAAATAAAAGGTGATCCGGTAAAAGGAAAAGCGCTATTTACAAAACAAGGATGTTTTGCATGTCATAGTCTTAGTAAAAGTGAAACGATGAAAGGACCATTTATGGGACAAATTGGTGCAATCATGAATCGTGAACAGATTGCCGAATCAATTTTAAAACCAAATGCTTCAATTTCTCAAGGATTTGCAACAGTTTTGATCAGCACTAAAGACAAAAAGAGTTTTATGGGTTTTGTGACACAGGAAACTGCTGACAAAGTTGTATTGAGAGATATTGCTGGATCTGTTACGACAATCAAAAAAGCTAATATTGCAAAACGTAAAGAAATGGGTAACTCGATGATGCCCGCTGGATTGGCAAATTCATTAACAGTTGAAGAATTTGCTTCACTAGTTGCGTTTCTAGCAAAACAAAAATAAGAAGTCTTAACGTTTATATCATTGGAGGCCGTCAACTACATTTAAGTTGACGGCCTTTTTATGTTTCTTGTCAGCCTAATGATAAATTATTTGTGGATATCTTTTGCTATAATAATCGAAAAGGAAATTGATCTTTGATTTGGACTTGACAAAATAATATAAAATAGATAATTTAACATATAAAAAAAATTAACGATTTTTAATGGATCGTTTTTTTATAATTTGCTCGGGATTATAGTCTACAGCTACTTAGACTAATCGAGAAGAGTAAAAACCAAACAAACTTAAAGCCGTTCTGTGTTGTTATATAATAAAAATATGTTCGGTCAAGGACAGCTTATGAGTTGTACTTGTGGAACTATTTTGTTTAATAATATAATATATAACAGGTTTTTGAGGTTATATCATTGAGTATCATTTTTTAAATTAAATTGAGTATGGGAATACGTTTTTATGTCTGTCTTTTTTTCGTGGTAAGCTCGATCACATGTTTTGGTCAAATCAATATTGATAAGATGCGCTCAGATTATGCTTTAGCTGTTAAAGATAAAAAGCTCTGTGAAACGAATCTTAAAATCTTAGATGAGGGAGCAAATACAGTAACCGAAAAAGGATATCTTGCCGCATATGAGATTCTTTGGGCAAAACATAAAAACAATCCATTTACCAAATTAAGCCAGTTTAAGAAGGGTAAAAACTTATTAGAATCTGTTATTGTCAAACAAAAAGACAATATTGATCTGCGTTTTATCCGTTGGTCTGTGCAAACCCATGCGCCCTCATTTCTCAATTATAGTAAAGATCGAATAGATGATAAAGAGTTTTTGGTGCATAATCTAAAAAAACTACCGAGTCAGGAAGGGAAAAAAATAATTTATAAATATTTGAGCGAAGCCAATAGCTATCTTAAGGGAGATCATGCATTCTCAAAAGCTGAGCTTGCTGAACTTTCAAAATAGTAGCTTATTTTATAAATGGTTCCGTATAGTTTGTAAGAAAGATTACTTACTATTTTAATTTCTTGTTTTTAGAACATACTTTAATAGTTATTGAATGTTTTAAAAATGAGATTTTTTTTTTGATTCTTACTTCTGCAATTACTTGTTTTTTATTTCTGAAATTAATTAAATGATCTGAACATGTAGTCTATCTAGGTATAGCACTATAAAATTATTTCTATCCTTTTTGACTTATAAAAATAATTTTTTAAGAGATCAAGTTGAATTATAAAGGTTAAGCTGATCGCAATACTTACTGCATAGGAATCATTAATTTCCTATCCTGACAAATAAAAACCCCTGTATTCCGACAGAATATCGATTTCAATGTATTGCAATCAATTGTTTAAACAATTCTTTATCTAATTTATTCAGAACAACTGCAAGTAGCCGAATTTATATGTTTTACGAAAATTGAGATGATTGAAGTATTCACATTATCAATGAAGTCTAGAATAATCTAATGCATGTTGTAATGATTAATGGGCAAGAACTAAGTGAAATTTACTTAGTCTTGCCCATTAAGCGCATTTATATTTACTGTAACTAATACATGGAAGTATTATACGTTAAATTATCCTCTGGTTAACCAGCCACTTCTTCCCGCAGTTGCAATTGCGTAAGGTGTGATCCAGAATAGTGAAAGTGCGTAAAAAATACTATATGTATATGCCCAGATTGCTTCCTTCTTATTATCACTTTTTGAAGCAAAAAAGAAAGCTTGGACACTTGAAAAAATCAATATACCAACAAAAGTAGCACTCAGAAACATTAGTGGATAATGAAATATTGTCCATAGCATTAATAGAAGCAAAGGATAAGAAAGTAAGACTTTTTTCCACTGCATAAGCAATAAGATACGCGTACCCAATTTTTTACCTTCTCGGAAGTTGGTAAAAGCAAAACGGCTCATCATGATGTTTTCGCGTACATTACTTCTCTCCCAACGGATATACATTTTATATAGATTTTTGTATCGTACAGGAGTATCAGTATATACATAAGCATTGGACTGAAATAGTACGTGATATCCTTGTTTTAGAATCATATTTGTCATAGCACGATCTTCCCCAATATCTGATGGTTGATCCATAAAGGTTTGGTTAATCCAATCTTCAAGACAATTCATTACCGATTCTTTTCTGTATGCAGATAGGGCTCCAGGTGTACACATTACTGAACCTAATACACTTTGTGCAGAGCGTACAAATTCAAAACTGAATATAAAACTAACACTGAGCATACGTGGAATAATTGCTTTCTTATTGTTTAAAACACGTACATTTCCTGCAACTGCTCCACATTTCTCATTTTTTACAAAAGGAGAAACCATATTACGCAAAGTGTCTTTTTTAACAATAGAATCACTATCAACAGTAATAAATACATCGCCTTTTCCTAATTTGAATCCACGATATAATGCATGTCGTTTACCCATATTCTTAGGTTGCTTATAGATTTCCACACGGTCACCTAATTCTGCTTTGGCACGCTGTATCCAGGTAAACGTATCATCTTTACTTCCATCATCAATAGCAATTATCTGAAGTTTCTTTTCTGGGTAATCACTATTAGCGAGACTGTGTAAGGTATCATATACCAGATGACCTTCATTATATGCCGGTACTATAATGGTACATGAAGGCAACTCCTCATTTGAAACCGAAGCTATCGGTTTATACTTCATATGTAAAACAATTAGATAAACTAAAAAGCTTACGCTCGATAAAAGTAAAAAAATACCAAATCCAACAAGCAATGTTCCACCTATACTGTTTAATCGTTCAAATCTTAATGCTTCAAATTCTGTTTGAAGCATATACAGACCGAAAACCGATGTTAGTAAGATCAAAAATGTAAAGCCCCAAATGCTATATTCTTTGAGACCATATTGCATTGTTTTACGTAACAAATTATTTTTTTGTTGTTTCGATTCCAGCTCTTTTGAATTAAATACTGCTGGCTTGACTTGCATCTTAACCTCCGATGAGGGAGTGAGAACTTCTTCCATGTAATTCATATTCTTCTTTATTATGAGTGTGTGCTAATGCATTTGATTTTGCTATCAAATGATAAACTATCTTTTGTAATAAGAATATTACGATTGACTATTTACAAAACACATGCCCTAATAACCATTTGAAAAATATGTTAACTGCTAATTGTAACAAACTTGATATAATTATTGGTGTCATAAACAACTGATTTATAGTGGGGTTATCGTTGTTTTTTGATGCTTTGGTATACTTGGTAAATGTCTGTTAGATAAGTAGATATTTAAGGTTTTTTAACATTTCGGACATGTTGTCCTATGTTATTTGTTCTTTTTTGTTGTCACTTGAAGACAGTAAATAACCAAAATTATCTTATTGTTCTGATGATTTACTGTTAGCAACTGGAAAATTAAGCAACTAAATTTGTACAGAAGTGATGATAGGGTCTATGTTAAAATTTTGGCACTAATTATTCAATTAAGGTTGAATTTAATTTCTTGGAGTGTATGCGTAAATCCAAATCTTGCTCGAAGGATGATAGGTTATAAATAATTCAATTATATAATGATGAAACTTAAATATTTTACCCTTGATTTTGTCTATCCGTTATAATAACGATTTGCTTATTAAAAGTAAGTATATCGACCTCAAGAGGTGTGATGTTGCTTCTAATATAGTGGAGAATTCTAGTATCCAAAAATAATATACTAATATTTTTAGATATAATTAATTATAGCTATATTAGTGCTATTAATATTAGTATACTTTATAGTTTGATTATGGATAAGAAACCAGCTTGCTGTCCGCTTTGTGGTGCTCGCACAGAATGGATTACCGAATTTATGAATGCGTCTTATGTACAGATTCACACTTGCTTAGATATTCACTGCTGTTATGGATTTTTAGTAAAGGAATAATGAACGGGGGTGAAAAATTGATATCTTGAACGAGTGTTTACTTCTTTTTTATATATAAGTAGTGCTTAAAGGAGTCAGTCTTGCGTGGCTAATTGGTCGTATATTTGTTCTACAGTTTAAGAAATAAATTGCAGATCCTTAGCCCTCTGGAGTAAGGCTATTCAGAAAAAGATTCCGGTAAGGTGCAGTAATAGCATGCGGATAAGAATATTTATTCTTTTTCCCTGCTTATATGAGGGAAAAAGAATGTGTATAGTATGAGATTTAATATGAAATCAACATATTGAGATAGGGTGTTATTTCATTGAAACAACCAGGCCTTTATACCTCGTCTATAGGATTTTCCTTACTTTATTTTTCAGATTGCTTTTTAGGTTTTTTTACAAGGATGTATATTGAGAATGCAAAGACGGTAAAATAGACAGCTGCTAATGCGGGTTTTTCAAATGTAAAATTTTCAAAGTTGAACTGCTTAAACAAGGTCACTCCGAGTATAATAGCGATAATGCTAAATACAAATGATATTGGTTTTCTATTTTCCATATTTTTAATGTTTTATAAGTAAGTCGATTATTGTTCCTATTGTTAATGCAATTGTTACAGAAGTTAATATTCCTAACACGAATGCGGCGAATGCTTTTAAATAGTTTATGGTCTTCTTTTTGTCAAAGAAATGACCAATAGCCCAACTACAATAGGCAATACCAATCATGCCTCCAAATTGCATTAAGTCAATTTGTATCAAACCATATAAGCAAGCAAAAAATGCATATATAAGCATCTCTATACCTGTAACAAAGCATAGTAATATTAAAATTTCAAAAAAATTATAGTCATATTTTTTGAAAAATATTTTAACCCAAAAAGCAGTAAATACTCCCAGTATGATGTTGGCATAGCCATAGTGACTTTGTACCCAGCTGAAAATTCTGCCTGTGGTGGTGGTTGAGATTCCGTCATATTTTACATAACCTTCCTCAATATGGAAAAATCCGTTAACAATTGTATATAGAAGGGAAGTGATGATGATAAAAATAATAGGTTTTACAAGTCGAGCTCTATTTTCTGAAATATAACGTCTCACATTGTCCCCAGGGCTAGTTATTAATTCCTTGATGGTATATAAGATACCTCTTTCAAAATGTAATACATGTTCGATCTCGTGTGCAATATAATGCCCATCTATTCTCTTTAGTTTTGAAGGTTGTCCGCAGTTTGGACAGTAATTCTGATATACTTCGTTGTTGCAACTTTTACAATTCATCTCTCTTCATTTAATAATTTGGCTAGTATTTATTTACAAATGGTTAGATCGGTAGCAACTTCCATTTTTGATATAAATATTGAAATGTATATGGATGAAACAGTTTGTCATTATCCATGAGTCAAATGTATTAAGTTTAATCGTTAGTACGCATCGATCCTATTAAATCTACACTTTTGTGTAGGAATAAAATCAGTACTCATTTTTCAATCAAATTGAATATACAGAAGCTATTGAATGATATTGCGAAATTGATTGGTTAATTTTTATAATTGATGAGCATAAGTGCATCTTACTATGAATTAGAAAAGTGACAGTTCAATTGCTATGGCTGTAGCTTCTGTAATACTTTTTACTTTTAACTTGGAGAATATTTGCTTTTTGTAGAATTTAATAGTATCGATAGAAACAAAAAGCATTTCAGCTATTTGCTCCATCGTTAATCCTTGGGCAGAGTATCTTAGAATATCTTTTTCTCTTTTTTTTAATAAAATTGCAGGTTTTTCTGACCAAATATTATTGATCAGATCATATTCGAAATAAGATTTGTCAAATTCATTCTTTATTCTAATATTTCCCGCTTTAGCATGAGACGATATGGACACCAAACAAAGTGCTATCCAAAGGTTTGAGGAGTTGTCTAGTAGGAGAGGCTTTAGCTTGTGATTGATCAGAATTGGTTTTCCTATTGGTTGTTTAAGGTGGAAGTCATATGAAATGGAATGTTGCATCCGATCTTCTTCCGATAGATTTTTGAGGAAATCAAAGCCACTATCATTAATTTTTTTTAATAGTAGAAGATCTTCTTCAGGTACATTATCAAGATAATGCTGATAACCATTTTTCAAAACCTCATCAGCTGTACGACCACAAAGAAATATTGGATTGTCGGACACAAAAAGAAATCCCTTTTTGTAATAATCAATCAAATACACACTTTGATAAGTTAATTGACTGAGTGATCTCGCAAAATCTACAAGAGGTTTGGTTATATTATAATCCAGCTCATTAAGAGTATCTTTAAAATGTACGGGCTCAAAAAAATCATCAATATTTATATTCATAAAGTAAGGTTAGTAGGTATAAAATGGTTATCTCCTAATCTATTTTACAAAGTAATGAAAAATGAAGGAAAATCGAACCTTAAATTTAATGTGACTTTGGATCATTTTTATGTATCTTGAAATGTAAAAATTAGTTGTACGTAGATTAAATTAGTTGATTAAATGATGGTAGAAATACGGAATGCGATTGAATCTGATATTGAGATATTATTAAATTTTGAAAAAGGAATAGTAGATGCTGAAAGACCCTTTGATGACAGTTTAAAAGAAGGGGAGATTCACTACTATGATTTAATGGATCTCATTCGAAGTGAGCGAGCAGCGTTATTGGTGGCTGTTGTTAATAATGAAATTGTAGGTTCAGGCTATGGTAAAATTTTGGAGGCGAAACCGTTTCAAAAACATAAGGAATACGCGTATTTGGGTTTTATGTATGTGAAGCCCACATTTAGAGGTCAGGGCATTAACGGTGTAATTTTACAAAAACTTATGGAATGGGCTAAAAGCCGTGGCTTAACGGAAGTTAAATTGGATGTTTATGATGCAAATGTAATTGCTAAAAATGCCTATCTAAAAGCGGGATTTAAACCCCATTTATTGAAAATGCGTTTAGACTTGTAAATCCTTTTACATTGTAAATTTATAGCTATGTCACTTAATAAAAGTGATCGTGTTACAGATCTGCCTTGGAACTTATCTATTAAATATTTTACATTATAATACTTAACAAAGAAAGCCAAGATACCTAAAGTAACCAAGGTATACGAACTGATGTAGTAAGATCCGGTCCGTATACCTTGATTGTAATTATTCTTATGAAGACTTTTAATTCGCTAATAGCGCGAGTAATTCTTTCGCTGTTTCTTCTGAAGAACCTGGGTTCTGTCCAGTAATTAGGTTACCATCTTTTAAAACATAGCTGTTCCAGTCCTCTCCTTTACTGTATATCCCACCAAGTTTTACCAGTTCATCTTCTACTAAAAAGGGAACAACATTGGTCAATTGCACAGCTTCTTCTTCAGAGTTCGAAAATCCTGTAACTTTTTTCCCTTTAACTAATAACGAACCATTAGTATCTTTTACGAAGCGCAATACTCCAGGAGCATGACATACTGCGGCAACTGGTTTATTGTTTCTCCAGAATGCTTCAATAAGTGCGATAGACGTTTTATCATTTGTTAGATCCCAAAGAGGACCGTGTCCTCCCGGATAAAAAATGGCATCATAATCTTGCTCACTTATTTCCTTTAATGGAATGCTGTTTGCTAGTTTAATTTTCAGTTCTTTATCTTCATCAAATCGTTTTGTTGCTTCTGTCTGAAATTCTGGAAGCGCACTTTTGGGGTCTATTGGCGGTTGTCCGCCTTTAGGAGAAGCAATTGTTACATTTACACCTGCATCGGCCAAAACATAATAGGGAGCGGCAAATTCTTCAACCCAAAAACCTGTTTTATTACCTGTATCTCCAAGTTGGTCATGCGATGTCAGTACAACCAATACTTTTAAATTCTTTTTTTCCATCTTTGAAAATTTTAAATGTTTAAAATGATATCACAAAATAGATCATAAATCATGAGACCTTTATGTGATATACATCACATTTTAAAGAAAGTTTGTTTTGGTGACATATATCAGATTATTTGACCTGATAAAGTCTGCTTAATGTTTCGCGCGAAACTCCGAGATATGCCGCAATTAAATGCTTTGGTACCAGGTTATAAAGATCGGGATATTGTTGCATGAGTTGCTCATAACGGCTTCTAGCGTCATTGTTAAGCAAGGAGAGAATTCTTTTTTGTAAACCTATATATCCTTTATTTGAACGCCATCTTAGAAATGTTTCTATCTCGTGAATTTCTTTGCAAACTTTTTCCCGGTCTTCACTAAATAGACAAAGAGCATTTGTATCGATAACACAGTCTAGATTGACAGTCGCCTTTTTATTATTATGAAGTGCATCATAATCAGATGCCCACCAGGTTTTTGTCGCAAACTGTAGAATATGCATCTTTTGTTCATCGTTGACAAAAAAAGTTTTTAGGCAACCATTTAGAACAAAATATTCACATAATACACGATCCCCTATATTTATAACAGATTGTTTTCTTTTAAAGGATACAGGTTTTAAAAATGAGAAAAAGTAATCAAACTGTGCATCACTAAGCTGGACAGTTTGTTCTATATGATTTCTAAGAATTTCACGATCGGACATGTTCAACGTATGGATTTGTATAGAAAATAGTATCTAAAAATAAGTGTTATAATTTAAGATTAGGAGCGGTTTTCAATCTCTTATTGTTTGTTTAGATCTGAATCTTGTTTGCTATTGTAATGTTAGATTCATCTCTATTTAGTTATGAAAGTTATTTGAAATTAATCTTCATAATTTTATTTGCATTTCGTTAAAAGCTTTAAAATTTATAAACAAATGCATTGATATTCATACCAGCACCTACGGAAGCAAATAGCGTGATGTCTCCTTTGTTGATCTTGTGTTGAGGCAATTCCCCTTGAAGGATCATCGCTAATAAAGTTGGTATGGTTGCAACGCTATTATTGCCCAATTTCTGAATGATCATAGGCATAATGTCGGGTGGTTGTGGTGTATTGTACAGTTGGTAGAATCTATGCACAATAGCTTCATCCATTTTTTCATTAGCTTGGTGTATGATGATCTTAGCAAGATCTTTTATGTCATATCCACTCTCGTCAAAGCATTTTTTCATCGCTTTTGAAACATTAGTCAATGCGAACTCATATATTTTTCGACCTTTCATTTTCAAGTATTTTGTGTCAGAATCTTGATTTAAATAGGAGGGGCCAAAATATAAATAATCAATCTCATTGAGTGTAAAAGAAGCCGAAATATGTGATTTAAGCCCAGAATCATCATCGCTACATTCCATTATCACTGCTCCCCCACCGTCCGCATAGATCATACTATCTCTATCATGAGGATCTATGACGCGGGAAAGCGTTTCAGCACCAATGATCAGGCACTTTTTAGCAAGCCCTGCTTTGATAAAGGCGTTTGCCTGAATAACACCTTCCACCCATCCTGGACAACCAAAAAGTAGATCATAAGCTACGCAGAAGTTATTTTTAATTTTTAAAAGATGTTTTACACGTGAAGCAAGGCTTGGTACCATATCAGATTGGATAGAGCCGTGCTTAACATCGCCGAAATTATGGGCAAAGATGATATAATCCAAAGTTTCAGGGTCGATCTGCGCATTTGTTATCGCCTTTTGTGCAGCCTGAAATCCTAGATCGGATGCCACTTGATCATCCATTGCATATCGTCTTTCTTCGATTCCAGTAATCTCTTTTAGTTTTTGTGTGATTATCTCATTGGACTGTTTTAGAGGCTGTTCATTTTCATCAAAAAATGTGGAATCTTGAAAAAATGTATTTTTAACGATGTGGGATGGAGTATAATGTCCAGTACCTATAATTTTGCTACTCATTTTCTTATATTACTTAATTAATTTAGCGATAATTACTGAGACCAGCAAATCTTAGTTATTGAAGAGGGAATAAATATTTTATTTGTAACTGACCAACCAGCTTCAAACAAGCCTCGATAGTTAATTCTCCAGTACTTTGGACAAGAAATGAATATCCATTTCTTGTACTGGCAAGGAGGTAGATTTAGTCAATTTACTTCCAACACGTTCGGGATTCTATAAACAATTCAATCTGATTGATTACAATTGGGAGTTTTTTAATGATATCCTGAGTCCAGAACCGGAATACCGTATATTCTAGTTCACGCAGAGCAAGGTTAGTGCGTACGTCTTTTTGCATATTACGTTCGATTTTCGGTATCCAGAATAAACGGTTAGATTTAATACGGTTTCGGTTCTTTTCCCGTCAAAGCCGTGCCAAAATTCACCATCGACAAAAATAGCCAGTTTACATTTTTTTTATGACGATATCAGGTGTTCCGGGAAGTGATTTATCATGTAATCGTATGTTTTTTGCCTATAGTGCTTACCGTAAGATCAGTTCTGGTTTTGAATTTTAACTCCTATTCTTGCCATATTCCAACTTCGTTTGAGGCTTCTATAGAAACTAGCTTTCTTCTGGAAATGCGGTACATGGATTTTTTAGAATCTGATTAACTGCGTTGTTTTTCACTTAGTGTAACAGCGATTTTCCTAAAACTTACTCATTTCATCTCTTTGATTGCACTGATCTTCTTTATATATTATTTGATTTATCTTTTCCAAACCACCAATAGAAAATGCATCCAATTACATTGAATAGTACAACAGCTACTATCCACAGTATCCTCTTGTCACCGGGTATATTATCATTGGTGATGATGTGATAAATCGTGTACACGACCAAAAGAATGGGAACAAGAAGATAAAGCATTTCTGTTGTTCCGATATTGATAAATGATAAGTTCATAGCGTAGAAAATGTTCGTTTACTATCGCGTGATCGCAAAATATATAACATAGAACCAGCTACAGATACCATGGAATATGGCCCAGAGTATCGATTTGTTTCGATCCCAAGAAGTAACAACTGCTATCACCGAACCTAAACCAATCCCCGATTTAGTAACGATTTGTGTGGTGTTTTCTGTAAAGTCCTGTCCAAAAACAAATGAAGTGATTGATAGTAGGAATATAAGTAAGGTTAGTTTTTTCATAATAATGCGCCTTTAGGTTTTAATTCCGGTGTTATATGGGACAAAGTGTATTCCTGTTTTTTTTTGAGTGATAAGCTTTCGCTCTAGCTAACTAAAATTACAACATTTATGTGACCAGGGCAAATAATTGTTGTTGTATATTCAGATTTGCCATCATTGCTGTTCTATAATTAAAGAGCATAACCACATATTTTCCCATACAAAAAGATATACTGAACAAGAAGCTGACGTTAACTGTAGACCCGATAAAAAGTCAACGATTCTCAAAATGCATATGGCTTCTTGATAATTTCATTTTGATATACTGTAATATTTCTATAGATTTATCTTCAATTATATTTCTTTTTTAAGAAAAACCTAAGCACAATACTACAATGAACTTGAAGGGAATGCCTTGCAATATAGAAGAGTTTAATCGCTTCCAATTGGGTGATGAAGCTGTATTTCATAAGATATTTGTGTTTTATAAGCCTTTCCTGTTTCGGAAATTTAACCAATTTTGTTCTTCCAATGTCGAGGTGGAAGAAGTATTGCAGGAAGTGTTTGTACAATTATTCTTAAAAAGACAGCAGATTCCAGATATTCAATCGATTTTTCCTTTTTTGTATATAGTTGGAAAGCGGATGTCCATATCTTACTTCAGGAAAGCAGTGGTAAGGGAACAATATATGCTAAAAAATCAATCGCAATTTAATGAAGCATATGACTGCCTGGAAACCCACATTGAAACTAAGGATCTATCCGATATTCTAGAATCTATTATTAAAGACCTTCCAACGCAGCAGCAGAAAATTTTTCGTATGAATAAACTTGATGAACTTAGTTATAAGGAAATCGCTGCTGAAATTGGTGTATCAAAACATACCGTACGAAATCATCTAGCTACAGCTTGTAATTTTGTACGATTAAAATTGGATAAGATTCTTTACCTACTTTTTTTTATAAAAATTATTTTCTGACTAGTACATCCTTTCGACCTAGTGCGATTAGTATAATAGAGCAAGGGAAATAAAAGATGTCCAAAGTAGAAGCATATAAAAATTTGATTCGCCAGTTTTATGCGAAGTCTGTCCGCGAGGATTCGAAAGCCCATTTTGCCCAGTATTTAGAAGATCCTGAGTTCTTAGAAGCATGGGAGCAGTTGATCGATGATGATGAATTAGATCGTGCTTCATCCTCAGAACCAGACGATGATCAATTATTTGATAAAATCAAATTCGATTCCCGAATCAGGGAATATTTAACGACAGTACCTCTGCGTAAAAAACTCATTTCCACAAAAGCTTTTAAAATTGCTATCGCATCCCTAATCTTGTGCACATCTGTGGGCGGTTTTTTAATCTGGAATATCAATCGTAAAAACAACACCACTCTGGTAAGTAATACTAAGGACTGGGTTGTTCCTGGAAAAGAAAGAGCTCAAATTATTCTAGAAAACGGTCAGGTTATCGAACTTGATAAAATTACGGGTGATACGGTTATTGATAATGGTGCATTTGAAATCTTAAAATTGGCGGACGGTTCAATTTCATATCGCATGAAAAAGGGTGATCATGATGAAAATAAAATTGCCTACAATACAATTGTTACTCCCCGTGGCGGTGAGTATAATCTGAAATTACCAGATGGAACCAGAGTATGGTTAAATGCAATGACCACCCTTAGGTATCCCATTGTGTTTGATAAAATAAAGCGGGAAATTTATCTGCAGGGAGAAGCATATTTTGATGTAATGGCGCAGCAGGAAGATGGTCGGCGAATCCCTTTTGTTATTCATACTGGTGGTCAGGCGCTTGAAGTGCTTGGGACAGAATTTAACCTTCAAAATTATGGACAGGACATTGTAACAACCTTAGTTGAAGGTAAAGTAAAACTAAATTTTGAGGACAGTCGTCTTGATGATCAATATCTAGCACCAGCGGAACAGTCTATTTTTTATACCAAAGCAAATAAAGTGATTAAAAATACCGTTGATCCCTATTATTTTACAGCCTGGAAAGATGGGAAATTTGCTTTTAGCAAAACCTCCATTCAAGATGTAATGGGGATCATCAGTCGGTGGTATGATGTGGATGTTATTTATAATACTAAAATTGAAAATTTTGAATTTTCAGGCACAATATCTAGATACGAAGATTTTCGAAAACTGTTAAAGACTATCGAATTGGTAGGAGGTATACATTTTGAAATTGAAGGAAGAAAGGTATATGTCAAAAATTAAAGCAATAAAATAACCAATTGGAACTATACATATCGCTATTGAAGGGACGAATGTATAAGTCGAACATTAATAATACAAAAGAATTGGAAAGGGGTATACATTTCAAAATTGAAGGGAGGAAAGTATATATGGAAAAATAACGATACAAACTTTTAAAAAAAAATTCAGGAGCGTTGCGACCGCCCCTGAAGTTTTTGTCTTTTATAAGACAGCTGACAAATCAACTTATTACAAAAATTAAATTAAATCAACCGAATGCAAAAATACAAAAAAAATCGGTGGGGAATCCCTATGGAGTTTAAACAGATTTCCTCTCTTAAACCATTGGCTATGAAGTTGTCGATTGCGATCCCGCTACTATTTGCTACAAGTTTTCATGTTAGTGCTAATTCTTACGGTCAGAAGATCAATCTTAATAAGAAAAATGTGAATCTGGAAACTTTATTGAAGGATATACAGAAGCAAAGCGGCTATAATATTTTATATAAAGAGTCTTTGATTGCTCACATTCGAAAAATAGATGTGAAATTTCAAAATATCCCACTTGAATTAGCACTTAATGATTTGTTGGGAAAATATCAGATTACCTACAAATTGATTGATAATAATATTGTGTTGAGTCAAAGTACCACGGCAAAAGTTCAAAATACTCCTGCAGTGGTTGACAAGATGTTACAAAAACAGATCAAAGGAAAAGTTTCGGATCAAAATGATCAACCTTTGGCTAATGTTACTATAAGTGAGGTAGGTACAAATAATAAAACATCCTCTGATGCGTCGGGTTCGTTTAGTCTTTCAGTGAGTGGTGATGCGACATTGCTCCATTTTAGCATGGTAGGTTACAAAAATAAGGATATCCAAATTGGGAATAACGAGTTTTTGCAGGTTAAGCTAGAACAGACCATTATGGCGATGGATGAGGTAGTTGTCGTCGGATATGGTTCTCAGAAGAAAACTGTAGTTTCAGGCGCTATTGCTACTGTAAAGGGAGAAGATCTTGCTAAATCATCGTCAGTCAATCTTTCTAATTCTTTTGCAGGAAGATTGCCTGGAGTAACCGCTATGCAAAGTAGTGGCGAGCCTGGTGGAGATGGTTCTTCTATCCGTGTTCGTGGTATCAATTCCCTGCCTGGAGGAAATACGAGCCCATTGATTGTAATTGATGGAGTTCCACAGCGCGCTGGAGGTTTTGACCGTATTAATCCTAATGATGTAGAGAGTGTGTCGGTGCTGAAAGATGCATCAGCAGCCATCTATGGCTCCCGTGCAGGTAATGGTGTTATCCTCATTACAACGAAGCAGGGTAAAGTTGGTAAAACGCAGTTTTCCTACGATTTTACCTATGGTATACAACGTCCGACACGTACACCTAAAATGGCCAATTCTGAGCAGTATACTTCTATTATAAACGAGGTAACGACAGTTTATCCCCAAGATAGTGATAAGTGGGGAGAAATTTGGAAAGCAATAAATACAGGTGACGGAAAATATACTTCTCCTAAGGGGATTATTGAGGCTGCATTTACTCCAGAAGAGAGACAAAAATATGCTGATGGTTCAGATCCTTTACGCTATCCAAATACAGACTGGTTTGCTTCTACGATAAAAGATTGGTCGCCACAGCAGCGACATAATCTACAGATCAATGGAGGTACCGAAACTACCAAATATCTGATTTCATTAGGTTATTTAAATCAGGATGCGATCTACAAAAATTCAGCAACATATTATAAACAGTACGATTTGCGCGCAAACCTAGAATTTAAGTTGGGCAAATATATAACCGCTAGACTTGGCATAACAGGTCGTGAAGAATCCCGTAATTTCCCTACACGCGGAGCGGGCACGATCTTCAGATCTTTGATTCGCGGTCTGCCAACTGAAATTGCAACCTGGCCCAATGGTCTTCCTGGCCCAGATTTAGAAAATGGTGCCAATCCGGTTGTAATAACCACTGGTGCAACGGGCTATGACAGAAATACAAGAGACTATTTGCAGAACACAGGTGCCATTGATTTTAGAATACCAGGTGTTGAGGGACTTAAATTAACTGGAACAGCTTCAATTGATAAATATTGGGGAAGATCGAAAAGATGGGAAACCCCGTGGACTCTATATGATTGGGATAAGGTAAGTTTTGAGGCCGATGGAGTAACGCCATCACTGGTAGGGTATGTACCCAAAGGTATAGAGCCTAAAGCTCAGCTTCGTGAAGCGGCGGAAGATCAATTAGCAATCAATTTATCTGCTTTGTTATCCTATGAAAAGACATTAACAGGAGGGCATAATATCTCCGCGATAGCAGGGTTAACTCGTGAGACTGTTACCAATAATGGTTTTTACGCAGATCGTAAGGATTTCGCCTCGACATTAATAGAACAGTTAAATTTTGGTGATCGCGAACGCCAGACCTTGGGAAATGAGAATACTTACGATCGTGCACGTTTAAGTTATTATGGAAGGGTCAACTATAATTTTCAGGAAAAGTATCTCTTTGAATTTAATTGGAGAGTTGACGGTTCTTATGTTTTTCCACCTAATAAAAGATTTGGTTTCTTCCCTGGTGTTTCAGCGGGATGGCGTGTATCCGAAGAAGGTTTTTTCAAAGATAATGTTAGGTTTGTTAATAACCTAAAGTTGAGAGCATCTTGGGGGCAAATGGGGGCAGAAGCTTATTATGGTGATGCTTTTCAAGAATACAAATACTTAGCACTGATGAATACCGGGCAGGGAGTATTCAATGATAAACTCTATCAGACATTATACGAAAGTACCATCCCTAATCCTAATTTCACATGGGAAGTCGCTAATAATAGCAATGTTGGATTGGATGCTTCTTTTTTAAATCATAAACTGGCGCTAGAACTGGACTTCTTTTATAATAAACGGACCAATGTTTTGACAAAGAATCCTGGAGTAGTACCCATCAGTTCGGGTATTTCGGGTAATCTGCCAATTGCCAACCTTGGCAATTTGATCAATAAGGGGTATGAGTTTAAATTGACTTATACCGATAAAATTGGTGATCTTTCCTTTAATATAGGCGTTAATGGTGGTTATGCAAAAAACAATGTACAGTACTCCAGCGATGTTGTCAACACCTTACCTTATCAACAACAGATCGGAAGAGTAACAAACTCTTGGCTGGTGTATCAATATGATGGTATTTTCAAAGATCAGGCTGCTATTGATGCGAATACTGTAGATTACACAGCTTTAGGATTGAAAAATGGCAAGCTATTGCCTGGTGATATGAAATATGTCGATTATAATGGCGATGGTAAAATTACAAGTGACGATCGTGTGCGATTGGACAAAAATGGTACCCCAACTTTTACAGGAGGTCTTGTATTAGGCGGTGATTATAAAGGTTTTGATTTCAGTATACTGGTACAGGGGGCTACTGGTGGTATGCGACGAATGGGCCCTACAGAATCGGGATTAATAGGGAACTACCTGGAGTGGAATTATGATAACCGTTGGAGTATTGATAATCCGAGTGATGTTGATCCTCGACTTACCAACCGTTCGGATACTTATTATACAACAACCGACAATACCTACTGGATACGGAGCACCAATTATATCAGATTAAAGAATGTGGAGTTGGGATATAGTCTTTCCAACAATTTGGTCAGTAGAATAGGGATGAGCTCCATTCGTTTTTATACCAATGGCATTAATCTTTTAACCTTTGATAAAATCAAAATTTGGGATCCTGAATCTGATAATAGTACGGGTCAATTCTATCCGCAATCGAAAATTATCAGTTTTGGCGTAAAGGCTATATTTTAATCAAATCATATATAATAAAATAATTAAAATGAAGACATTGATCAAAAATAGAATTCTTTATATGCTAGCGGTTATGCTATTATTTATGACAGCCTGCAGTACAGATTTTCTAAATGTAACACCTCGAAATGATTTTTCAGATGCCACCGTATGGCAAGATCCAGTGTTGGCTGAAAAGTTTGTTAGTGATATTTACAACGTATTTGAAGCAAGTAATTCCGGTTTCACAGAACAGATGCAGGCTTCTGCAACTGACGAATCATTATGGAACCATACCGATGCTTTTCTTTTGTTGAATACAGGAGCCATCAACGGTGCTAATGAAGGGTGGGGTGGTACATCAAGATGGTGGGAGCGTATGTACACCTATATCAGATTCAGCAATATTGCCATAGAAAGACTGGGGGATGATACCAAAAATGGCATTAGCGATATAAAAGTAAAAAATGAATTATTGGCACAAGCTTTCTTTATCCGTGCTTATTGTTATCACCAATTGTTAAGGTATTATGGCGGTGTGCCTCTTATTCTTAATAGTTATCCATACTCTGAAGACCCGATTATCTATCAAAAAGAACGGGCAACTTATGAAGCCTGTACAGATCAGATTTTAAAGGACTGTGATGAGGCTTACAAGCGTTTGGGGGATGGTAAACTTGAAAAAGGCAGGATTAATTCGTTAACTATTCTAGCGCTCAAATCAAGAACTTTAATTTATGCAGCAAGTGATTTACATGATCGAGCTAAACTTACTTCTAAGGTAACAGATCTGAATGATCTATCTGAAAAACTACCCTTATTGGCATATGCTGCAGGATCGCAACAAGATCGCTACCGTTTGGCACAAGCAGCAGCAAAAGCGGTTCTAGATGCAGGAACAGGATATAAGTTAAATCTTACAGCACCTGTTACTCCAGCACAAGGAAGATTAAATTATAAAAGTATTGCCATGGGAGGGGGAAGTAAAGCGCCAGATATGGATATCACGGCAGCGTCAGATATAATATATGCCCGTTATTTTATCACGGAGCAGAGTTCTTCACATGCTAGAGATAATGGTCCCAATGGTTATAATAACTGGGGGGGAAATCAGCCTATAGGTCTTTTGGTGGATGATTATGAAATGAATGATGGAACAAAATTTGACTGGAACAATCCCATTCATAAAGCCAGTCCTTATAAAAACAGAGATCCTCGTTTTTATGCATCCATATTATATGATGGTGCTGATTGGAAACCGAGAAATAATCCGATCGATCCAGCTAATCAGATACAAACAGGTGCATACGATCTAATTTTAGCCGGTAAGCTGACAAAATTTTCAGGATTGGATACAAAACAAGGACCTAAAGAGGCACACAACGGAACTTGGACAGGATATTACATTCAAAAGTTTATTGATCCAGATCCAAATATTGTAGATGCTCAAGCAAGACAGTTTGTACCTTGGCCTTATTTTAGATATACAGAAGCAGTTTTTAATTATGTGGAAGCAAGTATTGAACTAGGGGAATTAGAAACAGCAAAAACCTGGCTGAATAAAATTAGGTTTAGAGCAGGTATGCCAGCTATCACTGCCACAGATCAAAATACGCTGAGGACAATATACCGTCAAGAAAGACGTATAGAAATGGCTTATGAACAGCAACGTTTTTTTGATGCCCGAAGATGGCTTATTGCTAATGAAACCATAGGACGAAAGGTCACTATTGTTAAAATTGATGCTACTTTCAAGCCAGGTAAGTCATTAGCAAATGTTTATAAATATGACGAGTCAATTTATAATTATACCTACACACCGCAAGAATTCAATACAAAAGAAAACCGGGTTTGGAAAAATCAAGTTTATTTTCTTCCGCTATCACGGGATGAAATTCGGAAAAATCCATTGCTTGTACAAAATCCAGGGTACGTGGAGTAATAGATCGTTTTAAGAATTAAAACTGAAATACATATTCCTAAATTTTAAAACATCTGAACATATGTTCAGATGTTTTTTTATTATGAGGTTACTACGAAACAAACATTACCGTTGTAACAGCCAACTAAAGAGGGTTTATTTAAATTGATAAATATTTTCATTTGTGAACAACGATTTATTTTTTAATCTTTTGACTATCATAGCACCCAGTTCTCGATTTTAGCAGGATCAATAGAAATTTCAGATTATGCCCGTAGCAAATATGAGGAAAAAATCATTCACGTATAATGGAACAGGAACATTAATATGAGAATAAAAATAAGCTAAGTAAGCCTATACTTTAGTTTTTTAGTGTCCCTTTTAGTAGCGTGAAATCTATTTTATTTATATGTGTAATAAAATCTATAGGATTAGTAGTTTTTATTGAAATAAAAAATTATATTTGCAAAGTGTTTTAAAGAATAAGCACAATAAACCCTGATTAGAGACAGTCAGGATCAATCACCTAACTAAAAAACAGCAGTATGAAATATTATTCTACGCTTGATGACTCAAACCTTTTTGGACATTATGAAGATGATGTTTTAATTTCTTCCCTAAATTTTTTCACCATCCTATTCCATTCCGAATACCTGGATTACGATTCTCGAATGTGTTGTTAAAACGACAAACTAACAAAAAGGGGAAGCAAGCTTCCCCCATTTTAAAAATTAGATGAGGTTCTGATTCCCAATTGGCGTTGTCGTCAGAAACCTTTTTTTACCTTAATTTTCTACAAGAATATGAAAAAAAATCAAAAGTATCTGATTTTTCAGGTACTCTTTGTCCTAACTGTGCATTTAGGGCAACCAACCTATTCCCATGCACAAAGTAAATCTACTCCTATAGTAAATGCGGCTTTTGAAGGGAAAGTTGTTGACCAGGTTAATGGAAACCCAATAGTGGGGGCGACTGTAAAGCTTCAAGGAGTGACACATTCTGTCCAAACAGATAGTCATGGAAATTTTCAATTTATTACGGGACAAAAATTACCAGCTACTGTCATTGTTTCTTTTCTCGGTTATCAATCTCAAACTGTAGAAATCACATCACCCAAAAGTATCATAAAATTATTGCCCACAGCTTCTAATTTGGATGAGGTTGTCGTTATCGGTTATGGAACAACAAAAAAACAAGATGTAGTTGGTGCCATCACAAAGATTAATGCAGGGGAAGTCAATAAAATTCCTGTAGCCAGTTTTGATGCTCAGTTACAGGGGAAGGCAGCTGGATTACAGGTCGTAGCCAATTCTGGAGTTCCGGGAGAAGGTATATTTGTCCGTGTCAGAGGTACGACTTCTATTAATTCAAGTAGTGATCCGCTCTATATTATTGATGGTGTCTTTCTAAACAATACAAGCTTACAAAATGCAAATTTAGGAGGTCGTACTACATCTCCATTAGCCGATATAAATCCGGCAGATATTGAATCTATAGAAGTATTAAAAGACGCTTCAGCAACAGCAATTTATGGTTCTAGGGGAGCTAATGGTGTTGTTATTGTAACGACTAAGCAGGGAAGTTATGGTGCAAAAACAAAAATTGATTTTAACCTTTCCAATGGTTTTGTTCAAGCGGACAAATCGACTTTGCCACATTTGGCATCTGGACCAGAGACCGCTGCATTAGCGAATGAATGGTGGATTAACTCGGGTATTGATAAACCATCATTAAATCAAAACTTTTCTAATAGACCTTTTCGACCGGTTAATGAAGGAGGTCGTGGCCTACCGGAGGAACAGCAGACCTATGATCGTTTAGATTTTATTCTAAGAAATGGACGTGTGCAAGATTATAGTTTAGGTATTCAAGGTGGAGGAAATAAGTCCCGATATTATATAGGTACTGGGTATACAGATCAAGAAGCATTTTTTAAAGTTATCGATTTTTCACGAGCAAATTTTAAGTTTAATTTTGATCAACAGCTAAATGAACGCATTAAGATCGGAATTACAAGTAATATTGCTAGAACAAAAAGAAATCAAGCACGTACAGGTGACGGTCCGCAGGTCAGTTTATGGAATTCTGCAGTTTCTTCGGCTACCTATACAGCGACACACGATCAGGAGGGGGTGGCTACAGGATCTGATAATACTTATGTGTTAGTTGATAATTATGATGTCAATACGTTAAGTTTACGTTATATCGGAAGTGTTTTCGCTGAAGCAGATATACTTCCCGGTTTAAAATTCAGGAGCAGTTTTAGTGCTGATTACAACAAATATGATGAAAATCAGTACTGGAATACCAATACTAGTATTGGAAAAGCTAACAATGGACAAGCAACGTCAGGAATTTCTGAAAATACCACTTGGATTAATGAGCAGACCTTAAACTATCAAAAGCAATTCAATAGCGTTCACAAAATTACGGCTTTAGTGGGCAATACCTTGCAGCATAATACGTTGAATTATTTGTACGCAGAAGGTAATGGATTTGCCAACAATAGTTATAAATTAATTTCTTCAGCTTCTACCCGTACTTCATCTCAGGACTGGACAGCTTACTCTATTGCTTCTTTTTTCGGAAGAGCAGGATATCAATATTCCGATAAATATTTTGCAGAAGCGACATTAAGAGCTGATGCTTCTTCCAAATTTGGAAAAAATAATCGTTGGGGATATTTTCCAGCTTTTGCGCTTGCTTGGCGATTGAAGCAAGAGGACTTTTTGAAAGATGTAAACTGGTTAAATGACCTGAAAATTAGAACATCCTATGGAATTACAGGTAATCAGTCAGGGATTAGCAATTTCGCTTCACGAGGACTCTGGTCCGGAGGTAGTTCGTATGCCGATGTTATCGGTTCACCTCTACCAGGTATAGGGCCTCAGCAACTTGGTAATGATGACTTGAAATGGGAGACAACCGCACAGTATAATGTCGGTTTTGATGCAGAGTTATTTAAAAATAGGTTATCTTTTACCCTGGATGTTTACGATAAATATACTTCCAATATTTTACTGCAACAACCGATCAAGACTTCTTCTGGTTTTTCCCAGTACTGGGCCAATGTTGGCGAAGTGAGTAACAAAGGTTATGAGTTGACTATTAATAGTGTTAATATTCAAAATCAAAATTTTACGTGGAAAAGTAGTTTCAATATCTCAGGAAATAAAAACAAAATAGAAAAACTACCGACCCAAATTACGCAGTATACACGTGATTGGGTGATTTTAAAAGAAGGACAATCTTTGAATTCATTCTGGCTCTATGAGCAGTTAGCTGTTGATCCTAAAACCGGAAATGCCATATTTGATGGTCAGCTGGAAGATGGAACAGTTCCAGTAAGTGCCCGCAAAATTATGCATAATGCATATCCTAAATTTTATGGTGGTTTAAATAATTCGTTCAGCTATAAAAGTTTTGATCTCAGTGCAGCACTGTCTTATCAATTTGGTAACTACACTTTAAATCTGGAGCGCTACTTTAGAGAACGTAATCCTACTAGCGGGGGAGTATTTGAAAATGTGCTAAACCGCTGGCAGAAAGATGGTGATATTACCGATGTGCCCAGATTAACATCGATAGGGAATAACTATACCATTGATCAGAACAGCCGTTATTTAGAGGACGCATCCTTTGTAAGGCTTAAACAATTGTCGATAGGGTATACACTGCCGAAATCTTTCTTGAGTAAAGCTGGAATTAGTAATGCTCGGATATATTTTCTAGGCTCGAATTTGTTCCTTTGGACAAAATATACAGGAGATCCTGAATCTAATGTTACCTCAAATCCGAATGCACAGGGACTTGGATCATTCGGAACTCCACCTCAGCCCAGAAGCTTTCAGCTTGGATTTAACCTAACACTATAATTTCACCTAAGATAAAAATAACAGATGAAAATTCTTAAATATAGCTATATATGGACTTTGGTCGTGACGTTTACACTGTCCTCATGCGAGAAATTTTTGGAAATAGATCCTCGGATTTCTACCTCTGATCAGGTGACAATCAATGATGAAAATTCTGCACACACTGCCGTTAGAGGGATATACAATCAGTTGCAGTCAGACGGATATTACGGGTATACATTTCAGACTATCGGTTTTTTCTCCGGCGATAATATTGAATATACAGGAAGCCAGATTGTGAACCAATCTTTAACCAATCACAGTGTAAGAGCAGATTTACCCGCTTTAGCCACTGCATGGTCAGCGATATATAATACGATCAACCGTGCGAATAATGTGATTGCTAAAGTACCGGCCCTATCGGTTACTCCAACTTTTACAGATGCGGTAAGAAATCAACTGGTCGGAGAAGCCTATTTTCTTCGGGCATTGTCTTACTTTGATCTAGGTAGAACCTGGGGTGGGGTACAGCTTGTCTTAGTCCCAACATCTTCTTCCAACAATCTAGAGAATTTAAAAAGATCTTCTTTAGCAGATACCTACCAGCAAGTATTGGCAGATTTGATAAAAGCAGAAGAACTTTTACCCAATACTACCAATCGTATCCGTGCAACCCGTAAAACAGTTTGGGCACTTCGCGCACGCTACCATCTGTATCGGGAGGAATGGAAAGAAGCAATTACTTATGCCAGCAAATTAATTGATGATAAAAGTAATTATAATCTTTTAACGCCTTACTCTTCATTTTTTGCAGACAATGCTTCAGGAACAAATGAATCCATATTGGAATTATATTATACAACTAATGTCGTTAATACCCAGGCTTATCAATGGCAACCCAGTACAAAGGGAGGAGTAGGCTGGATCCGACCCTCAATGGGAATTGTTAATTTATTAAATAATAAATCGATCGCGGGAACGCGTCAATCTTTAATTTCTAAAGTTGTATTAAATGGTGTGGACAATTGGTTCGGCAATCTCTATTATAGAACTAATGGAACAGATCCAGCATTTCTGATCCGAATATCTGAACTATACCTGATTCGTGCGGAGGCATATGCGCAGGATAATGATATTGCCAAATCTCTTGCAGACTTAAATGTAATCAGAAAACGTGCCGATATTCAGGAACTTAATATAGCTGATAAAGCAACATTATTATTAGCCATAGAACAGGAGAACCGAATTGAGTTTGCATTTGAAAATCATCGGTGGTATGATCTAGTGCGCACAAGACGTGCAAAAACAGTTCTTGGAATAGATGAAGATTTTCGACTTCTTTTACCAATTCCGTATGCGCAGATTCTGATCGATAAAAATCTAGAACAAAATCCTCAATATAAATAAATATTTTTATGGAAATAGCTATTTCAACTAAAAAATGGAGTTCAGCTGAGAGTTTCTCCTTCCGGCTTTTATTTATCTTTTTTATTATTTTGACACTCCCATATGATGTTCATTTGTATCAAGCTCTTCGGCACTTCAGCTTTGAATCTGTATATCAGCTAGCGACTTTCAGAACATCGTTTATAGCTGAAAGCGATTATGTAGGGAATCATTTTGAGGGATTGTATAATTGGCTCATAGCTTTAATTATTGCTTTTTTTTGTGCTGTTATATGGACTAAAAAGCGGAAGAGTCAAGAACATGAGCTCTATTATTGGCTTAGGGTACTTTTACGTTATCGTTTGGCTCTTGCCATTATTGCTTCAGGAATAGTTAAGCTGGTACCGGTTCAGTTTCCAGCTCCAACACTTAGTGATTATAATACCGAATACGGCGATTTTTTATTATGGAAGATTTATTACTTAAGTACTGCAATCACTAAAGCTGGGTATGTTCCAGGCATAGGAGTTTTAGAGATAACTGCGGGTGTACTCTTGGTATTCCGAAAAACAGTAGCAGTAGGGGCAGGTGTTTTAATTGCTCTTTTAGCCAATATTGTCATTGTCAATTTTGTGTATGAATTGGGAGAACAGGTGTATAGTCTATTCCTATTATTGATTGCCATTACCTTATTTTCCTATGATTTACCCCGTTTTTTTAATGCAGTATTTCGGCAGGTGAAAACACAGCCAGAGATCGTTAATCCGCTAGTTTCACAGCCTCTCAAAAAGCTAAGGGTAATATTAAAAGGTGGGTTTTTACTATTTTTTATGCTTTTTGGATTTTGGACCTACAGCTCCTGGAAAAGTAGTAATTACCCATACCCAAAGGAATCTGGAATAGCGCATATCCGAGGTTTATACAACGTGGATGAGTTTGTTCTTAATTCAGATACATTAGCCTACTCCCTGACCGACAGTAGCCGGTGGCAAAATGTGGTGTTTGAATCTTGGAATACTTTTAGTATAAAACGAAAATCAGATATCAAAGCAGATCTTCATAAACCTCGTATTATTTGGCAAGCTGATTCACTTCGCAATTTTGAAAATATCGGAAATGGTGGTCGGGAATTTTACCGTTATACCTTTGCTCAGGCTCCAGATGGACGGTATCAGGTCCGTGCAATAAATAAGAGAAATGCAATACAATCATTTCAATTTGAATTGCAAAAGAGTGGTGAAAATGTGTTATTGCTGTCAGGGAAGAATGAACAAGGAGAGTCCCTACAGGTTAAATTGCGCAAGGTTAATAAAGAATACCTCTTAGACAAAGGCCGTAGAAAGCCAATTTCCATTTATTAAATTATTTCACAATGTCAGCTATAAAAAATATGTATCCGGAGAGAAGTTCTATATATCGTGCTTGGTCTACTTGGGAGAAAATAAGTTTTAGATTTGCTTTTATTTTTTTTATACTACTGGTAGTTCCCATTCAATTTTCCTGGTATAAAAAGTTATTTGAAGATTTTTCATTTTATGGACTATTGGCGAATGTCTCCGGTTTCAGACCGGAATTTATAGAGATTTCGTCAGAAAGTGGTAAGTGGGGAATAGATTCTTATGCCACCTGGGCTATTGCGGCAATTATTTCTGCTATTGGAACCGCAATCTGGACTTGGTTAGCTAGTAGGCGCCAACGCTTGTCATACAATCAACTTTATTATTGGCTTAGAGTACTGGTTCGCTATCGTATCGGTCTAGGATTGATAGCATTCGGTTTTATTAAATTTTATCCGATGCAGATGCCTTTTCCTTCAATCGCAAATCTGCATACCGATCTGGGCGATTACGCACCTTTCAAATTATACTGGCAGTCCGTAGGAGTTTCTGTTTGGTATCAGATATTCTTAGGTTTCTTAGAAATAGGAGCGGGTATATTGATGTTTTTTAGAGCCACGACGGCCATTGGAGCTATTATCAATGCAGGTGTATTATATAATATTGCCCATGCTAATTTTGCCTATGACGGGGCTGTTCATGTCTATAGTTCTTACTTTGTATTGTTATCCTTGTTTTTATTGATCCTGTATATTCCAGATTTATATCGGTTGTTTATCAAAAAAGAAGCAATTACGCCACAGTATTATCGTATAAAGTTGGACAGTAGGACTAAAAGGCGTGGATATTATCTTGCTAAAGCACTTTTTATCTTGGTATTTGTCTTTGTGTATGGTGCTTACCGCTATGATTTTCATTATTATCAGGGGCGATTAAAAGAACCCGTTATTCCAGGACTTTCCAAGGCAGTAGGCCATTATACGGTTAGCCAATTTATCTTAAATGGTGATACCTTAACCTATTCGCCTTATGATTCAGTACGTTGGCATGATGCCGTATTTGAACGGTACTCAACACTAGTGTATAAAGTTAATAAAAAACAACCTATAGATCTAAGAAATGGAACTCCCCATAAGACAGATCTTTTTAAAGATTATGAGTTTACTGGCCGTGCCGGCGGTAGAGTATATCTATATTATGAAATTGATTCTTTGGAGAATGCGATTTATGTCGTCAATAAAGGAAGGAAGTTTAATGAAAACTTCGAAAAGGAAAATAAAAAAGAAAATGAAGTTAATCTCAAAAAACTTTATCAAACAGCAATCCGTGATAGCATTGGTATTCTCAAATGGAAATATGAACGACCTTCCACAGAACAGATTGTGCTATCCGGTCAAGATGTGAGTTTTGATTCTATTAAAGTCGTTTTAGATAGAATTCCAGAGCAACCTTTACTTGGAAAAGGCTGGTTTTCAGAAAATAAAAAATATACTTATGTACAATAAATTAATCGTTTTATTTGTCTTGGTACTGATAGCATGTTCTGGTGTCAATGCGCAATCGTATGAAAATCTTACCGTGACAAAATTTGAGAAAGGGATCTCTGGAAAGCGGCATCAGCTCGTTGATGTGCGGACTCCAAAAGAATATGCCTTAGGGCATCTTGAAGCAGCGTCCCTGGCCGATTGGAAAGATTCGACAGTATTTGTTGCTCAAATTGGGGTTTTAGATAAATCAAGACCTGTTTACATTTATTGTCGATCTGGCAATCGAAGTAGTAAGGCTGCATCATGGCTTATTGAGCATGGTTTTAAAAAAGTATACAATCTTCAGGATGGGATAATCGGCTGGGAACAGTCAGGAAGAAAAATAGTTAAAGCAGATGATAAATAGAAGAAGTTTTCTCACGCAAAGCCTACTACTAGCTGGGACAGGTATATGGGCACAGACAAAAAAAGTAAACGATAGACAAATTATTTATCAATTTTTTGATTCAGGTTTAGCACATTTCTCCTACGCCGTCTTAGTAGATAAAAAAATTATTTTAATAGATCCTGCACGTGATGCAGGATCTTATTATACTTTTGCTAAAGAGCATGGGGCAACGATCATTGGTGTTATAGAAACTCACCCGCATGCTGATTTTGTCAGTTCCCATCTCGAGATCGCTAATTACACCAAGGCGAAGATTTATATTAGTAAATTACAGAAAGCAAGTTTTGAGTTTGAGCCTTTCGATACAGGGAACACCATTATATTAAGTCCATCTATTAGGTTAAAAGCGCTCTCTACACCTGGACATTCTCCAGATAGTATTTCTGTTGTATTAGAAAAAGACAAAGAGCCACATGCTGTTTTTACGGGCGACTCCTTATTGTTTGGCTCCGTAGGCAGGCCAGATTTACGAACATATTCAGGCGAATTTACTACTCAGCGTGAGCAATTGGCAAAGCAGCAGTTTCATACGATGCATGATATCTTCGCACTATTTCCAGATAAAACCCTTGTCTATCCTGCACATGGGGCAGGCTCTCACTGTGGTAATGCTATTCGCAATGTGAAGGAAAGTACAATTAGGGAAGAGAAACGAACCAACCCTGCTTTCACTTGGCTCGATGAGGATGAATTTGTAAGGCAACTGTTGCTCGATCAGCCCGATATTCCCCAATATTTCCCTTATAATGTAGAACTCAATAAATTAGGGGCGAATGAGTTGCATAAAGCATTGTCAGCTGTTCCAATACTTGACAATAATTATTGGGAAGAAAGTGCGCTTTTTATTGATACTCGTCCTTCTTCAGCTTTTAGAATAGCGCACAGGAAGGGAGCACTAAATATTCCAGATGCTGATAAATTCGAGACTTGGTTAGGCACTTTAATTGCCCCTCAACAGGGATTCTATGTTGTGGTTTCAGAGGTGTCAAAAATCAAGCCTATGCTACTGAAAACCGCAAAGATCGGATATGAAGTATTTGTTAAGGGTATATTTGTCTATAATCAAAACAGCGCAGATTTAAGTATAGATGATTTTGATTCGGACCTCCTTAGGGCTAATCAAGACCGATATACCATTATTGATGTTAGAACTGAAAAAGAAGCAAAGGATAAATATTTCGATAAGGTGATTAATATTCCACTTTCCGAGTTAACGGAGCGTTTGCAAGAGATTCCTGATGGAAAAACGGTACTTGTACACTGTGCTTCTGGCTATCGCTCAGGAATAGCGGCAAGTTTAATTTTGCGTTTACGACCTGAGCTAAATATTATGGATATTTCCAATGCGATTACTAAATTTTAACATTATCTTCGATTATGTCTAAAACATATGATGTTATTATAGTCGGTTCAGGACCTAATGGAATTGCCGCAGGTATTACATTACAGAAAGCAGGATTGTCTACGCTCATCATTGAAGGTCGTGATACTGTTGGAGGAGGCATGCGTACGGCCGATTTGATTGAACCGGGATATCGACATGATATCTGTTCTGCTATCCATCCAATGGCTTTGGCTTCTCCGTTTTTTACCGCTTTGGATTTGAGGGCGCACGGACTGGAATTTATTTTTACTAAGTACCAGGCTGCTCATCCCTTTGACGATGGTTCTTCGGCATTTTTAAGTCGCTCTATTTCAGAAACTGCCGAGGGATTAGGTTTGGACAGAAAGGTGTACCGCGATTTGATTAATCCTATTGTTTCCGAATGGGATTATATCGCTTCTGCAACAATGGGTCCTTTTGAATTTCCGAAACGCCCCCTTCTATTGGCTAAATTTGGACTGCAGGCTTTAAAACCAGCGGCTACAATGGTCAATAAATTCAAGGAAACTCATACAAGAGGATTATGGGCAGGTATGTCTGCGCATGCCATTCAGCCATTTACGAATATAGCTTCTTCAGCAATAGGGTTGATATTAAGTGCTGTTGGACATAAATATGGATGGCCTATTCCTAAGGGCGGATCACAGGCTATTGCCGATGCATTAGTTTCCTTGTACACTTCCTTAGGAGGCGAATTAAAACTTAATTATTTTGTAGAAAATATTGATGAGCTGGCACCTTATAATACCGTTATGTTTGACCTAACACCGAAGCAGATCTTAAAAATAGCAGGACATAGATTGTCAAATGCCTACAAAAAAAAGCTAGAATCTTATCGCTACGGCATGGGGGTTTTTAAAATGGATTTTATTATTGATGGAGAAATTCCGTTTTTAGATGAGCGATGTGGGGATGCTGCTACTGTTCATTTAGGTAATACTTATGAAGAAATAGCTGCTGCTGAATCACTGACATCAAAAGGCGGATATCCCGAAAAACCATTTGTAATGCTCGCTCAGCAAAGTAAATTCGATAACAGCCGAGCACCTGCCGGTAAAAATACTGTTTGGGCTTACTGTCATGTACCTAATGGTTCGATCAGAGATGTTTCTGTTGCAATTGAAAATCAGATTGAACGCTTTGCACCGGGATTCAAAGAACGAATCACTGCAAAAAGTACAATGAATACAGCACAACTGGAAGCCTACAACCCAAACTATATTGGAGGAGATATTAATGGTGGTATTATAGATATCCGGCAATTATTTACCAGACCAACAGTACAGTTAAGACCCTATAGAACGTCCAATCAACAGATTTATATTTGTTCATCTTCTACTCCTCCAGGGGGAGGAGTGCACGGTATGTGTGGTTATCATGCCGCTAAAACAGTACTAAAAGATCGTTTCAATATTTTATTATAAAGGTAGTTTTAAATGATGTTGTACATCATTGCGAAAATCGTAATTAAGTGCATCCCTTTATGATTTAATAGAATGAGCTCATTAATCGTTATTATTATTTATAGTTACTTTTCATTTTGAAAGCTAGATTTTTATTGTGTTTAACTCAGACATCTAAACTTATTAATTCATCTGCGTAGATATCTTTGTGATGGATTTTTAATTTACCAGGTGTTTTTATATATATAAAGAAAAAATGTTCATTATCTAATTGATTATTGTAATAACTGAAAGTGTTGGTAAAACTTGGACTTTAAATTCGATATTACGTTCTACTAAATTACTTGCCAAGTACTACGATCTTGATTTCATGATCTGGTTCGAGACCACTAATACCTCCTCCAGTGTATTTGACTGTGTATTTTCCCGGTTTTATGGAATAGTTTTTTGCTAGATTAAATACAGTACTCACGCTATCATGAGGAGGTACTTGAATATAACTTTCCTCAGGAGGCGGCATCATCCGTTTGGCCATAGGGCCTGTAAATTCGGCTTCGTTCCCTTGAACATCTATAATTTCCATGTATTTACCTAAAAAGGGTTCAAAAGGTGTTTCCCATTTACAAAAACGCTGCATCGTATCTGAGTGGTTTGCCACAGTGAAGGATAATATCACAGAATCGGTGGTTAAATTGTTAGAATAGGCTCTCAAATGTGTTGCCAGTTTGGGAATTACTGTAAGAGTTTGTTTTGTTTTACTTGCAGAGCTTACTGTTTTTTGATTTTGGCAACCTGTAAACATTATAATTCCTACACCAATTATTAAAGAGAATTGACGAAGCATATTTTTTGAGCTTTGGTAGTTTATTTGAATGAAATTTCCGATACTTCTATTAATTCAGGACCACCCTCAATTGGATAACCTAAAACTTTTTTACCTTTTAGAGTGACTGATTTATTAACAAAGTCATCTAACTTGACGCGAGAGCTTTGCAATGCATAGGTTTTATTTTCCGAATTTATCTTATGTGTTCCATATTGAAAAGTAGTCATTCCTAGCGGAGTTATTTCTCCTGTTAGAACTATTGTACTCATACCACCAGTCTTTTTCATTGTGCAACCTGAAAGTAGGCCTACGAGCATGGATAATATCACGATCTTTTTCATACTTAAATAAACGCAGAAAAACGAAGTAATGCTACAATTTTAATAATTAAAATGTTGAGGTCTAATACTGGAAAAATTCTATTATAATCTTTCTATGATTACTATTTATAAATCGTTATTCATTAATAATTTCTCCGATTTAAAGTTTTATAAGGTATTCATTTTAGTACTTCTTTATGAATGATTTAGAATATTATTGATTCTTCAAAACAACGTTTTCGTGATTTATGCAATCGTTTGTTTCGTGCTTTTATTTTGTCAAATTTAAATAAAGAATCACTTTTATTGTAAACTAGAAGGTAACCAAAACCTATTATAGTTGTGAAATATTATAAACTTAAATTAAATTATCGATGAGAAAATTATGTTTTTATGCGTTTGTATTATCCTTGTTTAGTTATCTATCCTCATGCAAAGTATCTGAGGGATGGGAACCTGTCATTTCTGATCCAGAACCACAAGGTTTAGCTATTGCAGATTCGGTCCAGCTTTTTAAAGTTACTCCATCAGCGGCGACGGTAGCAGATCGATTACAGTTCCGTGCCAATCACAACGATATGCAGGTCACAGGTTATTATGCAGCTCCAAACAGTACGATCACTGTAAATGTTCATGTAATTAATGGTAATACAGCGGCTCGACTTGCCATAGGTACTCCTTTTAGAGATAACATAAGACCTGTAAGGCAGTATTTCAATCTCACTTCCGGTCAGCAGACATTTACGGTTGATGAGTATGGTGGTTTGGTTTATTTAATCTATACAGCTAATAATTATACAACAACTGGGGAAATCGAGATTTCCTTTGATCAAGGATTTATTCCTGTTCCTTTCTTTCAGAAGGGTAAGACTACACATCAACAGTGGATAAGAACGCTCGATTCTTTAAAGAATAATGTGCCAGATGTTGTGTTTTCATCAGACCGAACAGTTTTAGTCGCAAATATGGACGAGGCTTTATTATTTAAAAATGAAGATCAGCAGCTTATTGTCAATCGCTTAGATTCTATTATTAATTTTTCCAACTACATCAGTGGTTTAAGTGGTACAAGCGGACTTCATGCAATACCAGATAATAAACACCTGATTACTGTAAGAGATTCGGCGTCGGGCGGCTATATGGCCGCTGGTATTTCTATTTATTATACAGAAGGACTATCTTATCGTATGTTACAACCAAAATATCTTTCCAATACGAATGGCTGGGGTATTTGGCATGAAGTTGGGCATACTTATCAACAAAAGGGATGGACCTGGGGTGGATTAACGGAAACAACGGTCAATGTTTACTCCTTGGCTTCTGAAAGAGGGTTTGGCCTTCCAATAAGTCGAATTACAGCTAATAACTTATGGCCGAAGCTAAGTAACTATTTTCTCAAACCTTTATCTGAACGAAATTATAATTCTGGAGACAATGATCTCAAACTTATTATGTTCTATCAGTTACAATTGGCATTCGGAGATAATCTATATATTCAATTAAGTAGAATAAATAGAGAGGAAAGGCCTAACGTTTCAAGCGATGAAGATAAAATGCGTTATTTTATGCTTACAACTTGTAAAATCACACAAAAGGATTTATCGGACTTTTTTAGAAAATGGGGATTAAAAGTTAATGAATCGGTTTATACAGAAATAGCTAATCTACAATTACCTATACCTGCTCAGGATCTTACTAGTCTTAGGGACTAAATTCATGCTCTAATCATTTTGATGCAATGCATACAGAATTCTGGAAAATTTATTGCATTGTATGCTAAACCTCTCTTGTCTGAGAAATTATTTCTCGACAAGAGAGGTTTATTAGTAAAGCAGATTGACTGAATAAACAGAGCTACTTTCGTTTGGACAAAAACTAATTTTTAGAGTTATATTGCTGTTATATTATAGAATATTTCATTACCCTGATTTTATATTCTAATACATCTAAAAAATCGTCCCTTTGTTATCTAAATTTCTTCGAGTTAAAACATGGTGCAGCAATTGTGATGGCAAAAATGTTTTAACTATATTATATTTAAAACAATACCTTTATCATCATCGTTTATAAGTATGCTTAAGTGACTAGTACAAATTAATTTGAATTATTTAAAGTAATAACCCGTGACGATCGTCTATAAATGCATGGATGCTACTCATACCTTAAACATGTCTTATAAAAAAACATCTTCAATATCCGAGGTCGTCAAAAACTATGGCTCACAATTGCTTCGTTTCATCAATGGAAAGGTTAAAAAGATAGAGGATGCTGAAGATATTTTGCAAGAAGTATGGTATCAGACAAGCCGGCTTTCTAATATCGACCAGTTGGAGAATATGAGCGGATGGCTTTATGCGGTGGCTAAAAATAAGATAACAGATCTATATCGTAAAAAGAAACCAGAATCTTTGGAAGATCATACCTATGAAGATGATGAGGGAAAGATACAGATTAAAGAAATATTACTGGCTGATGATACAAATGATGCCGAGCTGAAAATGTTCAAAGATCTTTTTTGGGATCAGCTTATGAAAGCTTTGGATGAATTGCCCGAAAAACAGCGAAATACTTTTTTATGGCATGAGATTGAGGATATGACGCTACAGGAAATAGCAGATCAAGAAGGAGAAAGCATAAAGACTATCATCAGTCGTAAAGGATATGCTGTGAAGCATCTTAGAGAAAGGCTTCGCGTGCTTTATAATGAAATTTAATATTAAAAGATAACTTATGAACAATAGATTTAGTGGCAATAAAAAGAAAAAACTTTTTTTTATGATCCCTTGCGGAATCACACTTGCCTTATTATTTGTATGGGGAGTACAGTTACTCTGGAATGTACTTATGCCCGAAATATTTGGTTTAAAGATAATCTCTTTTTGGCAGGCTTTTGGTCTTCTACTCTTATCGAAGATTCTTTTTGGTGGTTTTAGATTTAAAGGCCGTAGAGGTGACATGTGTCATGGACATGATTTTAGCAACCCTTCACAACAGTTAAGTGATGAGGATAGATCCAGATTCAAAGCAGAATGGAAACGTAGATTTTCAGCAGCTTGCCACGATCAGAATAGAAATGATGATGAAATTAAAAAGCAGTAAAAGGAATATAGATTAATGTAAAAAAGAGCAACGAAATTCATTTTGTTGCTCTTTTTTTATACGCTACAATTTCTTTCAGACCCATAATACTTTGAAAAAAGATATTTTTTTTAAAGTATTATGGGTTCAAGTGCGTCTTCTATCAAAAGGCCTTTAAAATAATTATAAAAAAACAAGACATGAAAAATAAAATTCGATTTATCATACCAAAGCTCTTAGGAGTAACAATCGTTGTAGGTTTATTGTCCTTCGTCATCGGACTGCTTTTTAAATTATTAATAGCAGCTACGATCTTGAGTGCTGTAGGGATATTTATAGCTAGCAGGATGCGCAATAAGAAATCTAAAAAAATGTTGCGGGAATATTGGACCCCGGTTACGCCTGATTTTAGAACAGATAACAGTTCGCCATTGCGTCCAGTTTCTCACAAAGTTCAACACACTAATTTCGCCATTATCCCGATCAATTAATTTTAATAAAAAGACAATGTTTAATAGAAATAATAACACCGCAGACTGTTTTGCTAAATACGGAAAGTTAAAAAATCAATTCGAACAGCAATTTGGAAAGTTTAGAAATGAGTTTTCTCGTGATATACGTCCACTTGTCAATATCGAAGAGAATAGTGCATTTTTTACACTTCAACTCTATGCTGCTGGTCTCAAGAAAGAACAGTTTGAAATTGAAATAAAAGATAAAATATTGACAATTTCGTATGAAGCCCCTGTGCAGGAACAGATCGAAGAGCAGTATATGTACCGTGAATTTATTCCGCAATCTTTCAGCAGATCGTTCCAGCTGAACGAGCAGGTCTCCAATGTCAATTTAACAGCAAGTTATGAAGAGGGAATTTTAACTGTGATCCTTCCAAAAGACATCACATCTTATCGACCATCCCAACATGTTAAGGTAGGTTGATCATTACTTGTGGTTTTGTAATAAAGGAAATGGCTTAGTGAAAACTAGGCCATTTTTTCATAAAAATAATATGAATCGTTTGTTATTAACTTTTGAAGCCTTGACCAGTTCTATGTTTTTCTCAATGTACGAGGGAGCACATACTTTTTTAGCCTTATAGTGTCGGTCAAGTTACTCAGCTAGGGGCATTTTAGATTTAACAACAACTTTTTTGTCATTAACATGATTCTCTATGCAACGATATTTTACTGTTCAGCAACGTGATCATGTGTCGTATTGAAATTACTCTCTTGATCCAGCGACAGGGAGATAAATGAAATAAATAAGTTATACTTTTTAGGTATCGATTGTTAATTAATTGATACTTTTTTGTTATTATATATGGTTTAGGAAGCCGTATTGATTGTTTGTTAAAATCAAGATATGTAAAATTCCAGAGGTATTTTTGATTTTTTGGACAACAAAATTTCAATAGTCATATCATGAGAGATTGAAATATATAGTCTCGGTAATGTTGGAAAGCAATTTGGATTGGCAATGGATAACCAAACTTTAACTAACGAATCTTTGGAATTGACAGCGCTGAAATCTTTGTATTTATCAAAGCCCCAAAGGATGAACAGGACGATTTTTTGACGAGCAGATCTTATCTATTTAATCTTTTTTTATTATCCTAATTTTCTTGTGATTTCGGGGTATATTATTTTATATATCTTGGAAGCTACTTAGGAATGCTTCGCTTTTTTTCTTAGGTTATCTCCATTTTTTATGCGCATAGGGTTGGAAATATGAGGGGTGAGAAATAAAATAGAGTCATTTTTTTGATGCAAAAATTGAATTAGATAATCACAAAATAGCATTTTTCAAAACTTTTTATTTGGGTAATTTTACAGCATGTTAATGGGGTAAAAAAATACAAATTACAAAATAGCTTAAAAATAAGATGGAAAATTGATTATGGGAAAAATATATGCAATAAAATCATTTAAAGAACTATCTAATGAGGAGCTCTACCAAATATTAAAGCTTAGAAGCGAGGTGTTTGTGGTAGAACAGCATTCTGTTTTTCAGGATATGGATAACAAAGATCAGGAGAGTTTACATGTTATGTGCTATATAGATGACAAGTTAGCTGCATATACTAGAGTTCTTCCGGAAGGATTGAGTTTTGAGGAAGTATCTATAGGAAGAGTAATTACATCTCCGCTTTATAGGGGGCTTGGATTAGGAAAAGAAATAATGGAACAATCAATAGCGGTTTGTGAAAAGCTGTTTGGTATTACGCCTATACGAATTGGTGCACAGCTTTATCTGAAAAAATTCTATAAAGAATTCGGATTTGTGGAAATTGGTGATGTATACATTGAGGATGGTATCGTACATATTGAAATGGTAAGGAATTCAAATAATTAGATTAGGTTAAGGACGTTTTTAATAATGATATTGGGATCATCTTTACGCCAGTTGATGTAAAGATCTGTATAAAAAGGTAGTGAAATGAAACGAACACCTGTTGCATTGTTGAGATCATATGATTGGGGTAAAATAGAAACACCTAGCCTTTTTCTAATCAGAGGTATAATAGTTGATCCAAATTGACAAGAAATGTAGGATTCTGAATCTATGTCATAATGGGCAAAAACCTTTTTAATTAGAGTAGCATAACTGCTATTTAATCCTCCATAGGTGAGTATAAACTTTTGAGCACTGAGATTAGCGTTAGAAATATCGTCGCTAGTTTTAAAATCATGATCTTCAGGGACAACAAGACAAAGATTTTCAGTACTCAGTTTTTTCGAATCAATAAATGGGGAGTGGTTGATATCTCTGCTGAATAACATATCAATTTTGTAATTTTTTAGTGATTCTTCTTCCTCTTCATAAGCAAGCTGTAGCAGCTCTATTTTTAATTTCGGAAAAACGGACGAAATTTTTGATATCATGTCGGGCAGGACCGCTGAAGACAAGGAATCTGGATATGCCAACTTGAGTGTGCCACACTCCCCTAAATGGATTTGAAGAGCTTGCTGCTGTATGATATCAAGATTAATGAGTTCTGCTTGCCACTTATCCTTTAGAAACACACCTGTGGCCGTTAATTTTACATTTCTCTTGTCTCTATAAAAAAGTTTGAGATTCAATTCGCTTTCCAAGGCCATAATCTGCCTGCTAAGTGCTGATTGAGTAATACCTACTTTTTCAGAAGTATTCCAGAAATGTAGTTCATCGGCTAATGTAAGAAAGTATTTAATCTGCTGAATATCCATTATGCAATTTAATCAAAAATCGGATATATCATTGATAATTGATATATTTAATACCTGTATTAGCACTTACATAAGGTAGAATTTTTGTGCTTGTAGAAGCTAAAGAAAATATGAAATGTTTAAATTATGAATTGGAATTTTTACCAGATAAGATAACACTATGCAAAATATAGCAATAAAAAGAGTCATTCTTGATGACATTACAGTACTGCAGAAAATCGGCAGAGAAACATTCTTTGAAACATTCTCCAACAGCAACTCGGAGGAAAATATGCAACAATATTTAGAAGATGGTTTTTCTGTTAAAAAGCTCACGGAAGAATTAGGGAATAGGGACTCTGAATTCTATTTTGCGGTACATGATGAATACGTAATTGGTTATTTAAAACTAAATTATGGAAGGTCACAAACCGAATTGAAAAATGAAGCGAGTTTGGAAATCGAACGAATTTATGTATTACAGAAATATCAAGGAAAAAAAATTGGCCAAATACTATATGAAAAAGCAATTCAGATTGCACATGACAAACAGGTCAAATATGTATGGTTAGGTGTTTGGGAACAAAATCTGCGAGCGATTAATTTTTACAAAAAAAATGATTTTATCGAGTTTGATAAGCATATTTTTAAGTTGGGTAATGACGCGCAGACTGATATTATGATGAAAAAAAATATTACCATATAACGATCGTTTTTTTTAAGTGATTTAATATCATATTGTAACTTCATAAGTTTCTAAATAGACATGAATAGGTTCTTTGCGTCTTTTTACCCGTAAAAGATTTCTATTGAGAAAGAAGCATTGATGCGATCGGCTGTAAATCTAGAATTGCTACTATCTTTTAAGGAGAGGCTTAATACTGTGAAGTCTATGTTAATTTTCCAGAAGCCAATTAATTCCTACGACCAACATGATGATGACAGCAATTACATATTTTATTTTGATCACTTGTTGTTTTCGATAAGCAATGTAAATACCACAGGCCATAATAATAGCAAAGGCAATAATAATCCAGCCAAATGAGAGATTATTTCCAAGTTTAATTTCCATTATAATTCTAGTATTGATTTAAATGTTGATGATGTTGTAAAATGAATGTTATTTAATCTTTTTCAATTATAACATTGGTTATTTTATAATTGAAATTAGTATTGTCTCGTTCGCTTTCAGGTTTTTCTAACTCAGTGTAATGTACTGTACCTGTCATCTTATATGTAGTATGTTTTTCGAGATTAATCTTTTCTCCAGTATTATCAACAACGTAAAAATCTTTAAGTGAGTATTTTTTTTGGTCCATTGGAATCTCAAATAACACGTTATTCTTATTCGTTCCAATAGGAAGAATAACACTGGTTGCAGTAAATTTTTCTGAGCTGAATGCACTGGATTTTACAACGAAATTCATCGGTATGAACGTTGATTTACCTGATGAAAAAGTAAATAGGGGAGCATCAAATTCACCAATTAATGTTATAGATTTATCCTCATTGTCATAATTGGATTCCATTGCTTTAATGGTATCGATGGATGAACCATTGCAAGAGGATAGGGATATAAGACCAAGGGATGCTAACAGCAGAGCTGGTATTTTTATTTTTGATGCCATATAGCGTTTTATTATTGTATGGTTAGTTCTCTATTTTTATAAAAATACAATGTTATTGAATAAATTTTGAACAGCATTTTAAATTCGTTAAAGATGAATTTAAATTCGTTATAAGATGGGCTTCTATGTAAAAGAGGGTGATTGTGAAGGAGTGTATAAAAAAGGAAGTATTCAACTAGAACACTTCCTTTTTTATGATGTTAAATCACTGAGAACCATTTTTGGTAAAGATGTCCAATAAATGGCAACTCTTTTTCTTCTCCTTTAACAGCACTTAGGATACCTAAAACAAGCATCACAAGAATAGCAATTCCGATGACAGATACTAAAATATTACCAACCATGGGAATAAATCTTAAAATGCCGGCAACTAGTGCAGTAAGGGTTATTCCGATACTTTGGCGAATATGAAATCTTCCTAAATTGGTCGCATTTTTACTATTCATAACAAGTGCGGCGACAAGGCCGATGATGGTTAAATAGGCTATTATTGCAACTGTCTTTCCATTGTTTGTGTCTGCCGAAAACTTTTTATTCTCTCTCATAACTAATTATTTTATTTTCCCCAAATTTAGAAGCTTTGCCTTTTTGAAACTATAGCCGAAATTGGGGGTATTTATAATACGAGAATAGTATTGGGATTAAAATGATCTCAATAGCCTAGAAAGTCGGCACTGTATAATGAAAAGAGTTGGTTAGACCAATATTTAATTCTTTTGATGAAATGTTCAGTACTATTTTTGGTTAATCACTATTCACGCTCCAATAGAAAACCTCGCGATATAAACCTTTTTATGATGTAATCGATATCAACGAGATGAATCAAGGTATGGTTTGTTAATTATCAAAATCTAAAGCTTATATCTTAGATTTTGATAATTATTTTTTGAAAGGTGAAATTTTGATCACATAACAGCGGCTGTACTGTGTATCGTTAGCTATGATCATTATACAGTGTAATAGACATGTAAATCGGTCTTAAATAACATAAATAGATCTGTTGTAGCTATTTCAATTATTAAAAAAACTATTTTGATCATTCTTATTGATTTATTGCTGGTATAGCTGTAATGGTTTTTGTTGTAGCTAAATTGATCAACAGATTTAGTCTGTCTTTGTATGTCTGCGAAATTTCTCCACTTATGTTCGGATCAAATAATTCTTTTTTTGAAATTGGCACACTGTAAGGAAGTGGCCATGCCCGGAGTGATTTGGCAATCGCATCCATGGTATTGATTCCTTGCATCGCTTGTACCCCATCTGCCCAACATACTAGCCCCACTGTTTTATCCGTTAGGTATGGATTATTTTTCTTAGCACTTACCTCTAGCCAGTCTAAACAGTTTTTCATGACCCCAGGGATGCTTCCATGGTATAATGGAGCTAACCAGAAGTGTATATCGGCCTCCCGAAACAGGTTGTTCATAACCTGTACACCATTAGGTATTCTGGTCAATGTACAGTCGAATAGCGGAATACCACTATCTGCAAGGTCAAATATGTGACTTTCAATGCCGAAATTTTCTAATCCTGATTTTATGTATCTGGATAATAGGTTTGAGGTAGAAGATGATCTTCGTTCTAATGCTCCGTTAAATATTATTGCTTTCATAGCGCTTATTTTATTATTTAAAAATGACTTTAGGCAGACCGATTTCACCATACATAAGTGTTCTTACAATAGGTTTTAAACGTTGAGTTGCTAACATATAGAGTGCGGGATGTAAATCAGGCCGTGCGCGGAGGACTACTTTTTGATTTTTAAATGATGAGATAGATGCATTTTCAATATTTGATTTCCACAGTCCTAATTTCATAGAATCAACATCTATGAAATCAAAATGAGCGGCATGAGGTTGTAGTTTATCGGCTATAATCATATATACCCAGGGTGGAATAATGGCATCAGCTGAACAGTACACTGCAACTGTTTTTGCCACAAATACGGAAAAATCAATTTCTGAAATAGCTATTTTGAATTCTTTCTCTTTTACAATCATGCCCATAAAAAGTAGGTTTTTAATATCAAATTCTGCTATTTCATCTGCTGGCATAAAGTCCAGCAGATCGAAAGCGATTATGCCAGATGCAGTTACTTTATTTATAAATTGTTCGTCTGCCATTTTGCGTTTATTTATAGATGGTTGCACTAATTTAAATTGTTGAAAGAGCCTCTTCGTATTTTTTTTCAACAGCAGCCCAGTCTAATACGGACCAGAAAGCATCTAGATAATCGGCTCTTTTGTTTTGATATTTGAGGTAATAGGCATGTTCCCAAATGTCCACCCCTAGTATAGGCAATCCTCGATTTGTTACATTAATATCCATCAGTGGATTATCTTGATTTGGCGTACTGCTTATCGCTAGCGCACCACTGTAGGAAACAAATAACCAAGCCCAGCCTGAACCAAACTGTCCTAATCCTAGTTTTTTAATTTCTTCTTTAAGTTGATCAAGACTACCAAAGCTCCGGTTGATGGCCTCGACCAATTTTCCTTCGGGAGTAGTTTTTGCTGTAGGTGAAAGGATACTCCAGAAAAGGGAGTGATTATAATGACCGCCTCCATTATTACGCACCGCTGGACTGTATTTACTGATATGTTTAATTAAATCAGGAAGTTCCAGATTTTTGATGTCGTCTTGTTCAAGTGCTTTGTTTAAATTATCCACATATGCTTGATGATGGCGACTATGGTGGATGGTCATAGTCTGGGTGTCAAAGTGTGGCTCTAGTGCTTCGTAGGTATAGAGAAGGGCAGGGAGTTCAAATTTGCTCATAGTATAACTGTTTTAATTAAATCCTTGAACAAATTTAAAGAGATTAACTTAATAAAGCAAGTTTAATCTTGTTTTATTGTGGGGCTAGAAATTATGTTGATATAGGCTTCAATTTGGCACGTAAAAATTACAGCTTGTTGAGCAGCGAAGAAGAATTGCAACGATGTACCTATAGAAAAACTGTTCTTAAATTCAAGTATGGGTGCTCATGGCATGGAATATTCGGAGTTTAAAATCTTGAGGAAAGCAAATTTAAACGACAGTTTTTAGATATTATTAAAGGTATAATGTTTTATTTATCTTAATATAGATTGCTAAGTATAGTTCAATAGATTTGGATTCACATTAAATTTAGTTGTTTTAGTCTATCAAAAGTTTCTGGGAATGATATTACTTGTTTAGCACTTGCTTTGGAAAAAATAAAGTTAAATATTTTTTTCAAAGCAAATGCTACTTGCGATACCTGTATATTGACCATAGTTTGGAATTATAGTAAATGCATGTTTTTTATATAAACCAATGGCTTCAATCATCTTATTACCGGTTTCTAAAATACATCGTTTATAATCCAATTCTTTTGCCCAATGCTCCAATTCTTTTAATATTGTGCCGGCAATTCCATTTCCTCTTTGTCCAATAGAAACAAACATACGTTTAATCTCGATCGTGCTTTCCTCATATTCTTTTAATGCACCACACCCCACAGGTTCGTCATTTATATAAACAATGACAACATGCTTAATCAATTCTATTTTGTTGTACTGCGCAAAAAAATCATTTATATCACCATTTTTAATAGCGAGATCTTGGTCTAATTGGATTGTTAGAGTTTTAAAATCTTGATGATCTGAATTTGTTCTTAATATGCTCCACATATGCTTGCTTATAATCTATAAATAACTATTATTTTCCTTGTAAATCTAAGTTCTAAGTTCTTAGTCTTTTAACTTATTTTAATGGTAAATTCCATCGCTTTTTTAGGCCGTATTGTAGTTGATATATAGCCGTTTTCAGGCTTTCTGATATAATCCAGATAGTCCTGCATAGAAGGCTGAAAGCCCTGGACATCATCGACTATAATAACTGCACCCTTTTTTAGATTTGGTTCCAATAACTTGAAAATAGGAAAAACAAGATCCGGCCATCCGTCAAGCAGTACAAAATCAATAGGTTCGTTTATGTTTCTTAAAGTTTCTCTAGCATCGCCCTCCCATATGTCTGCGTACTCGGATAATCCTGCTTCTTCAATATTTTGTCGCGCTATTTTGACTTTATGCGGCATATATTCTGTGGATATCACTTTTCCACCATTGTCTTTTGCCGCTTTTGCAAGGTAGATCGTTGAAATCCCAAAAGAAGTTCCGAATTCAACAATGTTTTTGGCATTTAATGCCCTAGCCTGCATATATAAAAATGTACCTTGGTAAGGCAATATGGGGATATATTTGTCATCATAAAAAGATTCTTTTTCCATTTTCCAATCAATTCCTTTTCCAAACATTTTGAATGCTTTTGGTAGGAAATGAAATACCATTGACCATCCTTGTTTCAATGCTTCTGTATATAGTCTGGAAAGTGTGGCTTCTATTTTTGAATCATCTAAAAAAGCGAATAATTCCGGTTTTACTTTAGGCATATTATTTTGGTTAAGCGTAAATATTGTTTTCACTTAATGAAGCAGATTTCTTTAAATGCTAACTTTGATTTCTATACGTTTTTACGGAAATTTGTGCTCCGCTTGCTCATAGACATATTAAAGGTAGTTATTTTTATGACATGCGTCTACCTTATAAATTAATGCTAAATTGATTGAATTCGTTAATGTCGTGATAACCAAAAACTTTTATTTCAGGATTTTGAGCGACAAACTGACGTATGTTGTTTAATGTTGCTATTCTGAGCTCATTATTGTCGGCTCTATTTTCCGCGAGCTTACACACCGGATGAGTATCATCCTTTAACTCCTCTCGAAGATAATAGGCATCTGCAACGTAAAAAAGGCTACTCGAATCAAGATCTATTGCTATCCCGCAATGACCGTGGCTATGTCCAAACAAAGGGATGAACGATAAGCCTATTAAACCGACGTTGATGGGTCTGGATTCAAGCCCGTACCAATTACTTTCTGATGGCCCATAAGTTACGATCTTTGGATTATGGAGAAAGGGTGTTTGCAGATATCTTGGGTTTCCAGAATTGAAATTAATATATTCTTCTAAACCAACATGAACTGTTGCGTTCGGAAAGTCGGGAAGACCTCCAATATGATCGTTGTCCAAATGTGATATAATACAATCGGTAACTCTTGAAGGATCTAAACCTAGCTTTTCGATTTGACGAATAGCAGTTTGAGATTCGTCAAACCGGTAGCCAACCATTTCAATAGCTTCTTTACCAATCCGTTCGATAGGATTTTGTATGTCAGCTAATCCAATTCCTGTATCGATCATTATGAGTCTGTTTTTAGTTTCCAATAATAGGCAGTGACCTATAGCCCTAAGATCCATTGGAGACTGGATTTCTACACAATTTAGATGATGTATTTTTATTTTTTCCATTATGAGTTGTTCTATAAGACAAAGAAAAGGTCCCTGTTGTTGGTATCATAGAACTGTAGCGACATTATTGTTAATGTTTCATAATACGCAGTGGGCCTATATCTTCAATTTTGTCAGTTTCATAAGTATTTTTGGGCAATTGTAATTCTAAAAATTCTTTTGGAGAAAAGCTGGAAAATAATTTAAATTCTCTACAAAAATGTGAGTGATCTGCATATCCAAGTTTATATGCAATATCACTTAGTCTATTGTACTGCCCGTTTCTTAATAACTGGAGGGATTTCTGAAATTTAACAATTCTGAAATATGATTCAGGACTGACACCTACTTCTTCTTTGAATTTACGCTGAAATTGCCTTCTGGATAGACAATATTGCTGAGCCAATAAAGCGGAATCAATGTTACTTTCACAATTACGGATTCTATGGATACTTTCTTGGATGATGTGCTCCTTTTTTGCCCGTAAGAGCTTTTGATAAATTTCTTGACTGAATAACTCAACAAGATGCTGGACAGATCTAGCTTCTAATAATCTTTCGGTGAAGATTTTTGAAAAAAAAATATTCATATCCACCAGTGAATCGGTTAGTTCGTAACTGTTAATCGAAAATAATTGTTTGATTGTGGCAGGTTGAAAACTGACGCCAAAGATGCTAGATTGTCCATGTATGAGGTTGGTACAAGGGCTGGCGCTCTTTTGACCGTACATAAAAGTAACGGGTAGCGGGACAGTATCCCTATATAAGTTTGAATTTCCGTTGTTATGCTGAAAAATTATACCAGGTGCTCCGTCAGCAAAGATTTTATAGGATTCAATAGCGGAAGAGGAATTAGGGACAACAGTGTGCCAGAATTCATAAACTACACTTCTTAGATCCGGTGGAGGCTGTATTTTTGATATTTTCATATTTTGACCTTTAAAATGAATTTGTTGTATTATGCATGGGCAAAAAGCATTTTAATATTGTCTATGCAATTCTACACTAACCAAATCTGAAATAAGGGGTGTTTACAAGTAAACTACCCCTGTGATAATCATTTAACTAAGATAGTTATTGCATTCGTTTTTATCATTTTCCACTTTCATTTTCCTCATGTCTTTCTGTGGCCGATTTATCTTCTGCTACACCAGATTTCCAGTAGGAATACGCATAAAGTTCTTCTTGTTTCCAGCCTTTTTCTTTTCGTAAATAATGACGTATTTCTTTCACAGAAGAAAATTCTGCCGCTACATAACCCGAGCGGGAGTGCTCTGGAAGTGATTGTTGTTTAACAACTGTTGCTATGTTACTACCTAATTGAGGACTGGAGTTGTAGAGCCAAATAAATTTGATATCCGCTCTGGTCGATAATTGCTGTTCATCCTCTTTGCTGTGTACTTCGATGATACAGATACCTTTAGCTGTCTCGGGCAGATCCTCTAATATTGCTCCAAGTACCGGAATGGCAGTTGCATCACCTACTAGGAGATAGTTCGCTGCTTTACCGTATAATTCACTTTTACCATCTTTCATTAAAACACCCAGTAGATCACCTTTTTGAGCATGAATGGCCCAAGAAGATGCAGGTCCTTCATCACCATGTGCAACAAAGTCAATATAAATTTCTTTTTTTTGAAGATTGATACCCCTATGTGTGTAGGTTCGAACTATAGGGCGAATCTCATCGGGTTGGGGTTTCCACTGCTTTTTGTCATAATCAAATTCTGGAAAATAAACAGTGCCGATCCCCGCGGGAGGTATAAGTATCTTGTTATTGACTCCGATTGTCGTATTACTGAATGATGGAACACTTTCGCCCGTGAGGTATATGCGAATATAATGCGGTGTAATATATGCTTTACGGCTTACCGTTAATGTAGCCTGTAGGGGTTTGAAATTTTGTTTACTCATTTTATACGTTTGATTAACTTATTTGCTTAATGGTCTCTTGAAAATCTGCAACGTGATTATTCATTTTGGGCATCTGCATTTGATGGGAATAATGATAAGCCGAGCGTTGCATATTCAATCTTACTATTAAGAATAATTCTAAATAATTTATATATTTGTGCAAATATAAGAAGTTAATTACCCTAAAAAGGTCTGTGAAAAGGAATAAAAGATCCGCGAGAAGGAGAAACTGAATCAAAATTTAACATATAATGACGCTACGATTGTACAATACCGATATCTCTAATTTGCTTTTGGAAAAAGAGTATCCGGATGTTTTACCTGCATCGGATGGTGGAATACAGGAATATACAACTCATCTCGAACTTCCAATCGGAAAGGGATGTTACCGTGAAATATATTTTGAGGGAGTACATATTGGTTTTGGTGATGCTATTTTGTCCAACAATCTAATGCTGTACTTTGAAAGTGATTTTGAAACAGTAGAGATGCATTTTGCTTTAAAAGGTAAAAGTACTGCGATCACAGAGCATTTTAAAAAAGAGGTAAGTTTTGATTCTCACCAACATAATATCATATATGCCAACCAGCTACATGGGAAAATGAAATGGGAAAGTGATGTTTTTCAGTTATTTGAAATTAATTTGGCTCCGTCATTCTTTAAAAGATTTCTTCCGGAGGATACTCTTTTATTTGACAGATTTCGAAATGCAATTGAGAAGGGATATTCTGAGACAATAAGTGTGGAAAATAATCGAATTAGTCGTCAGATGTATGAGATTATAGATGACATTATGAACTGTCAGAGAAAAAATGCTTTTAAAAGAATGTTTCTCGAGGCAAAGGTAATTGAGCTCCTATTGTTGCAGTTTGAACAACTGAGCGAAGTGGCTCACATCCATGTTTCTTTAAGAAAGGAAGATATTCATAAAGTGTATGCGGTGCGGGAGTTTATTATGAATAATCTCAATAATGCTTGTTCATTGATTGAGCTGGCACATCATGTGGGTACAAATGAGTTTACACTTAAAAAGGGTTTTAAAGAGCTGTTTGGAACAACAGTTTTTGGATTTTGGACGGATGCTAAAATGAATCAGGCTAAACTGATGATTACCGAACAGGATATGAGTATCAGTGAGGTTTCGGACAGTATAGGATATAAAAATCCACGTCATTTCTCGGCGGCTTTTAAAAGAAAATTTGGTGTTATCCCGAGCCAGTTTAAAAAGTAAACTACATCGGTCTCATTTTTAGCTGAATACCATCCTCACATAATGTGTTAAATTTATTCACTATTGTTAATAGTAAATAAAGGTTTAGCGTACAAATATGTAAAGCACCGATATCGTTTCTTATTATTTATTCTGTACCGCGGTTTGTCTTCTTCATTAATATTCTAGCTTTTCTTAATTGCATCGTGGCATGATGGAGTAATTTGGCATTATATAAAATCCATCCGCCTATCATTCCGATGACGCTTCCGATAAAAATATCGATCATACGTGCAAAAAAGATCTCGTTAGTGTCTTGAGTTAACTGTTTACCTGATTCGGAGAGGAAAATAGTTAGGATCGTAATAAAAATAACAGCAATTGCATAATTCCGTACGACTAAGAATTCTACGATGACTTGCAATAGGGTAATACTTATGACCATAATAAGTGGCGTTGGATTTCCGGACGCAATTAGCCAGGTAATTCCAAGACCAACTAATGTTCCGGTTATACGCTGTGTTGCTCTGAGCCAAACATGCTTAGAGCTGCTTCCCTGCATTACCGCTAAGCAGGAGATGGGGATCCAATATGGTTTTTCAATGTTTAACGAAAATGCTACAGCTAAGGAGAAAGCCATAATGAGTCCAAAAATGAGAGATTCTATAATATTGGTGTAACTCGATTTACGATGAATGCTATTTTCGGGCTGATTATTATTTTTTAGAGTCAGTAAACTATATATTAAGCCGATACCACAGGTTAATATGGTTCCCATTGCAACGTAACCAATTTTTTCGGCTATATTTTCAGGTTGAAAGGGAGAACAAATGGCAGTAGATGCCAGCATGATGAAGAAGAAATTGCCTGGAGGACGGGTAAGTTGAAGCTTATGCAGGGAGTAATGTACTCCGAAGGAGAAAAGGCCCAATGCAATAGGAGCAATCATTGGGTTGAATGAAAATAACAATCCAACAGAAAAAGATAGCATAAGGCCAAAACAACACGTCATCAGTAAGATCATGCGTTCGATAAGCTTATCCGATTGAATGTATAAGATTGATAGTCCAGCTAGGGATCCCAGCTTTCCAGCTTCAATGTTGTCCATATACCAGCCCAGAATCATAGGAATGCCTACACTTAATCCTGCGACGATGGGAAGATGCCATTGTCTATTTGTTTTGTTAAATTTAAAAAACGATTCCATGATTTCTTCTATTTGATCCGGTTTCTCTAACGAATTAGTTTTTCGCTCTAATGTGAAAACCAAACAAAGGTAATGATGTTTTTTATTTCTAATAATTTTCCATTATCATATTAGTCTGTTGACTTTTTAAGCAAGAAACTGGAAATAGTAGTTTGTGTTCTAATTGAATATCTATAATGGAAAGCTCCTTGTTAGTCTGCTCTCTTTAGTTTATTTCCGATTATTAATAAAGTTAAACCTATACAGAGGGATAAGATAAAATAGCAGATCGCTAATGTCTGTTGGTCACCAACATTCAATATACTGACCAGGCTGTAGCTGGCAAAAGAAGTCACGATATAAGCCCCGCCACTGGTTAATCCTCCTGCTGCGCCTGCATATTGTGGGAACCGTGTCAAACAATAGGTGAAGTAGATATTGTACATAAATCCCATCAGGAAGTGCATTAATAAGGCAAAAAACATCAGAGAAAATAAACTGTAATACCAGAATGCCGTTGCAAACATTAAACAGGCTAATGTGGCTTGTCCGATTGTTGCTAGCCGTAGTTTTTTTAGCATAGGCTTTGCTAACATAGCTTTACTCAGTAGGCCTCCGAACAGTAAAAATAAGCCAGAAAGAAGAGACATATTTCCGGTCATGACAGGAGAAAAATTAAAATCATGCTCGATCATAAAAGGTGCAGACATCCCAAATACAATAGCCATAGCGTAACTGAATCCCAATAGCACGATGCCCATGCTGAAGTCTTTAGCGCTCAACATCACTTTAAAAGCATTAACTGTACCCGAAATGCGGTAGGGTTTTTGTTCTTTTAGTGTTTCTCCTGTAAACCGGTACTCCAATAAAAACATGATGAGTGCATAAATAGCAAGGAAATAAAAATTTCCTTTCCAGCCAACATAATTTTGCAGAAACCCGCCTAAGAATGGTGCAAGAATGGGGGCGGATGACCATACAATAGATAGTAATGAGGTGTAATTTTTTAATTTGTCACCGTCATAAACATCCACGAGAAAGCTACGTTTGGATACCATAATAATAGAAATGACTAAGCCTTGGATGGCCCGCATACCGATTATAAAATAAATATTGGAAGAGTTGATCAGTAAGATATTGCTCAGGATAAATAGTACTAATGCTAACATGCTTAATCTGTAACGGCCATAACTGTCCACTAAACTTCCTAGAAGAAGTTGTCCCAGGCCATAAAAAATGAGATAAACTGTCAGGGTTAATCGGACACTTGATATGGAGGTTCCTAATGCGGTTACCATATCCGGAAAAGAAGGAATGTAAATGTCCATTGCAAAACCGGAAAGCGGTATAAGCATAAATGTCAAAATAGTACTGATACCCTCGTGTTTCTTTTCTTGTCTTCTCATCCTAAAATCATATTATCTTGGTCAGCCTGTTTCCTTAAGGCTGTCAGCAAAATTAAGGGAAGATTGATGTATTAAAAAGACAGGATTCAAAGTTATTTTTACGAAAATCAAACTTGTCTGATAAATCTTTCCCGGTGAATTTTGGGCGTAATAAGCGCATGCTTTTTAAAGAAGGAAGTAAAGTGTTGCGGATATTCAAAACCTAGACCCTGACCGATCTGTCCGATGGTCCAGTCGCTATTTTCCAATAGTTTTTTACCCTCTAATAATAAGCGTTCCTGAATATGCTGAGAAGTCGACTTTCCGGTCATTGCTTTAAGCAGATGGTTGAGATGATTGATATGGGTATTTAAACGATTGGCATAATCAGCAGGACTTTTTAAATACAGAATCTGTTGCGGTGACTCTAGAGGAAACTGATTGTTTAATAGGGTGAAAAACTGATGTACTAATCGATTGCCTGCCGGAATGCGCTGTCCATCGATGGTTTCGCGATGTACTTTGATTACGTTGTATATAATGAGACGCAGTAAGCTGTCAATGATTTCATTCTTAAACATATGTCCATCCATATGTTCTGACGCAAGCCTTTCAAAATAAAAAAAGAGCTCCTGGAATTTTGCCTGATCGAGATGGATATAGGTAAACGGTTTCGCTATCATCTCTTCATGCACACGGTCGAATTCTAGTTTCATTTCTTTGGTTAAAAATGATTCATTGAAAAGACAGACGTAACCGTCCTGATTTGCAGCAAGTGGTTCCCAGCCATAATTGACTTCAGGGCGTGAGAAGAATATGGTGGGCCGGTCTACTTTAAGCTCACCCTGATCTGTAATTAAAATTCCGGGATTCTGTGTGAGTGTTATTTTGTAATAGTCTCTGCGTGCATAGGGGAGACTTAGCATACAACTCTCCGTTTTGATGACATTGAAATGTAAAGCATTCCGTTGAGAATGTATGAGATCTAAAGGGATTTCTTTCTTTATATTGGTATAATAACCTAATAAATCTTCTGTTTGCATCGTTTTAATTAATTACATAATTCAAAGATAGTAAATTGTTTTTCGATGAGGAGAGAGTAGTTGAAATGTTGTAAATTTATTGCAGACGCTTACATAGTTTAATTATTTTTTCGAAATAATTTCTATCCTTTTTTTTCCAAGTATAGGGGTGTTCCTTTGATTTTGGTGACATCTAAAAATGTGGCTTGAACAAAGTTTCCAGTGATATTTTTATATTGTAATTTTAGGCCTTTCTCATCCCACCGGAAGTTTCAGAATAGGCGCCTAATGGAAGTTTAAAGGGATTGTTTTTAACATGGTTGGTGAAAATGGATAGTAAAAAAATAGTCCTTTGCAATTGCTGTCAGGTTTTTCATAGCCAAATATACGGTGATCAAGTCTCATATTGGCGTGCAACGATGGGATGCCGCTTTTAACATGTAATGCTGGATAATTAATTTATTCAAGTGTTTTATTTGCTTCAAGTATTAAGTTGTTGATACTTTGATTTATAGAGCGGATAACGGCTTGTAACTGGTTGATCATAGCTGCTCTGGAGTGTAAATCATCAGCAAAGTAAATGCCTCCATCCGAAAATATAACAGATTGGTTTCCCTGATTTTCGTTGCTGTCAAACTGATAATCGATCCATCGTCTTTTGAGATTGTGCAATAGTGAGCTATTACCATCGTTACTAAATTCTTTCTCACTCAGCATATACCAGATAAAAGGTGAAAAGCTTTGATCCGAATCATTTTCTGTCCACACATTTCGTAATAGGTTATGAGGATGAAAAAACTCAACCTTTTTTCCTTTGGAATTTAAGGTGAAAAAACCAAGGCCTCCACCAAGAACCCCACCTGTAATACCTACAGCATTATTGACATTATTATTGGTAATGAGAGCTCCGGCTATTGAGGCAGCCGCACCCAGTGCAATTGAGCCCACGACAAGTTTATTATTTCTTGAAGCATTGATATTATCTATATATCCAGCGACCTGATCGACGCGTTCTGCTTCACAATCTAGTTCGGCAGCTGCAGCATTGATATCTGATAGTGCTAGAAGCAGTGTTCGATTGACCTTATTGTTGATCGTTAGCTTACGTATTTCTGCACTAACACTAGTATTGCCTTTAAGTTTTTGTATTTCTTTTATCTCCTTGTTCAGTCCAAGAGCATAAAGCATAAGGATATTTTGCCTTGAGAATACACTGTTTAATTCATCGTTGACGGATAAAGAATCTATTGCGTCATTAGGTAATGTCTGCTCTGCCTTTAGAAAGTAGGTGGGTGGTATGCAATAACTATTTTTAAGGGTCAGCATAAATGCTGTATTCTTATTAACGGAGCAGGACGTCATAAGCCCCATAAATAAGGCTGTCGTGATAAATTTCGATTTGGTTGCTAAAAACATAATGATGCTGATTTTGTATATTATTGGCTCAAATCACTATAATTCTGTACGGTTAATAATAACTGAATATACCGAATTTATTTTATTACTGTTGCTTATCGATAAAATATCTATCAGAAATTGTGTTTGTCATGAATATGGATTTAATATGTAGGTTGTTTTAGTTGAGTGATTTGGATGAAGTAAAAAGCAGATAGGCAGGTAAGTGGTATTAATAAAATGTGAATTTCAGGTTTCGTTATTTAATATCAGGCTGCGTAATGCATGATATTTAATCGTCATAATGATACATTTATTAGCTATAATCATATAGCATAAGAATTATTAGTTTTGGAAAAATAGGTTTACATTAGAGAAAGTGAAAATATTTCTGGGCTATTTGACCGATACATAAAATGAACGGTGTGAAAATTCAGTACGATGTGAATATCAACTGTGATTCGTATTGAAGATGAGTCATAAAACATAAAAATCAATGGAAAAAAGAAAAGTACTTGTATCAGGCGCTAGTATTGCTGGTCCGGCTTTAGCATTTTGGTTACATCGATTTGGTTTTGATGTAACTATCGTAGAACGTGCAGAAGAATTGAGGTTAGGAGGACAAAATATAGATGTTAGAGATGAAGCTCAGAAAGTAGTACAGTTAATGGGGCTCGAAGATGAAATCAGAGCCGCAAATACAGGTGAACTAGGAATTCGGTTCGTTGATGTCAACAATCATACTTTCGCTGAATTTCCTAAAACTAATGGTGGATTTGGAACAGCAGAACTGGAGATTTTGCGTGGAGATCTTGCACAGATATTTTTTAATGCGACGAAAGAAAATATTCCCTATATTTTTGGAGATCACATTTTAGCTTTAGTAGAAGATAAAGATAAAGTTAATGTCACTTTTAAAAATGGTGCTCCGCAATCTTTTGATTTGGTTATTGCTGCTGATGGTATTCGGTCGTCAACAAGGAAGCTAATGTTTGGAGATGAGCCCGTGATCAAATATATTGGAGTTTACTGCTCTTATTTGACTATTCCACGTATTGATTCTGACACGTCATGGGCTTATTGGTATAATGCACCAGAATCAAGGGTCTTAAACCTAAGACCAGATAATGTGGGAACCACCCGTGCATCATTTTCTTTTCTATCGCCAGAGAAAGGGTACGAAAAACTTAGTTTGCAAGAGCAGAAAGGAATCTTGAAGCAAAAGTTTGCTGATGCAGGTTGGCAGGTAACACGTCTGCTACAAGGATTGGAGGAAAGTAAAGATGTTTATTTTGATAGTATAAGTCAAGTGAAAGCACCTCGATGGACCAATGGAAGATGTGCTATGGTTGGGGATGCAGCTTATTGTCCAACTCCGATGTCAGGAATGGGGGCAAGTCTTTCTATAGTTGGTGCATATGTATTGGCTGGAGAATTGTCAAGACACCAGAATCATCAAGATGCCTTTGAAGCTTATGAAAAGTTAATGCGCCCTTATGTTGAAGATATTCAGAATCTACCTCCGGGAGTACCATGGCTAGCACATCCGAAAACAAAGTTTGGAATCAAAGTGTTCAATACTGTCCTAGGAATTGCATCAAGTAAATTAGTGAAAAAAATATCAAAGCTCTTTGGCGGAAAAGGGAAAAAAGAAATAAAAGAGCGTATCCAATTACCTTCTTATAACACGTAAATAGATTCGTATATAAGTAAATTAATTTTAAAGCTTTTATATATTTTATAATGAATAGAATTGTATCTAAATTTATGAAATCGCTTATAAAAATAAGGCATGATCAATGTGTAAATTGTTTTGAAGATAGACTCTTATATCCTGAAAACGAAATTTTTATTACGCATAAAGGGATACCACGATCTATGAATAGGTGAACGAAATAAGCGCTAATCGGGTTGATAGCAGAGCTTCCTTTAAAGATTGGAAGTTAGGGGTAAAAAAGAGCGGAAAAAGGATACTAATGTAGAGTGTAGAATTCGTTCAAGCATACTGATGAAGCTGACAAAATAGGATGCAGATGTCTCTTACTTTAATCAATAAAGAGACGCGAAAATTTAAAATATTTTATGATCAGGATAAGAAAATAAATTGTTGCAGGATCTCAGTTATATAAATAAATATGAATTGACAGAGTTTGAAGGAGCGATACCTGCGATCTAGTGGTATAAAAAAATAGGTATTTTTAAGAGAACATAACTTCCTTTAAATATTAAGAATTGATACCGCTGCTATCTTTGTAGTGAGTTTGCCTAAAGTTATAGTCAGTTTAGAGGTCAAAGTAAAAAGAGCTAAATCAGATTGATATGAATTAGCTCTTTTTTGCTGTTGTACCTATGGTAAAGATCGGTGAATTGAGATATTTAACTGAATACCTACGAAAAAGTTATATCGTGAAAATCATCGTTATCAGCGATTGAAAATTCTTTTTTGAAATGATCATATTTATATAATGAAGTGCCATAATTCAACAAGGATCTGCCATTATCGTAATTGTTTTGGTAGAATATCGGCGCATAATATAACGTGATACCGATGTTTTTAAAATCATATCGTATACCAGTAGTGATATAAGTCAGAATCATTTTTTCTTTTTGATCACCGGTGAAGGGTTCTATTTCCATATAGCTATTTTCATTTTCCCAGTTTTCTATCTCTTTGACCAAAAAATTAGCATCATCACGGTTAAAAAAATGTCTTTTATACCCTAAGTTTTGAATATTTTCAGTCAATTCAATTTCAGCCACTATTTGTGGAGGCTCAGGATATTTTAAACGATAATCTTGAAGTTCTTGAGTGAATCGGTCATTTTTTTCCTTTTCCTTTTGCTCGAAGAATTCTTCTAGAGTAATGTTCTCAGCCTCAAGTTTATCCTGAATTTCTTTTTTTAATCTTAATTTTGGCTTTCGGTTTTCTTCTTTATTCATAATACTGGTTATTTATAGGTAACTAAATTTTTGCTGTACCTCGGTGTATCAAAACATTCCAATCATTAAATAAATGACATATGATCATGAATCCTTTATAAATCGAGTCATGAATCCTCTTATGATTCTCACACACCATGTGAAATATAAACTTTAACGTGTTTGTTAGATTTATTTTAAAAATAGTATATAATCGCATGGTTAATATACGAAATATAATTCAATGATTTATCTTATGATGTAATTATTGATACTTATTAGAAACTATCTATTTTGATTTTAAATTGTTGTACAGCGGTTTCTTTCAGGAATAATGATGTTCGTGCAAAAAAATGTCTTCTTTTTTATTAAAGAAAAATAAAAAGCTTATCTATTTATAAGATTTTCCAATCAATGTATCTCTGGTAATTATACTTCGCTGAATCTTAATTTATTAGGAAGATCTAAAGATGAGATAAATTTCATTTGATATTTTTTTTTGTTTAAATTTAGTTAATTGAGATAACCAAAATAGAACGTTAATTTTTGAAAAATTAGAAACCCATGGAAAACGAATTCAATGACATTAATAAGTGTCCATTCCATAATGGAACATTGCGTAAGGCTGTTGCTGGTGGAGGTACAACAAATCAAGATTGGTGGCCAAACCAGTTAAAAGTTAATTTATTGCGTCAACATGATGTAAAGTCTGATCCTATGGGTTTAGATTTTGATTATAAAAGAGAATTTGAAAGTTTGGATCTTGTCGCAATAAAAAATGATTTAAAGGAATTAATGACACAATCTCAAGATTGGTGGCCTGCGGATTTTGGTCATTATGGACCATTATTTATTCGTATGGCTTGGCATAGTGCAGGGACTTACCGTGTTGGTGATGGACGTGGGGGGGCAGGTCGTGGACAACAACGTTTCGCACCTTTAAATAGCTGGCCAGATAACGTGAGCTTAGATAAAGCAAGACGATTGTTATGGCCAATAAAACAAAAATATGGACGTAAGATTTCTTGGGCAGACTTATTGATTTTAACCGGGAATATGGCTTTGGAATCTATGGGCTTTAAAACTTTGGGTTATGCAGGAGGACGTGAGGATGTTTGGGAAGCAGATCAGGATGTATATTGGGGCTCAGAGAAAACATGGCTTGGTGGCGACGTTCGTTATGCAGATGGATCTGAGGGAGTAAAGGAAGGACATGGCGTATTGGTATCTGACGATAATGCTGACGGCAAGATTCATAGCCGAAATTTAGAAAACCCATTGGCCGCAGTTCAAATGGGGTTAATTTATGTAAATCCGGAAGGACCTGATGGTAATCCTGATCCTATTGCGGCAGCAAAAGATATTCGGGATACTTTTGGACGTATGGCCATGGATGATGAAGAAACGGTCGCATTGATTGCCGGTGGACATACGTTTGGTAAAACGCATGGAGCTGCTTCTGCTGATCATGTTGGTAAGGAACCTGAATCTGCTGGTTTAGAATCTCAAGGACTCGGGTGGGAAAATTCTTTTGGTACAGGGAGAGGTGGAGATACCATTACTTCAGGTCTGGAAGTGACTTGGACAAGTAGACCTACAGAGTGGACAAATCTGTTTTTTGAAAACTTGTTTGATTTTGAATGGGAGTTAACAAAAAGTCCTGCTGGAGCTCATCAGTGGGTAGCTAAAGATGCTGGTGATATTATTCCGCACGCGCACGATCCGAATAAAAGATTAAAACCGACTATGCTGACCACAGATCTGTCTTTGCGTTTTGATCCTGAATACGAAAAAATATCACGTCGCTTCAAGGATAATCCACAAGAGTTTGCTGATGCATTTGCTCGTGCCTGGTTCAAATTAACGCACCGAGATATGGGACCCCGTTCGCGTTATTTAGGTGCAGATGTGCCTCATGAGGAGTTTAAATGGCAGGATCCACTTCCTAAGGTTGATTATGCTGAGATTGATGAGACAGATATTCAATCTCTAAAAGCACAGATTTTAAATACAAGTCTATCAATTTCGGAACTAGTATCTACAGCATGGGCTTCGGCCTCAACTTTTCGTAATTCGGATAAACGGGGAGGAGGAAATGGAGCTCGAATCCGATTAGCTCCGATGAATACCTGGGAGGTCAATAAACCGATGCAATTAAATAAGGTATTAACAATATTAACAGACATTCAAACACGGTTTAATAATGCACAGTTTGGAGGGAAAAAAGTTTCAATTGCTGATCTGATTGTTTTATCGGGTGCTGCTGCTATTGAAAAAGCGGCACACCAGGCGGGTTACGATGTGGAAGTTCCTTTTATTTCGGGACGTACAGATGCTACTCAAGACCAAACTGATGTAGAGTCGATTGCCTTCTTAGAACCACTAGCAGATGCATTTAGAAATTATCGTAAATTAAAAAACAAAGCAGTATCTACCGAAGAATTATTGATCGATAAAGCGCAATTATTAAATCTTTCAGTTCCTGAAATGACTGTTCTAATAGGAGGTCTTCGTGTACTTGATATCAATTTTGACGAATCTAAACATGGTGTATTTACCTCACGTCCAGGACAGCTGACCAATGATTTTTTCGTAAATCTTTTAGATATGGCAACGCAGTGGAAATCAATGGATGAAACGAAAGAATTGTATTTAGGTACTTGCCGTAAATCGGGTCAACCGAAGTGGACTGCGACACGTGCTGATCTGGTATTTGGTTCGCACGCTGAACTCCGGGCTGTTGCAGAAGTGTATGCCGAGTCCGGCAATGAAAAGTCATTTGTGGATGCTTTTGTAAAAGCTTGGAATAAAGTGATGAATGCCGACCGTTTTGATAAAATGTTATAAATAAGGGTTTAATCTATACGCTTTAGAGCATATTGATTTGCTTTGGCTTGGATGAAGTCATTCAGTCACCGATATTATTTAATTCCTATTTATACAGAAAATCCTCTCATTTAATTTGGGAGGATTTTCTGTATAATGCTATTCGAAACCTTTTGCAGAAGATACGATACGGTATGCGCAACGTCTCGCGCCCGCTATGATATGATCGGTACGTTGTACGGAAACGGATTCGCCTAAGACGGATTGAAAAATCTGAAGTTCTGAAGCACAAAATCCTTGGCAGACTTTAGCCGCTGCACAAATAGGACAATGATTTTCTACTAGCAGATATCCCTCGTCATCTTCAGTATAATCTGCCATGTAGCCCTCTCGGGTACGAATGGAGACTAATCTTTCAATCTTAGACTTTAGATTGGGTAAAGGGTCGATCTCTTCGTGATATCTTTTTTTTCCTGTTGCTTCATTGACTTCAATGATCGTCTGTAAAGCTTCTGTCCCTATTGACTCTTTAATTATTGTCAATAATTTCACCGTTAACTCTGCATGGGTATCCGGAAATTTGCTGTTTCCGAGTTCTGAAATATTGAAATATTTTTGTGGCCGCCCGACTCCCTTTGATTCTGTCTCTACTTCAATCAAGCCTTCATCCATAAATTTAACCAGCTGTTGCCTAACACCTTCTTTGGTTATTTTTAATTCATGGGCAATGTCGAGTGCCGTTAACGGACCTCGCATTTTCAGTAACATTAAAATTCGGTTTGTCGTCATAAAATAATAAAACAAGTATTTGGTTGTTTTATTATTCAAAATTACTACTTTTGTCACACTTATCAAAATCGATACCTGTAAGTCTACTTCTTCTGATTATCAAATTTGGTAAATGCTAAGTAAGAATTGTAATAATTATTTTTATGTGGATAGATACACCAGAAATACACCGTCCGAAAAAGATTGCTCAGTCAGCATTTCTTGCCTTTACAACTGTTGTTCCCTATTGGAATATACTGAAGAGGTAATTTCACTACTATAAAGATTAAAATCTAGTTTTTATCACTAGAAAAGAGTAAAAATATCCCCAAGCTAAATACAGGTTTGAGCGGGGAGCGGGATTCCTATGTCTAGTCTTTTAACGATCATATGTATGGAATCTCAGGCAAAAGCTCATGCCTAGTTTATTACTTATTGTTTCATTACTAAATTATTATCATGAAAAAAATGCACTTATATCTATTGTTATTTCTCGTCTCGGGAATGGGCTCCTGCGATTCAAAGAAAGAAACAGCAACAAGTGAAATAATTGCCTATCCTGTACTTACACTAAAATCTGAAAAAGCGACTCTGTCGGTAGAGTATCCAACGACGTTAGAAGGATTGCAGACAGTAGAGATTCGTTCAAAAGTAGATGGTTATATAGAGGAAGTCTTTATCGAAGAAGGCAGTCTTGTGCACACTGGGCAAAAGCTATTTAAAATAGATGCCAATCGATTCGTGCAGGATGTGAATCAACGAAAAGCGGCAGTATTAGCGGTGGAAGCAGCCCTAGAAACGGCTAGTATTCAAGTGTTGAGAACGCAGTCTCTTGTGGACAAGAAAATCGTAAATTCATTTGAACTGACGACAGCGAAGAATGTAGAAAGGGTTAAAAAGGCTGAACTTAATCAGGCAAAAGCAGCATTGTCAGATGCACAATCACAACTGGCATTTACACAGATTGTTAGCCCAATATCAGGTATAGTAGGACGGTTGCCACTTAAAAAGGGCAGTCTAGTCAGTAGTACTTCTGAAACTGCTTTGACCACAATTGCGAATACGAAGGAAGTATATGCGCATTTTTCTTTGAGTCAGAAACAGCTTAATAGCTTTCTAAATCAATATCCAGGTAAGAGCATGGCTGAGAAGTTAAGGAATATACCTCAAGTTAATTTACGGACTGCTGATGGAAAAGATTACGGGTCTAAAGGAAAAATTCAGAGTCTGAGCGGGGTCATAAGTTTAGAAACCGGATCTGCAAATTTTAGAGCATTATTTCCAAATCCTGATGGTTTATTATGGAGCGGAGCGAGCGCAACTTTACAGCTCCCGACCACAATTGATGAAGCAGTGAAGGTTCCTAAAAAAGCGGTTTTTGAAATGCAGGGAAATCACTATGTCTACACGGTAGAGGCTAAAAATACTGTACACCTTACCGAAATAAAGGTATTGCCGATAGCAACAGAACAACACTATGTGGTGCAATATGGGCTTGCGCCTGGTGATATGATTATCACTGAAGGAATTGGAAACCTAAAAGATGGTATGCAAATTCAACCTAACCCTGTATCCACAAAATAATAGAGAAGAAATGCTGAAAAAATTTATAGAAAATCCCGTTCTATCGACGGTAATATCGATAATAATTGTGATGCTGGGAATCCTGGGACTGATGTCACTTCCTATTTCACAATATCCAGAAATTGCACCTCCGACAGTTGTTGTAACAGCCTCTTATCAAGGAGCAAACGCGAATGTTGTAATGAAAAGTGTGATTATACCCTTGGAGGAACAGATTAATGGTGTAGAGAATATGACTTACATGACTTCTACGGGTAGTAATAATGGTACTGCAACTATTACCATCTTTTTTAAACAGGGAACGAATGCAGATATGGCCGCAGTGAATGTTCAGAATCGGGTCAGTAAAGCTACTAGCTTGCTACCAGCGGAGGTTATTAAAGCAGGAATTACAACAAGCAAGCAGTTGAGCAGTACGGCTTTTAGTTTTTTGCTTTACAGTAAAGATGGAAAATACGATAGGAAGTTTCTCGATAACTACCTGCGTATAAATATTATGCCTCAGATGAAAAGGGTTGAGGGTGTTGGTGCTACAGAGATTTATAGTGATCAGGAATACTCGATGCGTATTTGGTTGAAACCGGATGTTATGGCCACTCATGGTCTTATACCGGAAGACATTATGGTAGCATTAAGGGAGCAAAATATTGAAGCTGCACCGGGAAAGATAGGTGAAAATAGCCGTCAATCATTACAATATGCATTGAAATATACGGGGCGCCTCGAAGATCCTGAACAATTTGAAAATATTATCTTGAAAAGTGGTGTTGCGGGCGATTACTTACGTTTAAAGGAGGTCGCAGATATTGAATTTGGCGCCCTGGATTATACAACATCGCTAATTACGCAGGGAAAGCTTTCTTCCGGAGGTGCCATTAGCCAGATTTCGGGATCTAATGCAAGAGATTTGATCATTGCTTGTGAAAATATTTTAAAAGAAGCGTCAAAGGATTTTCCTCCAGGAGTGGAATATCATACTTTCTTGAATGCAAATGATTTTTTGGATGCTTCGGTTGAGAAGGTTATTTATACAATTATTGAAGCATTTATATTGGTTTTTTTAGTGGTCTTTCTCTTTTTACAGGATCTGCGTTCGACTTTGATTCCAGCGATCGCAGTACCGGTAGCCATTATAGGAACGTTTTTCTTTTTAAAGCTTTTTGGTTTCACCATCAACCTCCTTACTTTGTTTGCACTGGTGTTGGCCATAGGCATTGTGGTTGATGATGCTATTGTGGTGGTCGAAGCAGTACATGCAAAATTAGATCAAGGGGCTAAATCGGCCAAGAAAGCTACATTGCATGCCATGAGCGAAATCAGTGGTGCCATTATTTCAATTACTTTGATTATGTCGGCGGTTTTTGTACCAGTCACTTTCATTACAGGATCTGCTGGAGTATTTTACAAACAGTTTGGACTGACATTGGCAGTGGCCATTATTATTTCAGCAATAAATGCATTAACATTAAGTCCCGCTCTATGTGCTTTACTGTTAAAACCCCATGTAGCAGATGTTGAAAAGCCAAAGGGTTTCTTGCCAAAGTTTTTTGCCAGTTTTAATGTGGCTTTTGAAGTAGTAACCAATAAATATATTGGTGTCGTACGCCTTTTAATCCGTTATAAATGGATTTCATTTGCAGGTATTGCAACATTTGCACTGGTATGTTATTTCTTGGTAAAAACAACACCGACAGGTTTTGTCCCTAATGAAGATGGTGGTGCTATCTATGGAAATGTGGTTTTACCGCCGGCATCTACTCTAGAACGTACGGAAAAGATTGCATTTGAAGTCGACAGTATTGCGCGCAGTATACCGGAAGTTGAATTATCTTCTACACTCTCAGGCATGGACTTACTGCACGGTACTGGAGGTTCCTATGGAGCATTGTTCATTCGGTTAAAACCCTGGAAAGAACGTGCCGGGAAAGAGCAAAGTGCCGCAGCTGTTGTACAGAAGTTATTTCAAAAAACTGCTCATATCAAAGAAGCAAATATTATTTTCTTTGCTGCACCGACATTGCAGGGGTTTGGTAATAGTAATGGTTTTGAGTTGCAGCTACAAGATAAAACAGGTGGAAATTATCTACAGTTTAATAAAAATATCGATACGTTCATTGGTGCTTTAAATCAGCGCCCTGAAATCAATTATGCTACGAGTTCTTTTAATATTGGTTTTCCTGAGTTAGAAATTAATGTCAACGTAGCCCAATGTAAGGCCGCAGGTGTAAGTGTTAATACGGTACTGACGACACTTCAGGGATATTTTGGAGGTATCTACGCCTCTGACCTTAATCGCTTTGGAAAGCAATATCGTGTCATGATGCAGGCAGGAGCTGATTATAGAGCAAAAGAAGAAGATATTAATAAGATTTATGTGCGAACTTTTAAAGGCAATATGGCACCGATATCTGAATTTGTTACTTTGAAGAAGACGTATGGACCTGAATTTATTCAACGTTTTAACTTATTTACTTCAAGTACCATAACAGGGATACCGAATGAAGGATATAGCTCTGGAGATGCTATTAAAGCGATAGAGGAGACAGCAGCTCAAACCTTAGACCGTGGTTATACCTATGAGTTTTCGGGTTTGACCCGCGAAGAGCTGTCTAGCGGTAGTCAAACAGTATTAATATTTTCACTGTGTCTTCTTTTTATCTATTTCCTTTTAAGCGCTCAATATAAGAGTTACATCCTGCCACTTTCCGTTCTTTTATCATTGCCAATCGGTTTAGCTGGAGCTTTTATTTTTGCGAAGTTATTTTCGGTAGATAATAACATATTCTTACAGATCAGTCTCATCATGTTGATCGGTTTATTGGCTAAAAATGCGATTCTTATTGTGGAGTTTGCACTTTTGCATCGATTGAGCGGAAGAACATTGGTGCAGTCCGCAATCTATGGCGCAAAATCAAGGTTACGACCTATTTTAATGACTTCCTTCGCATTTATTTTCGGATTGATTCCATTGATGTTAGCTACTGGTGCAGGTGCATTGAGTAATAAATCTATCGGAACTGCGGCTGTAGGAGGGATGTTGATCGGGACTGTATTTGGTGTGTTTGTTATTCCTATTTTATTTATTGTTTTCCAGGCATTACAGGAAAGACTATTTGGTGTAAAGGAGCCAAGCCATACACCTCGTATATTAGAAGATGAACATTAACATGCTAGATTCGACTTATTCGGTCGCTTAATAAAATAAATAAAATTTTCGTGCTTAGCGCATATAATCTTACGCTAGCTTCATATTGATCAAACAGAAAAAGGCTAGTGTGAAAATTTAAAAATTAAGATATGATACATTATTATAGTCAATTGAAAAAAAAATCCTATAGAATGGCATTCAAGTCAATACTGGGACTTTTGACCTTGAGTTCTTGTCACGTAACCCGTCCCTATAGTGTGCCGGAAAATAAAGTTAAAGACAGCTTTCGGTCACCTACTTATAGTGCTCTTGATTCAGGTTATGTGAAGAATATAGCTCATGATACGATCAATATAGCTACTGTGAAATGGTGTGATATGTTTACAGATACTATGTTGCAGCAATTGATCACAGAGGGGTTACAAGCGAATATAGACATCAAAATTGCAGTTGAGCGGATCACGGAGGCGCAGGTAAATGTGCGATTAAAAAAAGCGGCATTTTTGCCTTCTTTAGAAGCTAGTATCTCTGCCAATACACAACAGATGCCCGCTTTTCAGAGTTTTGGTTATCCGCGTAATAATACCCAATATGATATGCGATTATATGCGGATTGGGAAATTGATATCTGGGATAAACTTGGAAGTGCTAAACGTGTTGCGTTGTCACAGCTTTTAGCGACTGATGCCGCAAAGCGTGCGGTACAAACACAGTTAATTGCCAATATTGCCTCAGATTATTACGAATTACTGGCTCTGGATCAACAGTTGATGATAATTAAAAAAACTGCTGAGAACCGTGCTGAAGATGCGGCCGCAATAGCGGAACTTTTTGAAAATGCAATGCTTAATGGCGTAGCGGTAGTACAGAGTAAAGCAAACTATTATGAAGCAGAACTAGATGTGCCGGATATTGAGCAAAAGATTAAAGAAACTGAAAATAGGCTTAGTTTTTTAGTAGGCCGACATCCTGGTGCCATCCTCAGACAGTCTCTAATGCAACAACAGGTGAATTATGATTTAAATCCTGGAATTCCCGCACAATTGCTCGCGCACCGTCCTGATGTTCAAATGGCAGAATTTAATTTTAGATCGGCATTTGAGGAAACGAATATAGCACGTACATATTTCTATCCTGCATTATCTATAACAGCCGCTGGAGGTTTTTCAAATCTTGGTTGGAATCAGTGGTTTTCGAGTGCTAGTTTATTTGGTTCTATAGCAGGGGGGATTGCACAGCCTATTTTCAATAAAGGTGTCAATAAAGCAAGACTGTCAACTGCTCAAGCAAGACAGCAACAGGCGTTGTATCAATTCGAGAAATCTCTGTTGGTAGCCAGCCAGGAAGTTTCTAATGCGCTTTTTGAATATGATACTGCAATCAAAAAAATGAAATCCCGCAAAAAACAACTTGAAGCATTAACGCAGGCCGTTGCATTTAATAAAGAATTGTTTCTGAACCACCAGAACACCAATTATACCGACGTACTAACAGCAGAGCAAAATCTGTTACGTGCAGAATTGAAAAATATAGCAGATCAAAGTCAAAAATTGTATGCTGTGGTTCAATTGTATCGAGCCCTTGGCGGCGGTTGGGATTAACGGCTAATAATAAAGGGCTACCTGAGATCATGGTAGCCCTTATACTATTGACTGTAGGCTATTAAGCTCCTAAAAAGTCTTTTTCTAAATCTAAAGGGGCAATATAGCTTCCATTTTTGTATACGCGCATATTTCCACCTGAAATCTCGTCGATTAATAATAGATCTCCCGTAGCTTTATCTCTTCCGAATTCCAATTTGATATCGTAAAGTTCTAAATCTTTCTTTGCCAATTCTGTTTTTATAATTCCACAGATTTTTTTTGTTAAAGATTTTAATTCTTGATAATCTGCTTTTGATAAAATACTTAATAATTCCAAAGCATCATCCGAAATTGTAGGATCACCTCTTTCGTCATCTTTAATCGTTACTTCCACAAAAGCATCTAGCGCATCACCTTCTTGGCAATAAGCAGCGTACCTTCTCAAGAAACTACCTACAGCACGGTATCTACAAATGACTTCCAATCCTTTCCCAAATGGAGTCGCTTCTTTAACCACCATACTAACCTCATCTAAATCAGCGGAGACAAAATGTGTTGCAATACCCTGTTCACCTAAACGCTCGAAGAAGAACTGGGTCATTTTAAGTCCTGACTTTCCAGCACCATCAATGGTTAGCCCAACAGTATTTGCTCCAGGATCAAATACACCATTTTCACCAGTTACGTCGTCTTTAAATTTCAATAGTACTTGATTTTGTTCTAGACTGTAGACATCTTTGGTTTTACCCTTGTAAATTAAATTCATAAATAATAAGAATAGATCAATGTAATTAGCAAAAATAATGTAAATATTATAAAGAAAGTTGGTTTTAGATGATAATTATGAATACTGGAGGTTTTGAATTGATTAAAAGTCGATATACAACTTTAAGATTATAATAAATGCCATTATATTGCGGATGTAATCAAAATTATCTAAGTTTAGCCTTTATAACCTATGATGATCTTAATATAATGTCACCTCTATTCGATTTAGCAGAAAAGGAACTTTTAGTCAAAATTACGAAGGGAGACCGGCGGGCGTTCGAGTTATTTTACAATCGTTGGTATGCTGTCGTTTATCATAACCTTACTATCTTTATTAAGGATGAAGAGGATCGGCTTGATTTGCTACAGGATATTTTTTTGCAGATCTGGCAGAAGAGAGAGAAGTTAATTGGGATCAAAGATTTTACTGCATTTGTATATATACTTTGTCGCAATAGGGTATTTAATTTCTTGAGAAACACTAAAAAGTTAGGAAATCTTCATGAAGAATATACGCGTTTTAAAGAAGAGGGATTTGATCCATCCTATGAAGTTGATATTAAAGATATAGAAATGATTCTAGAGCAGCAGATCCGTAAACTCCCTCCTAAAATGAGGCATATTTTTGAATTGAGCCGTTTTGAAGAATTATCACATCATGAAATTTCCGAAAAGTTGGGTATTTCGAAATTAACGGTTAAAAAACAGGTTCAACATGCTTTAAAAATAATTAAGTCGGGTTTTCACATTTTTGAACTTTTCCTTTTCTTTATTTTAAAATATTATACCCCCACATTCGATTAGAGGTGTCTTTATATCAAATACCCTAATTATGATGGATCAGGAAGAGTTTAGCATATTATTGAGCAAGTATCTGGATGGAACAGCCTCACCGGATGAAAAAAAAGCATTAGAATCTTTTTATCTGGAAAAGCAGAAGAAGGACAATGCTATGTCCAGGCTTGATGAAGATAAAGCAAAACAAGTATGGCAAGAGATTGATGCAACAGTTACAGCGACTACTAAATCCCATTATTTGAAAAAAATCATGTGGACAGCAGCCTGTGTAATTGCTATCTTAACTGTGTCAGTTCTTATAATCCAACGATTTTCAAACTCAGGTCATAGTTCAATTCAGGAACAGTCATTGGCAAAAATTCCGGATACTTTGCAAGCTGATGCACCCCCTGCAGGTAATAAAGCACAATTGATTTTGGCAAATGGAAACCGTGTGATCTTATCAGGTGATACCGTAATGCGTATTTCTGATTTTAACCGATTAGAAAATGGTGTGCTCGTTTGTAATACTAATGCTGTTGAAACAAAAGAAAAATATGCATTTCAAACTTTAATTGTTCCCAGAGGTGGACAGTTTCAGTTGGAGCTTATGGACGGTACTAAAATTTGGTTGAATGCCGCGAGTAAAATAAGATTTCCAGCAGCATTTGAAGAAGGAGACAGAAAAGTATACTTAATGGAAGGTGAAGCATTTTTCGAAGTCGCTAAACAGAATGTACATGGTAAACGGATTCCATTTGTTGTGGATGTTAGAGGAGAAGAAGTGCAGGTCTTGGGTACTTCGTTTAATGTGAATGCTTATCAGAAAAATAAAGTTTTCACTGCATTAGTAGAAGGATCTATTCAAGTACGTGATCAGTATCGAAATAGGAATCAGGTAATAAAACCTGGAGAAGAATCTAGTATAAGTAAAAAAGGAATAGAAGTTTATGCTAAAGATGTGAAGCAGATGGATGCTTGGAGAAGAGGTATATTTAGTTTTTCGCCTGAAATGAAATTAACAGCTATTCTAGAAGAACTCGGCAGATGGTACGATTTTGAAATTGTTATGCCTAATAAGCCAATTGATAAGACATTTGAAGGAAAAGTATCGAAGAAACTTCATGCAAGCAAAATTATTGATATGCTGAATTACTCAGGGATCAAGTGCACACTTATAAATACCCCCAACGGGAAAAAATTAATTGTTAAACCCTAAATTATTGATAAAATGAAAAATAAGCCAACATGATAAATGCTGTGGCCAAGTAAAAAGGGTATGCTACCAACATACCCCTTTAAAGCAGGTGGCACTATTTTGAACAGAGTACAATAAGAATGAAAAATTAACTCAATTCGTTTATAAACCAACCTATACAAACATAATGAATTTAAGTGCTTTATTAAAGCCCATAATATTTTTATGGCCTAATAAAAGGGGGTACTTGTGTGCCCAATTTACAATACCAAACCAGTGGAAAATGAGAATCCAGTTGTTATTTATATTCACATTTTTATTTTCAGTACACGCTTTTTCGAATTCTGAAGCTCAGGTGATCAATCTGTCTATCAGGGATGAATCAATAAAAAGGGTCATTCAGCAATTGGAAAAGAGTACTGAGTACATCTTTATGTATGATCCGCACGACATTAAGTCAAATCGATCGATCAATGTTGAAATTAAAAATTTAAAAGTTGCGGATGCCTTATTAAAAATACTGAAGGACACAGATCTTGATTTTAAAATATTTGAAAATACCATCGTTTTAAAGAAACGTAAAACGCTACTGTTCTCTGAAAAAAAAATACAGCAAACCCAAATTCAGGGTGTAGTCGTTGACACGGCAGGTAGACCACTACCTTATGTGTCTATTTCGGAATTGGGAAAGCCAGCAACTGGTACAGCTACCGATCAGCAAGGCCGTTTTACGTTACAGACTGATCCGGCAATTACCTTACATTTTTCTTTGGTAGGATACCTGAGTCAGGATGTTAAAATTGGCAACGCGAATCCATTAAGAATAGTTATGAAAACCCAACTCTCAGTTTTAGATGAAGTTGTGGTCGTTGGATACGGTACTCGAAAAAAAGATAATCTGACGGGTTCTATTGCTACACTCAATGCGAAAACAATAGAAAACATTCCTGCATCTAATTTGACAAGTGTTTTGAGTGGTAGACTACCAGGAGTTAACATCACGCAAAGTGCGGGTAAACCTGGAGGTAGTTCATCACTTTCGATTCGAGCAGACGGGACCTGGAATAACACAGCTCCATTGTTTGTTATTGATGGGATTATCCGTGATAAATTTGCTTTTGATGGATTAGATCCAAGTGAAGTGGAAAATCTTTCTGTACTAAAAGACGGTGCTTCTGCCGCTATTTATGGTTCGAGAGCGGCTAATGGTGTAGTATTGGTGACTACTAAAAAAGGGAAATCAGGTAAGCCAACCATTTCGTATACAGGTTCTATCGGTATATCTGATGCGACTAAAATTCCGAAAGTATTTAATACCTATGAACAAGCTATGTACACGAACGAAACTTATCGTAATGATCTTATTCCAGAAACTGATAGCCGCTATTACGCTTCTGATGAGCTGGAATATTTTAAACAGCATAGTTATGATTGGCTGGAAATGGCTTGGAAAACACCTGTTGTGACGCGAAATTCCCTGAATGTAAGTGGTGGTAGTGATAAGGTCAAGTATTTCATAGGTGGTAATCAATATTATGAAACAGGTTCATTTAAAAATTTAGATTTCAAGAAATATAGTGTCCGATCTAATGTAGAGACCAATATAACAGATAATCTGAGTGTATATCTAAGCCTGAATATGGACAATCGAAAGGATAATAAACCTTATTGGAAATGGGATAATGATAGTGAATCGATGTCTAATCTCTATAATGGATTATTAAGAAGGGGATTGTTCGAACCTTATATCGATGGTAAACCTAATGGAACATTTATCGCATGGCACCCTCTTGAGGTTATTAATGGTAAAACAGGATACAATAGGAAACAATATTCAAATTATGAAATTAATGTAGCGCTTAATTACAAAGTCCCTTTTATACCAGGCTTAAATGTAAAATTGATGTATAATAAGTATGACCGTCACCAATTGATCAAACAATTCAATCGACCATATCCGTTATATGTTTTTAAAACTACGGGTACCAATAATCATATTCCGACTAACGAACTTAGCGAACGTAAAGTTAGGGATGATGGTGATCTGTTGTATGAGAAGTATGATCGCAATGAGAACTATCAACTGAATGCAATGGCGACTTATAATAGAAGTTTTGGTAAGCATGATATTAATGCGCTTTTTGTTTATGAACAGGCAGAGGGAACTACAGATTGGTTTGATGGACAGCGAAATTATTTTATTTCTTCAGCGATAGATCAATTGTTTGCAGGAAGCTCCGACCCGAAGAACTCAATTGTAAATGGAAGTGGATCAGAGTTTGGACGTCTTTCTTATGTGGGACGTCTCGGATATACATACGATAATAAATATATCTTGGAAGGATCATTTCGTTACGATGGTTCAGTTAATTTTGCTCCAGGCCATAGATGGGGTTTCTTTCCATCGGTCTCCGCCGCTTGGAAAATGTCTGAGGAGAATTTTTTTAAAGAAAAGGTCTCTTTTATAGATGAATTAAAAGTGAGGGGTTCAGTTGGATTACTTGGAAATGATGCGGTAGGAGGTTGGCAATGGATGCAACGATACAAATTGACTAATGGAGCTTTTTTTGGAGCATTGACAGATGGTGTGTATGCTGATGTGATACCGAACAGGGCAATCACCTGGGAAAAGTCACTTTCTTATGATGCAGGTTTTGATATGCAGGTGCTCGATCGTAAGGTATCAATAGGAGTGGGGGCCTTTTATAAACATACCTATGATATTCTTGGAACGCGGTTAGCGAGTTTACCAACAACTTTTGGAGCAACGATGCCTGCAGAAAATTATGCCAAAATTAATGCTAAAGGATTTGAAGTTGAGCTAGCTTATCGGGATCGGGTTGGACAAGATTTTGACTATCGTGTTGGTGGAAATCTAGGTTATGCTACAAATAAATTAATCGATAAAGATCAAGCTCAAAATCTAAGGGCTTATAAATCAGAATTAGGATTTAATACCGATCGGGCAATGGGGTATGTGGCGACTGATATCATCCGTAATCAAGCTGATATAGATGCACTTCCTCCCGGGTATACCATATTTGGCTTAAAACCTGAATTGGGTATGTTGAATTATCGCGACATCAGAGGCGCTGAAAATGATCTTCCTGATGGTAAAATTGACGAAAATGATCAGGATTGGATAATTAAGCATACTAAACCTCCCGTTAATTATGGTTTTTTTTTAGGAGGAACTTGGAAATCACTGAGTCTTGATCTTTTGTTTCAAGGCGTTTCCGGTGCTGAAAGATTCTACGATCAAAGGATAGAGTGGGGTGGTATGGAAGCTTCTTCTTATGCATATATTAAAGATTATTGGACTCCAGATAATGTTGAAGCTAAATTTCCGCGTGCGGGGTGGAATAATGGTGCAAATGATGTATCATCATTTTGGATACAAAATACATCGTTTCTAAGATTGAAAAATCTCAATTTAGCATATCAATTTCCACAAAAGATGGTGTCAAAGTGGGGCCTAAGTCAACTCAAATTATTCTTTATGGGTACAAATCTTTTCCTGTTGCAGGATAAGATCAAGGCTTATGATCCAGAAAATTCAAGTATAATGGCTTACCCGCTTATGAAATCTTATTCATTTGGTCTAAACCTTAGTTTTTAATCCTATTAAAATGTACAATAAAATGAAATTAAAATATGTAATGATTGGATTGTCGATATGGATGCTATCGGGTTGTATAGGTGCTTTAGATAAAAAGGACCTATCTGCCGTGACAGAACAGGATGTTTGGAATGATCCTATGTATGCAACTGCTTATCTAAATAAATTGTATAATGATAATCTTCCTGGTTGGAATGCAGATATATCCGGTAATTCTGATGAAGCAGGTGGTGGAGCGGGGATTATGTATGGACAGCTCACAACATCTTCTATAGATACTTGGGATTATACACAAATCAGAAATATAAATTTATTGTTAGCAAATGTAAGTAAGGGACTTATTGAAAAACAAACGCAAGATCAATTGAAAGCACAAGCTCTGGTTTTAAGAGCATGGAAGTATTTTGAAATGGTTAGATTATATGGTGGTGTTCCAATGATCTTGACTCCTCAGGATATTACAGAAGATCTATACGCAGCACGGAGTAAAACATCGGAGGCAATAGCGATCATCCTTAAAGATCTTGATGATGCATTGACTATATTGCCTTGGAGATGGACAGGTAAAGATGAAGGACGATTTACAAAAGCAAGTGTCATGGCTCTTAAAGGCCGCATTCAATTGTATTATGCAAGCCCACAATTTAATGAGCAAAGAGATAAAACTAGGTGGGAAACGGCTTATGCAACCCATAAATTAGCTGTTGATGAATTGCAGGCAAATGGGTATGGCTTATACAATAATTATGAAAGGATATGGCTGGATGAAATGAACAAAGAGGTTTTGTTTGTTAAACGCTATCAGGAACCTAATATTACGCATAGTTGGGATGCTGCAACAAGACCACTTTCTGAAGCTCAAAATTTTTCGGGAGCTAATCAACCTACATTGGAAATGGTGAAATCATATCCGATGCGCACTGGTGAATCCATTAGCGAATCGGCTGATTATGATAAAATATATTATTGGAAAAACAGGGATCCAAGATTTGAAGCTACTATTGCCCATAATGGAACGCTTTGGGAATTGAGTGGAAAAAAAGGAAGGAAGCAATGGACTTATGTCGGACACTCAACTTTGAATCCCACATCGTCAGGTTTTTATTGCAGAAAAGCTATTAATGTTGACTACACACCATTTTTTACAGAAAGAAGCAGTACCGATTGGATTGAAATCCGTTTTGCAGAAGTACTTTTGAACCTTGCAGAATGTGCTGCTGAGTTAGGAAAAACAGATGAGGCATATGTCCTGCTCCGACAGATACGTCAACGAGCAGGCATTGAGCCGGGTATAAATAATAGGTACGGTTTAAAGGAAAATTTGTCTGGAGCACAATTGATTAATGCAATTATGCTTGAGCGTAAAATCGAATTTGCATATGAAGGAAAGCGCTATTGGGATCTTCGCCGACGTAAATTGTTTAGTACAGAACTTAACGGTTCTAAGCGCCACGGACTATTACCGAAGCTATTAGTTTCTCAGGCAGAATTTGATAAAATAAAGGATCAATTCGATATTAATAAAGATTATAAGACTTATTTTAGAGATTCCTTAGTTATTCTTGATCAAAAGTTTGACATTGATTTTAAAGATAACTATTATTTTTATGCTATACCAAATAAACACCTTGAAACTAATGCTAAGTTAAAACAGACAATGGGCTGGGATAACGGAACTTTTAATCCGCATGAGTAAAAATTGAATTTGTAACCTAATATTATTTACAGGGGCAGTGATCAGATGTATGTTTCACTGTCCTTAAAAAAGAGGAATCTTAAAATATGTTGAAAACTACATTATTGATCAGTGCAGGGCTTTTAATAGGGCAATCTCTTTTTGCGCAAGAATCTATCAAGTTGAAAGATCTGGATCTATCTCGTGCTTGGCAGGAGTATGGTATTTTGCAGAAGGGAAGATCAGTTACAGGCGAACCTGTAACGATTAATGGGACAGTTTATGATGATGTGCTTGGAGTGCAAGCGAAAAGTATTATCAAGATTAAGCTGGAAAAAAATGCAACACGTTTTGTTGCTCAAGTAGGTATAGCTGAATCTAAAATTGATGTTAAAGATAAAACTTTGACCATTATACCATTAGTCGACGGTACCAAATTGCATTTCATTGAAAAGCAAAAACAGAAACAGTTTGTCGGTGTCACAAAAAGTAATCCTGTCTTAGAAAAAGGTTCCGTAAAATTTACTTTGAAAGGTGATGGTAAGCCTATTTTTATAAGTTCAGTAATTAAAGGAGGAGATCGTCCTCAGCAGATTGACGTTCCTTTAAAAGACGTGATGTATCTTGAACTTGTGGCCGAAACAACTGATGATGGTCCTAGTGGTGATCACGCCGTTTGGATTGCACCGAAGATTGATTATAAAACTATAAAACCCCAAATTGTTGACGTTGGTACAGTGGGCCCTGGTGCTAATATGGATGCTAGAATTAGTAAGAAACTTGCTGCGAAAATCAAAGCATTGCCACTAATGAAACAATTGTCATCAGACAAGACAGCATTTGATTGGTTAATTACTCCTCAGAAATCTAAAGCTGGACTTTACACTTCGGCAGATGGTAAAAATATTATAATAGCAAATGCGATGGTGTCACGAACTTTTCGGATTTTCCCTAATTTGGCGACGGTAGATATTACGAACCGTATGTTAGGGGAAAGCTTGATCAGGGCAGTAAGCAGTGAGGGAACGATTCAGATTGACGGTAAAAAATGGAATATCGGCGGTTTAAATGGTCAAGAAGAAAGGGGATATCTTAAGAATGAGTGGTTAGATAAAATGACAACATTACCGGAATCGTTTATGGTAGAAGATTTCGAAATAAGACCACTGGAAGAACGAATCAAATGGGCCCGCAATCGCTGGGCACTTAATAAAGAACCGGTATCAGGTCAGCAACTTGTATTTACCCTTCGTGGTGAACGAGAGTTGAAGGATGTGAAAGTGAAGCTTTTTTTTAGCATCTATGATCATATTCCGGTAATTAGTAAAAGAATGGAAGTGATTAATGAATCTACATTACCAATCAATATTGACTTCTTTCAATTGGAATATTTGGCATTCTCAGAACCTGAGTCACCCGGAGATGGTGATCCTTCAGTTTTTAGATTACCCAATATTCATGTTGAGAGTGATTTCGCCGCAGGAGGGGCCTTTACTGAGAAAACAACCGATATTACAGAAAAATGGGTGACAGATCCTGCTTACACCTCGCAACGTAATTATCTCCTGGAGACCCCTTGTGTATTGGATGTATCACCTAAGCTTGGTCCAGATTACAGCTTAGAAAGTAAAGGTACTTTCCAATCATTCACTGTTTATGAAATGCCATTTGATAGTGATGATCGGGAGCGTAAAGGATTATTTTCGCGTAAGATGTATCGGACTATAGCGCCATGGACTAGCGAGAATCCTATCTTTATGCATTTAACATCCACTGATCCTGAAGTGGTACATAGAGCCATAGATCAGTGCGATTCGACAGGTTATGAGATGATTATACTTAGCTTTGGTTCGGGGTTAAATGCGGAAGATATCTCCGATGCAAACATCGCGAAATTCAAGGGTTTTGTTGATTATGCACGTAGTAAAGGCATTGATATGGGATGTTATTCCCTTTTAGCCAGCAGATGGATCAGTGATGAGGTCGATGTGATTAATCCCGAGACAGGTAAACGTGGAGGTATGCGCTTTGGAAGTTCCCCATGTCTTGCTAGTGATTGGGGGTATGAATATTTTGAGAAAATAAAATACTTTTTTGAAAAGACAGGAATGAAGTGTTTCGAGCATGATGGTTCTTATCCAGGAGATTTCTGTGCTTCGACTACCCATGCACATCACGAGGGTCTAGCAGATTCACAATGGAAACAATTTCATAAGGTTACTGAACTTTATCACTGGATGTCTTCCCAAGGAATATATATGAATGTACCCGATTTTTACTTTTTGAACGGATCTAATAAAGTGGGAATTGGCTACAGAGAGGCTAATTGGTCTTTACCTCGCGATCGTCAGCTCATGCATGCACGTCAGTTAAATTATGATTGTACATGGGATAGAATTCCCTCTTCTTTATGGAGTTTTGTGCCCTTAGTAGAATATCAGGGAGGAGGAAAAGATGCGACTTTAGAGCCATTGAATGACCACCTTCATGAATATAAGATGCATATGATCCAAAATTATGGCGCAGGTGTGCAAGCATGTTACCGAGGGCCTCGTCTTTACGATACACCAAAAACGAAAGAAATGGTTGTCGATGTGATTAAATGGTATAAGCGTTATCGCAATATATTGAACAGTGATATCATCCATTTACGTAAACCTGATGCTCGGGACTGGGACGGAATGATGCACGTGAATCCTGATGAAAAAGAGAAAGCTTTTGCATTATTTTATAACCCTACAGATAAAGAAATCGTGCGTAAAATTCAAATACCACTTTATTATACCGGATTGTCCACAACAGCAAAAATTAGAGAACAAGAAGGTAATTTAATATCTTACCAATTGAACCGTGATTATACAGTAGAATTGACGGTTAAAATACCAGCAAATGGATATACTTGGTATGTGGTAGAATAACCTATTTTAATTAAAATTTGAGAGCGCTAAAGCAAGATCCCTGCTTTAGCGCTCTTTTTATATGCATATTTTTTTGAAATTAATGTGGCTTGTTAATTTACATTTTAGAGAATTTTCGATAGGTCAGATATTATATCAATTTTTAAACATTTTAAGAATAATAAGTAAAAGGATTCATTGATTTTTCCGATAATATAATGAATTTTTACAAATATAAGAGTAGTAGTACTTCTATATTTGTTCCATATTTAATACAATCAAATAAAATAAAATTCCAATGAAAAAATCAATTTTTATAGTGATCGTTGCAATAATGGGAGGTGCTTTTCATACTCAAGCTCAAGAGAACAGTAAGCACGAGGTAAGAATAGATTATAGTGATGCTACACCGCTGGTTATAGCAGATGTATTTACAAATGCTTTTGTAAGTGCAATATCGGGAAGCGAAAGTTCAAATGAAAAAGCATTTGGTATGTTATCTACGGGATATCGCTATGCGGTGAGTAATCGATTATCTATAGGAGCCGATTTGAGCTATGCTAATGCTTCTTCAGATATGAAAAATAAAAGTACAAATGAGATTACCTACAGAAAGAGTAATTTCTATATGGTATTGCCTACTGCAAAATATTCTTATATAAAACGAGGAATAATTGATTTTTATGGTACAGTTGCTTCTGGAGCAATATTGACAAACGGAAGTGACAGAATCGATCAAGAAAAGACCACTACCAATGATGTAATCTTTGCTTTTCAGGTAAATCCATTAGGTTTGCGAATTGGTAAAAATTGGGGCGGTTTTCTTGAAGCTGGTTATGGTTTTAAAGGCATTGTTGCACTAGGTGCCAGTTACCGTTTCTAATGATGCATTTTTTACGAAATAAAGGCTATTTTCAAAAGAGAGTAGCCTTTATTTTTAGAGTTATGTTCTAGTAGAGATTGGAACTAATAATCAATTTCATCTTTACTTTTACTGTGCTATTTTTCTTATCTTGACCTGTTGATTTTTTAGACCATTTATCCAAAACCTTGATATTCATATGATGAATTCTTTTTTGACAGTTGTGTTTTTATTGATTTATTGTAATAATATATTTGCTATTGCTCCCCCTATTATTCTACCGACACCCCAAAAATGTGAAGTACTAACAGGTAAGTGTCCATTGTCTCAGATTAAAAATTTGAAACGTTTTCATGATGCAACAATTCCTGCAGAGGGATATCGTTTGAAGATAGAAAAAAAAGGTGTTAACATATGGTGTTCGGATGAAAGTGGTTATATATATGCGAAACAGACGCTTAAAATGCTAGCGTTTCAGTATGCAACTATAGGGTATATACCGTGTTTGTCCATTGTAGATGCACCTCGAGTCAAGTGGCGTAGTTTTATGATGGATTCCGGCAGGCAGTACCAGCAGGTAAGTACGATAAAGAAATATATTGATATGATGTCTATTCTGAAATTTAACCGTTTTCATTGGCATCTGACGGAGGGACTTGGTTGGCGTCTAGAAATTAAAACTTATCCAAAACTTACTTCGATTGGCGCCTATGTTGGAAAAGAAAAGGAACAACAGGGCTATTATAGTCATGAGGATGTACAAGAAATCATAACTTATGCTAAGGAAAGAGCCATAACTGTTGTACCGGAAATCGATATACCAGGACATGCAGAAGCCGCCCTCAATGCCTATCCATATTTGGGTTGTTTTGGTGAAGTACCTTTGGTGCCAAAAGAAGGGTTTACCCAGCATATATTCTGTGCTGGAAAGCCTGAAACGATCAATTTTCTTAAAAATGTTATTGATGAAGTTTGTGATCTTTTTCCTTCAGAATACATTCACTTAGGTGGTGATGAAGCTCCAAAAGGTAACTGGGATAAATGTTCAGATTGTCAAGGTCGAATTAAAGAATTGGGGCTAAAAGATAGCCATGATCTCCAACTATGGTTCTCGGCTGAGATGGCTAAGCATCTCAAAGCCAAGGGAAGGAAAGCAATCTTTTGGGGCGATGTTGTTTATACTAATGGTTACCAATTGCCTGATAATACCGTAATCCATTGGTGGAATTGGAGAGGTCACCAAGATCTTGCTTATCACAATGCGATCAAAGACGGACATCCTGTTATCGCTGGCACAAATAATTACAGTTACCTTAATTTTCCGTTATCACCTTGGCGTGGGTACCATGCAGATCGAACTTTTGATATCGAGGATATTTACAGAAGTAATCCCTCTAATATAAAAGGAGGTGATGCGTTACTCATAGGTATGAGTGCAAGTCTATGGACCGATTATAATGTTACGGAGAGTATGATTGACCGTAGATTATTCCCGCGTATATTTGCTTTGGCACAACAGATGTGGTCACAAACGAATGATATGTCTTTTGAACAGTTTTATGGAAATGTGAAGATGCTGAAGCCTTTCTTTGAAAAATTAAATTATAAATTTGGTCCAGGCCTTAAATCCGAAGTGCCAAGTAATTATAGTTGGGAATAGTTTGTAACTTATTTAATATATAACGCAGTTCAAGCGACGCCTCTATGTATGGTTTTTCTATTAAAAACTATGTAGTATTTGAGCTCAGGTAAATTAACAGGCTTTTATATATAAAAACTAATAAATAGGAATTACTAATTTATAAAAGTGCTCTCGCTTAGTCTGTTTGTGTCTCCTTTTATTTTTTATATCTTAGGAAGAGTAAACTAAATATGAACCTGAACTCAATTGATTTATCATATCCTGATCCTTTAAGGTTAAATTATTCATTTTAATTGGTGGGGATAGTTATAGGTAAACTTTTGTAATGGCAATCAACGCCTACATTATGATGAATAGACAAAAATTTATTAAAACCTCTACATTATTAGCGGCATCTGCATTGTTTTTTAAAAGAACAAAGGTGTTAGGAGATTCAAAAAAAATACGGATTGGTGTAATCGGTGTAAATGGGATGGGATGGTCCAATCTCACCGCAATATTAAAAAATACAAATGTCGTATGCACTGCACTTTGCGATATAGATGAAAATGTTCTAAATAACCGTGTTTCCGAATTGAAAAAGCGTGATATAAACGTTAAGACATATATTGATTATAAGCAATTATTAGCAGATAATAATGTTGATGCTGTGATTATAGGAACTCCCGATCATTGGCATTGTTTGATGATGGTGGATGCCGTTACGGCGGGGAAACATGTCTATGTAGAAAAACCGATTGGCAATTCGATCAAAGAGTGTGAGCTCATGGTGGCAGCCGCTCAAAAATATAATGCTATTGTTCAAGTAGGGCAGTGGCAACGTAGTCAACAGCATTTTGAGGATGCTATGAAATTTCTACATGCTGGTAGTCTCGGTAAGGTAAGAATGGTTAAAGTATGGGCCTACTTAGGTTGGAAGAAGGATGTTCCAATTGTCCCGGATTCAGCAATTCCAGCAGGTGTACATTATGATAGATGGCTGGGCCCTGCTACAAAAAGGCCTTTTAATGTAAATCGCTTTCATTTTAATTTCCGTTGGTTTTGGGATTATGCCGGAGGTCTGATGACAGATTGGGGCGTGCATATGCTGGATTTTGCGTTGATCGGTATGAAAGTTTCGGATCCACGTTCGATCATGGCAGCAGGAGGAAAATTTGCTTATCCCGATGATGTTGAGGAGACACCAGATACTTTGACAACTTTATATGAATTTGATGGATTTAATGTGCAGTGGGAACATGCAATAGGTATTGATGGTGGACCTTATAACAAAGGCCATGGTGTGGCTTTTATCGGAAACAATGGTACTTTAGTACTGAACAGACAGGGGTGGGAAGTATTGCCAGAAGGGGATCGAATGGCTGCGGTACCATTTCAAAAATCAAAAGATAATGGTTTGGAAAGGCATATGGACAACTTTGTTGAAGCAATTGTTACGCGAAATAAAAGTATTCTGAAGGCCCCTGTTGAAGCGGGTGCACATATTGCCATTTTATCTCAAATGGGAAATATTGCATACAGAACGGGTAAAAAATTGTACTGGGATAAGGACAAACGTCAGTTCTCAGATAAAGATGCGAATAAGTATTTGGCAGCAAATTATCATAATGGTTATTCGTATCCTAAAGTGTAGATATTTAGGATTGCTAGTTACTTGTGGGAAATAATTATTAAAGAATTGTTCAATACTTGTTCTTGTTAGTCTATTATTCTTTTGTCAAAAAGGATTTTTTGAATTTCAAAAATAGCCATGAATGTAAAGTGCTATTGGTTAATGTTTACATCATATTTTTCTTTATTAAAATCTAGTTGTTATATTTAGATCAACCAAATAATAAATTTTTGTAAAGTTTAATTTTAAACATGCTATGAAAACTCTCCAATTTAATGTGCCGACAACGCAAGGACAAAGTTTAACGATACAAGAAGATGTAATGGATTCATTTTATCCGCATTTGCACAGTCATCAAGAAGCACAATTAATGTGGATTAAAAAGGGTGAGGGCGTTTTGGTTGTCGAAGATACTTTGCACCCTTTTAAAGAAAATGATATATTTTTTTTGGGAGCCAATCAACCTCATGTATTTAAATCGATGTCTCAAGATGGCTTATTCAATGAATCAAGATCAATTTCTATTTTCTTTGATCCGCACGGTAAGTTGAAGTCCTTGTTTTCATTAGGTGAGTTTGAATCCCTGAATCATTTTATTAACCGTAATTCATGTGGATTTAAAGTGCCAGAGGCTTATTTTAATCAAATTTCTGAAAGAGTAGTACAATTAAAGAGTGCTGATGAGCTGGATAAATTAATGCAGTTCTTTTATTTGTTACGCTCATTAGCTTCAATTTCTAAAGAAACAGTTCCACTTTGTGCTGAAAGAATTGAATCAGCTATCCAATCCAACGGAAATGTAAGTCGAATGACTTTAGTTTGCAATTACATAAAAGAAAATTATAAAAAAGAACTTACATTGGAAGATGTCGCTAACCATGCCAATTTAACTCCGCAGGCCTTCTGTCGGTACTTTAAAAAACATTGCGGAATTACTTTTGTATCTTATTTAAATCGCATCCGCATAAAAGAAGTCTGCCATAAATTAAATGGAGATCACTTAGACAGTGTGTCGTTTATTGCTTTTAGCAGTGGTTTTAATAGTATAACTAATTTTAATCGCGTTTTTAAACAGATCATAGGATGTAACCCAAAGGAATATACAAACAACTACAGACAGACTATTTTTACAGAAATTTAAAAAATCCTTAGTTGTGAAGATCTTCTAATGATCTCCATAACCAACATCATCCAGTTTACCTTTAAACACTTTAAATTGGATAATGAAATAAACAATAACCAATACAGCGGCGATAGAAAACCAGCCCAGTCCAACAGATAATCCATATTCGTGTGCGGCTACGTTTTGCACCGTTAAAGATGGGTTTACAGTATTTGTCGATGGAAGTAAGATTGGAAACATAGATGCTATAGTAGAGCCAAAACTTCCGAAGATAAATAGGGATGAAAATATAAATCCTGATAAGTCTTTTTTGAATTTTTTAATTTGAAACTGCCCAACTAGTCCGATAGAAGCAATGATCGGGAAAATCCAAAGACAATAATAAGTTCCAAAATTATGTAGTGAAATTGGTTTCACGTAGTGCCACACAAAAGCGGATAATATTACTAAAAATAATAAGACAAAGTTGAGCTTAAGTATGACATCTTTTAATCGCTGGCTTAAAGAGCTAGAAGTTTTTAATATAATCCAGTTAGCGCCGTGGATAGTCAGTGTAACAACTGCGACCAGGCCTAATAGTATGGTGAACCAGTCAATGATACCTTGATGTTCTGCCAGTGGATCAAATGTTGGGTTCCAAAGTGCCAGAAAGAAATAATGTGGTTCCTGTGTAGAGACACCATTTTCAACCATACCAAGATTTACTCCCCGGACAACATTACCTAAAGCCGCTCCAAAGAATAAAGCAAGCAGGAGACTAGCTAAACCAAAAGCCTTGTCCCACAATGCTTCCCACATGCGGTTATGTACCTGGCCTCTTAATTCTAAACTTATTGCTCGAAAGATAAGCAACCAGAGAACAAGCATCAAGGGTAAATAGAAGCCGCTGAAAGCAGAAGCATATAAAGTTGGGAAGGCAAAAAATAAGACTCCACCCGAAGCGATGAGCCATACCTCATTAGCATCCCAAAAAGGTCCGATAGAATTTGTTACTGCTTTTCTTTCTTCTTCTGTCTTTGCAAAAAAGAGATGAACAATTCCTGCTCCAAAGTCATAACCATCTAGAATAACATAGATTACCAGCATGACCATTAATACAATAAACCAAAATATTTCCATGATCAACTACGTTAAGGAGATTTGAGGCTCAGGACCTTTTCTTATTATTTTTAACACAAGCATTAAAAATAATAATCCTAATAAAATATATAGTCCAACAAACCCTAGTAAGGTAAATAGGGCATTGCCAGAAGAAACGGTTGGAGAAACACCATCTACCATGCGCATCAGGTTGTACACAAGCCAGGGTTGTCTTCCTAGTTCAGCTGTATACCATCCGGCAGTATTAGCGATGTAGGGAAAAGGAATCATAAACATGATGATCCAAAGCAACCATTTTGTCTGAAATAATTTGTTTTTCCAAAGTAAAAACGTGGCCGCTACCATTATTGCAATAAAAATGGTACCTAGGCCCGCCATGATATGATAACCATAATACAGTCCAGGTACATTGGTAGGATGTATGGATTCGTCAAATTCATTCAAACCCTTAATCTCTGCATCCCAACGTTGATAGGTAAGAAAGCTAAGGACATTTGGAACAGCAATTTTGTTATCTAATTTTTTATTTTGCATATCTGGCTGACCAATAAGTACGATTTCTGATCCCCCTTTTTCGGTCTTAAAAATACCTTCCATAGCCGCAAAGGTGACCGGTTGATATTTGACAACATTCTTAGCAGCCATATCACCTGTTGGAAAAGCAACTATAATAGAGGATATAACACCGAAAATGACACCAGTTTTAACGAACATTTTTCCAAATTTGCTGTGTTTATTACTCAATAAGTAAAAAGCACCTATGGACGCTACAAAGAATGAGCTCGTAATCAGAGAACCTGCCTGATTATGTAAATAGGAAGGCCATAGCCATGGATTACTAAAAAGCGCTGTAAAATTATTTAATACAAATTTTCCATTTTCTAATATTTCATATCCTACTGGATACTGCATCCAGGAATGGGTTGCAATGATCAGAAAACCGCTCGCCCAAGAACCGATAAATACCATTAATCCAGAGAGGAAATGGAGTTTGTGTCCAAGTAACTTTTCCCCAAAAAGAAACATCCCAAGAAAGGACGATTCTAGAAAGAAAGAGAACATGCCCTCCATGGCTAATGTTTGTCCGATAATACCACCCGTTAATTCGGAAAATTTTGCCCAGTTCGTACCAAATTGAAATTCCATTGGAATACCCGTGACGACACCCATTGTAAAGTTCAAAGCGAATATTTTCATCCAGAATTTTGCAGCATGATTGTAATCTTCAATTTTGGTTCGTAAGAATTTCCATTTGAAGTAAACGATCATCAGGGAGAGGCCCATCGTTAATTGCGGAAACAGGTAATGAAAGGTAATGGTGAAAGCAAACTGTAACCGATTGTAAAGTATCATGTCTTCCATACGACATTATATGAGGTTAAAATATAAACTAAATATAATGGTTTTTTATATGGGAAACAATAAAGTGCCTTTACTTATTTGTGATGATTTTTATAAACCATCCTGTAGACTGTTTGAAGTGCAGGATGGTTTATATGTTATTTTAAAAATTAAAAGCTATACCTACAGATGCATTGTTGAAGATATTGCTGATAACGTTAAATTGAGAGTTTTTATAATCATCCTCTTTACTATTTCTTTCCTGATAAGATACAAGTTGATTGATACGGGCTTCAATTCCTAGTGTTTTAGTGAATTGATAGCGGCCGCCTAAATTTAATCCGGCCTCAAAGGAATTATACTTCTGAGAATTTGAACCAAAACTTAGACCATCCGGAAGATCTATCATTTTACTTCTATAGTTTCCAAATAACCCGTTAATTTCTGTAAACAACTGAACCATACCATTATCATATAAATATCTTTGGATATTAAGTCCGTATTTCATGGTAGTAGCTTTTTGGCTATATGATTGCTTGAAAGGGACATTATTGGTAGAGCCTGACATTTCATAGGTTTGTTTACTTATTCCGATGCTCACAATTGGACCTAAGGCCCAATGTTTATTAATGCGGTACATTAACTGTGGGTTAATCAGAAAGCTACGAGCTTTCGTTATCGATGAATATTGATTATCGTAGCCATTGACAACATATTGTAATGGCGCAGATAAGACAAACTTTTTTTCTTGTGCCTGACCGACTTTTGTTATGCTAATGATTAAAGTCAGCAGTAGTATAGATTGAATGATTTTCATTTTAAAATTGATATTGTATACTAAAAAAATTGTTGGATAAGATTTGCTCGAAAAAGCGATATTGCGTTGCTTTAAATTCTCCAAAATGATGTTGAATTTGCATGATTGATCGTAAACTCAATTGAAGAGCCCAATTAGGATTGAGCTGATAAGAAGATCCAATGGATACGGAACCATCTAAAGTTTTAAATGTCCTATCAATATTTTTATTGACGATGTTCGGGGATTGGTCTTCAGAATAGTTATAATATGTAATAGCTAAATTCTCGATTTTCTCTTTACTTTTTAAGAATGAAGGAGAAACCTCTGCAAATACATTCCATTTGGAAGTTTCTTTTTCTCTCAAGTAATAGCGGTAAAATACGCCGAAGCTATTTGTTTTTGTATTGGTTTTATAGGATCTTTCAGTACGGAATTCTGCTGATACATCTTTACTGTTTTCCTCTTGATTAAACATTCCATATGTATATCGTATACCAATTGCATCATGCCTGGATAATTGATAACCTATGTTGCTGCCAATAAGCGAAGTTTTATTCAGAGAGTTACTATAAAAACCTTCTGATTGTTTGTATTTGTTCTTTTGATATGACCCTCCGGCTTCAATAAATAATTTTGACTGTTGCGCAAGCAAAGTTGATGTGGACAAGATTAAAAGACTTGAAAGTATATATTTGTTCATAAAAAAGGTTGTTCAAATGTAAATGTAATTAAAAATACCGCATATGCAAAATGTTTAATTAATTAAATATTTTTTTGAAGATAGTTTTGACTTAATATAATTCTTGAAAATAATAAACCTATTAAAGCAACATGGTTGCATTTGTAATATTATTTACTATATTTGCAACATAGTTGCATATATAGCGACTTTGAATTGTTTTACTTAAATCAAAATCTAATCATGAAAATGAAATTTATCAAACGTATTGCTGTAGTATTATTGGCGTCAGTAGGGTTATTAATTGGAGTCAGCTCTTGTAAGAAAGATGAGCATGTCCCTGTTGCAGGTGAAGAAGTAAGGGCATCTCTCCAGTTTACTGAGCTTTTGGAAACCAAGGGAGCAGGTCATGGGGACCATTTTCACGGTGTTACTACCGCGAAAGAGGGTGCCGTGATTACTGTAAACTTTGATGCATCAGGAAACTCTCTAACAAAGGGTGCGATTAATTTAGATGCTGAGCTCGCCTACAAAATAGATTTAAAAGTTTACGATGAAAAAGGAATAGAAATTCAAGATAATTTTGTAAAGAATCAGGCAACAGCCGGCGAATACAAGGCATTTTTAATAGGAGATAAATTAATCGCAAATGCAAATACGGAGACAAATGGAGGTGCTATTTTTCAACCACGCGAAACGGATTATGCTGATGGAACTAAAGTTAATGGTAAATATGAGATGACAGGCCTAAAGGCATTTTTTACGTTGGGCGCTGAAAATAAGGGAAAAACTAAAAAATTAATTTATTCCTTGCGTAAAATAGAGCCTGGAGTAAAAGCTACCATTGAACGCGTCGATTTACTTGATCCAGGCTATGCAAACAAATTTAAAGGTGCAAACGTGCTCGAATTAAAATTTGATATTAAATAAAAGACCTTATTTAATCTGAAAAAGGCAAAAGAGGTGTAACCATTTTGATTACACCTCTTTTAAATCATATTGCGTTACTTAAGAAGTAATTTTTCTGCTCGTAAGATCTATGACTGTTTTAGTTCCTAAAAATCATTAGCCCTGTGATTTTTCTAATAGTGAAATCGCATCAAACAATACGCCAGCTTCACCTCTAAAGGTGCCTGATCCTTCAGGTTTATTATCCTTTGTGTACCACTCATAAAAGCCTTTATTTTTTATTACGCGATCCAACATCGGTTTCATTTGTTCATATGCCTCCTTTTCGTAACCATTTTTCACCAACTGTTGTATCATACGGCCACCAAACCAGGTCCAATCCCCACCGTTTTGATATCCATATGGATACATACCTTTATTTTTGAATGAACCTGCAGGGTAAGTCGGATAGATCGTCAAGCCGATTGTAGCGGCACCGGAATCTTTCACATTTTTGACCATCTTATCTAAGGCTGTTTTTATTTGCTCCTTACTCAGTAAATTGGCTTCGATAGCAATAGCAGTACCACCATGATAGTAGATCTGATTCTCATCGAAATCTGAAGAAAATGGTGATCCGTTGATGTAAATATGGGGGATAAATTTTTGATTTTTCTCATCCCAAAGATGCTTCATTGTATTGGCAGCGATTTCATCGCGAATGGGTTTCCACTGGGATGCTTTTTCAGGAACAAGTTCCATATAGTTATCCAATGCAATTAGAAACATTGCATTATCATAAATGTCTAATGCAATATGAGAATTTTCATCTAAATGGACACCCCAATCATGTTCAGGTTGTACATCACCCCAATCAACCGTGGTTGCGCCCCAAAGTAAACCATAAGTTTTATTGTATCGTTCATTCATTAAGAACTGGAGGGCATTTTCCATTTTGTCTTTAACGATACTATTACCCACCTTGGCCGATAAGAAAGATGTATCCTGTAATGCGTTCACATACTTGTAAACAGCCTGAATCAAAGAAGTTTCCTGATCTGTTTCTACTGTATTTTTATGCCCCGCATAATCTGGAGCTAATACATTTGTTATCGTATAGTAGTCAGATGTGCCATTTTTTAAGCTCGCTTTTTTAACAAAGCCATCTGCAATATTCCCATCAGGCCCCTGTAGTTTCAGAAATATAAGCAATTGATCTTTGATTTGCTCATGAGGATGCACTTGTGTAGCTAAATTGATAAAGGTATTGTAATCTCTGATCCATACCTCTCCATATCCATCTCCAGCATTGAAACCGGATTTTATGGTATTGGTTGCCATATCTTTGACTAGTTGAAAACTACTGTCTTTTTTCATGTCGGCCTGCCAACTGTTTTGTGTTCCTTTGCTTCCACTTGGATTGCAGGAAAATAAAAGGGCAGAGGAAGCTATTGCAAAAAGTAAGTTTTTCATATTTTTAAATGTTTAGTTTAAAATTGGTTGCATTTTGAATCTTTAACGTATGATTGGATCACTTTTGCCGACTGTTTTCCAAGGTTACGAAGTGTATATGATCCTGTTGCAGCTGGAATGGCAAATGTCTCAACATAATTAAAAACTTCCCTCATACCATTTGAAGTTGTTAATTCCACAGCCTCCCCTTCAACAAGCATCAGAATATGACACTGATTTTTTGTTTCAATCGTTACCTCTTGGTCAAAGTCATAGCGTACGACATCATAAAAATGATCTTCATGTGTAGCTAAATGAACTTTAGTTGCTTGATTATCAATTTTGTGGAAAACAGGTTTCGCAATTAAGGTATCGTTGACCACTTGTCCTTTTCTTTCAAAATTAAGATTGTCAAAAGCACGGTCGATATTTAAAGGACGTGGTTTGCCATCCAAATCCGGTCTTACCCAATCATACATTTTAAAGGTGAAATTGTATGGAGTCGCACTAATTTCTAAAACTAAATTATCGATACCAGATGAATGCACTGTACCATGCGGTATCAAGTATAACTCATGCTTTTTAGATTCAAATTTTTGAATATATTGATCAACCTCAATGGCTTCTCCGGTTTTAAAACTATGTTCTAAAGCACTTTGAAATTCATCTTTATTGATGTCATCTTGAAAACCTAGATATACCTGTGCATCTCCTTTTCTGTCTACAATGTAATAGGTTTCATCTTGGGTAAAGTTTTCTCCAAATTGTGACTTTGCATACTTCGGGCTAGGGTGACACTGTATTGATAAATTTCCTCCATCAAAGGTATCTAAGAAATTAAATCTAATTGGGAAATCTACACCAAATCTTGGTTCAGCCAAGCCTAGGACATTTTTGCTTTCAGTGAACATCAATTGATCAAATGAAATTTCCAGAAGTAGATCATTAAATTTTAATGACAAGCCATTTTCCGGAACAATCATCTCGAAGGACCAGGCGTAGTTTTTTGCACTTTGATCTATCCCTGTTAGATGATCTTTCATCCATTGTCCACCCCAAACACCAGATTCAAATGTAGGTTTTACTCTAAAATAATTGACAGACATTTGATGCAGGGTCTGTCTTAAATCAGATCCCTTTATCCAAGGTAATGTGTTGTCAGATTGCTGATCTGCCATGATTTCTATCCGAGATAGAATTGAATTTTTGTGGCTATTTAACGCTTGCCAATCCACAAAATAATATCGTTTGTAAATCTGTTTTGGATCTTTTGAATTGTTGCATCCTAAGTTCCATGCTTTTCCAGCTCTCATGCGCTGAATTAGAACACTTTTAGGCAAATCAACATACATGATAGAAGCTTCATTATCTAAAAGAGCTGCTCCAGGTCCGTAAAAGATGATATACTCTTGGTTATTTACGAGCATATCATGGAATTTAGATAATTTTTGAGCTTTAAAATACGAAGATAATGGAAGAGGGGATTTTTTTCCAAATAAGGGATCATTACCACCAAGATAAGGTGCTACCTGATTATTAATAATCTCTTCTGATAAAAGTGCCTCATCAATAGCGATGAAACGTGGTTTAATATCGTAATTTTTAAATTCTTTTGAAATCTCTCCAATGACAAATTTCCAATCTACACCAACAAAACCATCGATGATACGTATATTATTGTCGTGCAGTACACGAACTAATTTTTGAAATGAGCTTGAGATTTCACCTGTAGCAGGGAAAGCGGGCATAATATTGTACTGGCCTATTGCTGAGTCTTTAGTGGTATGCATATTTAATTATTTTATTGAAATCTGTTGAATGTATAGCTAACTTATTTACGGGCTTTATCTTTCCAATATTTCTCTATTTCTTCCAGGGGTTTACCCTTAGTTTCAGGTAAAAATAGGAGTACGGTTATAAAAGCAATAGCGCAGAAGAATGCAAATAGCCAAAAGGTGTAGCGAGCTCCCCAAGCATCTAGTATGATGGGGGTCAATTGACCGATAATGGCATCTGAAATCCACATAACCAAGATACTGATACCCATGGCGCGCGCTCGGATGGAATTTGGGAAAATCTCTGAAGCAACTACAAATTTTAAAGGACCAATAGAAAAGGCAAAGAAAAACATAAATGAAAGTATCGAAATGATTAAAGCCGTATTGTTAATCTCTTGATTTGTTGCAAATAGAAACCCGGTCACAATTAAGCTGAGGGTAGCCCCCAATGTTCCAAATACATATAGAGGTCTTCGTCCCCAGTTATCCACTTTCCATATCGCAAAACATGTGAAAAGTACGTTTGCAAGACCAAAGAACAATTGCGCATGATAGGAATTGCTCATCGAAATGCCCGAATCTAGAAGAATCGTCGGACCATAGTAAACAATGGCGTTAATACCACTAAGTTGTGAGAATAGCGGTAGGAGTAAACCCAGTAAGAATGCTTTTCTGTAAACCGGAGAAAAAAGGTCTTTTAGTTTTCCTTTTGTTTCAGGTGGGCTATCTTGTAAATTTTGGAGATTAAGTTTAGCACTTATTTCAGCTACCTCAGCATTTCTTCCAACTTTTAGTAACCAACGTGGGCTTTCTGGAACAAAGTATGCTCCAATAGAAAGTAATATTGCAGGTATTGCACCAACTAAGAACATAGTCCGCCACTGTTCATGAGTTTGTGAAGGAATATGTTGAATAATCAGATAATTACTAATATAAGCGATCAGAATACCAAAAGTGATTGCCAGTTGATATGAAGTCACTGCCCGGCCTCGAAATTGACTTGGGGATATTTCTGCAATGTATAGCGGAACAACGATAGAAGCAATGCCGACACCGATGCCACCAAGTCCGCGAAAAAGAATAAGCATTATATAGCTCGTGCTTAGTCCACAGCCTATTGCTGATACTAAAAAGAGAATAGATGCAACGATAAGCGCAGGCTTGCGGCCGTACTTATCGCTAAAGCTACCTGTAAAAATCACGCCCACTATACAGCCAATTAAAGCTGAACTGACAAATATGCCCTCTTGATTTGGTGTTAATCCAAAAAATTGCTTTACTAAAGGTAATGCTCCTGCTATAACGGCCATATCAAATCCGAAAAGTAGCCCCCCTAGCGACACGATACATAGAATAAGGATGAAAAATTTATTCATATTAAGGTTTTATAATTAGTATGTATATACATACAAACATATATTTATTTTTTTAATAATGCAAAAAATCTTACTTTAGCCTAAGTAATAAATATGATGAATCTTAAAATAGACCATAAAAGTCCGATACCATTACATATACAGGCCGAGAATTTGTTGCGCGAACTGATCAAGCAACCGGAATATATTGATGGGAAATTATTGCCAAATGAAATTGAACTGGCTAAGCGCTTGGCAATTTCACGTTCAACATTACGGCTGGCAATCAATAAGTTGGTTTACGAAGAGCTGTTAATCAGGAAGAAGGGGATAGGTACCAAGGTAGCAAGTGCTAAATTTAGTTCAAAGTCTAAAAATTGGTTAAGTTTCTCCCAAGAGATGAAAAATCGGGGTCTCGAGGTGAAAAATTTTGAACTTCATGTTAGTTGGGAAATTCCTGATAAAGCAGTTTCACAATTTTTTGATGTACCAGAAGATTTGAAGTTACTTAAATTAGAACGTTTGCGAGGTAAAAAAGACGATCCGTTTGTTTATTTTATCTCTTACTTCCATCCGCGTATTGGTTTGACCGGAGATGAAGATTTTAAACGTCCGCTTTATGAAATATTAGAAGCCGATTTTCATATTGTAGCCGATCTGTCTCAGGAAGAACTGGATGCGATGGCAGCTAATAAATTTATCGCCGACAAGCTTGAAATAGCTATTGGTGCACCTATTTTGTCAAGGAAGAGATTTGTCTTTGATCAATCAGGAAGGCCTATTGAATACAATCTTGGATATTATCGTGCTGAGAGTTTTACGTATACCGTAGAAAGTAGACGCGATTATTAGTATATAAAATGAATCTGGATAATTAATTATCCAGATTCATTTGTAAGAAAGTTTTTAGTTTTTATCTAAAGTTTCTTTAGCCCAATCGTTCATTAATAGAATCGCTTTGCTTAAAACTCCGGCAGAGCCTTTGAATTTACCAGAACCACTAGGAACATCATTTTTTCCATACCATTCGTAAAATCCTTTATTTTTGACCACTCGGTTTATCATCGGTTGAATCTCTTCATAGGCTTCTTTTGGATAGCCGTTTAATACTAATTGTTGTATCATTCTACCACCAAACCAGGTCCAGTCTCCACCATTTTGATAGGCGTAAGGTTTTGACATCCAGCCTTTGAAAAATCCTTCAGGATAGGTTGGATATAGTGTAAGGCCGATACTTGGCATGCCAGATAGACGTACATTTTCCAACATTTGATCATTGACTGTTTTAATTTCTTCTTTACTTAAAAGTCCCGATTCAATAGCTATGGCTGTTCCACCGTGGTAATGAATTTTATTCTCATCAAATCCTTCAGGCAGTGGCGAATCTTTAGGATAAATATGGGGAATGAATTTTTGTTGTTTTTTATCCCAAAGGTGTTTCATGGTATTGATCTCAATTTCCTTTTTCAGACTTTTCCATTCCTTTATTTTTTTTGCGTCGGGCATAATATCAATAAGTGTTTTAAGAGCAATGATGTACATGGCATTGTCGTAAACATCAATCGCTTCATTGGATAGATTATTCCAGTCACAACCAAAATCATCATGTGGTTGGACATCTCCCCAGTCTGCGGTCATTGCTCCCCACAAGAGTTTATATTCTTTATTGTATCGCTCACGATGTAAATAATCCAGCATCAGTTGAATGCGGTCCTTTACAAGTATACCACCGATGTTTTCTTCAAGGATACTATGATCTTTTGTTTTTGTAATGTATTTGCCCAGAAGTTGAATAAGCGAGGTTTCTTGATCAGTCTCTACGGTATTCTTAAAGCCCACATGTTCAGGGTCGTTTTCCGAATAATAAGGAGTATCATCGTGCCAGGTGAAGTCTTTTTTCAAGACGTAACCATCAACCATTTCGCCGTTCTTTTGTTGCATCTTAAAGAATACTAAGATAGCTCCTCTTACCTCCTCTTTAGTACGTTCTTCTAGTGCAGTTTCGATAAAAGTATTCAAGTCACGCGCCCATATTTGCGAGTAGCCGCTTCCAGCATTGAACCCCTCTTTAATGACCTGTCTCGCTAGGCTGTCAACAAAAGCTAATTTTTGATCAGCTAAAATAGTTTTTGCAAGTTCAATATCTTGACTTTTCTGTTTCGATGTGCAGCCTGCTAGCAGTAGCGCGAAAGTAAGGATCGGTATGCATCTTTTCATAACGGATTAAATTTTGGTTTATTCTTATGTATATACATTCAAAAGTATGAAAAAACAATCTTTAATTCCAAATTATCCTGCTTTAAATTGTTTGGTATTCATAATTTTACAATTATTCATATCTGTTTTTATTTTTTAATGCTTTATTTTTTGATCTTTAATTTTAATCTATGTCTATACATTTGAAATTTATTTTATAAGTTTGTGTGTAAACCTTATAAATAAAGATGATAAAAAATATAATCATGTATTGCTGTGGAGTATTGACCTTTATTACATGCTCTTACGCACAGCAAAAACAACATTTAACCCAATATGTTAAACCCAATATAGGTTCGGTTCATAGTCGGTATTTTTTTTATACTCCAGCGGCAGTGCCTTTTGGAATGGCTAAATTAGCACCTAGTACAGATGGTAGTTATGGAAACCGCTCCGGTTGGGAGGCTGTTGGTTATGATGATAGACATCATTCAATTGCAGGATTTCCTCATTTTCATGAATTTCAAATCGGTGGAGTTGTCTTTGCACCAACAGTTGGGGAAATAAAAACCAATGCTGGTAAAGTGGATATGCCCCATAGTGGTTACCTTTCTTCTTTTGATAAAGTAGATGAATTTGCCACATCAGGATATTATCGTGTAAAATTAAAAGATTATGGTGTTCAGGCAGAATTAACGGCCACAAAAAGGGTAGGGTTTCATAAATATACATTTCCTTCAACTGATTCAGCAAATGTAATTTTTGATATTGGTCATGTCATGGGGGAAAGCGGTCCTGTCATTGATGCTGAGGTTACTTATGATCAGAAACATGTATGGGGTTATGTGATAACAAGTCCGCTTTATGTACAGAAATATCAAAAAGGAGCCGATATAAAAATGTATTTTTTTGCTGAGATTGATAAATTGCCTGTCGCTTATGGTACCTTTCTAGATTCAGAAATTTTTGCGGATAAAAAAACGATAAAAGGTAAAGGAGCAGGTCTCTATTTACGCTTTAAGACCAAAAAAGGGGAAGCGATTGAACTAAAGACAGGTCTATCCTATACTTCGATTGAAAATGCTAAATTGAACCTGCTTCAGGAAGCTAAAAAGTTAAATTTTGAAGAAGCTAAGAAGAATGCGATTCAGATTTGGGATGCCGAATTGGGGCGTGTTCTTGTTGAAGGAGGTAAAATTGAAGACCGGACTAAGTTCTATACAGCGCTTTATCATGCCTTATTGGGAAGAGGCTTAGCCAGTGATGTCAATGGTGCATATCCTAAGAATGACGGTAGTATCGGACAGATTCCTTTAAATGGGAAAGGTATTCCGGTACATCATCATTATAATACTGATGCAATCTGGGGAGCTTTTTGGAATCTGACACAATTATGGTCTATTGCATATCCTGATTATTATAATGATTGGATCCAAAGTCAATTGCTCGTATATAAAGATGCAGGTTGGTTAGGAGATGGTGTTGCTAATAGTAAATATGTGTCAGGTGTGGGTACTAATTTTACTGGTTTGGCAATCGCTGCCGCATATAATGTTGGAATCAGAAATTATGATATTGACTTAGCCTATCAGGCAGTTAGAAAAAATGAATTAGAATCTAAAGATCGGCTTCCGGGTGCAGGCAAACTGGATGTAGGAGTTTTTGTCGATAAGGGATACTCCCCTTATATAAAAGATGAAACAGGTAATCCAGAGCTCTTAACGAATGGGTCTCCATTTGGTGCTTCGCATACTTTAGAGTATGCCTTTTCAGCAGCAGCAGCAGCACAATTTGCCAAGTCTTTGAAACATGAGTCGGACTACAGTGTGCTCAATAAATTATCAGATGCATGGCGGACATTGTATGATCCTGCAACCAAATTTATGAGACCTAAGGATAGTGAAGGGAGATTCATTCAAAATTTTAATCCCTATGAATCATGGCGCGGTTTTCAGGAAGGAAATGCTTGGCAATACACTTTTTACGTTCCACACGTACCGCAGGAGTTAGTAAAACTTGTCGGCGAAGATTTGTTTAATCGACGTTTGGATAGCATCTTTACAATTTCGCAAAAGAATATCTTTGGAGGAGGTGCACATATTGATGCTTTTGCGGGGATTGAAAGCCTCTATAATCATGGTAATCAACCTAATTTACATATTTCCTGGTTGTTTTATTTCTCAGGAAGACCAGACCTGAGTCAGAAGTGGGTACGTGCAATCTGTAATGAATTCTATGGTACAGAAGCAATACACGGTTACGGTTTTGGACAAGATGAAGATCAGGGACAATTGGGGGCCTGGTACGTCATGTCAAGCATGGGGTTGTTTGATGTAAGAAGCTTAACCGGTGAAAACCCATCTTTTCAAGTTGGGGCTCCTCTTTTTGATCGTATAACCATCTCGTTGCCTAAAACACTACGCAAAAATAAATTTGAGATCGAAGTTAAAAATCAAGATACAAGTAGGATATATCTGGATCAGATCCAATTGAATGGAAAGATCTTGTCTGGTCAGGAGTTGCCGTTTCAAGACTTGGTAAAAGGAGGGAAGATGAGTATTGTTTTAAAGAATAAATAATCATCATAATTTATATTGTGATCCATGGTGGTCCATATTCGCTAATTGGGAATATGGACCATTTTTCGTTTCAATCTATCGGATTTAAATTAGCTTTCATTGTGATTGAATAGTACCATACCAGAATTAAGCGCTATTCAAAATATGCTAATTTGAAGAAAAAGTTTTCATTCGTTGAGGAATTTTATTTTTAAGTATTGATGCCTGTTTTGTTTTTTAAGTTGATAAAACTTGCAGATATGTGTTAAGTATTTATTAACTTAACAATGACGTAATCAAATTCTACATTTGATAATGTATACTTAACAATTAACCAATATTGTAAACCTTTTCTTTGTTGCCAAAGGAAATGAAACCAAAAACCATGAAAAAAAAGTATGTTCTACTGCCCATAATGATTGGGCTGTCCCTACCTAATTGGGCCAACAGTAAACCTGCATTTCTGTCTTCTGTTGTTGATTTTGAATGGAAAGATCTAAAGCAAGAGAGTATTAAAGGAAGTGTAAAAACTCCAAATGGTAGCCCTGTTATGGGCGCTTCCATTACAAACCTATCGACTGGTAAATCTACGCAATCAAATGCAGATGGGGCATTTGAAATTACTGGAGCCATTGGACAAAATCTTAAAATTACAATGGTGGGCTACCATGCACAAACAGTCAAAATTGAATCGAGCGCTTTAAAGATAACGCTTCAAGAGTCGGATCAATCGCTGGACGAAGTTGTTGTTGTGGGGTATGGAAGACAGAAGAAGGTTAACCTGACGGGAGCAGTTACGCAGATCGATTCCAAATTTTTAGAGGATCGACCCGTAGCCAATGCGACCCAAGCTTTACAGGGTGCTGTTCCAAACGTCAATGTGACGTTTACAAACGGACGTCCTGGAGGTGGAGGAAATGTCAATATCCGTGGATTTGCCTCTATTAATTCCGCCAATGCTCAACCTCTTATTTTAATCGATGGAGTACCCGGAAATATCAATACGATTAACCCGAGAGATATTGAATCGATCTCGGTATTAAAGGATGCCGCGGCCGCAGCCGTGTATGGCGCTAGAGGTGCATTTGGCGTTATGTTGGTGACAACCAAAAAAGGTAAGGCGGGAAAAATGAACATCAACTATAGTAACAACTTTGGTTGGGCAGGCCTTACAGTAAATACGGATTTTATGACCAATGGTTATGATGCCGCTAAATTGAATGATGAAGCTTTTTTACGTGCAACAGGTAATCGTTATACGGGTTACACCGATGAAGATTATGCCGAACTATTAAAACGTAAAAATGACCCTTCATTACCATCTGTAGTGATTCAAAATAGAAATGGTAAGGATCAATATGTCTATTATGGCAATACAGATTGGTGGAATGAGATTTACCGGAAGACACAGACATCCATGGAACATTCGTTGAATTTTTCGGGAGGTACAGATAAAATCGACTATTATATCTCGGGTAGATTATACGAGAAAGGTGGATTGATGAAAATCAATCAGGATAAATATAATGCTTATAATGTTCGTTCTAGAATCAATGCGCAAGTTACACCATGGTTGAAAGTAAGTGCTAACACCCAATTAAATTATCAAAATTATACCTATCCAGGATGGAATTCAAGTCCTGATAATAATAACAACTTTATTTCAACGACCGTACATGCTTTGCCTTCATATGTTCCTTTGAATCCTGATGGTACAGCGACTTATCGTACCGAGTTGAATAATTACAATATCGGTGATGGGATTTTTGCCGATTTGTTGCATGGCAAGTCTAAAGGCGGTCAAGATCAATTTGAGTTCATCAATATGTTTGAGGCTGTTGTTAAAGTGAATGAAGATCTGCATATTACCGGTAATTATACCTATACCCACAATCCGGTTCACAGTTGGAACCGTCGTACCCAAGCTCCTTGGTCCGTTTTCCCTGGGGTAGTAGATTTATTAGGCAATGATACATTTACAGAAAATATTGTTAACAACCCAAAACACTCACTCAATATTTTTGCTAATTATAACAAGCAATTAGGTGATCATCAAATTGGTGGAACGGTAGGTTTTAATCAAGAAACGACAGGCTATAAACGTATTGGTGGTTCTGGAAACAATTTATTGTCTGAAGATTTGAATGATTTTAATTTAGCGACCGGGCAGATGCAACTTTTGGGGGGAGCAAACACCTGGGCGCTACGTGGATATTTTGCTCGTGTTAATTATAATTACAAAGGTAAATATTTACTTGAAGTAAATGGTCGATATGATGGTACTTCTAAATTTCCTGTAAAACAGCGAAATGGATTTTTCCCTTCTTTCTCAGGAGGGTGGCGTTTGTCTGAGGAAACATTTATGGAGGGTGCTAAATCATTTATCAACGAAGCTAAGCTCAGAGTCTCTTACGGTGCTTTAGGTAATGCGCAAGAAGCCGATCCTTATGGATATGTCGAGTTATTGCGTTCTGGTCAATCCAACTATATTACGCAGGGAACTAAATCACAGTATTTGAGTATACCTTTCCCTATATCAGCTGATCTCACCTGGGAGCGTACCAGTACGCTGAACTTTGGTACAGATCTAGAGTTTATGAAAAATCGATTGAATGTCTCATTTGATTATTATATCCGAAATACATTGGATATGCTGATTCCTGGTAAGACTTTATCGGCTGTATTTGGTGCGGCTTCACCTAAAACAAATGCTGGTGATCTTCGAAATAATGGTTGGGAAGTTTCATTCGCGTGGAAAGACCGAGTGGATTTAAGTGGAAAACCATTTGGCTATAATATCGGTTTAGGATTATCAGATTCCAAGGCTAAGATTACCCGATTTGACAATGAAAAGATGTTGTTAAGCAATTACTACGTTGGTCAAGAGTTAGGAACAATCTGGGGATATAAAACCGACGGGTTTTTCAAATCAGAAGATGAAATTTCGAACTGGAAAGTCAATCAAGATTATGTTGATAAGCAACGTTTAGCAGCAACAGGAGACTGGGTCAAGTTGCATCCAGGAGATTTGAAATTTGTAGATATTGGTGGAAAATTAGACGAAAATGGTAATAGTATAGGTCCTGATGGCAAAGTAGATGAAGGATCTAATACATTGCAAAATCCGGGTGATCAGGTGATTATTGGTAATAGCCGCGCACGCTATACTTTTGGTGTTAATCTTGGTGCTAACTGGCAGGGTTTTGACGTTTCTGCGTTCTTTCAAGGTATCGGTAAGCAAAATTGGTGGCCTGGAGCCAATGCCGATAAATTTTGGGGACCTTATTCGAGACCTTACTATTCATTTGTTCCAAAGGATTTCGAACAAGATGTTTGGACACCGGAGAATACCGATGCTTATTTTCCAATGTTACGTGGGTATATTGCATTAAATGATCGTGGTTCACTAAATGTAAAATCAGATCGTTATTTGCAGGATTTGGCTTATATCCGTTTAAAAAACCTAACCTTAGGTTATACTTTACCACAGCATTTATTAAAACGGTTGAAGCTGAGTAATGTACGCATTTATGCTTCAGGTGAAAATCTATGGACGGCAACGAAATTAAGATCAAAATATATCGATCCAGAGCAAGCTGCTCAAGAAGCAAATGGACGTTCCTATCCTGTGTCTAAAACTATTTCCTTTGGTTTAGATTTAACATTTTAAAATATGAAAAAGACATTTTTAATATATGCATTATTAGGTTTTAGTCTTGTATCTTGTAATAAAGACTATTTGGGACGAGAGCCTGAGTCTAGTATAAAACCTGAAGATTCCTTCAAAACAGTAAAGGATCTAGGCTTATTTACGAAATCATTTTATGATGTTGCACTGCCTTCAGCAGAAGGGGTTTACAACGAATCTGTTGATAACATTGTTAAATCCACGTTGGATGACGAAATAACGGGTAAGCGAATAGTTCCCGTAAGTGGGGGTGGTTGGACGTGGGATAATCTGCGTAACATCAATTTTTTTCTAGAAAACTGTTTTAAAACCGTACCTGAAAATTTAGCAGCACCTTACGCTGCTGAAGCCAGATTTTTTAGAGCTTATTTTTATTTTGATAAACTTAAGCGTTTCGGAGATGTGCCTTGGTATGATAAAGTAATCAGCCAATATGACGAAGAGCAATTGTCACGCTCGCGTGATCCACGTACGTTAGTTGTCAATAATATTATGGCCGATTTGGATTATGCAATTAAGAATCTCGGTACCGAAGTCAATGATGAACAAGTAAATAAATGGACCGCATTGGCCCTGAAATCGCGAGTAGCTTTGTTTGAAGGAACGTTCCGTAAATACCACAAAGAATTTAATTTACCGGATTCTGAAGTCCTGCTAAAGCAAGCTGCTGCAGCGTCGTCTGAAATTATGGAGAGTAAGAAATACAGTATCTATAATGCTGCAGGTTCAGACTCGTATGGTGCTTTGTTTAGAAGTGTCGACAACATCGATAAGGAGGTTATGTTGACAAGAAAATTCTCCGATGGGCTACAGATCTGGCACAATGTTAATTATTATACTATTACGGCTTCTTATGGTAAACCAGGTTTAGAGAAAAACTTAGTAAATTCCTATTTAATGAAAGATGGATCACGATTTACTGATAAACCTAATTATGATAAGATGACTTTTAAAGATGAGATTGTTGATCGCGATCCACGTTTAAGTCAGACAATCCGTACACCGGGATACAAACGTATAGGTGGAGCTGCGCCTGTTGCGCCAAATTTTGGTAATTCCGTCACGGGTTATCAATTAATTAAATTTGTTGGCGATGTCAAATACGATAATTTTAATCGATCCGTAAATCCGATGCCTATTTTTCGATATGCAGAAGTGCTATTAAATTATGCCGAAGCTCAAGCAGAATTAGGTGTTATCAAGCAAAGTGATTTGGATATGTCAATCAAGTTGCTTCGAGATCGCGTAGGAATGCCAAATCTAGATTTAGCCCAAGCGATAGGAAGGCCAGATCTTTACTTAGCACAGGATTATGATCCCAACAACGTTATGGGCGCTTTCAAAGGAGTAATTTTGGAAATCCGGAGAGAACGTCGTATAGAATTGGTCATGGAATCTTTCCGCTGGGATGATATTAGAAGATGGAAAGTTGGACAAATGGTGACGCGTCAATTTAAAGGCATGTATTTTCCGGGAACTGGAAAATACGATCTTGATAATGACGGAAAAGATGATGTTTGGATCTATGAGGGAGAGAAGCCCGTTGCGAAAAACATACAGTTGTTAAAGTTGGGATCAGAAATATTGTTAGAAAACGGTAACAGTGGAAATGTCATTATCAATAAACATATTACCAAGAAGTTTGATGAAGGACGGGATTATTTATATCCACTCCCTGTACAGGAGTTACAGTTGAATCCTAATTTAAAACAAAACCCATTTTGGGTAAATTAGTCTAATATAAGTTCCTATCACAATCTCTATATTTGTTGATAGGAACTTTTTTAAAACCAAACCTTTATGATGAAAATTACGCTAAAACACTTGATGGTATTGTGCTTGTTATTTGTATTAATTACAAGGAGTTTTGCGCAGCAACAGAATAATATCAACATTATTCACTTGCCTTATATCCAAGGCGTCACTAATAATTCCGTTCATATTATCTGGACGACGAATAAACCTGCTACAGGCTGGGTAGAACTTGCTCCAGATGATTCATCTCATTTCTATCATACCGCAAGGCCTAAATTTTTTGCTACTGAATATGGTTTTAAAAAAGTTGGAACCGTACATCAGGTCACTTTAACAAACCTTAAACCGGGGACGGTGTATCGTTATCGGGTATACAGCCAGGAGGTTTTGAAGCATGTAGGTGTTCAGGTTGAATATGGAAAAATTGTTGCAACTAATGTCTATAAAGAAAAGCCTTTGTCTTTCCGCACATTAGGTCCTATTTCTAGAACCCAATTTGCCGTGGTCAATGATATTCATGGCCGCAATGAGGTACTCAATAAACTTCTAGACCTTTCCGATCTTCCAAATCAAGATTTTATTGTTTTTAATGGCGATATGGTTGATAATTTATTGAGTGAAAATCAGATGTTCGCAGGTTTTATGGATACAGCTATTAAACGCTTTGCAAGTGAAAAACCAATGTTCTATTCTAGGGGTAATCATGAAACCCGTGGTCCTTTTGCGATTGAATACCCGCGTTATTTTCCGACACCGACAGGAAAGCTTTATTATCAATTTAATCATGGGGAAACTGGAGTTATCGTACTCGATTGTGGTGAAGATAAACCTGATACCGATATGGAGTACAGCGGCATTGTTGATATGGATCGCTACCGGACAGAACAGGCTGAATGGTTAGAGAGAGCAGTGGAAAATACTGAATTTAAAAACGCCAAATATAAAGTAGTTATCTGTCACATGCCTCCATTTGGTGGTTGGCATGGTGAACAGGAAATTCTGGATAAGTTTGTTCCCATTCTTAATCGTGCCGGTGTGCAGGTCATGTTGAGCGGGCATTTACATCAGCATATTATTAAGCCGGCAACAGCAGAGATTATTTCCAATTATTGTAAACTCAAATAATAATGTGTTAAAAGTTGATCTGACATCTTTAAAAGGAGTTATTCAGGTTGTAGATCAGCAGGGTAAGGTGGTGGATGAGGTCGTTATAAAACCCTTGCACTAACTTGCACAAATTTGGGTATAGGGTTTATTAATTGACAGCATCAATAAATGGAAATAATAAAAAGCTATCAAAGGAATTTCCTCTAACAGATCTTTGTTATAATGTTGGTTGTCAATAATTTGTCGGTAATGGGTGATTGCCCTACATATATAAAAACCTCATACGCAAGCGACATTCATAATATATTGCATGATAATCATATTTTTATCCATTTATTAGATTTCAATACTTGGTTACATTTGTAATAAGAGTTTAATTTATATTCACTGATTATTATGATAAAACAATACCTAGGGATTTTTCTGTTCCTATTTTCGCTACATTTTTCTGCTACAGCTCAGGAACATCAGAAATTGGATGGGGTATGGCGTTTCCGGTTGGATGAAAAGAATGTAGGGCTGGCACAAGGTTGGCAAAAACAAGATTTAGATAAACGTATCACTATTCCGGGGACAACCGATCAGGCCAGGTATGGTGAAAAAACTACGGGTTCAGATTTTGGGATCTTGACCCGAGCTTATAAATATTACGGTCCCGCATGGTATCAAATGGACTTTGTTGTACCTGCGAATTGGAAAGATAAACGTTTGTATTTAAACTTAGAACGTGTTATGTGGGAGTCTAAGGTTTTTATTGATGATAAAGAAATTGCAACTTACGATGCGTTAAGTTCTGCACATCTTCATGACCTTGGATATATATCACCAGGAAAGCACCGATTGACAGTACGTGTCAATAACGATATGATCCATAATATAGGCGATAAAGGTCACGTCTATACAGAATACACACAGAGTATCTGGAATGGAATGGTTGGTAAGGTAGAATTAATTGCTAAAAATGCGACAAGATTTCAAAATCCACAAATATTTACGAAGATCTCTCCAAAAAAACTACAGATAAAAGATACACTTGTAAATGAAGGCGGAAAGAGTAGAAATATTTCGCTATCCATTATATTATCAGATCGTAAAACGAAGGATAAAGTCTTTGAGACAAAAAAGAATATTGATCTGCGGGGCGTAAGACAAGTATTGGATATAGAAGAGCAGATGCCGGATTTAGTGAAATTATGGGATGATATGAACCCAAATTTGTATACGCTTTCTATTCAAGTTCTAGATAAGAAAGGCAATTTACTGGATAGGAAGGAAATGGAAATAGGGTTTCGTGAGATCACAGCGTCTAAGTCAAAAATTACGGTTAATGGCAAACCTGTTTTCTTTCGTGGGAACCTAGATTGTGTCCATTTTCCTTTGACTGGATATCCAGCAATGCACGTTGAAGAATGGGAACGTATCTTTAAAATATACAAAGATTATGGTTTAAATCATGTTCGTTTTCATTCTTGGTGTCCTCCTGAAGCCGCATTCCAGGCAGCAGATCGTCTAGGCTTATACCTACAGCCTGAAGTAATCTGGTTAGACTGGTGGATGGCCGCAGATAACCCAGGCCGTGAGGAGATGAATACAAAAGGAAGACCGCAAGGGCTGGGCAGTAATCCTTCAGCAGATGCTTTCACGCAGAAAGAGATTTACCGTATGTTTGCATCTTATGGTAATCATACATCTTTTGCAACGATGTCTATCGGTAATGAGTTGGGCAATTCAAATTTCGATGTGATGGAGTCATGGTTAAAACCTTATAAGGAAAATGATAACAGAAGATTGTATGCAGTTTCATCCGCACGTAAGATCACTGATATGGACCAGTTTATCGCGACACATTATATTGATAAGCTTGGTGGTACGCGAGGTATACTCGGAGCGCACACCGATTGGGATTTTGAAAAAGTATACAGTCAGTCTAAAATACCTGTCATTGCACATGAAATTGGGCAGTGGCCCGTATATCCGAAATGGGATGAGATAAAAAAATATACCGGAGTATTAAAAGCACGCAATTTTGAAGAATTCAGAGAGCAGGCGCGCAAAAACAATATTGAGGAACAGAATGAAGAATTTGTTCAGGCATCAGGAGCGTTGAATCAAATCATGTATAAACATGAAATCGAATCTTTCTTACGAACGCCGTCTGCGGCAGGTATACAGTTGTTAAGTATGCAGGATTATCAAGGTCAAGGCGAAGCACTGATAGGCTGGTTGGACGTATTTTACGATAGTAAGGGAATCACAACACCAGAGAAATTTAGAATGCATAATGATACGACTGTTACCCTCTTGCGTATACCCAAATTTGTATGGAAGGCCGAAGAACCATTTTTAGCCAAAGTGCAACTGGCACATTATGGATCAACCGATATACAGGATGGTATCTACTGGAGTATCAAAGATGAAGAGAGTCGTGTAATTGCAAAAGGTACCTTTGCAAAAAGAACATTTGCTAGAGGCACTTCAGATCTAGTTGGTGAAATTAAAACCAATTTATCTACGGTTCAAAAAGCAGGTAAATTGACCGTCGAAGTTGGTTTGGAAAATAGAGCCAATAAAAATGAATGGCAAATATGGGTATATCCTACAGTTAAAAAAGAGGAAACGAAAAAGGTCTATGTTGCAAATAGGTTTGATGCAAAAACTGAAGAAGTCCTTAAAAATGGAGGGACGGTATTACTGGATGCTTCCGATCTTGGAAACTTAGAGACCTCCGATATCATCAGTTATTATCCATTGTACTGGTCATTAACGTTCTTCCCGGGGCAAGGGAAAAATACCATTGGTATGATCGTAAGAGATAAGCACCCTGCATTCAAAAGTTTTCCTACAGATTCACATAGTGACTGGCAGTGGCAGCATATTTATGGTGGAGCAAGAGCATTTTATATCAATGAGTTTCCTGCCTCATACAGACCATTGGCACAACCTGTAGATGATTTTCATAGAAATAATAAATTGGCATCTATATTTGAACTGAAAGTGGGGAATGGAAAGTTGTTGGTGACAGGTTTTAATATACAAGATGAAAAAAATATTGTAAGTCAGCAACTTCGTTCAAGCTTATTAGCTTACGCAGCTTCAGATGATTTTGATCCTAGTTACGGTCGTGATGCTTCTTTGTTACGTAAAACGTTTACTTATATCGAGCCCTTAAAGACAGCTGTACCCGCTGAATTTTCAAAGGCAGTTTTATATGTAGAAGCAGGTAAATTGTCTAAGAAAATCAATCAAAATATTGGCTGGACTAAAGATCTAGATCAGAGTGAGAGTAAAAAGGGGACAACCTATACTGTTAAAGCAGATGGTGTTTGGAAGGACGAAACAAGTGCCGCTTGGCAGGGAAAGGAAATAGAGGTAGACCTAAAAGTACCACAAGGCATGATCGGTTCTCTTTATCTGTTTTTCCATGATTGGAATAGTAATGGACGTGAGGCAGATATCAATTTTGAAGGACGAGACTATGTGCTCACACGCCATGATAAAGAGGGTAAATGGGTTAAACTTCATGTAATGCGAGAAGATTCTAACGATGGAAACTTAAAGCTTAAGATAAAAGGGACCAAAGGACCTAATATTATGCTATCTAAGTTATCGCTAGTTGAAGATGTCGAATAATATATATCGATATGTTATAAAAGGCCTTCCCATTCGGAAGGCCTTTTTACGTATCATCCATTTGTGATCGATAGAAATAGCTTTCTCGACTAAAAATCATCATTCCTTTAACTTTTGATGGCTAGATTTAAGTATAGGTAGTATCTCATTATTTATTGGGTATATAAATATATATTTAGTTTTGCTAAACAATTTTCATTTTTAAATATGTAATTGACTGTTTTTTAATATAAAATTCACATTAAAGTTTACTTATATTAAAATTTTGTTTATAAATTTGAAGTTAATCCATGTTGTTTTTTGTAGCTCATTTACATCTGTAGATGGAACGAACTACAATTAATAGCAGTTAACGTAATTAATGAACCAAATATTTATGATGAAAATGAAAAAAATAATCGCAATTAATTTATTGTTGATTTTGATTACTGTTTGTACAGCACTAGCAGGTGGACCTAAAAGCAAACGAATTGTGATGATCGCATTAGACGGAATCTCTGTCGAAGGATTCAAGCAGGCACATATACCAAATCTAGATGCTTTAATGGCAGAAGGAGCATTATCAATGACTACAAGGGTGGTCATGCCATCTGTGACCCTTCCCAATTGGACCAGTCATCTTACCGGAAGTGGACCAGAACAGCATGGAGTAGTAGATAATGGCTGGCAGATCGATAAATTCAAATTACCAGCAGTGGTAAAAGATGTTCAGGGTTATTACCCTTCTGTATTTACCGTTGTAAAAGAACAAATGCCGCATGTTAAAACCGCCTTTTACTATAACTGGATAAATCTTTTCTACCCGCATAATCAGAAAAATTTTGATGAGGTTAGCTACTTAAAAGACGATGCCTATATTGAAAATTATAATAAAGCGTTTGATTTTATTGTGAAAAATAAGAAAGATCCAACTCTTGTATTTCTTTACTCAGTACATACCGATCACGCCGGGCATAGCCATAAATGGATGTCTCCAGAATACATCAAATCGATTGAAGAAGCTGACGTGCAAATAGGCATATTTTTAGAGAAAATGAAAAAAGAAGGTTTATATGAGAGCACCAATTTTATGTTCTTATCAGATCATGGTGGTATTGAATATGGACATGGTGGTGTATCTGTCGATGAAATGATTGTACCATGGGGAGTCACAGGGCCGAAAGTCAAGAAAGGGTTAAAGATTGAAGAACCTAACAATACGGTAAATACGGCAACTATGATCTTGCATTTGTTTGGACTTAAAAAGCCGTTAGCGTGGACAGGGGAAGTGTTAGATTCGGTATTCAAATAAAGAAATAGAGTATATAGTAGTAAAGGTCGATTAAAAGTTTAATGCTCTTTTAATCGACTTTTTTTTGTCACAAATTTTGAATTAGTATTGCAGATTCATATTTACTTAGTGGAAATGTAGGTAATGCTAATATAGCATTGGTAAATGGTAAAATCGTGTCATGAATTTTTAAATGGAAGCACTACTTTCGAAATGATTATTATCTAAGTATTCTAGAAAGGACATAATTTTTGACCAAGGATTATGAAGCGGATAAACCATAATTTTTCGATTTAGAATTTTAATTATAAACATTTAGCATAAATTATATTAACGTTATGAATGTTGATGAGGAGATCGTTTTGCTCAAGCAATTGGCACAAGGAAATGAAAAATCCTTTGAAACCCTTTATTATGCTTATAGAATTAAAGTATTTGGGGGTATATTGAAATTGGTTAAATCTTCTGATTTTGCTCAAGATATTCTTCAAGATGTTTTTGTCAAAGTTTGGCAAAATAGATCAAAAATAAATCCCGATAAAAGTTTTAAATCGTATTTATACGCCATTACTCAAAGTGCTGTTTATGATTTCTTCCGTAAGTTAGCATCTGATAAGACCAAAACAGATCAGTTAATCGCTTTATCTGTTAATCATTATGTCAATGATATCGAAGAAGAGCTTTCTTATAAAGATATGGAAAAACATCTTCGTGATATATTAGATATTATGCCGGAACGATGTCGGGAAGTCTATGTTCTTTGTAAGCTTGAAGGACGCAGTTATGATGAAGTAGCTCAGCTGCTTAATATTTCTACAGCAACTATTAATAATCATATTGTCAAAGCATCTCGAATTATCAAATCCAATTGGAACTGGAGTTATTATGGAGCCATGGTTTTATTTTTCACTATGATTGAATACTAATTGCTTTCTTTTTTATAATAAATTTTTTGATTTTGCATAGTTGGTTTTTCTTTAGCTTACGTATATAGGAGTAAAAGTAAGACTGACCAAGTTGTGAAAGAAACCGAAATTATAGCTCTATTTAAAAAATATCTCGCGCAAGAGTGTACAGAGGAAGAGGTACGCTTGCTGATAGGCTGTTTGCAGCAAGAAGATAATAAAAAAATTATCAAGAAATTGATTTCTGAAGATTTGAATGATGATAAGGGCATTCTTTCTGAATTCGATAGGAATGCCCAATTGGCAATTCAGGAAACAGACGAATACTTTATTCAAAATTTTTTCCATAAAGAAATTCCACAGATAAAGCGTAACACGATACTTAGACTTGCAGTAGCGGCTTCTGTTTTGGTTTTATCTGCGATTAGCATTTTGATATATTTTCAAAAGAAAGATACGCCTTTGATGATAAGTAAGCAAGATCAAAAGAGTGTATTGTTTACCAGTGACGGTAAGGCTATTAATCTTGATGGAAACTCCAACGTAACATTATTTGAGCAACACGGTACCACAATTCTTCAGGATAGTATGGGTGATATTCATGTGCAGTTGACCGATAGTAGTATTTACACAGAAGATAAACCAATTTTTCAGACCATCAGAACAGCAAAAGGTAAGCAATCGCGTATTTTCTTGGCCGATGGAAGCTCTGTTGTTCTTAACTCGGCATCCGAACTTAAATTTCCACTTGTATACTCAAAAGACCAACGTGAGGTAGAGCTTCAAGGAGAAGGTTTTTTTGATATAGAAACCAATAAAAATAAACCCTTCATTGTTAATACCCGCGATCAGCGCATTAAAGTTTATGGAACGAAGTTTAATGTCAGTAATTATGCAGATGACCCACATTCAAAAACTTCATTGTTTCAAGGTAAAGTATCCGTTCAAAATTTAGTGGGCATCATTCCTCAAAAAGAATATGTTTTAAAGCCGGGCGAGCAGATCATTATTGATAAGAGTTCTAAAATGTTAAAGCAGAATAAGCTTGATAACGAAGAGGAAATACTTGGTTGGAAAAATGGCTTTTTTGTTTATGAAAATGCGCCTCTTAAAGAAGTAATGAAAGATTTTGTACGCTGGTATGATCTAGATGTAGATTTAGAAACATTGCCAAATTTAACCTTTAGCGGAACAATTCCGAGAAATTATCAATTGGATAAAGCACTTAATGTAATCGTTAAAACAGGAAATCTAAGAATGATTAAAACAGGATCAATTATAAAATTTGAAAATTAAACAAGATGGCAAAAAAATACACTTAAAAAAATTCCGACAGTACTGGCATACTGTCGGATAAAAATTAGGGTAATACAAAATTTTCTAACTAACCTAACACCACAAAAGTATGAATTTAAAAATTCAATACAAGTATTTGTATTGCTTATTGCGAGGTATGTTTAATCTTACAATAAGGAAACGTAAGCATTTGATAATAATGAAACTAACAGTTGTCATTTCACTTCTATGTTCATTCTCCGTTTATGCAAAAGGATATTCCCAAAGTATCAATCTACATCTTAAGAATGCAGATATGAAAACTGTCCTCAAGGAAATCAAAAAGCAGGCAGGATATGATATTTTCTATAATGTTGAACTTATAGAGTCGTTATCGAAGAAAGATGTATATCTAAAAGATGTTAATGTTAAACAGGCTTTAGAATCTCTCACAGAGGACTATGGCTTAGATTTTAACATTGAAGAACGTATGATTATTATTTTTCCAAGGAAAGAAACTGTAGCGATTCAGACAGTTGTCAAGGGAAAAGTGGTCAGTGTAGATGGCGAAATTTTGCAAGGTGTTTCGATTATTGAAAAGGGCACGACTAATGGTACCACTACCGATCAAAATGGTAACTTTTCATTAAGAATGATAAAGTCGGGCGGAATATTGATTGTGAAAACACTTGGTTTTGTTGCACAGGAGATTGTTTCCTCAGATAGTTTTTTGACTGTAACAATGGTTCATGATGTATCCCAGTTGGATGAAGTTGTGGTACAGGCTTACGGTACAACAACGAAAAGAAAAACAACAAGTTCGATTGCTACCTTGGATATGTCCAATGTATCATCTCTTCCTGTCCAGTCCATCAATGATGGAATAGCGGGTCGACTTCCGGGTGTTATTGTAACAGCCAGTAGCGGTGCTCCAGGTGCCAAAAGTAGCATCTCCATCCGGGGCGGTTTGACTCCATTGTATGTTATCGATGATGTTATCCGTTCGTCAAACGATTTCTCAAATCTTAATCCAAATGATATTGAAGATCTGTCTATCTTGAAAGATGCGGCGGCTACTGCATTATATGGTGTTTCGGCCGCTAATGGAGTCGTCGTCGTGCGTACTAAAAAAGGAAAAGAAGGTAAAATGAGCGTCAGTTATTCTTACAATCATATTTTTTCACAACCCACCTTATTTCCTAAGCGTGTCAGCTCTTATGAACGTGCATCGACAATCAATCGGTTGTATATGGAAGAAACTGGAAATCGCTATATCTCAGAGGAGGATCTGGAAAAATACCGTACAGGATCCGATCCATTAAATTTTCCCAATACAGATTGGCAGAATTTAACCATGAAAAATTTTGCATCAGAGAAACGACATGATCTTTCGGTGACATCAGGTACCAAATTATTAAAATATTATGCTGGTGTTTCTTATTATGATCAGGGCTCTATTTTGAAAACGGATAAAAATTATAATAAACGCATCACCTACCGCCTGAATACCACTAGTACATTCGAAAAGCTGAATTTGACAGCTACGACGGGTTTTGATGGGTATATTGAAAATAATTCAGTTCCGGCACAAGGAAATGTAGGGTTTGATGATCCCAATGCTGCTTACTCCGCGATTTATTCACATATTCAAAATACGCCGACCAATGCTTTGGCTATGAATGAATTTGGACTTCCTTCAACGCATCCAGATAATCCGTATCGCGAACTTGATCCAAAATCGGGTTATAATAAGGGAAAAGCTAAAGTCATTAATGTCAATCTTGGATTGGAATATGCCGCTCACTTTTTAGACGGACTGAAATTCAAGTTTAATGGTACATATAATACGTATTACAATACGCGTAAAATGTGGAGTTATCTTGCTCCTGGTTACATGATCGGAAGCAAAGCTCCAGTAAATGCCAATGCACCAAGTTTAACAGTAGGTCAAGGAGAAGGCGGTATGTTGACTCTACAGGGGTATGTTTTATATAAAAAGCAATTTGGAGATCATGAAATAGATTTCACAGGTGTTTACGAGCAACAACAAAGTGATAATTCCAATGTACGCGGAAGCCGTGTAAATTATCAGATTATTTATGATCAGATGGTTGCGGGACCAGCAACCGATCAAAGTGTAAGTGCCAGTGAAGGTGAAGAATCTCGTGCCGCTTTTTTAGGTCGTTTAATGTATGGTTTTAAATCCCGTTACTCGGTGGAGATATCTTTTCGTCGGGATGGAGATTACCTTTTTCCTCCTAAAAGTCAGTGGGGAAGTTTCTATGCCGTTTCTGGAAACTATATCCTATCGGACGAGCCTTTTATGCAATCACTTAAAGAAGATCATATCATTGATTTCTTGAAATTGAGAGGTTCATTTGGAGTGTTAGGAGATAAAAAAGATTTCTCATCTGGTAATAATATCAGTGCCTTTCAATATGTTTCTGCTTATTCCATCAATCCGACAGCTTGGGTTATCAACGGTAATTTAGTTCAGGGTACTTCAGAGCCTGCGAATTTACCAAATTCAACTTATTCTTGGCAAAAGATCAATAGCCGCAATATTGCTTTAGAATTTGGGACACTGAATAATAAGTTGAATGGATCGTTTGATTTTTATTATACACAACGGACTGGCTTTGTTGTTGGAGATCCTCGTTTTTCTCAAACATTGGGGATTGGCTTACCCCGAATTAATTTTGAAGATGCGGAGTACCGTACCGAAGGGTATGATTTCAATATCAATTGGAATGATAAGATCCAGGATTTTAGCTACAAAGTAGGATTTAATTTTACCTATTCCAATTCTTTATGGGCCCGAACACCGGATGAAAGTGAAGCCAATTTGAAAAATCCTTATACACGTAGATCCGGTATACCGGGAAGTTTTTATGGTACAGGGTACCAAAATCTTGGATTTTATACCAATAATAGTGATCTGTTGCTGGGTGCACATATTGCAGGAGCAGGTTTTGCTGCGGGTGATCTTCAGTACAACGATGCCAATGGCGACGGTCAGATCAATAGCGATGATTATAGACGGATAGGAAGCAGTACATTTCCACGCACAAATTATGGTGTTACGGTAGATTTAGGTTATAAAGGATTTTCTTTAAGTACTGTTATTCAGGGAGCAGGTAGCCGGGATCGAAATCTTGGTCCTGTACTGCAGGGAGATATTGATATCGTCAGCCGGTTTCCTTATGCTTTCCAAGCCGATTACTGGCGCCCGGATAATACCGATCCGCTATTGCCGAGAGCTGTTACGGCCGCGAGTGTAAATAGTAGAAACAATCTTCAAAACAGTGATTTTTATCTGTTACAATCAAGATATGTGCGATTAAAATATATTCAGTTAGGTTACGATTTTAAGCAGAGCCTCTTTAAAAATATACCATTTCAACAATTAAAGATGTTTTTATCAGGAACCAATCTGCTCACATTTTCGAACAGTAAAAAATTCTTTATTGATCCTGAATCTGACACCAGTAATTATCAATATCCGATACAACGAACGATTGCCATTGGTATAAATGCTACTTTTTAACCGTTAATCAATTATTTGTAAACAGCATGGGAATACTCTTATCATCAGTAGAAAGATCCCATGTTAGCTTCATTACCGTTAAAACTGAGTGAAACGAGCTCAATAATACAATAAAGAGCAAACACTCATTATTAAAACAAATTATATTCTAATGAAAAATAAATATATACATATATGCGCTTTAAGCAGTTTGGTATTGATGGCGTCCTGTAAAGATGTACTGGATGTCGAGCCCTATGACCGGATCAGTGAGGAGATCATCTGGAGTTCCAAAGCTAATGCAGAAACCTTTATCTTCGGATCTTACGGTATTATGGAACGTTATAATAGTGGACCTGGACAAGATGTCTATACCTCCAATACACTCGCCAATGATGGTACAGCAAGTAATGCATTTCAAATATTTCGAGAGATTATAAGTAATACTTACAATGCTGGTTTTGACAACTGGGCGCAGGTTCGTCGTTGTAATATGATCATCCAAAAAGTTGCCGAATCTGCAGGTATATCCGATGAAGATAAGAAAGCATTGATTGCTGAAGGTAAGTTTTTAAGAGCGATGAGCTATTATGATGTAGCGCGTAAAATCGGACGAATCGTATGGATAGACAAAGTCTTAACCGAAAAGGATGAATTGCTATTGCCAACCACTGCTTCGCCCTCAGAATCTTATAACTATATCATTAAGGACTTGGAAGATGCAGTTCAGGATCTTCCAAAAACGAAAATAGCAGGTCGAACAAATAAATATACTGCAGCGGCGTTTTTGACTGAAGTATGTTTGCAGGCATTAGCCTATAAAAATTATCCAAATGCCGTCAGTGTAAGTGCCAATGATCCATTGCTTGATAAAGTGATCACGAATGCTAATTTGGTGATTAATGAGGGGGGCTACACATTGGAATCTGATTATGAGGGTATGTTCAATCAGAGCAAGAGTACATCGTCGGAGATTATCTTTGCAGTTTACAAGAAAGCCATTAATACCATCATTCAAAGCACACCGATGCAACTTAGTATACCTAATATTTCGATAGATAAAATTAAGAAATTTGAGGGTTCACCCTTATTTAATAAACCCGTACCCTTTGAGTGTTGGCCGGAGCATTTCCCAGCACAGAATTTAGCAGATGCTTATCTAACCATCGATAAAGCAGATCCTACAAAAGCATTACCCTGGAATGAGACGTCGCAGTATGAAGCTGCTGTAAACGAAGGTGTAAATGTGATGATTCCGCACAGCCGTAACGGTTTTCCATTTGATAAAGTGCCTAAAGCACCCGATGAAAATGTCCTTGTGCAAGGGAAAATAAAAGCGGGCAGTAGCGAAACCTTGTGGACACTTAATAATGAAAACCGGGACGCTCGATGGCAAGCTTCTATTTTAAGTGATTCCTCTTCATTTTATGGACAAATTATGACCATGACTATGCGAGGTAATTCCGGACGCTGGATTAGTATTAATGGAGGAGACTGGGGTGCGACCTCCAGCAATATGTACTGGCGTAAAGGGATGTATACTAATGTATCTCCTTCATTCTTGAATACCGTAACTACAGATTATCATTATGTATCGATGCGCTTAGGAAGGGTAATACTAAATCTTGCAGAAGCTTATTTATTGAAAAACGATGTTGTAAATGCGACTCTCAATTTTAATAAAACCAGAGTTATACATGGTCAGTTGCCAGCTTCCACTGCCGGAAACATAAAAGATGCGTGGAAAGATTATAAAATTGAAAGAAGGGTAGATCTTGTTGGTGAAAACGACTATTACTACAGTCTTCTAAGATGGGGGCGTTTCGGCGCTAATGCAAATAACGGTAATCCCTCAGGAGGTACCATTCAAGAGTTGACAGAGCCGATTCGAGTGATGGATATTTCAAAAGACCGTAAATCCTTTGCAATTGTAACTGGACCTTTTAACAATGCTTATAATCAGCGAATATTTAAACCTGAGCGTCGGTACCTGTTTCCAATACCGCAATCTTTTATTGATAATAATCCAAATTTTGCACCTCAAAATTCAAACTGGTAGTATTCATGCTAGTTCGGATATCTTATGAGAATAGGAAGTACATAAGATTAACGAGCGCATTATAAATAACTAAAAATACACTTTTATGAAAAATAACAAGACCTATATAACACCGATCCTAATCGTGTTATTGAGTATATTTTTATCGTCATGCCTGAAGAAAGATCTTCCGGAATATCCGTTATTTGATGGCAATTCCATTAGTGTGGTAAATGCAGAGCATCGTTTTAAAAGTAGGATAAAGAAAATAAATGGAGAACCAATTATCATTATGAAGGGACTTACTGTCTCCAGTCAGATCGATGATGCAACTTCTACCATAAATTTGTCCGTCACCGTACCTGCCGCTGAAACGGGAGACAATGCTGACTTTAATGCCGAAGAAAAGGCATTAGTGAAGCAAAGTGCACTTTGGTTTTATTATACCATTTCTACAGCTGCAACGATGACAGCATTGGAAGGTACAGGTAAACCAGGGGATCCTGCCGATGCGACTAAGCCACTCAAGTATCGTGTCACCGCTGCTAATGGTGCAACAAGAGATTGGACAGTCAATGTCGTTACCTTTAATAAATAAGTAGACCGTAATAAGGCTATACTGATGTTATTAGTGAAAATCAGTATAGCCTATAAAATAATATGATTTCACCTTTTGGAGATACACTAACGCATATTTAGAGGTACATAACCTTACTATTAATATTTATAGACTACTACTATGAATTCAAAAAGAAGAGATTTTTTTAAAATAGCGGGTTTATCCAGTTTAAGTTTAATAAGCAATGGGGGCATTGCCAATACTTCGACATTAATAAGTGAGAGATCGACCTGTACCGCAAATACTGCTAAACAATAGTTCAACATGTCAGGAGTTAGATCCAATAGTGTCGATATTCCCGATTTCACCAGTGGAGCTTGGAAAAATAATGCTAAAGTAAAGCTTACCTTAAGGGAAGGTTGGCAATACTATGATGAAATAATACCCTTTTAGCTAATAGATATGAAATATTTGTATGTTGCTGTAACTTCAATGTTCCTTTGTCATAGTGCAAAGGCTCAATATGAAATGGATTTAAAGAAAATTAATGTTGCACCTTTAAATTATTTAAATAAAGAATCTGTCGGGCCCAAAGGTCAAGAGATAAAAGTTAACAACCTCTATATGGAGCAAGAAGGGAGACCAACATTACCAGTAATGGGGGAATTTCACTATGTCCGTATGGATCATCGTTATTGGCGCGATGCTTTATTAAAAATGAAAGCTTCTGGAGTCAATATGGTTTCCACCTATGTGATGTGGAGCTTACATGAAGAAATAGAAGGTCAGGAAAATTGGTCAGGAAATCATGATCTGCGAAAATTTATTTTGCTATGTGCAGAACTTCGTATGCAGGTTCACCTGAGAATGGGACCTTATTGTAATGCAGAAATCCAGCATGGCGCTTTACCCGATTGGATTGTCAACAACGAAGCCTTAGTTACCAGAAGCAATGATCCCCTTTATTTAAACTATTCGCGTAAGTGGTATCAAAGTGTTTATAAACAGGTCAAAGGACTATTTTATAAAAGTGGGGGCCCTATTATCGCAGTGCAATTGGAAAATGAGTTTGTCAAAAAAGGGCTGGTAATTTCACATCTGTTGAATTTAAAAAAATTAGCTGTGGATATTGGGTTTGATGTACCGTTGTATACGATGACGCACTGGATGGATAGCGAATATCCTAAAGGAGAGATTGTTCCATATGCAGGTTTTTATATCGAAACTCCTTGGGTAACCAATAACGGGAAAATGACACCGGCTACAAATTTTGAGTATTTTACCTATAATCGGTTATCGGATAATATAGGTACGGATATTATAAAAGTAGAAGGTGGAGTAGAGTCTTTTGATGGTTCTAAGAGTGATTCGCCCTTTTTTACATGTGAAATTGGGGTTGGTGCGCCATCATTTTATCATAGAAGAGCTATTGTCCCTGAAGGTATGGCTGGAGAAAATATTAATCTACGATTAGGTACTGGAGTAAATCTTATGGGTTATTATATGTATGTCGGTGGGACAAACCCGAGAGGAGTAAAGAATACATATGGAAATGGTCCCTATTTTGGCTATGACTACCAGGCTCCCATTCGCGAATTTGGGACATTGGGGGTCGTCATGAAAGAAACCAAGAAGCTCAATTACTTTATGAATGAATTTGGTTCAAATATAGCGCCGATGCTCGCCTACCTTCCTGTAAGTAATAAGGATAAAGATAACTTACAATGGTCGGTGAGGTCCGATGGTCTTTCCGGATATGTGTTTGTTTCCAATCATCTATATCGTTATGATAGACCTCAGTTTGATCAAGTACAATTTAACCTGAAACTTAAAAATGAAACATTAACTTTTCCTCGTAAACCAGTATCCATTGTTAATAAATCATATTTTCTATGGCCTTTTAATTTGGATATGCAAGGGGTTACCTTGAAGTATGGAACGGTACAGCCTATAACAACACATCGCGAAGGGCAAATCACCAGTTATTTCTTCTTTGAAGATGATGCAATCTCTGCCGAATATCTGATTGACGCTAATGGGGTTAAAACCGTAACAGCAAAAGGTGCAAAAGTTACCAAAGAGAAAAAAGGTTATTTCGTTTCCGATATTGTAGCAGGTAAGGAGTCTATTTTGACCATTACTAAAAACGATGGACAGCAGATCAGGTTAGTAACACTGACTCAAGAGCAGTCCGACTATATCTGGAAAGGACAGCAAAATCAGAAAGATTTTGTAGCTATTACCTCCTCCTCACTTGTGATTGATGATGATAACATTAAGATAACCGCCGAGACTCCCGAACAGCAGGTTGCGTTTTATAGTGCACGTGAAGGAGAAGGATTTACGGGTATAAATTATCAAAGTCAACAAGAAAATACCCCTCAGGCATCTTACGTGGCATTAAGTCCCATGCACTATGCTTCGTGGGTTCACCCAAAGGTAGGGCATACAATTGGTAAGACAATTGATGCAACTTCATTATCACCTATTGCAGAAGCGACAATCAGGTATAGTGCCGATAAAAAAGTGAAGCTCTTCTGCAATGACAAAGAAATTCCGTCCCAATCATTAGGTGATTATTTTAAGGCAGTTGTAACTGGCGATGTTGTTTCAGGAAAAAATAAGATTCTTTTTGAATCCGTAGATAGTGACCCTACAGTTGTTGCTGAAGTGGAAATATTATATAAAAATGGAGTTCGTACCATTTGGAATACAGACGATACTTGGTTAAATGCAGATCAAAAACCAAGTGAGAAGGTATCCAATAAAACAAAACCGGTAGAGTATGCCGCGGAAGAAAGGTATGGTGTTTTTGAATTAAGTGTAGCTGATATAGTTCGTATTAATGATGAATTACGTCTTGAAGTAAGCTTCTATGGCGATATGGCAACTGCGTATATCGGTTCAGAACCCTTTACAGATTGTTATAATGACGGCGCTCCATGGATATTGGGACTAACCAGATATAAAGAGCAGCTTAGTAGCAATGCCTTGACTTTACGTATTAAAGGATTTGGCGACTCAACAGAAAATATATTTTTAGAAGATAATGTCGATCGCATAAAAGGACAGCATCCAGCGATTCAGAAATTGAAAGTAGTGAAGGATTATCAATATACAATAGATTAGAATATTGATTTAAATAGTAAATGATAGGTAGGTGAGAGACCCGTATGTTGAATTGAGTGTGCGGGCTCTCCTTTTGTTAAATTTTAATTATCTAAGGATGTATATGAATAAAATATTATGCCAGGCGATTAGATTTTTTATGGTATGTGTGGTAGCGGTTGGTCAGGAGGCAGTTGCCCAGATAATTCAAGCAGATGAGCATGGGATACAGCCCAATACATTTGTAGATGCATCTTCGGCGATGCAACAGGTGCTAAAGCAGTGTAAAGAGACAAAAGCGAAGAAACTTGTATTGCAACCTGGGCGGTATGATTTTTGGCCTGAGAAAGCTGCACAACGAAAATTATACATTACCAATAGTTCTTCAGAGATTGAATGGCCGGATAAGACCAAACATATCGGAGTGCTTATTGAAGGTATGAATGATTTTGTGATTGAAGGAAATGGTGCAGAATTTGTATTCCACGGTAAAATGACTACATTTTCCATTTTCCGAAGTCAGGATATTCGTTTGCAGGATTTGACAATTACCTTCGAACGTCCATCGATGTCCGAAATGACTATACAAGAAGTAGGATCTGGATATTTGGTAGCTAAGGTAAATCCCACCTCTACTTATACCTTAAAGAATGATAAATTATATTGGTATGGGGAGGGTTGGGCACCCGGAGACCATTTGCATACGATGATGGTTGATACGGCACATGGCATAAGTCTTTATAGTAAGTATGAGCCATTGGCAAAGGCCAACGTTAAAGAAATAGCGCCCAATATCTTACATTTTGAGGGGCAGCTAAAGGCTGATTATAAAGTTGGTAGTATTTTAAGTATGCGCAATACCGTACGCGATGAAGTCGGAGGATTTATATATCGTTCTAAAAACATTCAGCTTTTTAATCTGACTATGAATTATATGCATGGAATCGGTATTACTTCCCAATTCTCCGAAAACTTGGACTATGAGCAGGTCAAAGTCGTTCCTGCCAAAGGAAGATCTATTGCCGCATTTGCGGATGGAATGCAGTTCTCCGGATGTAAAGGTAAGATTAAAGTATCTAATTGTCATTTTAAAGGTCTACATGACGATCCTATAAATATTCATGGCACGTATTTACAGATTGTAGAAATTGTGTCTCCGCAAGAATTAATAGTTGAATTCAAACATCATCAATCCTATGGTTTTGATGCATTTATTTTAAATGATACCATCGGTATTGTAAGCAAGGAGGCGATACAGCCATTAGGACAGCTCATAGTGACAGGTGTGGAAGCGTTATCTTTGACCAAAATTCGTCTAAAACTGAACAAAACATTACCCCTGAATACAAAAATAGGAGATGCTGTTGAAAATCTGACCTGGACTCCAGAAGTTGAGATCCGTGATAGTCGTTTCGAAAGAACAAATGCTCGAGGCATATTGGTGACAACGCCGCGTAGAGTACAAATTGAAGGTAATACATTTTACCGAACAGGTATGCACGGTATTTTGATTGCGGGAGATGTGAACAGCTGGTTTGAGTCGGGGGCAGTAAGAGATGTTACCATTAAAAATAATTCATTTATAGAATGTGGCTATAACCTACCAGGAAATAATTATGCAATAGCTATTCTTCCAGAAAATAGAGCGCAGATCAAAGGACATTTTGTGCATCATAATATTAAAATTGTCAATAATGATTTTACATTGTACTCGCCACATCTCTTAACCGCCAGAAGTGTCACTGGATTGACTTTTGAGAGCAACCATATAACGAAGAGTACGTTCGATTTTCCATTTACAAATGATTTAGACATGCGGGCTCCAGCTGTCGTATTGGATAACTGCCAAGAAGTGCTAATCAAAAAAAATACAGCAACAGATGAGGAACTGTCACTAGGTATCCATAATATGCGTAAAAGTGATGTGAAAACAGACCTTAAAATTTATTAATTAGCCATGGAACTCAGATTGTTTTAAACATTTGAATGCAGTTCAAGCAGCGGGATAAGAATCGGCACATTCTGATTGGTTATCATAAAGATATTTTAGTTGTATAGACAATAATTTTATTGAAAAATACCTGACTTTTCTCCGAATTGGCTTCGATTTTACTTTGGAACTGCATTGAGATTAGCTCGTAATTCCTTCGAATGGTCTTCGGCTGTTGTTCGGCAAGTTGTCGAAGCCGACCCGAAGCCGACCCGAAGCGGAGTCGAACAGCACTCGAACGAGTCTCGAACAAGTCTCGAACAGCACTCGAAGAACAGTCGAACAGTACCCGAAGAATCTTGAAAATATAACTAGAAAATTCAAATAAGTACTTTTAAGGCTTTGAAATTATCAAAATGAGTACATGGCTATTTTTGTGATAACAATCTGTTGGGAAGCCGGAAAAGGGGCTTAAACAACAAGTGAATACTAATTGATGATTATTGAAGTAAAGTTTAAAATTATGAAGTTTCAAATTTATAAATGACGGCAATTAAAAGCAAATGAGAGGATTGTCAATATTGTGAAATATTGTTGATGCAACTATTGTATTTTGTAAACACCATTTCAAGGTTTATATGTTTTGCTGTAATGCTATCAGGTATTATTATAGCAATAGCTGTAAAGCATGGTTTGAGTTTGCCAAATCCAAATATAGTATTTATCCGTGATTTTATTAATCGTAGCTCTTGTCGTTACAGGCATAATACAGTCTGGGTTTATCAATTCCATACACACCTAAACAAAATGCATGGTTGAATAGCGTATAAAAATACGATAGGATTATTAATAAAAAAGAGAGCGGGCTGAAATATGTTCGGCCCGCTCTCTTTTTTTATAAATGTTATCTTACTTAAGACTATCGACCTGTGTCGTATCTAATGCTTCAGCAATCCTTTTATAAGTGCCTGCTAGCGATCCGCCACCCGAGCAGTAATAATTTAGAATTCCTTCATCTTCAGATTTTTCTGGTGCTATCGTTAAAGAAGTACCATCGAAAGTAAATAATACATTTTTTCCTTGAAGTGAAGCCTGATAAACTCCCTCTTTAATTTTGGTTGCATTTTTATCAAGTGTACAAGTCGGTTTTTTCTTGTCAGCTCGAGATCTTACCTGTATCGTGATACTGCTGTCTTGCTCGCTTTTAATCGTGACACCAACCCAGTCAAATCCTTCTGCTCTTTTTTCATATTCAGCAGTAACGTAATTGCCGTCTATTGTCAATGACGGGGCAGTTTCAGTCGTTGCTGCCGGGGCTTGGGTTTTGGATGTTGGTTGGTTACAGCTGTTAAGTGTCAAAAGGAAAAATCCGGACACAATCATGCTTTTTAAAATATACATTTTGAAATAATTTTTATAGTTGCTAAAGTAGAGCAAAAGGCCGACCAAAATGATGTCCAAATAAAAAAAAGGACAAATGCTGATTTTATTATTTCCTATAGCTTTTATTTATGAAGATCGGACAATATAACATCACATTGGGTTAATATTGTTTCATGGAGTTATTTTCTATCTGTCTAACTTTACACTAATAATCAATAATTACCTGTGGAAAATAAATCACATTTAATGCGATCCGCCTTAATCTTGTGCATTTTATTATAATCAAATAGTAATCATAAACAGCAAAAAAAGCAATAAGCTATGAATAATAAAAATAAAATATTGATGATGGTGCTCCTGAGTATTGGTTTTTCCACCTTTGGACAGTCAAAGGTGCAAGTGCCGTCATCATCTACACAGCCTAGCAAATACCAACTGGAGCAAATTAAACGTAAATATGGCATGTTCATTCATTTTGGTATCAATACTTTTCATAATGAGGAATGGACAGACGGATCAAAACCAGCTTCCTCTTACAATCCGACCACAATTGACGCGAAGCAGTGGGTAGCTACAGCCAAAAATTCGGGAATGAAATATATTATTCTAGTTGCAAAACATCATGATGGTTTTTGTCTTTGGGATAGTAAATATACGGAGTATGATGTTGCCAATTCTGGTAATAAAACCAATGTTGTAGAAGCTATAGCTAAGGAATGTGAAAAACAGGGAATACGTTTGGGACTTTATTATTCACTATGGGACCGAAAAGAAAATGGAGAGGTAAAGAATGTTAAAGCCGACTTTGCTTACAATAAATATATGCTGGATCAAATCAATGAGCTACTGGAGTTGGCGCAGAAACATACTAAAGTGGTCGAGTTATGGTTAGATGGAGGTTGGGAAAAAGAAAATTACCGTTGGCCTATTCAGCAACTTTATTCAAATGTAAAAGAGCGTGCGCCGCAATGTCAAGTAGGAGTTAATTGGACCATCGGTTCTCCAAAAAATGTTGACCAGCATCCTGTACTTCCAATTGATCAGGAGGAGTACTTCCCGATCCGTTATTTTCCGAGTGATTTCCGTTTAGGGGATCCCTATCTTCCTAAAGATCCAGATCCAAAATTATTTGTTAACCAAGGGCAGGTTTATTATATGCCGTTCGAAACAACAGTAGTTTTGGGAAAAAGATGGTTCTACCATACGGATGATAATACGCCTCGTCCTGTTGCAGAACTAGCCGATCTATATCATAAAGCAACTGCCCAGGATAATATTTTGATTCTAAACGTAGGTCCAAATCGTGAAGGTCGTGTCAAAGATACTGACGTTGATGTACTGCAAAAACTAAAAGTAAATCTAGGGTTGTAATAGCATATTTTATCTAACCAAAGGAATTGATATCATCAAAGAAGGGACATAGCGACTACTATGGGTCTTCTTTGATGATGTTTTTTTATAGCATCGTATATTACCTAAGGCAGACTTTCCATTTTGAAATTAGAAAATTTACCTATTCCGGAAAACATAAGATTGGCACCTAAGATATTGCCGATTGAGTTTTCATAATGGGTTTGAAATACTTTTTGACCTTCAATATATAGCGTAACCACTTTGTTGATAATGGTGAGCTTAATATGTCCTCCATTAGAAAGATTATGTCCTAAGGCCCGTAAATCTTCAGATTTGCCACTTTTATACTTCTCCGAAAACTTGTATGAGCTCCATGCCGTACATTCCGGTTTCATAAGTGATAATTCGTGCCGGTCTTTTTCTCCATATAACGTAATATCCACCTGAGAACACCTTACTCCGGGTCTTTCTTTAGAAGTTGTAATGAAAGCCTCCAACATCATATTATCGCCAGATATTGCTGTTGGTTGCATGTTTGCATAATGTGTGAAAAAAGTACGTACGGTATCAACTCCAGCGGTTAATATTTGGTGAATACTAAGGTTAGGGGGAATCTGGCGATTAATACTTTTGGGTAATAAAATTGGATAAACACGGGTGGTGTCATATTGGATCTGAGCTGTAGCCTCCCAACCATCAGTAGCTAAAAAAACTCTTGCTGTATCGATTATTCTATTTTTATAATATAGTATAGGAAAATAAACTCCAGGTAATTCGTAGTAATGTGTTAAAGTGCTGTCTGAAAACCTAGACCGGCCCCGTTTTCCATCTTTAAACTCAATTTCGTAGTCTGATAAACGGATATGTTCATCGTCTTTTGGTATAAGTTTAAATATTGCCGAGTGTGGGGTATGGCCCTCCGGATTCAGACATTTCAAATAAACAGCTGTTTTTTTTTCACTTCTTGGCCACCATGTCCAAACAGCAGTAAGCAGTACGAGAGCAATTAAACACGCAAAAATAAAGAGACGATTAACACCTGTTTTTTTTGATGGACTTATTTCATTTGTTTTCGTTTCAGGAGCTATTCTATTATCGGCAACTTCCAAAGGTTCGAAAGTTTCTTTAGCATTTTGGACTTTCTCAAACTCCTGCCAATCCCGGAATCCGACAAATACAGCAAGAGCGTCTCTTGTCGCTTTTTGTGGATAATAACGTTCAGTCGTTTTGAGTTTTCCAAAGATTCTTTTTAACGTGTTTTCACTGATCACTACTTTCGTTTCCCGCCTCAGCTGTGCACTCAATTGAACATAATCACTATTCTTCCATAGTTCACTTTTCGTCTTTCCAAATTTGGAAGCAACCTCTTGACAACAAAGCTCCAACAATCTGAAGTCATTACCAATTTTGTCTTGTCCAAAGTTGTTTTTACTCATGATTAATTTGTTGGTAATAAGGGTGTTAAGTTGTTGTTAATAATGGTTTTTGTTTGTACAGAAATGGCTTCCTTAATCAGGATAATCTTAATTAATTTTGCTCGTAGGATGATCGTTCCATGCGTTATATCCTGATTAGTACAAACCAAATATAAGAATTAAAAACTTTTATTATAAGCCACTTTAATACATGAATCACTCAATGACTGAATTAACGAAAAATCGAATCGTTTCTTGGAAGAATAAGGTAACTTTTGCTTTAATCTTTTCAGGTGCACTGGTTTATCAAAATGCACATGCGCAACAAAAACAAAGCTATAAATCTGTAAGTGGTATTTATCCACATTTGGCGATGTATAACGAAGAAGGGGAGGCTGGTACTGGAGCTGTTATGCCATGGGCTGGTAAGCTTTGGGCGATTACTTATGGGCCTCATTTACCGCACGGATCTTCAGATAAATTGTATGAAATTGATGCCAACCTCAATCAGAATGTTCGTAAAGAAAGCATTGGCGGTACTCCTGCCAATCGCATGATCCATAAAGAAAGCAAGCAACTTTTTATGGGCCCCTATGCCATCAGCGGAACAGGTGAAGTACGGGTTATCCCAAATAAAGAAATGCCCGGCCGGCTTACAGGAAATGCACGTCATTTGACAGATCCTGCCAATAAGATCTTCTACGGTACAATGGAGGAAGGATTTTACGAGGTTGATGTACATACTTTGGGCGTTAAGTGGATTTATTCCGATACAAATCTAAAACCCTCTGACAGACGCAATGTCCCAACGGCAAACTTACCCGGTTATCACGGAAAAGGATTGTTTTCTGGGCAAGGCGTATTGGTTTATAGTAATAATGGCGAATATGGAGATAAGGCGCTTACGCAATTTGATACACCTTCTGGAAGTTTATCTGAATGGGATGGGACGAATTGGAAAATAATCCGCCGAAATCAATTCGTTGAAGTGACAGGTCCTGGAGGTGTGGAAGGTAATGCAAATCCACAGACAGATCCTGTGTGGGCAACAGGTTGGGATCATAAGTCCATATTACTGGGTGTACGTGGAGAAGGGAAATGGATCTTCTTTAGATTACCAAAAGCAAGCCGTAGTTACGATGGTGCTCATGGTTGGAATACCGAGTGGCCTCGTATTCGTAATGTGGGAAAAGAAGGACAGAACGACTATATCATGACCATGCACGGTATGTTCTGGTCATTCCCGGGGACATTTACTAATAACACGACAGCAGGAATACGTCCCAAGTCAGCTTATCTAAAAGTAATTGGTGATTTCACAAGATGGAATGATAAACTTGTCTTTGGTACCGACGATTCTGCGCAAAAGGAATTTTTAAATAAAAGAAAAGCAAAAGGAAACTTGGAAGGACCTGGGCAGTCACATTCCAATCTTTGGTTTACCGATCGCAGTACGATTGATCATTTAGGACCAAAAGCCTCAGAAGGTTCAGTATGGCAACAGGACGATGTAAAAGCTGGCGTGTATTCCGATCCGATGTTGTTCGCAGGCTGGAACAATCGTTCATCATGGATGCACAACCACAGTGAGAAAGCCATTGTATTGACGGCAGAGGTCGATCTGAAAGGGGATGGTAAATGGTCTAAAATAGGAGAGTACCCTTTAATGGCAGGTGAAACGCTGCATAAATCTTTCTCCTCAAAAGAGCAGGGCGAGTGGATTCGTCTCAAATCAGACAAAGATGCTCAGTTAAGTGTGCATTTTACCTATCACGATGCAGATAAGCGTGAAACAAAAGCGGATAAAATATTTACAGGTATATCTACAGATGGAGAGTTTTCCGGTGGTCTTTTGTACAGTTTGGGGCAAAATCGCAGAAGTTTAGGCTTATTAGCATACGATTATAATCATAAGGGACAGAAGGAGAAAGTCGGCTATTATGAAATGGATGATAAATTCAATTTAGTTCCAAAATCGGATTCAAAAACAGAACAGTTAATGGAGACAAAGTACAGCATTCCACAGCAGGTCGTTCATATTGAATCTTCATCGGCTTTGATTGTCGATGACAATGGGCGTCGTTGGAGATTGCCTTTAGGAGACGACTCTTATACGTCATTGACCAATGAAGCAGCTTTGCGTATCTGTAGAGAAGTTGCAACCGAGCGCGATTTGTTTAATCTGCACGGTACATTTTATGAACTTCCTGCTGAAAATGCAGATGGATATGCAAAAATACGTCCTGTATCATCACACAATCTGAAAATAAATGATTACGCTTCTTATCGCGGTATGCTGATCATGACGGGGCTAGATCTGGAAAAAGCAAAATCCAATTCAGAGCACATCTTTGTTTCAACTGATAAAAAAGCTGCGGTATGGGCAGGTGCCATTGATGATCTTTGGAAGTTGGGTAAACCAACTGGGCATGGCGGTCCTTGGTACAAAACTGCCGTTCAAAAAGGAACTTCTTCAGATCCTTACCTGATTGGTTTTTACGATAAGAAATCATTAATATTATCCCATAATGAAAAGGGAACCGTAAACATAACGTTGGAGGTTGATCCTGGCGGAGATGGTAATTGGATGGCTTATAAAACACTATCGGTGAAAAATGGGCAGACACTCAAATTTGATTTTCCGAAGGACTTCCAAGCAAGATGGATCCGTTTTGTAAGTGATCAGAATTGCGAAGCGACAGCTTGGTTAGATTATAAATAATATGCATAATTCTATTTTCAGTTATAGGACGAGTATCATCCTGTAACTGAAAATATGGATTAAAACAAAATTTATTAACATCCGGAACATATTAAATTATTTAATGGCTTAAGTTCACACAAATCTATTTATATAAGACTATTACTATTTGCAAGGGCTTACGTATTTTATGGTCTTTTTATAACATAAAAGGTTTTATGACCTAAAAAAGAAAATAATACACCGACAACAGATTTTGCTGACGGACAAGATTATTTTGTGTTCAATAAAAACTTTATTTTAGTGACTTCTTAGAAATAATATATTCTTGGATATTAATTATTCTTCCGGATTGTCCGAAACTTTTTCATATTCTAATGTTCCGGTTTTGTCACTGCTGATAATTCTTTTTTTAGCATCGAATTGATCTACTTTGAAAGTTATAGAAATGATGCTGATTTTAATTGTAAGTGATTTATTGTCATCAGAAAGTTTCCATTTTCCTTTACGGGAATTTTCTCCGCTAACTCCTTTAAATGTTCCCCCTTCCATAAATATTTGGTAGGTTTCTTTTGGATTTGTCACGACACCATTTTTAGTCTCTTTGACGAGTTTCCATTTTCCGATGAGCTCTTTTGAGGTTTGACTGTAGCTTAATAAGCCAGTCAAACATAGGATAAGTGTAAATAAAGTTTTCATAGACTGCATAAATTGTATAGGCAATTTAAGATTTTTACTTTAATTTTTTTATAAGAATCTTAATATTTTTGCATTAGCAATCGTTTAGTTTTTTTTTGGTAACAGGAAGATTCACAGTGTTTTTTAGTTGTGAAATGAAAAATTGAAACTGCAGTTTATTTTACCTTAAGTGCAGCTCATGGACAAGAAACATTTCAAAGTTAATGTTAGAGTCTTTTAAACATCAGCTTATGTCAGCTCTGTGTTTGCTTTTGAGCTTAAAACCATTTATTTGTCCAAGATTAGGTAACTTGCAAGGAAATTTTAAGAAAGAAAATAGTGACGCATCAGGAACGGACAAGTAAAATTAGAAAAGAGATAATAGAATCTTACAAAGCATTAAAATGTAAATACCCTTTGCTAAAATATCAAAATGCAATCGGACTCAGTATTTTTTTGCTCTGTGTGGGCTTGAGTCTACTCATGGGATATCTGTGGTATATTGATGTTGTTCCAGCATGGATTTTAATCGTTGTAAATGCATTTTTATTTGGAGTCTTGCATGAATTGGAACATGATTTAATTCATTATATGTATTTTAAAGGTAATAAAGCCATTCATAATCTGATGTTATTTTCTGTATGGATTTTACGACCCCTTACTTTAAATCCTTGGTTTAGGCGTACCTTGCATCTACATCACCATCGTTTTTCGGGAACCTTACACGATGTCGAAGAAAGAGGTGTCACTAATGGTGAAAAATGGACGTTGAGACGCCTATTATTTACCCCCGATTTGGTTTTAGGAAATTTACTTCGCGTAAGAGGATTGTTTTCCGATATCAAACGTGAAGTAGACAATGGAAATTTGAAATTTGAAACTGCTCATAAACTTAAACTGTGCGGTGTCTTTGGATTAATTCCACTGACCATCGTTTCACATATCCTCTTATATTTTTTTGGTGCAGATTTATTACTTGACTTTTTAAATCGAAAATTTGATATTGGCTTTGTTTTCCCAATAGTGATTAAATCAATATTAAGTTGGTGCAATCCTATCATCTATATTATTCTATTACCAAATTTATTACGTCAGTTCTGTCTCCATTTTATCACTTCAAATTTACATTATTTTGGAGATGTAGAGAAAGGAAACGTAATCGAACAGACCCAGATATTAACCGTTTGGTGGACTTATCCATTTCAGATTTTCTGTTTCTTTTTTGGATGGACACATGGTATTCATCATTTTGTCGTTAATGAATCTTTCTATGTAAGGCATATCGCCCGTAAAAAAGCACATGAAATTATGAAAGCACATGGTGTCCGTTTTAATGATATGGGAACATTTAGAAGAGCAAACCGTTTTAATGAAATAAGTTAGCTTTTATAAGTCTATGAATTGCGAATGAAATTGATTGATGGCGCTTGGATGTAGGTCTTATTACTATCTTCCTGTGCCATTATCTTCCTTGAAGCAAACCACTCGTTGTCGCTTTCTCTTTCGCTTCTTTTAACTTTTCTTTTTCATTTTTATAGTTGACTTTTAACTTCTCGAGACGTATTTTCTTTTCGCTTTTACTTAATGAATGATCATCCTCAATGGATTTTTTGTCGGCATCATAACGGTCTTCCAGCTTTTTTAATGCCTGATCTGCCTCATCTGTCACATTATCCTTAATGGAGGCTCGTTCATCACCATATTTTTCCAACCAGGTTTTTTGTTGTTCTGCAGTTAATACTTTAAAAATTTCTTTCTTATGTTGTAATGCAAGCTCACGTTTCTTTTGTCCCTTTTGATAGCCAGATAAAGATGAATTGCGACCTATTGCTTCAAACTTAGACGCTGTACTTTTATTTATCGCATTAATTTTTTCTTCCTGTTGAGGAGTTAGTCCGAGCTCTTGATCATGTTCCAGACTATCGGTGTATATAGCCGTACTTTCCTTTTTTGCTCCATTTTGTTGTGCGCATGCACTAAAACTGAGTGTAAAAAGAGAGATACCTGTTAATAGAATAAGTTTCATCATATTAATTTGTTGAATTTAAGTACATTGAAAATCGTGCCAAACATCCCTAATTTAATCTTCAGTTAATACAGTTTTCAGTGATGGCGCATAGCATGCAAACAAATGCTATAGGGGGGGCAAAAGTGGAATCAGTAAATTTTACAAATCAAACACAAAATACCGTAAAATAGCAAGCTCAACTTTTGCTCATCTTTGTATTGTCCTTTCGATAGTAGATATTTAAGTAGGACGGAAAACAAAAAGGTAGATTTCAAGATTTAATCTACAAACACTATGCATATATGAAAAATTTTAAAATTATATTTTTAGGGTTGACGGCCATGACAACAGTCGCAGCTTGTAACAATCCCGGAAATAGTAAAACAGAAACCATGACAGCACAACAAGACTCAACTCACAATCACGAACATACTTATGCCTGTACTATGCACCCTGAAGTAACAGGACATAAAGGTGAAAAATGTACCAAATGCGGTATGGAATTACAGCCTATTCATAAGGAGGATGCGGCTAAGTTAGCGGTCAGCATTTTAGCTTCACCGCAGCCCATAGAAGCTGGAAAACCAACAGCACTTTCGATCTCAATAAAGGAGAATGAGAAAAATGTAGGATTAGAGGAAGTTCATGAAATGAAAATGCACCTCTTGGTAGTAAGTGAAGATTTATCCTGGTTTGATCATATTCATCCCGTAGAACAGCAGGATGGTAGTTATACTGTGAAAGAAACATTTCCTGCTGCAGGCAACTACCTGCTGTTTACAGATTATAAACCTAAGGGATTGGCTGGAGAAGTTGCGATGAAGAAACTAGAAGTAACAGGTACCGCGGGTGCCAGCACTTTTGAATTGAATCCAAAAGCAATAGCAACAACAGCAGGATATACGGTAACTTTAATTAACGCTTCTGATTTAAAAACAAATCAAACACAAGATCTGCAATTCTCAGTAGAAAAGAATGGCAAGAAATTAAAGGAAAGTGATTTTCAAAATTATTTGGGAGCAACGGCTCATATTGTTATGATCGGAGCAAAAGATAAAGATTTTCTTCATATTCATCCGGTATCAGACAAGCGCTTTCCGATATATGCGCAAACCAATATTAAAAAAGCGGGATTGTACCGGATGTGGGCACAGTTTAAAATTGAAGGACAAGTGCACACAGCAGATTTTACTGTCGACGTAGCCCAGGGAGAGAAAGGTAATGAGGAAGGAAAAAACCATGGACATCAACATTAAATGAGCATAAATAATTAATGTAAGAACGCCTAACTTATTAATTAAAGTTAGGCGTTCCTGTATTAATTTTCATTCTGTGAATAATTATCTGGATTGAAATCTACAGTACAATAATATTTCCGAAAACAAAAGAGATAATAATTTGTACGCTATTTTATGATGACAGTTTATGCAATAATATTTTTATTTTTTTTATTTGATTTAGCTTCCAGATAGGGATTGTGATAACGTTTGTAAAACAATTTCTTGTCATCTCTATAGCTGGAGATAGCTCCCATTTTATGCAATAGTTTGATATAGTACCATGCGAGATCTACCTGATGAGGTTGGAAACCACTGCGTGCACTCTTAGGAAATAAATGGTGATTGTTATGCCATTATTCCATTGCAATTTTAGCCCAAAGTTGAATGATAGACTTATTATTCATATTAATAACTGTTCTTTCTCTTATGATAGGCAATGACCCGGAATATGATGGCAGATTTATTTATAGTTTATAAATACTAAATAATTTTGCTTTCCATAATTTTTATTAAATTAGTTCCGAAAACCTAAATCGTATCAATCATTCATGTAATAAGCGGTTAAAAAATCTTGTGATGAGAGGATCAAAAAGGAAAGAGCAATCTTCTTTTACCTTAAAAATACTGTCTGGTGGTTTACTACCTGTACAACATCAGAATATCCAGATAGATATATAAAATGTAGCTATAAAAAAAGTAATGAGTTGGCATTTGGAAGTTTTTTTTTAAGAAGGCCCAATATACTGTTTTTCACTAATTGAAAAACTAATACTGTTTTTAACTGCTGAATTTTGAAAACTGTGATCAGATATAAAAAACAATTTAATAAATTTTTCATCTTATGAATTATGTTCTAACGTATTTTCCTCGAATATTGGTAATACTGCTAATTAGTGTCGTTTGGAAGGGGGGTACCGCTAATGCTCAGTCTGTTGTGACTAAAAAAATCTATATTGCCAAGTCGGGTAAAGACAGCAATCCAGGGACTGTAGATAAGCCTTATGCAAGTCCTTCTGCGGCGATAGAAAGTGTTGGTAAATTAAAAAAAACTGGTTATAAAGGAGCAGTTGAAATTTTGATTAGGAAAGGCAAATACAATATAAATAAACCGCTTCTAGTTGGAGCTGAATTGTCTGGTACTGCAGCCGCGCCTTTTACGATTAAAGCATTTGATGGCGAGCCTGTTACCTGGAGCGGGGCTGTGCCACTTAAGCTATCCTGGACAAAAGGTGCTAACGGCATTTGGCAAACTCAGGTACCAAAAGGAATGAATTTCCAAAGCCTATTTGCAGATGAAAAGCATTTAATTCGTGCAAGATATCCAAATTATGATCCAGCAATACTTCCATTCAATGGGTATGCCGCTGATGCCATTAGTCCAGAACGTGTCAAGAGCTGGAAAAATCCTGTAGGTGCCTATGTACATGCGTTGCATATTGGCCGATGGGGTGGGTTTCATTACCGTGTTGTAGGTAAGGATGCTGAAGGGAAACTGAAACTGGAAGGGGGCGAGCAGAATAATAGACCTAGCGCTATGCACGATACCTATCGTTTTGTCGAGAATGTTTTTGAGGAGTTAGATGCAGTTAATGAGTGGTATCTGGATGAAGGTGCCGGTACATTATATTATTATCCTGCCTCAGGAGTAAATCCTAATAACCTGCAATTTGAGGCACCGCAGTTGGAGAATATCTTAACCATTCAGGGTAGTTTATCGCAACACGTGCATGATATACATGTAGCAGGTATTCGTTTTGTCTACACGGCGCCTACTTTTATGAAGACTGCCGAGCCTTTACTGAGAAGTGACTGGACTATTTATCGGCAGGGAGCGGTTAAAATTGAAGGTGCTGAGCGCTGTGAGATCAAGGGATCGGAATTTGTTGACTTAGGTGGTAATGCCATCTTTGTCAGTAATTACAATCGGGATGTGAAAATTTCAAATAACTTGATTGAACGTATAGGCGCTGGCGCAATCAATTTTGTGGGAAATCCTGATGCGGTGCGATCGCCGTCTTTTCGTTATGAAAATTTTGTAACGGCAAATGAAATGGATACGATTCCAGGTCCTAAATCGGAGGATTATCCAATGAATTGTGAGGCTAGTGACAACTTGATTCGTAAAATAGGAACGATCGAAAAACAGGTTGCTGGAGTTCAGATCGCAATGGCCTCGTCTATCAAAGTATTGCACAATACCATATATGAAGTTCCTAGGTCGGGAATAAATGTAGGAGATGGAACATGGGGTGGCCATGAAATTGCTTACAATGATGTATTTTATACCGTACTTGAAACCAGTGATCATGGTGCATTTAATTCTTGGGGAAGAGACCGGTTTTGGCACCCTGACCGCCAAGAGATGGATCGACTAGTAGCGTTACATCCTAATTGGGTAACGTTAGATGCGGTGAAGACGACAATTTTACATGACAACAGATTTCAGTGCGATCATGGTTGGGATATTGATCTGGATGATGGTTCGACGAATTACAAGATCTATAATAATATTTGTTTGAGCGGTGGCCTCAAACTTAGAGAAGGATTTTATCGAAAAGTATATAACAATGTCATGATCAACAATGGTTTTCATCCGCATGTCTGGTTTAAAAATAGCCATGATGTATTCAGAAATAACGTGGTTATGAGGGCTCATCAGGATATCCAGGTTAAATTTTGGGGAGATACGGTTGATAATAATTATTACACAAGCAACCAGGCATTGTTAAACGATCAATCAAAAGGAATAGAAAGCAATGCAAAGGTAATCTTAGCTAAATTTAAAGATGCTACCATTGGTGACTTTAGTCTGGATGTTGCTAAACTTGATGGCTTTGAAAATTTTGACATGCTACATATGGGAGTTCGTAATCCTAGACTTAAAGCATTAGCCGAAGGGCCCCAAATCCCTAAGGTAACAGAAACGATAGCAGATGCTAAGAAAGATATTTATATGTGGAAAGGAGCAACGCTCAAATCTATTGAAAGCTTAGGTGAGCAATCTGCAGCTGGCCTAGCGTCCATAGCTGGTGTATTGGTACTCAAGGTAGATGAAGGTAGTGCAACATATAAAAACGGATTGCGAATAGGGGATGTGATTATAGCGTGTCAAGATGAAAAGGTAGATCATCTAGCCGACCTACAACGAATTTTAAAACACGATGAAGCTAAAGATTCTTTTTCTTTGAGTGTTCATAGGAACCAAAATAAACAAATTATTGTGATCAAATAGTTGATTATTAAAAGCTTATTGTTGCTGTTTCTGCTGAAAGTAAACCACTTGCGAGTGATTATTTTTTATGATATAGATTAGTTCTTCATACAGATAAAGAAAATATTTAGTTCTACAATAAATGCCTCTCAGATAATTTTTGAGAGGCATTTTTTATGTTAAGAAATTTATAATCCTTACTAAGTTTAAGTTTTTTTTAAAGATGTTAATAATGCATGCAAATCGGGTAATATAACGTGTATTTGGGATAGATTAGTTTAATAATTTTAGAGTAACAAACCAGTTACAAATTAAACCAATTATCTATGTACTTATTTAAACCTATAATGCCTGGTGCATATCGCATGCGGGTATTTCTAAAAAAAACAACGATACCTTTTGTAGCGCCGTTGTTTTTAAGCACGCTTTACCTTCCGATACAAGCTGCAAATACAGTTGTTTTTCAACAGCAGGTTTCCATCAGTGGAACTGTAAAAGATGCGCGGGGTACAGTTCTTCCTGGTGTCACTGTTCAGGTTAAGAGAACAAATCAAACGGTTAAAACCGATGAACAAGGGCGCTTTACTATCAATGCTACCGCAAAAGATGTTTTGCATATCACCTCTGTTGGCTATACGCCGCAAGATGTTGTAGTCGGGGATGCAAAAACGTACAGTATCACTTTACAGGATGAAACTGAGCAGATTGACGAAGTGGTAGTTGTAGGATACGGTACCCAGAAAAAGGTCAATTTATCTGGATCCGTAGCTAGTGTTTCAGGTAAGACCATCACTGAGCGTCCGGTTCCTAATGTGCAAAATCTATTACAGGGCCGCATCGCCGGTCTTGAGGTGGTACAGCCAACCGGTGAGCCAGGCCGGGACAATGGCAGCATGCGGATAAGGGGTCTTGGGTCTAGTGGTGCATCCTCCGATCCGCTCGTACTCATTGATGGAGTTATTGGCTCGATGTCCAACTTATCCCCGCAGGATATTGAAAATGTTACTGTTCTTAAAGATGCTGCTTCGGCTTCCATCTATGGCGCACGATCAGCAAATGGCGTTATTTTGGTAACCACGAAAAAGGGTAAGGTTGGGACCAGTAATATTGAATATACCGGAAACTGGGGAACCAGTGAAGCGACCAAATATCCAGATCTGATTACCAATTCGGTGACTTATATGGAAATGTACAATTCGGCTAGAGCACGAAGTGGACAACCGGCCATGTATACACAGGCGCAGATCGACAGTTACAAAAACAATCCTAACAGTGCTGAATACCCGAATTTTAACTGGTTGGATCATGTTTTGGGAAAAGGCCCTATTCAAAATCACAACCTTAGCGCTAACGGTGGAAGTGAGAAGAGTACGCATAATATTTCTTTCAATTATCTAGATCAGAATAGTATTACTAAAGGCTATCTCTATAAAAGATATAATGGTTTAACAGATTATACCACACAGGTGCATAAAAGAGTTAAAGTGGGTACTAATGTCAACTTTTCCTATCAGGATTTTAAGGCGCCTTGGTTGACCAACGATGACCTCTTGTTATTGGCCTACGCGGCTGCACCGACGTTCTCGCCTTGGTTACCAGATGGTAGCGGTAGATCGGCTGGTCGCGATTATATGAGTACAGGAGGAACTAACCGTACGCCTGAGGAAGTGTATAATACCGGTGCGCAGCTGACCAAAAATTACAATGTCAATGCGCAGGCGTTTGTGGACGTCGACCTTATGACAGGATTGAAATGGTCTTCAAAGGCAGCGTTTACATTTTTTAATCAGGAATATAAACAGCGCCAGTTTGGTAGTCCGGCATATGCTTTCCATCCTAATGATAAAGGCGAATATGAGCAGTCAGGGAATGGAAATCCGGGTTTTGTAGGACTGAGGCAATCATCTGGTCGAAATATTACCAAAACATTCTATTCGACGCTAAACTATGTAAAGACCCTAGCTGAAGATCATAATATCAGTGTTTTGGGAGGCTATGAACAACAGGATAACAGAAGTACTTCCCTAGGAGGTGGCCGTTATAACTTTCCAAATAATACCATTATGGAATTGGATGGAAGTTCTCCTAAAGATCAGACGTTGAATGGTAGTTCGTTTGAATGGGCGCTCAAGTCTTTCTTTGGAAGAGTCAACTACGACTATAAGGGGAAATATTTTGTCGAAGGGAATATTCGTCACGACGGCACATCGCGTGTTGATCCCAAATATAGATGGGGAACATTTGGCGGTGCATCTGCCGCTTGGCGCATTTCAGAAGAAGATTTTATCAAAAATAATGCAACTTGGCTGGATAATCTGAAACTGCGTGCCTCTTACGGTGCGTTAGGAAATCAGGAAATCTCGAATTATCCATATCAGGATATTCTTGATGGTACCACTTACACATTTACGGGTTTGGAAGCAGGTGTCATGAAGACGCGATTGGTAGAGAAAAACTTACGCTGGGAGAAAACAGCGATCACCGATTTTGGTTTGGATGTCGATATTTATAAAGGACTTTTGGGTGCAACCATTGACTGGTATAATAAAAATACGACAGATATTTTAGAAACAAGAACGGATGTTCCGGCAAGCATTGGTTTAAGCGCACCAGTTGTCAATGCTGGTTCAATGGTCAACAAGGGAATTGAATTTGAACTGAGACATCAGAATCGAATTGGCGAATTTAATTATGGAGCTAACGTAATCTTTAATAGATACCGTAATAAGGTAACTAGTAGATTGGCCGAAACTTTAGGAACGATTGAAGTTGGTCAACCTTATAATAATTATTTCTTATACGATTGGATCGGCATCTTTCAGAGTCAGGCTGATATCGACAATTCACCTAAACAGCCAAATTCTGGTGCAGTTAAACCAGGTGACCTGAAGATGCGAGATGTGGATGGAAATGGCAGTATCGGTCCGGAAGATCGTATAAGGATTAGTCGATTTCCGGATTACAGTTATTCTTTCAATGTTTATGCAGGTTGGAAAGGATTTAACCTAAGTGCATTCTTCCAGGGGGTACAAGGGCAAAAAGTACAAGTCAGTCAGTGGGGTTATGATCCTTTTATGCAGGGGTCAGCACCACCGACGAGATTTTTGGATGCATGGTCACCGACCAATCCGAGCAATACTGTTCCGGCAGTATACTTGTCAGGTTATGCAGGTGTATCGGGATACCCGTCAACCTACTTCTTGCAAGATGCATCTTACTTACGGTTGAAAAATTTATACCTGTCTTATACTTTTCCTGAGTCCATTACTAAAAGTATAGCGGCTAAAGGTATCACGGTGTATGTGTCTGGAGATAATCTGATCACCTGGACCAAATACGAAGGCAATGATCCCGAAAGATCAGGTTCTGGAAGATTCGCACAATTTCCGCAGCTTAAAATGTATACCGCAGGGATCAAAATTAAGTACTAACCCAGTCTTTTGAAATAATGAAAAAATGGATAATAATATAAAAATAGCAACGATGAAAGCAAAACATACCAGCATATCTTTGATCGCAGTTTTCGTGATCGGTATGCTCATCTCTTGCAATAAAGACTTTCTGGATAAAAATCCGACTGCAGCCATTGCTGGGGAAACTTTTTGGACAACTGATGCAGATGCAAAGTTGGCTTTAGCAGGTGTATACAGACGTTTACAGTCTGGTTTTTATGGGCAGGGAAAATTATGGTTGGATACTTACTCGGACAATGCACTGGATCGACATAGTTTTTATGGTTTTGGCGATCTTACACAGGGCATCGTTAACTCAACGAATGTCACCGGCACATTTTATAATACCCCTTACTCAGGGATCTCGGGATGTAATTATTTTTTAGAAAATATTGACAAAGCACCAAGCACAGATGCTCAAAAAGCAGTGTATAAGGCTGAGGTTAGGTTTATCAGGGCTATGTTTTACTTCGACTTGGTACAAGCTTTTGGTGGGGTGATCCTATATGAGACAGAGCCAAAGACTGTGGATGAAGGTAAGATTGCGAAGAGTTCGAAAGAAGATGTATTAAAATTTATTCACAGTGAACTGGATTATGCAATATCTAACCTTCCTGATCTCGCTTATACTACTGGTCATGCCGTAAAAGGAAGTGCACAGGCCTTAAAAACCCGCGTGTATCTTTATCAGCAAAATTGGCCTTTGGCAGCAAGTACAGCAAATGATATCATTACGGGAGGTAAATTTCAGATCTATCAAGGTGGATATCAGAATCTCTTTTTCACACCTACGCAACAAAATAATCCAGAAATTATATTTTCAACAAAATACTCCGCTCCCAATAATCCACAGGGAGGTGAAGGATTGTTGGTTGAAGTCGCTTGGTACGGAAGTATCGCACCTTATCAAAATCTGGTTGATGCTTATGAAATGGCTAATGGTAAAATGATCAATGAACCGGGCTCAGGTTATATCGCAACAGATCCCTACAGCAATCGAGATCCTCGTTTAAAATATACGATCAAAGTGCCGACTGAAGAATATATCAATCCGGACGGATCGGTGTTTGAAGAGTCAGATCCTTTGTTAACCACTTATGTACAAAAAAAATATGTAGACCTGTCTATGCTACCGTTCAACAGAACGAAAACACCGCTGACGGATCAGAACATCATCCATACCCGTTATGCCGATGTTTTACTGATGTATGCCGAGGCTAAAAATGAAGTGAGCGGTCCTGACCAAAGTATCTACAAAGCTTTGAATGAAATCCGGGAAAGAAAAAGTGTCGGTATGCCGAAGGTAAATGAGGGTATGTACAATACGAAAGACAAGTTACGTGATTTTATCTTGCATGAGAGACGGATCGAATTGGCCTTGGAAGGGCACCGTTATTACGATCTTAAACGTCGTAATCAAATGGAAAATGTACTTTCTAAAATTAAAAATCCGGGCGGGGTACAATTGAAATTCGGTGAGAAGAATAATGTTTTACCTTTTGCGCAGGATGAATTGGATAAAAATAAACAACTGAAACAAAATGATGATTACACGCCGTAATCCCTAAACCCTCATGTTCAATATGACCATGAAAAGCCCTCTGATACTTGTATCAGAGGGCTTATTAATGTTACAAGTTATGGCCCCTGACAGATGAGGACATATATTTACCACGATATTCCCGAGGTGTTAATCCTTTGAATTTTTTGAAAAACTTGTTGAAATTTGAAAGACTGTTAAAGCCACAGTCATATGCCAGATTATTTACCCGGTAATCTTCCTGTGTCAGTAGTTTGCAAGCATGTCCGACACGTACTTCATTGACAAATTCTACAAAGGTTTTTTGCGTTCTACTTTTGAAGTAACGGCAGAAAGATTGTTTGTTCATATAGATCATCTCCGATACGTCTTCTAGATGGATCTCTTTCGCAAAATTATTAAAAATATGTTTTAAAATAATGTCCATGCGATCGTTGTCTTTTAGCTGATAGGTATTGGTATAACCTGCTCCGGTCAGTAAGTCGTATTCTTTAGTCTCACTTAGTATTTGCAATATTTTAGTTAATAGATTCAAACGGGCGAGCACCTCAACTTCATCTGCTAATTGGATCAATAGGGTTTTTATCTGCAATTTGGTTTTACCTCTAAAACGCATGCATCGTTTACTCAGCTGAAAAAAGTCAGCAAGTGTTTTGACGTTTCCGAATTGGGAAATAATCTTAAGAATCTTATCCGGATGAAAAAATAGGGTCACTGACTTAGCTTGATTTTCATTCTCAGAAGCGATGAAGTATTCTTTCCTATTGTGCCAGACATGGGGAATGTTAGAGCCTACCAAAATGAGATCATCTTGGCTAAAACTTTCAATGCTGTCACCGATCATTCTGGTGCCCTCACTTTTGACGACATAATTTATCTGACATTCTTCATGAAAATGAAATAGCGTTGAGAAATAAGGAGAATTGACGATTTTTGTGTCAAACACATCATTTTCTTTACCTTCTAATATTTTAGCTGGAACTGGTTTCATAATATCTAGCTACCTTTAATATGATCCCGAAGCAATGCTCTATTGCTGTTATATTAAAGTTTGGTTTTTTAATTATGCTAATATAGCGTATAAATTGGTGAATTGCCAATTGGTTTTTAATTTTTTAAGCCTTTAACTTCGTATTACTATAAACCAGTAATAAATTGTAGTTAGAACGGTATGTTGACGAATAAAAGCGCTACTTTCTTTAACCTGATAAAACCAAAATATAATGAAAAAAGTATTGTTGATAACTTTGATGATGGCGCTTTTCGGTGCATTGTTTGCGCAAAAAGTCTCAAAAGGTCTACCTTCAGATAAAGGTGAATCTACTAAGTTGCCTTATACTAAGATGGCTTTGACTGCCAAATTAATGGGTACAGCTGTTTCCGATCCTAAATGGTTTAACTGGTGCATAAGTCCCATTATGGGGAAAGATGGAAAGGTCCATATTTTTGAAGCAAGATGGCCAGCAGAACAGGGAGATGAGGGTTGGAAAGGAAGAGATGCCGAGATTGCTCATTTTGTAGGAGAGCGTCCTGAGGGACCGTTTACTTATGTCAACACAGTTTTGAAAACCTCTGATTTTCCAAATCCAGCTAAAATGTGGGCGCCGCATAATCCTAGGGTAAGCTATGTTGACGGAAAATATATTCTGTTATACATCTATCAGACCAAAGAAAATGACCACATTATGCACACGGGTATGATGATCGCTGATGATCTTAATGGTCCGTGGAAATTTGCGGGTAAGCATGATGGTATGATGGTTAAAAATTCTACAGACCCGAAACACTGGACTTATGAAGGAGTAACAGGTACGGAGAATCCTACTTTTATGAAAATTGGAAAAAAGTACTACATCTATTTTAAATCGGGAACGCCCACACAAAGAAAAGCTAGATATGGTTACGCCGTTGCAGATCAGTTGGAAGGTCCATATACTATGAGTGAACAGCCGATAACGGATAATATCGATTACATTGAAGATGCTGTAGCTTTCCATGCTGATGGAAATTATTATTTATTGACTACAGATAATTATGGAACGAATACCGGTGTGTTTGGAGATCTTATTTTATGGAAATCTAAAACAGGACTATCTTTTAAATTGGCCGATGCAAAAATAGGAATGGGTACAATATTGGATTATTGGGGAACGCCAGCTGACCATAAAAAATTATTGAGTACTCCGGGGCATTACGAACACAGTAGCAGCGGCAAATTGGAACGTCCAGCGGTTTTACTCATCGATGGTAAACCAGCCTATTTCTACAGTACAGCAGGTTTAAATATTAGTGGTGGGAAGGTTTCTGAAAATTATGTATTTAAAATAGATTGGAACAAAGGAAATTAGATCTAACAGCTATAGCCAGGTGCAAATAAACTTCATAATATGAAATCAACTAAAATAAACAAATTTTACGCCAAATGTGGAATTGGAAAATTAGGACTTTTGTTATGTACGGTCCCGATGTTCTTAAGTACTGTCCAGGGACAACAAAAACGGAGTCTGTATACATTACAGTCTGAATTTATTGATCTCCGATTCGGTGTTATGATGCATTTTAATATGGGGACATTTACTGATGAGGAATGGGCATCTCCAAATCATGATCCTCAAAAATTTAATCCGACCGAGCTTGACTGCAATCAATGGGCTGATGCATGTAAAGCCGCGGGTATGAAATATGCTATTTTAACAACAAAACACCACGATGGATTTTGTCTGTGGGACTCTAAGTATACGGATTATGATGTTGCAAGTAGTCCTTACAAAAAAGATATTGTAAGAGAGTATGTTGATGCATTTAGAAGTCGTGGTATAAAACCCTGTTTGTATTTTTCCATTTGGGACCGTCACAATGGTGTTGAAAATGGAGGGTTGAAAGAAGAGGAATTAGTACTGAATCAACTCACGGAGCTATTAACCAATTATGGAGAGATTCCGCAAATTATCTTCGATGGATGGAACTGGAAAATGGGTCATAGCCTCATTTCTTATCAGCGGATATACGATCATGTTAAAAAATTACAACCCAATTGCCTTATATCTGAACATAATGGCAACAGTAATTTTCAGACAGATCTCATTTATTATGAAGGACCGAAAGGAGTTTTTCCTCCCGGCAACAACGTATTTGCTTCACAGATGGCATTAACCATGACCAACGGTTGGTTTTGGCATGCTGATTCTCCTAAAAATGTTAAAAGTTTGGACTATACGCTGGATAAGCTACAACGTCTTGAACCGCTGTATTGCAATTTCATGCTCAATATAGCGCCTAATCGTAAGGGGCTTTTTGATAAAGAGGTTGTGGATCGCTTGGTCGAAATTGGGAAAAGATGGAAACCAGATACCTCCCGTTTACCACTGCCGGCACAGCCCGAAACCGTGAATAGCTACATTTTATCTGTGGGTATTACTGCTACTGCTGGTAAAGCAGTCACCCAGCCGGCACCTCCAGCAAATGATGGCTCGCCGATCGCAGCATTGCTGACCCAGACCACTGCAAACGTGATGATCGATGGATGTAGTGACGAGATTCCTGATAACGGCGGGTTTTCTCCTTTTCAGACTTATTGGGAATTTGCTCCTCATAAATCCCGTTCCCTTGTCCTTGATCTGGGAACAGCCAAAGATATAAGGAAGCTGTATTATCTACCGGCACGCTGGTTAGGTTATAATGGCGTAATAACTCAATATATGGTTTCGGTAAGTTTGGATGGCAAAAATTTTCAAAAGGTAACGGAAGGAAAATGGCAGAAAAACACCAATTTAAAGATATCGGATTTTGCAACAGTAAAAACACGCTACATAAAATTTGAGATTGTAGAGTCTGTAGGAGAAGCCATTGTCAGTGAAATTGGGGTTGGGAATTGATTTTAATACAAGTGTTTGAAAGAGTTTAAATCAATTAAAAATATAATTATGTTAACAGTATTTTCATTAAAAGGAAAGACAGCTTTGATCACTGGAGGCGGTACAGGCATTGGACTGGGCATAGCTAAAGCAATGATGGAAGCTGGTGCGAGAGTAATCATTGTCGGCCGTCGAGAAGAAACGCTACAGCAGGCGCAACTCGAATTAGGAGGGGATGTTCATTATTTTGTCTTTGATCTAGCCAATACAGAAGCTATCCCAGGATTGATAGATCGTATAGAATCTGCAGTAGGGCCAATTGATATTTTAGTCAACAATGCAGGTGTTCATTTGAAAAAATATGCGCTGGAAACTAGTGATGCTGAATTTGAAAAAATTATACAGACCAACGTACTCAGTGTATTCAGCCTAAGCAGGTCGTGTGCCGCAAAAATGGTCGAAAGAAAAGATGGTGTTATTTTATTTATTGGGTCTATGACCGGAATGTTTGGTATGGATCGTGTATCGGCCTACGGCACTTCTAAAACTGCTTTGACAGGTTTGATGCAAAATCTGGTCACTGAGTTTTCGAAATATAATGTGCGGGTCAATACGTTAGTTCCGGGATGGATAGAGAGTCCGATGTTTTTTAAAGCAATTGGTGACGATCCGCAGCGCAAAGAAAAGATCGTTAATAGGATCGCTATGGAAGGTTTTGGAAAACCTGAAGATGTAGGGAATGCCGCCGTTTTCCTCTCTTCTCCAGCAGCGCGTTATATCACTGGAGTTTTATTGCCTATTGATGGTGGCGCGACCGTTAATTTTTAATAGCTAGATTGAGATTTTATTATTTTAGATGAGCATTTTTTATTAGACAAAAAATATGAAAGCAATTGTATTGCATGAACCAGGCCGGTTCGAATTAATTACCAAAGAAAAGCCATCAGATCCTGAACCGGATGAAGTGCTGTTGAAAATTAAGAAAGTATCGATCTGTGGTACCGATCTGCATGCCTACAAAGGCAAGCAACCTTTTTTTACTTATCCTCGTATTTTAGGGCACGAAGTATCCGCCGAGATTATCGCATTAGGTAGTGAAGTGAAAGGACTTAAGGTTGGAGACAAGTGTACAGTTGAACCGTATCGTAATCTTGTGGAGGATCAGGCTGTGCGCAAAGGGAAAACTAATTGCGGAAGTACCTTAACGGTACTGGGCGTTCATGAAGACGGCGCAATGCAGGAATACATTACCTATAAAGCGGCTAACATACATCTTACAGCTGGGCTTGATGACGATCAGGTTTCATTAGTTGAACCACTTGCGGTTGCTGCACATGCAGTGGACCGTGCTCAGATCTTGCACGATGACACAGTTCTGGTGATCGGTGCCGGCCCTATCGGATTGGGTGTTGCTGCTATCGCCCGCTTAGCGGGTGTGAAAGTTGCGGTTGTGGATTTGTTACAAGGTAGGCTGGATTTTATTAAGCATAAATTTCCTGAAGTAGAAACCATCTTATTGTCAGATCATACTGAAGGTGCTATCAAAAATGCTTTTCAAGGAGAGTTACCGACTATGATATTTGATGCAACGGGTAGTAAAGGATCAATGGAAAATTGCTTTAATCTGGTTGCGCAAGGAGGAACTATTGTTTTTGTCGGATTATTTGTAGGATCTGTTACCTTTGATGACCCTAATTTTCATCGAAAAGAAATTACTTTAAAAGCCAGTCGCTCTGCCCGCGCTCAAGATTTTAAGAAAGTAATCCAATTGCTACAAGCGGGACTTATTGATACGAATGGATATATTACTCACCGTATTCCGTTTGAAAATCTTATTGAAAATTTTGAAAAGTTGTATCAACCAGATCAAAATCTGGTTAAGGCTGTTATCGATTTTTAATTTAGCTAATTGTATATGCTGACGAAGAAAACTAAGGTGTTATAATAAATGACAAAATGAACCAGCCTTATTAATACCTCAAAAAAATGCTGTATATATACTTTTTGTCTCAAAATTATTTAAAAATATAATATCCTTAAAGTTATTTTTTAAGATGGTTAGTGTGTGGTGCAGGAGTAATTCTGTGCCACATTTTTGTTTTAGTTGCTGATATGCTCTTATATTCAAAAACACATTATTATTTATTTACATTTTTAGTCCATTAAGACGTATGGTAAATAGCTTGAACAAATTGACCACACATATAAAGTTTAGCTAGTATTTTATGTTAATATAGTATCAATACTGATTAATAATCCGTCAATCAAACCTATTTATTTAGGTTAATTTTATGATCAGTAGAGAACCAATGATATCACTAAGAATCGAAGCACTTACCGGTAATATGTACTGATGATCGTCATGGACAACGGGAGGTTGGTTTTAAATCAATACGTGTCATAGGAAAATAGGGTTTATGGTGAATATGAGTAAAACTTCGGAAATAGGGATAATTAAAAAATAACAGTTTAATAAATAGATGATAACAAGATTTGATGTCGAAGATAAACGCTTTCCTTTGAATACGGGAGCGGGAAGTGATGCCGTGCATAAAGACCCAATTTATTCTTATGCGGTAACTAGATTAGTGGATGACAAAGGCCGCATAGGTACCGGGTTAGCATTTACAATTGGAGCCGGTAATGACTTGGTATGCAAGGCTGCCGCCTTTTATGCTGAACGCTTAGTAGGTAAAGGAATAGAAGAAACGATGGCTGACTTTGGCCGTATATTCAATGCACTGAGTAATGAACAACAATTTAGATGGTTGGGACCCCATAAAGGAATTGTTCATCTGGCACTAGCATCAGTGACAAATGCTTGTTATGATCTATGGGCGAAAACCAGAGGTGTACCGCTATGGAAATTGTTGACTGATCTGACAGCAACGGAGATTGTGAATACACTCGATTTATCTTATTTAGAAGATGAATTGACCGCTCAACAGGCAATAGCTTTGTTAGAAACGAATTTGTTAACGAAGGATAGTCGTATGGGGATTATAGATCGTGGCTACACAGGGTATGATACTTCTGTGGGATGGTTTAACTACTCGGATGAGCAAGTGCGGGAGAACTGCCGTAGAGCATTAGATAATGGTTTTAGTGCAATGAAGCTGAAGGTTGGAAGTACGGATCCGCTACGCGATATTAAACGTGCTCATATTGTAAGGGAAGTCGCTGGAGAAGCCGCAACTGTTATGCTGGATGCAAATCAACAATGGACACTTCCGCAGGCTCTGTCAATATGTGAAGAACTGAAAGCGATGAATCCATATTGGATTGAAGAGCCGACACATCCTGATGATATTTTAGCTCATAAAACACTTACAGATGCTATTGCTCCGATTAAAGTGGCCATGGGTGAGCATGTTCCCAATCGTATTGTATTTAAAAATTATCTGCAGCTAAATGCTGCTGGATTTGTACAGGTTGATGCTGTAAGAGTAGGTGGTGTAAGTGAATTTATTAGTGTAAGTTTATTATGCCGAAAATATGATATTCCAGTAGTTCCACATGTCGGTGATATGGGGCAGTTACATCAGCATTTAGTACTGTTTAATCATATCTCCATGGGTCATGATGCATTATTCTTAGAACATATCCCACATCTGAAATCCCATTTTGTACATCCTGTACAGATTACGGGCGGGGTATATAAAACTCCGATGGAAGTAGGAAGTAGTTGTGATTTACTTTAATTAATAACCTCATGTTAGGATCTTTAGACTTAAGTATTGCCATCATTTATATCCTGCTAATTCTGGCTGTAGGAGTATGGGCAGGTATGAGTCATAAACTTGAAAATAAGGGCTCGGCGAGCGATTATTTTTTAGCAGGAAAATCATTGAAATGGCCAGCAATTGGTCTTGCACTCTTTGCTACAAACATATCTACCGTGCATCTGGTCAGTCTGGCACAGAGCGGATTTGATACCGGCCTGTTGAATGGTAATTTTGAATGGATGGCTGCTTTTACGCTTATTTTGCTGGCTTTGTTTTTTGTGCCGTTTTATCTGAAGTCCGGAGTTTCAACTTTACCTGATTTCCTTGAGCGGAGGTATGATAAAGCTAGCCGTGAATGGTTAACGATGATCTCCATCGTATCGGCAATTGTGATCCATATTGCCTTTTCGATGTTGGCAGGAGGGATCGTGCTTAAAACACTTTTCGGGTTTGATATGTATTTGAGTATTACCGTTATCTGTATTATCACTGGAATCTATACCATTTTAGGTGGCCTTAGGGCAGTGGTTATTACGGAATCGATTCAGACTATTGTCCTGTTGGCAGGTGCTTTTATTATCAGTTTTGCGGCCTATGATAAGATGGGGGGATGGGTCTCAATGAAGGATGTCCTAGTTGACGAAGGTCAGCTTGAAAGATTATCAATGTTGCGACCACACGGAGACAGTAGCGGAATGCCTTGGTATGCAGTGATCTTGGGGTATCCTATTTTAGGTATTTGGTACTGGTGTGCCGATCAGACGATTGTGCAACGCGTGTTGGGCGCTAAAGATGAAAATCATGGTCGGGTAGGTGCTCTTTTTTGCGGGTTTATCAAAATTTTGCCAGTGTTTATTTTTGTTCTTCCGGGATTATTTGCCTATACTTTATTCAAAACTGGGCAGTTGGATCTGACAAGTTTGGGAGTGGATGTTGCAGGAAATGTAAATTCTAAAGGTATTTACACCTTGATGATTACACAATTATTGCCTTCTGGTTTGATTGGGGTATTGGTTGCTGCCTTGCTATCGGGTTTAATGAGTCAGATATCAGGTGCACTCAATTCTATTTCTACAATGGTTAGCTATGATATTTATAAACAAAAACGGCCACAGGCAACAGACAAACAGCTGATTACCGCAGGTAAGATTTCAGCAGTAGTGGCGATGGCTTTTTCTTTAGCTCTTCTACCTTTGTTAGATAAGTATGAAAGTATATTCAATGGAATCAACGATGTCATCGCACATATCGCTCCGCCGATAACATGTGTATTTCTTTTAGGAATCTTTTGGAAGAAGGCTTCCGCCGCATCTTCGAAATGGACGCTATGGATTGGATCTGCATTGGGTGTGATCGTATTTATTGCCAATAAGCTTTTTCCGGAAACCTGGATCGGTCAGGTTCCGTTTATGGTGATGGCTTTTTATCTGTTTATAATCTGTGTCTTGATACAAATCATATTTTCTTATCGTTTTCCTGTGCAACATACAGCAGAAAGCAAGGAACTGTACTGGAAAAATCCTTTGGAACCTCTTAGAGGAGAAGCTTGGAAAGGATTTGGGAATTATAAAGTGTTATCGGGAATATTGTTATTAATTGTTGTGGTGCTATATGGAATATTTATATAAACAGACGTTTTTCCGATTAGTAATCGGAGCAATGATGCTTTTACCAATCTTCATAGGCTGCAAAGACTCCAATTCATCTCAAAAGATGAAACGGTATGCATCTGTAACCGGACTTAAGGAAGAAAAAATCGAGGAATATAAAAAACTCCACGCTGCGGCGTGGCCTAGTGTGTTGAAGAGGATAAAAGAATGTAATATTCAGAATTACTCCATCTATTTAAAAAATATAGATGGGAAAAACTACCTTTTTAGTTATTTTGAATATGTAGGTGATGATTTTGAGTTGGATATGAAGAAGATGGGAGATGATCCAGAGACACAGCGCTGGTGGAAAGAGACGGATCCTTGTCAGATTCCATTACCGGATGCGGTGGCAAAGGGTGCAACCTGGTCGGATATGGAGGAGGTTTTTCACACCGATTAGACCGTACCATATTTTCTTTAAATTCTGTATGAGAATTTTGATTCATCAGTTGTTTTGAAATTTTATCATACAGATAATATTTCGCCATGTCTACTAAAATATCTTTTTATGAGCACTTTACATCATACAAATTTGTAAATTGTAAATACAAAAATAACAATTAAACAGAGTGGAATGCGTTCATTTTTACCAATTAAAACCGACACTCATAAATTATAATCGCAATGAATAATACAAAGCACATCGCTTCTTATTTGATTATCCTATGCATTGGAATATCTGGACTGAAAGCCCAGAGCACACAATTGAAAGCTCAGGATACCAAAAGAAATAAAATATGGTTTGAGAGTCCAGCAAACGCACGGGTTAAGGATGCTGCTAGCGGATGGGAAAGTGATCCTGAATGGTTGAAAGCGTTGCCTATTGGAAACGGCTCTTTGGGAGCGATGGTCTTTGGAGATGTCAATCATGAACGTATACAGCTTAATGAAATGACCCTTTGGAGCGGTAGTATGGATGATGGCGATAATCCGGATGCACCGAAAGCGCTCAACAAAATTAGACAACTGCTCTTTGAAGGAAAATACAAAGAAGCGACAGCGCTCACGAATAAAACACAGATCACTAAGGGAAAAGGTTCAGGCTCTGGGAATGGCGCGAATGTTCCCTTCGGTTGTTTTCAAACTTTGGGAGATCTGCGGTTAGATTTTGGATCAGAAAACCCCTATCAAAACTATTACCGAGAACTGAATCTGATGACCGGAATCACGCGGTCAACTTTTGTTCAGAATGGCGTCAAGTTTACACGGGAGGTGTTTGCGAGCCATCCCGATCAGGCTATTGTCATTCGTTTGACTGCGGATCGTCCAGGAGCAATTCAGGTTGCTCTAAATCTGGATAGACCGGAAAGATTTGACACACGTGTAGTTGATAATAAATTAGTGATGTCAGGCACGATGGACAACGGTAGAGGAGGAGATGGCATGAAATATATTGCACAGGTCACTCCGGTACTGGAAGGAGGAAATATAAGTGCTAAAGATAAATCGATTCAGATCACTGGTGCAAATGCACTGACTCTAATTGTGACGGCTAAGACAAATTATAAGCAGGAATATCCAACATTTGTAAATCCAAATTTTGAAAAAGAGCATGCTCAGATCGTTGCCCAGTCTGTGGCTAAAAAATATTCGCTTCTTAAAAAGAGACATACGGAAGATTTCTCGTCTTATATGAACCGGGTAGATTTCAGGTTGGGTAATGCAAAGAATGATCAAGCAACGAATACTCTGATGGCTAATAATGTACAGTCGGGCAATGAGCAGATATTGTATCCTTTGTACTTTCAGTACGGTCGGTACCTGCTGTTATCTTCATCGCGAGATGGTGGTTTACCCGCTAATTTACAGGGAATCTGGGCCAATAAAATACAAACGCCCTGGAATGGAGATTACCATACGGATATCAATGTGCAGATGAATTATTGGCCAGCAGAAGTGACCAACTTATCAGAGTCTCATCGACCACTTATGGATCTTATTTCCTCTGTTGTAGCACCAGGGCAGAAAACTGCAAAAACGCAATACCAAATGGCGGGATGGGTACTGCATCCGATTACGAATGTATGGGGGTATACTTCACCAGGAGAGAGTGCGAGCTGGGGAATGCATATTGGTGGTGGTGCGTGGATTGCGCAACATATCTGGGAACATTATGTTTTTACGCAGGATAAAGCTTTTTTAGCAAAAGCTTATCCCATCTTAAAAGAGGCTAGTTTATTTTATCTGGATTGGCTGGTGATTGATCCTCAAACAGGACGGTTGGTTTCCGGGCCTTCACCATCTCCAGAAAATTCATTCAAAGCACCGGATGGATCTGTTGCCCAAATCAGTATGGGACCTTCGCACGATCAGCAGGTGATCTACAATCTTTTTGAAAACACACTTAAATCGGCTAAAATAGTAGGGGGTGAACAAGATGCTTTCATTAATCGTTTACAGGGTGCTCAAGATAAACTCGCACGACCCACTATCGGAAGTGATGGCAGATTGATGGAATGGGCTCATGAGTTTGAAGAGGTTGAACCTGCTCATCGTCATTTGTCGCACCTATTTGCTTTTTATCCAGGTAATGAAATAACGGTTAATAAAACACCAGAACTAGCGAAGGCGGTACAGAAGTCTTTAGAAAAACGGGGTGATGATGGTGTGGGATGGACCTATGCATGGAAAATTGCACTTTGGGCTAGGTTGCATAATGGTGATCGTGCTTTGACGATGTTGAATAAACAGTTGAGGCCAACTGGAGACATGAATACGAAATATGATGGTGGTGGTGGAACATATTATAATATGTTTGACGCTTGTCCTCCTTTTCAAATTGATGGTAATTTTGGTGTGATTGCTGGAATGGCAGAGATGCTTTTGCAGAGCCATGAAGATTTTATCGAATTGTTACCCGCACTTCCTAAGGGTTGGACTGAAGGTGAAGTGTCCGGATTAAAGGCGAGAGGTGCTGTAGAAGTAGATATGTTGTGGAAAGAGGGTAAATTGAAGACCGCTTTTGTCAAAGCAAAGTACAGTACAACATGTAAGATTAAGTATAAGGGTCGTACAATTGAAATAAAACTTATACCGGATAAAAGAGTTAATTTACAGAAATTACTGTAGCATTTATAAAAATATGGTTTGTGGATTATTAGCGTAACATTAATTTTGAGTTGAAAAAGCCTTATTTTTAGGGAGAAAAATATAAATGGAAGAATTGAAGGATAAGGTAATCTTGATTACCGGTGGTACGGCTGGTATAGGACTGGCTTGTACAAAGGCTTATGTTGCTGCTGGTGCATTTGTAGCAGTTATTGGTTTAGAGGAGGAAAGCGTCAAAGAAACAATGAAACTAATAGGAGATCATCACATGGGATTTTGTTGTGATGTGTCCAGCAATAAAGAGGTGAAGGAATGCATGGGAAAAGTTATCGCTCATTTTGGAAGATTAGATGCTATCCATAATAATGCAGGATTAGGCTCGCCTTCCAAACCTTTACATACAACAACAGAAGAAGAATGGGACCTTTTGATGAGTGTAAATATCAAAAGTATTTTATTGACGACACGATATGGTTATCCCCATTTAAAAGCGTCAAAAGGCTGTATTTTACATACGGGAAGTTTGGTTGGTGAAATCGGACAGGAAAATCATGCGGCTTATTCGGCGACAAAAGGTGCCGTCAATGCGCTTACTAAATCAATGGCACTGGACTATGCAAAAGATGGAATAAGGGTTAATACTGTGCTTCCAGCGGCAGTAATGACGCCAATGCTTAAGACATGGGCTCAGGAGCAGGCCGATCCCGATAAGGTCTTTGATTTCTTGAAAGATATTCATGCATTGGGTTACTGTCCTGATGGCGATGTAATCGCTGATGCCTGTGTGTTTCTATTATCGGATAAGGCGCGATTTATTACTGGCGTTAATCTGCCCGTGAGCGGTGGTGCAGAATTGGGGTACAGAAGGAATGTGTAAGTTGAGGTTGGTTAAAGAGTCCTCGGACAAAATAACATTAATGATAAAAATTGAACAATAACATTGAAAAAGGATAGGTGATATTTTAAGGATCGATTACTGTAATTATTTTTTCAAATTTCAGTACTAATAATGCATTAAATATTAGGAAATTTTTTTTTGTTTATGATATCAAAAAAAGGAAAGTTCATATATCTTGTATATGAACTTTCCTTTTTTTTTACATGTTTTTGAGCATTTTGTCTATTGTTTACACAGCTACCTGAACGGTAAATTTGTGATACTGTTAAATACACGATATTGAATAAGGAATAAGCAAAAACTATGATAACAATTAAAAATTTTCTTCGGTATGGTCTGCTTTTAAATGGCTTGGCTTTTGGCGCTGTTGTTAATGGGCAGGAGAAACTGGATCTATCCGGTAAGTGGTCGGTCGCGTTGGATTCTTTGGATGTTGGTGAGAAGCAGGGGTGGTCAAGGCAATATTTCAAGCAGTCTATGCATCTGCCAGGGACAACTGATGATGCAGGATTGGGGACTGCAAATGTTTTAAAGCCCGCCCTTCAAAAACCACAGGTTTCACATTTGACCCGTAAGCATGCTTATTTAGGTGCGGCCTGGTATAGTAAATCGATAGCGATGCCTAAGGCTTGGGAGAAGAAGAGGGTCATCTTAAAACTGGAGAGGACAATCTGGAAAACGAATGTATGGATAGATGGTCAGCGGATTGAACTGGAAGAAAATAGTCTTGTAGCCCCTCATTTTTATGATATAACACCATTTTTAAAAGCAGGAAAAGAACAACAGATTACAATCAAAGTGGACAACCGTAAGCTCTTTGACATCAGTACCGATAATATGGGACATGCTTATACAGATCATACCCAGATTATCTGGAATGGTGTTATCGGTGAAATTAGTCTTCAGGTATTGGATCAGATATATGTTTCAGATTTACAAGTTTTTCCAGATTTAACTCGAAAAATTGTTAAAGTTAAGGCTAAAGTACAAAATTTTGATAATAAGGCAATACAGGGTAAACTAAATGTGCAGATAGGTCAGGAGGGTAAAAATAAGGTGTATCCGAATAAAAATATTGTAGTGAATCCTGGTGTAACAGAAATGGAGTACGAATATCCGATTGTAGGTGATGTAAAGATGTGGAATGAGTTTACTCCAGACCTTTATACATGTCAGGTATTGTTGAAAACAAAAAATCATAAATCTGAGAAAAATGTGCATTTTGGTATGCGTGAGTTTGTATCAAAAGGTAATGCTTTTGAATTGAATGGCATGCCTGTTTTCTTGCGGGGTACTTTAGAATGTAATATATTTCCTTTAACAGGACATCCTCCTATGGATAAAGCGGGGTGGGAGAAAGTTTTTCTGACGGCAAAGCAATGGGGTCTGAACCACATCAGGTTTCATTCTTGGTGTCCACCAAAGGCTGCATTTGAGGTTGCGGATGAAATCGGGATGTACTTGCAGGTAGAGCTTCCGGTATGGTCTTTAACAATCGGACAGGATGCTTCTATGACTGCATTTCTATACCAGGAAGCAAGCCGTATGATTCGTGAATATGGTAATCATCCGTCTTTTATGATGTGGAGTATGGGTAACGAGTTGCAGGGTGATATGAAAACCTTAAATAAGTTGGTCGATTCATTAAAATCGGTTGACAAAAGGCATTTGTATGCCAATACATCTTACACGTTTGAAAAAGGGCATGGTGACCGACCTGAATATAATGACGATTTTCTGATTACCCAATATACTAAAGATGGCTGGGTAAGGGGACAGGGGGTATTTAATTCGAAATCTCCGGCATTTAATACAAATTATGAAAAAGCGGTAGCGAATTTTCAAGTTCCAATTGTAACCCATGAAATCGGTCAATATGCGGTCTATCCAAATTTGAAAGAAATCGATAAATATACAGGTGTACTAGAGCCAATTAATTTTAAGGCGGTAAAAAATGATCTGGAAAAGAAAGGTATGTTGGGGCAAGCCGCGGCTTTCACAGCGGCCTCAGGAAAGTTAGCAGCAATACTATATAAAGAAGAAATCGAAAGGGCACTTAAAACTGGTGGAATCAGTGGTTTTCAATTGTTGGATCTGCATGATTTCCCTGGTCAGGGAACGGCCTTGGTCGGATTGCTAGATGCCTTCTGGGACAGTAAGGGAGTGATTGATGCGAAAACTTTTAGCCAGTTTAATGCGCCGATTGTTCCTTTACTCCATTTTCCAAAGGCAACTTATACGAACTCAGAACGATTTGAAGCACAGATCGCGGTATCAAATTATGGTGGGAAAATACGTCAAAATCAGGAAATCGTTTGGCGTATCAAAGACGGGGATAACCTATTAAAAAGTGGAGCCGTTATTGGCCATCTTGCCAACGGCTATAATGCTGGATTAGGCCAGTTACAGTTTGATTTGGGAGAGGTGGTTGTACCTTCAAAACTATCTGTGGAAGTTGAACTGAAAGGTACTGCATATACCAACAAATGGGATATCTGGGTATATCCAGCTTCACAAAAAGTTGTTTATGGTGATGTGCATTACACACGAGATATGAATGAAGCATTTACATTGCTTGATCAAGGTAAGAAGGTCTTATTGAATCCAGAATGGAAAAAGATAAAAGGGCTGGAAGGTAAATTTGTACCTGTATTCTGGAGTCCGGTTCACTTTCCTAAGCAGGCGGGAACAATGGGAATGTTGGTTGATCCTAATCACGCGATGTTTAAAAAATTTCCAACAGACTTGCATACAAATTGGCAATGGTGGGATCTGAATATCAATTCCACAACAATGATCGTTGATTCATTGTCAGGTGGTCAATCAGTGATTCAGATGGTGGATAACTTTGCGAATAACCGTAAATTGGCATTGGCTTATGAAGCGAAAGTTGGTCAGGGTAAATTAATGTTGGTTTCAATAGATCTATCTCAAAAATTGGATGAACGTTTTGTCGCGAAGCAATTGTTGGTCTCTACGCTGGATTATATGAATAGCAATAAGTTTAATCCAACCGCAATTCAAAATCCGGAACAGATCAAAGAATTGATGATTAAAACAGATAAGGAACAACTGAAAACAGATCCTACTAGTATTTATTAATTAAGGCTTTAGTGGTGCAAGTAGATATACTATCTATTTGACTTTTATAGTCACTGAATAAAGCCTATTTTAAATATAATTTTAAAGCGATCAAGTAGCATTTCTACTGGATCGCTTTTTTGTTTGATGTATTTATGTTTTATGGTTAAGTTCGCATCCTATTCTTTTTCAAAAACTGCTTCTTATTAGGAATGAGGTGTTTTTTAATGCTTTTCTTCCGTACCTGTCTATGGAAAAAAATTCTTTTACAAAAGAATTTCCCATCTATGATATTCTTTTTTCCTAGCATAATAAGTAGCCACACTTTGCTCCTGTGCAAGAAAAGAATTTTGTTTTTAATGTAAATCGTCCCGTATTTTTTGTGACTATTTTATTAAGATTCTGCAAAGAATTGCTTTCTCGTGTCTACTGTTTAAGTTTAAAATGGTAATATAGGCTTAGTATACGTTAATTTAGTATTCATCTTTTCCAGTAGTACAAAGTAAATTGCACATTGAATAATGCTCAGTACTATTATTCAAAATCTAAATAATTATGTTAATCAAATTGTTGAAATCATGAATAAATCTATCCTATTGACATCTATGTTAGGGTTTGCCTCTATATATGGTCATGCGCAAGTGAATAGTAAGAAAATACCTGTTAAAAATACGTACGAAATTAAGAGTACCGATAGTCCTGAAGATATATTAAGAAAAGCGGTGCATGTTGTGCCTACAGCAAATCAGTATCAGGCTTTAAAAAATGAATTTATAGCTTTTATCCATGTAGGACCCAATACATTTACTAAAATGGAATGGGGGAATGGTTTGGAGGATCCTAAGATCTTTGATCTTAAAAATCTGGATACCGACCAATGGTGTGAGGCAATGAAAGCCGCGGGTATGAAAAAAGTAATCATTACGGTAAAACATCATGATGGTTTCGTTCTTTGGCAAAGTAGGTATACGAAACATGGTATTATGTCTACAGGATTCAGAGAAGGAAAAGGAGATATTTTGAAAGACTTAACTGCTTCCTGTAAAAAATATGGATTAAAACTTGGTGTCTATCTATCACCTGCAGATCTTTTTCAAATTGAAAGTGCTGATGGACTTTATGGCAATTTAAGTGAATATACACAACGTACAATTCCTCGTGAAGTGGCAGGAAGACCATTTAAAAATAAAACAAAATTCAATTTTAAAGTAGATGATTATAACGAATATTTCCTAAATCAACTGTTTGAATTATTGACGGAATATGGTCCCGTACATGAGGTATGGTTTGACGGTGCACACCCGAAGACAAAAGGTGGTCAAAAATATAATTACGATGCTTGGCGTGAACTGATCAAAAAGTTGGCTCCAGAGGCCGTAATTTTTGGGAAAGAAGATATCCGATGGTGTGGGAATGAATCTGGAAATACCAGAAGCACGGAATGGAATGTAATTCCATATCATGACGATCCTGCAGGCCTTCAGAATTTTCTTGATCTTACAGATGAAGATTTGGGAAGTCGGGCGAAGCTTTTAAAAGCTAAGTATCTACATTATCAACAGGCTGAAACGAATACATCGATTAGAGAAGGTTGGTTCTATAGGGATGATACGCATCAAAAAGTAAGAAGTACTGATGATGTTTTTGATATTTATGAACGATCGGTCGGGGGTAATTCTACATTTCTTTTGAACATACCACCGAATAGAGATGGAAAATTTTCACCTGAAGATGTTAAGGTACTACATGAAGTAGGAAGCCGTATTAAAGAAACCTACGGTCAGAATCTTTTGCGTGGAGCAAAAGGAAGCAAAGAAACATTGGATGACAATATGGAATCCTTTAGTATCTTGTCGGATAAAAATCCGGAACTGATTTACACTACTGTAAAGCCTGTAAAAATAAATCGCTTTGTTATTCAGGAAGCTGTAAGCACAAATGGTGAACGTATCGAAAAGCATGCTTTAGATGCTTGGATCGATGGTCAATGGAAAGAGGTCGCCCATGCGACTAATGTGGGGTACAAACGTATTCTTCGTTTCCCGGAAGTGACATCAGATAAATTCCGCATTCGTGTGTTAGAAAGTAGGGCTACTCCGGTTATCAGCAATGTCTCTGCTCATTATGCTCCCGGAAGACCACCACAATTGGTCTTTAATCGCAGTGTAGATGGTATGGTTGCTATTGCTCCTTTAAAAAGTGAGTTTGGATGGAAACCGCATGGTGAGGATATTCTTAAAAATCTAAACACCAATTTTCAAATACACTACACGTTAGATGGCAGTCAGCCTACAGCACAGTCACCGGTATATATACAGCCGATTGCTGTAAAAGGTGGGCAGATAAAAGCTGTAGCAATTAATGCTGATAAATTGGTCGGTGCAGTTGCAGAAGAAACAATTGGTATTGCTAAAAAACAGTGGCAACTTATCGATAATAGCAGTGAGATTCCTAAACATGGTGCGAAATTGGCTTTCGATGCAGACCCAAAAACGTATTGGGAATCTAATGATAATGGCGCTTCACAACATATTTCGATAGATCTTGGAAAGCAGTATAATTTAACAGCATTTAGTTATACACCACAAAAAGAACACGGCAAAGGGATGATGGCAAAAGGCGTGGTGAGAGTCAGTAATGACGGAAAGAATTGGAGTGATGCTGAACGATTTGAATTTGGAAATCTAATTAATGATCCTACAAAGCGCACACATCGATTTTCTAAAAATATCCAAGCACGATACATCACGGTTGAATCGACAGAAATAACTGGAGAAGGAAAACTCCTTACTGTAGCGGAACTGGATTTTATTGAATAACCGATTTACATTTAATGTCTATGTTTGAAAAACCAATAAATATCAATTATACGCTTGATGTTTATTGGTTTTTTTTATAATTTGACAGTCCAATTTGACTTAATATGAAATCTGCCTAAGTAGGTTAACAACTTACTGCTTTAAAATTTATTCCAATGAAAGATATTAGCGACTGTTCACTTTGCCAATTGATTAATGAAGGCTCTGAAAAGGCATATACTGAAGTCTACAATAGATATTGGGCTAGTATTTATTTAGTGGCAAAAAATCGTACGCGTGACAATGAAATTGCAGAGGAGATCGTTCAAACTATTTTTTTTAATCTATGGAAGAGAAAAAATACTGTTCAGATCATAGATTCATTTCAGCCCTATTTGGCAAAAGCTGTAAAGTATGAAATTATAAATTATTATGCACGGAGTAAACATCGGGAGAACTATTTAGACTGGCTTTCAAAATATAGGAATCAATTGGATTTTACGGTTGAGGAAGAACTTGACGCTAAATTTCTAAGTGAAATTATAGAAAGGACAGTATGTGTATTACCTGAAAAATGTCAACTTATTTTCCGGCTACGGGTAGAAAGTGGGTATACGCAGAAAGAAATAGCGACGGAGCTGGAAATTTCTGAGAAAACGGTAGAAACGCAATTGTTGAAAGCACGAAAGCGAATTCGTACCGTTTTGGGTACAAGCGGTGCATTAAAAGCACTATTGATCTTCTTAAATATTTAACACTATTTTTTGATTCAGAGTGTCGCATTTATATTTGCAAACCCTCGTAAATTCTTAAATGTGTTGGATTATTAAAAAAATATTTTTTTGGAGTAGGGGATAAGGCCTTTACGATTGGTAGGTAGTATAATAAGCCTAAGTACCCAATCATATGAAGGACCAATTATCCTTAAACCGAATTCAAGAACTTTCGAAAAAAGTTCTTGATAAAACTATTTCTGAAGATGAACTGATCGAACTCGACCAGTGGTATACTTCCTATAATGATAATGAAGTAACTGAACTATCAGAACAGGAATTGCAGGATCTCGGGCGCAAGCTGTATACCATTATTAAGGAAAAGAATAACCCACCTATTAAACGAATCAATTTTATTCGAATTATCTCAAGTTGTGCTGCTGTTTTGGCAATGCTGCTGATTGGTTATTGGTTATATTTCTCTTTTAATGACGGAAACGAACATGCGCATTTAGAAAACAAACAGGCAGTAATAAGAGATGCTAAAGGAAATGAACACACTTTTGATGATTTACAGGTAGGTGAACAGCGACAGGCGGGTGCACTTGCTTATATGAAAGAAAAGGATGGTTCGATTGTTTTTTTAGAAAATAATAAGGAGCAATCAAATAATGAAATATCAACTGTTATCACACCTAAAGGTGGTGAATATAAAATCCATCTCCCAGATGGTACGATGGTCTGGATGAATGCCGATTCAAAATTGGAGTTTAATGTTGCTTTTTCAAAGCATGAACGACATGTTAAACTGCAAGGGGAAGCTTACTTTGAAGTAAAGCATTTGAATAATACACCGTTCATTGTAGAAACACCTAAAGAGAAAATTCGCGTTTTAGGTACAAAATTTAATGTCTATGCTTATCTATCCGAGGAAAAATCAATTACTTCTCTTACAGAAGGTAGTGTGCAGGTTGGTTCAAAAGACAAAGTGGAAAAAGCTGTTATCTTAAAACCTGGCCAGCAGTCAGTACGATCTGGAAATAAGGTTAATATTCAAAATTTTGATGTGAATGAAGTTTTAGCTTGGAAAAATGGAGAGTTTATGTTTAATCAAGTTCGTCTTGAAGAAGTCACAGAGGCGCTTGCCAGATGGTATGATGTGGAATTTGAGTTTTCTGACGCTGAATTGCGTGCAGTAGAAATCTGGGGAACATTATCAAAATCTGAAAATTTAGAACAAAATCTGTTGGCATTGCAAAAAACTGTAAGTGCAAAATTTGAAATTAAAGGAAGGAGGGTGATGGTGATAAAATGATTTACTTATTATGAAGCTAGAGAGGGGCAACTCTCTAGCTAACTGATAAAAATAACCAATTAAAACGTACTAGTTAATTTTAAAATCTAACCAAAGATAATGAATAATGTAGAGAACTGCTATCGGTGCTTTGAAAAGTATCCGGGTGTAAGCAAGTGGAAAAAATTGAAGCTTGTTTTTACGTTCGTATTCCTAATGGTCTTACATGTAAATGCAAATGCATTTAGTCAGACCATTTCATATTCCAAATCAAATGTTTTCTTAACAGACTTTTTAAAAGTCGTTAAATCAAAAACCAATTATAATATAATCGCAAAAGGAAGCCTACTAAAGGGAAAAGTGCTCAAAAATGTAAAATTAGTAAATACTCCTTTGGAAGAGGCTTTAGAACAGGTGTTATTTCCGTTGGATCTTCAATATATTATTGAGAAAAGAGCCATTATCATCATCGAGAAAAAAGAAGACATCCGAAAGATGAGTGTTGTGACCAAAGTAAATTATGCACCGATAGAAATTGCTTTACCCGTAAATAAGCAAGAGAAGATAGCGGTGTCGGGGACAGTGAAAGATTCCTTAGGAAATTTTATTTCAAGTGTTTCAGTTACAGTAAAAGGTAGGTCTGGAACGGGTACCACGACAGACCAAAATGGTCGTTATATTTTAGATATTAATAAAGGAGAAACGCTTATTTTTCGTTCTGTAGGATATGCTTCACAGGAAATTCCAAATGTGGTCAATACAATTCTTAACGTAGTGATGGTTTCTGAAAATCAAGGCATAGATGAAGTTGTGGTGGTTGGATTTGGCACAACTCAAAAAAAGGAGAGTTTGGTGGGAGCTGTAACGACGATCAGCCCTAAAGAACTAAAGACTTCATCGAGTAATTTGACGACAGCGTTGCAGGGGCGGGTAGCAGGTATGATTGCCTATCAAACTTCTGGTGAACCAGGGCAGGATAATGCACAGTTTTTTATCCGTGGTGCGGCAAGTTTTGGATATAAGACAGAACCTTTGATACTGATTGACGGTTTGGAGCTCAACTCGACCGATCTAGCGCGCTTACAGCCAAATGATATTGAAAGTTTTTCGATTTTGAAAGATGCTACATCTGCAGCTGTTTATGGTGCACGTGGTGCCAATGGTGTGATTTTAGTAACGACGAAACGAGGTCGTGAAGGAAAGGCAATCTTAAACTTTCAACTGGACCGTAATACCTCTGCACCTACCAGAAATTTAGAATTAGCCGATCCTATTACGTACATGATAAAGGCTAATGAGGCTGCGATAAACCGTAGTCCCGAAGCTGTAACGCCTTACTTTCAAAGTAAGATCGATGCAACAATTGCGGGTATGGATCCTAATCTCTATCCGGCTAATGACTGGATGGGTATGTTGCTCAAAAAAAGTACAACCAATACCAAAGCCAATATGAGTATAAGAGGGGGCGGAAAGGTGGCTTCTTATTTTGTAACGGGATCGATGAATACGGATAACGGTATTTTAAATGTTGATAAGCGAAATAATTTTAATAATAATATCAAATTGAATTCGTACTCCCTGCGATCAAATGTGGATATGAAATTAACATCTTCGACAGATCTGGCTGTCAGGATGTATGGTAATTTCGACGATTATAATGGTCCATTGAATGGGGGAAGTGCTGTTTATTCCAGTATTGTTAATACCAATCCAGTTCGTTTTCCAGCGTATTACAAGCCGGATGAGGCTAATGAATTTACAGAACATATTTTATTTGGAAATTACCAATCTAGTGAAGGAGCTGGTTTTTACAATAATCCGTATGCAGAAATGGTAAGAGGATATCAGGATTATTCAAGGTCCTTGATGCTTTCACAATTGGAATTGAAACAAGATTTGTCTGAGATTTTGCTCGAGGGCTTGAAGTTAAGATTTATGGCAAGCACACAACGGCGTTCTTTCTTTTCTATTAGTAGAAAATATAATCCTTACTACTATATGCTGGATGAAGGGAGTTTAATGAATGGTGTCTATAATCTCATTCAGCTTAATGAACTAACAGGGAGTAATACCCTTGATTACGGACAATCTCCCAAAGAAGTGGCAACTTCTTCATATGGAGAGTTAGCGCTAAATTATGATCAAGTATTTGCCGATAAACATTCGGTCAGTGCTTTATTGGTTGGTATTTTAAGAAATAGTATAGAATCAACAGGAAATACCACAACTTTACAGACCTCTTTGCCGTATCGTAATCTAGGGGTTTCAGGAAGAGCGAGTTATGGTTATGACAGCCGCTATATGGTTGAGTTCAATTTTGGGCTAAATGGTTCTGAACGTTTTCATAAAGATAGCCGTTATGGCTTTTTCCCTTCCGCAGGGGTAGCCTGGAATATCGCAAATGAAAATTTCTGGAAACCTATGTTTGATATTGTCAAACAATTTAAACTTCGTGCTACCTATGGTTTTATCGGTAATGACGCTATTGGTGGTCCTGGAGACCGTTTTTTCTATTTATCAGATGTTAACTTGAACAATAGCGGGATGAGTTACACATTTGGGGAAAATTTTACTCGAAACCGACCAGGTGTATCGATTAATCGATATGATAATATTTTGATTACATGGGAAAAATCGAGACGCTTAAACCTCGGTATGGATCTGAATATTAAAGATTTTACAATTGTTGCGGATTATTCAACCGACCATCGTACAAATATATTGATGGATCGGGCATTTATTCCGAGCACTATGGGTTTAGCGGCTGCGGTTAGGGCAAATGTAGGTAAGGCCAAATCTGAGGCTTTTGAGGCTTCTATAGATTATAATAAGGGTTTTTCTTCGGGTTATTGGTTAGGGTTGCGTGCTAATTTTACTTACGCGACTAATCGCTACTTGGTCTATGAAGAACCTGAATTTCCAAAAGGGGAGGAATATCGCAGTGTTATCGGTAATCCGCTTAGTCAAGCGTATGGTCTGATTGCAGAACGTCTGTTTATTGATGAAGAGGATATTCGTAATTCGCCTTTACAAACGTATGGAGAATATATGCCTGGAGATATTAAATTTCGCGATATCAATAGAGATGGTCGTATCACAAATGCAGATCGCGTTCCCCTTGGTTTCCCAACTTCCCCAGAGGTAACCGTCGGTTTTGGTTTTTCAATGGGATACAAGGGTCTTGACTTTTCATCTTTTTTCTCTGGATTAGGGAGAAGGTCTTTTTGGATAAACTACGATGCAACAAGTCCATTTATCGGCGACCAACGGGCATTCCTGAAAGCATATGCCGACGACCATTGGTCTGAAGAGAATAAAAATCTGTATGCTTTATGGCCAAGACTAAGTTCTGCAGTGAACAGTAACAATGCCCAGCAGAGTACCTGGTTTATGCGGGATGGTTCTTTCCTGAGATTGAAACAGGTGGAATTGGGATATACACTTCCTGAACATTGGCTTTCTAAACTTAAAATTTCAAAATTACGGGTATATGCTCTTGGTAATAACCTATTGACATTTAGTAAGTTCAAGTTGTGGGATGTTGAATTGGGTGGAAATGCGTTTAATTATCCGATTCAGCGTGTTTACAATTTTGGTGTCAATCTAACTTTTTAAACTTATGAAAACAAAAAATATATTATCAGGTATTTTGATAGCATCGGTGATGTTGATCAGTTCCTGTAAAAAGTTTCTAGATGTTGTCCCAGATAACATTGCGACGATCCAGGATGCCTTTGTGAGTAAGGCAATGGCTGAACGATACCTGTATACCTGTTATTCTTATTTACCCGTTGATGGTGATCCAACGACAAACCCTGCGTTTCTTGGTGGTGATGAAATATGGCTGTATGAAGGGATTGATCAAAATGCTATTATTGATTACAGAGCATGGCTTATCGGTCGCGGAGAAATGGGAATTACTAATCCGGTCTTGAATTACTGGGACGGGGCATATGGAGGTAAAGATCTTTATCAGGGAATTCGAGATTGCAATATTTTTTTAGAAAATATAATTATTCCGCGTGATCTCAATTCTTTTGAACGCGAGCAATGGATTGCTGAAGTGAATTTTTTGAAAGCTTATTATCACTTTTATTTATTTAGGATGTATGGTCCTATTGTTTTGGTAAAGGAGAATCTACCTATCTCATCAACCCCTGAAGAAGTAAGAGTGTATCGTGCTACAGTTGATGAGACAGTTGACTACATTGTAGAAACTTTGGATAAGGCTATTCCAAATCTTCCAGATAAAGTAGAAAGCCCCATTAATGACCTAGGAAGAATTACAAAACCCATTGCACTGGCTATTAAAGCGCGTGTTTTATTGCTGGCTGCGAGTCCGTTATTTAATGGGAATACGGAAATGGCTTCATTAGTGGATAATACTGGAAAGCAGTTATTCAATCAGTTGGAAAAGAAGGAAAAATGGACGATTGCGATGGATGCCGCGAAAGAAGCGATCGCTTCTGCAGAAGCCAGTGGTGCCAAACTGTATGATTTTTTACCTACGGCAGGAACAGGAACGCTTTCAAGTGAAACACGTACGTTGCTATCATTACAGGGTGCAATAACAGAAAAATGGAATCCTGAAATTATTTGGGGATTAACAAACAGCACTACATCCACTTTGCAAGATGCCTCTATGGCTCGTGTAGTAGGGAATTATAGTATATTATCGTGTATTGCCCCAACTTTGAAAATGACGGAATTATTTTATTCAAAAAATGGGGTACCGATAAATGAGGATAAAACCTATCCTTTCTCGGATCGATTTGCCTATCGGGTAGGTGAGGCTGATCATAAATACTACGTAAAAGAGGGGCAGTCTACTATACAATTGCACTTTGATCGGGAACCTCGGTTTTATGCTGATATGGGGTTTGATCGCGGAATCTGGTATGGACTTGGGAAGTATGAGGATGGAACCGTTAATACAAATTATGTTAAAGCAAGATTTAAAGAAACTGCTGGAAAGACGAATATCCGTAATTTTTCTGCAACAGGTTATTGGCCTAAAAAACTGGTTAATTACCTGAATACCATGTATGAGGGGAGTGATTACAGTATCCAGCGTTATACCTGGCCGAATGTACGTTTGGCAGATTTATATCTGATGTTTGCGGAGGCTGCTAATGAATCGAATGGTCCTAGTGATGATGCGCTTGTGTATCTGGATAAAGTACGGACACGCGCTGGTTTGAAAGGTGTAAAGGAGTCTTGGACGAATTATTCGTCTAACCCAAATAAGCCTGCAACAAAAGAAGGACTTCGGGATATTATACAGCAAGAGCGGTTAATTGAGATGGCTTTTGAAGGTAGCAGATTTTGGGATTTAAGAAGATGGAAAACTGCGCCTGAAGTAATGAGTGAAACGATTAAAGGTTGGGATATTAATCAGGAGAGTATGGAAGGGTTTTATAGAGAAAGGGTTCTATTTACGCCTCGCTTCGAAATAAAAGATTATTTCTGGCCTATCATGGATAATAATATACTAGTCAATAAAAATTTGGTTCAAAATCTTGGATGGTAATTAAAAGATCTATTATGAAAATTAAAATATTACGGTTGATCTTACTGGGTTCGATGTTATGGACTATTGGTTGTAAGGAAGATCTAGGTACAACAGAACCGCTATCATCGGATGGGAAAGGTCCAGGAGTGGTCAATGACGTTAAAATAGATAATGGTCCGGGACGTGCTGTTTTACATTATAAAGTCCCGACTGATGCAGATTTGTCCTATGTGAAAGCTAGATATGAGATCCGACCTGGAGTCTTTAGAGAGACTAAATCTTCGAGAAACAATGATTCGTTAGTGGTAGATGGGTTTGGGGAGGAAAAGACGTATAAAGTTGAATTAACGGCTTTTGATAAAGGTGAAAATAGTTCTTTACCCACAGTTATCGAGGTCAAGCCGACAACACCCCCGATTATATCGTTAGCTAATACGATTGGATTGATTGATGATTTTGGAGGCATGGGAATTATCGTCAATAATCCGTCGGAATCAGATTTCAGAATTTTAGTTTCACAAAAAGTTCCAAGTTCAAATATGGAAAGACCTATTAGTACTTTTTATACAAAGGTGAAAAATATCTCTTTTAATATTAGAGGTTATGAACCTGAGCCTGTAACTTTTGTTGTAGTCATCAAAGACAAGTTTGGGAATACTTCCTCACCTATTGTTAAAGATATTCTACCTATTGAGGAACTGCTTTTGGATCGGAATCTTTATCGGGCCATTAAGTACGATAATGACACGCCTCCGTTAGGTTCTGGTCGCGATATCCCCGCCATTTGGAACAATACATTTGGAGACGATGCTTGGCATTCAGGTAATGGAAAGATGCCGATGTCTGTTTCTTTTGATTTGGGTAAAAAAGTGAAGTTAAGCCGCTTTAAATATTTTCCCAGAACGTCCAGTAATAGTTTCATATTTAATCATTATAACCTAAAACGATTTGAAATATGGGGCTCTAATAATCCTTCCAGTGATTGGTCCAGTTGGCAGTTAGTTGGTACCTATGAATCTAAAAAACCTTCAGGCTTGCCAACAGGGCAATTGACTAATGATGATATCGCCTATGCACGTGCCGGAGAGGAGTACGGTGTTTTAACATCAGCACCAGAAGTGCGCTATATACGTGTTAAAATGCTAGAAAGTTGGTCTGGGTTAGATGGAGGACAAATATCAGAAATGCAGTTTTGGGGACAGTATAAAGAATAATAAAACATGAAAAATATAACTAAATTATGGTATTTGTCGGGCCTATTATTGACCGCAATAAGTTGCTCTAAAATGAACGATCCTATTGCGCCTTTTATTAAAGGGGGGGAAATCAGTTATGCTACCAAGGTGGATTCTTTAAAGAGTTTTTCGGGTCGAAATAGAGTTTCATTGACTTGGGAACTTCCCGCTAATCACTCTGCTCATCAAGTGTTTGCTTTTTGGAATAAAGATCGGGATTCTGTAGAATTGCTATTTAAACCTGTTAAAGGAAAACTTTATGAGGCAGAAATCAAAAATCTGCAGGAGGCAACTTATTTATTTGATCTATACTCATTTGATAAGGAAGGGAATCGGTCTATTAAAACCTTGACTTCTGTCAATGTCTATGGCGAGCGCTACGAGGCAACACTTTTAAATAGGATTTTATTGAGCGCTAAGATTGATGTTAATGATCAATTAACAGCTTTATTTGCAAATGCTGAGGAAGGGAATGTTGGAACGGAAATTGTTTATACGGATATCTTGAATAAACAGAAAAAAGTAAATGTGAACCGCTTGCAAAATGAGATTGTGATTGCAGATTGGAAAATAGGAACTCCTGTTTTATATCGATCTTCTTATAAGCCAAAGGCAAATGCTATCGATACTTTTTACGTAAAAGATGCGGAGATTATGAAAATAACAAAAGATATTACTGCGCAATATCTTAAAAATTTTCAACAACCTTTTTTAGCTGTTCAACAAGCTAACCGGTTTCGAGATCCATTAAATTGGACCGTAAATGCTACGGTACAGAATCATAGCGGAATGGGAGGCTGGAGTACTGACGATAATACGGTGTTGAATATGGAGTCGGGTTGGGGATCTACTAATATTGTTAACGGAAAAATGTATCAGACGATTACGTTACCTAAAGGAGAATACAGGTTGCAAGTTGAATTGGGAGCATTTGGATTAGGAAGTTCCACTGTGAAAATAGCGGCTGTTCCCGGGCAGATGATGCCTGATTTTGACAGTAATAAGCAGGTGCCAGGTGCTTATGGAAGTATAAATTTGGAACTTAAAAGTTTTGATTTTACAGTATCAAATGAAGGTCCGGTCACGATCGGGTTTATTGCAAATATGACCGGCGATCAATATTGGCGAGTTCGAAAAATAATGCTTTATCGGAATTATTGATTTGTCAATTTTTTAAAATTACATTGCAATTGAAAGTTTAGTCAGGATGTTTATCCTGACTAAACTTTTGCTTTTTTTGGCTCTTTTCGTAGGATGATTTTTTTATCTTTACATGATATCTAAACCTAAATCTGATGATTAAAAATTTATTGTCTAACTGTATCAAATGGATCTTTATTATGTTGAGTTCTATGACGATGCTTTATGCCCAGTCGAAAGTTAAAATATATTGTATCGGACGGGAATTCACTATGGGATCTGCGATGTTTATGCCTGAAAAAAATAACTTTCCTTCACAGTTAGCCACGATGATAGGTCAAGATTATCAGGTCATGTTAAATGGGAAGGATGTCACTATGAACGATCCAATATTCATTGAAAAGCATATAGTAGAAAGTATAAATAATCTTGTCGTTAAGAAAGGTGATTTACTCTTTCTAGATTTGAATCAGGATGCCGATTTTTCCAAAGGTAATGATGAAAAGTTATTGAAAAGTATCACTTCATTAATCAATAGAGGTGCTCGAGTGATATTGCTGCATACTCCTAGTAACTCGAATGAAAAGCAACAATTATCTGCGAGAATACAATTACAGACGCTTGCTTTTAAGAGTAACTGCGAAATCGTGGATTTATCCCCTGCTTTATATGGAGGTGACGCTTATCTGGATAAAGAGAAAAGGCTAACGTCTATCGGTGCTAGTTTTGTTGCAAAGCGATTATATGAACTTATAAAAACACCAGTAACCGGTGCTTCAAGAATTAAAATAAAGAATGGAAAGCGTGAGTCTTTTTATGGATTTTCTACTGAAACATTCGATTTTGAAGGTAAAGAAGCGAGAGTTGTCAAACCAAAATTGGTGGCCAAAGGGAGCCCCTGGATATGGCGTGCCCGGTTCTGGGGACATGAACCTCAATTGGATATTGCGATGTTGGAACGAGGATATCATATTGTTTACTGTGATGTATCAGAACTTTTTGGCAATGAGGAGTCATTACAAATATGGAATAATTTTTATAAATTCTTACAGCAATTCGGACTGAATAAAAAAGCAGTTATGGAAGGTATGAGTCGCGGAGGTATATATATATACAATTGGGCTTTACGTTATCCCGATCGTGTTAGTGCCATTTATGCTGATGCACCGGTGTTAAATTTTAAAAGCTGGCCGGGAGGTAAAGGAACGGGAAAAGGAAGTCCGGAGAATTGGGAAATCTTTAAACAGGATTATAAACTGACAGAACAACAGGCTCTTGATTTTAAAGATGCACCTGTGGATAGAGCATCTGAAATCGGTGCGTTAAAAATTCCGACGATTCATGTTATCGGTGATGTGGATGATGTTGTACCGCCTGATGAAAATACGCTTCCTTTTGCTAAAGCTTATATTGCTGCTGGCGGGAAATTGGAAATTATACATAAACCGACAGTGGGTCATCATCCGCACAGTTTAGCTGATCCAACGCCACTGGTAGATTTTCTGCTAAGAGCAGATGGGCGTAAGCTAAACTTTGCAGCTATTGCCGCAGCGGGCTCAGAATATAGGAGTGGAGCGGGTTGGAGTCCAAATATGGGCTGGTGGGGAGAAAATGATGATATTAACCGTATTTTGGACAGTAAGAAACAACAGTTGGACATTTTATTTGTCGGTAATTCCATTACACAGGGTATTGGAGGTACAAGGTCACATCTTCCTTATAAAGCAGGTTACACTGCATTTGAATCCGTTTTTTCATCATACAAATGGGATTGTGCAGGAATAGCGGGCGACCGAACACAACATGTACTTTGGAGGTTGATCAATGGTAAATATAAGGAGGCTGCTCCTAAAGTTGTTGTCGTAACAATAGGTGTCAATAATTTCTTAGATGGTGATACGGCTGAAGAAATTGTAGCAGGTATCCTTGAAATAAAAAAATGGATACGCACGAATATGAAGAATTCTAAATTGATCTTAACGGGTCCATTGCCTGTAGGCGTGGAAAGTACGGATCCCCGAAGACGAAAATATGAGGATATACACCGTCTTTTAGCGATTCAGGCTAAAGATCAAAGTTGGATCTATGCCCCGCTATCTGATACGTTTATAAAAGCTGACGGTAATTTATCGTTGGATGATTATAGCACTGACGGCATCCATCTTTCTGGAGGGTATACAAAATGGGCGCAAAGTTTGTCAAAAATAATTCAAAAGGCATTAGGTGAATAATTTTTTGAACTCTAATGTTCTATAAAAATATAATTTCTATTAAGGGATAGAATATTAAACAGGACATTTTTTTATAAGGGGAGCCCAATATTTATTGGGCTCCTCTTATTTTTTAAAAACTTCCAATTTTTTCTGTTTATATCATACTAAGGAAGCTTTATATTTAATTAGATTTTTTGAAGTTCTATATTTTCGCCTGCTTTTAAAGAGATGTTATACGTATATCCTTCTTTACTGATCATTTTATTAGTTTTTGATTTTAATGGTTGCTCATAGCGTAATTTTAAAGTACCGGTTTGTTCTGCTTTAATGATCAATTTATCAAGTTGACCGTTTGTTTTAGAAGCGCTAATTAAGAAACCACCTTCAGCTCTGAGATCAGTAAAGGAAATGTTTTTCCAACTTATCGGGATTGCTGGGAATAGCTCCACATAACCTTGTTTGCTCTGAAGCAGCAATTCGTGGATACCTTGTGCAAATGCAAAATTACCCTCTAATGTAAACGGCCGGTAAGTAAAACCTGAGTATTGTCCACCTTTCTGATCCCCGTTGACATGAAAGGAATTGGTCGAACAAAAGTTGTTTGCAAATTTTTGGAGATTAAGAACTGCCTGTTCCCCCTCTTTTGCACGGGCATGTAAACAAGCCATCCAGCTGAAGGAATAACCAACCCAAGCACGAGTGCCTAATTTTTCTAAATGGCGCATTGATTTTGTGATCTGATCTTTATCTTCTGCTTTATTGATATCCAAAAGACCTAGTGGATAAATCGATAAATAGGGTGACATATGACGATGGGAATGCTCCATAGGAACATCGACCGCAACCATTAATCCTGTTTCGTTTTTTGCATAACCTGGTAGTTGCGTTTCTACAGCTCTCCATGCTTTGGCATCGTTTACTTGTCCGCTAGCTTCGCTTACTTCTGCCGCAGCTTCAAATAAAAAATGGGCAAGAGCCAGATCAAAATTGGTCCAGTCTTTAAACCAGGCATTTGTGCTATTATCATTATATTCAGGACTTGCGCTAAGTGGAAGATAACGTTTTCCATTGCGTACCTCTGTAATATTGCGAAGGTAAGTGGCTGATTCGATAATGTACGGTAATGCTCTTTCCTTTAGAAATTTCTTATCCATACTGTACTTCCATTGCATATAGAAATGGTGTGCGGTCCAAGCGCTTACTGTTGGTGAAAGGGCATATTGAACCCAGCCGCCCATGGGGATTCCACTTAATGTCAGAACGCCGGGAATGTTAAGACCTTCAACACCAAAATACTGTTTGGTGTAAGCTAAATTGGCAGGTCTGATTTTCCATAACCAGTCTGTAAAAGTTTCGGCTTCAGCAAGTCTATTTCCTGTGTAGGTGGGCCAATAGCTGAGCTGTGTATTGAGATCATTGTGAAAATCTCCTTTCCATGGGGGTAATCCACCATTATCTGCAGTCCAAACTGCTTGAAGTGTAATGGCTGGAGCTCCTTTTCTTGCAGCAGCTCCGAGTTTGTACATTTCCAAATAGTACTGTCTTTGTAATAAAGCATCAGGTATGTTTATCGCTGATTGCTTCCAGTAAGCATTCCACCAGGAGAGATGAGTTTCTGTAAATTTGCTGGTGGTTTTTGATTGGATCTCTTTATTTAAGTTTGCTTTTTCATTATTGGCTACAGTCCACATACCAATAAGTTTATTTGGCGAGACTTCTTTCCACTCCAATAATACTTCATAAAACCGATTTTCATAGGTTGGCTGGTGAATAAGCTGGCTGTGTGTTGATGTGGTCAACTTCCCTTGTTTATAGCCTAGACGTGATAGACTTTGTCCATCGACTACGGACACCTCACTACTATTATCAGAAGCCAACGCATATTGATGTGGAAGTAATTTGGGAAGGGTATTTTGTATATTTTGACCTGTAATCTCAAAATAACCCACTGGTTTATCTGCATGAATAAAGCAAGTAAATGTGTTTCCGTTGTCAAAGCGGACCGTGTTCGTTGCAGTTTTTATATCCAGTACATTGGAAACTACTTTGCCTAAAGAAGCGAGATCAAAAGACATGGCTGCGGCAGGAAGTTTGGTTGGGTAGGGATAATCACCATACGGATTGTCACCCCATTTTTGCACTTCATTATATTGCCCCGAATGAAGCTTTTGCTGTACCCATTTGAAGTCATGTTGTTCAAGTGGAAATGCCTTACGCTCGTCCCATAAATCGGCACGATCTAAAGATAGTCTTAAGGTATTATCTTTTTGCCAGATTAATGCGCCAAGCATACCATTTCCTAAAGGGATGGCTTCGTCCCAACGTGTTGCTAAATGTTCGGATTGAAGATTGTCCTGCTGAGAAGGTTGTGCGTATAGCGGACAGGTTAGCGTAGCTATCGCTATTAATGATAATAAATATGATTTCATTGAAAGCTCTAATGGTTCTTGCCAAAGTTAAAGAATTCACTAAAGTTTGTTTGGATGTTTATTATCAAATATTGATGCAAAGTTAACCTATTTGATCGTTTATAACCTCGGACTAATACGGATCGATAAGACTTACATATCCATTTCTTTGCGGTATTCGCGTGGACTTTTTCTCATAATGGTTTTAAAGAATTTATTGAAGTTCGTTAGATTCTGATAGCCACTTTGATAGCAGATTTCAGAAATTGAAAGCTGTTTATTCATTAGTAATTTGCAAGCATGGCCGATGCGCATTTCATTGACAAATTTGGAGAATGATTTTTGGGTATGACGTTTGAAGAAGCGGCAAAATGCATTGGGTGTCATATTAACCAACTCTGCTGCGATCCCTAAGGACACTTCTTCACGAAAATTCTGCATGACATAAATGTATACATTATTAATGCGATTGGTTTCTTGTTCTCCAAAAGTAGGTTTATAGCCTTCTGAGGCTAAATTTTCGCATTCTTCTGCCTGATGAAGCAATTCAATAAGATTTAGAAATCCTGTGATTCTAGAAAAACTCTTTTTCTGTGCTAGACTTTTGATTAGTTCGGTCGCTTGTTCTAAGGTTTGTCCATGAAATCTCAATCCTCGCTTTGACCTTTTGATGAATTGCTGCATTGCACTAATGGTTGCTTGATCGTCTGTAAGTTGTAGTAAGAAATCCGCAGGAAAATAGAGTACGATTGCTCTTGCTCGTTCATCATGCTGAGGATTAAGGAAAATATCGTCATTGCGCCAGATGTGAGGAATATTAGGTCCCATTAACACGAGATCTCCAGCACTAAAGCTGTCGACATGATTGCCCACGACACGTTTTCCATAACTTTCTAAAATCAGGACTAATTCACATAACTCATGGAAATGTAAGGGGTTACTTAAAAACTCCTGATCGACCTGCTTGATGAGGATCGTTTTCTCATTAGGGGGAGATAGTTCAATAAATTGTGCTTTCATAATAGGATATGATGATTTATAATTGCGAAGCAAATATAAGTAATAATTTTTCGAATAAAACAATACTGATTATTTTGTCATTTTAAATTATGTAAATGGGTGTAAAAAGTTTTATTTCATGTGTATCAAGTTTTAGTTTGTTGTCTTTAGGAGCGATAACTTTGAATTCTATGTACGCGTGGTCGCTTCATATACAGTTGTAATAAATATTTGATGTGTGTAATAACCAATTTTTAAAATGAAGGTGTTGAAATTAGTAATGATATTTTTGTTTTTGGCTGTTTTTCATCTCGGTGCTTTAGGGCAGGAGTTTGCATATGAGTTGCCTAAAAAAACAAATCAGGTTAAAAGTCCTGTTTTATCTCTGAACGGAGAGTGGCAGTTTCAATTTGATAAAAATTCCGATTGGACGCCAATTCTAGTGCCTGGTGAAGCTGTAATGCAGGGGTATGGGATAGAACATGATAAATCATTTTTTTATAAAAGAAAGTTTACACTGCCCAAAGACTTTAAAGGGAAAAAGGTTGTCTTGCGGTTTGATGGTGTCTATAGTCAAGCGACATTAAGTATTAATGGTAAAGTGATCAGGACGCATAAAGGAGGATTTACACGCTGGGAAACAGATATCAGTTCATATGTTAATTTTGATAAGGAAAATGAACTGTTATTGGAAGTTCAAGATAAACTGGATGATATATCTTACGCTTCAGGATATGCACATCATCCAATTGGAGGGATATTAAGGGATGTGACATTATTTGCAACCGCTACAAATAGCATATATGATTTTGGTGTTGAAACAGATTTGGATCAGTATTTTAAGGATGCTGTCTTAAAATTAAATTATACGTTGGAAGAGGCGCAAGGTGTTACTGTTCATTATGCGTTGTATGATAGTAAGAATAAACTCGTTCCCGAGTCTGAACAGCAATTTTCGGTAAACAAAGGTCACAATAGCAATAGTTTTCCAATAGCTAATCCTTTGAAATGGGATGCTGAACATCCTAACCTGTATCGTCTTGATGTTAAAATTAAAAAAGACGGAAATGATACGTATGCATTTAGTAAAGAGGTTGGATTTCGTGAAGTTAAAATTATTGAAGATCAAATGTTTGTGAATGGAAAGCCTATTAAGTTAAGAGGGGCTAACCGTCATGATGTTCATCCTACTTTAGGTCGTGTTAGTGTACCTTATTATGATAGTTTGGATGTGAAATTGTTTAAAGATGCTCACATCAATTTCGTAAGAACTTCGCATTATCCGCCCTCAGAAAGATTTGTTGAGTTCTGTAACCGCTATGGGATTTATGTAGAGGTAGAAACAGCTGTTTGTTTTGTTGATACTTATAGACAAAAGAATTATGCACCTGGCGCTACTCAAAATGATCCCAATCACACGGATCAATATCTGAGCCAATGTCGCGAAATGGTCAATACTTTTAGAACACATCCATCGGTTATTATCTGGTCTATCGGAAATGAATCTATCTACGGAAGTAATTTCAGGAAAAGTTGGGATTTGGTTAAAAATGCTGATCAAACGAGACCTGTTATCTGGAGTTATCCAGGATCACAATCTAGTGATGCGAAGATTTATGAAATATTAAGTATGCATTATCAGGATGTTAATGGTAATCTTACACAGTTTGGAAAGACAACCAAGGGATATGAGGGACATGGTATACCAGCTTTGTTTGATGAATGGGCACATCCTGCTTGTTACACGTATCAGACCTTACGAGATGATCCGAATATCAGAGAATTTTGGGGAATCTCGATGGATATGATGTGGGGAAGGTTATTTCCGACCAAAGGTGGATTGGGTGGTGCAATTTGGGGATATGTAGATGATACCTTTAATATTCCTCAAACCTTGAAAAAAGGTACACCATTTTGGAATGAATTTGCAAAATCTGCAAAGCCAGAAGGATATCAAGGCCATGCTGTAGGATATGGGGAATGGGGTATTGTTGATGTATGGAGAAGATTAAAACCTGAGTTCTGGTCAACAAAAAAAGCACAGTCTCCCATTCGAATATTGAATGAAGGAAAGATTGTGAAAAACTTTTCTGCTCATAAACAAATTTTGTTTGATGTGTACAATCGTTATGATCACACCAATCTGAATGAAGTGAAATTAGCATATACTTATGAAGGACGTACGAAGACAATTGCCTTGCCTTCCATTGAACCCCATACTAAAGGACAATTTGAACTACCGGCGGAGGAATGGAAAGAGGGTAGTGCAGTACGCTTAAACTTTATTGATCAGGATGGACGCGTTGTGGATACTTACGAATACTATTTTGGTGAACGACCTATCGATATGCCTGAAGCTGCACATAAAGGTAAACTTAAACTTGTCGAAAGTAAAGAAAATTTTATCATCAAGGGACATAATTTTGAAATACCTATTTCTAAGGAAACCGGGTTGATTGAAGGTGCAACTACTAATGGAAAGGTGTTTATTGAAAAGGGCCCTTTCTTGAATATGGATGTAAACCTGAATCATTTAACGGGTGCAGAGGTTAGAAAAAGCGCGAACAAATATTTGATTTACGATAAAGATTGGAAGAAAACTACTGTTAAGTGTGAAATAAAAGATGGAATTGCGTTTATTTCTATTGCTGGATCTTATCAGGGTTTACAAGTATATTTTGATATTACCATTAAGCAAGAGGGGGAAATGATAACTTCTTATCGAACTGTGGGAGAGCCTAATGGGTACTTGAGGGAGATCGGAGTAAAGTATTATATGCCTGATGATCTGGATCACCTGAAGTGGAAGAGAGATGGATATTGGAATTATTACCCGGAAGGAGAATTCGCAGGGAATGAGGGTAGTGTCGATCTTTATAAAAGTAAACAAGCAAATTATGGTGTGAAACCGACTCAAGGATGGGATCAAGACACGCATAATTATTATTACTGGTCCGATAAAGGTGCTCGAAGTGAAAATCCATTGACCAATAAAGCAAAAAGTATGAAAGAGCATGCATTTTACTATACGCTTTCTTCAGGGAAGTCATCGCGAGTTTCGGTGATCGCTCCAAAGGCTGATGTTGCTTGTCGTATCGATCGTATGGAGGATGAACAAGTAATACTATTTGTCAATAACAAATGGGATTATCCTGAAATCGCATGGGGTAATTATTGTAAAACTTTAGAAGCTTCTCCATGTAATGGTGTTATAACCTTAAGATTTTAACTTTAAAATTAACTAAATATGTTGACCTGGATTGATCAATTGATCTATGTTCTGTATTTCATTCTTGTGGGGGGATATGGATATTATATCTATAAAAAAAAGGAGACGTCTGGCTCTTTAAGTCATGATTTTTTCCTCGCAGAGGGATCTTTAGCATGGTGGGCGATTGGAGCGTCCATCATTGCTTCCAATATATCTGCAGAACAGTTTATCGGAATGTCAGGCTCTGGATTTGCCCTGGGTATTGCAATTGCTTCTTATGAATGGATGGCGGCTCTGGGTTTGATTATCGTCGCTGTTTTCTTCTTACCCATTTATCTGAGGAACAAGATTTATACGATGCCCGAATTCCTGAGAAAGCGGTTCGATAATCGTGTGAGTATGATTATGGCTGTGTTTTGGGTTTTGGTATATGTCTTTGTCAATCTGACATCAATCCTATATCTGGGTGCTTTAGCGATACATGCTATTGCCGACATTCCGTTTGTCTGGTGTATTTGGATATTAGCTATACTGGCAGGATTTATAGCATTAGGTGGCATGAAGGTAATTGGTTACACTGATGTTATACAGGTCGTACTGTTAATTTTCGGTGGCTTGACAACAACTTATATTGCACTGAGCTTGGTCGCTGATGCCGAAGGATTGTCTGGTTGGTGGAATGGATTGAAAGTATTGAAAGCAGAGGTGCCTTCTCATTTTCATCTGTTTATTGAAAAAGGACAATTGACTAAACCTGATGGTGGTGATGCTTACATGGATCTACCGGGCTGGTCGGTGCTTATAGGAGGGATGTGGATTATGAATCTTTCTTATTGGGGCTGTAATCAGTATATAACACAAAGGGCATTAGGAGCTAAAAATTTAGCTACTGCACAGCAGGGTATGTTATTTGCCGCATTTATGAAATTACTGATGCCTCTGATTGTCGTTTTACCAGGTATTGCTGCATTCTATCTTTATCAGAGTGGAAATAATCCCCTATTTCAAAATGGTATGATGGATGGAGATCTAGTGAAGCCTGATAAAGCGTATCCATTGTTGTTATCAATTTTACCTACTGGATTTAAGGGTATGGCTTTTGCCGCATTGACGGCTGCAATTGTGGCTTCATTAGCTGGGAAAGTAAATAGTATTGCTACGATTGTATCACTGGATATTTATAAAAACACACAAACCAAACCGATAGAAGAGTCTTTTTTAGTCAAATTGGGTAAAATATCGGTCGTAGTTTCATTATTTATTGGTGCGGCATTAGCACCATTATTAAGTAATCTTGATCAAGGTTTTCAATTTATTCAAGAATTTACCGGCTTTATAACACCTGGTGTACTGGCTATTTTCTTGATGGGTATTTTAACAAAATGGACAACTTCTAATGCTGCTATCGGCGGTGCACTATCGACTTTCTTTTATTCGATTTTGTTTAAGAATTTTTGGTTGGATCAGATGCCTTTTATGAATCGTATTCTTGTGGTTTTTGTCTGTACAGTGATCACGATGACGGTCATTAGTGTCTTTGATAAAAAAAGAAAAAATCAACAGGCATTGATTTTAGAGAAGGAAATGTTTGTGGTGTCAGATTTATTTAAAGTCGTTAGTTTATTAATTATAGGTGTACTGATCGCCTTGTATATCGTTTTTTGGTAATCAATAGAATAGCAATATAAAAAATATAAAATGGAAACAAATTTGCAAGTGGAGTGGAACAATGATAAAGAATTATTTGCGCTGATTCGCAAGGAACTATTTACAGCAGTCATTGGCGATATTATGGATAAAATGGGTATGTACCATCAGTTTTTACCACCTAATATCCGTTCTATTCGTGACGATATGTTCGTTGTTGGAAGAGCAATGACTGTATTGGAAGCCGATGTAAGTTCATTGGGAGAATCAACATCTAAAAATCCTGTTCTTTCTAAAACTTTTGGATATATGTTAGAGGCTTTGGATGATCTTAAAGAGGATGAAATCTATATTTGTAGTGGCTCGTCACCAAGTTATGCTTTGTGGGGTGAAATCATGAGCGCACGAGCTAAAATGTTAGGGGCAGCTGGTGCTATTGTAAATGGTTATTCTAGAGATACGAATGGTATATTAGCGCTAGATTTTCCTTGTTTCTCTATGGGTAATTATGCTCAGGATCAAGCTCCCCGAGGTAAGGTGATCGATTGGAGAGTGCCAATATGCATTAATAATATTATGATTCAGGATGGAGATATTTTAATTGGTGATATTGATGGCGTTTGTTTAGTACCAAAGGAACATGAAGTTGAAGTTTTTACTAGGGCTTTGGAAAAAGCTCGAAGTGAAAAAGTTGTTTTGAAAAAGGTTTTGGAGGGTATGGGGGCTAAAGAAGCTTTTGATACCTATGGTATCATGTAATAAGAAGCTTATTACTCATCAACGAACAATTTTTTTATACATAAACCAAGCTTTTTGCTCAAGATGTAATTTTATTCCGATGAATATAAAAAAGATTAACGCAGTCATGATTGCGCTATTGCTGGGGTTTGGACACTTAGGTCTCGCACAGCAAAGTGCTAACATAAAAATACTTTCTCCTTTACCTGCGAAGGTGTCAGGTGTCGATCAACCGCAGATCTCATTAAATGGAGTATGGTCCTTCCGGGTTGAAAATGGAAAACCGGCAACTATAAAAGTTCCTGGTGAATGGGAAATGCAAGGATATGAGGTTAAAGCCGGTGAAAAAGCGGTTTATGAAAAACAGATTTCTATTCCCGAATCTTGGAAAGGTAAACGTATTGCCATTAAATTTGATGCTGTTAGCTCAAATGCTGTGGTGAAAATGAATGGACAAATTATAGGAGAACATGAAGGAGGTTTTGTTGCTTTTGAAATGGATGTTACGAAAGCGGTTAAACCTGGTCTCAATGTTTTGACCGTGGAGGTCCGAGCAAATACAATTAGTGATATTCTTTCGTGTGTATCTCAGTATGCGGCACACACTGTTGGCGGTATTTTGAGGAAAGTGACGTTATTTGCGCTTCCTGAGACTCATGTTGCGGATTTAGATGTGGCAGTTAAATTTGATACTAAATATCAAGATGCTAAGATTCATTTACAGGCACTTGTAGCCAATAGTGCAGCCGGAAATCAAGATGTAGCTATACAATATATCCTTAAAGATAAAAATGGTAGGACTGTTTTTGAAAAGAAAACAGCTAAAAAATCGGTTCTAGGAAATCAGACATTACCGTTTGATCTGGATGTTCAAGTATCAAAACCTAAGCATTGGACCGCAGAAAGTCCGTATTTGTATGAATTGACCACATCATTGTTGAATGGAACTCAAGTGGTACAATCGAATGTGCAAAAAGTTGGTTTCCGTGAAATTAAGATTCGAGGTAATGAACTTTTGGTTAACGGTCGTGCGGTTAAGTTGAAAGGGGTAAACCGTCATGCCGTACATCCGTTAATAGGTCGAGCGTCTGATCCAGTTTTGGATAGAAAGGATGTTGAAGTGTTTTTAGCGGGTAATCTAAATTATATCCGTACTTCACACTATCCTCCTTCTGAAGAGTTTTTAAATGCAGCAGATGAACTGGGCTTGTATGTTGAAAGTGAATCGGCTTTAAACTGGATACAGCATCACGCTTCACCTATCTGGCGCCATTGGAATTATCAAGATACCAAGTTTTTGCCAACGATGTTACGTGCTAATATAGATAATGTGGTGAGTAATAGAAAACATCCATCTATTATCTTCTGGTCATTGGGTAATGAGTCTAGATGGAGTGATTTATGGGCGGAAGTAAACAAGACCGTAAAAGCGTTGGATAAGACTCGACCTACTGTATTTCATGATCAAACTTGGGGAAGTTTTAACAATGCTGGTAGTAAAGCTGATATCGCAAATTACCATTATCCCGGAATCAATGGCCCAGGGGCTACAGATACGATGAGCAGACCTACTTTGTTTGGTGAATACGCCCATTTATCGGATTATAATAGAAGAGAACTATTGACTGAACCCGGGGTAAGGGATGCGTTCAATGCACCAATGGTCACTTATTTTGACTCGATGTACGTACATAAAGGGAATTTGGGTGGTGCAATTTGGAGTGGTATTGACGATACTTTCCATATGCCGGATGGACGGATTGTAGGGTATGGACCGTGGGGACCAATTGATGGTTGGAGAAGAGAAAAACCAGAATATTTTGGCATGAAAAAAGCCTACTCTCCGGTACGTATTTCTAATTTAAAAAGTAATTCCAACAGTATCACATTTGACGTGGAAAACCGTTATGATTTTCGTTCATTAAAAGATGTTGAAATAAAAGTGATGGTTGACGGTAAATTAATTCCGGTAACTTCTAATTTGCAAGCTCGTTCTGCAGGTAAACTTGTTGTCCCAAATACTTCGGGTGTTTTTAATAAGGTTGAAATTATTGTGAATGATGATCGTGGTTTTGAAATTGAACATGAGATTTTTGAAACGCCAAAAGCAGCAACAGTAAATGGAACATCTAAAGCGTTAGCTCTGAAACAGGATTCGGCATTTGTATATATTACCCAAGGAGATGTTGTGTATACCATTAGCAAAACTTATGGATTGATGACAGCTACTAGGACTTATGGTGAACAGGTACTTTCTAAAGGACCTTCTGTGGCAATTATCGCCGCAAATGCTGAGGATGGTGGAAAACCAAATGTAGCTGGGGAGACTTATCAAAATAATATATACCCTATCAAGCATTATGAACAATACACTTTGTTTGCAACACAGGTGCAGGCTCGGGATGATAAAGATAGTATTGTTGTCGATTTGGATCTGACGTATCAGCAAGGCACAGGTAAGCAACAGTTCATTTTTACAAAAGAAGGTTTATTTAAAACAAACTATGAAATGAAATATCAGGCTGGAGAGGTTTCTGTTTACCAGTATGGTTTAATGATGGAATTGCCTTTGCATTACGATGAACTTAAATGGTCTAGAAGAGGGGATTTTTCGTATTATCCAGAAAATCATATTGGTCGTAATAATGGAGCTGCTAAATTAAATGCGAGTAAGGTATATGAGGTTGAGGCTCATGGTGAGCCTGTTGCAAAAGCTTGGAAGGATGATGCAAATATAATGGGATCTAATGATTTCAGATCAACAAAAGCTAAAGTTGTGTCAGCTTCGTTAACTACTACAGATGGTAAGCAGGTAAATTTAGTAGCTACAGGTAAACAAGCTTCCCGTACCTGGAAACAGGATGAACATATTCAATGGCTAATTGCTGACTATACGAATAGTGGTTCTGAACCGTTTTATGGAAGTCCATTTACAGACGGTCGGATTACACTTAAAAAAGGTGATGTGATTAAAGGAAGTGTAACTTTACGTATTGATTAATACGTAATTTTAAATATAAAAAATAGGCATAGACTTTCGTTAAGAAATTTTATGCCTTAATCAATGAAAATGGATTCGTTTTAGAACCATTAAAAAGTAAAACAAGTGTAACGAGCTTAAGATGTCGTTGAAAAAATAGACTCATAAATATATATTCTAATGAAAATAGTTGATGTAAAAGTCTGGTTAGTAGAGGGAGTAAAATACAACTGGACACTATTAAAAATTTATACGGATACAGGTCATACGGGGGTAGGGGAAGCGACAAATTGGCCAGGAAGTCCCTTGGTTTTTGAAGCAGCGAAACATGTCGGTCAGCGAATAATTGGTTTGGATCCAATGCGTACGGACTTTATATGGACAAAGCTTTACCGTGATTTCAATTGGGTTGGTCCCTACGGTGCTAGTATGTGTGCTATCAGCGGAATAGATATGGCACTTTTGGATCTTAAGGCTAAAGTACTGGGTGTTCCTTGTTACGAATTGTTGGGTGGCGCATTCCGGAAAGATATTTTGCTTTATGCCAACTACTGGTTTACTGGTGGTGGACATAATGGAGAAGATTATGCCGCACAAGCGCTTAAAGTAAAAGAAGCAGGTTTTACCGGCCTTAAATTTGATCCATTTGCGCATACTAATTATTTATATGGAGAAGATCTTGCTCCTAATTTAACCTTAACTTCGGAGCAACAAGATTTAGCTTTCAATGTGAGTAAAGCTGTCCGTGATGCAGTTGGCCCTGATTTTGATATTATGATCGAAACACATGCGATGCTGAATTATCGGGTTGCTGTGAAAATGGCACAACGCTTATCAGAATTAGATATTACCTGGTATGAAGAACCTGCAGGTCCGGAAAGCGCGGATACTTTAAGGGCTATGCGTGAAAGGATTCCTTCAAATGTATCTATTTGTGTCGGTGAACGTCACTATACAAGACATGGTATCCGACCTGTTTTGGAAAAAAATATCTGTGATATAATGATGCCCGATATTACCCGTTGTGGAGGACCATCCGAAATGAAGCGTATGGCAACGATGATGGAGGCTTATAATGTTTTATTAGCGCCACACAATCCAAATGGACCTTTGTCGACATTGGCAAGCGCACATGTATGTGCATCTGTGCCTAACTTTTTTAGACAGGAATTTATGTTTAATGATGTGCCATGGAGGGATACTGTTATTGATCATCCAATTGCTGATATGGTCCATGGTGGTGTTCTTTCATTAAGTGACAGACCTGGTTTGGGAGTGGATCTGATAGAAGAGGAGATGGAAAAACATCCAGGAATATTAGAACCAAGACCTGGATTTTACGTTTAAATAGGTACGATGGCATTATCAATTGATTTAAAGGGAAAAACTGTATTAATCACCGGAGGGATATCTGGTATTGGATTAGGAACTTCTATCTTATTTGCTCAGGCCGGCGCTCGGGTTATTGTCTGTGCAGAGCAATCTGCTGATGCTTTACAGGTACAGTATTACCGTGAACAGATGAGCGTCTACACAGATAATGTGCTATATTATCAGGTAGATTTAACAAAGGTTTCGGAAATTCAGATGTTTGCAGATGAGTTGGTTAAGCATTGTGGAAAGCTTGATGTTGTTGTATCTAACGCAGGAATGAATGTATTTGATACTGTTGAAAATTGTGATCAGGAAAAGTGGGACCTCAACCAACATCTCAATCTTGAATCACATTGGCATGTAGGAAAAAAAATGAAGCCATTACTAGATCAAGCTGATCAAGGTGTTTTCATTATCATGACATCTAATCATGCTTATTCTTCTATGAAAGGTTGCTTTCCATACAGTGTAGCTAAAGCCGGGTTACTAGCTATGGTGAAGGCAATGGCAATTGAATGGGCTCCTCATATTCGTACTGTAGGAATTGCTCCTGGTTTTATTGATACACCCGGAAATCAAAAATGGTTTGATTCTTTCGATGATGCAGAGAAGGCAAGAGCTTCTACCGTGGCGCTTCATCCTGTGAAACGTTTAGGAACCCCTGAGGAAATCGGTGCTTGGTGTGTGTTTTTAGCGAGCGATTATGCGGCGTTTGCTAATGGAACGACCTACCTTATTGATGGTGGCCGAAGTGCTTTGATGCAAGATTAAAGGGAAGGATTGAATTCATAAGATTATACATCTTTATAATATTTTAGTATATGGTAAAGGATTGGATAGATGGTATTTTTACTTTTCTTATTCAATCCTTTTACGTTTAAGGGGATTTAGGAAAAGGGAATCTAAATGATAAACCGAGCTATAAACTCACACATAATTATATTCTAATGAAAAATGCACAATTACTAATCAAGTCAACTTGTCAATTAGGTGAAAGTATTTTATGGGATAATCGTAATGGAGGCATCTATTGGGTTGACATCTTAGGTAAGCAAATTTTTAAGCATAAGTTTGGTAGTGGACAGACGAGTATCTGGAATTTGGATGACTATATCAGTAAAATTGTAATAAATGATCGTCACGGGTTTATCTTAGGTATGCAAGGGCTCTTGGCATCCTGGGAAGAAGCTACAAATAAAGTAAAACCTATTATTGATATTCCGCACGAGAATGGTCAAATCCGTACCAACGATGGTGGTCTGGATCCAGACGGTAATTTATGGATTGGAACAATGCATATGGACGCCATTCCTGGGCGCGGCAAGTTATATTGTTATAAAGATCAAAAATTGCATGTAATGCTTGATGCAGTTTCTATACCTAATGGAATTGTATGGAGCGGAAAATTACCCTATACTTATTTTATTGACACTTTTACTAATGAAATACGGCGGTATGATTTTACAAAAGATACTAATGAAACTGCTCATTATGATGTGTTGGTTAAAATTCCATCGGAGTACGGTTCGCCCGATGGTATGTGTATTGGTCCAGATGGTAATTTATGGGTCGCCCATTGGGGTGGATACGGTGTTTACTGCTGGGATATCCATACTGGAAAATTGTTAGATATAATATCTGTTGATGCACCGCATGTTACTTCCTGTATTTTTGGAGGACCCGATAATAAAGATTTATTTATATCGACTGCACAGGTTGGTTTGAGCAAAGAGCAACTTTCGAAATATCCCAATAGTGGTTCGGTGTTCCACTATAAAATATCGTGATACAATTGAATGCAACTTATCATATTTTACTAAAGTATGATAAGTTGCATTCAATTGTATTTTTACTGACTAAACCTCATTTTTTAATGCAGGTAGTTTGCCTTTTAATGATTGAACTAATGCGCTATCTTCTCCTGTAAAATGTAACCAATAGATACTTCATGGACTCGTATCTCTACTTCCATAACTATGTGCCTCGCCTGCAGGTATAAGGTAGTAGGTCTGAACAATAGATGAGAATATGTTCGTTGCATACCTGATCTCTGCTTCTGAGATGATATCTAATTTTAGGATAATAACCAATATGAGTGATAAATAGATTTTTTGTAGCTGATAGCAATGTTTGAATTTGAAAAATATCCAATGGTAATGCTATCGCTTTTTCGCCTTTAAATCCTTCAGAAATTGAAATTTTTTTAGTCATAATTAGTCTGATTGTTTTCGATGGTTACGTCATGTCTTCATAATTTAAACTATAGGTATAAGTGAGCTATTATGTTGAGTAATCTAGCTAATCTTCATATACTATTTTGAAGTATTAAATCTATATATTCATCATAATAGCGCCCTAATTATAAAGGCGTATTTATAAAGGATTATTGTTACCTTTGGTAATATGCTTATAATAATTTTGTTCTACTAAAGATAATGTTGGTTTAACAGGAATAGATAGCGTTAATTTTCATTTACATGGATTATTTTCTTTTATAGATTTAAAATGAAGGAATTTGAAAATAAAAAAGATGGCTTCGATGGTGAGGTCTGCGTAGTCGTACCACCTATTGTTGTTAAGCAAAATAGCTCGGAAAAGATTTCTGGTAATTTTTACATTACAGACATCGGTTATTTTCCAAAAGCAAAGTTCCACTATCGCCAACGAGAACAAGGATGTGCTCAACATATTCTGATTCATTGTGTGGATGGAAGAGGTGAAGTTTCTATAGGAAAAGATTTATACCATGTACAGGCAAATGAATATATTTTAATTCCGGCCAATACGCCGCATACCTACCAAGCAGATCATAAAAATCCATGGACAATCTACTGGATACATTTTAACGGTAGAAATGCGACAGATATAGTTAACGTAATATATAAGAATGTTTTGCTTAACAAAAATTCATTTGTCTTTGGAGAGGAAATGAAATCTATTTTTGAGAAAATGTATACGTTACTTTTAAAAGGGTATGGTCGTGAGATCATGGAGTGTATAGCAATGACGTTACCTTATTTTTTTAGTGGATATCTTCATCGTGAGTTGTCTAGTAATTGGCAAATGGAGAATAAGGGGGATATTATCAACAGTTCGATCTTATACCTTAAAACTAATTTTAGTGCTAAAATCAGTTTAAAAGATATTGCTGATAACAGTAATCTTTCTGTTTCACATTTTTCAAAGCTATTTAAAATGCGAACCGGCTATTCTCCCATCGAATATTTGAATCATCTTAAAGTACAGAAAGCATGCTATATGCTACAATTTTCGGATAGCAGAATATCGGAGATTTCTTTCGATCTAGGTTTTGAGGATCAATATTATTTTTCGAGACTTTTTAAAGATCATATGGGTGTATCGCCTTCTCACTATCGAAACAGTGTTAAATTGGATGAGAATATAATCCATTAATACACACGAATTATACATCCTTAAGTTTGTATCTGTTTCTAATTTAGTCGTTCTAAAACCAAGTTTATGAATGCTAGAGAAAGTAAGGTATTATTATATAGTTTGATTGCCTCTTTAGGAGGCCTGCTGTTTGGCTTTGATATTGCCATCTTTTCGGGAACTATACCTTTTATTGTGCCACATTTTAACCTTGAACCTGATCAGTTGGGCTGGGTGGCAAGTTGTTTGTACGTTGGTTGTATCTTTGGTGCTATGGCCTTTGGAAGAATCGCTCAACGATTAGGAAGAAAACCTTCTTTGATTCTAGTATCCCTCATTTTTATTGTATCCTCTATTTTTATGGGAATAGCGGATACCATTGATAGTATTATCTTTTGGCGTATTGTGGCCGGGTTTAGTGTCGGCGGAGCTTCTATTCTGTCACCACTCTACATTGCGGAAATAAGTCCGCAGAAGATTCGAGGTAAAATGGTTTCCTTAAATCAGATGGCTATTGTAATCGGAATTTTGTTGGCATATATGTCCAATTATTTTCTTTCCGGTATTGAAGGTAACTGGCGATGGATGTTTATTAGTGGGGCAGTTCCTGCAGCAGCTTTTTTAATAGCATCATTTTTCTTTCCGGAGAGCCCAAAATGGTTAATTTATAAGGGAAAACTTGCTGAGGGTACGCGTATTCTTGAAAAAACGGTGGATGTAACAGAACTGGTCAGTGAACTGGAATATTTACAGGGCCAGACGACGAAGGAAAAGGATTCTATTTCCGCTATCTATCGCTCCATTTTTCAAAAACCATATGTCATGCTATTGCTAATTGCTATTGTAATTGCGGTTTTTCAGCAAATTTCTGGCGCAAATGCGGTGTTGTTTTATGCGCCAATTATTTTCGAAAAAGTTGGTATGGATGTCGAAAATCAATTGTTAATACAGATATTAATTGGTTCAGTCAATTTGTTGTTCACATTGGTTGCTATTAGAACAGTGGATCGTGTAGGACGAAAAAAACTGATGATGATAGGGGCAGGGACCATGGCAGTTTTACTACTGTTGATTGGACTTTCTTTCCAGGGTGATTTCATTTCTCAAAAATTTGTTAGTGCGTTTGTTCTTCTTTTTATTGGAACATATGCGGCGACATTGGCACCCGTTACCTGGGTGATTATTGCTGAGATTTTTCCATTGAGAATACGAGAACAGGCAATGTCCATCGCTTCTGCTTTTTTGTGGGTAGCATGTTTCGGAATTACTTATGTTTTTCCAGTGATGATCGCTACACTGAGTACATTTCAAACATTCACCATATTCGGTGGTTTATGTGCAATCTACTTCTTATTCCTGTGGCTATATGTTCCAGAAACTAAAAATAATCGGGTCTAACATCATTTAAAAATTTTAATGACGTCTGTTTAAACTAGATAATTCTCAATTGATACATGTATTCGGCCAACTGTCGCCGTTAAATAAATATATAATAATAAATAAAGCACACATTATTTTAATGAACGAAGTAAAAGATAAAGTCGTCATCGTCACGGGAGCAGGGAAAGGTATTGGAGAGGGTATTGCAACATACTTCGCTGCATGTGGTGCTAAAGTTGTCATCGCTACCATCAGCAATCAGGAAGGTGAAGAACTACAAAGAAAACTAACTGATAAAGGTTATCAGGCTTATGCTGTACAAACTGATGTTTGTTCTGAAGAGAGTGTGATCAATATGGTTGCAAAAACAGAACAATCTTTTGGGTCGATCGATATATTGGTCAATAATGCGGGTATCACGTTATTTAAATCAATTTTGGAAGCTACATTGGAGGACTGGGATCGTGTTATTAATACGGATTTGAGAGGAGTATTTTTATGTACGAAGTATGTCGCAAAAAGTATGATTAATCATGACATTAATGGATCAATTATTAATGTATCTTCTAATCATGCTTTCAGAACTTTGCCTGATACAGAAATGTATGCAGCAGCTAAAGGCGGGGTCAATGCCATGACAAGAAGTATGGCATTGAGTCTCGGGAAATACGGAATCAGGGTTAACTGTGTATGTCCTGGGTTTACGGATACATACCACTATCAAAATTGGTTGGCTGATAAGGATGATCCGGTAAAAGTTGAGGCTGATGTCGTTAAATTGCATGCAACTGGTAAAATTTCGACACCCTTGGATATTGCTCATATGGTTGCGTTTTTAGCCGGTGAAGCAAGTTCTAATATAACAGGGAGTGAATTTATGGTTGATGGAGGATTGACTGCTGGTCTTTACCATGCGGATAAATTTTAATCTATGAAAATAATAGCATACGAGCTTTTTAAAGTACCACCGAGATGGTTGTTTTTAAAAATCGTCACAGACGAAGGGATAATCGGTTGGGGTGAACCTGTTTTAGAAGGTAAAACGGACACGGTATGTGCTGCCGTGCGTGAGCTTATGGATACACTGATCGGTAAAAATCCAATGGATATCGAGGATCACTGGAACATGATGTACCGGGGTGGTTTCTATCGTGGAGGACCGATTCTCATGAGTGCAATAGCAGGCATAGATCAAGCACTTTGGGATATTAAAGGTAAATTTTATAATGCACCAATTTATGAATTGTTGGGAGGGAAATGCCGTACCGGGATTGAAGTTTACTCATGGGTAGGTGGCGACGAACCACAGGTTATTTTGGAGGAAATTCAAAAGGTGGTTGATCTCGGTTTTCGAACGATAAAAATAAATGGCACTAATAGAATGCGGTATCTAGATTCTTTTGGTGAAATCGATGCGCTTTTGGAACGTATGGCTTTGATAAGGGAGCGCTTTGGCAATCAGATCAATGTCGGAATTGATTTTCATGGTCGGGTACACAAACCTATGGCTAAGATATTGGTTAAAAAATTGGAAGAGTACAATCCTATATTTATTGAAGAGCCACTGCTTTCTGAAAATATGGAAGGTATCGAGCAGTTGGCAAAATTGACTCATATTCCTATTGCATTGGGAGAGCGCTTATTTTCACGTTGGGATTTTAAGAAAGTATTGGAGAGTCGCGCTGTTGATATTATTCAACCAGATCTTTCTCATGCTGGAGGCATTACGGAATGTCGGAAAATTGCTTCCATGGCTGAGGCTTATGATGTAGCAATAGCTCCTCATTGTCCTCTTGGACCAATAGCACTTGCGGCGTGTTTGCAATTGGATGCTGTTGCTCATAATGCCGCGATTCAGGAGCAGAGTCTGGGCATTCATTATAACTCTTCAAATGATCTACTGGACTACATTACCAATAGTGAAGTTTTTTCTTATGAAAAGGGGATGGTGAAGATTCCAGATGGCCCTGGTTTGGGTATTACCGTTGATGAAGATTATGTTAAAAAGATGAGCTTGATAGGTCATGACTGGCATAATCCCATATGGAGAAATGAAGACGGTTCAATAGCTGAATGGTAGTTTACTAAGATTAAGATAATGAGTTTTGAAATTAAATTGAAAAATAAGGAAGTGGTGATCGGACCATTTTCTAAGACCTCGGATGCGGGGATGATCGAAGCGATGGGATATGCGGGTTTTGATTTTATAATCATTGATTTGGAACATGGTCCTAATGATGTTTTAAATGCACAAAATTTGGTTCGAGCGGCTGAGATCTCAAATACTTTTCCAATTATTAGAGTTGCAGAAAATGGCCCAACGGAAATTGGAAAAGCGCTCGATATTGGTGCTAAGGGGGTGCAAGTTCCACAGATTACGAATGCTTCTGAGGCACAGCAGGCCGTTCAGTATGCTAAATTTGCACCTTTAGGGATGCGTGGGGTTTGCCGTTTTGTACGTGCTGCCGCGTATTCCAATACAGACCGATTTGAGTACTTTAAATCGGCAAATGATAACTATTTGATTTTACAACTGGAAGGGGCTGAGGCTATTCAAAATGTGGATGAAATTATTGAAGTGGAAGGTGTTGATGTAATTTTTATAGGTCCCTATGATCTATCGCAGGCTTTGGGTGTGAGCGGTCAGATCAACCATCCTTTGGTACTGGAAAAGATGCAAGTTATTATTGATAAATGTCGGACAAAGGGATTAGCAACCGGTGTGTTTACGGATAACTTGAAAGATGCTAAATCTTGGATACAATTAGGTGTCAATTATATTTCTTATTCCGTAGATGTAGGTATTATTCAAGAAGCTTCGAAAGCGATTTTACAAGAGCTGACAAGCATGAAGGGATAGCTATATGAATCTCCTTTACCATGAGCTACGTGCTACAGTAAAGGAGATTCGTTTTTTATTTAAAGATTTATTGTATGGGTTCATCGACGTAAATAATTTGTTCTACTGCTGTTCCCAAGATGCCTACTCCTCCGGTGATATTTCCTTTGTTCAAAAGAACTTCCTCTTCTGAATTGCCCTGTTTGATATTGGTGTAAAATTATAATAGTATTGATAAAATGTTGAATCTACGCCTTGCAAAATGCCTTTATATTAAAAAAACACCAAGGTCTGCTGACATGAGTCTTGGTGTTGTTTATGTGGCATTGAGAATTCCAATTAGGCTTAGTTTTTAGGATAGGCAAAAATTCACTACTTTAATTTGTTATTAGGAGGTAGGATAGTTTACGTAATGATCAATATTGTTTTAGAATCAGGTCTTGGATTGATATATCTTGCAGTTATAAGTTTTTTAAATTATAATCTTCTTAAAAATGCAAATTGTGAAAAATTGGTCAGTATTCATTTTAATGATATTTTTTGCTTCTCATGTGGTTGCTCAAACCTTTATGGCAGGTGGACGACAGCATTTACCACCTAAACCTACTCGGGTAGAAGGTATAGCTAGTCCCGTGAAAAGTCTGGATGGCGAATGGGAAATTAATCTTACCCCATCTGCTACGTCTATTTCTGATAAAACTGCTTCAGTTAATTGGCAAAAAATAGTGGTGCCAGGCGAGGCCATGATGCAGGGGTTTAAAATAAGGCATGACACCGCCTTTGTATACCGTAAAAAAATAAACATCACCGAAAATACTAAAGGTAAACGTCATGCTGTGCGTTTCAATGGTGTATTTAACCATGCAAAGGTTTATTTTAATGGTAACCTTGTACGTGAGCATTTTGGTGGGTTTACCGCGTGGGATGCGGATATAACGAAGTTTATCAAACCTGGTCAAGACAACTGGTTGCATGTGGAAGTGACGGATCGTGCGGATGATATTTCTTATGCCTCTGGTTATGCACATCATACTATAGGCGGGATCACACGAAAAGTTGATTACGTTATCTTACCCGAAAGTCCTGTTCAATATTTATACGCTAAATCATGGCTTACTAATAATTATACGGATGGAACATTAAGTATACAGATGGAGTTACCTCAAAGTAAAAACTTAACTGCACACTATGATTTAATAGATCCTTTTGGAAAAAAAGTATGGTCAAAACCGAGATCTTTAAAAGCTATTGGTGATATCTGGAAAGACAGTATTGCTGTTCCAAAAGTAAGTTCTTGGACAGCGGAGTCACCTTTTTTATATAAGATGATCTTAAGTGTCATAAAAAATGGTAAGACTCAACAAACGATTGAACAGCTGGTTGGGTTTCGGAGTATCGAAATTAATAAAGACAATGAAATGTTGGTGAACGGCAAAACTGTAAAGTTACGGGGGGCTTGTAGACACGATATGCATCCTACGCTTGGTCGCAGTACCAATCGGGCACAGGATAGTGTGGATGCAGTGTTGACTAAAGAATCGAATATGAATTTTATCCGTACTTCACATTATCCTCCTACAGAAGACTTTCTTGAGTTCTGTGACCGATATGGCATCTATGTACAGGAAGAAACTGCAGTTTGTTTTGTGTTAGATTGGCGAGTTGCTCCTTATAATAAATTTGAGACACAAAGTGATTCAGCTTATACGGATCGTTACCTTGGTCAGTTGAGTGAAATGATAGATCGGGACAGAAACCATGCTTCTATTGTGATGTGGTCTATCGGAAATGAAAGTAATTGGGGTACTAATTTTCAAAAATCGTATGAGTTTGTTAAATCTGTAGATAAGAGCAGACCCGTTTCTTGGTCTTTCCCTGCTACTGCTTTGGATCAGGGGAAAAGAAATTTTGACATTTTGGTATCGCACTACCCAGCATATAATGGTAAATATAGTGATCTAGGTAAGTACGAGAAAAATATGAAAGGGGAAATGCCGATTATTGGCGATGAGTGGGTACATGTGAACTGTTATAATACAGATTTGAGTACATATGATCCTAATGTAAGGGATTTTTGGGGAGTAAGTATGGACTCTACTTGGACCTATCGTTTTGATGTGAAAGGCTATCTTGGCGGTGCTATCTGGGGAATGATTGATGAAACTTTTACAATGAAAGATGGTTTGACGGGGTACGGTCCTTGGGGAATTGTTGATGTGTGGAGAAGGAAGAAAACAGAATTCTGGAATGCTAAAAAAGCATACTCACCTATAAGAGTGCTGGTAGACGATGTTAAAAAAACAACAAGTAATATCATTTTACCTGTTCATAATCGCTATGATCATTCTAATTTGAAAGATATCACAGCAACAGCTTTCATTAATGGTAAAGAAATAGCTATTGCTATGCCAGATTTGGAACCACATGCGAAAGGTGAAATGATTGTTCCGATCTCGACTTCTACCTCATCCGTAAAGATTCAGTTTAAAGATAAAACAGGTGGATTGATAGATGAGGAGTTGATCAATATGGAAGGTGAGCATAAAGCTCCTTCAATTGTATCTAACGGTGTTTGGAAAGTGGCTGATGAAACTGGTCAATTAACGCTAAAATCTGGAGATTTTACTTTTAAAATCAATAAGAAAACGGGAGCTATTGATCAGGGATCTGTAAAGGATGTGGCTGTAATTACAGGTAATCCGCTTCTAGTGGTGAATAGACCTAAAGATGCGGGTGTACTCAAAAATACAGATGCCATATTATCAGGTGATTATCGTATCTCTAACTTTAGTTTTGATCAACTTAATAAAGAGGTATTTGTAATACATAGCAAAGGTGAAGTGGATAAGTATCCGGTTGAGATGGTTACCTCTTTGTATCCTAACGGGCAAATTAAAATAACATACAGCGCGGACAGTATTCCTGCCTATACCTGGGATATAGGGGTAGGTGTGCCTGTCGCTTCTGATCTGGATAAAATAAGCTGGGATCGCAAGGGTTATTGGACAACTTATCCTGAGGAACATATGTCAGCTTTAAAGGGCACGGCTAAAAAAGTGTATAACAGCACTGAATCTTTTGGTATCAAACCAAATTTTGAAGTATCTCATTCGATGTCGGACTATTTTCTTACTAAAAAAGATCCTGCGGTATTGTACAAAGCGGAAATGTCAGCATCAGGAATTTATCGAGCTAAGAAAGAAAATATTTATAATTATACCATATCAGGAGATGCGGGTGCTTTAAATGTAATTAGTGATGGTAAGCAAGCCGCAAAAATGAATGTTAATAAAGATGGTGGCCAGCAATTGCTCGTGAGTGATAAATGGGATTATTGGACGATTAGCTGGGGTAATTATCAAGGTACTCACAATAAAACCAAGAAATCTTCAGGAACAGTATTTTTACAATTGAAGTAAAAAGAATAATTTCACCTCTTTGCAACAGTGGATGTGTTTAATGTAGTGTTTACTTCGGTAATACTTTTTAAGTAGACTAAAAAATATTACAGCCTATTCAATTTTTTTGGATAGGCTGTTTTGACTTTAAAATGTATATACATTCATTTCTTCTTCAAGGAATTAGGTTGTTTTTTATTTTTATTTTCACAGGGTCTTGGTTCGCAATACACGATTTTCAAAAACGGTCGCTTTATTTCGGGTAAAATAGTTTTAATACAGGCTTTTTAAGTTGTAGTTTGACTATGTTCACACATATATCTTTGTTATAGATCAATTGTAGATCAGCTTTATATATCTTTTAAAAATATGTAGCTTCTCATGTTGATACTGCCAATAAAAACTAATTTATAAAACCAAAAATTAAGCTATGAAAAAGATTCTTTACTCCCCGTAGAAATGGATGTGTTAGCGATTCCATTTATTTCGCAATCATTATCAACAATGGAGAATTTGTAAAAGCACTATAACTTCGGTAAACCTAAAGTAGGTTACTCTCTTAGAAAGTGTCAATAAATGTTCTACCATTTTTTTCAATCTAAGTTTTCGTAAACGAGAGCCTAGTGAACTTTCTGTGCCTATTCAGAAAGTAAAAACCAAACATCTAACCTAGTAACAAAATGAAAACAAAAAGCCAACAAAAGGCTCTATTTTGGAGCTCATCAAAGAAAGTCGTGGGATTGCTGAGCATCTCTACTCTTCTTTTTTGTTCTGCTGATCTTATTTTTGCGGAAAAAGCATCTGCAGGTATTAAGTATCACCCGACAAAGATAAACAGAACTTTATTAAGTTATCATTTAGCACGTAACGATTATGCTGTAGATAGCATTGTAATCGTCAAAGGTATCGTGTATGATGCGAACAAGCAACCTCTGGCGTCTGCTTCTGTAGTGGATAAATCTAATCGGCAGCGCGGTACTGTAACTGGAAGCGATGGTCGATTTGAAATTTCTGTCGCGTTAAATTCAACCTTGCAAATCAGTCATATTAATCATTTAAGCAAAGATGTGGTTATATCTGGAAAAGTATCCAATTTAGAAATTCAACTAGAAGAAGGAACCCAGCAGTTGGAAGAAATTGTTGTTGTGGGTTTCGGAACAACTAGTATTCGTAAGAATACAACAGCTGTCGCGTCATTTAATGCTGAAAACGTTAAAGAATTACCTTTCGGTGATATGGGATCTGCTTTACAGGGGCGAGTAGCTGGTGTTATTGTGCAACAAGGATCTGCAGAGCCTGGGCAGAATGGTGCTAATATTTCGATTCGTGGTAATGGTACACCGCTTTATGTTATTGATGGGTTTATTTCAACGGGTGCAAGATTTTTGACTCTGAACAAGACTGATATTAAATCGATGACCATATTAAAAGATGCTGCTTCTACAGCTGTATATGGTATGAATGCGGCAAATGGCGTTATCGTGGTAACCACTAAGCAAGGAGAAGAAGGGAAATTAAGCGTTGATTATCAGGCTAACTTCGCATATAATACGCCTTCATATCCAACCAAAAGAATGAATGCATACCAATTTGCCACAGCGATCAATAATTTAAATTTAGCTTTAGGACTGGGGACATTTGCATTTAAGACACCTCAGGAGCTAGAGGAAATCTCTAAAAATCTAGATCAGTATACCAATTGGGAGAAAGCGCTCTTACGCGATTTTGCTCCTCAAAAAGAGCAGACAATATCTTTGAGTGGTGGAACTGAACGCTTGAAATTTTTTGGTAGTTTAAACGCACTGGATCAACAAGGGATTTATAAAGGAAACTCATTGGAGTATAATCGATATAACTACCGTTCCAACGTAAGTACTTATTTTGAAAAAGTTGGATTAAATATCGACTTCAATGTCAATGGAACATTAACTAAAGAAAAGTACCCTCCCGCAGGTGCAGGTGTTATCTATTCTAGATTGCGTGATAGAAATCCTTTTGAAACCCCTTTTACATCATCTGGCCAGGTGTCTAATCAGTTTGATAACCCAGCATTGCAGTTGCAAAGTCCAGGGTATATTAAGTTGAATACCATATATAATCAATTGGCGGGGGCCTTAAAATGGAAAATACCCGGTGTGGATGGATTGACTTTGGGCTTTAATGGTAATTACAATGTTGAAACTCAAGATCGGGTAGATTGGGTGCAAACCGCAACGTATTATGATGAGGATGGTAATGAAACGAAGGAAGATCCTGCAAATATAGGTGTTTCTCGATCTTCTTATATGACTAGTCGATATGATCTCAATGCTCGTTTAGACTATACGAAGACTTTTAAAGAGAAGCACAATGTGGAAGCAACAGTGGTACATACCAGACAGCATTATTATGATAATAATTTAAGCGCTGGATCTAGAGGATTTGCTACAACTGAGATTCACCAGATACAAAAAGGAGATGCGAGTACTATTACAGCATCTAATGGTGAATTAATGCAGGCATGGATGGGATATGTTGGAAAATTTCACTACGATTATGATCGAAAATATATGATCGAATTTGCAGGACGCTATGATGGGTCTGATAATTTTGGGAAAGACTCACGTTGGGGATTCTTTCCGTCAGTATCCGGTGGATGGACGATTTCTGATGAGAAATTTTTTAGTAATATTAAAAAAGGCAACCTATTGAATTATCTAAAGTTACGGGCTTCTTATGGTGAAATTGGTTTAAATGATGTTACACACGCAGATTATGCTTATTTAGCGACTTATAATTACAATTCAAACGCATATGTGGTAGATGGTAAATTAGTCAATACAGTAACTCCTGGTCCAACACCTAGCGCAAATATGACGTGGTATACACGGACAAAGTATGATGCTGGATTGGATTTCTTTTTATTCAATAATAAAGTAGAAGGAAGTGTCGATTGGTTTTTTGAAAAAACTAAGGGGTTTTTAGCAGCAGATAAGTTTCGTTATACTGGTCCTATAGGATATGATCTTCCTCTTGTCGTATCGGAGGCGGAAGATCGCATAGAAGGTTTCGATGGAGCTTTGAAGTATAAAACAAAAGTCGGGCAGGTTGACTTGACGACTGGGTTTAACTTTACTTATTATAGAGCGATCGCTTTTAAAACAAATGAGGATAGTTTAACACTTATCAACCCTCGTCTTAGACAGCAAGGTAATGAAAAATTTTATGTTGCAACGGGTTATGTAGGAGCACAGTTTTATACGACCCCTGACCAGATACTCAATAATCCGAAACGTATAACATCGAGAGATCTTAGACCAGGGGATTTACAGTACCAAGATATTAACGGTGATGGTAAAATTGATGGACGTGATCAATCTCGCTTTGGGCATAACACAACGCCTACTTTTGTTTTTGGATTTGATATTGGGGCACGTTACAAAGGAGTAAATGTGATGGCTAATATTCAGGGAACTGGGTTACGTCAGACTTATATGAGTAATGTATCCATGGGATCTGAAGGCGAAAGAAGATTGGATTTTGAATTCCAAAATGATAACTGGACTCCCGAAAATACCGATGCAACATTTCCACGTTCAGGTAATGCGAGTTTAAATGACAATAATAATTATGCTTCATCAGATTTTTGGGCTAGAAAGTCAAACTATGTACGTTTGAAATCGCTTACAATTTCTTATGATTTTAAATATGCGGCATTGCTTAAACAAGAATGGCTTCGTAATCTCTCTGTCTATGCTTCAGGTGTTAACTTATTTGCTGTTGGTCCATCTGTTAAGTATGGTGATCCAGAGGCAAATAACTTCGACGGATACACTTATCCGATGATGAGAACTTATTCTTTTGGATTTCAATTAGGTTTCTAAACTTTAGTAAAATAAAAATGAAAAAATATATAGTAATTGGGATAATGAGTTTATCAATCTTTTCATCGTGTAAAGATTTTTTAGATACAAAACCCTACGATAAAATCACGGGAGATCAAACCTGGAGTAGTGAAAATTTATCAACAGCCTTTATTTTTCAAATATATGCTGACGTTCTTGCTAATGATTCTTGGTTAGCATCTTATGCAAGTCCTAATTCGGCACGTTCTGAAAGTTCAACTAAAAATGCCATGACAGGAACCCTAAATGGTCCATTTTGGTCTAAAGATCGAGCAGAATTGATGACAAATAATGACGATTATGGATGGCTTAATTACGGTCTTCTATGGCGAATACATACCGCTATGAAAAATATTCAGGAAAGTACTACTTTTTCAGCTGAATTTAAAAAGAGATCATTAGGTGAGCTACATTTTTTGAGAGCTACGCATTATTTTATATATGCTAAGTTATTTGGTGGATTACAGATTATAAATAAGGAACTAACTTTAGAAGATAATTTGCAAATTCCTAGAGGGTCTATAAAAGAAACGTATGACTTTATTTTGGCAGATCTTGAAGAAGCGGGAAAATCGCTTCCTGCAACATCTGAGAGAGGAAGAGCTAATGCGAAAGCGGCTCATGCTTTGATAATGAGAGTAGGATTACAAGCTGCAGCTTATGTAGATGGAGGAACAGCAAATAGCGCTTATTATAATAAGGTAATCCAAGCTGGTCAGGCATTAGGTTTAGATGATTCTGGATCACAATTGAGTCCTTATGCTAATATGTTCAGAGCGTATGAGACTGCGGTTACTGCTTCTGAGTTTATTTTAACAAGGGAACGTAATAAAACAAATACCTCATTGTATGATACCCCAATGCAGTATCAGGGCTTATGGGCGAATGGTAAGTTTTCTGACTATGCAAAACAGCATTTTCCAATTAGTGTGACAATGAATTTTTGGGGTATGGATGGTGGTGCATGGCCAACACAAGATCTCGTTGATGATTACTTAGTAGAGGATGTGGATGGAAGCATTAAATACTGGGAAGATGCATCTTATGTAACAACTGGGAAAAATGTCGATGAAAAAATGTACTTCAGTAACACGAAGAAAAGAGATCAACGTTTTTACGCAACAGTGTTATACGACAGCTGTAAATATTTCAATGATCAGGTTAGGGTATTTTTTAGAAGAGATGGAAACGTGAGTAATGCTAGTAGTAAAATAAACGAAGGTTCTGAACAAGAGTACGGATACCGCGCAGGTAATACCGAGAACTATAATTCTTCTACAGGATATGCGATGTTGAAATATTTCTATACCCACATTGTCAGTCTTCCTAGTCCAGGAGATCAAAAAATGGATTATTTATATTCAGTGCTTCGTTATGGTGAAGCTTATCTGAATATGGCTGAGGCTTATCTGATGAAAGGTGATTTTGAAAATGCGAAAAAATATATGGCTCCTACAATGATCAAACATGGTGGCTTTAAAGCAGATCGAGTAACCTCTTATTTAGCGCCTTTAACGGGAAATAATTGGAATAACAGTTTATTTGAAGCTTTTAAACGTGAAAGAAATGTGGAGATGGTTTATGAAAATAATGATTATTACTGGTCTTTAATGCGCTGGGGTATGAGATCGTCGGGAGGAGTGAAAAATGGCGAATATGCTAATAGTGGTTATGTTATCCCAGAGTTGCAAGGGGCATTGAGAGGAATCAGGATTTCTCGAGATGGTAAAAGTTATACATTTTTTCAGGATAACAATGCTGTAGGTGAAGCTAGATTTACTCCTAAGCGTTATTTATTGCCAATTAGAGAATCATTCCGTCTACAATCAGGGATTGCACAGAATCCGGGGTGGGAATAGTCATCAATGTTAAATGAGAAAAATATGAAAAATATAATAAGAGTAGTAAGTTTGTCAGTAGTTGTAGGATGCCTTACATTAACAAGTTGTTTGAAAAGTGGTATGGAGGAATTGACTAACTCCAGTGATAAAGTTCTTTCAAGTATTGATTATACGTATCGATTTTTGTATAATGATACTATTCAAAAGGGGACAGATAAACAACAAATTTTAGAAGGACGTATGTGTGAGGTTCTTTTCAAAAAGAATACAGAGAAAATTGAAGAGGGGGGATTGGAAGGATTTAAAACAACTATTTCCTATGATGCTAACTCTGTGCTAAAAGCGGGTCCGACTGGATCGGTAACTAAAGCTATGCTTTTTAAGGAATTTGAAAAATTAATTAAAGTCGATCAATTGAATAAATTATGGGTGTATATGACGATTTCGGATGCAGCAACCATAACTGGCGTTAAGGATGCTCCCAAATTAGGTAGTCCTGGAAATTTTTCTACAGACCATATCTATACTGTGAGGGCAGCAGATGGTTCATCTAAAGAGTATTTGATAAAAACAATTAAAGGATTTTAAATACGGAAATAAGATAAAAATTTCAAGCTTTTGACCGATTGAATATACCCGCTAGAAAAATTTTCCAGCGGGTATTTTTTGTGATATATAATAGTTGTCTTTAAGTAGGTGAGTAATTGAAAATATTAAATTAATCTTTTCGATTTAAGATATTAAGTGATAATATTGGATCAAAGCTTGGTAAAATAGGCTTTGCAATATGAAATTGGTCATAAGTATCTTTACATGACTATTATTTGCATCATTTAAGATTATGAAAAAGCCGAGAAAATGTGGACTGTATACTACTGCTTTGTTTTGTTTGTGGATGATTGCCCCATCTTATGGTCAAATTATTGAAAGGCCACGTCCTAAAGAATGGGATCTACTTGTTGAAGGTGCTCGCTTTAAAGATCGTTTTCTACCTATGCCTAATGGAAAAGTTATAGTTGCGACTGATTGGGGAGCGGAGGGAGTGCGTAAACGATATGTTGATAATGGAATCGAAGATGGTGAGCGATCGTACTGGGGCGGTAACATATTAAAAGGCGATGATGGTAAGTTTCATCTTTATGTATGTGGATGGCCTGAGCATTCAGATAAAGGACATATGGAATGGCCGAATTCAATTGTATACCATACGGTTAGTGATAATTCAATTGGACCATACAAAATTGTTGATACTATAGGTAAAGGTCATAATCCTGAAATTTTCAGAGCGAAAAATGGTAAGTATGTTATTTATGTGATCAATGGTTACTACATATCTGATAGCTATAACGGGCCTTGGAAGTATGAGAAATTTGTATTTGATCAACGGGATCGTCCTATCATCGAAGGTTTGTCAAACCTTACCTTTGCAAAGCGTGAGGATGGATCTAATTTGATGGTGTGCCGAGGTGGTGGTATCTGGTTTAGTGAAACAGGTTTAAGTCCTTATAATCAGATAACAGATAAACGCGTATATCCAGCTGTTGAGGGAGAGTTCGAAGATCCAGTTGTCTGGCGCGATCATATTCAGTATCATCTTATTGTAAATGATTGGTTGGGACGAATTGCTTTTTATCAGCGTTCTAAAGATGGTGTGAATTGGATAACTGATCCAGGGGAAGCTTATACCACTGGTATATCTTTTCATCAGGATGGTGTAAAGGAAGATTGGTTTAAGTATGAGCGCATTAAAGTATTGCAAGATAAGTACGGTCGAGCTTATCAGGCTAATTTCGCCGTTATTGATGTTTTAAAGCTGGAAGATAAACCGAATGACCGACATAGTTCAAAAAATATTTCGATTCCATTGAATCCCGGAATGCTGATGGAAATGTTGAATACAGAACTACCATCTTTAAATACAAAATTTGTCCGTGTAAAGGTGTTAAAAGAACCTAATTTTGATCCTGCTAAGGAGTTGGATTTACAAACATTGCGATTTGGAAAATCAGAGCTTGTTAATTATGGAAAAGGCAGTCGTGCAACTAAATTAGAAAATACAAAAGATGGGGTTATCATTACATTTGAAAATAGTGGTCATGGGTTAACTCAAGATGAATTTGCCCCCAAATTAATTGGTAACTCTAAGTCGGGAAAGATTCTTTTTGGGTATACCAGAGTGCCATGGGTGGCGTATAACGAAGCGATTTTATCAGCTAGAAAGCCAATCGTGGATAAAACAAAAGATCAGCAAGTTTTCGAAGTACAGGTGGATAATTTTGGGCTAGTGAAATCTAAGGAAAGTAAGTTAGAATTATATATTCTTGATGGTGAAAAGAAAACTTTGATCGCTAGTGGACCGATAGCTCCACTTGATCCTTATGCCATGAGCAAAATTAAATTAGCAGGAATTATTCCATTAACAAAGGGGGCGAATAATCTAATGAAACTTGTTATTCAGGAAAAAGGTATTCAAAAGTCAACATTTAATTTTGATTTGAAACTTGATTAATCTTATTTTTTGATGTAGAAAATCCAGCAAATGTATACTTGCTGGATTTTTTAATTTTTAGTGTATGTGGGTAGATTTTCAATAATTTATACTGAAAGAGATGTTGTATGTGATATTAAGAGGTATTATAGTTTAAGAAAGAGTTAGTTTAGTTGCAGAAAAGACGATTTTTATTATTCATTTTTGAAACGTACATGATCTGTAATCCGAGAAGGATTTTTTTATCATGAGTAAATATCTAAAATCTAAATAAATGAAATCATTATTAGTCCTTTTCTTTGGATTTCTTTCCCCGCTTATATTATGGGCGGAAGATATTGTTGTTCCAAGATTAACGCCTTTTCCTGATCATATCCAATCTACAAAAATAGATTTGAATGGGAAATGGTTATTTGATGTTGATCCGAGCGAAAGTTTCTGGAAGTCTCCGCAAGCTGTAGATTGTCAGAATATACAGGTTCCGGGCGAATGGGTGATGCAAGGCTTTGAAGTAGAGAAAGGAGCTAAAGCGGGCTATTTTCGTCAATTTGAAATTCCTGTAAGTTGGAAAGGACAGCGCGTCAAGCTTAGAAGTAATGGGATCTTTAGTGAAAGTACAGTTTATATTAATGGTAAGAAAGTAGGAAGTCATATAGGGGGATTTACTCCTTTTGAGATCGATGTGACAGATTTTGTTCAATATGGAGCTACTAACCAGATTACCATAGCTGTACGTAGCGAAAGTCTGGCTGATTCCTTAGCGAGTGCATCACGTTATGCTGTACATGCTCTTGGTGGCATAACTCGAGATATATTTTTGTTTGCGATCCCAGAAACAAACATTTCTTCTTTTCATGTGGCTACTGATTTTGATGCAACCTACACTGATGCGGTATTGTCCGCGGATGTTCAGTTGTCGAATGAATCTATGAAAGCCAAAGGTAGCCTTAAGTTATCATTTATTTTGTTGGATAAAGAGGAAAGATCCGTTGATTTAGGAAAATCGGAATATCTAGTTGATGAATTGAAAAATGGTATAAATTTAAATCGTAATCTAAAGTTTCAGATTCGTAAACCTCATCATTGGACATCTGAGTCTCCTTATTTGTATACGTTAATTTGTGAATTAAGTGATGGATCGGGTGTTTTACATCGTACAAAGCGAAGAGTTGGTTTTAGAGAGCTTGAAGTAAGAGGAAACCAGTTTTTTGTTAATGGAAAACCGATCAAGTTAAGAGGGGTCAATAGACATGAAGTGATGCCACTGAGAGGAAGATCTTTGGAAGGTGATATTTGGGCTAAAGATGTTAAGTTGTTTAGAGAAGCCAATGTAAATTATATTCGTACATCGCATTATCCTCCTGATGAGAGATTGCTTGAGGCTTGTGACGATCTTGGTATGTTTGTAGAGGTTGAGGCTCCATTTTGTTGGGCACATGAGACTGCTATTAAAAAAGAGGATATGTACCCTCTTCTGGTGAATCAACATATTGAGATGGTTAACCGGGACAAGAGTCATCCTTCTATTATTATGTGGTCTTTAGGAAATGAGTCTAATCTTTATAAAGAGTATTTTAAGGAAGCTGGTGAAGTTATTAAAAAGATGGATCCATCCCGTCCCCGCATATTCAGTCAATGGGGCCCGGATGCTGATAATGGCGAGCTTGAGGTGACGAACCATCATTATCCTGGTCCAACTGGTCCAGATATGTATCGCAATAGTAAACGTCCGGTTACTTTTGACGAATATATCCATGTAAATTCTTACAATCGTTTTGAACTATCGGCAGATCCCGGTGTAAGAAATATGTGGGGACCGTTATTGGATAAAATGTGGACAGCTATGTACAACAGTCAAGGTGTGCTTGGTGGCGCAATCTGGGCTGGAATAGATGATACTTTTTTCTTACCTAACAATAAGGTCGTCGGATATGGAACATGGGGGCCGTTGGATGGCTGGCGTCGGGCGAAACCCGAGTATTGGAATATGAAGAAGTCGTACAGTCCAGTAAAGCTAGAACAGCGTGGAAATTTATCAAAGAATGGTGTAGTGTCTTTTGATGTCGAGAACCGTCATAATTTTACGGATCTGTCTGCTTGTCGATTTGAATGGCGCTCTGGTCAGGATAGTGGAGTTGTGCAAGTGAATTTACCTGCCAGAAGTAAAGGTCATTTTGATATCGATTTGAAGAATGAAAAACACTTGGATCAGGAAATTTATTTAAAAATAATTTCTCCTTTAGGTTTTGTTATAGATGAATATTTATATTCCTTGAAACCGAAAGTAGTGGCCGCGGAGATTGAAAAGAAGGGTTCTGTCAGTTTTGAAGAAAAAAAAGAAGCTATCCTTGTTAAGGATAAGAACAAGGTGTTTGAAATCAACAAGTCTAATGGGCTTTTAAGAGTTTATGATGTCCATGGTAACAATTTGATCAATCAGGGTGCTACATTGATGTTATTGCCGCTCAACTCGGAAGGCATGGGTATTCAAATGGTTGGTAAAGATCAAAATTTTGAACCTTTTAACCCTGTTTGTGAGAACTGGATGTGTCAATCGGTGGTCTATAACACACAGAAAGATAGTTTAACTATACTTGTTAAGGGTACATACAAAGAAGCTGAAGGAGCATATATTTATGTGTTTAAAGCAAATGGCGCATTAACGGTTAGCTATGATTTTGAATTGAAAACTGCAGTATCACCTAGGCAGGTTGGATTGGTATTTGAAATATCTAAAGAATTTAATAATTTAGAATGGAAACGTGATGGATATTGGAATATGTATCCGGAGGATCATCTCGGGTCATTGACTGGTCATGCTGTCGCTTTTAATCCTGATCTACCCGTTTCTGCTTCGGCGGGACCATCTGCCTTGCCCCACTTAGGTTGGTCTTTTGATCAGACAGATGCAGGTTCGAACCTCTTTAGGGCAACGAAAGAAAATATTTACTCCGCTGATTTGTCGAATTTAGATGGGAATAAGGTTAAGGTCTTAGGTAATGGTAAACAACATTTCAGAGCTTGGATAAGCACGGATAAAAATAGTATTAATATGTTGGTCGCAGATTACAATAATGCTGGACGTGAAGGTTTTCTATCCTCTCATGCAGAGGTTGACTATCGTCCCTTAAAAAGGGGGGACCGTGTAACTGGAAAAGTAATGTTACGGTTTGAAAAATAAAAAGAAATAAAATTATAAATGAGAATGTAAAGTCCAGACAGATTAATTTCGACTGGACTTTATATTTATAAATGGTTTTTCGAGTATCAATTTATCGATATTTGCTAGCAATGAAGCATTATTTTTTATTTCAGCAACTCATTTTTGTACTCGCTTGGAGTAATTCCTTTTGTAGTTTTAAAAATCTTGTTAAAATTGGATAAACTGTTAAAACCACAATCATAAGCGATATTTCCAATCTGGTTTTTATCTTCATTAATGAGTTTACAGGCCTGACTAATACGGACTTCATTGACAAACTGAATAAATGTTTTTTGAGTGCGGGTTTTAAAATATCTACAAAAAGCATGTTTGGTCATATTCGCTATTTTGGAAACTTCCTCTAAATTTATTTCTTTAGAAAAATTGTCGAATACATGTCGGAAAATTTTATCAATCTTTTCATTGTCTTTAGCAATGTAAGTATTTGTATATCCTGGGCTTGAAAGAAAACTATATTCCTGAGAATTTAACATTTTTTGGAAAAGCTCAAGTAAGAGAATCGTTTTTGGGATACCCTCACTGCTTATCATTTTTTGTAAAATACTTTTCAGGTCATTTTTTAATTTACCATGAAATATTAGCCCTCTTTGAGATAGGGCAAAGAACTGCTCGAGTTTTGATGTGTTAAAAAAAAGGGAAAGTGTACTAATTAACTTATCCGGCTCAAAATATAATGCCATCGAAGATGCCGCATGGTTAATATTTAAATCTTGACTGTCATTGTGCCAAACATGTGGTAAATCTGATCCGATGAAAGTCAGTTCATCACTGGTAAAAGTATCTAAACTATCTCCAATCATGCGACGACCTTCGCTTTTGACAATGTATGTGAATTGACATTCTTTATGAAAATGAAATTCTGTTGAAAAAAAAGGTCGGTTTATTTCACGTGTTACAAATATATTGTTTTCAAATCCTTCTAAAACTTTTGCAAATACGGGCTTCATGTATATTGATGGTTTTTTAGGTTCTATAAATGTACATAGCTAATATAAGATTAGTTTTAAGTAGTCACAAGTATTTCCTGTCTCGTATATTGTAATTCACAGGGTTGTTACATTCTAGTTGCTGCGAAGATATAGTTAGATATTTATTTACGGAAAATTGGGCTGCGAATTTGTCTTAGTCCATTACGAGTTTTATCCAATATTTAATGATTACAAGCTCTTATAAATCAGTGTTAATTTTTAATTATTCTTTTTGTTAATTAATGCTAAACTTTTTAATTATTTTAAGGTCTCATTTATTTGCTTCTTTAATATTGCTTTAAACGTTTTAATTCACTTATTTTATCATTTTTTTTACAATTTATCTTTGATATTTAAATTATAATATCTATTATTGATGTTAAGCTATATTAAATAATTGTTGATAATAATTTTACAAATTGTTCTTTCTGAGACAAGTCTCAAATTGATCTTTTACATTTTTACCCTTTTATTTATAACGTGCGTGATTTACTCTATAAAACCTGATAAAAACCATTTTTTGCTAATTATTTAAAGATTGTAGAATATAAATGTTCTTCACAAGCCTACTTAATATGCATAAAAAAATTTTTAATTTAATATTGAGTTTAAGTAATGCTAAACTTGAGGTCCTATATTTGGGGAATTAATGTTGTTTTGAATTCATTGTTTTACTATTTGTAAACAGATAAATCATAATATAAATAGCTGAAAATTGACTTTTTTAATAACACTATTTAAATCATCTAAAATAAAAATGCCTATGGATAACTAATTACAAGATCCTTAAAAAGAAAGGAGATGCGCTAACATCTCCTTCAAGTGTAAGGAAACCAAAAAGTCTAAAAAAAATTTTAATTAACCTTAATTGTTCAAATATGAATAAGTTTTCCCTCGTTTCAAAATGGAAAGGTAAATTTTATTGCCCATTGTATCGAGTTTCAACTACCCAAAAAGCATTATCTCTAGGTTTAGTGCTATCCCTAATGCATGTGAAGCAGAATGAAATATTTGCTTCACCACTTCACAATATTGTGCAGTCAGAAATCCTTGTCAGGGGTAAAGTAATCAATCAAGGACGAGGTCTACAAGATGTATCTGTCTTTGTTAAAGGAAAGAAATCAATAGGTACTAAAACGAATAGTGCTGGAGAGTTTGTTTTGGAAGTTCCAAAAGGATCAACGCTGGTATTTACTTCGGTAGGTTATAAACAACAAGAAATCTTAGCTACTTCTTTATTAAGTATTGAATTACAGGAGGATGCTTCAGTTCTTGATGAAGCTGTTGTGGTAGGTTTTGGAACACAAAAAAAGATTAATTTAACTGGTGCTGTAGATCAGATATCTGCCAAGCAATTGGAAAATCGCCCTGTCACGAATATCGGAGCTGCATTGCAAGGATTAATCCCTAATTTAAATATTACAAATCCTAGCGGAAACCCTACTGCAGCTGCGACCTTTAATATTAGGGGCACTACATCTATAAATGGAGGTGGTCCATTGATTTTAGTAGATAATGTTCCACATTCGGAAGATGAATTGGCAAGATTAAATCCTAATGATTTCGAAACTTATACGGTCTTAAAGGATGCAGCCGCAGCTGCTATTTATGGTGCAAGAGCCGCATTTGGTGTTGTGTTAATCACTACTAAAACAGCTAAAAGTGATGATGTTCAAGTAAATTTAGGTATCAACACTTCGGTCCGTACTGTAGGTAAAATGCCAGATATTGTAACAGACCCACTTACTGTTATGGAATATAAGCGTATGGCCGCGGCTCCACTTTATGATTTGTTTCCTGATGCAGTTCGAGATTATGCAAAGAAAATGCAGGAAGATCCGTCATTGCCCAATGTTATTCTGGATCCTACCAATAAATTGAATTATATGTATTATGGTTCGACGGATTGGATGGATGAGGCATATAAAAAAACTGCTCCTACTACGACTGTTAATATGAGTGTTGGCAAAAGAGCAGAAAAGCTACAATACTTATTTTCAGGCGAATATTATAAACAGGATGGGATGTTAAAATATGGTGAAGATGTTCTAAAAAGATATAACGTGCGCGGTAAAGCTGATTTTCAAGTAAATGATTGGCTTTCATTTGGTAATAATACTTTACTGACTATTCGAGATTTTAATTCTCCAGTTTTTATGGATGGTGACTTCTTTTGGAATGTCAATCGTACAAGCTCCTTGGATGTGCCTAAAAATCCTGATGGAAGTTGGACGTCGGCAGGAGCAGGTTTGCTGGGACGTATGCAGGAAGGAGGACGAACGACACGTAATATAAATGAGTTTCAAACAACATTTAATGCTAAAGCTGCCATAATAAAAAATATTTGGGATATCAATGCTGATGTTACATTGCGGCGTACAAGTGGAAATACTGATTCATACGATGTACCAATTCCTTATAAAATAGGACCTGAGACAGAGATTAAGTATGCCGGTTCGACGACCTCATATGCAAGTAAAAGTAATGATAATAACAGATATGATGTTATCAATATTTATTCAAATTTTAATAAAACATTTGGACATCACAATTTAAGTGCTCTACTTGGTTACAATCAAGAATATAGAAAAAATGAATGGGCATCGTTGCGTAGGAATGATCTATTATCAAGAGATTTACCAACTGTCGAACTGGCTACTGGCACTATGACTACGCGTCATACTATAGATGACTGGGCTGTTCAGGGGATTTTTTATAGGCTGGGTTATAATTACAAAGGAAGATACCTTGCTGAGTTTAATGGACGTTATGATGGATCGTCAAGATTTCCAAAAGGTGACCGTTGGGGCTTTTTTCCTTCTGCATCGGCGGGATGGGTAATTTCGGAAGAGCAGTTTTTTGAACCGATTAAACCTGTACTTAATATGTTTAAGCTTAGGGGATCATACGGTCAATTGGGGAACCAAAGTGTTGCAAATTATTCGTTTGTACCCACAATGTCGGCGTCCAAAATCGGACAGATATTAGGAAACGAGAGACCAATGTCAATTGGAGCTCCAGGTGAAGTTTCAAATAGTTTAACTTGGGAAAAGGTTTCTACGACGAATTTCGGTGTAGATCTAGCTGCGATCAATAATCGATTGAATTTAAATTTTGATACATATGTGAGAAAAACTGAAGGTATGCTTTCTGCAGGAAGGACCCTACCTGGCGTTTTTGGAACAGCATCACCAAAGATAAATGCCGCAGATCTTAAAACCAAAGGTTGGGAGTTACGTTTGGGTTGGAATGATCAATTTGAGTTATCTAATTCACCATTTAAATATAATGTGACTTTTGTTATCGCAAATAGTAAAGCTGAGATAACAAAGTTTAGTAATCCTGCCGGGAATTTGGGCGACTACTATACAGGCATGAAGCTTGGTGAAATTTGGGGTTTGGAATATGATGGCGTTTTTGAAAACCAAGCACAATTGGACGCTTTAAATCAAGTTGATATCGGAAATGGTAATCAAGGTAATAACTCTTATATCGGAGATATTAAGTTTAAAGATTTAAATGGTGATAAGCGTATTAATTTTGGTAAAAATACCTTAGAAGATCATGGTGACCGTGTCATTGTCGGAAACTCGAGTACTCAGTATCCGTATAGTTTAGATTTAGGGGGTGATTGGAAAGGATTTAATTTGCGCGTTTTCCTTCAGGGAGTGGGTAAAAAGGATTGGTATCCGGGTGGTGCTCATGTTTACTTTTGGGGAATTTATGCGCAGCCATGGACTAATGTAACTGTACAAAATCTGGATCACTGGACTCCGGAAAATCCAGATGGTTATTTCCCTGCGGTTCGAGCTTATGCTGCAGAAGTTTCTAATCGTTCATTAGCTGTTCCAAATAAAAAGTATATGCAAGATGCGAGTTATTTGAGAGTTAAGAACATAACTTTTGGTTACTCATTACCTAAGCAATGGGTTGAGAAAGCTGGTCTTGGACGAGTGTATTTTTATTTTAGTGGAGAGAATCTATTTGAAAAATCTAATCTTAAAGTTTCGTTAGATCCAGAAGGATTAGGGGGACAGATTTATCCATTTCAACGTACCTACTCTTTTGGTATGAATTTAAATTTTTAATGATTATGAAAAACACAGTAATTATTTCTTTGGCATGTGTAGTCGTATTGGCACTCACTTCTTGTCAAAAAGATTTTTTGGATCGATTTCCTCAAACGAGTGTGACTGAGAATAGCACATTTAAGACTCCTGCGGATTTAGAAACATATACGAATGGATTTTACGGCATGATTGGTCCTAATTATAGCGATGGATTTACGGATAATATTGCTGGTATGAGTGGATCGTCAACAACAGATGCAATGGTTAGAGGTAATCTAACAATTGCTAATGCTGGTGGATGGGGAGGATGGGATAACGTGCGTAGAATCAATTTTATGCTACAAAGAGTTGCAAACACGACGGGTGATCAGGCTTCGATTAATCATTTTGTCGGTATTGCTCGTTTTTTTAGAGCAAACCTATATTATAATATGGTGATGACTTATGGCGATGTGCCTTGGTACAACCAGGTGATCAAAGATACGGATGAGGACTTGCTGATGAAAAAGCAAGATAGTCGGACTTTAGTTGTCGATTCTATTATGGCCGATTTAGAATATGCTGTCGCGCATATTAAACCTGGAGGAACAAATACTAGAGTGACGAAATGGGTCGCATTGACCTTGCTATCTCGTATTGCTCTTTATGAAGGGACGTATCGTAAGTATCACACATATCTTAATTTAGAAGAGACTGCCCATAAATTTTTGGAAAGATCGGCAAGTGCTTCTAAACAGATAATGGATCAGGGAGGATTCAGTATCACTAATACGGGTAAGCTTCAAGAAGATTACAGGAACTTATTTGTTAGCAAAGATTTGTCAGCCAATAAAGAAATTATTTATTTATGGAAGAATGGCGAAGCGGATGGGGTAGCTAATAATACGCATACTGTATTTGATTACCAATGGGCATTGAGTAAAGACTTGATGGAGGAATTTTTGATGAAGGATGGTTCCCGTTTTACTTCATTACCTGATTATGATAAAAAACAGGTGACTGAAATATTTAAAAATCGCGATCCTCGTTTAGCAGAGAATATTATGGAGCCTGGTTTTAAAACGAATCCTGATGTTAATATTCCTTATGTATTGAAACCAAGTTATGGTGGATATCTTCAGATTAAATTTTATCCTAGAGACCCGAATCAGCGTAAGGGATGGAACTTAAACTACACGGATCTTCCAATGATGCGTTATGCTGAGGTACTTTTAAACTATGCAGAAGCGCAAGCAGAACTTGGGAAAATAACTCAAGGTGACCTGGATTTAACTATTGGAGTATTAAGAAGACGGGTAGGAATGCCTACTTTAAAACTTGCAGATGCACAGAGTAATATTGATCCTATTATGGCTTCAAAATATAGTAATGTAAAACATGCTAATAAAGGGATTGTTTTAGAAATTCGTAGAGAACGAAGAATAGAATTAGCCTCTGAGGGTTTTAGGTTTAATGATCTAAATAGATGGTATGTTGGGGAGTTATTTGCAGTCAACCCTAAAGGTATTTATGTGCCTGGCTTGGGAGCACTTGATGTGACAGGAGATGGCGAACCCGATCTTGTTATCTTAGAGAAAGAATCTGATAAAGCTTCATTACCTGAAAAATACAAAGCGTTACCTGGATATTATGTAAGTGAAAATAATATTTATTTGAGTAACGGTAGTTCAGGCCATATTGTCTTTTTTAAAGATAAAAATCAACCGCGTCAGTGGGTTGATGGCCCTAAATATTATTACCGTCCGATTCCAATTGGACAGACTGTCTTGAATCCAAATTTGATACAGCCGTTAGGTTGGAGATAATAGCTGTTAATTTTTTTTGAATATGGTTAGCCCTTGATTTTCGAGGGCTAACTTTTGTTATAGTATAATGAAGCAAATAATTCTTTTGAAATTTTTTGCTACCAATAGCTCGCTTTAAAACTCATGCCTGTGGTGTATATTTAGATGTTAATGGAGGTAATAAATTGGATCTCAATGGAATATTTTTAGCATCGATGGCTTCCGGTGCAGTTATATTTTTAAGAAGAGAATATCTAAGTTAATTATATTTACGTGGCTGATTTTTCTGGTAAGGTTAATTGTTTCCAGATAAGATATTGATTCCATAATAAAGGCCTCGGATGAGGCCTTTATTATGGAATCAATATTTCAATTTTCTCGAATCAATTTCGGAAGTAATCGGATATACATCTTTGTACACATCAATTCCTGCATCGCTTAATGGTACTCCAGCCATTTTGGTTTTCGTACCTTGAATACGAATATTCTTTTTATGATCGAGGTCAATTACTGCCCAAATTGGATCTTCATATACGAGTGTATAGCGAAGGATGCCGTGTTTTTTGTAAAAATCATCTGAGAAAGCCGTACTTTTAAAGTCTTCTCCCGCCCAATAGTATGATGAACTGTTAATCTGTACATAATGGATCCCATTGATTTCATTGTGATAATTCATATGATGGTGACCTGTTAACACGAGTACTACTTTGTTAAAACCTGCCTCTTGGTTTATCTGTTCGAATAGATAACGGACCTCCATGCCATTATCTAATCCGCCTAATGTATTCTCAAGCCCTTGATGACAGAAAATAACGGTGCGTAAGGATGTGTTTTGAAGGTCTTTTTTTAGCCAGTTAAGTTGCTTTTTTGTAATAGAACGGGGATAGCCATCTATTTTCTTCGTTTCACTTTTTTCATTGCCATCTAATACGACAAAATGAAAACCATTCTTATCAAATGAATAATAAGGATTTGTCGCACCCCAAAATGCCAGAGCCTGTTCTTTGGAGAAGCCACCATCAGTATCGTGATTACCCAAAACGTAATGCTTTTCACCACTGAATTTTTTCCAAATATCTAATAAGGGTTTATTCTGAGGTTTCGGAACACAAAAATCACCTAATTGAATGATGAAATCGGGCTGCTCTTTGACCATGGCATCAATAAATAATTGAGCTCTTCGGTCACTATCATGCATGAGATCATAATGAAGATCTGATATGACTCCAAATTTTACTCCACGAGTTTTAATGTTATTTGTTTCAATACTTTCAACTATTGGAGCTGCTATCGACTTATTTACAAGGAGTCCTGATAGACTTAGTCCCCCAATTTTTAAGAATGATTTTCTGTTTATCATAATTTATAATATATAATCCGGTTTATATTTTTCATCTAATAGCGCTTTTACATCTGAACTTCACTTGCTGTTGCTGGCTTTACAAATGATATAATGATAGCACACAACGCACAAATCACGGCCACAACAAGGAAGATATTTGATGTATTGCCTGTGTAGTCAATAATTTTTCCAAAAATAGGTTCTCCGATGGCTGCAAAAACATAAGCGAACATATTCATAACGCCTATACCTGTACCTACTAATTTGGTTCCTAAGATATCGGGGCTTAAGGTCCAAAAGTTAGCTTGGGGGCCGTACACAAAAAAACCAGCAGTAAACATCAAGACAGCAGCGAGTGCATGATGTGGGGTTGGTATAACATAAATCAATAATGCTATTGCGCAGCTGCAGAGCATTCCGGCTCTAATCGACTTGCTTCTGTTTTTGTTGAATAGTAAATCTGAAATATAACCAAATGAAACTGCCCCCACAGCCATACCAATAGGAATGAATAAAGTTAACCATAAATTACCATTTGATTCCTTATAATTATTCCCTAAGAAATGGATCGGTACCCAGAAAATAAGTCCATATCTCGCCATACTTTGAAATCCGATTGCAAAGGATGCGATCAGAAATTTTTTGTTTCCGAATACGAGTTTATAAGACTCTTTCCAGCCTAATTTTGATGTTGAATCGTTTTGTACAGTATCTGATTGTAGCGTAAATCCTTTTAAAGACGGATGACTTCTCGCAATAATTAAAAATAAGACTAAGGCAAAAAGAAGAAAGAGTATAGGGTATCTAAAAAGGGTACGCCAGCTTTGTTCTTGTTGTACTAAAAGTAGCGCCATGAAAAATGTAAGCACAGATGAGCTCCCTGCTGCCATGGTATAAAAACCAAAAGCTTTACCTCGTTCATTGCTATCCCACCAATTGGAGATTAATTTACTTCCCGATCCCCAGGCCATAGATTGAAAATAACCATTCAGCGTCCAAAGAATAAGTATTACAGCGTAGGTATTGGCATAACTAATAGACAGGTTGCAGACAATAGATAGAAAACCACCTGTTAATATCATGATTTTGGGGCTTAAACGATCTGCAAGATTACCGTTAATCAATTGCCCTATGGCATAACCCATCAGCATGGAAAAGCTAATCCATCCGATCTGCTGGTAACTTATACCTAATTCAGCTGACATTCCTTTTGCCGCCCAGCCAAAATTATGTCTACCTGTATAAAAAAATAAATAACAGAACATGGTGATAAATAGCATCTTCCACTGCTCTTTTCTGAAGTTTTTTTGAATCTGCATCTTCTGTTATTTGATATCCATATTGATGCCGACACGTATTGGTTTGTTCATTACAGCGTAGTCGAAAGCTTCATTCACTTCATCTAAAGAGAATTCTTTTTCAACAAGATCAAGAAATGGGTATTTCTCGAAATTCTGCACAATAAAATCTACTGCTGTAGAAAAATCTTCATAATTATAATTATGTAAACCTTTAATTGTTAATATGCGTCGGATCATCTGCTCTGCATCGATCTCAAGTTTACGCTGTTTAAACACTGCACCAATAAATACGGCAACTCCATTTATACCTAATTGTGCTATTCCTGCTTCCATAGCATCTGGGGAGCCACTCATGTCAATGAAGCGATCAATACCATTTCCTACCTTAACAATTGCTAATTCATCAAGTGTAGTAACCTTAGAATTTAGAGTTTCGGTAGCGCCGAATTTTTTAGCAAGCGCTAAGCGTTTGTCATCAATATCTGTTACTATAATTTCGGATGCGCCTGCTTCTTTACACATCGCTACACATACGAGACCCAATAAACCCATTCCGGAAATAAGTATTTTTTTAGCTTTGATGGTTCCAGCTAATCGAATGGCTCCAGCTGATGTAGCAATTGCACAATTGATCGTTGCTGCAATAGGTGCAGGTAATTCTTTTGGAAGAATACGAATGGAAGTATGTGGTCTTAATATAATGTGTGACGCTAATCCTCCATGAAAACTGTCACGATCTGTAATTTTTCTGTGTCCATATTTGTATAGATTTTCATTTTTTTGAGGTGTTTCTGCATTATAACTAGCTGTTTCGGGATCACTAGCAAATACGGTCCAGGTGATAACATCTCCTCCTTTGAGTTCCTGTCCTGAAGCATCTGTTAAAACTGAATTTGAATTTGTTTCAATTATTGTCCCCACTATCTCATGTCCAAGTATAGTTGGGCAAGGTTCTTGACGTAGACCGCAATAAGTATGAAGATCACTGCCACAAAGTGTAGCATAATTTATTTTGACGAGTATTTCTCCTTCTTCCAGGTTTGGTATCGTACTCGATACTGATTGAAGTGGAGATTTAGGTTTTTCAAAAACCAAGAATTTTCCTTGCTTAGCCATAATTGTATTGTAAATATAACATAAAATGTTTTACAATGCTAAACATTGTTTATAAATACTATATCTTTTAAATGTTAAATTTATATTAATTTATGGACATTAAGGTACATAATTTGTTTTTTTATAAAATTTGTTTGGTCACATAAGTTGTTATCAATTACGTTCTTTTCAAATTATTAGCCACGGCTTGATAATCCATGTCACGGTTATTTATTATCGTTTTTTTTGATATTACAGCGCTGATTTCGTTGTGATAGATATCATCGCGCTAGTCGAATACCCGTAAATTGCCATTGGAGCTGTGTATGAAAGAAATTTCGATATGTCTTTCTACTATGCCCTTTTGATGTAGCTTCTGAAGCACCTCGTAAGACCATTTGATTGACCATGAACTTTCCATTATATTCGCCTACCGCACCTGCTTCTTTTTTAAAACCTGGATAAGGCAGATAGGCGCTTCCGGTCCATTCCCATCGGTCGCCCCAATGCATATTATCAGCCGCGATTTCCCATTCTGCCTCTGTTGGTAAACGCATTCCTTTCCAATTTGCATAAGCAGTCGCTTCAAAATAGTTGATATGATTGAGTGCTTCATTGAGATCCAATATTTTTAGACCTGATAATGTATAGTGCATCCATTGATTGTCAATTTTATGCCAATATAGTGGTGCATGAGTATCATTTTCTTTTACCCAGTCCCAACCTTCAGCATGCCAATGGCGAAAGTCTTGATACCCTCCGTTTTCTATAAATTCTAAGTATTCCCCGTTGCTGACAACTTGTGTAGCAATTTCGAATTCTTGTAAATAGACTTGATGTCTCCCAAGTTCATTATCGAAACAGAACCCCTTTCCTTCGAATCCGATTTCGTATATTCCGGCTGGAAAGGTAATCATTTCGTTATTTACGAATTCTAATTTTGAAGGTTCTGGATCGCTTTTGTAGGATGGGAAAAGTGGATTGTGTCCCAAAATATATTTAATATCTGAAATTAGTAATTCCTGATGTTGCTGTTCATGGTTAAGTCCCAGTTCGAGCAAAGTTAATACGTCTTGTAAGTGATGTCGTTTCTGCTTAAAAAATAACTGCATTTGATCATCTACGTAAGCTCTATACTTGTAAATATCAGATACGGATGGACGGCTTAAATTTCCACGATCGGTTCTGATGACCCGCGCGCCTACAGTTTCATAATAACTGTTAAAGACATAATTATACTGTGAGTCGAAAACTTGATATTCAGGAAAGTAAGGGATCAATAAAAATGTTTCAAAAAACCAGGTTGTATGCCCTAAGTGCCACTTTGGAGGACTGACATCTACTATTGGTTGCACAACATAATCTTCAATGGCTAAAGGTGCACATATATGTACAGAGTGATTTCGAATAGTCCAATATTGTTCTTCTAAATCTGTAATGTGATCGGTTATTGTATGTTTTGTATTCATCATCGTTTTTTTACTTGATTTCCCATATTGCATCCATAAACCATTCTTTCGAATCGTATAGTTCGCTGACAAAGTTAAAACCTGAGCTATTGGCGAGATCTCGGATGTCAGAAGGTGAGAATTTTTGTGATATTTCCATGTAAATGGGTTCATTTTTTTCAAATGAGATCTGCTCCTCGCCGAGTGTCACTTGCTGTTCTGTTAGGCTAATGAGATAACTTTTACATGCGCCATTTAAGGGATCGTAGGTTTGATAATGTTCAAATTGATTTATGTTGAAATTAGCCCCGAGTTCATGATTAATGCGAAGGAGAAGATTAAGATTGAATTTTGCAGTTATACCTGTTGGATCATCATAAGCACGAAGTATCGTTTTAGGATGCTTTTTTAAATCAAAACCTATTAAAACATTGTCTCCAGGATTTAGTTTACTCTTCAATTTGGAGCAGAACTGTTCAGCATCCGCAATTTCCATATTACCAATATTGCTCCCTAAAAATAATATTACTTTGCGATTTGACGATATTGTCATTGCTTTTTCGATCATCTCAAAATATTCACCTTTGAGGCAGATGATATTTAAAGCTGGAATTGCATCGTTAAGATTTGTTTTTAGAACTGAAAGGATATTACCAGATATGTCGATCGGCATGTAAGTAAAGTTTGCTTCTCTACGAACAAGGTGTTGCAATAGAAATGTGGATTTCATAGCATCGCCTGCTCCCAATTCTATCAGATCAAATGGTTTGTCATCTGCGCATATTAAATTAGCAATTTCAGCTGTCTGATTTTTGAAGATGTCAAGTTCACATTTTGTAAGATAATAATCTTCCAGTGCCATGATTTTTTGGAAGAGATGATCTCCTTTACTGTCATAAAAATATTTAGAGGATAATCTCTTCGGATTATTTTTTAAATCATCTAATACCTCTATTTGGAATTTATGCTTAGTTATTGTTTCTTTTTGGTTTTCGCTGTGGAGACTGCTATTCATCTTTCTTATTTTACTGTTCTTGAAAGATAACAGTTGAATACGACTACTTGTTTGCTTAATGAGAAATGCTTAGGGTAAGATGTCGGATTGTAGTGCGGAAAGAGTATTAGCGATAGGTGAGGACTGTACCGTGATCTTAAATTATTTTTTCTACCCAAATATAGGATATCCCTCTCCGAATGCTCTTGATAGTACAGCTGATAAACCAGCAAATCCAATTAATAAAACGAAAAAAGACTCTATGATGTTTAGTATTGAAAAGTTTTTCCAGGATTGATCGTTTGATTTATCAGGATATTCCCATAGTCTTAAGATATTCTGTCTTTTTTTATAGGTGAAAATTGGAATGATCAGGACCATTATTCCTACTAAGCTATTGAGAGTAAGGCACCTCATATCATGATATGCGCTTCCAATAATAACGAGAGACATTAGCGTCCATGCTATTATATTCAAGAGAGAGGATATTTTGTAAACAGTTTTCATTGATGAATTATATAATGCAATATCTTATACCGTTTAAAGCAATTGTCTTTACTTTTGTTTAGGGCTTGCTCCTGTATATTTCTTGTAAATTTTATTGAAGTGACTTGCATCGGAGAATCCAAGTTTTAGCGCAATTTCATTAATGTTGTACCGACCATTTTTCAATAGTTGACTAGCTGTTTTTATTTTGGTCTGGATGATATGTTGCTGAATGGATTGGCCACTATGCTTTTTGACATAGATACTGATGTAGTTTGGAGACATATTAAATTGGGATGCTATATTGTCAATTTTCATCTTTTCAGGATTCAAGGCATGCATCCGGGTAAAACTCAGTATTTGGCTTAATTTATCTATTTCAGTATTAGAGGGGCATTCTAGTCCAAATTGGACTGTAGACTGCGCTCTGGCCAACAGCATCATGACACCACCAAACAGTTCCAGAAGCAACTCTCTACTATAGGCACAATTGTTTGAAAACTCACGCAATAGAATTTGAAACAGATAGTGGAGATGAATTTTGTCAACCTCATCTTTTACTATGTTTCCATTTATTGTTGAGGCTGTCTGAAGTAAAGTTTGGGTCGTTTCTAACCATTTGGCTGTTTTGCTTCCTGCCAATTTTTCTGTAAATAATTGCTCATTAAATTTTAGAAAGATGAATTTTGTAAATTCTTTTATTTCAAAATAATGTCCATCTTCAGGCCTTAAGATAAAAACATCTCCGGCCTCATATGGCATACGGGCATCATTTAGGATATGATCACCGGTTCCCTTTTCAACGAAAATAATTTCATAAAAATTGTGCTTATGTTCTGGGAAATCCCATTTATCCAGCTCCAGAGCAAATACATTTAATGAGTAATAGCTATTAAACCTTTGCATACATAGTAATTGATTTGTACAAACATACGATGAAAAATTACAGATTTAAGCGCTTGCTTCATAATATTTTTGTAAAAACAAATAATTACTATGTATAAATTATCAATTTCTATTGTTGCTATTTTAGCAATTATACTAGTCTTTGCTTCTTGCAAAAATAATGGGCAAAGTTCTGATGTGCAATCTTCAGTTTCTGATTCTATTTCTAGTATCAAGCAATGGCCAAATGGCGCTCAGCTGGTGATATCTGTTTCCATGCAATTTGAAACAGGGGGACAGCCGGCTGGAGCTGAAAGTCCATTTTCAGGCAATCCCTTACCGGTGGGAAATCCAGATTTACCTGCTGAAAGCTGGTATAGGTACGGGGCTGTAGAAGGCGTTTATCGCATGCTAAATCTTTGGAAAAAGTACGATATCAAAGTGACTTCTCATGTCGTTGGGACAGCCGCGGCGAAATATCCCGAAGTCGCCCAGGCAATTGCTGCAGATGGACATGAGATAGCTGCCCATGGAATTTCATGGGATGACCAATGGAATAAAGATTATAATGAAGAACTAGATTTTGTAAAAAGAGGTGTAGATACTGTAGAGCGTATTACGGCACAAAGAGCCGTTGGATATAATGCAAACTGGTTACGTAGAAGTCCTAATACTTTAAAGATTTTACAAGAACTGGGGTTTCTATATCATATCGATGACTTGAGCCATGATGAACCTTTTTTAACAACCGTGAATGGAAAGGACTTTGTGGTCATGCCTTACACGCTTCGTAACAATGATATTGTCAATATAGCAGGCAATCATTGGACTCCAGAAATGTTTCTTTCGCAGTTAAAGATGGAGTTCGATCAACTGTATGAGGAGGGTAAATCAAAAAGAAGAATGATGAGTATAAGTTTTCATGATCGTATTGGGGGAACTCCAGCTGTTGTAAAAGCAATGGATGATTTTATTACATATGTCAAAGATAAAGATGGGGTTGTTTTTATGCGTAAAGATGACATTGCGAAGATGGTGCTCCATGACCCTAAAACACCAAGAGATGATTCCGAACGAAAATATAATAATCAATAATGAAAACTATAAAAACTAATGTTTTGCTGATCCATGATCTATCATTGAATTATGCTTTGATGAAAAAGTATACCATTCTAATTTTATCGATTCTGATCAGTGGATTTAACTTTGACGTCTGGGCGCAGTCGACGGAGACTGTATTTCATTATTCTGTCATGGATGCTATGCGCCATGGTGTTTATATGGGAGATTTAGCTGTTGGTAAGCTAAGAAAGAAGGGTGATTTTGGATTAGGTACATTCAATCACTTGGATGGTGAAATGGTTGCTTTGGATGGTATATATTACCGTGTTATCCCTACCGGTCAAGTTGTTCAAGCTGAAGATGATAGGAAGGTGCCTTTCGCCGCTGTTGCACAATTCACGCCTGATATGGTATTTGAAATCGATGGTGATCTAACACTAGCACGGATGCAGGAAGAGATCGTTAAGCGATTACCTTCTTTTAACAAGCCTTTCGGTATTCAGATACATGGACTAATGGCAGAAATTCAATTGGGAGGAGCCCTCAAGCTTGCTGAAAATGATACTACCGGTCTTGCTAAGTTAATGGAAACACGACCGGTCTATCATGTTTCGGGTATATCGGGTACACTGGTGGGATTTTATAATCCTACATTCATGGATAATATTGATCTAACTCCTTTTCATCTGCACTTTATTTCTGATGACCGATCTGTTGGTGGACATGTTATATCGGGAAGGTCTGGTACAACAAAAATAAAAGTCAGTGTGGACACTAAAGTGGGGTATGAATTACTCTTTCCTGAGTCAAGTCCAAGGTTTCAAAAAGAATGGAATACAGGTCGCGCTTCTCAAAGCGCTTATTAAAATAATTATAAATTTTTATATTATGTTTTTATTAAAAAAGTCCATTGTATTTGTACTGTTTACATTTGCAGTAATGAATTGTGCTGTCGCTCAACTGCCAAAGGAAATTCAGCATATTAAATTTGATGATTTGGGCTGGGAAAAATTAGCTGACAGACTTTACCGGAAATATGTGTTTGGTGAACAAGGTATGCTAGCCTTGTTCAAAATGGATAAAGGAGCGAAAGTTCCTTTGCACCAGCATTCGAATGAACAAACGACTTATATTACGAAGGGAAGTGTTAAAGTGACTATGCAGAACAAAGATTATATTGTTAAAGCAGGAGAGGTGCTTATCATACCAGGTAATATACCTCATGAGTTTGAATGTTTGGAAGACGGCACATTGGATATTGATTTTTTTGCTCCTCCAAGAAAAGATTGGATTGATGGAACTGCCAGTTATTTTGGAAATGATCAAGAACATACGAGAGAGCTGAAAGCTGTCGCCCAATTGGACGTTCGCCCTGGTGATGTGGCTGTATCTGCTGAAGGACGCATTTTCTCAACGATTCATCCACTGGGTAGTCAGCAATTACAATTGGTGGAGATTGTGGATGGTAAGGCAGTTCCTTATCCTAATCTTAAAATGCAAAAGAACGGTGCTAAAGCAAGTGATACAACTTTTGATGCGATGTTGGGTCTCATTTTTGACAAACAGAATAGGCTTTGGGTTGTTGATATGGGGTTGGAACTTGGGAAGACCAGATTATGGGCATTTGATATACAGCAAAATAAAGTTATAGAGAAAATAACGTTGCCAAGTCGTATTGCTCCTAAGGGGACATTTGCTCAGGATGTGACCATTGACGAAAAGCATGGTTTTGCCTATTTAGCAGATATTGCCGATCCAGGTATCATCGTCTTAAATTTAAAAACTAAGAAGGCAACAAGATTTGGTAAGCACTTTTCGTTTGATGCCGAGGATAAAGATATGGTTATTGACGGGAAGGTAGTTCATTTTGGAGGAAAACCTGCGCGAGTGGGTATCGATCCTATCACCTTATCGGATGATCGTGAAACTTTATTTTACGGAGCTATGAATGGCACGGGATGGTACAGTATCCCGACAAAAGTATTACGGGGACACCAGCCTGGTCAATTGGTATTTAATCAGATTATTAAGGTAGGGGATAAACCATTCAGTGACGGAGCTCTTACCGATTCTGAGGGAAATCATTATTTTACAAATCTACAGGAGCATGCGATCACTAAAATGGACAAGAAAGGCAAATTGAGTCATATAATACAGGATGATGATAAACTTTTATGGCCAGATAATGTTTATCAGGGGCCTGATGACTGGATGTATATTTCGATAAATCAATTGAATACAGCACCAGCCTTTACAGGTGGTAAAGATATTGGAGTCGCTCCTTATTTCATTTATAGATTTAAAAAAAAATAGTAGTTAGTACTAATAATTAGAAAAAATATGAAAGCGCATAGGCGTCTAGAAAGTGGTACTGCAATTGGTAAAATTGTTATTAAATATTGAAAATAGAAAAGACAAAAAATAAATTCTTATTAAAAAAGAAAAGCCATCTATTAGGATGGCTTTTCTTTTTATGTTATTATATAATTGAAATTATTTAATTCTTTTTTTGGTTTTCTTTTTCTTCTTGTTTAACCAAATGATTGTTCCTGTAATAGGAAGTGATGCGCATATTAAAGCGATGAAAAAATGTAAAACTTTAGTGGCTATACCTCCATAATTACCCACATGAAGATCATAGTTCATCGCGCCAATTTTATCCCCTATGGGAGCATTTTCTGATTGTTTTATTTTTTCAATCTGACCATTTCCTCTATTAAAATAATACCAAATAAATTCGCCGGTACGATCTTTAATGAACCGCACTTGAATATCTTGTGGATCTGTTGGAGATTTACGTAAACGAATCGACATCATATCTGCATTTGGGTGTTTTGATATGGTGAAATTGAGCGCATTATCTAATATTTTAGACTGATTCTGTGGTACATATTCGAACTTTTCCTGTTGTTCAATTTCTTTTGTGCTATCGAAACCATTGAGCGATTTTACATAAAAAGTTTTAAATGCGGGAAATGTAAATGCAATACCTGTACATGCAATTAATAGGGCGAAAATGACACTATAAAGTCCTAAGATTTGATGCAGGTCATAGTTTAATCGTTTCCATTTAACTTTAAAATCAAACCAAAGCTGTCTTTTTAATTTTTTGGTGGTCCATTTTTTAGGCCACCATAGGACCACTCCTGTTATTAAAATTATTATGAATATGATGACCGAAATTCCTACTACCCAATGTCCTACCATGGCGCCCAATAGTAAGTTCATATGAAGTTGTAAGACGATCTGAAAAAATTCTGTTTTGGAGTTTTCTACCGCTTGTACTTTACCCGAATAAGGATTAATAAAAACTCGTTTATGGTAAATATAATATTGATTATTACCAAAAGCATGTTCATCCGTTTTTAGCGCACGAAATATCCAAGTTCTGTCTGGTGAGAGGTACAGATCTGTTCTACTTATTTTTTCACCTTTAGGTAAAGCGTTTTGCGCTATATCAATCAGCTGTGTTAGTGGGAGTAACTTACTATTTTCTCCAACTGAATCTTGAGTATAGTATTTTTGAGGATAGACTATTAGTTTAAGCTCATCATAGAAAACATAAAAGCAACCCGATAAACTAACAATAAAAACAACTAGGCCTGTAAAGAGACCTAGCCATTTATGTAGCCATAATAAACCTGCTTTAATCATTCTTAAAATTGATAATGAAGGTTTAATGAAGTGACAGTACCACTACCTTTTACGTATTCGGCATCCAATGCACGGTACTGACTAACTGTAGGGTAGTAAGATGTGTTGAATATATTTTCTATTCCGAAGCCTATTTTCCAATTTTTATTCAAATTGTAGTTGCCTGATAAATTGAAGAGGTCGACATTACTGATTGGTCCTTCACTATTGTTATATTTTCCTTTGTCATTGAGCGCAAATCGATCTCTAGCTCCAGTGTGTATCCAAAACAATTGCAGATTTAACTGTTGGTTTGGTTTATAACTTAAAAAACCTGTTGCTTTAGGTGGTGCAATCCGAGATCCATTAAGATAAATTTTGCTACCATCATCCATTTTTGCTTTTCCTTCTACATATGCATAGCTTCCACCGACGCTTAATTTTTGACTCAGTTGCGCATCAAGAGTAACTTCATATCCTTTTACTTCTTCAGGTTCACGCTGAGGCATTAAAAAACCACCAACATCTACTAAATTAACTCCTAAATCCGAAGTACTGATGTAGTAAGAGGCTGAAATATTGAAGATACTGAAACGGCTTGAAAAACCAGCTTCATAGTTATTGGTAATGATCGGGTCTGTTTCTAAATTACCGATTGTGTTTTCTTTAGCACGGCGTAAAATACGACCTAATTCATTGATTGCAAATGCTTGCGAAAAACTAACGAAAGGGTTGAAATAATCGTATTTAGTATAGCGTAATCCTGCATTGAACATTGTCGCTTTATATGGAATATTTCCTCCGCTTACCACTATACTTCCTTCTCCATTCGGACCAGTAGCTATGGTATTGTAATCGTTGACTTTAACGGTTGCATTTTCATACCGAAGCCCGGCTTTAAAGATCAAATTTTCAATGAGGTCGGCTTTTACTTGCGCATAGGGGGCAAAATTAACCATATTCATTTTTGGTATGTATACACGTCCATCTGTTAAATCTTGATAGGTTACATCTTTTAATAAATCTAAACCGTAAGTTATTTCGGTTGGAATAGAAAAAAGCTGAAATGGAGTATTCAGATTTAAGCGCAATCCTTTTTTCTCAGAGTTGATCATGGTTTGTCCTGGACCATACCACGCTGTTCCACTAGCAACGTATCTGTTCATTGAACTGAAGGAATTTAAATAAGCTGTTACATCCAATTGGGTTGAATGAAAAAGATTACTTTTTGAATAGGTTAACATCGCATTGTGATTGTAAGGTGTACCTGCGGGTTTGCCTGGTTCTTCTCCTCTAACTCCAATTGTAGGCGACTGACCATAGATGCCGTTTTTACTGATATATTTGGCACGTTGTGTACTTCCATAATAGTTATAAAATCCAGTCAATGTACTGCTTGAATCAATTTGATAACCTATTTTAATAAAGCCATTGTACTGATAGGAATTGGAAAGACCATCAGTTTGTCCAAGAGGTAAACCATCGGAATCTCTTTGTAAACCGGTGTAATCTGCCGAACCAGAAACGGTGTAACTCCATTTATTTACCTGTCCTGAAAGCTGTTGTGAAAGTTTGTAACCTAAGGTTTCCTTAGGGTCAAATGGATTTATTGATGTTCCCAAAATGGTCTGACCACTAATCTTTTTTCCGTCTTTGTTTTTCTTGGTAATGTAATTGATAATACCTCCACCTGAACCATTTCCGTAGATTGAAGTAGCACCTTTTATTACTTCAATACGTTCAATCACACTAGGGTCGATGGTGCGTAGGTCACGTGCTCCATTCATAAGCGGTGTTGATTGCGGGATTCCATCTATCAAAACAAGTACGGCACGTCCACGAAGGGTCTGTCCAGAATTTGTAGCTTTATTGGTCGAGGTACCCAAACCCGGAATTGCATTACCAAGTACCGTAGCTAAATTGTTCGTAATGTTGGTTTGTGCTTGTATATCTTGTTGATTCAAGATTGTGATAGAGGATGGTATCGTTGAAATACTTTCTGGCTTTCTTCCGGCCGTAACAACGATTTCATCCAATACATTTGTACTTGCCAATAAAGTGATGCTGATTAAATTATTGCTGGGTTTATTTGATAAGCTGAGGGTTTTTTCTTTAAATCCTATCGCGGAGACTGATATTTTTTGATTTGCTATTTTTTCATTTGTTGTGATCAACACACCAGCTGTATCTGTACTTCCTAATAGTTGTTGATTTAAACGTACCGTCGCTCCAGCAATTGGAAGATCTTTTTCTGTTTTGACTTTTATAGTCATTTGTTGTGCTTGACAAATGAAAACGAATACCTGTAATGGTATTATTAGAATTAGAAATTTCCATCTATTAGAGATGGAAGGGAATGAAATAGGCATCTGTAATATTCTTATGTTGATTTAGATTTGTTCTAAACAATAGGCAAATATACAATCTATTTAATTCGAGTGAAATTATTATTTGATTTTTTTTAGCAGTAATTAGTTACTAGACATAAACTCTACAGGTCTTATTGTGAGTTTACTACTCTAAAATGTTTATGAATTAGATTACAATTGCTTTTTGTAAAATATACCCGCTTTTGGGAAATTTATTAATCTTTTTCGTTAACAAACTTTTTGAGATTGCTGAGAATCTGATCCCATCCGGTTTGATAGTTTTCTGAAGCAAATTCGGGGCCTGCATCGTGAAGGTTTTCGATACCTTCATGATGTAAACTAACAGTTGTTAGTCCTTCATTTTCCTGGAGTAACCAACTGACTGTTGTTACACCCTGACTAAAGGTGGGATGAGTCCAGGTATGAACTAATTTTTTATTAGGAATAATTTCAAGTATTGTACACTCATGTAAAAATTTATTTTTACCACCAGGCTCATAAAAATGAAATGTTAAGCCCTTCTCTAGAGCAAAATCAGGAATGTCAAAATACCATTGCTTGAATTGATTCTTATCGGTCAGTACCACCCAGATAATTGATGCTTTTTTTTGTATTACTATTGAAGATGTAATCATGATACCTTGGTGAAATATTTAAAAAAGTTGAAACAAAAGCTTATTTTAAGTTGTCTAAAATGTTAAGGTAAAAACGTATAATTTCGCCAATTTGTTTTTAGAAAAATCTAAAATTAGTGATTACGTCCATTGTTTGTACGCTTTTTTCGCCTTAATTATCATTAGGGTAACGAAACCCAAAACAGCAAATACTGCATAACCAATACCTATCTCAGTCTGTGTTTCTGGATTCACGAGACTCACGACAATATAACTTAATGCAGAAGTGACGAGGTAAGTTATACCACCTGCTAAGCCACCTGCAATTCCTGCAGATAAAGGAAAACGACCTAAGCAGTAACCGAAATAATTATTAAATATAAATCCTGCGGTAACGTGGATCAGGAAGGCGAATAGTGATAATGTAAAGAGATTTGTGATATACGGAGATATTATAATCATTAAAATAATGAAAGCAATTTGTAAATAATTAGCATATCTTAATTTTGGTAGTAGTGCTTTCTTGATTAGTGCACGACCGATAAACCCACCGGACATCCATGCAAGTCCCATTAATAATGAAGTGTATCCGGTCGTAATGGAGCTATAACCTAAATTGTGTTCAATGAAAAATGGTCCACTTAGATTGTAGAACATAACTAAACCATAGCTTATTCCACACATGAGCACTCCAAACGTAAAGTCTTTCGTTTGAAGCATGGTCTTAAATTCAGTGACTAAATATTCAAATTGAAGTGGATTTTTCTGACGGATTGTTTCACCGGAAAAAATGAGTTCTAATATGAAGAGCACAATGCTGTAAGCTGCTAATAACATAAAATTAGAGCGCCATCCAAATTGTGCCTGTAAATATCCGCCAATGAAAGGAGCAATAATTGGTGCTAATGACCAAACGATAGTGATGGCACTCAGGTATCGTTTTCGCTCTTCACCTTCGTACACATCAACGAAATAGGCGCGTTTTGATACTACAACAAAAGCGGATAGTATTCCTTGCAGTATGCGCATCATATAAATGACAATAATATTATCAGTTGTGGCTGTAATAAAAAAGCTGATTGTAAATAGAAAAAGAGAAATTAAGGTAATCCGATATCTTCCCCATGCATCAACAAGGGCACCGGCAAAGAATTGTGAAATACCATAACTAATTAAAAACAGGGATAAGGTGAGTTGAATCTTACTTTCTGCCAGTCCTAGCTCTGTTGCCATCTGTGGCATGGATGGTAGGTAAATGTCTGTTGCTAAGCCCGAAATTGGAACCAATGCGAATGCAATTAGTGTCGGAGCAAATGATTTTCGTGAATTTAAAGTATTTTCTTGCATGTGTATTGTTTATTGAAAACAAATGAGATAAACGTAAATAGGATTTCTTTAGCTAGCGAATGTTCTTGAGGATATCTGAAATGTCGCAAAAGTTACATATGACATATGTAACCTATTTTTTGAATGTACTCATGTGGCAAAGGTATAAAATTCAATAAAGATGAATACTTGTTTTTTAATATTTACAGAACGTGGATGGTATATAATTTTACATTTTACATAATTCTTTGATTATATAATTTCCGAAAATAAATTTTGTTTTTTTTATTATAGTATTTGTAATGAGTTGGTTATGTTTTATTCTTCATTTACTGTCTTGCTGATGTTAGATGATTTTTTTCTATAATCTCATAACGGTTTAATGTTATTTTTACGGCTATGTTTTACATTTAAATGATGTTATTGAAATTGATGGAATGAAATCGTTTTCGTATTTTACTAGATTTTTTATTGTAGGTCGCACAATTTATTAATTATATTGGTCAGCAATTATAAATCAATCTTGCAGTTCTGAAATTGATTATGCCATTTATTTAATATTGGAAGATCGATAATGTAGTCCCTGCAAAGGTTTTAATAAACATGCAGCAGTTTTTAATTTTTATAAATCCTATTGATTAATTTAAAAAAAGAAATTACTATTATGAGTATCGTGTCGTGTAAAAAAAGAATATTGTTATTGTTAACGGGTATAAGTTTTTGTTCCTTATTATATGCTCAAAAACAACCTCCCAATATTATTTTTATATTGACGGATGATATGGGGTATTCGGATTTGGGATCTTATGGTAGTCCGAATATTCAAACACCTTTTTTAGATTCGATAGCTAGTAAAGGTGTACGGGCTACAAATTATGTCGTTTCCACTCCTTCATGTACGCCATCCCGTGCGTCGTTATTGACCGGACGTTATGCTTCTCGTTATAACTTGCCTCAACCGATCGGTCCTGGTTCGGAATTAGGTCTACCTGATGCTGAGGTAACGATCGCTGAAATGTTAAAGCAGAAGGGCTATCAAACAGCTTTGGTAGGAAAATGGCATCTTGGTGATAAAGCAGAATCGCTACCCAATGCACAAGGATTTGATTTCTTTTATGGTATGCTCTATAGTCATGATTACCGTGCACCTTATGTGAAAACAGATACTGTTATTAAACTTTTTAGAAATCGCAGTCCTGAAGTATTTGCTCCTGATGATTCGGATCTAAGTCAGCATTATCACCGTGAAGCACTTCATTTTATCAATAAGCAAAAAAAAGACAAACCTTTCTTTTTGTATTATGCACATAATTTCCCCCATCTTCCATTGGCATTTTCAAACAAGAAAAATCCTTATGCCAGTGCACAAAATGCAGGTCCTCTTGGGGCGGTCTTGTATGAGTTGGATCAGTATATTGCCCAATTATGGCACGCATTAGAGGCTAAAGGTCTGGATAAAAATACCATCTTGATGTTTTCTAGTGATAATGGACCTTGGATTGAGTATCCTGCTCGTATGTCAGATGACGGCGAGACGAAAAATTGGCATGTTGGAACTGCTGGTGTATTTAAAGGTTCGAAAGCGCTTACTTATGAAGGCGGTGCCCGAGTTCCTTTTATTGTTTTCGGAAAGGGAATTATCCCGGAAGGAAAAGTTATTCGCTCTTCTATCAGTAATTTAGATATTTTACCAACTATTGCTTCTTGGACGGGATCTTCTTTACCAGACAGAAAACTGGATGGACAATCAATACGTAATTTACTGGAAGGTAAAGAGACTGATTTAAACTATGTCCATAGACCAATTTTTTTGGTTAATTATGGTAAACCAGAAGCTGTGAAAGTTGGTGATTGGAAATATCGTATTATTAAACAACGAACAAATTTAATTTCAGGGAAAACGGAGGAAACGGTAGAGGAATTGTTTAATATTGCCTGGGATCCGAGTGAAAGAACAAATTTGATTCATGAATATCCTGAAAAACTGACGGAACTAAAAAGGGTATTTAATTCTTTCGATGAAAAGGAATAGTTTTTCAGCAACTCAAGAGAACCTCCAATCAAATGATAAGGTCTATTTGATTGGAGGTTTAAATCCTTAAGATGTAAATTAGGCTATATCTTCAAAGTTGAAAGGGAGATCTTCCCCCATGATGTTCCTGTATTCGCTAGCAAAGTTTTGAAAACGTATGCGAGCTTCTTGGAGCATTTTTAAAGCAATCATTGCTTTAATTTCCATAGATAAGGCATTTTCATTGAGAGGGTCAAATAGAAAAATAACTTCAGCTAATGCTATGCTATCGTTATAGGCATGTTTCTCCATACTTTGATAGATTTCAGTGATTAAAAGAGGTGTTATATTTTTCTCTAGATCAGCCTTAGTTGAGTCGAAAATAGGTTGATTGGTACCCTGTAAGAACTTTCCCCTTCGTAATAGATGAATTAACTCATCTCTGTTTTCAGTCTTGTTAATAGACGAAGTGAGTTTCATACATCTCGTATAGTCGCAATAGAAATCGGCATGTTGTTCAATTTTAAAACGCCCTTTCTCATAGCGTAATTCTATCCCATCCAATTCACTTAATGCTTTTCTTAAATGGTTGATTGTAACGCCTCTTGAATTTTTGACTTTATCTTCAGATTTGTCTGGCCATACCAGATGACTTAATAATGCTGATGAAATCCCGGCTTCACCTGCGTGGGTTAAAATCAAACAAAAAACTTGTTTCAGTCTTGTACTAAATAAATGGGATATATCTTTTTGATTGCGATCTAATACCGTAAATTCTCCAAATAAATAGATTGCATTGGCTCGTAAGTTATTTTTCCAGACAGCGGGTTCGTTATTACTTGGTTTTAATTTATCGATGGGTGCTAATTTTTTAGTCTTGACCAACAAATGTTCTTTATTGCTATCAGCTACATCTGCAGGCACTGGTAAGATCATGTGTCGCTCTAATTTTTTATTGATCCTTTTGAACATGATGTAAGCTCCTATTGCAACAGTTCCTCCGAATAATACAAAAATCAGATATTTAATTTTATTATTTTTTTTGGGATAATTGCTTAATTCTGTTTCTGAAATAGGAGGGGAGTTTAGGGAATAGATTTTTAATGTTGACTTAACATCATCATTTGACTCTTGTACTAAAGCGAGTAGACGTCCAAGTTGATGGTCATAATAAAGCTGTGCCCGTGTTGAAATCTTGTCCGAATAGATGGATACAGAATCACCTAATATTTCATAGCTTCCATCTTGGATTGAAAACCGATAAAGCTTGATTGCTGATCGGGTGAGATGCTCGGGATAACATAAGGCATAAAAGTGTGACTGATCTGGGAATACAATACCACGTGCAGGTACCACGTGCTTATCTTTCCATTGAATATCCCACATTTTTGTCACCTTTTTAGTATCTAAGTTAATTTTGTGTAGATCATAATAGTATTTTCTTCCAACAATGTGCTCTCCCGACTCATTTCCCATTCCTCCAAAAATATAAGCTGTACGGTTTTTTTCCATATAGCCGGCTGAAAGAAAATATCGAGGGAAGAGCTTATCTCCGGTAAAATCTTCAAGTTTTTGCCATTTGGTAGAATCAGCGGCATATTGATAAAATTTGTCACTATAGGACATGTTTCCATATCCTCCGAAGATGTAATATTGCTTTGCTTGTTGATCAAAAAAGAATCCGTGATGATGCAGTTCCTTTTGGACACGATCATAGCTTTCAATAGTCCATGTTAAGTTATCTAGATTAAGACTGGCGACGGTGGGGCCCTCATAGGGATAATTATGATACAATTCATAAACATAAAGCTTATTTGCTTTTACATCGAGAAAATTGGTTGCTTGGATCAGATCGACAGGGCATTTTTTTTGAAAAGCAACTTTCCGAGTGTCATTCGTTTTGATATTATGAATGAATATAGAATCGCGATTGAAATAATAGACTTCTTTTCTGCTTTCATTGTAATTAGAGCCTGCTTGAATCGACGAATTGAAGGTTTGTACTAATTGCCATTTGTAAGAATCATTGATCAACCATTCGGGATTGCTTACTAAACCATAGTTATTTCCTTCAAAATCATGAACGATATTACCTTCATTTTCCCTCAAGGGGAACACATATTTGGTGTTTTTATTTCCAATGGATAGGTTTTTAATTCCCATATTTGGGACATCGATTAGGTAATCACTTTTTCCGAAAGTAATGATTGGAAAATAGGGGTTAGGGAGTTTAATTTTTTCGGATGCGAAAACTTTGTTTTTTATTTGAAGTTTAAAAATTCCTTGTGTCAAATTAAAGGTTAATTTAACCGGAAACCAGCTGTTGTTGTCTAATAACCGACGATCTATCTTAGCTATGATCAAACTACTTTTTCCTTCTTCATTTAGTCTGAAAATGCACTGATCTTTTTCTTCGTCATAAAACAGGTTATAGATGGTATTATTTTCCTTGTTTTGAACTCTAAGGATATTTCCCAGTGAGTTGGTGCCATAGATTGCAAGTTGAAAGTCAATATCAAATAGTCCTTCAAATGAAATTGTGTTTTCTCCAAAAACTTTATAAGAAGTACGTTTATCGATTGCGTGATGACCTCCGTTAAATTTAAGTCCTTGTGAAAAGGATAGCGTTGGCAGGAATAAGTAAATAGCAAAATATATATAAAAGAATTTCATACAACGCAATAAAAAACTTAAATCAAGAAGCATGGACGCATCATTCCCTTTAAAAGGCGACCGAATAAACCTTCGTAGATGATTTAATGGTTAGTAACTAATTTTTGAACATCTTAATGCCTTAAAAGTATACAAAAAAATAATCAAATGAAATAAATACGTTGTTACATGTTTTCTGATTTTAACACGCTGTAGCATTAAAGTAAAACCGGGTTATTGTTTTATTTTTGCCTATTAACCCCTTTTTAACCCTAAAATTAATCGACTCCACTTATCTTGTTCCAGAATTTAATGCCCTAATCATGGGCAAAATTCTGACTAATTATAAACCAGATTCTTCTTATGAAATTTTTAAGAAAGCTACAAAGCATTTTTATTCATGCTATTCCACTATTACTGTTTGTACAGTTTTGTTTTTTAACGCCTACCCATGCCACGATTCGAAATGGCAGGGATGGCAAGAATGTTTTAGACCTACAAAATCAGAATTTACTGCGTTCCATTCAGCTTGTTGATAAATCCATTGCCACCTATTTTTCAGGTGATGAGATGACCATGGCTAGATTTTACAACCCGGATACCAAAGAACTATCTTCTGAAAGGGGGAGTGTTTGGATGTATACAGCTTCGATAGAAGCTGTTAATGCAATTTTAACAAGTCTTAAACTTCAAAAGGAAAATGGCAATGTATTATTGTTTAATCAACATTACAAACGTTATGTCGATTTGTTGAAAAAACTATTTGATAATGCTGATTATTATCTAGGTACTTTTAAGTTGACGTCATTTACACAAGAAAAAGTGTGGGCAGTCTATGCTGTAGACCGTGTTCGAGAAAAAGGGAAAGCGAATGTTACTGGGATACTGAATGTTTACGATGACCAAATGTGGCTTGTCCGTGAATTATTAGACGCCTATCACCTAACGAATGATCGAGTCTTTTTAGAAAAGGCTGAGTATTTGACGGCCTATGTTCTTGACGGTTGGGATAGTACACTAGATGACAGAAATAAAGAGCATGGCGGTATTCCCTGGGGCCCAGGTTATGTGACCAAGCATGCTTGTAGCAACGGTCCAATGGTTAGCCCCTTGGTATGGCTACACGAAATCTATAAGCATAAATCTGATCAGATCGAGCATCGCTATGTCGATCCAAAAGACAAAAAAACACGTCGTTCTAAAATGTTAAATAAAGGTGATTATTATCTAAGTTTTGCAAAAAAAGTCTACGATTGGCAAAAACGTTACCTTTTAAACAACCAAGGTGTGTATTCAGATATGATGGGAGATTGCTTTCCGGATTGTACTATCGCATATGAGAATGTAAATGGAACGAGATACCGTGCAAATACACGCTTGAAAACTGCCGTAGGTCCTTCATTTTCCTATAATAGCGGAACGATGATTTCTGGAGCTGCAGATCTGTATCGTGTAACAAAATCAAAAAAATATAGGGAAGATGCACAGTCATTATCTCATGCTAGTTTCGAGTATTTTGCAAAATTGGGAAAGCAGATTCCGGCATATTACACTTACGAATCCTCCGGATTCAACAATTGGTTTAACGGTATCCTACTCCGGGGATTCTTTAATATTTATCCTAATCATAGAAAAGTAGGAAGTTACATGGAGTCTTTTCAAAAGAATCTTGATTATGGATATGACCACTTCTTGAAGGATGGGTTTTTACCAACAGATTTATTAAAGGGATGGGACACCGATCAAAATAAAAATAATCTGGAAGGTATGTTCATGTTTACATATGCTGCGCAATATGCTATTTTATCGCAATACGAATTAGACAAATCGAAATAAACCTAAATAGCAAGTTGTGATTTTAGCCAAAAAATAAAGATTGATTTTAAAGACCTCATGTATTTAGCATGGGGTCTTTTAGTTATTTTAGGAGTGTAGTTTTTGTTGTTCTAAAAATTCAGAAGGGCTTACTCCAAATTGTTTTTGAAAGTTCCGTGAAAAATGCGTGGCCGAGCTATAGCCTAGTAAGTTGGATATTTCATAGATTTTGAATTTTCGTTGTGCTAGTAATTCTGCGGCTTTTCGCAGCCGGGTCAGGTTAATCAATTCATTAGGAGATAGGCTTGAAACAATATTAATTTTTCGATAGAGTGTTGGTCGGCTCATACACAAAATATCAGCCATACGGTCAACATTGAATTTCGGATCATCTAAATGATTCTGAATAATTTCATCCACTTTTTGAAGAAATTCTTGATCGCTTTGATTTTGCCCAATGCTCTGTATCTGTGATAAAGGGTTACTAACAAAAAAAGCTTTTACTTTTAATCTGTTTTTTAGAAGACTGGCAATTTGTGCTCTTAAAAATGCCGGTGAAAATGGTTTTTCAATATAAGCATCGGCGCCAAATTCTAAGCCTTGGATTTTAGATTCAATACTATTTTTCGCCGTAAGTAAAATTACCGGAATATGGGAGGATGCCATATTTTCTTTAATATGTTGGCACAATTCGTAGCCATCCATTTCCGGCATCATGACATCGCTAATAATTAAATCAAAATTATCCGATTCCATCAATTTCAATGCTTCTATACCATTGTTGCAGGTTTGAACATGATATTCTTCACAGAGATCATCTGCAATAAATTCAAGTAATTCTTGATGATCGTCGATTAAGAGGATATTGGCTTTTGCATTTTTCATGATGATAGTGAGCTTTGATTTAGAGGAAGTATGAGTTTAAATACGTTGAAGGAAGATTCGTCTACTTCATATATTAATGTCCCTTGATGTTTTGAGGTCAATGATCTAGTAAGGGCTAAACCTAATCCACTACCTGAAATACTTTTGCTTCTTTTTAAGCGATTAAAAGGTTCAAAAATATTTTGCTGTTCTGTTGGCGGAATTATTGCCCCGTCGTTCTTTATGATCAATACACATGTTTTTGTGTTTTCATCAGTTTTTAATGTTATTTCTATTCGATGATCAGCATATTTTAATGCATTATTAAGCAGATTATAACAAATTTTTTCGAAAGCGTCCAGATCTATTAAAGCGATAATACCCTGACTGATATCTAGTGTTAAAACACGATTTTGAGCAATTAAGGTTATGGCAAAATTATTGATAATTTCTTGTAAAATATGGCTTATGTTATGCGGAGCAAAGTTTAATTTAAACCCTTCGGCCTCTACCTTTCTGAAATCCAGTAATTGATTGCTTAATTCAATAAGTTTATTGGTATTGTTTTCCATCGTTAGCAGTAATTTATCTACTGCCGGACTGCGTTCGACTCTATCCATCAATTTTTCTAAAGGGGCCTTTATTAATGTTAACGGAGTTCGGATTTCATGAGCAACATCAGTATAAAAATTGATTTTTGAACGGTATAAATCTTGATCTCTTAAGTTTTGGATTGTTAAGATATGTTGACGATTCCGCTGTTTTATTGCTTCATTAAAATGATGAATTATAAATGCGATAAGCCCGATAATAATAAATCCATAGATAAGATATGCAGGAAGACTTGCCCATATTGGTGGTAATACTTCTATTTTCAAGGTCTTGATTTGTGGAATCGCAGTGCCATTTGGATCTTCAGCTTTAATTATGAATGTGTAATTTCCTGGCGCCAGTTTGGTAAAGTATGCGCGGGGGACACCATTAATAGGGTTCCATTTTTCATCTATTCCTAACATTTTATAACTATAGCGTACAGAATGAGGAGCTTGGTAATGTAATGCTGCAAAATCTAAGCTAAATGAGGATTCATCGTGCTTAAGTTTAATACTTTCGGTAAAGAGAATTGATTTTTTGAGAATGGTTGATTCATCAGTTTGACTTACTTCTCGATTATTGACAGTTAAATCTGTAATAAAAATAGGTGTTTTTGCATTGTATTTGATTTGATTTAATTGTTCGGGCTTAAATCGGATCAAACCATTGATAGTCCCAAAGTAGAAATTATTGTTGTTATCATCAAAGGAAGAGTTGTAATTGAACTGTAATGTTGGTAAACCCGATTCCATATTGAATGTCCGTATTTTGTGGTTGACGGGGTTATACCTAACAAGACCTTTGGAAGTAGCCACCCAAATATTATTTTCTTTGTCTTCTAAAAAAGAGAGAATAACGTTGCTGGGCATTCCGTCTTTTATACTTATAGAGCTAAAGCTGTTATTTTCAAATTCTTTTTTTACCATTCCTCCCTCAGTTGCAATCCACAATCTTTTTTTTGAATCTTCAAATAAACTGTTAATTCGATTATTGGGTAGCGCATGTTGATCATGTGTCTGCTGCTTATAATGTTTAAAATAATTGGTCTCTGGATTGTAACAAATTAAACCATCACGCCACGTACCTATCCACAAATTACCCCGGAAGTCCTCTAATATACAGGTGTAAAAAATATAAGCCGGTACATTTTTTATTAAGAAAAATTGTTTGGTATCCAAATTAAAGCGGTACAATCCTCGTGTAGAAGCGGCTAAAATATCACCATTTTTTGTTTGATAGAGGTGGAATATGAAATTACTTTCAAGTTCTGAATTATGATAACTATTTCTATCCAAATGTTGTGTCACCTGTAAGCGTTTTAAATCGAATATATCCAGTCCATTTACAAAAGCACCGACTAGTAATTTGTCTTTAATGGCTAGTAATCCATGAATATTATTATTAGCTAATGAGCTATTTTGACTCGTAAAACTTTGGATCTTATTGGTTGAGAGGTTCCATTTTGATATTCCGCCGTTCTCGGTACCCATCCAAATATTACCTTCTTTGTCTTTTTTAATGGCCCTTACAACCGATCCTTGTAGGTTTGTTGGTTGGTCGCCCGGTAAAATTTTTTCGATGATGCTGTTATGTGCATGATAGTAATTTAGTCCACCAAAATAAGTACCTAACCAGATGCCCTGATCTTTGTCTTGTAATATGTTGTAAATTGCATCGTCGGAAATACCCCATTTATTATGATTCTCCTTACGTAAATGGAGAAAACTTTTAGTGGCGATTTGATAAACAAACAAGCCAGATTCTGTTGCAAACCAATATTCATGGTCATTCGGTTGAAGAATATCCCTTACATATAAAAATTGTTTCAACTGTTTTTGACCAAGAATGGAAGTAAGTGTTCCAGTGCTCTTTTCGTAGGAGAACACACCCGCTTTGGAAGTCCCAATTAGGAGTTGTCCCTGCTTTGTTTCTACTATTTTTTCAATGCTATACCAATCTTTTTTTTCAAATGATTTTGTGAAATCAAGAAATGGAGTAATCTGATACTTTTCGTTAACGAGGTAAATAATACCCTCTGGAGTTCCAAAATAGAGTTTTCCGGATTTTGTACTGCATAGTGATGTGATGTACAGATTTGATTTTGTAAGTTGTCTTGTTACTTTATTTGTAAGGTTGTGCAGGTAAAGCATTCCATTGGATATAAACCATAGGTTGTGCTTTCCATCTGTCGTAATAACAGGAACTTCTGTGCTTCTAAATTTCTCATCTAATATTTCAAAATTTTCATGAATGGGATCATAAGAGTAGATCCCTTGATCTGTACCGATCCACATTTTTTTTTGATAGTCTTCTTTTAAAGATATAATAGAATTACTTCCTAAACTTCGATGATCTTCTTTACTTGTAAAGTGTTTGAAAGAATTTCCATCAAAGCGATTCAATCCATCTTTGGTACCAAACCATAGAAATCCGTAGCTATCTTGCATACTGCAGATAACTGCGTTGTTAGAAAGTCCTTCATTTATTTGATAATGGTTAAAATAATAAGGTTGTGCATGGATATGAGCAGAAAATAAAAGATAAGCAAAATAAAGAAGCAACAATTTAATTTTTATCATGTCTAATTGGTAATTGATACAAAAGAGCAGTATTATGAAACAATTCTGCTAATCAATATTTTCTAAATTTAGGATTTTAGTACTTGTAAGGTTGAAGATAAAAAATTAAAAAGTAAATCGTAACTTTTAAGTTCAATTATTTCATTTATCTGTCAACTAAATCGCTTAAGTTGATCAATATGATCAAAATTATGAACCTTTATAAAGGACCTAAAATAAATTAAAAATGAAAAGAAAAATGGAGTGTATGGGTATTGTTAGTATCCTTGTCGTTGGATTAGGATGTCAGCAAAAGAATGTCACAGAAAATAAGGATCAATCTGGAATGATTTCCTATATGGATAGCGCTGCATTTGCTGCTAAAATAAATGATCATGATGTCCAGTTATTTGAATTGAAAAATAAACGGGGTGTGCATGCATACTTTACAAATTTTGGTGCACGCATAGTTGGTTTGTGGGTTCCGGATAAACAAGGTAATTTAAGGGATGTGGTTTTGGGATTTACAAAAGCTACCGATTACAACAACCCGGCAGAGCCCTATTTTGGAACGATTGTCGGTCCTTTTGGAAACCGTATAGCAAAGGGAATGTTTCAACTTGATGGACAAACTTACCAACTACCTATTAATAATGGTGTCAATACACTACACGGTGGGTTTAATGGCGTTCATTTTGCCAATTGGACCTTGAAAATGAAGAGCGATTCATCGATTACATTTGCATATACCTTGCCAGATAGAGCTGAAGGTTTTCCAGGAAATATTGCGATGGAAGTTACATATGGTTTAAATGACCAAAATGAACTAACAATTGGATATGAGGCGCAATCGGATAAAAAAACGGTTATAAATCTAACAAATCATGCTTATTTTAATTTAAACGGAGAAGGTAGTGGTTCAATATTGAATCACCAGCTTCAGTTATTTGCCGATGAATTCACGCCTGTTGATAGTACATTGATTCCAACTGGAAAACTTGAGAAAGTAGGCGGATCAGCTTTTGATTTCACGACCGCTAAGGCAATTGGTAAAGATATTGATGCTAATGATCGTCAACTGTCTTATGGTAAGGGATATGATCATAATTTTGTCTTAAATAAACAAAGAGAAGGTGATTGGTATAAAGCTGCTCATATTGTGGGTGATCAATCTGGAATTGTCCTGGATATCTTGACGCAGGAACCGGGGATTCAATTTTACAGTGGTAATTTTATGAGTGAAAAGGTCCAATTGAAAAATGGTAAAAAAGACTCTTTTAGAACTGCATTTTGTTTAGAACCACAACATTATCCAGATTCCCCTAATCAACCGAATTTTCCAACAACCGTATTAGTTCCTGGTCAGATCTATAAAACTAAATCACTATATCGATTCTCAGTTCTGTAATTGTTATTTTCATATTATCCAAATATAATCAAGCCCATTTCTTATTTAGGTAATGGGCTTTTCTTTAATAATAATTTAGAATCCTTTGCTAAGCTTAATTAAATGATACAAATGCGCACATTTTTGAGAAAATTAGCAAGTTAAAGTAGCTTGTTAAATCATAAATTTGAGTAACCAGTAATTAAGCACAAGGACCTAATAATCATTCAATAATTATTTCGAGGAATTATGGTTTAATCTTAGAAAATATGATCGTTTTGGGGTTAAAAGAGAATGATACTGATCACAGCATTTTAGGTTCGTGTGGAAAATATTGAGATTACAAAATAAGAATTGAATTGATTTTGATGGGAGCCTAAGTTCATGGTTTGTAGTCGTCCCATCTTTAAATATAGTGATATAGATATTAATGATTATACGTTTTTTTATTATGAAGAGAACTTTATTGTTTGCAGGTTTATTAATGACCATACAGATGAACTTTGCTCAAGATTGGAAGCCCGCAGGTTCGCATATTTTAACTTCTTGGGGGGAGCAAGTAAATGTTGAAAAGCCACATCCAGAATATCCGAGACCACAGCTCGTCCGATCGAACAATTGGCAAAATTTGAATGGACTTTGGAAATATGCCATTACACCTGTCGATGCTCAGGCTATTCCAACCCAATGGGAAGGTAATATTTTGGTGCCATTTGCTGTTGAATCATCTTTGTCTGGCGTAGGGAAAGAAGTGGGAAAAGATAAAGCGTTGTGGTATAGTAATAGCATTACTTTAGATAAAGCAGTTCAAAAAAATAAGATTTTACTTCATTTCGGTGCCGTAGATTGGCAATGTGATGTATTTATCAATAACCAACTGGTCGGTAGGCACGAAGGGGGATTCGATCCCTTTACGATGGATATCTCAAAATTTCTTAAAAAGGGATCGAAGCAGGATATTGCTATTCGGGTATGGGATCCTACCGATGATGGGCCACAGCCACGCGGTAAACAAGTAAAGCATCCTAATGGAATCTGGTATACACCTGTGACAGGTATATGGCAAACAGTTTGGCTAGAGAGCGTTTCTCAAAGTCATATTGTAAGTACTAAGCAAACTCCGCAATTGGATGAGGGAAGCTTAACCTTTGAAGCTTTGGTATCCGGAGGTCAGCCTGGCGATCAGATCAAGGTGAAAGCTGTGGATGGCAGTCGTATTCTGCAGGAGCAATTAGGTGAGCCAAATGTGGCTTTTAAGATTGCTGTTCCAAATGCAGAGGAGTGGTCTCCTTCTAATCCTAAATTGTACGATCTGGAAATTCAATTGTTACGTAAGGGTAAAGTAATTGATCAGGCTAAAAGTTATTTTGCGATGCGTAAGATATCGATGCAGCAAGATAAAGATGGTATTCAACGATTAATGCTTAATAATAAGTTTACATTTCAGTATGGTCCATTGGATCAAGGCTGGTGGCCCGATGGTCTGCATACAGCTCCTTCAGATGAAGCGTTGAAATTTGATGTGATCAAAACTAAGGAAATGGGTTTCAACATGATCAGGAAACATATTAAGGTTGAACCTGCACGTTGGTACCGTCATTGCGATAGTATCGGTATGTTAGTTTGGCAAGATATGCCAAGCGGTGATCTTGGTGGAAATAATTGGGATATGCAACCCGGAAAAATTTCAGGAGGTGATCGTGACAAGACGCGTTCGGCAATATCAGAACAGTATTATCGTAAAGAATGGAAGGCGATAATGGAAGTTTTGCATAATTTCCCAAGCATCGTCATCTGGGTGCCTTTCAATGAGGCTTGGGGACAGTTTAAAACTAAGGAAATTACAGAATGGACAATTGCAAATGATCCATCTCGTTTAGTGAACAGTGCCAGTGGAGGGAATTTCATGGAAACTGGACATATTCTTGACATTCATAATTATCCAGATGCTGCTATGCCTGATCCTTCTTTATTTGGTGCAAATCAGGTTTTAGCATTAGGTGAATTTGGAGGTTTAGGCTTACCGGTCGAGGGGCATTCTTGGCAACAAAAAGACAACTGGGGTTATCAAAGTTTTAAAAATAAAACGGAGTTATTGGATCGTTATAAAAGACTTATTCATGATCTAAACCGTTTGATTCCAATGGGATTATCAGCGGCAGTTTATACGCAAACCACAGATGTGGAAGTTGAAACAAATGGACTAATGACCTACGATCGAAAAGTAATAAAAATGCCTGAAAGTGAACTGAAGGCAATTCACAAACCTTTATTTGAGTTTTTAATTAAACGTTAGCGTGTATTAGGTTGCTCTACTTTTGTGCAAGTGGAGTAACCTGATTCATGAAGATAATAAATTGAAAATTTATTTAAGTAATCCATCAATATATTCATAATGAAATTAAAATATGTCGCTATAGCTGTTCTGTTGTGTCAATCGCTTTTTTCGTCGGCGCAACATAATCCAGTCAAAAATAATTTGCGCGCACCTGCTTTTCCTCTAGTCACCATTGACCCCAATACCAGTGCGTGGTCGTATAGTGATGAACTTTATGGTGATGTTGTGCGGCATTGGACCGGAAAAACTTTTCCGTTGCTTGGCGTCATAAAAGTAGATGGTAAAGCTTATCGTTTTTTAGGTAAAGAGGAAATAGAATTAGAACCTATCGCACGAATGGGAGAAGATGATCACTGGAAAGCGCCATACACAGAGAAGGAACCTTCTGCGGGATGGAATACCTTGGCATTTGATGATGCGAACTGGAAAACAGGGATTGCGCCATTTGGTACAAAAGATAAAGAATCTCATGCGAAAACAGATTGGCAAGAGCCTAAGATATGGGTTAGAAGGATTATCAACTTAGAAAAAGATTTAGCGGGACAGTCTGTTTATATTGAATTTACCCATGATGATGATGCAATTTTATATGTTAATGGAATAGAAGTCGTTAATACCGGAAATAGAACCGGTAAAAATAATCGCGTCAAACTCTCAGATGAAGTTGTTAAAACCCTTCGGAAAGGGAAAAATATCATTGGAGGTTACTGCCACAACAGAGTTGCAAATGGCTTTTTTGATTTTGGCTTATTTTTAGAAAGAGAGGGGAGTAATCATTTTGATCAGGAAGCAAAGCAAGAAAGCGTTGATGTGCAAGCAACACAAACTCATTATGTTTTTGACTGTGGGCCGGTAAAAGTGAAAGTAAGTTTTACTGCTCCTATGTTTTTGGATAATTTGGATTTACTGACACGACCTGTCAATTATTTATCTTATCAAGTTGAATCAAAAGATGGTAAAAAACATCAAATCGAATTCTATCTTGAAGCATCTCCAAACTGGGCATTAAATTCGCCATTACAAGAATCTGAAAGTAGTGAATTTAAAAATGGATCCTTACAATACGTAAAAACAGGAAGTAAGAATCAACAGATACTGGGTAATAAAGGTGATGACTTGCGTATTGATTGGGGATATTTTTATATGGCTGGAGATCAAAAAAATACCAAAGCCATGATTGGTGATAGCCATGATTTAAGGAAACAATTCTTAAAATCAAATCACGTTATTCAAAGCTCTGTTTCAGGGAAGCAACTGGCCCTGCGTCAGTCATTCTCCGTAACGTCCAAATATAGTGATAAGATACTTTTAGGTTACGACGATTTATATGCGATTCAGTATTTTAACGAAAACTTACGTCCTTATTGGAATAGAGATGGCCAAAGTACCATTGAAAAGCAATTTGATTTAGCAAATAAAGAATATAGCAAATTAATAAAAGCCTCAGATCAATTTGATGCCCAATTGATGCAAAGCGCGATCAAGGCTGGTGGTAAAGAATATGCAGCATTATGCGCACTTGCGTATCGTCAAGCGATAGCTGCACATAAATTGGTAAAAGCACCAAATGGTGATTTACTTTTGTTATCGAAGGAAAATGATAGCAATGGATCTATTGGCACCGTCGATATTACTTATCCCTCAGCACCATTATTTCTATACTATAATCCTGAACTGGCAAAAGGTCTTATGAATTTTATTTTCTATTACAGTGAAAGCAATAAGTGGACAAAACCTTTTGCGGCACATGACGTGGGTACCTATCCGATAGCAAATGGGCAAACCTATGGCGGAGATATGCCAGTAGAAGAGTCTGGCAATATGTTAATATTAACTTATGCTATTGCTAAAGCAGAAGGCAATGCTGCTTATGCAAAGAAGCATTGGAAAGTCTTATCTACCTGGGTAGATTATTTGGTAGAGAAAGGACTTGATCCAGAAAATCAGTTATGTACAGATGACTTTGCAGGGCATTTTGCTCATAATGCCAACTTATCGATTAAAGCGATTTTAGGAATTGCTTCTTATGGTTATTTAGCGGAGATGATGGGTGATCAGCAAACCGCTGATAAGTATCTCAATCAAGCAAAATCAATGGCTAAGAAATGGAAGACAATGGCACAAGACGGTGATCATTATAAACTTACCTTTGATCAATCTGGTACGTGGAGTCAAAAATACAACATGGTCTGGGACAAAATATTAAAAATGAAAATTTTTGATGAAGATATTCGTACAACTGAGATCAAATACTATCTCACAAAGCAGAACATTTATGGTCTTCCATTGGATAACCGTCAACAGTATACAAAAACTGATTGGATTTCTTGGACTGCAACAATGGCCGATGACAAAGAAACCTTTGAAAAATTCATTAGCCCAGTATATCGTTTTATGAATGAGACAGTAGATCGTGTACCCATGTCAGATTGGATCTATACAGATAAACCTAAACGCTCAGGTTTTAAAGCTAGATCTGTAGTAGGTGGTTATTTTATCAAAATGCTGGCAGAAAAAATGGAAAAAGTAAAGTAGATTTAGATAGGTTGGTTTGTAGGGCCTTGTGTATACCTGTATGCAACAAGGCCCTTTTTTTAATGCAGGCTCAACCTACGGACATATTATTCATTTATCATGTATCAATTAAATGTAACCGGTCGTTTTTTAGTACTTATATGTACTGTTTATTTTTCGATTTCGTGTAGTAGTTTAGGATTGCGGAAGAGCAATCTGACCGGTGGCAGTGATGCTACTACTGGATCTAACACGTATTTGAATCCAGTATTTGAGCCTATACTTGCGGATCCAACAGTACTTAAAGATCCGAAGTCAGCCTATTTCTATGCGTATGGTACTGCTGATAATTGGGGAGATGAACACGGAGAACGTCTCGTATCTATATTACAATCTAAAGACCTTGTTCTTTGGAAATGGATAGGGACAGCCTTTCAGCAGAAGCCATCATGGAAAATGGCTGGAGGAATCTGGGCACCTGATGTTATCAAGCTAAAGAACAAATATTTGCTGTACTATGCATTTTCCACTTGGGGAGATTCCAATCCAGGAATAGGTGTCGCGGTTGCAGATCAACCTATTGGTCCATTTTTAGATCAAGGTAAATTATTCGATAGTCAAGAAATTCAAGTTCCCAATTCTATAGATCCCCATTTCTTCTCCGATAAAGGCATTAATTATCTGTTCTGGGGAAGTTTTAGTGATGCTGATACGCAAGGTACATATGGAATACCGTTGACAGATAATGGATTAGCTATTTCCAGTTTACAGAAAAAGTTTAAAGTGGCCGCAGGAGATTTTGAAGCTGTTATGATTCATAAACGTAGAGGGTATTATTATTTATTTGGTTCAAAGGGTTCTTGCTGTGAAGGAGCCAAGAGTACTTATCATATTATGGTGGGGCGTGCAAAAGTATTGCAAGGCCCATATTTTGATAGAGAGGGGCGAGATTTGAAAATGAGGGGTGCTGGCACGCTGTTGCTAGAGGGTAATGACAACTTTGTAGGTACAGGGCATAATTCTCGTATCATGACCGATGAGAATGGCATTGATTGGATGCTGTATCATGGAATAAACCCTAAGCAAGGCCGTGTATCTTCAGGAGGTAACAGACGCGTTCTGCTCTTAGATCAAATTAAATGGGTCGCCGACTGGCCTATAGTGGAAAATAATACCAGTAGCCATTTAGCTAAGGAAGCACCATTTTTTAGAGCAGTACAATAGTCGACAGCACTATCTAAATTTTTAATCTATAGAGTTCGTAATACTAGCACTTAACAATCACTAGCTGTTAAGCTCCTTTCATATCTAGTTTTTTGTCTCGTTATATTCACTTGAAGATCAGTTGAGTTAATTTTAAAATTAATAATTACACTTTTTGGTAAAATTTGATAAATTCAATTTTACTGAAGTAATGAGTTGTTTTGACCAGGTGATGGATGCAGATTAAGACGAACTCGCAATTGATAAATCTACCCATTTTGTTTCGTACATACTCACAATTTCAACTGCTCTTTTGAGACCGTTAAAGAGCGGTTTTGTGTTTATCTGATGTATATATTCTCATGTACGAGAAGCTATTCTTTACTGTCTTTTATAGAATTCTTTTTTGTGTAAAAATCGATAAACTTACTTCCTTTGGATGGTCTTTATTCATTTATTCTTTTTTTTAACCAAGTTTTTATCCTCGGAAATCTTGTTTGAAAATATATTCAACATGTCGTTTTGTTTATTTATGATACTAATTAGCAGACTGTTGAGATGAATTGGTAGTGTCATGTTTTTTGTATTGATTAATTTTGATTAATCAATTATAGCATTAAACCTTCTAATATAATTAGAGACTTTATTTGAAACCACATGTATTCTGAGGTTAGGGAAATAGCGATTTTTATAAAATTATAGCTACTATTTTTTTGACCATTATCATATAGTTCTATACTGGTATAGCAGTTATAAATGTCTTCACCTGGTTTTTTAAAAGATCTAAATTACAAGAAGTAAATTAAAAATGTAGCAGTTTATATATCGTTAAAAAGTGGAGACCGTATTGAGGTCCTTTTTTTAATTTAAAAAGCTAATACCATTTAGCTGTGGTGATATTATTCACTAATGTTATTTGTATCGATGATAATACTTTAAATACTGAGAATAAATTTTAACCAAATTATATTTTATGATAACTAAACAGTTTATTAACAGCAATAGGTGTCTCCTAAGCAATATGCTATGGACATTTCTTGTACTTATTTTTGGATTGGGGGGCTGTAAGGATGATATTAAAAATGTCACTGAGGCGTTGCCTTTTGATCCAGCTAAACCTGTGGTTGTATCTGATTTTAGTCCAAAAGCGGGAGGTATGGGGCAGCGCCTTGTTATCTATGGACAAAATTTTGGAAATGATCCCACAAAGATAAATGTGCTTATTGGAGGAAAGCAAGCAAAAGTCATTAGTGCCGTCGGAGAATCACTATACTGCTTGGTCCCAAGGCAAGCGTTTAATGGGGACATTGAAGTGCGGGTCGGAGATCCAAATAAACAAACTATTGGTAAATCTGCAAAACCTTTTGACTACCAGCGCAAAATGGTTGTATCTACCATTATAGGATACCGAAACTCACGGGGGGATGAACCGTGGAGGGACGGAAAATTTAAGGATGCAGACCAAAGTAAAATGGCAAGTGGATTCTGGGAGCCTTCTTTTATGAAATTTGATCCTGTGAATCCGAAGCATCTCTGGATGACATTCGATAATAACAATGGACTTTACTTGATCAATTTTGCAGATAGTACCGTAACAAAAAAACGTTCTGATTTTGACCGTCCCCGTAGTATTGATTTCACGGTTGATCATAAATATATGATTATCGCAGAAGACCGCGGCGGAGAAAATGATCGAGCAACTTATCGATTATCGCGTGATAGACAGTGGCAGGATAGGGAGGTGCTGACCACCTATAGGCAGTGTAATGGTGCCTCTGTTCATCCTATTAATGGGGAGATGTATTTTAATAGTTATGAGAAAGGACAATTTTTTCGTTTCGATCTGAATAAATATTTTAATGAAGGTCTTGATGTTAAAGGCTACGAACAATTATTTGTCGTGCATGATCCGCAATGGGAATATAAGATTTTGATTCATCCTACGGGAAACTACGCATACATTGTTGTCATTAACCAGCACTATATCCTTCGTGTCGATTATAATTGGGAAAAGAAACAGTTTAATCAACCGTATTTGGTTTGTGGTCAACTTAGAGGAGCTGGTTATGAGGATGCGGTAGGTTCTTCTGCAAGACTGCGAAATCCTTATCAGGGAGTCTTTGTTAAAAATCCGAAATACGTCGCTGATGGTAAGACAGATGAATACGATTTTTATTTCACAGATCAGCAGAATCATGCTATCCGTATCTTGAAACCCGATGGGAGTGTGACGACTTTTGCAGGAAGAGGCAGTTCCAGTATCAATGCTAATCCATATGGCTATGTAGATGGAGACCTGAGACAGGAAGCACGTTTTGACAGACCTTCTGGTATCGCTTACAGTGAAACAGAAGGTGCATTTTATATAGGAGATCAATCAAATCGCCGTATCCGTAAAATCGCACTTGAAGAAATGGATCAAAGTATTAACGAATAACCAGTGGTTTTAATGATGAAAAAATTCTTAATAATATGCATGTTGCTGTTCGGCTTCACCTGTAGTCTTTTGGCTCAAGAGATCGTCGAAGTAACTGGTGTCGTCACGGACGCCCAAAAACAACCTTTAGTAGGGGTTAGTATTTTTGTAACCGATTCACCTGGATTAGGTACGGTTACCGATAATAATGGTCGGTATAAAATCAAAGTAGAACGCTATAAAAGATTAACATTCTCTTATATCGGATATATTAAACAAGACCTGCTGATTAAAGATGTCTTTGTTATAAATATGGCATTGGAAAAATCAGAAACAAGTGTTCTGGATGAAGTTGTAATCACAGGAACTGGTGCCCAAAAGCAATTGACTTCTACAGGAGCTGTAAGCAGTGTAAATGTCAATGACTTGAAATCCAATCCAACTTCGAGCTTATCCAATGCATTAGCAGGAAATGTACCGGGTGTGATGGCCATGATGCAATCTGGACAACCGGGTAAAAATATTTCTGAATTCTGGATTCGCGGTATTTCAACTTTTGGTGGTGGCACAGGTGCACTCGTTTTGGTTGATAATATTGAACGTAATATCAACGATATCAATATTGAAGACATTGAATCCTTCTCCGTGCTCAAAGATGCTGCAGTTACTGCAATATATGGTTCTAGAGGTGCAAATGGAGTTATTCTCATTACGACTAAACGAGGTAAGGAGGGTAAAATTAATATCAATTTTAAAGATGAAACAATTTATAATACCCGAACGATTACTCCTCAATTTGAAGATGGAGTCACTTACGCTAATCTCTTAAACGAATCGCGGATCACGCGTAATCAGGCACCCATTTATCAACCTGAAGAATTAGAAATTTTGAGATTAGGACTGGATCCAGATTTATATCCAAATGTAGATTGGCAAGATCTGTTACTCAAAGATGGTGCGATGACCTATAGAGCCAATCTGAATATGAGTGGCGGTGGCCCCACAGCGCGCTATTTTGCTTCAGGGAGTTATGTTGAAGAAGGTGGGATGTATAAGATCGATGAAACATTGCGTAATGATTATAATACCAATGCAAATTACAAACGTTGGAATTATCGTTTGAATACTGATTTTAATATCACAAAAACTACGGTAGCTAAAATTGGTGTTGCAGGATCGTTAGATAAACGAAACAGCCCAGGAATGGGGGATGATGATTTCTGGGGGGTACTCTTTGGGTATTCGCCCATCCGTACACCTGTTATGTATTCGAATGGTTACGTACCTGCGATCGGTACAGGGAATCAGACTAATCCCTGGGTAGTAGCTACGCAGACGGGCTTTAATGAGAATTGGACCAATAGTATCCAGACAAATGTATCTATAGAACAAAATTTCGATTTCATTATTAAAGGACTTCGGGCTAGGGGAATCGTCGGTTTTGATACCAACAATAAAAGTAATATATCCCGTCGTAAATGGCCTGAGCAATGGCGTGCTGAACGTGCGCGCGATGAAAATGGAAATCTGATTTTTACGCATGTATCCAATCCCAGTGAAATGTTTCAAATGAGTGGAGCTGAGGGAGAAAGACGTGAATTTCTGGATTTAATGTTCAATTATGATCGAAGCTTTGGCGATCATAATATAGGTGGGGTAATCCGTTTTACGCGTGACGCCTTAGTAAAAACCGTAAACATTGGTGATGATATTAAGAATGGTATATCGAGAAGAAATCAAGCACTCGCAGGACGGGTAACCTATAATTGGAAAAATAGATACATTACCGATTTTAATTTTGGTTACACCGGTTCCGAAAATTTCGCTATTGGACAGCAGTATGGTTTTTTTCCAGCAGTTTCTGCAGCCTGGAACGTATCAGAGGAATCCTTTATCAAGGAAAACTTGGATTGGGTCAATATGTTTAAGATCCGGTATTCATGGGGTCGTGTAGGTAATGATCAATTAAAAGTAGGTAATAATCAGGAAAGGTTTCCTTATTTATATACGATCGAAGAAATCTGGCGAAGGAATAGTGACGGAAGTTTTGCTTTAGATGGTGCAGGTAACAGGATACCAGATGGGGGTTACCAATGGGCCGATTATGGTTTCAATAGGTACTATCAAGGAATGAAATATGCGCAAGTAGCGTCTCCATATGTGACCTGGGAGATGGCAACGAAACAAAATCTAGGATTCGATATTTCACTTTTTAAAGATAAGATTGTTGCTAATCTTGATTTCTTCAATGAGGAGCGTACAGGTATATATATGGAACGCAGATTTTTACCTGCGATCGTTGGACTTGAAAGTACGCCTCGTGCCAATGTAGGCGCGGTGCAGTCACGGGGTTTCGATGGTCGATTTGAATATAAGCAAACGTTAGGGGCTTTCAATATCACTGCAAGAAGTAATATTACCTATAGTAAGAATATCATTTTAGAAAAAGATGAAGAGAATAATGTGTACGGTTATCAGAATGAACGCGGTTTCCGTGTTGATCAGGCTAAAGGATTAGTTGCTTTAGGTCTCTTCAAAGATTATGATGACATCCGCAACAGTCCGAATCAAACTTTCGGAAATTATCAACCTGGAGACTTGAAATATAAAGATATTAATGGTGATGGAGTGATTGATGATGGTGACCGTGTACCTATTGGTGCTACCAGAAGACCAAATTTGATTTATGGTATCGGTGCTTCGATCAGTTGGAAAGCGATTGATCTAAATGTCCATTTTCAAGGAGCGGGAAAGTCTACTTTCTCCACCTATGGAAAAACTGTGCACGCATTCAGTGAGGGCGAGTGGGGGCAAGTTATGAAAGGCGTAATGGGTGATAACCGTTGGGTTTCTGCGGATATTTCAGGAGATCCAGCGACTGAAAACCCAAATGCTTCCTATCCACGTTTAAGTTATGGCTACAACGCTAACAATTTTAGAGAATCTACCTACTGGCTTAGAAATGGTCAATATCTTCGTCTTAAAACGCTGGATATCGGTTACTCTATTCCTAAGTCATTAGCTAATCGAATCAAGACTAATAACATTCGAATTTTTCTTGTTGGAAGTAACTTGTTGACCTGGTCAAAATTTAAGCTTTGGGATCCTGAACTCGCGAGCCCTAGGGGTGAAGACTATCCGCTTCCGAAATCATTTACGTTAGGCATTAATGTTAATCTATAAATTGAATAAAAATGCAAAAGAAGATATATTTCATGCTATTATTTGTGCTGTGCACAACTTTTATTTCCTCCTGTAAAAAGAATTATCTGGAATCTGATCAATATTTTAAGGATCGGATCACGATTGAAAAAGTCTTTAAGAGTAAAGTATATACAGAGGAGTGGTTAGCACATGTTTTCCAAGAGTTTAAAGGAGAGAATGTTGACGTTGCCAGCAAGGGGCTCACGCCCCATAATTTTGCAGATGATATGTATTATGGTGATCGGGATCGTGATTTTGATCCTTCAAAGACCGAACTATCCTATAATATGTTCAAAATGGGGATTTATACTGAAAATGATAAGCAAGATAGCTGGACGCAGTGTTATCGGGGCATTCGCAATGCCACTACTTTTATTCATCATGTGTATATGAATACAGAAATGACTGCTGCTGAGATCGAAGATTATCGCGGGCAAGCTCGTTTTGGTAGAGCTTACCTCTATTGGTTACTCTTGCGGAAATACGGTCCGATTCCATTGTTACCTGATGAAGGAATTGATTATACACAAAGTTATGATGACATTGCTACAGTACGCAGCACCTATGAGGAGTGTGCTAAATTTATTGCTGATGAGCTATTATTGGCGGCTAAAGAAATGGAAAAGCTAGGTATGAATCGTGGTCAGGATGGTTCTGCTCGCCCTAGTTGCGGTGCCGCATTGGCCACACGTGCTAAAGTATTGCTGTATGCGGCAAGTCCATTAGCCAACGGAAATACGTCAAGCTTTTCAGCGAGATTGGTCGATGATGTCGGTAAGCGGTTGCTTTCAGTAGATTATCAAGATGAGAAATGGGCTCTGGCTGCAGCCGCTGCGCGAGATGTGATTGAATTAGGCGTATATCGGCTGTATTGGGTTCCAATCCAAGAAACTGGTGATGATGCAACTGTAGTTCCGCCAAATGATAATAATTTTTCAGGAAAGAACTGGCCGGAAGGTTGGGCAAATATTGATCCTGCCAAATCCTATGCGCAAGTGTTTGACGGTACTTTGCAAGCCTCAGGAAATCCGGAACTTATTTTCACTAGAGGTAATAATCAAGATGGTGAAAGCGTAGCAGATATGGTTATCCATCAGTTGCCTCGTTCTGCAACCGGATGGAATACGCATGGTCTTACACAGAAGCTCGTCGATGCATATTATATGAATGACGGAAAAGATATTCCAGGTAAAGATAGTGAGATCGGACGTGGAAATGGAACAAACCGGTTAAGTGGTTATGTATCAGCTGATGATTATAGCAAAGGTAAATATAGGCCATTGAGAGAAGGTGTTTCTTTGCAATATGCCAATCGAGAGCCTCGGTTTTATGCTTCTGTTGCTTATAATGGTAGCTTCTGGACTTTACTGAATGAGACCTTGGAACGCAATCGCAATCAGCAAGTGTTTTATTACCGCGATGATACAAAGGGTAATGGCTTCAACTCATCCAATGCATACTGGCTCCGTACGGGTTTTGGAGTGAAAAAATTTGTTCATCCAAGTGACACTTACGAGGGGGGGAGTGCGTCACGCGTTATTTCAAAAGCTGAACCTGCCATTCGTTATGCTGATATTTTATTGGTCTATGCCGAGGCATTAAATGAATTAAGTGGTTCCTATAATATCCCTTCGTGGCGCGGTACAACTTATGCGATCAGTCGCGATATTAAAGAGATACAGCGTGGTACTCATCCGGTTCGTATTCGTGCTGGTGTACCAGACTATCCTGCTCAGGTGTATACTAGCAAAGTGGAATTAAGAAAAACTTTGAAACGAGAACGTTTTATAGAATTGATGGGAGAGGGACAGCGTTACTATGATTTACGTCGTTGGATGGATGCGCCTGTTGAGGAGGCTTTACCAGTTTATGGGTGTAATATTTTGATGAATGTTAAGGAGCGAGATCTCTTTCATAGACCAGTAGCCATATGGACACTTAAAACGACCTTTGCGGATAAAATGTGGTTTTGGCCGATCAGTCATAGTGAGCTTAAACGTAATAAGAGATTGACTCAAAATCCAGGATGGACTTACAATGATTAAAGATATGTGATGCTTATGAGCTAAGCGGTATAACACAGTGATGGAATATCGTAAAATTAGTTGATGCATGCTTTTAGATCGTAAATAATATAGTACTTAAAATAAATGCCTTTAAAAAAAGAGTGTTACTAAACTCTTGTATGCCCTTTATAATTTACACTTATAAAAATAAATTGTCCAATGAAAAAAAGATATATACAACTCTTGTTACTCTCTTTGCTGTTCTTATTTTGTGGCTGCAATGATGAATGGAAAGATGAACAATTTGAAAATTTTGTGTCATTTAAAGCACCTTTGACAATTGAGGGTGTTTCTAATATCTATGTGCGGTATAAAGGAGATCAGAAAACGACTTTCATGCTACCTATGATCGTTAGCGGATCGACTATCAATGATAAAAATATGACTGTTCAAGTTCGTGTGGATCCCGATACATTGAAAGTGTTGAATTATGAACGTTTTCAAAACAGGGAAGATTTTTATTACCGGGAGCTTATGAGTCAATACTTTTCAATGACTCCAGCAGTTCATATAAAAGCTGGTGAAAGCACTGCTTTAATGCCAATAGATTTCACGCTTAAAAATATTGACATGGTCGATAAGTGGGTTCTCCCATTAACGATCTTGGACGATGCGTCCAATGGATACAAAGCTAATCCTCGAAAACATTATCGTAAAGCTCTATTGCGTATCTATCCTTTTAACAATTACTCGGGAACCTATAGCGGTACAGCTTTGAAAACAAATATGGAGGGATATGAAAACGAAACTCCTATTGTTAAAAGTGAAATTCGGAGTTATGTCGTTGATGAAAATACGATTTTCTTTTATGCAGGAAACATAGATGAAGAACGACAAGATCGTGGTAAATATAAAATTTATGCAACTTTTAATGAAACTGGTGGGGTCAGCTTTCGTGCTGATAATGCCAACATGAATTTCAAAGTGAATAAAGATGCCAGTTATACTATTTCAGAGCAGATGGATGCGGTAAGGCCTTATCTACTGCACCGCTACATTGCTATCAATAATATTGACTATCAATTTACCGACTATACGATGGTTCCAAATGTTGCTATTAAATATAAGGTTACGGGGTCATTGATTTTACAACGGCGATTGAACACCGAGATTCCTGACGAAGATCAGTCAATCGAATGGTAAAGAAGTAACGATCGGATGTGTCGCAGAAAAACTAGTTGGGTGATTTAGTTTGTAGGAAAATGCGGAGCGTAAAAACTTCGCATTTTTTTATTTTAACGGGCTAACATCATGGAAGATATTAGCCCGTTAATTTTAAAGGTTGCGTTTTTATCATATTTGAAAAACAGTAACCTTGTCTGGCTTTTTTATTAAATCAAAAAAACATGGAATATATAAGTCTGTTTTTTTTATTTGGTTGTTCAATTATTCATGATTTTGAATCGGTTCATTTGTTTGCGCTAAACGTTGGGAACCATTATTTGCAGGACATGAGATATCGTCTGTCGCATCATAGATTAATTTTTTACCTGGTTTTATTAATTCTTCAGGTACATAAATTTGAATACGGGTTATGCTATATCCACTAGGGAAATAACGAATATAGTAACCATCAGGATGTAATGTCCAAATTCCACTTGGTGTATCTGTTCTTGGCATAGCCATACCCGCCAAAATTGCATATTGTTCAAATTCTTCATAGGAGTAATTACCTGAAGAAACTAGGCTTCTAATATTATTTTCAGCTTCAAAGACTGCGCGCAGCGATGCAGGCAATTGTTCTTTGGCAGCAGCCATTGCATCAAAAGGTAAAATTCCAAGTGCGCCCCCTTCTAGTTGCAAAAGTTGTTTAGGTGTTAGCAATGTCAATGCTGTTTCTTTTACGGAGCCAGCGTAATCGATAAATTTTGTTTTAGCTATTATTGTCCATAAGAGCATCTGAATATCGCTTTGTTTTACTTCGGGATGTTGTTCAGCACTTTTAAGTATGGCTGTAACAACTTCTTTTTTCTTACCTAAGGTGGGTGCATACATATAACCATCTCCCGATGATGGCGCATGAGTGCCCGCTTTTAAGCAGTAGCTTTTGTTTGTCATCTCGAAATGACCAGCCTGTAAAATATAACCATCTTTGGCGTTTCTGGGAAGTTCCTGTAATGGCTTATAATTTGCATCTTGTTGAAAACTTGGCATCTGCTCACCTTTTCTATCTACATCTTCAAAATTCGTGGATATCGCTTCGGGTTCTTTGAGTAGTTTGTCCAAACCTAGCGCTTGTGTGCCCTTACTTGTTGCTACTTTTCCTACTTTATTGAGAAAGCCTCCAAGTTGTGCGGTCGCAAGCTCAGTTGTGAGTATAAAACTTAACAAAAGTGATAGTTTTAATACCATTTTTTGAATTTTCATCGTTTTTCTATTTATGGTTAGTTTTTGTCTATTTCAAAAGCTTTGTTCATCATCTAGTTTTATCGTGCTCGTTGACTTGTTTCTAGATAAGTAAAGATAGGTATCCTTTATTATTATGGAAATATAAGAATTGAATTTTAAGGTTGTATGAATTTAAAAATAATAATTTGTCATGGATGCTAATTATTCTGATTCCTTGATCTCTCCGCCTACCAAAATATTAATAAGTCCATAGAAGTCCTATGCTTATTTGATATAGATCCAGTATAACCAGTCTTTTTCCAGTTCCTCTATTGTATTTTAATCAAGTTGAACTTAAGTTTAGGATATTTATTGTGTATGTATTACTTCAATTGATAAGTCTGGCTAAATACTTTTGAAGAGAAATAATACGGAAATCTAGAGGTAGGAAAATTAGCTCCGAAAGGCTCCTGTTTTTTCAGTATTTTCTTTTGAATGGAGAACAGTATGATGGTAGGGGTCTTAGAATATTGACTTGTTTTCTTTGTCTAAGTATGTATTGGTAAGTTGTTTTTTTGTTAAAAAACAAAAGGTTTTCAAACGGGGAGAATGAAAACCTTTATAACCAATTATAAACCTAAATTATGATGACACAAATATAGTGTTATTTGTACACTAAGACAAATTTTTTTTAATATTTTTTTCGAATTGTATCCTATTTTGATTTAACCTTAATTTTTACGGGTTATTCGTTTCTTTTTTATTTCTTTGCAGTAGCGTTTTTCTTTGTTTGATTTTGGGATAAGGTATTGCTTGCTATTTTGAAAAAAGATTGAATATTATGCTTAGCATAAAGCATCTTATACGTTATTGATGGAGAAAAATGCGCACTATTACTTTTTACCCTGTTTTATTATAGTACCATTTGAATTATATTCAATGAAGGTAAAGTGGGGTTATCATATCAGTAATAGTTGAGAATATAATAAGTGAAAAATATTGGAGGTTATAATGTATTTATCATCACCGTATGTTTTTTTTAAAAGATTAGATGATGAAAACATTAAAAGATTTAATAAATAAGGATGGATTTGGTTGGGCACTTGTACAAAAGTGGATGGAAAATTCAAAGAATACCTTTGAAACTTTGCCAAGAGTTTCTAAGCGAGCTGATGAGGAGTTGTTACGCTTGCAGATTTCAACTAAATCGCCGATGGGGGCTATTGTTTTTGAAACAGGGGGTATTCTAATTGAAAATGGATGGTTACGTATCTTAGGTTCGGGTTCCACAAAGCTGAATAGAGGTATGATGGAGTGGAATAAAGGTAAGACCTATGTCAATGAAGGAGAGAAAGGGGGCTTCTTACTGATTGCTGATGATGTTTTGGGTGGATATTTTGCAATTAATGCTGGGGAGCTGGGGGAAGAGATAGGTAAAATATATTACTTTGCTCCAAATACTTTGCGTTGGGAAAGTTTGGAATGCGGTTACGCAGACTTCATTAATTGGTCATTAAATGGAGACCTTGGTTTATTTTATCAAGACTATCAATGGGATGGTTGGAAAGCAGATGTTGCAACGGTTGAAGGAAATCAAGTGTATTCTTTTGATCCCAATCTGAGTGTACCTGAAAAGAATAATAATAAAGGAAGGAGCAGAAGACTGATTTTGATTGATGAACATGTCAAATTAGCATTGGAGTCTATATAATCTTAACGTATTGTGATTGGTCTTTTTCGGCATAATTGCTCTTGTGAAGATTCGATCTTTCATATTTAGTCGCTGGATATTTTGTTATTACACAGTAGGTAGTGAAAAAATTATCCAGCGATTTTAGTATAGAATGAAATGTTTGTTTAAAGGAATTGAAACGTGAATTTTAACGTTATAAGTTTGGTTTTCTGTTAAAAAACAAAAGGTTTTCAAACGGGGAGAATGAAAACCTTTATAACCAATTATAAACCTAAATTATGATGACACAAATATAAGTGTTATTTTTACACTAAGCAAAATTATTTTAAATTTATTTATTCAAATTGCACAAATATGACTTTTGATTAGGTAAGCGTAGATGTTCAACAGTTGTATTAAGTGATCATTATTTATTATTAGGTGTATGAATAATAAGATTAAAAAACAATTTCCAGTTAAAACAGTACAGCCTGTCCTGGATCAAAACTATTGGAATACGAAGTGGCAGAACAATCAAACCGGTTGGGATATCGGTTATGCTTCTCCGGCTATTACCGCGTATATGGCGCAATACCCTAATAAAAATGCGGCAATTTTAATAGCGGGCTGCGGAAATGCCTACGAAGCGGTCTACTTATTAGAGAATAATTTCACTGACATTACTTTAATTGATTTTGCTGAAGAAGCAGTTAAAGGATTGATTGAAAAATTTGCGGGATATCCTGCGATAAAGATTCTTTGTACAGATTTTTTTAAACACGAGAGGCAATATGATCTGTTGTTGGAACAAACTTTTTTTTGTGCGATTGCACCGGAAAGACGTGCAGATTACGTGCAAAAAGTATTATCCTTGCTGAAACCACAGGGTCGGATTGTTGGTTTACTTTTTGATAAAGCATTTGAAGCACCTGGGCCTCCTTTTGGAGGTGATGTTGTTACTTATGAAAAGCTTTTCAGACCTTTTTTTTCCATCGACAAAATGGAAAAGTGTTACAATAGTATTTCACCAAGAGCAGGAAAAGAGATTTTTATTAATTTTTCAAAACCTTAATCCAATTATGGAATTCTATGAGAGCAGGCGCATAAGAGGTTACACGGGTTTTCTTCCATATAGTAACAGTCGTTTAAAGGCATATATGGCTGGAAATTTGGGAAATTTTTGTTCGATACGACTTTTATAAACCGTAATAAACTCTTCTTTTTGATCCTCCTGTAGTTTGTCCAGATAAGGAATTAAAGCAGAGCCAGAAATAAAGTTTAGTAATTCTTGTGAACTTTGTGCAATTATGGGATATACTTTTTGAATAATTTGCAAATTTATCAATCCTGCGTCATACATAATTGCCGCATATTGATCTATTGATAACATTGGTGATTCTCTTTTCCATCCACTGAGATAGTCATTAAATGGCTGTTCTTGCACTAATGTTAATAAAATTTGATTTAAGATATTATCCGATTGCATCGGCATTTGAATTGCAATTTGGCCACTGGGATTTAATAGCGACAAAAGATCGGGAAATAAGGTTTGATGGTTATCAGACCACTGTAATGCCGCATTGCTAAATATCAGGTCCCATTTTTGTTTTGTATCGAGGACATCCTCAGTAGTAGCTATTTTAAATGCTAATCTGTCATTTTTAAATTGTGAAGACTCCGATAACATCGCTTCTGAAGAATCAACACCTAGAAATTGCGCGTTTTTTAACTTGTTGGACAGGATAAAAGTTTGTTCACCTGTACCACAGCCAATATCGATACAATTTTGTTGTGGTTCTTCAGTAATAAAATTGATTAAATCGTAAAATGGTTGATTGCGTATATCTTTAAATTGATTGTAAATTTGGGGATTCCACTTCATATTTTTCTATGTTATGATTGTCAATACATCTTTGTAATCTAATTTAACTAAATTTTGATTGATAAACACTAATTATATGTTCAGCTTTTGTTTTTCTTTTTTTTTCGCTATCAATTACAATTTTTTCTATGCTGAAAACTAAGTGTAAACAATTTATATTTTTTTGATAATAAAGTTTGGTTTTCAAATTGCTTGATTTTAAGCATGTTATTTTATGTCCTTATATCACAAGTGACATATTGTCAATTTTAAATAAGTTATTCAGACATTTTGTCTATGTATTTTTTGTTTTAATGTTTTGGTATGGGAATTGAAATACTGATGTAAATTGATTAATAAAAAATAAAGTATAAACATAAAAGGAGGACAAAAAATGGCATTAATTAAATTTCCAACAAAAAGCTTGAATACTGATTCTGTAAATCCATTTGTAAGTACAGTGTTTGATAATTTGTTTAACGATTCTTTTATTTCGGATCGTCTGATCTCGCGCGTTCCGGCGGTGAACATTTCGGAGACAGAAAAGGCTTTTCGTATTGAGCTGGCTGCTCCAGGTTTAACGAAGTCTGATTTTAAGATCAATGTAGATAAAAAAATAATAACTATATCTGCTGAGAAAAAAGAAGAGTCAGTAAGTGAAGAGAAATTATTTAGTAAAAGAGAGTTTAATTACACTTCTTTTTCAAGATCTTTTGCATTGCCTGAAACGGTAGATCACAGCAATATTGACGCGGTCTACGAAGATGGTGTTTTAGTAGTGACAGTGGGCAAGAGAGAAGATGCTATTGTAGCAAAAAGATTAATAGAAGTTAAGTAATATGTGTTTATTGAAAAAAGCTTCAAGGAGTAAATTCCTTGAAGCTTTTTTTATTCTGAAATTTCTGTATAATCATCCGCTTTAGGAATTTTATCCATAAAATGATTCCATTCTTGAGGAATTAATGTTAATTTTCTTTTTTCTAAATCTAGCCAAGCGCCATCGACATTAATGGTAGCACTTTTTGTTCCATCTGCTTTAAAAACGATATGCCTAAAAGAAAATCGGCTATTGGAAATATTGAATTTGGTTAATTCTACTTCAACATAAATTTCTTCATCGAGATGAATTTCTCTATGATATAGTAGCTCTTCTCTAAATAGGATGGGGCCTATGTGATGTTTAGCAAATTGCTCTAGAGATAATCCAATTTTATTTAACATATTGCTTCTTGCTTGTGCACAGAAGTCTGCATATGCGGAGTGACGTAAATGCCGATTTGGATCAATCTGCGCCCATAATACCTGACCTTTAAAAAATATTTTATCCATACGATGATATTTTTTGTTTTCAACCTAAAATAGTGAATAAAATGCAAAAGATTCTTTTTTTTAAATATTGATTGTAACATTTTCAAAAATGCGGTACTAATCCTGTATATTAAACTTAATTACATTAAGAGGCTACACGATTAATGATAAAGCCAGACGAACAGCAATTTTTAAAACAGATAGAGCAGAATAAAGGTGCTATCATTAAGGTGTCTCGAATGTATATGGACAACTTAGAGGATCAGCAGGATTTATTTCAGGAAATTGTTATGCAGTTATGGCGGTCTTATGGCTCCTTTAGGAAGGAGAGTTTATTTTCTACCTGGCTGTATCGTGTGGCAATTAACACTGCCCTCATGTATTTCAAAAAGGAGAAACGCCGGCCTGATCAGCATGAGCTTACTGTTGATATTGATGTCGTAGATGAATTTGATTCGGAAAGAAAAGAGGAGCAGTTACGTTATTTCTATCAAGCAGTTCAACATTTGAATCCTGTAGAGAAAGCATTAATCTTTCTGTTTTTGGAAGGACAAAGTCATCGCGATATTTCTATTAATCTCGGTATCTCTGAAGTAAATGCACGTGTTAAATTGAACAGAACCAAAGAAAAATTGCAACAGATTATTAAAACACAAGGTTATGAATTTTGATGAATTAAAAGAACAATGGAATAATCAAGCGGAAAATAATTTTGAGATTGATCCAAATCTTAATCATTATAAATCCGTTGGTAGCATTCTTGTGAAACTGAGGAGAAATATCAAAATGGAATTTTTCTCATGGTTGTGTGCAATTACATTTTTGATGTTATTGCCCAACATTGATACCTATATGATCACAGGATATACAAAAGTTGCCTATTACTTTTTATTACTTCAAATGTGCATATCAAGTCTATTTTACTATAAAAAGTTTTTTTATTTTTATAAAACCACAAAGCAATTTGAACTATTAAGTTCTCGTGAAAATCTGTTAAAATTGTATTACGATTTAAAATTTTCGATTGAAACTTATAAAATGTCTTCTTATTTATTAGTTCCTCAGGGAATTCTTATTTGTTTCATATTTTTCTCTTTAGGTCATTCTGCGGAGTGGGCAGATAAGATTTATCATTTTGGTGCTACTTGGGAAAATGATTCCTCGTTTATCATATTTTTTATTCTTGGGGTTTTTGCAGGTTTGATTTGTTTGGTTGTTTGTATTGAGTCTATGAGTTATTACTACTATGGCAAATATTTGAAAATGATCAAAAAAAATATCGATGCCCTAGAGGAAGAGTAATTGTAATAAAACTGTTTTATTTTGAGTTATCAATCTTTAAAAGAGTTTCTCAATTCGATTTGTGGGCAAGGTTTTTGTATCTTGATGATCTAATCGGATAAAAGGTTATGATGCAGCATTCAGCTAAAAAAATACAGCGTAGTTCTCATATCATTAGCGTACTTGCTAAATATGGATTTCGCGATATCTTAAACAGGCTCCCCTGGAATACCGGTAAAACTTCTTTAGAAATAGGTGTTGATGTAGCGAATATTTCCGTTTATAGACGTATTCGTATGGCCTTAGAAGAGCTGGGGCCAGCATTCGTTAAGCTTGGGCAGTCTGCCTCTACACGCGAAGGTTTATTGCCCCAAGAGCTTATTGAAGAATTGAAGTTTTTGGAAGATCGTGTTGATCCATTTAGCATTGATATCAAAAGTTATATTGAAGAGGAACTGGATATTATTTTTGATGATCATTTCGATTCTATTGATCCAGAACCTTTTGCCGCCGCTTCTATTTCCCAGGTTTATAAGGCGAAACTCATGGATGGAAAAGATGTTGTTGTTAAAGTTCGTAGGCCTCAAGTCGATGAGATTCTGAAAACGGATTTATCTTTAATGCGAGATATTGCCCGGATTTTGGTAGGCTATAGTGAACCTTTGCACAACCTTAATTTACCATTAATTGTTGACTCTTTTGCAACCACCTTGGTTCAGGAAATTTCGCTGTTAAATGAACGTCATAACATAGAGCGTTTCGCCAAAAACTTTAAGGGCAACAGCAAAATCAGTGTTCCTAAAGTTTATCCGAAAATAAGTTCTGATCGTATCCTGACAATGGAATTTATGGACGGTGTTAAAGTGACGGATAAGGAGAAGTTGCAGTCTATGGGGCTTGATTTAGAGGAGATTGTAGATAATGGTATCAATCTTTATTTAGAACAGGTGATCGTACATGGTTTCTTTCATGGCGATCCTCATCCTGGTAATTTACTTGTGCTTCCAAATGGTAAACTAGCTTTTATTGATTTTGGAAATATGGGTAAATTGTTAGGTATAGACCGACAAAATTTAGAAGAGTTTATCCAGGCGGCAGTTTCTTCCAATGCGATGCATCTAGCTGATACGATAGAAGATGTGGCGGTTGTGAGTAATATTCCCGATCGTGCTAGATTTGAACGTTCTTTGTATGAGATTTTTGATCTGATTGATAACGTCTCATTGGGAGATATCAGTTTGGAGTCATTATTTGATAAATTATGGACGATCATTGGGGATAACCGTCTTTATTTTCCTGAATATATCTATCAGCTTATTCGAGGCATATCATTAATGGAGGGAATTGGTAGACAACTCAATCCAAACTTGAATATTATGAAGAGTATAAGACCGTTTGCAAACCGTATTATGCGGGAGCGAATGGATCCAAAATATTTATTTGAAAAAGGGAAGAATAAGGCTTTTTCTTTTGCTCGTGATATTGAAAAACTTCCTGATGATCTTAGAGGCTTATTTAGGCAAATAAAGCTTGGAAATTTCACGCTTAATCACCACTTGATCAGTGCTAAGTCATTTACCCAGATCTTAAGAAAAGGCGTTAACCGTATTGTAATCGGAATTATGGTTTTGTCCTTGAATATGCTTGCAGGTATGGTTATTATCGCGCATGTTGAGCCTAAATTTTTAGGAATTCCAGTTTGGGCATGGGTATTTTTAGGAACTTCTTTTTCTTTATCGATTTATCTATTTATAGCTATGATACGTGCTAAAAATCGAGATTAGTCAATAGAGGTTAGACATTATATAAAATAATATGATACAAATAAATTTAGAAAATAAGAAAGCATTGGTTGGTGCCAGTTCTGGTGGTATAGGTTGCGCAATAGCACAACAGTTAGCCTTACATGGTGCATCTGTCACTTTAATGGCTCGAAATGAAGAGAAGCTGAAAATTGCACTTGCTACATTAGATCGGAGTAGAGGACAGCAGCACCGTTATCTTGTCGTAGATTTTAATGATTTTGAAGAATACCAACGTGTAATATCCCAGTATTTTACTCATCATGTTGTTGATATATTGATTAATAATACCAATGGTCCGAAGGCCGGCACAATTGCAGATCAATCATTAGCAGACTATCAACGGGCATTTGACTTATTATTTAAGACTCACTGTTATACGACAGATCTGGCATTACCTCATATGAAAAGTGCGGGTTATGGGCGTATCATTAATGTTTCTTCGTTAACTGTAAAAGAGCCAATGTCAAATTTGGTATTATCGAACACAGTGCGTACGGCATTAATGAGCTGGAGCAAATCATTAGCGAAAGATGTTGCCGTTCATCATATAACAGTTAACAGTATATTGACAGGTCTATTTGATACTGCGCGCATTCAATCATTGACACAGATGGATGCGGAGCGTCTAGATATACCGTATGAAGAGGCTTTGTCTTTGCGATTGAAGCAAGTTCCCATGAATAGATTGGGCAGACCCGAGGAGTACGGTTATCTTGTCGCCTTCATCTGTTCTGAGTATGCGAGCTACCTCACCGGATCCAATATTCCACTTGATGGTGGCATGATGAATGGATTTTAAAATAAAAGCCCTTAAGTATTTACTTAAGGGCTTTTATCTGTTTATTTTCTTAATTCAGTACGATTTCTGTATTTACTGTGATGGCCACATCTGCTGCGACAGCTTCAACCCCTGACGGTAATTTATCATTATATTTCATTCCGAAATCAAAGCGATTAATAGTAGTTTTCGCAGTGAAACCAGCCCGTGTCTTTCCCCAAGGATCAGTAATGATTCCTCCGTTCTGAGTAACGTCAAAAGTAACTTTCTTTGTCACATCTCTGATTGTTAGATCGGCGATTAATACATATTTTCCTTTTTTACCCTGTTTAAAAGAAACAGATTTTAATTTCATTGTTGGGTATTTCTCTGCATTGAAAAAGTCATCTGATTTTAAATGGCCGTCACGAGCATCTATTCGTGTGTCAATACTGTTGACATCAATCGTGAAATCTAATTTTGCATTATCAAAACTCTCTTTGTTCGGAGCATCAATGGATCCGGATACTTTCGTGAATTCACCATCGACAAAGCTTATCCCTAAGTGATTTACATCAAATCTTGCGTTTGTATGTGCAGGATCTGCACTCCATTTTACTTGTGCTAAGGCGCCATTGATCATTAAGACTGTGGCTGCTACAATTTTCAATAAATTATTCATAATCTTTCTTTTTATCTTTTTTAACAGTAATCTTGTTTAAAATGTTTGTCGATAAACAAATAAATTGTTGTATTAACTTGTACAAAGATGACGAATAATGCTGTTTTAAAAATTGACCTACATCAATAAAATGTACTATTTTTTTGGTTTTAGGATCTGCCTTTTTAATCGGCTTAAAAACTCTTGTGTAACTCCGATATAAGATGCGAGCTGCAAATTAGATATTCTGGGGTATATTTTTGGATAACGTTTAATAAAATCCAGATAGCGCTCCTGCGCCGTAAATCCCAGAGCCGCAATGATGCGATGTTGTGATGCTACTTGAGCTCTTTGGGACATAATTCTGAATAGCCGTTCTACTTGAGTACAATTAGTGAAGAGTTTTTCTTTCTGTTCTCTCGAGATTATTAGTATTTCAGAATCTTCTAAAGCTTGAATATATAATTGAGCGGGTTCTTGATCATTGAAGCTGGCAATATCTGATATCCACCATTCTTCTATAGCGAAGTATAAAATATGTTCTTCTCCATTTGGAGTCAAATAGAAAATTTTAAAACAGCCTTTCTTTACAAATCCTTCAAAATTGCATATTTCCCCTGCCCGCAGAATGAAGCTCTTTTTTTTTACATGTGTTTGGGTGTAACTAGACGTGATCTGTTCAAGTTGTTCTTCTGTAACGGCTATTCTTTTTTTTATGTAATCCTTGAAAATGTCCATGAGATAATTAATTCTGAAATGATATTAACTAGAGACTTTAATAAAAGAAATTTCTTCTAAAGTATCAGAAATCCCAAATACTTTGTATCCATGTTGATGTAAAGAGTTTAATAACTCTTTTGTTTTTTCAATTCCATTATCAAAAAATCTTTCGTGTATTTCTAATAAAATCTGGCGGATCTCGATGGATGAATTTAGAATACTTTCTATGACGCAATATTCTGAGCCTTCAATATCCATTTTTAGCACATCGATGTAGCTATGGTTGTTTTCAGATACAATATCTATAAGTGATTTCATTTGTACTTCTACCATATTATTCTCATCAACATTTTGATGGTTAATGATGGAGCCGGAGACATGCTCTTTGTTTTTTGGTAAATTGAAATGGGTTATTCTGGTTTCCTTGTCCAATCCGAACGGATGAAAATGAAATTTGGGAGATAGATCTGATCGTTGTGCTATCCATTCAATTGATTTCGGTGTTGGGTCATAGCCATGGACATGGCAATTGTGCTTTTGAATAATGGCATCATCAAAAGAAGTGTCTTGTCCTATTCCAAAAGAGTATACAATCGCATCGGGATGCAGCAGATCTGGATTGACAAAAAATCCACCATAAGAATTTCCGTACCAAACATGTGGACATTTATGTTCGATCTTGAATGATGATATTTTTCCAGAAAGTATTTTATATTGCTTCTTCAACGTGTTGATTAGGCTTGGACTCATATAATTTGTATGTTTGATGGTGGTCGTAAGTTACGATAAAAATTAATTTTAATGATATTCTAATTAATTTAAGGGTGTTAGAAAACCGATTTTTGTTAATTTTTCTGACGCTGCCAATCCATTGGGATTGCAACCTAGTTTTCCTTCAGGAACTTCCAGTCCTTGTTTGTTATAAAAATCTTTCCAAAAGTTGTCTATTTCACCCGTAGCAGGATTGATGAACGTCATGGGCTCTAAGGTAAAAATTTGAGATTTTCTGAAAGCTCTTTCGATAAAATCGGAACAATAGTAAGTGTTTTCATTTAAAATATAGCTCCAATTGTACGGTTTTCCCAGCATATTTTTTGCAGTTTTTATCGCTAGGGGTATAGCTTTCTGATATTCTTTTTTTAGTCTGTAAACGACTAAATTGTTTTGATTATTTTTTTGAGAATCATAAAAATCTTTTAAGTTTTGACGTATGGATCCATTTTTAGAACTTGCGTGTAAAACAAAAATAGAATCATGCTCAACTTCTAAGAGTCCAATGTGATCAAAAGAATTTTTTTTGTCACGTTGTGTCACACGGTTTATAGCTCCGGATAGATTTTCTTGTTCCGCCTCTACAAAGATAAGATCACCATTTTTAAGGTTTTTAGTTTCAACTTTTTGAGCAAAACAAAGTTGGGATAAAAGTATAACTAGGATGCTGAATAATATTCTTTGTGCTTTCATGGCATAAATTTACATGCAATTTGATGTAAATAGAATCATTAGCTAAAAATAATTATGTAATGATAGAATGTTTGTATCTTTGCAAGATGGGAAAAATGTATAATGATGTGGTGGAATTATTGCCCGAATTGATTCATTGCTTCAATAATCATTTGATGTTTGATAGCTTAGAGGAGGAAGATATAATTTCATTTCTTCCAATCGAAGATGAAGAAGTTGCGAAAGAATTTGTAGCTCATACAAATAAGGTATTATCCGACCACTTTGAAGTTGAGGATGGTGAATTATGTTATCCTGAAGACAGTTATTTGGATAAAATTGACAATCCTATTTTCTTTTGGAAGGATTATTTAGGATGCTTTTTTAATTTTGAATTGGTTGAGGATTTGTTGGATAGAGAAGATATAAGAGGAACAAGTTTTGGAACTTACCGAATTACCCATATTGCCTTTATTAACGAAGTAAATAAACGGATCAAAAAAAGAAGATTAAATGGAATAAACCTTGAGTATCGTGTTATTCCAACTCCTTTGGACAGCAATAAACATTGGAATCGTACATACGATAAAGAATTTTAATCAAATCATTATCTATCGTTTTAAACGTTCGTTAAGTACTGTTTTTTTAATGTTTTGTATTTAGTTTTTTGTAAATTGCCCTATTATTTTCTAAGCTATCAGAATAGCTAGCAGTATTCTTCTTGTTTAAATTCCGTTGAAATGAAATATATTTTATTCGTACTTCCAGTCATGGTTTTCATGAGTTGTTCCAATGCGCAACAAGATAAGCCATTAGAGCAGTTAGATAAAAAGTCTGCTCGTGAAGTGGTTTTAGTGACCGAAGTGAAAGGTGATTCAGTCCTGCATATTACTAAACAGCATATCTGGTTTAATGGAGAGCAAATTGCTTCTCAAAGTGATACGATCATTACAGCAAAGAAAGTGAATACCTGGAGTGTTGGGGATTCTGCTCAAACACTTAGTGAAGTTCCTATTTACGTAACCGTGCAGTAATTATGAGAAAAAAAACATCTTCAGCGATTAAATTAGTATTAATTACTTCCGTTTTGGCCTCATGTGGAACTGCTCAGTCTCCTCCGGAGGATAAAAATAAACAGCGTGTTTTTATGCGTGCTGATTCGACTGCTCCTTATACAGAAGTTACAAATGATTATAAGGATCAGCATCGTACGGGCGGAGGTATGGGGTCTTCTCTTTTGTGGTTTATGGCCTTTAGACATCTTGGGGGAGGAATGGGATATGCGAACAATAATCTAAATCCCAGTTCTGTTTCTGGTACTAATGCTAAAAAATCTGCTGCATATCAAGCAAAGCGAGGTGGTTTTGGCAATACTGCTGCTTCTTCCCACTCTTCTTCTGTCGGTTCATAATGAAAATTAAACATCTTACGATTGATCCAAATTGGAAATCTAGATTAACGGCTATTGGATATGGTTATCATTCGGATCATGATGAACCTTACTGGATAGATAATTATTACTACGAAATCACTAGTAATGAAGCAGACACTATTTATCAAGCAACAGCTGAGCTTTGGGATATGTGTCTAAAAGCAGTTGAACATGTGATTGCAAATAAGCTTTACGCTTTATTTCATATTCCCGATCATATGGTACCTCATATCGAACAGTCGTGGGAAAGTGAATCTCCTTCAATTTATGGTCGTTTTGATTTTGCTTATGATAGCAGTAAAAGAAAATTAAAGTTACTGGAGTTTAATGCGGATACACCGACTTCTTTATTTGAGTGTGGCATTGTCCAGTGGTATTGGAAAAACCATTATTTTTCAGAATCAGTCGATCAGTTTAATAGCGTACATGAGCAATTGATCACTTCTTGGAAAGATATTAAACCTTATCTCAAAGGTGATATTTTGTATTTCACTTGTGCAAAGGAGACATTGGAGGATCTGACCAATGTAGAATATTTAAGAGATACGGCCACACAAGCTGGCATCCAAACACAATTGATCTACATCGACGATATTGGTTGGAATGGAAATTCATTTATTGATTTAGAGGGTGACTCGATCCAATCTATATTTAAATTGTATCCTTGGGAATGGATGGTACATGAGGAGTTTGGGCACCATATCCTCAATGATATCAATAAAACTCAATGGATAGAGCCTTCATGGAAAATGATACTGTCTAACAAAGCTATTTTACCCATATTATGGGATTTGTTTCCGCATCATGATAACTTATTGCCAGCTTATTTTGAAGAGCAGAGAACACTTAGGAATTACATTAAAAAACCTATTCTATCCAGGGAGGGTGCTAATATCGCAATGTATTATGATAAGGAGCTCATTTATTCAACATCTGGTGAATATGGACATGAAGGGTATATTTATCAAGAGCTGGCTACACTTCATAAAGAAGAATCGGGTTTTTCTATCATAGGCAGCTGGATTATTGGACAGGAACCGTGTGGTATAAGTTTTAGAGAATCGACTATGCCCATCACCACGGATAAGAGTCGATTTGTTCCGCATATCATTAAGCATTGATCAAAAATTAATGGTCCTTTTTATCCCAAATAGACTATTTACTTTTTGGACATTCTAATTCCTGCTTTAAAGTCCGGAATATTTGTTCATATTCTTGGAACCGATGTTCTCTTATCGGCCGAATGTACGGTTCAGTTTTAAAGTATAGCAACATGCATGGTGCAATTTGTTTGTACTTCGGTACATACTCATATGTAATGAATTCTCCATTAGCAATACGCTGTTTTATTTTATTATGATAAGGGTACATCTATTTATATTAGCAATATATTAAAATTACTTTTTTTTATTAAAAACAGCTATTATTCTTTGTTGAAAATTATATAAAAACAAAACTAATTTAGGTTTGTTGTAGCTATAAATCAATAAGAAAGGAATAATATTATGAACCTTATTCACAAAATTGAGCATTGGGGTGATACGCATCATCCGCAATGGATAGATTACCTACGGATTGCTGTAGGATTCTTAATTTTAATCAAAGGAATGAGCTTTGTTGGTGATCTAGATCGGGTTAGTTCTTTGGTGCAGCAAGTTAACTATACATTTTATATTTGGGGAGGGGTGCATTATATTGTTTTTGCCCAGATTGTCGGTGGGATGTTTATTATTTTTGGCTTCCAGACCAGGTTAGCTTGTCTAGTTCTTTTGCCGATCTTGTTTGGTGCTGTATTTTTTGTAAACTTAACGCATGGATTTAGTTTTCTTAATGGAGAATTATGGTTGTCCATTGTTGTTCTACTTTTGCTTATTTTATTTCTTGTTATGGGTTCGGGTAAATATTCATTAGATAATTTAATGAATAGACCTGGTTATGAGAGAAAGATTTAATATTGATTATATCAATTCAAAAAAAAACCTCCTGCAATTCATGCAAGAGGTTTTTTTATTTTTTCCGTATAGAAAACTATTTTTTATTTTTTTCAATCCAAGTACGGGCATTTACAAATGCTTCTAACCAAGGTGTCACTTCATCTTGACGATCCTTCGGATAATTTGCCCAATTCCATTGGAATGTTGAGCGCTCAATATGTGGCATGGTTACCAAGTGACGACCAGTTTTGTCACAAAGCATAGCTGTATTATAATCAGAGTCATTAGGGTTTGCAGGGTACTGATCGTAAGCGTACTTAGCAACAATATTATATTGTGACTCTTCTTCAGGTAAATTGAATTTACCTTCACCATGTGAGATCCATACCCCTAATGTTGTACCAGCTAACGTTGATAACATGATCGAGTTGTTTTCTTGAACGGTAACGGATAAGAAATTAGATTCATGTTTCTGTGAAGTATTATGAAGTAATTTACCATGAACTCCGTGTTCTGGGTTGATTAATTCTAATTCCATAAACAATTGACAACCGTTACAAATACCTACCGACATGGTGTCAGGACGTTTAAAGAAATTTTCTAATGCCGTTTTAGCTTTTTCATTGTACAAAAATGCACCAGCCCAACCTTTTGCAGAACCTAGAACATCAGAGTTCGAGAATCCCCCAACAGCACCAATAAATTGAATGTCTTCTAGTGTTTCACGTCCTGAAATTAAATCAGTCATGTGGACATCTTTTACATCAAATCCCGCTAAGAACATCGCATTTGCCATTTCGCGTTCAGAATTTGAACCCTTTTCACGAATGATAGCTGCTTTTGGTCTAGGTTTTGATTCGTCTATTGCAGGTTTCAACCCCGTGAAGTGATTTGGGAATACAAAATTCAATGGCTGATTTTTGTAATTATCATAACGAGCTTGAGCAGTTCCATTTTTAGATTGTTTTGAATCTAATAGGAAAGACGTTTTATACCAAGTATCACGAGTTTCTACAACATTGAAAGTAAACGTGTCAGCATTATTTTTGAAGGAAACTTCTGCACCTGAGATTGCTTCTCCAATCTTAACAGCATCAATACCAGCAGCGGCGAATGCACTTTCAAATGTAGCGTCTTCTTTTGCCTGTAAAACAACAGCAATGTTTTCATTGAATAGTGCTTTTACAGTATCTGCTTCACCTAAGCTTGATAAATCATAATTTGCCGCTAAGTTTACATCTGCAAATGTCAGTTCTAATAAAGTCGTAATTAAACCTCCTGAACCAATGTCATGACCAGCTTCAATTTGTCCTGCTTTTATTAAATCTTGAATCGTATTAAAAGCCGTTTTAAAATATGTTCCATCTTGAATGGTTGGAACTTCTTTACCGATCTTGTTTAAGATCTGAGCGAATGAAGAACCGCCTAATTTGAAACTATCTTTTGATAGATTGATATAGTATATAGAACCAGCATTTTTATTTAGCACAGGTTCTATAACCTTTGTAATATCCGTACAGTTACCAGCTGCAGAAACGATCAAAGTACCTGGAGCGATGACATTGTCACCGTTCGGGTATTTTTGTTTCATCGATAGTGAATCTTTTCCTGTAGGGATATTGATTCCTAATTCCAAAGCAAAATCTGAACATGCTTTGACAGCTTTATAAAGGCGAGCATCTTCACCCTCGTTGTTACAGGCCCACATCCAGTTTGCCGACAGTGATACACCTGCAAGACCATTTTTAATAGGAGCAAATACTAAGTTTGACAATGATTCGGCAATAGCCGTTCTACTTGCCGCTGCAGGGTCTATAATTGCTGCTACGGGAGAATGACCTACTGTAGTTGCTACACCTTCTTTACCTTTGTAATCTAATGCCATTACTCCCACGTTATTCAATGGTAATTGTAATGGACCAACACATTGTTGTTTAGCAACACGTCCGCCAACACAACGGTCAACTTTATTGGTTAACCAATCTTTAGAGGCTACTGCTTCTAATTGCAGCACCTGTTTTAGGTAAGTTGGGATATTTTCAGTGCTGTAATTTACATCTGCGTAATTTCTAACGACAGTTGTATCCTTCATAATTGTTTTGGGAGATGACCCGAAGAAATCTTCTAAGGCATAATCCATTGGTTTTTCACCGGTTGTTTTTGATTCGAAAGTGAAACGGTGATCTCCTGTTACATCGCCAACAGTGTACATTGGAGAGCGTTCGCGATCGGCAACGCGTTTTAACGTGTCAATATCTTTTTCACCGATCACCAATCCCATTCTTTCCTGAGATTCGTTACCGATAATTTCTTTTGCTGATAGGGTAGGATCACCTACAGGTAGTGCATCTAAATCAATTAGGCCGCCTGTTTCTTCTACTAGTTCTGAAAGGCAGTTTAAGTGACCTCCTGCACCATGATCATGAATAGATACAATTGGATTGTGATCGGATTCCACCATTCCACGAACTGCATTTGCGGCACGTTTTTGCATTTCTGGATTTGAACGTTGAATTGCATTTAATTCAATACCGGAACCGAAAGCTCCTGTATCAGCAGAAGAAACTGCTGCTCCTCCCATACCGATACGGTAATTTTCACCACCCAGTATAACGATCTTATCACCAATTTTTGGAGTATGTTTTTTTGCCTGGTTCAATTTACCATAGCCTATACCACCAGCCTGCATGATTACTTTGTCAAATCCTAATTTTCGGGCATCTTCTTCATGTTCGAATGTTAAGACCGATCCTGTTATTAAAGGCTGTCCAAATTTATTGCCAAAATCTGAAGCACCGTTGGAAGCTTTGATTAAAATGTCCATTGGAGTTTGGTATAACCATGGACGTTCTTCCATCGCTTGTTCCCAAGGACGGTTTTCTTCTAAGCGGGAGTAAGACGTCATATAAATCGCTGTTCCTGCTAAAGGTAATGATCCTTGTCCTCCAGCTAAACGGTCGCGAATTTCACCTCCTGAACCAGTTGCTGCTCCTGAGAAAGGTTCAACGGTAGTTGGGAAATTATGTGTTTCTGCTTTTACAGAAAGTACAGAGTCAAATTCTTTTTCTTCGTAAAAATCTGGCTTATCTGCAGATTGTGGTGCAAATTGGGTGATCCGTGGGCCTTTAACAAAAGCTACGTTATCTTTATATGCCGAAACGATTTCGTTGGGATTTGTTTCAGATGTTTTCTTAATCAATTTGAAAAGCGATGTCGGCTGTTCTTCGCCATCGATAATAAAAGTACCGTTGAATATTTTATGGCGACAGTGTTCTGAATTTGCTTGAGAGAAGGCAAATACTTCTGAGTCGGTTAACTTACGATCTAATTTTGTTGCTAAGTCCGAAAGATATTGAACTTCCTCAGGATTTAAAGAAAGACCTTCTTGTTTGTTATAAGCATCAATATCCTCAATTTCTAAAATAGATTCAGGAGCAATATTGATGGTATACATTTCTTGTGTCAATGACTCATATTTTTGAGAAATCATTGGGTCGAAATCGATAAAATCAGCTTGTGCCTTATGGAATTCTTCAATTCGAATAATCCCTTGAATACCCATGTTTTGGGTTATCTCTACGGCATTGGTACTCCATGGAGTAATCATAGCTGCACGAGGACCAACATAATAATCGTTTAAGGTTGCTTTTTCGATTTTGGTAGCGTTTCCAAATAGCCAGTTTAGTTTAGAGATATCATCGGTTGATAAATCTTGTAGGGTTTGCACACCGTAAACGATGTCGCTTGGGTTCACAAAGAAATGAATCATTATAACTGTAAGTTTTGAACGTTCTTCAAATTAAAATACAAATTTACGTTAATCCTTTGACTTATTAGGAATGAAAAGTGCTAAATAATCGTAAAAATATTTTTTACTCTTAAGCGGTTCATCTTTTGCTTGATCTCAACTTCTTTTTAATTTTTGAAGTACTTACGATTTTAAGTTTTATATGCTGTAAATGAGCTGCCCATACGTTCTCTTTTTTATTACTTAAATATAGAAACTGAGCCAGTCTATAAAACTGAATTGGTTATTTACATACAAATTTTAATATTATAGGTAGTAATAAACTCTCAAGGGTAGAGGATAAAACGATAAATTTGCATGGATAAGACTGTAATTATATTGCGAATCAGAGCAAATTTATCTAAGTTTGTGCGTAAAATAAGATTCTAAAATGAATATTTCATATAAGTGGCTTAAAGATCATATCGATATTGATAAAAAACCAGAAGAGCTTTCTTTGATTCTAACTAACGTAGGATTAGAGGTTGAGGTTTTAGATGTGGTCCAAAGTATACCAGGAGGTTTAGAAGGGTTGGTCATAGGGGAAGTAAAATCATGCGAACAACATCCGAATGCAGATAAATTGAAAGTTACAACGGTTGATGTTGGTCAGCCCGAGTTGTTAAATATTGTCTGTGGAGCTCCAAATGTAGCAGTCGGTCAAAAAGTTATTGTTGCGACAGTTGGTTCAACAGTTCATCCAACTAGCGGTGAGCCTTTTAAGATCAATAAATCAAAAATCCGTGGTGAAGTTTCTGAAGGAATGCTCTGCGGGGAGGATGAAGTTGGTTTAGGCAATTCGCATGCAGGTATTGTAGAACTTCCTTCAGATGCTGAGGTTGGTACACTTGTCAAAGATTTTTATCAGATCGAAGATGACTACCGATATGAAATTGGTTTGACTCCGAATCGTGCAGATGCAGCTTCACATTTAGGTGTCGCTCGTGATATTGCCGCATATTTTAGATCTGAAATGAAGCAAATTGATCTTTCTAAATTTAAAGAAGGGTCTGGTGTCAATACAGAAGTTATTGTAGAAAATCATTCCGGCAGTCCAAGATATTCAGGAATTAATATTTCAGGTGTTAAAGTAACTGAATCCCCTGATTGGTTAAAGGAGCGTTTAAACGTTATCGGTATTCGTCCCATTAATAACATCGTTGATGTTACTAATTTTATATTACATGACTTGGGTCAGCCACTTCATGCTTTTGATCAAGATAAGATTGCAGGTAATAAAATTACTGTAAGACAAGCGAAACAAGATGAGATTTTTGTCACTTTAGATGGTGTTGAGCGTAAGCTTTCTGCTGAAGATCTTGTTATTGCCGATGCTGAGAAGCCAATGTGCATCGCTGGTGTTTTTGGTGGTGCTAATTCAGGCGTTTCAGAATCGACTACAAATATATTTTTAGAGTCAGCATATTTTAATGCAGTTTCAGTACGTAAAACAGCAAAGCGTCATCATCTGAAAACAGATTCTTCTTTCCGATATGAAAGAGGAACTGATCCAAATATTACCGTTAATGCATTAAAAAAGGCGGCTATTCTGATTCAAGAGATCGCTGGTGGTGAGATCACTTCTAATATTACCGATATTTATCCTGCTGTTATAAATCCATTTGCTTTTAATGTCAATTACCATAATGTCCGTAAATTAATCGGTCAGGATATACCTAATGAGGAAATAAAATCAATTATTGTTGCCTTAGGTATCGGTATTGAAAAAGAATCGGCAGATAGTATTGATGTATTAGTTCCTGCTTATCGTGTTGATGTTACGCGTGAGGTGGATGTGATAGAAGAGGTTTTGCGTATCTACGGTTACAATAACGTCGCATTGAAACCACAGATAAAGTCATCTTTAAATACTTCAGAAAAACCTGATAAAGAGGTTGTTTTAAATCAACTGGCAGATTTGCTTATTGCAAATGGTTTTAGAGAAATTCTTTCGAATTCATTAACGAAGTTGGATTATGTAAATGATGAAGCGACCGCCGTTCGTTTGTGTAATCCATTAAGTTCTGATTTGGATACCATGAGACAAAATATGTTGTTTTCAGCTTTAACAGCAGTTTCTTATAATCAAAAGAGAAGAAATTCTGATTTGAAGGTTTTTGAAATTGGAAAAACATATTCGATCGATGGTGAGGGATATAAAGAGAAACAGCACTTGGCTATTGCTATTAGTGGAAAATTGGAAGTTGAGCAATGGAACAATAGTAAGCAATCGGTAAATTTTTACAATCTGAAAGCGGTTGTTGATCTTATTTTGAAAAGATTGAAAATTGAAGGACTTCAGTTGGAAGATGCACCTACCGATCATTTCGCTTACGGATTAAGTTATATGAAGGGTACAAAACCTTTAGTAACTTTCGGAGCGGTATCTGATGTTGCTTTATCCAAAGCTGACGTCGATGGGCAAGTGTTTTTTGCTGATTTTGACTGGGATCAAATACTGAAGATCATCCGTAAAAATGTTATTAAGTTTAAAGAGGTATCTAAGTTTCCTGCTGTAAAACGTGATTTATCGTTGTTGATCGATGAAGCAGTTACGTTCAAACAATTGGAAACAATCGCGCATAAAACCGAACGTAAACTCTTAAAAGAGGTTAAAGTATTTGATGTTTATAAGGGAGACAAGATTCCTGCAGGCAAAAAATCATATGCTTTGAGTTTTATTATCGAGGATGAGGAAAAAACTTTAATGGACAAACAAATTGACGCAATAGTTCAAAAATTAATTCTTAACTTTGAGAAAGAAGTAAACGCAGAAGTGCGTGGTTAATTTGAATAATAACATTTAATTGTATAAATTTAGTATATGGCAGCATTATCTTCACAAATGAATATTATCGTTGAGAAAACGAAAAATTTGATTCAAATGTGCGAAGTCTTGCAAGAAGAAAATGATTTACTTAAATTAGAGGTTCAATCGCTTCAAGTCGCTTTCAATACGAGTAGCGATAAGAATAAGCAAATGGAGGAGCAAATGAAAGCAATGGCAGTTGCTCGTTCTCTTGATAGTTCTGAAGCCGATAAGGATGCAATTAATGAGAAAATACTTGACACAAAGCAAAAAATTAACGATTTTGTGCGAGAAATAGACAAATGTATTAGTTTGTTGAAGTAAGTGAAGAGTGTAGTACAAGGATAACTTACTAATACAACGTAAAGCTCAAATAACAATGGGAGAGATTTCCATCAAAATAAATATCGCTGATCGTGTGTATCCGCTACGTGTTGATACAGCAGAGGAGGAGATAATCCGCCATGCAGCGAAATTGATTAATGAAAAAGTAAAAGAGTTACAAGATAGCTATACTGTTCGTGATAAACAGGATTTATTGTCAATGTGCGTCCTTCAGTACGCAACAGGAATGTTGAAAGCTGAGCGACAAGTTCAAACACAAGATCAAGGTTTAGAGCAATCAGTTCATGAACTGGATCAGCTATTATCTAATTTCTTTACAAAATAATCGTTCTTTATAGCGCTTTACTAAACGAATTTGCCGCAGTTGAATTCGGGTTGTCACTATTTTAAACTTAACGCTTCAATATTACAGGCGAAAAAGATGTAGGTCATTTTGCGTAAGCCATCTGGACCATGATCATAGCCTAATCATATGATATAGAAGTTTAATAATATTAGATACCCGTTATTTAATTGCGGTTTTTTTTTGAAAATTATAAATAAATAAAATACATATAAACAATTAATATTACATGGACATCGCAATTTATATCATACTTTCTCTGATTGTTGGTATTGCAATTGGCCGTTATCTTTTAGCTCTTTTGTTTAGTAAACAAACAGCAGAAGCTCAAGAAAAGGTGAAAAGCATTATAAAAGAGGCAGATCAAGAAGCAGAACATCTGAAAAAGAAAAAGCTTTTAGAAGCTAAGGAGAAGTTTCTACAGCTAAAATCAGAGCATGAAAAAGAGGTCAGTCAGCGAAATAATACAATCAGTCAAAAGGAAAATACCTTACGCCAGAAGGAACAATCTGTCAATCAGAAGCTAGAGAATTTAAACCGCGAAAAACAAGAATTAGATGGAACCCGTAAACAGCTTGAAAAGCTTGTTGAAGTAAATGAAAGTAAGTCTGAGGAAGTTGAGCAGTTAAAGCTACAGCAGATTAAACAACTGGAAGGTATTGCTGGAGTTACAGCGGAAGAAGCTAAAAATCAACTGGTCGACTCTTTGCGTGAAGAGGCACGTTCACAAGCAATTAGCCAAATTAAAGATATCGTTGATGAAGCTAAATTGACAGCAACAAAAGAAGCTAAAAAAGTGGTCATCCAGACCATTCAACGTACGGCTACAGAATCTGCTATTGAGAACACGGTTTCTATTTTCAATATTGAGAATGATGAAATCAAGGGCCGTATTATTGGACGTGAGGGACGTAATATTCGTGCATTAGAAGCTGCTACTGGTGTTGAGATCATTGTTGATGATACCCCTGAAGCAATTATTTTATCGGGATTCGATCCTGTTCGTCGTGAAATCGCTCGTTTGGCTTTGCACCGTCTTGTGACAGATGGACGTATCCACCCTGCGCGTATTGAGGAGGTAGTTGCAAAGACACGTACACAGATAGAAGACGAAATTGTTGAAATAGGTGAACGTACAGCTATTGATCTTGGTATTCACGGTTTACACCCGGAATTGATCCGTATGGTCGGTCGTATGCGTTACCGTTCTTCTTATGGACAGAACTTGTTGCAGCACTCCCGTGAGGTTGCAAATTTTGCAGCTACAATGGCAGCAGAATTGGGGTTAAACGTTAAGCATGCAAAACGTGCTGGTCTTTTACATGATATTGGTAAAGTGCCTGATGATAATCCAGAATTGCCACATGCTATTTTGGGAATGCAACTGGCTGAAAAGTATAAAGAACATCCTGATGTTTGTAATGCTATCGGTGCTCACCATGATGAAGTTGAAATGACAGCAATGATTTCACCAATTGTACAAGCTTGTGATGCTATTTCAGGAGCTCGTCCTGGGGCTCGCCGTGAAGTCGTGGAGAGTTATATCAAACGACTAAAGGAGTTAGAAGATCTAGCATTATCTTATCCAGGCGTTGAAAAAACTTTTGCTATACAAGCCGGTCGTGAATTACGTGTTATTGTTGAAAGTGAAAAGATATCTGATGCACAGGCTGAGATTCTTGCCGCTGATATTTCAAACCGAATTCAGACTGAGATGACTTATCCAGGTCAAATTAAAGTAACTGTTATTCGTGAAATCCGTTCTGTCGCCTACGCGAAATAAAACGAGATTTTAAAAATATAGCTTAAAACTAAGGCTGTCTCATTTATTTGAGACAGCCTTAGTTTTTTTAATGATTTGAGCTATATTTTGAGCTGTTAAGAGGATGTTTTTACTGTTATATATTCAAAGTAGCTCATTATTCTACGTAACATGGAAAGCAGGAGCATGTGATTGATCTTATCGCGGTATAGTTTGCGCACAAATCCTTCTGTTTATTTTATTTCACCATACTGCAAAGCAAAGTTGTTACATGGATTTTTCGTTTCGCTTGACTGAAAAATAAGCTCCCAAAGATGATTATGAAAAGATTCAAGTAAAAATAACACTTTCCGTAGGTGCAGTGAGTTTCTGCGAGGAGTACTTTGGGTTTTAACAGGGGGCTAAATAGTATTGCAACGTTACTTGTTTGTAAATCGTTTATTCTTAATAGTTAAATAGGGTTATCTTAAAAGCATGTTACGTAGCGATACTTAAAGGCCATCCAGAATTTTCAATATGCCGTGTCGCAATATGAACTACCCAGAGTATCGAAATGTATCGCCATAATGCACGATACTATGGCTATGGAGATAAACCAATCGGCCATAGCGCGTTGCTTTATTGCCTTTGCGCATCATGATTGACTAAAGGCGCATAGACAGTCCGCCATATTGCGATATATGTAGGCGGGAGGGAGAAATCAATAAGCCATAGCGCATTGCTTTATTGCCTTTGCGCATCATGATTGACTAAAGGCGCATAGTCAGTCCGCCATATTGTGATATATGTAGGCGGGAGGGAGAAATCAATAAGCCATTGTGCTTTGCTTTACTGCGTTTGCGCAAAATGATTTCTACATTTATCGTGTCGAAAGGTCCAAGGTTCCATTGTCTTTTATGTATTGTAGTCACTCTAAACTTAAATAGAGAACATCCTGGCATAAAGCATATGTTAAGATATTTTTGCTTCTGAGCGTGAAAATATCATCCCTTGCTATCTAGTCTCTAATAAGAAAAGCTGTCTCTTAAGTAATTTTTGAATATTTGTACCGTAATGAAAATAAGTGTTTTAGATTTCTTTTTGATCCTATTTAGTGATTAAGATGTATTATTGGCATTATATTCGGTTTTCAACAGAGCAGTTTTATTTAGAGACTGGCTTTTTTTGTTTTTAATCGCTATTTCGCCTTACTTTCAACTTTTATTTTTAGTATTTTTGCAATTCATATTGCATAGCAACTATAACGCAGATCAGATGAAGAAAAAGCAACCGCCCGTTCAAGAAGTAAAAAGACCAGTTGATCAATATTTTGAGAATTTAAATGCAAATTTTCAGAATCCTACGAATCGAATTTTTCAAATTATTTTTTTACCGTTATTCTTTTTTGGTTTAATGGGACTGATTTGGATGATTCCATTTCCTCAATTTGATTTTTTGGTTAAATTGGGATGGCATACTTTTCTGAACTGGGGTTCATTTTTTATTGCCGTGCTTATCTATTATTATTTAAAGCTTTCTCCAACACTATCTTATGCTGTTTTACTATGTATAGGCATAATGAGTTATTTTATTGTGCAACTCGAATATATTGAGCGGGATGGTGGACCAAATGTATTACTTGTTTCTGGAGTGATTACAGCAGTTTCTTTAGCTGCATTATGGTGGGGTAAGTCTAAAGAGAATAAAGCTATTTCATTAGGTGAATTTTGGACATTAATTTCCGTAGGTCCTATTTGGCTTTGGCATTTTGTTTTTAGAAAGGTTAAGCTAAAATATTAAAACTTATATAGTTATTTGGAAGCCTTGTTCTTTACTAAGAACAAGGCTTTTTTACATCATTAGAATTTGTAAGTAATACCAGCTCCTAGTATTTGTTTCACTTGTAGATCAGATTTTTTGCCTACTTGAACTCCATTTTCTATTTTAGGAAGTTTGGTGTTATCATCATATATTAACTGTACACCTGCATTTACTGTAATCCATTTGTTAACCTTCATATTTAGATTGGCCGTATAGTCAATATCTACATTTTGTGGCTTCTCTAAATAGTTGGAATAAAGTTTTAGGATATTTTCAAAAGTAACATTCTCCATAATTTGTGTTTTATAATAGGCATCAAATGAAGCACCAAATTCTACGCGTGTATTTTTTCCAGGATCCAGTCCATAATTTGGCGCTAGGCTATCATTCTTAACAATAACAAAGCGAACGGCTGCGGGAGACAAGTTAAATTTTAAATTATCTGATTTTTTATAAGCTATACCGGGACCAAAGCTTAAATAGGCAGGAGCAAAGGCCTCTGATAGCAATTTTTTATTTGCGGATGTATAATCATAACCCTTGGCAAATTGGGTGTTAAAATTAAGAAAAAAGGTGTACAGCCAATGTTCTTTAGCTTGGTAACCCAATAAACTGTTTAAAGATAATCGGTCGTCATTTTTTCTCCAATCTGTTTCCTTTTGAAAAGTTTGACCATAAGCTGCAATTACTTTATTATCCCAGGACCATTTTTCTTTTTTATAGTTGAAGTCATAATTTAAGATTATGTTGCCTGCGAAAGAATTGACTCCCCCGGCAGCCCAATTCGAGAATGAACTTTGGTTAATCAGAAATGTGTTCTCTCCATGTATGGTCCAATTCTTTGTCGAATCAACTTGTGCCTGACCTTTGTTAATTATTAGAAAGATGGCTGCAAACAATAAAAGTTTTATTTTATTCATATTTCATTTTTTTAAGTCTAAAAGCTTAAACACAAAGCCAACTTAGATTGTTTAGTTAAAGTCAATATTTTATTATTAAACAATCAAAAAACACAACCTTTGTCTAGAAGAACACTGTTTTTTGCAAACAATATGATGTGTATTAAGAATCACTATTCTTAAAAAAGTAATTGCTCAGATCTAAATAGGAATTAGAAAAGGAGGTCATATGGAACTGTTTTTGATCAAGATGATTATTTGATTGTTGTGCTAGTTTTTTATTAGGGGAGAGGATTTGGTCGTAGTCCGATGTCTGAAAAATAGGATACAGATTGATGCATCATTTACTTGTGAGTCGATTTGGCAGCAGGTGTTAGGATTTCGATAGAAATAGGGTAGCTTTAACTGTTCCAAATCTAGCATATTAAACAAAGTTAATCGTTCGCTTGTTTAATAATTGGAACTTTTATTACAAAATAATCAAAAAATAAGTCATTTTTGTAGAAAGAGAATGATTTATGAAAATAACTTTGTTGTGCATTGGGAAGACAGATGATAAATATTTGATTGAAGGAATTGAAAAATACTTGAAACGATTAAAGTTTTATATAACCTTCAATCTCGTAGTTATTCCAGATATCAAGAATAGTAAAAATCTAACGAAAGAACAACAAAAGGAAAAGGAAGCACAACTTTTGCTGAAACATATTAATTCTTTGGATACTGTTGTTTTACTGGATGAGTTTGGGAAGGAGTATCGTTCTTTGGAATTTGCTTCTTATTTGGAAAAGAATATGATTCAGAGTACGCAGCATCTTATCTTTGTTATAGGAGGGCCTTATGGTTTTGATGATCAGATTTATCAGCGTGCTAATCAGAAAATATCATTATCAAAGATGACATTTTCGCATCAGATGATTCGTTTGTTTTTTGTTGAGCAGACCTATCGCGCATTTTCAATTTTAAAAGGTGAGCCTTATCATCATGAATAATTGTGGAATTAATATAATTTATGCATCAATTAAAGAAAGGAGTTACATATGTTACCAAGTAAAAGAGATTATCACTTTAAGAGCGATGATAATAATTCAGGAGTCACTAAGATTATTATTATTGTTTGTATTATTATTGTATTGCTTTTGGCTTATTTTGTCTAAACGATTTATAGCACTAACTTTTCACAAGAGGTTCTATTCTTCATTTAGAGCCTCTTTTAGTTTTAGTGATTTGATTATAAATGCGTAGAAATCCTGCATAAGCGTATATATTTTCAATATAATTTTTGAAGCAATGTAAGTTCCTGCACTTAAGTGTCTGGACTTTTATTAAAACAAAATAGGCGATACCGGGAGTATCGCCATAAAATCACACTAACTAGACTTTTATTAAAACAAAATAGGCGATACCGGGAGTATCGCCATAAAATCACACTAACTATTAAAATACCTATAGAACTAGGAATTTGCAAAATTCAGTATACCAAAGTTTTACTTTTTTAAATCTGGAATAGTCTTAACAAAATAACTTATTAGGTTCCTTCTATAAAAGGTAATTTTTTTATTGGTATACGTAAATTTAATGTTTTTTTTTATAAATACAAATTTATTTTATATCCTTATAAAAAATATTCCATGCCATTTGGTCGGTTTTGAATGTTAGATTAATTTCTTTCAAGTTTTCTATTTTTACCCATCTAAAAGATTGCGCTTTACCATCTTCATATTCCTGGCCTTCAAAGTCAAATTCTTTTTTTGTGGTTCGGATCTGAATGGGGGTGCTGTTTTTGATTAAATAATATATTGAAATAATCTGACTGTCATTAAAGCTTGATTTTTCATAAAAATCAGTTGTATAGATGTGTGATAAGATTTCAATATCAAAGTTGCATTCTTCTTGATATTCTCTTTTTAGGGCATCAATAAGTCCTTCTCCGTATTCTAAACCACCTCCAGGAAATTTGGTGAACGATACATTTTCAGTTTTCTCATCGCTGATGAGTACTTCATTATCATCATTAATCAAAATTCCATATACTCTTACATTAAAAGGAAACATGTGCTATTATTTTATTTTTTTGATAAATCTTTAAGATAAATATTTTTGAATTCCACAGGCTGACCTTCACTTTGCAAGGCTATAAATCCTTGTTTTAGCTTTTTGCCATCAATTTTTATTCTTGGGTCATACCTATTTGCCACTCCGCCACCTATCGTTGGCTGGCTATATTGAAGGACAGTATCCCCATTAATGATATGTGTTATCAATGAATCACCATGTACGATCAATTCTGCTTTGACCCATTGATCTCCATCGTATGTTTTAGAGGTTGATTCTAGACAATGTGATTCCAATTTTTTTCCTTTATAGACGATATCTGTTCCTGGAGAACACATATTGCCGGTTGGTCTCGGGTTTCCATCGCTTAACCCTCCTAAAAATTGCATTTCAACTGAGATTGGCCAATCCTGCTCTTTAGGCATCGTTCTTGGATCTTGTGAATGAAACATAAGCCCGCTGTTCCGTAAGGTATAGGATGGTGCGCCCTTTTGTAAATCTCCGTAGAATCGATATTCTAGCTTAACGTGATAATCTGAATAGGGCGTTTTATAATAAAGATGTCCATATTGCTCATTAAAATCACCATAGCCATCGTAATTGACTTGTATTACACCGTCTTTTACGCGGAAGGTATTGGCAAAGTTTACATCAACATCATGATGGTGTATTTTCACAATCCAATTATCAAGATTTCTTCCGTTGAACAGACTGATCCACTCGTTCTTATTTTGATTTTTTGAATGATGCTGTGTAGCACAGGCAGCAGACAGTGCTAATAAGCCGATCGGCAATAGATATTTGAGTTTCATCATTATAAAGGCATAAAACCATTTTCAACTGTTTGCTCGTCTATACCCATGTAGGAATAATGCCTCGGTAAAAACCAAGATATAGATGCCATAATTTGTTTAAAATCTTGCTCAGTCTGAAACATAGCTGGTGTAATATTAAAAACTAAATCCTGACTTACCAAAGTTTCATCATCATAATTTCTTGCTATCAACATGATTTTGGGTTCTTTGATCCCCATGTTTACTAAGTATTCTCTCAAATTATGGCGTAAGTCTTTTGGTAGAATTGTTTCTGAAGGTTGTCCCACTAAGATTTTTTCATCTTTATCAATGTGAGCCTCTTCCGTTTTTTTTGAAAAAATAGACTCATCAGAATAGAATTCATTATTTAAGGAATAGTTGACTAGGTCACCATATGAGAAGATCCAGTCTGGTTGCTCTTGATGCGTATTAATAGCAAGCCCCATACCTTTTTTGAGAAGGAATGATTTCAATTTATGTTTGATCACAAAAGCTTGAAAATTTTGATCTTTCGGTGCATTTTCTAATTGAAAATAAGGATATCCATCAGGACCTATGATTAGTTCTGATGCTGCCAGCTGGAAGGTTGACTCACCTATGTTGTCTAAAAATTCTGCTACCCATTTTTCATCACGTTCTTTAAACGGAATCTCCAGTAAAGAATTAATATTGATAGTTTTTGAAAGATCCCCTAGCAGATTTTCATTTGAGTTTTCACTGTCGTTAAATAAATGTACCGTACTCATATTAAATTTCGATCATTATGATAATTAGTAAAAATAGACATTTTATTAGGAATGGGATATAAGGATGTGCAACAATTTCGATTCCTTATTTTTTTTTCTTCTTAGCTGTTTTGACTTGACTTGTGGAAATCATTTGTTCCCAGGTTAATATATAAGGGTGCTGGTCGTTTATTTTTATTTGTCTATTTAATGATAATTGTAATTGGATCCACTTGTTATTGTCTTGTGCGTCGCAAAAGGTATAAGCTTTACCTGTTGTCATACTTCTTCCTGTTCTCCCAATTCTATGCGTGTATAAGGAATCACTATCCGGGACTTCGTAATTTATTACTATGGGAAGGTTTTCGATATCTACTCCTCTAGCCAGTAGGTCTGTGGCAACAAGTATCTGAATTTCTTTTGATTTAAAAGCCGTTAATAGTTGCGTTCTATTTTTCTGCGCTTTATCTGCGTAAAGCCCTTCGGCGACAATTCCTTCTTTTTTTAAATCCGCTACGATACGATCTACTGCATGTGTTGTTCTGCTAAAGATCAGTATCTGTTCTTCCGGGTTTAACTCGATTAAGTACTTGATCAGTTTTTTTTTATTGGTTCTGTCTACATAAAATACACTTTCTTCGATCGTGCATTTCTTCACTTCCTTTTCTATTTCAATTTTAATTGGATTTTTCAACGTTTTATTCACAATTTTCAAAATATCTTTAGGAAGTGTAGCTGAAAAGTAAAGGCTTTGTTTTTTATTTGGTAAATGCTTTAAAATTTGATTTACTTCTTTAATAAAACCTAGCTGTAATAACTGATCAAACTCATCTATAACCAGCGTTTTAATAGTATTACATGTAATTTTCCCTTGGTCAATAAGATCTAAGATACGGCCAGGGGTCGCTATAAGTATAGTAGGACTTTGCAATAGTCCTGCTAGCTGCATATCATAAGCCTGTCCTCCAACAAGTGTGATGGTTGTAACGGGGTAGCTTTGAATGAGCTTATTTATACGGCTTTGTGTTTGCAACGCTAATTCTCTTGTAGGATTTAATATAAGTGTCTGCTCCTGTAATGTAATTTCTTGTGTGAAATAGCGATGTAAGATGGGTATTGTAAACGCTTCGGTTTTTCCTGTTCCTGTAGGAGCAATCGCAATAAGATCTTTTTTATTTAGTATATGAGGAATCACAAGTTCTTGAACGGATGTCAGGATTGTGAATCCTGATTGCTCTAAGATGGATAAAAGACTTGAATGAATATTAAGATCTTGAAATTTCAAAGTTTTGATGTTTTATTTTACCAAAGATAAGATTTAGTGACTAAATTGATAATATTCTTTAGTAGAGTAGCTATAAGCTAATTGTAAGTGCTAATTCCGTTAAGCAATTATTTATATTGTTTAAATAGCTATCTCCAATTATTTATTAATGTTAATAATGATTATTTTAGAATATTATTTTTATTAAATTTGTTGGAAACTGAAAATATAATATGTTGGAAACCACATTAGACCAAGGCAGTGATTTAAATTCGAAATTAAGTTTTGATGACTTTAGAAAGATCATTGTTGAAGATTATAGGGTTGCAGTAGAGAGCAGATATGTTAGTCTATTGGGACGTAAGGAAGTCTTAACAGGAAAAGCAAAATTTGGAATTTTTGGAGATGGGAAGGAACTGGCGCAGATTGCAGTGTCTAAAGTATTTCAAAAGGGTGATTGGCGTTCCGGATATTATAGGGACCAAACCTTGGCCTTTGCAAGTGGAATGACCTCAATTTATCATTTTTTTTCGCAATTATATGCTCATCCTGATGTTGAGTATGATCCTTCTTCTGCGGGGCGTCAAATGAATTGTCATTTTTCAGTCCGTGTTATTGATGAGGAAGGTAATTGGTTGGACCAAACGAAGCAAAAGAATACTTTCTCAGATATTTCGACTACTGGCGGGCAAATGGCTCGTATCTTAGGTCTTGGCCTAGCTTCAAAACTGTATCGTGAGAATCCGAATTTATCTTATTTAAAGTATTTTTCTAATGGGGGTAATGAGATTGTCTTTTGTTCTGTAGGTAATGCGTCAACTTCAGAGGGAGTATTTTTCGAAGTTGTCAATGCTGTAGGTGTTAAACAGATTCCTGTTGTTATTTCGATATGGGATGACGGTTACGGAATCTCGGTTCCGAATGAGGTGCAAACGACTAAAGGGGATATCTCCGAAGTTTTGAAAGGATTTCAGAAGGAAGATGGATCTAACGGTTTTGAGATATTTAAAGTAAAAGGCTGGGATTACCCAGGACTTTGTCAGGCTTATGAGCGAGCTGCAAAATATGCTAGGGAGCACCATACGCCTTGTATTGTACATGTTATCGAGTTGACTCAACCACAGGGGCATTCTTCTTCTGGTTCTCATGAACGTTATAAGTCGAAAGAGCGTTTAAACTGGGAGCTTGAGCATGATTGTATTGCTAAAATGCATCAATGGTTGATTGATTCGGATATTGCTACAGCTGAGCAGTTGAATTTAATTGATGAAGAAGCGAAGGATTTCGTGAGGAAGGAGCAGAGACGTGCCTGGTCTGATTATAATAAGGCTTTAGCTGTTGATGCTTCGCAGGCTATTGCACTTTTAAGTCAAATTGATGACGAACTGGTCGAATTACCTTTAAAACAATTGCAATCTTTAACTGAACCTTCTTTGAAGGAGGTTTATAGTACTGTCCGCAAGGTCATTCGTGAACTAAAAGGGAAGGATATTGAAGGTAAAGGTGCTTTATTGGCTTGGTATAAACTTCAACAAGGGGTAAATGAATCCCGATATAATTCGAAATTATTTACCACAGGAGTTGATGGTCCGGAAAATGTCCAAGTTATCGCCCCTCAATATTCTGATGATGCTAAATTTATTGACGGCCGGGAAGTTCTTAACTTATGCTTCGAAGAGAATTTCCGTCGAGATGAGCGCTTGTTAGCATTTGGTGAGGATGTTGGTAAAATTGGTGATGTAAATCAAGGGTTTGCTGGTCTACAAGAGAAGTTTGGAGAACATAGAGTTTTTGATACTGGAATTAGAGAGAATTCTATTATAGGGAAAGGAATTGGATTGGCTATTAGGGGACTTAAGCCTATTGCTGAAATTCAATATTTAGATTATCTTCTTTATGGTATTACGGTGGCGAGTGATGACTTGGCGAGTTTGAGTTATCGTACGTTTGGGGGACAGAAAGCGCCTGTTATTATTCGTACTCGTGGTCATCGTTTAGAGGGTATCTGGCATTCGGGTTCCCCAATGTCTATGATCTTGGGGACTTTAAGGGGGCTGCATATTTGTGTTCCTCGTAATATGACTCAAGCTGCTGGAATGTATAATACTTTGTTTAGATCCGATGAGCCTGCTCTTGTGATCGAGTGTTTAAATGGTTATCGTTTAAAAGAACGTTTACCAGATAATATTGGTGACTTTACGATCCCGATTGGTTATGCTGAGTGCATTAGAGTAGGTGCTGATATTACTGTTGTTTCATATGGTTCTACTTTACGTGTGGTCGAAGAGGCTGCGATGGAACTGGATCGATTGGGCATCAGTGTTGAAATTATTGATGCTCAAACTTTACAGCCTTTTGATAAAGCTCATTTATGTGCTGAATCGTTAAAAAAGACGAATAAATTATTGGTTGTGGATGAAGATGTCCCTGGTGGTGCATCGGCATTTATAATGCAGCAAATATTGGAGGATCAAAATGGTTATTATTTATTAGATAGTCAGCCTAGAACGTTGAGTGCTAAAGCACATAGGCCTCCTTATGGCTCTGATGGTGATTATTTCACAAAACCTTCGAGCGATGATATTGTGGAAACTGTCTTTGAAATGATGAACGAAGGTAATCCGGATAAATATCCCTCACTATTTTAGTCAGTGAGGGATAGATACTTTTATGAGAATTGAGCGGCAGCACCAATAATTGCCGCCTCTTCTCCTAGAATTGCAGTTTTTATATTATATGCTTCTACTTGATTTTTCTTTTGACCCAATAGTATAGGTAGTGCTTTTGCAATATTTCCTCCGATTACAAAGTCTATACAATTATATTTTTTACTGAAGAAATCAAGAAAATCCAATAAATGGATGCTATATTCCTCACATAATATGCTAAAGGCAGGGTTTTGTTGATGCTCATTGATAATTTGTTTAAGTCCCGTTACTTCAATATCTGTAAGTTCCTTAAACCGTTTTATAAACCATCTGGTTACTAAAAACTCTTCAAAAATTAAATCTTTATATGGTGTGTTCCAAAGATCGGCATCGAAAGATTTTTCTCCTTTGTTCCAGACTGCTGAACCGAGACCTGTACCTAAAGTGATTCCTAAAATTCTTTCTTTTGTATTCAGATGTTGAGCAAAAACCTCTCCTTGCAAAAAAGCCGCGGCATCGTTAATGAAATGAATATTTTGTTCTGGAATTCCTATTAATGTTGCCAACGGGGTTTTGACATTCATTTTATATAGGTCATCATATTTGCTTTGTCCAGTCATCATAGACACACCATTTTCATAATCGAAAGGGCCAGGCATTGCTATTCCAATGTGTTTTACCATAGATCCAGCAGCTTCTACGCAACTGTTAATTGTGTTTGCCCAAGTAAGGAAAATCGATTTAGCATTTTCTTGCGAAAAAACGTGGTTTCTCACCACGTTATTCGGAATAATTTTCCAATCTAATTTATTTACTATAGCGGCGCTAATATGTGTGCCGCCGATATCCACTCCTAAAATGAATTCACTTTTATCTGACATTTTTGTAACTAGATTGTTTTAATAAATGATCAGCAATAACTAATGCAGCCATTGCCTCAACAATAATAACAGCTCGGGAAACTACACAAGGATCATGTCTTCCTTTTCCTTGAACTGTAGCTTCATTACCATTTGAATCAATTGTCTGTTGATCTCTCATAATAGTAGCAACAGGCTTGAAAGCTGTTTTAAATGTGATGTCCATACCATTTGAAATACCACCTTGTATTCCTCCAGAGAAATTGGTATGGGTTTTAGTACGATGGATATCATGTTCTTCAGATACAAAAAGATCGTTATGCTGTGAACCTAGTAATTCAGAACCAGCAAATCCTGATCCATATTCGAAACCGTGTACGGCATTGATGCTCATCATTGCCTTAGCTAGATCCGCATGTAATTTGTCAAAAACAGGTTCACCCAATCCGACTGGTACATTTCTAATAATAGTTGAAATGCGTCCTCCTACAGTATCACCTGATTTACGAACAGCATCAATGAATTCAATCATTTCATTCGCTGTAGCAGGATCAGCACATCGTGCAATATTAGATTCTCTCAAATCTAACAATGCTTCTAAATCTTTTGTATCTAAATTTGGAGATTCAATTTTGCCAACACCTGATACGTGCGCAAATATTTCTATTCCATGTTGTTTTAAAAAGGATTTGGCAATTGCTCCTGCGGCAACTCTAGCTGCAGTTTCTCTAGCCGATGAGCGACCTCCACCTCGGTAATCACGATGACCATATTTCATATGATATGTATAGTCTGCGTGTGATGGTCTAAAGATATCTTTTATATGTGAGTAATCTTTCGATCTTTGATCTTCGTTTGGGATAAGTATGGCAATAGGTGTTCCTGTAGACTTGCCCTCAAATACGCCAGAAAGAATTTGTGCTGTATCACTTTCTTTGCGTTGTGTGGTTATTTTTGATTGACCGGGCTTACGTTTATCAAGTTCTGATTGGATAAAGTCCTCATCAATAGCTATATTTGGAGGACAGCCATCTAAAATAACACCAATCGCTTTTCCGTGAGATTCCCCAAAAGTGCTAATTCTAAATAAATCGCCAAATGAATTTCCTGCCATGATTTAATATAATTTCTATAAATATAGGTAAAACCGCAATAATAGGAGCATTATTGCGGTATTTTTTGCTAAGTAATAATAAATTTGTGCTCAGCTAAATGTTTCCAGAAGTCTGGATAAGATTTTTCGACAACCTGTGGTTCCTCAATATTAATACTTTTGAATATTAATGCAAGTGGGGCAAATGCCATTGCCATTCTATGATCTTCATATGTGGCGAAAGAAACAGCGGTTGGTTCGAAGACTTCATCAGTTTTGATGTGATAAGTGGTTCCATCTTCGATCAATTTTGCTCCGAATTTAGCAATTTCTGTTTTTAAAGCTAAAATTCGATCTGTTTCTTTAATTTTCAATGTTTCTAAACCTGTAAGTGATATATCGCGTCTTAATGCAGCCGCTATAACTACTACTGTCTGTGCTAAATCTGGGCATTCTTTCATGTCAAAAAATGTTTTCCCAGAAGGCTCACTTATTTTTGTAAGGTGTAAACCATCTTGTTCAAAAGCTGAGGCAACACCAAAGTGGCTCATAATTTCAACAATTGCTATATCACCTTGTAGACTACTTTTTTTCAATCCGGGAAGTATGATCGATCCTGAATTAGAAAGTGCTACTATGGCATACCAATAAGACGCCGCGCTCCAATCAGGTTCGACATAAATCGTTGCTTCCTTTGTTTCTTGATTTGGAATATGAATGGTATTATGCAACCATTCGTATTGAATACCAACTTCTTTCAACATATTCAACGTCATGGTGACATAAGGTCGTGAAGTAAGTTCGCCTTCAATTTCAAGTGTTAAACCTTTTTTTAAGGATGCCGCAATGAGCAATAGAGCTGAAATATATTGACTGCTAATATTTCCCTTAATTGAAATTTTATCCTTACTCTGAATCATGCCACCTTCTATATGAAGAGGTGGGAAGCCAGATTTTGCTTCGTAATGAATATCAGCTCCGATAGTCTTGAGCGCGTCAACTAAAATACCGATAGGTCTTTGTTGCATACGTTCTGAACCGGTTAGAATGAAATTTCCTTTAATCAGATTAAGATAGGCTGTTAAAAAACGCATTGCGGTCCCTGCGGGTCCAATATCAATTTTGGTTAGTTCAGATTGCGTATTGGTAGCTAGCAGAAGAGCCTTCTTTAGTGTAACTGTATCAAAAGCTTGCGAAAGATTTTCTATTTGTACTTTCTCTTTTCCCAATGCTTGAATAATAAGGGCACGGTTGCTTTCTGATTTTGAACCAGTAAGTTGAACCGTACCATTAATACTTTTAGATGGGTGAGTAAGTGTAATCACCTGTTGACTCATTATGCCTCCGCAGTAGGTTGAGTATTCATGATTGCATTCTGTTTACGAATTGATTCATTATGAATTAATTCTAAGAATTTAACTGCAAAATCATTGCTCAAAGTTAATGCTTCAGCGAGCTGCGTGCGTTTTTGAACGATTTCGTCCCAACGGTTAACTTGTAAGATTGTGACACTATTATCACGCTTGTATTCGCCAATTTTTTCAGCAATTTTCATACGTTCACCAATTTTTTGAATAATTAGATCATCTAATTTATCGATGCTTGTACGTAATTCTGCTAATTTATCTTCAAAAGCTTGATTATCTGAGTCTGCTTTACGTAAGTTTAAGTGATCAATTAAATCAGCCAAAGCCGCTGGAGTAACTTGTTGTTTTGCATCAGTCCAAGCAACTGAAGGGTCAATATGTGATTCAATGATCAATCCTTGTAAATCCATATCCATTGCTTTTTGAGAAATGTACGGCAACAATTCACGGTTACCACAGATATGGCTTGGATCGTTGATAATTGGCAAATCAGGACATAATGATTTTAATTGAATCGCAAGATCCCACATTGGTTCGTTACGGAAAGCTGATTTTTCGTAAGAAGAGAAACCTCTATGAATAGCTCCTAATCTTTTGATTCCCGCACGGTTAATACGCTCTAAAGCACCAAACCATAATGATAAATCAGGGTTTACCGGGTTTTTAACGAATACAGGGATATCTACTCCAACTAATGCATCAGCAATTTCTTGCACAGTAAATGGGTTTGCAGTAGAGCGCGCTCCAATCCATAACACATCTACGCCAGCAGCTAATGCTTCTTCAACATGCTTCGCTGTTGCAACCTCTGTCGCTGTCAATAATCCTGTCTCTGCTTTTGCTCTTTTCAACCATTCTAAACCAATAGAACCAATACCTTCAAATTCTCCTGGACGAGTACGTGGTTTCCATATACCTGCACGTAAGATGTTTACTTTACCAGTATTTGCTAATAAATGCGCTGTTGAAACCAATTGATCTTCTGTTTCAGCACTACAAGGTCCTGCTATGATTAAAGGCTTGTCTCCTGTATCTAACCAAGATTTTAAAGGGACGATATCTAATGTGTTTTTCATTATTATGTAATTTTATTTTTTTAGTGGTTATGAAGTTATCATGATCATTTTTCGTTACTTTTCGAGCGCTTTAGGCCATGATGATTTCAATATCTATTGTGAGTTTTATTTTTTACTTTTTATTTACTAGAACTTATATGCGGTCATTTTTTACATATTCACCCATAATATTAAAGTTGATGCTGTGTTTTAATACTTTACGAATAGCAGCGTCATAATCTGATTGCTTTTTCCATTCCACATCAACGAAAAAATCATATTCATTTCTTTTTCCTATGACAGGCATAGATTGGATTTTACTTAGGTTAATATTTTGATCAGCAAAGCATTGTAAAATCGAAGCTAAAGAACCTACCGAGTTTCCTGTTTGAAAGGATAAAGAAGCTTTATTTGCACTTGCTTGTTCTTCGACATCATTGGATAACACTAAGAATCTCGTACTATTTTTTTTGTTAGTTTCAATCTTTGCTTCTAATATATTGAGACCATACGTTTTTGCAGCAAGTGTACCTGCAATAGCAGCAGTGTCAGTTAATTTTTGATTTGCCACTTTTGCTGCTGAAGCCGCTGTATCTGAACTTTCTGATATTTTAACATCTGGTAATTCCTGCAAGAACTCTTCGCATTGGCGAATGGCCATTTGATGCGATTCTATGAATTTTATATCAGCAAGTTTAACTCCTGGTAAAGCCAATAAATTTTGATGAATGCTTAAGGCAATTTCACCTACAATGTTGAATTTATAATCTCTCAAAAGATTATAATTGGGTAAGATACTTCCCGCAATTGAGTTTTCAATAGCCATTACAACATAATCAACTTTTTTCTGCTTTAATAATTCGCAGGTTTTTTTAAAAGTATCGCATTCTATCGTTTCGATGTCTTCACCGAAGTACTTAAATGATGCTTCTTCATGAAAGGAAGCTTTTACTCCCTGTATTGCAATTTTTAAACCCATTGTTTGTTTTATATGTTCTTAGAAAAAGCAAAAGTTCCGATTGTTGATCGGAACTTTTGCTTTTTAATATCTTGTGATAATTACAAATTCGTCCCTGCTCTTATTGTCTAAAATAAAAGTAATTGAAAAAATATGTAGTCGTCGTTTTCATTATTTGTTCGTTTCGATATTTCAAATATACGGATGTTTTTTATAAATGCAAGATAAAAATTAAATATTTTTTTAGTCGTAATTTTATGTGTTTTTTAATGAAAAAAACAGCTATTTTTTTAGCTGTTTTTTATGTAATTTTTTATGTGCTTTTTGTGTTTGATATCCTTGTTTATTTTGTTTAAATGCATATAAATTATAATATAGATTATTTTTTTATGAAAAAAATCAGTTTATTTTGTCTCTTTTTTAAGTTTATTTTTGTGTTTTTTTAAAGTTTATTTATGTTATATTTTTGTTTTAAAAACACTATTTTATGTCATTAATTTGGTGGTTTATTTGTGTTTTTGTTTAGAATATATCGAAAATTAAGCTGAAAATTTTCAACATTTAGTCTCCGCAATGAGTTGATTAGGTATATCAAGGTGTGTTGCTTGTCATACGATCACTATTTAAGTTATGCATAAATAGAAGTCTATGTTATCGGAGATATTTCTCATATGACGGAACATAAAAACTACATCAATGACTAAGGCTGGATAGTGAGTAAGCTGTATCGCTGGAAAATTGCTAGCTAATTTTGATACCAATCACTAATTCCTATCTGAAGATAGCAACTGGCTTTTATCAGTTTTAGGTCTTCTAAATGTGAAATACGAGGAATATTTCGTAAAATTGAAGGAGAAGGCCTGAATAGCTTTAAACGGTTTTCGAAATTATTTAAGTTTATGATTTTTGTTTTATTAAGTGTTCTATGTAGTGTTACGGTCGCAGTGCTATTAAAGTATGCAAAACTACAGCAGGTAAGCACCAAACAAATTATTGTCTGGAATTATCCTGTAGCAGCAGTACTAACTTATTTTGTTTTAGAGCCAGACCTCGGAGATATACAGATTGGACAAATGCCTTGGGAATTGTATATTCCTTTGGCAATTTTACTTCCAACACTTTTTATTTTTATTGCATTGACAATTCAATACACAGGTTTGGTTAAAACGGAGATTGCACAAAGATTGTCTCTGTTTATTCCTTTAATGGCATCCTTTGTACTTTTTTCGGAAGTCATTACCTGGAATAAAGGAATTGGTATTCTAGTCGGTTTAGTTGCTATCATTTGTTCCATTGGTTGGCAAAAGGGGAATGTTAAAAATAACAATAAGATTGGTAGCCTGCTGTATCCTTTAATTGTTTTTATTGGAATGGGTGTTATTGACATTCTTTTTAAACAAATAGCGCTTCATCAATCTGTTCCTTATATTACAGCTATGTTTGTTGTTTTTTTATTGGCCATAGCTGTGGCGTTTCTATTTATGATTTATTTCTTAGCAATTGAAAAGCAGTCATTTTCTTTTAAATCTTTCGGATTTGGCATTGTATTGGGCTTTTTCAATTTTGGGAATATATTGTTTTATATGAAAGCTCATCGAGCAATTCCAGATAATCCTTCTATTGTTTTCACAGGGATGAATATTGGTGTAATTTCAATAGGGGCTCTGGTCGGTGTTTTATTATTTAAAGAAAAATTAAGTGCTATCAATAAATTAGGGCTAGCACTTTCTATTATATCAGTTTTAATTATAACATATTTGTGAGTTTATTTGAAGATACTTATCGTACAATTGAAAAAAGTGCAGAGGGAATATTTCGTGATAAAGGAAGTAAATTTATTTCCTATGCCTACCCATTCACTACGGAAGATCAGTTGAAGGAAATCATAGCAGATCTAAAAACCCTACATCCTAAAGCGAGACACCATTGCTGGGCATATCGAATTGGTCCGGATCGAACAGTATATCGGCTGAATGATGATGGAGAGCCTTCGGGGACGGCCGGTCGGCCTATTTTAAATGTATTACTATCACAAGATGTAACAAATATTATTGTGGTTGTAGTTCGTTATTTTGGAGGAACTTTATTAGGCGTCCCAGGTCTGATTAATGCTTATAAAACGGCGACTCAAGAGGTTTTATCTGCCGTAGAGATTGTAGAGAAAACTGTCAATGATATCTATAAAATTGAATTTGATTACTTAGCTATGAACGACGTGATGCGCGTGGTTAAAGAAGAGAATATAACTGTCAGTAAACAAGTTTTTGATAATACATGCTATATGGAAATTGAAGTACGAAAAATGCAGGTCAATTCGGTCATTACACGTTTTGATAAAATTGATAATTGTAAACTTTCTTATTTGCGGACAATATGATAAATGATTCAGAATTAATATTGAATAAAGATGGGAGTATTTATCATCTGAATTTAATGCCAGAAGATATTGCAGATACCATTATCACAGTAGGGGATCCTGACCGTGTAGTAAAGGTATCTCAGTATTTTGACCGTATTGAACTTCAGAAGGGAAAAAGGGAGTTTATTACACACACAGGATATATTGGTAATAAACGTATTTCTGTTATATCAACAGGCATTGGAACGGATAATATTGATATTGTCTTTAATGAATTGGATGCGCTCGTGAATATTGATTTTGAATCAAAAGCATTAAAGTCAAAGCTAACAAGTTTAAATATCATTCGAATCGGAACTTCTGGTGCTGTTCAATCGGATATTGAAATGGGAACGATTTTGGCTTCTTCATTTGGAGTAGGCTTTGATGCCCTGATGCAATATTATGTAAAACCCTATTCAGCTTATGAGAAAACTTTGGAAAGAGCAGTATGGGATGCTTTTCCGAATTTATATCTAAAGCCTTATGTTGCGGAGGCCAGTAAAAATTTATTAGCACAATATGCTTACGATTTGCCAAAAGGAGTGACGATGACTGCTCCTGGTTTTTATGCACCTCAGGGTAGGAATGTGCGCTCTGAAAATACGTTTCCTAATTTGATCCAATTGGCGAATAGCTTCAAGTCAGATGGTTTAAGAATTACAAATTTAGAAATGGAGACTGCTGGAATATATGCTTTATCCCGTATGTTTGGTCATCAAGCGCTATCTATTAATGCTATTTTAGCCAGCCGTGTAGCGGGACATTTTAGTTCAGAGCCAGATAAAGTCGTAGATCGTGCTATAAAAATGATTTTAGAACGTTTTTAAAAAATAGAAAAGGAGTTGTATTAAACAACTCCTTTTCTATTTGAGTCAAATTTTAGCATGATGAAGAGTAAAATGGTGAAACTCCATAACGAAGATCCTCCATAACTTATGAATGGTAATGGAATACCAATGACAGGTACAATTCCTATTGTCATTCCTATATTAATAAAGAAGTGAAAAAATAGGATGGAAGCCACTCCATAAGCATAAATTCTTGCAAAAGCAGATCGCTGTCGTTCTGCTATATGAATGATGCGGAGCAATAATGTTAAGTATATCGCTATTAAAAATGTAGAGCCGACAAATCCCCATTCTTCACCCACTGTACAGAAAATAAAATCTGTACTTTGCTCGGGAACAAAATTGTATTTGGTCTGTGTACCTTGAAGATAGCCTTTACCCCAAAATTGTCCAGAACCAATTGCTATCTTAGATTGATTTAAATTGTAACCCTGCCCTCGTGGATCGTCCATTTTCCCAAGGATGATATCAATACGATTTCTTTGATGAGATTGTAAAACATGATTGTAGACAAGATCCACACATAATATGAATACCGACGAAGCGGCAAAAAGAATTCCTATATTAATTAAATTTTTCCGCTTTTTTCTAAACGTCCACATGAAAAAGCCCGCAATTAAAGCGAGTATGCCAATTAATATCCATGCATTTACGAGTAGTGCCATAACAAATAGGACAATACAGAGTCCTCCGAAAATAAGTAAGCTGTTATTGACATATCCTTCTCGATAGAATACAAAGATGAGGGAAAAGAAAGCTAGAGCAGAACCGGTATCAGGCTGAAGCATTACGAGGAATACGGGGAATAATACTATACCAGCACCGATGGCTAAAGTATGCATATTTGGGTTTTTGTTGCTTTGAGAGCTGAGGTAGTTGGCCAAGAGGAGACAGGTTGCCAGTTTTCCAAATTCAGATGGTTGAAGCCTGAAAAAGCCTAGATCAATCCAAGCTTGATTTCCCCCCACGTTTTTCCCTACAACTAAGACTGCAATCAATAATAGAATAACTAAAGCGTAGATAACAGGAGATGCTGAACTGAAAAATTTTGCATCGATAATCAGTATTGTTATTCCTAATACCAAAGCTGAGGCAATATACATGGACTGTTTACCATATCTTGTTGCCATATCAAACAATCCGGGATTTTCCGGATCATATACTGCCGCATGAATATTAAATAAACCGATTATACATAAAGCCAACCATAAGATAATGGTTAACCAGTCTATTTTTCCGAAAAAACTACTTTTTTGGTTATTCATGATTTCTCCTTACAGCACTATGGTGGACAATTGTTTCCTTTGGCATTACTGCAGCAATACGGTTAACGTTTTTTGTGGTATCTTTTTTAGATTTAGTTGAATCCGTTGTTTTCTTCAAATCTGCTTTCTTTGGGTCTGCTTTTGGAGCAGGCATAAAATTAGCATTGTAAATACGATCTTGAATATGCTTCGGCATTGTGATGGTATCCTTGATATATTTTTCAACCATCATACTGGCAATAGGGCCAGCCCATACACCACCATAGCCGGCATTTTCAACAAAAACGGCAATGGCAATTTTAGGATTATCCCTAGGAGCGAATGCAAAGAATACAGCATGATCTTTACCATGTGGGTTTTGTGCTGTTCCTGTTTTTCCACACATTTCAATACCAGCAATTCTATTTGCGAAGGCTGTTCCTTCGCCCATATTTACTGCTCTGCTTAATCCCTCTATTACCGGAGTATAATATTTAGCATCTACTCCTGCTGATATTTTTTCGGTAAACTCTTTCTTCACGATCTTTTTATCTCCGATACCTTTGATAAGGTGAGGGCGGTAATAAAAACCTCTATTTGCTACAATAGCCATAATATTTGCCATCTGCAGTGGAGTAACGCCCATTTCTCCCTGTCCAATGGATAATGAAATATTAAAAGATGAACGCCACTTGTCGTTTCTATAACTTTTAGTAAAATGGTCAGATTTATATAATAAACCTCCTTTTTCGCCTGGTAGATCAATACCTAATTTATGACCGATACCAAATTTGGAAATTGCGTCATACCATAGATCGTACGCTTTCGGTCCTGACAGGCCTCTTGAATCAATCATTTTGGCATAAGTATACCCATAATAGGTATTACAAGAGACTTGAATGGATCTGATCAAAGAAGTTGCTCCATGATAATGGGTACAGCGCATAAAACCTCTTCCGCCACCATAGCTATAACCATGTGGACAAAAGAAAGAGGTGTTCTCATCAATAACGCCAGCTTGTTGAGCAGTTAAGGCTGCAACTACCTTAAATACAGAGCCTGGGGGATAAGATGCTTGAATTGGACGATTAAATAAGGGATTACTTTCATTATTTAATAATTTCATTAAATTATTACCTGTTTCACGACCGACCATGTCATTTGGATTATAACTGGGGCTACTTACATAAGAAAGAATTTCTCCTGTGGAAGGTTCAATGGCGACAATAGATCCCAACTTATTTTTCATCAGTTTTTCACCCAAGATCTGAAGTTCTTTGTCTAAAGAAGATACTAGACCTTCCCCAGAAACTGCCAAAGTATCATAGCGTCCTTCCATAAATACACCTTTAGGTCTATTTAGGGCATCGACCATGAGGTTTTTAACCCCTCTTTTTCCTCTTAATAAATCTTCATAAGAGCGTTCAACACCACTTCGGCCGATATAATCTCCTGGACGATAAAAGCCGTTCGACTTCTCAATGTCTTTTTCGTTTACCTCATTTACATAGCCCAGAAACTGTGCTGCGATACTATCCGGATAATTTCGCACAGTTCTATTTTGAACATAGAAACCTCTGAATCGATACAAATACTCTTGTAAATGGGCATACGTTCGGGATGATAGTTGTTTTTCAAAGATGGAGGCACGATAAGGGGAGTGTGCACGGGCTTTATCCATGCGTTTAATGAAACCTTCTTTGTCAATTTCAATCAATTGACATAATAAAGCAGTGTCGATATCTTTTGCTTCTCTTGGCGTAACCATGAGGTCATATACAGGTTCATTTTGTACTAAAACCTGACCTTTACGATCTAAAATAACACCACGTGCAGGATATACTATAACCTTTCGCATGACATTGCTGTTAGCAGAATGTATATAGGAGTCATCTATAATCTGAAGATAAAATAGCCTTGCTATTATTAATAACGCAATACTAATAATAATGCCTTGAATGACAAATTTACGTGCAAAAAAACTATTCATAAATTCTTTTATCCTCTTTTTAAGCGATGGAATTACTAAATTCTACTCTTTCTTTTATAGAAAAGAAAACTAAAAATGAGTAGGATAACCATTGTAAAGATACAACTTAAACCAATAGTCGCTAATGTGTACTGAAACTGTTTGAAACTGAATGTTTCTAATGTGACAAGAACAAAGTGATGAATCAATGTTCCGAAAAAAGTATATGAAAAGAACCATTTAAAATTCATTTCACCTAAAATTGGAGTAATGAATGTATCCATATCGTTTTCAATTGTAATTTTCATAAAAAATACACGGTAGGCGGCTAATGCAACACACGCAGCGGCATTGACTCCAAGTGTATCATAAAATACATCTACCGAAAGTCCGGTTAAAAATGCAATTGTAAATAATACAAAGTTCGGCATTCCGGTAGGAAGCAAAAAGATAAATAGAATGTATGGAAAAGGACTTGCTAGATTATAATAGCCGATATTTTTAAACAAGAATACCTGCATGGCAATAAGTACCAAAAACCGAATGATATTAAAGAGTAATATTCTAGCCATTATCCTGATTCGTTTCTTCTAATTGTTTTAATTCTTTTGCCAATAAGTCTTTCACAACATATACGTGGTGGAGGTTTGAAAAATTAGTACTCAAGAGAATTCTTAAATCTAAAAAAGAGTCTCCGGAAGATATTCCCGTTTCCACAACTGCGCCTACCAGTATACCTTTTGGAAAGTGGCCAGAGTAGCCTGAAGTGAACACTTTTTCCGCAGTCTTAACTTTTACGTGATTCGGGATTTCTTTGACCATTGCAAAACGGTAGTCTACGTTGCTGCCCCAAACTAAAGAACCAAATACATCTGTATTAGCTAATGTTACTGATATTTTTGTGTCGGGATGAAGTAGAGACTGAACTGTCGAAAAGTGCGGTGTTACGTTGAGCACAATACCGACCACACCATTTGGAGCAATTACGCCCATTCCTTTTTCAATACCAGCTAAAGAACCTTTATTTAGGGTGAGATAATTACTTTTTTGGTGAATGCTATTATTTGTAACGCTTGCAATAATAAACTCATAACGTCCAAATTCACTACTATCAATAACCGGTCTTTTAGCCATGGCGACTGTATCGGTCGTCAAATAGTTTTCTAACTGCGTTCTCAAACTTGCATTTTCTTTTACAAGTTGATCATTTGTTTCTGTTAGTGACAGGTAGCTTTTCCATGAATTCACTTTTTGGTAAATATTGCCAATTATCGTGTTGGAAGAGTTTAATGCACTAGCACGCTGAAAGGTATTGTTAGTAACAACCAGAAACATAGAAAATCCAAAAAAAAGGATAAACCAAAAGAAAGCGTTATAACGTCTAAGGAATAACCAAAGGTTTCTCATTGTTTAATAATTATTACTTTGCTATTTAATAAAGAAGCGATATAGTGAAAAATCAACTATATCGCATATAATATTTTATGTTGTGGCAATTATGATTGCATTAAGAACTTAAATCTGCCAATATTCTTTAATGCTATGCCTGTACCGCGCACTACTGCACGAAGAGGATCTTCTGCAATGTGTACCGGTAATTTAGTTTTAGCTTGAATTCTGCGATCTAATCCTCTAAGTAGAGCACCACCACCTGTTAAGTAGATACCAGTTTGGTAAATATCAGCAGACAACTCTGGAGGCGTAATTTCTAAAGCTTTCAATATTGCTTCTTCAATTTTAGAAATCGATTTATCTAAACAATGTGCAATTTCTGTATATGAAACGGTGATCTGTTTTGGGATACCTGTCATGAGGTCACGACCTTGAACGGCGAAATCCTCAGGTGGATCCTGTAATTCAGGAAGAGCTGCACCAACTTCAATCTTAATTTTCTCAGCTGTACGCTCACCGATCATGATGTTGTGCTGTCTACGGATATACTGTACAATATCGGAGTCGAAGTTATCACCTGCAACACGGATTGATTGGTCGCAAACAATACCCGAAAGTGCAATTACTGCAATCTCTGTTGTTCCACCACCGATATCAATAATCATGTTACCCATTGGTTCTTCGACATCAATTCCGATACCTACTGCGGCAGCCATTGGCTCATGAATTAAATACACTTCTTTTGCTCCTGCAATTTCTGCAGAATCGCGTACGGCACGCTTCTCTACTTCAGTGATTCCTGAAGGGATACAAACCACCATTCTTAACGAAGGGAAAAACCAACTTTTACCATTATTTACTAATTTTACCATACCACGAATCAAATGTTCTGCGGCAGTAAAATCTGCAATAACTCCATCACGGAGAGGACGTACTGTTTTTATATTATCGTGTGTCTTACCTTCCATTTGCATTGCCTGACGTCCGATTGCAATTACTTTGTTTGTCGTACGATCAAAGGCTACAATAGAAGGTTCATCAACTACTACTTTGTCATTATAGATAATTAAGGTATTTGCGGTACCTAAATCGATGGCAACTTCTTGTGTAAACCAGTTAAATAAACCCATTTGCTGTATTTTAAGCTACTTTTTATGAATATGCAAACCTACTAAAAATTATTAGTTTTTGTAGGTAAGTCTTGATTTTTTTTATTGATAATTTAGAACTCTTTTGCGGAGCTTTAAGGATGATAACAAGTAAACGTTAATTAAAGCATTTTCTTATGTTTTTACTGCAGAAATTAATTTTTCTGTATGTCAATGTAGTAATTAAAAGTGTCAATCTTTATATTTTCTTTGGTTAGATTGTGAATATTTAATGTTTGGTCGTTGTTCGTGATATTAATTGCTTTTAAATTATTATCTGCGGTACCAATATAGACCGGCATTTCAAAATTTTCTACTGTATTTTTCCACTTCGCCTGAACTTTTCCATCTTTTGTCTCTGAAATACATAACACAGGAATCAAAGTTGTCTTCACATATTGCTCAAATATGGAGTTGAAGTTTAAACCAGATTCTTGATTGATGAAATTGACAATGTCATCATAATCAACCTGCTGATGGTAAAACTTAGCATTTAATCCTCTCAAAATAGATCGCCATTTATCATCGTCTGCTATAATTGTTCTAATCATGTTATGCAGTACACCACCTTTATTATACATGTCTCCGGACCCTTCATTATTAACATGATATTGTCCTTGAATCGGTGTTTTGTTTTGAATTGCTCTTCGATTGCCATGTATGTATTCTTGTCCAGCTTTTTTACCAAAATAGTAATCGATATAAAGTGCTTCTGAATAATTGGTGAAACTTTCATGAATCCACATGTCGGCAATATCCGATGCTGTGATATTATTTCCAAACCATTCGTGTCCGGCTTCATGTATGATGATAAAGTCCCACTTTAATCCCCATCCTGTTCCAGAACCATCTCTTCCCAGATAGCCATTTAAAAAACGATTGCCATACGCAATACCACTTTGATGTTCCATCCCTAAATGAGATGTTTCAATTAGTTTGAAACTGTCTTCATAAAAAGGGTAGGGGCCAAACCAATATTCAAATGCTTTTAGCATCGGTTTTACATTGGCCTCGAAATGCGGTTTTGCCCGCTCTATATTTTCACGAAGTACGTAGTAGTCAATATCTAGCTTTCCTTTTTCACCATTAAAGCTATCTTGAAAATGTACGTAATCACCAATATTGATTGCAATGTTATAATTGTTAATGGGATTGGAAACAAACCAGTTGAATTTAGTTTTCTTCTTACCAATGTTTTCTACATTACGGAGACGACCATTAGAAACATTCATAAGTTCTTTAGGCACTGTTACAGAGATTAAGACGCTATCGGGTTCGTCTGACTGATGATCTTTATTGGGCCACCATAAGCTTGCTCCAATACCCTGATTTGCACTCGCTACCCAAGGTTTGTTATTGCTGTCTTTTTTCCAATCAAATCCGCCATCCCAAGGAGCTCTGTTGGCTTGATGTGGTGTACCTGAGAAATACACTAAAATAGAATCCAGTGTGTTTGCTTTAATATGTGTTGGAAAATCTATAAAAACCGCATTAAATTCTCTTGTATACTTTAGCTGTTTACCCCTGTAAAGAATTTTATCAATTGCCATATTATCAAAAAGATCAATCTGGATGCGATTGAAATCTTGAATAGTTTTAAATTTAATGAGATTGCTTCCTGCAATGCTACGTTTTGGAATATTAATATCAACATCTAAATGATAATAGGTGACATCGTAACAGGTTCTTAAGGGAGTCAGTTGACCTCTTAAAGAATCTTTGCGGGAAAATTCATTTTTGTCTGATAATAATTGCCCATTTACAAGGAAGGGAGATAATAAAAGAAATAGAATTAAATAGGATAGATTTTTCAACGCTTATAATTTTAATATAAGTGTTAAATATAAGATAATTTGCCTATTTAAAAAAATGGGATCTTTTTTAAGAAATAGATCTATTAGCTTTTTTTATTAAAAAAGCTTTCAATTTCTGTTAGTGAAAAGCTATTAAGGCAATTTTTAGCACTTAATCCTCCTTTTCTTGCGACAAATATCCCATAATGCATATCAAGTAAGCCTTCCGTGCGGTGAGCATCTGGATTAATTGATAAAAGCACGCCCTTTTCTAAGGCATAACGATGCCATCTCCAATCTAAATCAAGCCTTAACGGGTTGGCATTAATTTCAATCACAACGTTGTTAGCCGCACAAGCATCAATTATTTTTTTATAATCCAGTGGATAACCGGATCTACTTAATAAGAGGCGGCCTGTTGGATGTCCTAATATCGTCGTGTAGGGATTTTCTATTGCTTTTAACAGTCTAGCAGTTGCTCTCTCTTCATCCATTTTTAGATTAGAATGAACGGATGCAACTACAAAATCAAAACCTGCAAGAATTTCATCTGGATAATCTAACGAACCATCGGATAAAATATCAGACTCAATACCTTTGAATATTTTAAAGGGAGCAAGTTGTTGATTAAGCTGATCGATTTCTTCCCACTGTTTTTGTACCCGCTCAATAGGGAGGCCATTGGCATATACAGCAGTTTTTGAGTGATCACAAATTCCGAAATAACTAAGTCCTAATTCTTCCTTTGTATATCTTGCCATTTCAGCTAAGGTATGCACACCGTCACTATAAGTCGAGTGATTATGTAAAGTTCCTTTAAGATCATCAAAATTGATCAATTTGGGTAATTGATGATTTTTCGCCAAAAATACTTCATCCAGCCCTTCTCGAAGCTCAGGTTCAATATAGTCTAAACCTTGTTTAGCATAGATTTCTTCTTCAGAACCTAAAGCTGTAACCAAAGTTAGATCGAGTAATTCTAAGTGCTTTTTAGAACCGGTGGTTAATATTAAGTTTTGGTAAAATTCTGCTGTTGCTGATAAATATATATGAAAGGAAAATCCTAATTCATCTCGAAATGAAATGTATTCAAGTTCTTCCTTTAGACTGTCAGCATAATTGGCATTTAGATAAGCTAAAGTAGTTTGTTTATCCGTATCCAATAAGATATCAACAGCGCTAAGTACTTCGCATTTTCTTCTAAAATCTCCAGTAAATGAAATCAGGGTAGGAGATAAGTTCTTTTGTAATGAAGCTAGTAAGTTGTTTGCATTGGATAATACCCTTGCATATAAAAACCAACCTTGATTGGATATGGAGAATTCGATGGATTTTTTAATATCCTCTTGTGTTTTTAGGCCAAAACCTTTTGCCTCAATGAGCCTGTTTTCGTTGCACGCGTACAATAACTCACCAACACTTTCAATCTGGAGCTCAGTCCAGATAATTTGTATCTTTTTTGGACCTAAGCCTTTTATGTTAAGCATTTCCAAAATTCCTTCTGGAGTAATGCTTAACATCGCGTCTAGCTCATCGAATGAGCCAGTTTCGGCTAATTTTTTCACCTTCTCTGCAGTGCTTTTCCCGATACCGGGCTGACTGCTTATTTCTTCTAAAGAAGCTGTTTCCAGCAGAAAAGGTATTTTATCTAACTTAAAGGATGCACTGGCAATTGCTTTTGTTCTGAATGGGTTTTCATTATGTAATTCCATCAGTTGGCTACATAACTTGAATTTTTTAGCAATTGTCTTGTTATCCATTTTAGTTATTTTCTAATACTTGATCTTCTTGTTTTACCTCTGGCGCGGGTTGATTGAATTTATAGAAAATTAATCGAACACCCGAGTTCTTCGTGAAAAATTTGACTGTCCAGTTGATAAAGGTAACTACTTTGTTTCTAAAACCAAAAATAGACATTAAGTGAACAAACATCCAAACAATCCAACCAAAGAATCCATTAAAATGGATTTTACCCATATCGACTACAGCTTTCGCACGGCCAATTGTCGCCATTGAGCCCTTATCAAAGTAAGAGAATTTTTCATTTGAACGGTTATCCATCACATTGCTAATGTGCTTGGCAACATATTTACCTTGTTGTTGTGCTACAGGTGCCACACCAGGTAATCCACGTGGTAAATCATCTGTGATAAATGCTGAAACGTCACCAATTGCGTATACATTTTCCATATCTAACACACGACATTGATCATCTGTTTGAATGCGGTTACCGCGTTGAATATTTTCTTTTTTGAAACCTTCAGGAAATTGTCCTGCAACACCTGCGCCCCAGATAACTGTTTTTGTTTCGATCGCACTACCATCACCAAAAGAGATTGCAGTACCATCAAAGCCCGTTACAGAAACATTTAGTAATATTTTAACACCTAATGCTTTTAAATATTTTTCAGAGTCTTCAGAAGATTTTTCTGACAAGTTTGCTAATACTTTACTTTGTCCTTCGACTAAGTAAACATTCATTTCTTCCTTGCGTAATTCAGGATAATCTTTTTCCAGAATATTATTTCTGATCTCAGCAATTGCTCCAGAAAGCTCAACACCAGTTGGGCCACCGCCTACAATTACAAAGTTTAAAAATGATTTACGATCTTCCGGATTTGCAATTTGAACAGCTTTTTCAAGATTTTGTAGCACATAGCTCCGAATGTTTAGAGCTTCTTGAATACTTTTCATTGGTAACGCATATTTTGCAATTTGCTGATTTCCAAAGAAATTTGTTGTTGCTCCAGTAGCAACCACTAAGTAATCATATTCAAAATCACCGATATTCGTTTGAACAGTCTTGTTGGACGAGTCAATATGATTAACTTCTGCAATTCTGAAACTAAAATTCTCCTGAGATTTGAACATCTTACGGATAGGGAAAGAGATCGAATCTGCAGATAATGTACCTGTAGCTACCTGATACATTAAAGGTTGGAAGGTATGAAAATTATTTCTGTCTAATAATAGTACTTCTACTTCCTTATTTTTTAACTTTTTAGCAACTTCAATTCCACCAAATCCAGCACCAATAATGACCACTTTTGGGAATTTTCTATCTGAACGATTGCTTAGCATATTATTTGAAATTTATATAAAATATTCGGAAAATTGTAATCCTTCTGCAAATATCTTAATTTTTCACTCAAAAAACTAAAATATCTTTATATATACTTGCTTTTTATTGTCATATTTATTGATAACTAACTGTTTTAATATATCTCTTGTTTTATTACTCCTTGTTAATCAGTGTTTTGTAAACCGTATTAATTGCATGGTTTATTAATACGGTTTGTCTCAAAAAATGAAAAAAAGTGTGTAAAAAGTACACTTTGATAATTTATTACTGTAATGCTCCTCTTATTTTAATACTTAAGCAGTTATTTTCATTTGTTAACCGCAGCTGGCATGCTAGTCGGCTATCATCATTAGCATCGGGTAAAGTATCGAGCATATCGAGCTCCTGGTCTTGAGGTTCGGACAAGTTTTCACCTCCAGATTTGATTTCAACATGACAAGTTGCGCAAAGTGCCATGCCTCCACAGGTAGCTAGGACCTCATAATCGCATGCTTTTAGCAATTCCATTAGGGATAAGTTGACATCCGTAGGAACTTCGATTGTTTGAACAGTTCCATCCCGATCTTCAATTTCTATTTCAATAATATTGTCCATAATTTAAAAAGTATTGATGCCATTAACAGTTGTATATTTGAAGCTTAGTTTTTGATCTGGATACACATATTTAAAAGCACTTTGAGCCATTAATGCCGCTTCATGATATCCACATAAAATTAACTTTAATTTACCTGGATAGGTATTGATATCTCCTATAGCATAAATGCGTTCTATATTTGTCGAATAATCAACTGTGTTTACTACGATAGCACTCTTGTCAATATTTAAGCCCCAGTCCGCAATAGGTCCTAATTTTGGGGTTAGCCCAAATAGCGGTATAAAATAATCCGCTTCCAATTTGACTTCTTCTTTTTGTTTATTGACTGCAATCACATGCGATAAGCTATCTGAGCCGTGTACATCTGCCAGATTGTGGGACAGTAAGAGGTTGATGGCCCCTTTTTGAGCTAGATGATAAACCTTTTCGGCAGAGTCTGGCGCTCCTCTAAAGGAGTCACTTCTGTGAATTAATGTTACTTCCTTTGCAATATCGGCTAAGTAAATCGTCCAGTCTAAAGCAGAGTCGCCACCACCCGCGATGATGATTTTCTTGTCACGATACGTTTCTGGATTTCTGACCATGTAATCAACACCTTTTCTTTCATACTTAACTAAATTAGCAAGTTCAGGTTTTCGGGGCTCAAAGCATCCTAAACCGCCTGCTATAACAACAACTTGGCAGTGTATACGTGTTCCTTCTGAACTAACGACCACATATGAACCATCTTCCTGCCTTTCCAGGCATTCAACACGCTCGCCGAGTGTAAAAGTGGGATTGAATGGTTCGATCTGTTTCATCTGATTGTCAATCAACTCTTGAGCACGGATAGTCGGGTAGCCCGGTATATCGTATATCGGCTTATGCGGATATATTTCAGACAACTGACCTCCAACTTGAGGTAAAACATCAATGAGGTGACATCTCATCTTTAACAAACCTGCTTCAAATACAGCAAATAGACCGACTGGTCCGGCTCCTATAATACATATGTCTGTTGTTATCATATCAAATGTTAATTACTTAAGTTATTATAAATTTTATCTAGAATACGTGTGAAGGAACTAAAGTCTTCGTCTGTTAGATTTTCCCAAGCTTTCATGCGAATGCTGGAAACGATGGGAGAGTAGTTTTCTACTTTTTTTCGACCTTCCTCTGTTAGGTGCAAGTGGATACTTCGCCTATCAGAGGGATGGATCACTCGTTCTGTTAATCCTTTTTTTATTAACAGATCAACAATTCGGGTGAGGGTAGGTTGATCTTTGCAACATTTTTCAGCAAGTTCTTTTTGCAATAGATTATCATTCTCATAAAGTGTCTTCATGATGGTCCACTGATCTACGGTGATATCAAAATCATTATCTGTAAAAGAATTTTGTGCAAATTGTTTTACTTTTTTTGCTGTTCTTTCTAATATGAAAGAGTATCGATTGAATTTTTCGTCTTGCATTTAAAATATTTGTATTGCTAATATTTAGTACAACAAATATAATCATTAAATACTTAGTGCAACAAGTATTTGGTAGATTTATTGTAAAATAAAAAAGGCTTTCAGTTTTATCTGAAAGCCTTTTTAAACGTTTTGATTTTTGACTAAGGAGTTACCGGTTCTGCTTTTTTAGGAGTTTCTTCGAAGTGTTTTCCTTTACTTAAATCGTATACTGCTGGTGCAGCTAAGAATATAGATGAATAAGTACCTACAATAATACCAATTAAGATAGCGAAAGAGAATCCTCTGATAACTTCACCACCGAAAATAAATAGTACTGCTAATACGAATACAATCGTCAATGATGTAATAACCGTTCTACTTAATGTTGTATTTATGGCGTGGTTAATCGTTTCACCAAAATCTTTATTTAAAGCATTTGGTTTGTTTAGATCTTCACGGATACGGTCAAATACAACTACAGTATCATTCACTGAATAACCTAATACTGTTAGAATAGCGGCAATAAAATGCTGATCAATATCTAATGAGAATGGAACAATACCATCTAAAATAGAGAACAAACCTAATACAATGATGGCATCATGGACAGTAGCGATTGCAGCTCCAACTGAATATTGCCATTTGTGGAAACGTAACAATATATAACCAGCAATGATTAATAAGGCAAATACTGTTGCATAAATTGATCTTGCTTTCATATCTGTCGCGATACTAGGACCAACTTTCTGAGAAGAAAGAATCTCATGTTTGTTGCTTGCATCTACCTTCGATAATCCTTCATTCAATTTAGTTAAGACTTCTTTATCTGCTTCGTCAGACGTCTCATCGATATGATAAGTTGTCGTTATACGAAGTTGATTTGCAGCACCAAAGACTTTAACTTCAGTTGTTTTTTGGAAGATATTATCTAAATTTTCACGTACAGCTTCTAAATCTACAGGTTTATCATAGCGGATGGTATAAGTACGTCCACCTTGAAAATCTACACCTTGGCTAAAGCCTTTAATAAAGATTGATGCGAAACAAGCAATAACAATTACAATAGAAACGATGTAAAGACCTTTTCTTTTCTTGATGAATTGGAAATTTGCATTTTGCAATGTTTTCGCAGACCAAGGGAAAGAAACTTTAATTTTCATATCACGTTCTAACATCCACTCAAAAATAATGCGAGTAAGGAATATACCTGTGAATAATGAAGTGATAATACCCACCATTAATGTAGTAGCAAATCCTAAAATTGGACCTGTTCCGAAGAAGAATAATACCAGACCAACTAAGAATGTTGTAATCTGTGAATCTAAGATCGAAGGTAATGCGTGTTTGTAACCATCTGCAACCGCTTGACGGATTGATTTTCCACCGGCTAATTCTTCACGTATACGTTCGTAAATTAGTACGTTGGCATCCACCGCAGTACCCATCGTTAATACGATACCCGCGATACCTGGGAGTGTTAATACTGCATTCAGCGATGCCAATACCCCCATGATAAAGAATACGTTTACAAGAACAGCAATGTTTGCTACTAAACCTGCAGTATTATAGTATGCAATCATGAATACAAGAACAAGCACGATACCGATAACTGCTGAATTCACACCAGAATCAATAGCCGATTGTCCTAAAGTAGGACCTACGATCGCTTCTTCAACGATTTTAGCGGTAGTTGGTAAACGACCAGCTTTTAGTACGTTCGCTAAATCCTTTGTATCTTCAACTGTGAAAGAACCAGAGATGGATGAATTACCACCAGCGATTTCTTCATTAACACCAGGAGCAGAATATACTACATTATCAAGAACGATAGCGATCGATTGGTGACCTTGCGCTGCTTTAGCTGTAATTTTTTTCCATTCACGAGCACCTTCGCTGTTCATCTGCATGGAGACAACGGGTTCATTTCTCTCATTAAACTCATCACGCGCATTGGTAATAACATCACCAGTTAATACTGGGCCATTATCAACGCCTGCAGGTCTGATTGCATATAAAGAAAGGATATTTGGTGTTTTAGCTTCTGGTTTTACTGACCATAACAATTTTAAATTTCCAGGGATAATAGATTTAACCTCAGGTTTGTTTAAAAAAGCATTTACTTTGGCAGTATCCTTTAAATCTGCACTACCTACCATTGCGCCAGGCATTAAAGCCATTTGTTGATTCTCACCCATGTAAACAGCAGGTCTCAAAACATCAAATAATGGATTTTCTTGCGACAATTTAGCAGCAGCGCTATCTTTTGTGTTTTTATTAGCACCAAGGTTCGCTAATAAGTCATCAGACTTTTTAGTCGAATCTGTTGTTGCTTTATCATCTGTCGAAGCAACTTTTAAAGTTGCAGACAAAGTTTTATTGATGTTTTCCAATAAAGGATACACTTCTTGATTAGCATGAGTTTCGTAAAACTCTAATTTAGCTGATCCTTGTAATAATTTACGGACGCGTTGTTCATCGTTAACACCTGGAAGTTCGATCAAAATACGATTTGTACCTTGTTGAATCTGGATGTTAGGAGAAGCAACTCCAAATTTATCAATACGTGTACGAAGTACTTTGTATGAGTTTTGGATAGCATTATCAGCTTCTTTTTGTAAAAAAGATTCCAATTGTGCATCAGAGTCCCCCGCTTTGATTAAAGATGCATTATCTTTAGTCGCGAAATAAGTTGAAAGTGGAGTCGTACTACCTGTAGCTTTATATTCATCAATGAATAAATTAACTAGAGATTTTTGACTTGTTTTACTTTTCGAAATAGCAGCTGTAAGTGCAGCATTGAATTTCTCGTCTTTAGGATTATCTGCTAAGTTACGAATCAACTCATCGATTGAGATTTCCATCGTAACGTTCATACCCCCTTTTAGATCAAGTCCTAAAGCAAGTTCTTGCGCTTTAGCTTCTCTATAGGTGTATTTTGCAAAACCTAAATTGTAAACAACCTCGCCAGCGATAGAGTCTAGGTACGATTTTTCACGTGCCATATCTCCTTGTGCATAATTCTCAGCATCACGCTCAACTTTGCGGGTTACAAAAGTGAATGATAGGGCGTATAGACATGCTATAGATACCGCTATCACCAAAAATTTAATCAGCCCTTTACCTTGCATCGTCTGTTTTTAGTGTATTAGTTTGATATTATATGATATAATTGATAACTCATTCTTGTATGAAAATTACAATTCTCCAAGAATGCCAAAGGTATAAAAATTTTGTAAAATGAAAAGCTTTATTTGATTAAGCTTATGATAAAAAGCGATTAAATTGTAATGAACAGTATATAAGGATGCGATATAATAGAAAAAGCCTCCCGTTTGGGAGGCTTTTTCTATTAAAATATACGATTTTAATTATCTCAAAGTGTATTTGATACCGAATGAAAAAGTCGAAGCATCAAAATCATTACCGTGGTTTAATCTCCAATCTGGTTTCCAATCTGCGTGAAAACCAATAGGTGCAGCTGGAATTTTAAATTCTAGACCTAATTGAGGACGAAGTGCAACCCAAGTTTGATTATCACCTGCATCAATAAAAGATAATTGAGCACCAACACCTGCATACCAACCTAATCCTTTAGCACCAGAAAATGGTCTTGCATATTGGTAATCTGCTCCTACAGCAACCACATTGTCATCGAACATAATTTGCGCTTGTCCATTGTTTGCGCCTCCCATAGACTGTTTGTACTGAACACCCCATAAATCGCCTGCTGTACCATCAAATACAACACCTATTGCAGCGCGTTGTGGTGATTGTGCTTTTGCCTCCTGTGCTCCTAGAGCTAATATGGCAACAGCTGCTACCGATAGTAATACTTTTTTCATAATATGTGTTTTATATAAATTCAATTTAGACATCTTATGCAAATAACCTGCCAAAAGTTGTTACGTACGATGCAAGAATATTGACGGGCTGATAAGGATGTATTATTAAGGTAATGATAATGAGCTGTTAACTACATGTTACGATAATCATTTAAATGTAATTAGTGAAATTAATTTTTATATTTCACTAAAAATACTTAATTTTGCCTGGCAAATAGAGAACCCAATACATATTTGCCATGCAATTAGATCCACAAAAATTCGTAGCAGAAGGACTTACCTACGACGACGTATTATTAATTCCAGCTTATTCTGAAGTTTTACCACGTGATGTCGATACAAGTACTTTTCTGACAAAAAAAATCAAATTAAATATTCCATTAGTATCTGCGGCTATGGACACGGTGACGGGTGCTGATTTAGCTATTGCTATCGCACAAGCCGGCGGTATTGGTATGTTGCATAAGAACATGACGATTGCAGAGCAAGCTGCTGAAGTACGTAAAGTAAAGCGTTCAGAAAGCGGTATGATTCAAGATCCTGTAACTTTATTGCAAACTGCAACAGTAGGAGATGCTTTTAAAATTATGAAAGATCATAAGATTGGCGGCATTCCTGTAATAGATGAAAAAGGCAAGTTAGTTGGTATTGTAACGAACCGTGATTTACGTTTCCAAAAAGTCATGAGTCAACCGATCTCTTCGTTAATGACGAAAGACAATCTTGTTACTGCACCAGAAGGGACAGATTTAGTACGAGCAGAAGAAATTTTACAAGATCATAAGATTGAAAAACTTCCAGTTGTTGATAATGAAGGTATATTAAAAGGTCTTATTACTTTTAAAGATATTCAAAAATACAAACATTATCCAAATGCAGCTAAAGATACGCACGGTCGTTTATTGGTTGGTGGTGCAGTTGGTGTCACTCCAGATACTTTAGATCGTGTAGAAGCTTTAGTAAAAGCTGGTGTTGATGTGATTACTATTGATACTGCACACGGTCATTCAAAAGGTGTAATTGATAAATTGAAGTTGGTGAAAGCAACATTCCCTGACTTACAGGTTATTGTTGGTAATATTGCTACAGGTGCAGCTGCAAAAGCATTAGCAGAAGCCGGTGCTGACGCTGTAAAAGTAGGTATCGGACCAGGTTCAATCTGTACAACACGTATTATTGCTGGTGTTGGAGTGCCTCAGTTGTACGCCATCTATGAAGTAGCAAAGGCACTAAAAGGAACTGGTGTTCCATTGATCGCTGATGGTGGTATAAAACAAACAGGTGATATCGCAAAAGCAATTGCAGCTGGTGCTTATACCATTATGGCGGGATCATTATTTGCAGGTGTTGAAGAAGCTCCGGGAGAAACGATTATTTACGAAGGACGTAAATTTAAATCATACCGCGGAATGGGATCTATCGAAGCGATGGAAAAAGGATCTAAAGATCGTTACTTCCAAGACGTTGAAGATGATATCAAGAAATTAGTTCCTGAGGGTATCGTTGGTCGCGTTCCATATAAAGGGACGTTAGCCGAGGTTGTATATCAATACATGGGCGGATTGAAGGCATCAATGGGCTATTGTGGAGCAGCTACAATTGAAAAGCTACAAGAAGCACAATTTGTACGTATTACTGGTGCTGGATTACGTGAATCTCATCCACATAATATTTCGATTACAAAAGAAGCTCCTAACTACAATAGTAGAGGTTAATAAAAAAAGGTCAGCGATTCAATCGCTGACCTTTTTTATACCTCGTCTGTTTTTTTCCTGAGATAATTATAGATTTCAATTTGTGAGCGACAAGACTCCTTGTCATTTTCAACGTACCGATTATTGAGTTCATTGTTCAAAATACGGGCTTTTACATTATCGCGCAGCTGGATCTGCAACATATCTTTGATTTCATCCCTTATTTTCTTACTGTTAATTTTTACAGCAGCCTCAATACGGTGATCCAAGTTTCTCGTCATCCAATCTGCTGAAGAGATATAGGTCACTTCTTTTCCAGCAGCATAAAAATACATCACACGGGCATGTTCTAAAAATTCGTCAACGATGCTGATAGCATTGATTGCTCTTTTAAATTTTGTTTGATTCGTGGCGCAATAGATACCTCTTACAATGAGATCAAGCTGTACACCCGCTTCGGCGGCATCATATAATTTCTTAATCAGTATCCGATCACTGAGCGAGTTCACCTTTAAGATGATACGCGCTTTTCTTCCAGCTTTAACCTCCTCAATTTCTTTATCGATATAATGAATAATTCCATTACGCATATCTGTAGGGCAGATGAGTAGGCTATTGCAGTTTTTAATAACTTCAGCTGGATTGCTTTTTGGCTTTTTTAGGAAATGAAAGACTTTGTTTATATCTGCCATGACACTTCTATTGCTGGTCAATAAACAGTAATCTCCATATAGTTTTGCTGTTTTTTCATTGATGTTCCCTGTACTTACAAAACCATATTGAATGGTTTTGGCACCAACTCTTTTTTTAATGATGCAGAGTTTTGCATGTACCTTTTTATTAGGAACACCAGTTAAAACCCGAATACCCTCAAGTTCAAGTTTCTCTTTCCAAAATAGATTATTCTCTTCATCAAATCGAGCTTGTAGTTCAAGCATTACTGTTACATCTTTTCCATTTCGTGCCGCATTAATCAACGCATTGACGATTTTACTATTTGATGCGAGGCGATATGCTGTGATTTGAATGGTCTTAACATCTGGGTCCATTGCCGCTTCGCGGAGCAGATCGATTACTGGACGGAAAGTGTGATAAGGAAATGATAACAAGATATCTTTTTTGATAATGATATCGGTAATCCTTTGTGTTTTGTTCAGTTGAGGATGTGTAAATGCTGGGTTTGTAATAGGTAGGTTTGGTTGCTTAAATACATTAGGGAAGTCCATAAAATGTTTGAAATTATGGATTTTCTGCCCGGGTATGATATTATCTTTTTTCGTTAATTGTAATTTTTTGATTAAAAATTCGACTAGCCTAGGGTCCATTTCTTTATCAAAGATAAAGCGTGTTGTTTTACCTTTTCTTCTGTTTTTTATCCCTTTTGATATTTTCTCTGCTAATGTGGTATTGATATCATTATCAATATCAAATTCTGCATCTTTAGTTATTTTGAAGACATGCGCATGAAATTCGTCAAATCCAAAATAAGAAAAGATATAAGGAAGATTGAATTTAATGATGTCTTCTAGTAAAATAATATGTTTTTCCTTTGCTGAGGCGGGTAAGATTACAAAACGACCATTTAGCGTAGTTGGAATTTCGATTATGGCAAATCTTGTTTCATATTCCCATTCCTGTTTGCGCATGGAAATTCCTAAGTAAAGACTTTTATCGCGAAGATAGGGCATAGGGCGACTATCATCGAGCAATAATGGAATGACGTTAGACTCGACATCTTCTGAATAGAAATTGCGAACAAATTCTTCTTGTTTAAGGTTGAGCTGACTTGCATCTTTGATATATACATGTTGTTGCGCCATCTCTTTTTGTATAAGCGCCCAAAAATTATCAAACTTTTTTTGCTGTTTTATAACAATCGTATTGACTTCATCCAGTATAATTTGCGGGTCTTCAAAAAAGGATGTATTAGCCTCTTTGTCTTTAATATCTATTGCGCGTTTTAGCCCCGGTATGCGTACTCTAAAAAATTCGTCTAGGTTATTAGAAAATATGCCTAAGAATTTTATTTTAGAAGGAAGAGGTACTGTTTCATCAGCCGCTTCCTGTAGAACTCTGCTATTAAAACTTAACCAGCTGACATCTCTAGGAATGAATTTTCGTGCCATATTTTTTTTAATACTTCTTATTTATGCGATTAGCCTCAAATGTAAATTTACTTAATTAATGTAGTATTTTAATAGTATTAAATAATTGTTAAATATATATGTAGTAACACCTCTTTAATACTATTAAGTGATCTAGTTATCCGTTATTTTGATCTGAAAACCTGTCGAATGTGATGACATTTCTGGCGCATATAGATTTTGAATAGTTGTTATTCCATTTGAAAATATACCTGCATTATTTGCTCTTAACTCATATTCAAATACGTAGCTTCCTTGTGGTAAATAATCGATAAAAAAATTAGTTGCAGCGTCTTTGGTGCTTTCATAATAACCAAAACCTTGTTTGTATTTATAGGTTGATGTTACATTTGTTGGCTCAAACCCAGATGCTCGCATATCTTTGAGGTGTACGAATGATAGATTTCTATCACTTTTTATCAAAATCCGTACTTTCACAATATCTCCAAGTTGAATAGGTGTTGCTGCTGTTATAGGGACTAGTACTTCTTTCATCTGTTCAATTTTCTTGAGATAAAGCTCTTTTTGTAAGCTAATGGTTGATGAGGCGGACCTTATCTGATCTAATTGTTCAAAATACTGGTAATACAAACCTCCTAATGCTATGCCAGGACTTGCTTTTGAGATCTCAACTTTTCCTAATGCAGGTTTAATTTCTTTTTTCATCCAACTTTCTTTCCTGTAACCAGAACCGATTTGTTTCGATATTTGTGTTTCATCTAATGGTTTACCAGCGACTTTTATGGTAAGACCTTCTGGAGCATCTAGCCAGTTTTCGCCATAGTTGATCAAGGCATCAACAGCAGCGACGGTCGCTTTAGTTGAATTCCAGTGCCGTACTTGTTTATTTTTGATCAACCAGATCTTCATATTTTCAATTGCTTTTTTATCTTGACTTACTTCGTCAAATGCTCTTATCAGTTGGGCTTGTGTCTCAATTGGTGCTTCATACCAAGACCAGCCAGGTTGATTTTGATTCCAGTACATACCTTTTTCACCAGATTCAATAGATTTTTGTTGCAATTGTTTCATGACTAGTGCAGCAGATTCCTTTAAGTTGTAGCGATTTAAAATAAGGGCTACTTTGGCTTGCGTGCTAATACTGTATGTTAGTTTATTTTTATCTATCTCTTTTAGAAAATATGCAATCGCTGGTTCCAGTTGCGTATTTTTATCTTCAGGCGAATAACTGCTTCTTACGAAGAGATATTCGATTCCTTGATCAATATTAGGTTTCATCTTATTGTCTTGCTGAAAACGGGACCAATTATGTAAAATCTCATTGTCTAAAAATGCGAAGCCTTTCGTGATGATCGGTTTAACCATATTTGTCAAATCAAATTCAGCAATGATGCCTTTCGCATTTAATTTATTGATGCCCTCAAGGATATAGGTGGAGACCTGGAAATTCTCATTACCTCCAGGATACCATGAAAACCCTCCACGGGATGATTGCAAAGCAGCAAGTTTCGCGACGTCTGTTTTTAATGTATTTTTAAGCGTATTCTGATCAAATAGATGTGCAATGTTCTTCATTGTTTCTTCCTCATGAATTGCATCTTTTAACCAAGGTGTTTCCTGTATCATAATTGCTTTCAATTCCTCATTGATACGTAAGTTTGATTGAAGTTGCTGTTTACCTTTCCATTGTTCAAATACAGGCTTTATTTTTGGGTGCTGATTGATCAGATGTGCAGAAAATGAATTTAGATAGAATTTACTGAAAATTGATTCCGATGATTCATATGGATACTCATTGACATAGGGTAGCGCAAATAATGCATGATAGATCGGATTGCTTGTTAATTCTACTGTATAGCGGTATGGTTCGGAAGTAGACGAGCCCTGTTGTAAACTTTTCATTTCAAAAGATTTCGACTGACCTTCTCTTACAGCAATAGGTAAAGTTTCTGTGACTAACATACTGTTTTTTAGAACAGGAATAGTGGATTCTTCACCGTCAGAGAAGTTACCTCCTTTTGCCACGATACGGTAGGTGATTGCTTCAATATTTTTAGGGATCGTAATTTCCCAGCTCGTATTTTCACTGCCTTTAGCAATTACCGTAATTTGTTTTATTGGAATGTTAAGAGCTAGGGGCGCCATGGTAATTGCATCAAACATTTCTAGCGAAACAGAGGTTTTTAAATCATTTGCAGACAAGTTATTGACCTTTGCTTTGATTGTTATTTGATCTGCTTCTCTAAAGAAACGTGGCATATTGGGTACAATCATCAGATCTTTTTGTGTTTCAACAAAATTAGTGTAGGTACCTATAGCTAATTCTTTACTATGCGCGATTGCCATAAACTTCCAGCGGGTTAAACTTTCTGGAGAATCAAAGCTGAACACCGCATGACCATCTTTATCTGTTCGTAGTTGAGGTAAGAAGAAAGCTGTTTCCTGTAGATTTTTCCGAATCTGAATTGGATTCTCGCCTTTATTTTTGTCGATTTCTGCTTGACTGGAGACTACGACTACCTCTTCCATTACAGGAGATGCTGCATCTGCGAGCATAAGATCTTCTTGGGCTGCTCCAGCCGCCTGTTTTGCTACTGCACCTCGGATTCTAAGTGATCCAGTAGGGGACATTCTTCTGGTACGGCCAAAATCATAATTATTGATATTGAATCCAAAATTCTTAAATCGATCGTAATCTAGTGCCGTGTTAAAATTCAATTCGCTAAAATTTTGGATGAAAATACTTCTGCTGAGATTATTGGTATAATACCAGGCTCTATAAGAAGGATATGAATAAGGATTTAGAGGAAATGAAAAATCATTGCTGGTCACATTTTTAAGTTTGTCTAAAGATGCGTCATACATATTCACCAAAAGCTCTGATGCAATCTGCTCCCCTTTTTTTCCTTTAATGACCAATTCCCAAGTTTCTTTTTGTCCAGGATACAGTTTATTTCTGAAAGTTTTTGTTTCTATTGTTAGCGATGGGCTATATTGTTGTATTGGCAACACCAAAGTTTTAGTGAAAAGCTGTCCATTTTTAACACCAGTGAAATTCAATACCAAACTATTCTTGATGGTTTTAGGAATTTCAACTTGAATTGTTGTTTTCGTTTTTGAAACGACTTTAAAATCTATTTTTTCATCTTCGGAAGAAGTCATGTTGAGATAAAGAGAATCAAAATCCGTTTCCAGACTTATTTTAGCCTGGTCAGCTAGTTGATAATTAGCTTTGTCCGCAGTAACGGTCAAAGGTGATTTTTCATCTGATTGTAGCCGTGAATTGTTGATTTCAATCATCCGCTCACTACGAATAGTATCTTCGGCAACAATTGAAATTGCTTCTAATTTATATTTTCCTGCAAAACTACTGCTGTTTGGAAGTTTTATTTTATTTGATTGGGAAAGATCAAAATCTGCCTCGTAAACCACCGTAAAATCCTCTTCTTTTTTATATTCAATTCCGTAAGGTTCATAGGGGAACTTCTGTAAAAATTCATCCTTAGGAATGCTATTGTAGTAACTAAAGTCATGCGCAATATAGAATGACGGGGAGACAATAAGACGTTGATTTTCTATACGTTTTTTTAGTATAAATTTACCTTTTGCAGGTACCTTTTGTCCAGATAGGTTTTGTGCACTTATTGTAATCGAATCCAGATCATTTGCATCAATTAGTTCTGGTGCATCTATCTGTAAAGTAAAGGGAATATTTCCGATAGTTAAACGGGTGGTACTTTCATTGGTTTCACCAGTAGCATCCATTACTGAGGCATCGATGTTGAATGATTGGGTAACTCGCCACTTGCTGTTAAAATCTTTTGGTATTTCACTTTTGAAACTAATGATAAAATTTCCCTCGTTATCAGTTCGTATGGTATCTATTTTGATTGTCTCGCTAACTGTGCGATCGATAATTCTATCATATACATCGAAAGGTCTTATTCTATTTTCAACTTTGTTGACCGAATATGCCACCGTGGCATTAGCTATAGGAACACCGCTAAAAGATATAGCTTTTCCTGTTATAGAAATGGAGTCACCTAATGATTTCTTATCTTTAAATTCGTCAAAAGTAACCTCAAATTTTGGACGTTTATATTCTTCTACACTGAAGCTGTAATTTTGGTTTATGCCATCACCAGTAATCTGTATATAATACTGACCTGTTACATTACCTGTATTTAAGATAAATGATCCTGCTATTGATCCAAAATCATTGGTGACCAATGTTTTTTCATCAACACGTTGATTATTGGTGTCGTATAATCCCACAACGATACGTTTATCAGCCATAGTTGTGTATTTAATCTTTTCGTAATTCTTATATACGATTGCTTTGAAATAGACAATCTGGCCCGGTCTATAGATCGATCTATCCGTAAATATTTTTGCATCGTTATGTGTGTCTTCTTTATGATCAACTTGAGGATAATAGTATGAATTGAAGGGGATGAATACAGGTTCATCATTAATCCTTAAAAATAGATTTCTATTTTGATTTTTATTGTTAAAAACACCATTCTTATCTGTCGCTTCAGTTGATTGTAGTTCAAACTTATCTTGACGTAAGTTGTAAAATTTCAATGAGACATTGGATTGTTGTGCCCCTGTTTCCCGGTTTACGATCAGTACAACTTGATCATCTTGCAACATTGCGTATTTGCTAAAATTTGATTTTAGATAACCATAGCAGTTTTTTTCATTGTATTCGTTTTCAAATGGAGAGGAAGCATATACGATGGTATAAGAACCTGCATCAAGTGCGGGGATTAGCAAAGTTGTCTCGTGACTTACTTGATCTTTAAAATCTTTAAGATCAAAAAAGCCTTCCTTTACAACGTTGTTTTTTTTGGTAAAAGTGTGGATATTGTTCCATAATGTACTATCATTAGTGTTGTTAATTTCGGATTGAAAACGATCTAAGATATTTCTTGGACGTATTATTTTATAGAATATCTTACTGACATTTCGGTGTGTCACTTTCATTAATGCCTCTTTATTCGCGCTATTAAATTCCTTCGATTCAAGAAGAATTTCTGGTTTTAATATATTTTGACGGACTGTTGAGAGATAGGTTTTTGTATGAGCACTGTCCGCAAGCGGTAAATACGTTTCTATTTTTCGTAGTAAGATATTTATTTGTTCTTGTTGATTTACCGCGACAATATTTGCCTTGTTTTTGTAGATGTTGATATAATCTACAATCATAATTTCTTTGAGTGGGGACTGCTTATATTTTGCGATCCAGTTTTCAAGAATTTGTAATCTGGAAGAATCCGGATTATTTTTGCTACGCAATAATTGGTATTGATTAAATAAGTAGGCATCTATATTTTTGCCCTCATGGATTTTTATAAGATCGTGGTATAAGCTATCGACAATTTTGGTATTACTATCTTTTTGATTTCTAGCTGAAGAGATCTGGTAGGGCTGATTTTGTTGAAGGAGATCGATATAATCATAAACTGCAATATCGTATAGGGTTGGCAGATAGGACTGCTGCGGTGATTCAATGAGTTTACTCCATTTTTCTTTTGGTTCATGCAAGAGCATGTCTTTTTCTATTAAGGCATTTTGATATAAGGATTTGATTTTATCTTCAAATTGTTTACTTGTCCAGAAAGTAAAATCGTTATTAACATCGTTTTGTACTTCAGTACGCTGATTAATGCTGTAATAATTACTGATGAAATAATCGTTATAATTACGGGCCTGTTGAATGGTTAAAATGGCTTTCGCGGTTTTATTCTCGAGCTGTTTAATTTTGATATCAAATTCTTGAATGACTTTTAATTTTATATCCGAATCATCAGAAGTCTGCAAGTTTATCTTTTGGCGATATAGAAAAGCTTTGACCTGTTCATCATACCAATTTCTTTTTACTGCTTCTGCTTCTACCTTAGCAAGAATAGGAGAGATCTCTTTCCAAAATTGATTATCAGCCAGACTGTCAATCTGCATCCATAAGGGAGCAAGATTGTTTTTCTTTTGTGCATATGAATGCGATAAGCACAATAATGAGGATATGAAAAGGAGTATTTTTTTCATGATAAAACCTATAGAAAATAAAAAAAGAGAATACAATGCGTATTCTCTTTAAATATAAAGAATTTATTGTTCCTTTTTATTTTTTATCCATACCCGATTTTTTTGAAATTTGAATCGCTTGAAACTTCTTACCGTCATAGTGGGGAGCTTCTATAGTTAGTGAAGTAGGATAGGGCGTATTTTTATCAAAAAAGTAAGCCGTAGTTGAGCTTCCATAATCATTTACCGGTAGTAAATCTATGCAGGCCTTATAATCTGCTTCAGCAGGTTTGCCAACAGAAATTGCATATATGCGTATGATACCACCTTTATTTTGCTCATTTCTTACAAATGCAACCTCTTTAAATTCGCCAGGTAGATCTTCAATGCTCTTTTGTGTTAAAGAATCCTTTAACATGAAGGCTAGAATTGCTAGAATAGGTATGATAATTAACCATACCCGTTTATTTTTTTTCATTAAACTTATTCATTATGAGTATAAGCTTACATTTGTATCAGTAAGCTCAGCGGACTCGAGTTGTTTTTGTAATGGTAATGAAGCTATCATGAGCAAAAAATTTATATCCTTACTTATTTCACGATCTTGATAGCTTCCTTAAACGTATTGTACTTAAATTGCTATTGTAATTCCTAATAGTTTGTAAAACTCCTTAAGAATAGCTTGATGACCTGGCCAAGCAGGTGATGTTACTAAATTTCCATCTACAATCGCTTGATCTGCGGGGATGTTTTTCCATGTTCCGCCAGCAAGTTCGATGTCTGGTCCTACAGCTACATACGCCGTTAATGTACGTCCTTGGAGTACTTTTGCTGCTGTTAAAACTTGTATGCCATGACAGATCGCCGCAACGGGCTTATTGTTGTCAAAAAAATACTTTGTTATTTCTAATACACGTTTGTTCAGTCGGATATACTCTGCAGATCGACCTCCCGCTATATACAGACCATCATACTCTTCTACATTAATGGTATCAAAATCTTTATTGATTCCAAAATTGTGTCCACGTAATTCCTTATAGGTTTGGTCACCTGTGAAATCATGAACTGCAGTCGGTACTACATCACCTTTTTTGCGATCTGGTGCTACAGCATCAACATCAATACCTAGAGAACCCATAGCCTGAAAAGGAACCATTGCTTCGTAGTCTTCTACGAAATCGCCAACAAGTAATAATATTTTCTTTGCCATAAATTTGTTTTTTATCTCTACAAGATACAAAAAAAGTCACAGATGACTATGACTTTTTCTGTTAAGTTATGGTTAAACTAGCTTTGCCGTTCTCTCTTTTAAAGCACGTTTAGTTGCTCGTACTTTAGCTTCTAACTTACTTCTATGTTGAATATTTGTAACTCCTTTTCCGCTTTCGAAATTATTTCCAAATTCAGGTAAGGAGAATGAGTCCAAAACTTCTGCACCATCCCAAGTGATTCTATTTACGGCTGTATTTAAAACAGTAGATCCACCCATAGGTCCTGGGCTAGTAGCTAATAGAAAAACAGGTTTTCCATTGAACGTTTTACGACCTGCAATTCTGGATACCCAATCGATGATGTTTTTGTAACCAACATTGTAAGAACCATTGTATTCTGCAATCGATATCAATAAAAAATCGGATTCATCAATTTTTGAAGCGAAATCTAATGCTAATTGTGGAATGCCAGATTCTATTTCTCTATCAATAGAATACAAGGGCATTTCGTAATCATTCAAATCTAATATATCGATTACATCGTCTACTTCTTTATAATATTTAGAAACTGAAGTAACGAAAGTTTTGTTAATTGAATTTCTGCTGTTACTAGCAGCAAATGCTAATATTTTCATTTTGAGCTTTTATTATTTGATGTTCAAACGTACAATATTAATTTTATGAAAATGTCAAAATAATGTTTGAAAGGTTCCAAAATAGTTATTTATTGACCTAGATCAAGATTAAAACGTTCATACATGCCCAGAAAGCCAGTTAACCCTCCGGTATGAATAACCAAAATGCGTGCATCAGGTTTAAAGTAATCTTGAGAAATCAAATCATTAACCGCAAAAAAGAGTTTACCTGTATAAGTTGGTTCGATCATGATTCCTGTATTGGAAACAAATTTTTCAATGAACCGTAAAAGTTCGGGTTTAGTTTTCGCGTATCCTCCAAAATGATATCCAGTATGAAGGGTTGCAACAGGATCGCTAGGATATATTTTGTGCACTTCATCATGAATAAAATCTCCTCCTTTTAAGACAGGTACACCATGGACAACGGTTTGTAATCCAGATGCCGCTACAGCGTGTTGTAATCCTGCGAGGGTAGTCCCAGTACCGCAGGCGCAAAAAATATGATCGTAAGATTCCTGTAGTGATGATATAATTTCTTCGCATCCTTTAGAACCAAGCGGTCCATGACCTCCTTCATCTATAAAATAAGCATTTGAGTTATTACTGAAATGTTTATCAAACAGAACTTGCTTATTTTTATATTCGGTACGATCAGTATAGATAATTTCCATCCCAAATAATCGACACATGGCGATGAGCGGATTATTTATTCCAGGGTCACTCCGTAAAAAGGCTGTTGTTTTTAGACCAAAGGTAGCACCGGCGCAAGCTGTTGCCAAAATGTGGTTAGACCATGCACCGCCAAAAGTGACCAAATGGTTTTTATTTTCTGCTAATGCACGCTCCAAATTAAATTTTAATTTCCGCCATTTATTACCTGAAATAAACGGATGGATCATGTCATCACGCTTTATAGAGACATAAATAGTTTTTTTTTCCCAGTCTGGAAAACTAATTTTTTGTTCGGGACTATAAAAATTAAAAGATATCATACACTTTAATGTACAAAGTTAGTAGAATTTGTATGAATTAGGTTATTTTTGTACGATGGCTGAAAATTTAGAGTTACAAGAGCAAGATGATCAAGAGTTATTTGAACATTTGCGTATAGAGGTAGATAAAGGACAAGCGTTACTGCGCATCGATAAGTTTCTGATGAATAGAGTAGAGAATGCATCTCGAAATAAAATTCAGGCAGCTATTGAAGCGGAGTCCGTATTAGTGAACGAAAAGCCTGTAAAGGCAAGCTACAAAGTGAGACCATTTGATGTGATCACTGTTGTCTTGCCCGATCCCCCAAGAGATACCGAAGTATATCCCGAAGATATTCCTTTGGATATCATTTATGAAGATAATGATGTATTGATCGTCAACAAAGAATCTGGAATGGTTGTCCATCCTGGTTTTAATAACTATAATGGAACATTAGTAAATGCTTTAACGCATCATATTCAGCAGTTGCCACAGTTACCCGGAAACTCTGATCGTCCAGGTTTAGTGCACCGTATTGATAAAGATACGTCTGGATTACTTGTTATAGCGAAGAATGAAAAGTCGATGACTCACTTGGCGAAGCAATTTTTTGATCACAGTATCACAAGAAAATACATTGCGCTGGTATGGGGTGATATTAAAGAAGATGGTACCATTACAGGTTATATAGGACGCCATCAGAAAGATAGACGTATTATGGCTATGTACGACAGTGAAGCAAATGGGCGCTGGTCTGTTACCCATTACCGGGTTATAGAACGTTTAGGTTATGTGACTTTAATTGAATGTCAGTTGGAAACTGGAAGAACACATCAGATTCGTGCACACATGCAATCTATTGGTCATCCATTATTTAATGATGCCATGTATGGTGGAGACAAGATTATAAAAGGTACCGTATTTACAAAATACAAACAGTTTGTAGAAAATTGTTTCAAAATATTACCTAGACAAGCTCTTCATGCTGAAGTGATTGGTTTTGTGCATCCAACATCAAAAGAAAATATTAAATTTGAAGTACCATTACCAGAAGATTTTCGTTTAGGATTGGAGAAATGGCGTCATTATGCCGCTTTATCAAAACCAACTGAAGAATAATATTTATACTTAAATGCCAACAACATATATCAATTTTAACGGTAATATTTTACCTGAAGAACAAGAGATATTCTCTATTGAGAATAGGGCAGTACGTTATGGCGACGGCTTGTTTGAAACGATGCTGTTTAAAGATGGTGAGATCAGATTCCTAGCTTTCCATATGGAAAGGTTGCAAAAAGGGATGAGCGCTTTACATTTGGAGGATGCTAATCTCTTTGATGAGTTTTTCTTTCGTTCAAAGGTGGAAGAACTGATACGGAAAAATAATATGGTCGGTCAGCTTGTCCGGATACGCTTAACTGTTTTTAGAAGTGGAGGAGGTTTATATAGCCCAAATTCGAATAAACCGTCATACGTATTTCAAGTTGCGAGACCTGAACCTAATCTGAAGGATAAAAAAGTAGGTTTAATTGTTGATTTGTACACAGAATATAAAAAACCATTTAGTGATTTATCAAAAATTAAATCACTAAATTCTCAAATTTATGTTTTAGCTGGAATTCACAAGAAAAAGATGGGTTTTGATGATGTTTTATTATTGAATCAAGAAGGATTTTTATGCGAAGCATTGAGTTCAAATATATTTGTTCATTACGAGAAAACGTTATATACACCTGCTCTTTCAGAAGGCTGTATTGAAGGTGTTATGAGACGTGTTGTGATCGACATGGCCATTGATGAAGGAATAGAGGTGGTAGAAGCTCAGATAAGCCCCCAGATCATGAAAGAAGCAGAAGAGATATTTCTCACGAACGCTGTTCAAGGGGTACAATGGGTCATGGGTTATAAACAAAAAAGATATTTCAATAAAATTTCCAGAATATTGCAGAATAAATTGCAAAACTGGAATTATAACGATCCTGAATAAAGTAAAGTAGAAATTCAATAAAAAAGCTTCTAAACGGTATTACCGTTTAGAAGCTTTTTTATTTATTTGATGATTACAAATTAAAAGAGTGGTGATCAATTTGGGAATCATTCCTATACATTTTAAACAAGTAAAGCGTTCAAAAGTATGAACGCTATATTTTTATTGTTTGGATTTGTTTCTTTTCACCAAAAGATAAGATAAATAAAGAAGGACCATCCATATCGGAATTAGTTCAACAGGTACTTTCATTCCTGTTATCCACATGATAACCAATACGGCTACTAAAAATAAAATACAGATGTAATTACTGATCGGAAAGAGAAAAGATGGAAATTTTGTTTTTATATGCCTACGGACTTTATCTTTTTTAAAGTAGAAGTGTGTCACGGTGATCATGACCCAATTAATAATGAGCGAAGAAACAACTAACGACATTAATATTTCTAATGCATCCTGGGGCATAATTTTATTAATAACAACACAGATAGCTGCAAATAATGCCGAAACTAAGATGGCATTGACAGGAACATGGTTCTTACTTAATTTGTTTAGAAATTTCGGGGCATTGCCCTGACTTGCTAAACCATATAGCATACGGCTATTGCTATAGACACTACTGTTATAAACGGATAATGCTGCCGTTAGTACGATGAGATTTAACACATTGGCAATTAAGCTTGTTGCGTAGATGGTTTTACCAAATAGGGTAAACTGAAAACTTTTCAAAGAGTCAAACACCGTTACAAAAGGACTTGTATCTGCCGTAATCTGTTGCCAAGGCGATAGTGAGAACAAAACAATAAGGGCGCCAACATAAAAAATAAGAATTCTATAGATCACCTGATTTGTCGCTTTGGGTATATTTTTTTCAGGGTTTTCGGCCTCTGCGGCGGTGATGCCGACTAATTCTAAGCCACCAAAAGAAAACATAATCAAAGCGATCGCGGCAAGTAGACCTTCGTACGTACCATTACTGCTTTGGGATAGCCAGCCTTTTGGGAAAAATCCACCGTCATTATAAAGATTACTGATCGAAGATTGTGGGCTGCCTGTACCACTGATAAGCAAATAAGAACCAAACAAAATCATGGCTATAATCGCGGCTACCTTTACGATAGAAAACCAGAACTCGGCCTCTCCGTAAACTTTTACAGAAGCTAGGTTTAGCCCATTAATGATAAAAAAGAAAAACAGACTGGAAGTCCAGAGTGGTATTTCAGGCCACCAAAACTGCACATAAACACCGATAGCAGTTAGCTCTGCCATGCTTACCAATATGTACAAGACCCAATAATTCCATCCTGAAGCATAACCTGCAAAAGATCCTAAGTATTTATTGGCAAAAAAGCTAAAGCTCCCAGAGACGGGTTCCTCTACAACCATTTCGCCCAATTGGCGCATGATAAAGAAAGCAATGATTCCTGCTAAAGCATAGCCCAATATCACAGATGGGCCCGCTAAAATAGCAGCCTTACCGATACCTAAAAATAGGCCTGTTCCAATAGCACCGCCTAAAGCAATGAGTTGAATGTGTCTATTCTGTAGACCTCTTTTTAATTCGTTATTTTGTTTTGGATTTTGATCCACGTAATTGTTTTTTATAAAGTTAATATACGGGCTGATATCATTAGATAGGACTAATATAGTTTTTATCTATCAATAATTCGGCATTGTATTGATGTTAATACGAGCTAATAGCAAGTAATGAAAGCTGAAAGGTAATTTTTTATTATTTAGCAACAAAAATAACTTTTCTATTTCAGCTCCGAATGGAATACAAAAACCGTTGACATCGAACATGACAACGGTTTTTATTTTTAATCCTCAGTATATATTCTACTAAAGAATGATCTCTAATTTGAATGTGGTTACAGATTATTTTTTTGTTGAACTTTCGGTTGCGTCATATCACAGCCACAACCTTTACCACAACTTTTTTTACCTTTGAATGAAGCACGCATCGTTTTTGAAAAGTAGATTACCGCTGCGATAATGATTACTCCAACGATGATGTATTGAATAGTTAAATTCGTCATAATATTTTATTTTAATGCCTGATAGGCGATTAAAGCTGCTATATAAGCTAAGCCTGTCATAAATCCTACTTGAATTAAAGTCCATTTCCAAGATGCTGTTTCTTTTTTTACAATTGCTATTGTACTCATACATTGCATTGCGAAAGCATAAAATAGTAAAAGGGAAACACCTGAAGCAAGATTATAGGCAGGTAAACCTGTATTTCTGTTTACCTCAGCTCTCATTTTACTTAAGATTGTTCTTTTAGAAGCATCATCTTCAATATCTGCATCATCACCAATGCTATAAACTGTAGCCATTGTTCCAACAAAGACCTCACGCGCTGCAAATGATGATATCAAGCCAATTCCCATTTTCCAATCATACCCCAATGGTTCTACAATAGGCTCAATTACCATGCCTAGATATCCTAAATAGGAGTGTTCCACCTTATAAGAAGATATTTCATGATCGAGACCTTCTTGCGATAGCGACGGATTATTCTGCGTTACAATTTCTTCAGCATTTTTAAATTTATCCCCAGGACCAAAACTTCCGAGCGCCCAAAGTATGACAGATATGGCTAAGATGATTTTACCTGCGCCAAACACGAAACTGGATGATTTGTCCCAAACATTTAAAAATAAATTTTTCCAGTCCGGGAATTTATAAGTTGGTAATTCGAAAATTAAGAAAGATTTATGTTTGGTCTTAATAATTTTATTCAATAACCATGCTGAACCAAGAGCCGCTAAAATGCCCAGAATATAAAGCGCAAATAAGATAATACCCTGAATATTGAACCCAAGAAATTTAGTGTCAGGAATGACTAAACCAATGATAACAATGTAAATTGGTAATCGTGCAGAACAGGTCATAAACGGTGTTACTAACATCGTTACCAGACGTTCTTTACTATTTTCAATGTTTCGTGCAGACATTACAGCAGGAACAGCACAAGCGACACCTGAGATCAATGGAATGACTGATTTACCATTAAGTCCAAAAGGTCTTAACCAACGGTCCATTAAGAATACTACACGGCTCATATAGCCTGTTTCTTCCATCAATGATATAAAAATATATAAGATCACAATTTGGGGAACAAAAATAACGATACCGCCAATTCCCTTAATAATACCATTGGATAACAGATCTGGAAGTGGTCCTGCTGGTAAGACACTCTGCACATAAGCCGCTAAATCGGCAAATTGCGTATCAATGAAATCCATGGCTGGTCCAGACCAATTATAAATACCTTGGAATATCAAAAACAGCACCCCAAAGAAAATCAGATAACCTAAAATAGGGTGTAGTAAGATTTTATCAATACCATTCGTAACACTTTTCGAATCGATATCTTTTGATACGATTGTACTTAATGCATGTTCTAAATTCTTATTACGCTGAATGGATTCTTCTTTTTGTAATACCTGTGGAGTTAGATTATGCTGTTTTCTAATACTTTCTAGAGCATTATTTTTTTCCTCCGATAGAAATTCTACGTTACCTTTTGCTAAATACTGCCATGTATTGTACTCGTGTTCCAGTGGGAATAGTTTTTTTGCTTCCTCAACAGGTGTAACATATTGTGCGGGAATACTAAAGTTTCCAATATATAGTGGTGGAATTGAATCAAAAGCTTTGATCAATTTGTCAATTCCCTCACCATTACGTGCATTTGTTAAAAAAACTTTAGTCTTTAATAGGGACTCCAATTTTGGAATATCAATTTGAATACCTTTTGTCGTTGCTTCATCAATCATATTGATGACAAAAATGGCCGGTAATCCAAGTTCTCGTGCTTGTTGATAGAGAATAATTGATCTTTTTAAGTTGGACGGTTCACCGACAACAACGATTAAATTTGGTTTAAGCTTGTGTTGTTGATCGACAAGTATATTGAATACAACTTCTTCATCCAAAGAGTTCGGAAATAAGGTGTAAGTACCAGGTAAATCAATGATTTTATATGTTTTATTGTTTGCCGTTAACGAGCCTTCGCGTTTCTCAACGGTGATACCGGGATAATTTCCAACTTTCTGATTGAGTTTCGTAATACGATTAAACAGCGATGTTTTACCCACATTTGGATTCCCCAAAAGTGCAATAATAGGATTGTTCATTTATTTTGGATCGATAATGATTACTTTGGCTTCAGACTTTCTGATAGCAATCAATGAGTTACTAGCAATTATATTTAGACAGATTGGACCGTTTAAAGGGGCAATATGTTTGACTTCAATTTCGGTTCCGGGAAGGAATCCCATTTCATAAAATTTAGCGGGAATGTCATTCGAATTCAAATCAACTATTATAGCTTTTTGTCCCTTTTTAAGCTTGTCTAAACTAGATTTATCGCGCATTATTTCTCTTAATATGTAATTTTCAAATATATGAATTTTATCTGATTTAGAATGATTCTAATGTAATTCTTATGCATTTATGATAAATATGTGATATATTTAAATTATGAAAATTGATGAAGCCATACAAGTGAAAAAATTTAGTACGGAGTGGCAACGTGCCACTGTTAACCTATTGTACACAAGTAATTGGGTAACTGCAGTTTTGGAGAAGAGGGCAGAACAAAAGCAAATTACATTACGTCAATTCAATGTGCTACGGATATTGCGGGGACAATTTCCGAAACCGGTTACTAATAATTTGATAAAATCTAGAATGCTGACGAATACGCCTGATATTTCGAGGTTGATAGACCGATTGGTTCTAAAAGGACTAGTCGATCGCTGTAAGTCAAATGAAGATAAACGTGCAGTCAACTTATTAATAACAGAATTAGGGCTTAAAATCCTCGAAGAACTAGAACAAGAAATGCTTCTGAGTGATATTCTCCCGAATCATCTATCGGAAGCTGAATGTACTCAATTAAATGAACTCTTGGATAAATTTCGAGGAAGTTTAGAACCTGAAACCAAAACTAATTAGTGATCATGATGGTCATGGCTGTGGTCATGACCATCATGATTGATTTCTTGCGTATCCTCCGAAGAAGAATGGCTGTGACCGTGGCCGTCAAATAAAAAATTCATCAAAGCAATTGCAACACCGACAAATACGGCTATCATTTTCTTTTTATTGAATTTATGATGATCTGCTGAGCCAGATTCAAATAATATTGTTGTCGATATGTGTAGGAATATACCGATGACAACAGCCATTATTTTATCAAAATACTGTTGAATATTACCAATTTCACCGGTACTTATTGCTTTACTGAAAGAGAATCCCAGAGGTGTCATCGCAGCAAAAACAATTAACAGTGTCGTAATACTCTTTTTAGAAAGATGTGTACTGATCAATAAACTTCCTAATGCAAATGCAGCAGGTATATGGTGGATTGCTATTCCAAAAACCAGCTCTGTTTGATGGGTAGCAGCTAAAGGCATTCCTTCCAAAAATGCATGTAAACATAAACTGATCATAATTCCCATAGGAAAAGCATGATGATGGCCTTCTTCATGATGAAGATGTCCATGTTCGATTCCTTGCGAGAACTGTTCTAGCACCAGTTGGAATAAGAATCCTCCTAATACATATATTCCTAAAGTTTCTGCATCTGTAGTACGTGTCTGATAGACATGCGGTATTAAATGCAGTACCGTGATGGCAAACAGATAGGCACCACTAAATGATAGAATTAATTTAAGTAAATTCGTATTGTTTCTTTTTACAAAGAACACTGCTAAACCACTTGCTAATGCAGAGAAAAAAAGAATACTTACTAAGATGATTGCGCTCATTTCGCTATAACGGGATTAAAGAATTCTGGTTTTAGTTTCTTAAAGATATATCCGGTTGCCATACCGATCAGTATCCCTAAAATTGCTCCACATAAGATATCAAACGGATAGTGAACACCCACGTATATCTGTGAAACAGAAATTAATGTTGCCCATGTGATACATAACCACATCGCATGCTTCCATTTTCTTCTGAATAATGCGATCCAGAAAAATGCTAAAGCAAAATGATTGGTGGCATGAGAAGAGGTAAAGCTAAATCCTGAACCACATCTCACACGGATGTTGACCTCTTCTTTAAATACGATATCATTGCAAGGACGAACCCGTTTAACTGATTTCTTGATTAAGTGAGAAGAGACTGCATCAGAAGCACCGAATGTAGCTAATGTCATAACAACAATCAGGATGCCCGTTTTACCATATGTTTTAATAAAGAAAATAACTAAAAAGAGGTATAAAGGAGCCCAAGTATATGGATTTCTTAAAATTGGAAGTAGCCAGTCAAATACCGGATTACTTAATCCCTGATTAATGGCTAAAAAAATTTCTTGATCAATATGTACTATTTGGTCAATCATGTTGCTGTATTAAAGTGAAATTATTTGATAACAGTTCTTCGTGATCTGAATCCAAATGTATAAATAATTTCAATTTGATGCGGATATATATGTAAAAGAAACAATGTTGCAACAAAAGTATGTTAATTATTTCAGAAAAGGAAACGCTTTATTATAAATATTTGGACTATTGTTTTATTTTTACGGAATAAACGTAATTTAACATGACTTTAATTAAATCAATATCTGGTATTAGAGGTACCATTGGTGGTCGTTCTGGAGAAGGGTTGACACCTATCGATATCGTGAAGTTCACGGCAGCTTATGGTAAGATCATTGTGAATCAGACTGGAATTAACAAAATTGTTGTTGGTCGTGATGCACGAGTTTCCGGTGAAATGGTCAGTAATTTGGTTATTGGTACTTTACAGAGTATTGGTGTAGATGTGATTGATTTAGGCTTATCCACAACTCCTACAGTTGAGATTGCGGTTCCTAAAGAAAATGCTGGTGGCGGCATAATCCTAACGGCGTCTCATAATCCAGGTCAATGGAATGCTTTAAAATTATTAAATGCTAAAGGTGAATTTATCAATGACGCCGAAGGTAAGCAAGTACTGGCATTAGGTGAAAGCTTAGATTTTGATTTTTCAGAATTCGAAGATTTGGGAACAGTTCATAAAGACACAAGCTACATGCAGAAACATATTGATGATGTTTTAGCGTTGGATCTGGTAGATGTAGAAGCTGTTAAAAATGCAAATTTCAAAATTGCAGTGGATGCCGTTAATAGCACAGGAGGTTTGTTCATTCCTGCTTTGTTAGAAGCACTAGGAGTAGAAACAATTTATAAAATTCATTGTGAGCCTGATGGTAAATTTCAACATAACCCTGAACCGCTAAAAGAAAATCTTACAGATCTTTCTAAGGCAGTATTGGAAAATGGAGCTGATTTAGGTATTGCAGTAGATCCTGATGTTGACCGTTTGGTTTTCATGATGGAAGATGGTGATTTATTTGGTGAAGAATATACCTTGGTAGCAGTATCAGATTATATTTTGCAACATACAAAAGGAAATACAGTTTCTAATTTATCTTCAACAAGAGCATTGCGCGATGTAACTGTTAAACATGGAGGTCAATATTTTGCGGCTGCAGTTGGTGAAGTGAATGTAGTGACAAAAATGAAAGAAGTTAATGCCGTTATCGGTGGTGAGGGTAATGGCGGTGTAATTTACCCGGCATCACACTACGGTCGCGATTCACTGGTTGGTGTAGCAATATTTTTAACACATTTAGCAAAGTTGGGTAAAAAGGTATCTGCATATAGAGCCGAATTGCCACAATATTTTATGTCTAAGAATAAAATCACATTAACTCCAGAATTGGACATTGATGATCTTTTAGCAAAAATGGAAGCAAAATATAAGCATGAAGAGCATTCAACTATTGATGGATTGAAGATTGATTTTGAAAATGAGTGGGTTCACTTACGCAAATCAAATACAGAGCCGATTATTCGTATCTATTCTGAAGGTCCTACAGCTGAAGCCGCAGAAGCAATTGCACAAAAAATAATAGCTGAGATCGAAGAAATTATTAAGTAATTTTTAAGATTATTTTATTTTTAAAGCCTCCAGAAACTCATGCTTCTGGAGGCTTAGTTTTTGATACTATTCCTACCTATTATCTGTCTTTATTTATTCAAGGCGTATAATTTTTTATAACATAGGAAAGAGTTTATTGATCGAAATATCCTGTTTTAAGCCAATTGTTCCTAATGATGCCCAAAATTCTGTATCTGTAAATTTAACTCTTTACAAGCGTTGAAAGAGATCTACTTTCGAGTTTTATAGGGTTTGCTCGCTCATATCAGTTTTTTTATAAGTATTAACGAAATATGCCCTAAAAGTATTTCACCTTTAGGGCATATCTGCATTTTATTTTTATAATTTGCTTTTACGTCTGTTTTATATTAATCGGTCAGCGTAGAGATATCCATATCTGGCTTTGGAAGATTAAGTTGTTGAATTTCTTTTTTGCACTTATCAACCATTTCTTGTGTCATTTCGTATGTATAATTACCATAATCATCATAAGTAAATTTTCCAACATGGAAGAAGCCATAAAGATCAAAGAAATCTGTGAGATCAAGTTTTGCGACCTGAGATGCTGTTTTTACAAAATTCAATTGGTGTACAGCAGGGTTGTTTCCACGATCGCCCATTACTTGACCGCCACCGCGTCTGCTTCTACGTTCAGGATTCTGTTTGCGGAAGGCTTCAAATAAATCGGGGTAAAAATTAGGATTTTTACCTTGATTTGCGAAATACAGTTGAAGTTGCCAGAAAGGTACTAAGCGATTGAATACATCTGGATCCTGTAGGTAACTTATTTTACCATTAATGATACTTTCTCTGGATTTTTTGTAATTACCTTGTTCTGAAAGACGGCTTTTATTGCCATAAGAAGTTGTTACATAAAGGGAGAAAATATTATTACTTACTTCACCCAATCCTCCCCAGTTCAAGTAAGGTCTTAATTGATGGACGTGTCCTACTTCATGTGAAAACCCCCAACATGGATCCCCTTTGATTACGCGGGCTGGGTCTACAACAAGCGGCATTGCATTGCCAGGATCCGTACCCATATAAGCAACTCCATCTCCGTCACGGAACATGTAATAATTATAATTTACACGCGAGAGAATTTTGTTTTCAGGGACTTTGTTATATTTAATAAGTCCCATAATACGATGCTGTCTGTAAATAAGAGAATCATAATTACTGATCAGCTCGACACCTTTTCCATAAGCATACTTTTTAATATCGGCAGCAGGGTAGGCAATCTGAATGTGTCGACCTTTGGCATCAATAACCGGATATACAGCCTGATCTACCAACTTGTTCCAATCTTGGTCATTGTTTTTCGTAATATCAAAGTAACCATTAACTGGGCTACCAATAAAATGTACACTGATTGCTTTTTCTTTTTTAGGATTTTCGGAGAAATAATCGATATAAGCCAGACCGTCGAAATCTTTGACATCAATGATGTTGATACCATTTTTGAGTTTAAATTCTTGCTTTACAATACCCCATCCCTTTGGGTCTTTGGTCGGATCCATTCCTTCAGGAGCTCGGCGGTTCCAATTTGGAATGATCAATTTAACTTCATTATCTGCAGCGATATGATCAACAGATATGATATGGCGGCCTATAGGCAGATAAATTCCGGTTATATTTTCATATTTGCTGTATCCATCACCGATCATTAAGTTATGGCCTAAGGTTGAAGGGCTAAGGATAGCATTGTATTCTGCAAACCGGTACTTTTGATCATATTGATTATTTAATAAGGAGGTGGCAACCTGTTTGACCTGTGGATTTTTAATTTTATCAAGATCAGATTTTTTGATTCCTTTTTTTAGCTTAACAGCTAAAGGAGTTTCGAATACTTGTAAGTCTTGATAAGCGTCTGCATAGTCTTTAGCAGATTGCGCATGTAAACTACTTATCGTACCGGCAAGCAGTAATAAAGTAATGAATTTTAGCTTCATATTTAGATGGTTAGTTGAAGTGCTAAAATATCAAATTGTGCTAACATTAAAGCATTTTTCAATTGTAAGATTATTGTTAAGATTGTAGCTTCAACCGGCAATGTTTTTAGCGATTTGAAACAGCTTATAATAAAGAAAGCCTTTCAAAATGAATTGAAAGGCTTTCTTTATTCTATTGAGATAAATTTTAATGTTTAGTGAGCAGATAAATTTTTAGCTTTTTCTTCATCAAAATTAGCTTCTAACTCGGCTAATTTCTTTTTACCATAAGCCAGTCGTGTGATCACAACGAACAGTACCGGAACGATAAAGATTGCTAAAACTGTCGCTGCAGACATACCACCAAATACTGTCCAGCCAATTGTTTGGCGAGAAATGGCACCGGCGCCAGTCGATAACATCAAAGGAATAATACCTAAGATAAATGCAAAAGATGTCATGATAATAGGACGCAGACGAAGCTTAACAGCATCTAATGTTGCCTCATATAAGTTCATTCCGATATCTACACGTTCTTTAGCAAACTCAACAATTAGAATCGCATTTTTAGCCGCTAAACCAATAATTGCAACTAAACCAATTTGCGCGTAGATATTATTATCTAATGCTGGAATCAATGTTAATGTTAAAATTGCTCCAAATACCCCTAGTGGTACCGATAATAAAATTGAGAATGGAACAGACCAACTTTCATAAAGCGCAGCTAGTAGCAAGAATACAAACAGAATACATAAACCAAAGATCATAATAGTCATATTTCCAGATTTTGTTTCTTGTAAAGCCAATCCTGAGAAATCATAACTATAACCGTTCGGCAATGTTTCTGCGGCAACTTCCTGAAGCGCTCTGATGGCATCACCGGACGAATAACCAGGCGCAGCACTACCACTGACCTCTATACTTCTAAAGATGTTATAGTGATTGATAATAGCTGGATTCTGAACAAGGTTCCAAGTAACCAATGAACTTAAAGGAACAGATTCACCGCGGCCATTATTAACATATAATTTGTTGATGTCCTCAATGTTCATACGGTAATCTTTATCCGCCTGAGATACAACCCTAAAGTTACGTCCGTATCTTGTAAAATCATTAATATAAGAAGATCCAAGGTATGCAGATATAGTGGTATAGATTGTCGAAACAGGAACCCCCATTTTCTTCGCTTGCTCTCTATTAACAGATAACTTGTAATTTGGAGTTTTTGTGTTAAATAGGGTATAGGCCATACCGATTTCAGGTCTCTGATTGGCTGCAGCTAAGAATTTACCAACTACACCTTCGAAGACTTTGATATCTACGGTCTGTTGATCTTGAATCATTAAACTGAAACCACCAGAAGTACCAAGACCAGGAATTGCAGGAGGAGTAACAGCGAGTACACGTGCTTTATTATAGCCAGCATATTTTCCCATGATACCACCCGTAATTTGGTTAGCAGTACGCTTTCTATCTTTCCAAGGTTTTAGAGAAACGAAAACTGTCGCTACGTTAGGCTGGAAAGCTCTGTTCAAAATATTGATACCGGCAATAGCCGTAATATCTTTAATCTCTGGATAATCTTTACGTAATTCTTGCTCTACTTCATTTAAAATTTCTTTTGTACGTGTTGTAGACGAACCTTCTGGCAAGGTAATACCGGCAAAGAACATCCCATTATCTTCACCAGGAATAAATCCAGTTGGTTTTTTATTAAACATATAACCTGTACCAATGAAGATACAAAGTAAGATGATTAACGCCATAGGAGCCTTTTTGATACAGTATTTTACACCATTAGAATATTTGTTCGTTACTCTTTCGAACCAGATATTAAACTTGTAGAAAAACTTATTAAGACCTTTCGCTTCCGAGTGAACTGCTGTTGGTCTTAACATGATCGAACATAATGCCGGTGTTAATGACAGGGCAATAAATGCAGACAACATAACCGAAACGGCAATTGTTATGGAGAATTGTTGATACAATTGACCCACCATACCTGGGATAAATCCTACAGGAACGAATACTGCAGAAAGAATCAAAGCAATTGCAATAACCGGAGCTGTAATGTCTTTCATGGCACGACGCGTTGCATCTGCCGCAGACATCTTATAATGATCTATATAATGCTGCACCGCCTCAACCACAACAATCGCATCATCGACCACAATACCAATAGCAAGCACGAATGCCAATAAAGTTAAGTTATTGATTGAGAAACCGAATAATAAGAAGAAGATAAATGTACCAACAATAGATACAGGAATCGCTAATACAGGAATTAGTGTTGCTCTCCATGACTGTAAGAAGAAGAATACAACTAAAGTTACTAATAGTAAAGCTTCAATCAAGGTATGAATAACTGATTCAATGGAAGCATTAACAACAGAAATTGTCTCATAACCGACAACATAGTCAACATCATCAGGGAATGATTTTTTTAATCTTTCCAATGCAGTATAGATACCCTCTGCAGATTGCACAGCATTACCTCCTGGAGTTTGAGAAACCATCATACCAGAAGAAGTCATGCCATTTACACGCGTACTTGTTGCATAACTGAATTGACCCAATTCTACTCTCGCTACGTCTTTTAATAAAACAATTGATCCATCTGTATTTGATTTCACAATGATTTCTTCAAAATCCTGTACCGAAGATAAATCTGAATCCGTAATCACTGGGTATTCAAATACCTGATCTGATTTTTGCGGAGTAGAACCTACTGATCCTCCCGGAATTCTTAAGTTTTGTTCAGCAATTGCTGTAGAAACATCTGCAGGAGTTAGATTTAAATTCGTTAATTTATTGGCATCTAACCAAACGCGCATGGAGAATGGCTGTCCAAAAGCGGTAACCTCACCAACACCAGTGATACGTAATAACGCATCTTTGATGTATAAATTGGCATAGTTATCTAAAAACTTAGCATCGCGGGTACCTTTTGGTGATACCAGTGAAACGAGCATTAAGATATCTGTATTCGCTTTACGTGTCGTTACTCCTAAACGTTTAACTGCTTCGGGTAACGCTGGTTCAGCAATACCCACACGGTTTTGAACGTCTAATGTAGCGATATCAATATCAGTACCTACTTCAAAAGTTACGGTTATCTGTGATTGACCATTCGATGTACTGTTTGAGGACATGTAAAGCATGCCCGGTGTACCATTAATTTGACTCTCAATAGGAGTCGTTACTGTTTGTTCAACAGTTTGAGCATCCGCGCCAGTGTAGTTTGCTGTTACTGAAACAGTTGGTGGGGCTACGGATGGATATTGACTGATCGGCAATGACACAATTGAAATTCCACCTACGATCATAATCAATAGGGAAATCACAATGGCAGTGACGGGTCTTTTTATAAAAACTTCTGAAATCATATGTTTTTTTGTATCTTATAAAGTCTGTGAAAATTATTTTTTTGGTGCAGCGGCATCAGGTGCAGCAGCAGGAGCCTCAGCAACTTTTACACCTGTTTGCACATTCATGATACCATCAACAACAATTTTCTCACCGACTTTAAGGCCTGATTTTACAACTACTTTATCTCCTAATTTTAAACCTAGATCAACTTTACGTTGTTCAGCTTTACTGCTGTCACCAACAACATAAACGTTAAATACTCCCAACTGATCTTGAACAGCTTTATAAGGAATAACAATTTCTTCAGTTGCTGAATTCGTTTTGATGTTTAAAGATAGATTCATTCCAGCTCTCAAGACATTACCAGGGTTGTCAAAATTAGCACGTACTCTTATCGTTCCTGTCTGTGGATCAACTGCTCGGTCAATAGTGGCAATTCTTCCTGGAGCTGTATACTCCGTTCCATCCGGTAATACTGCGCCGATCTGTGCTGCAGAACCTGATTTTTGTAAGTTTACAAATTGAGGAATATCACGTTCGCTCACTTGGATTTCAACTGCCACAGGATTGATTGAAGATACCGTATTTAATCGTGTAGTTCCAGGATTAACCAAAGCCCCAAGACGTACATCGGATATACCTACAATACCCGCGAATGGCGCTCTTATAGTTGAACGATTTAAGTTTGTTTGTGCTGTTGTTACAGCAGCTTGTGCACCTAAGATCTGCGCTTTTTGATTTGCCAGATCTGTTTTAGCATAATCTAAAGTTTGTTTTGCGATCGCATCTTTATCTGCTAATGCTTGGTAACGGTTTAAATCTGTTTGCACACGATCCAAATTAGATTGTGCAATTTTAAGATTTGCTCTGGCTTGATCTAAAGCCGCAGCATAGCGAGTGCCGTCAATTTCATATAATTTTTGACCTTTGGATACCGATGCTCCATCAGTTACAAATATTTGCGTTACATAACCAGAAACTTCAGCAAATAAATCAGCTTCATTTAAGGGTTTTACAGTAGCTGGATATGTTTGGTTTCCTGTGACAATTTCTTCTGTGGCAGTTGCTATGGAAACAGGTACAACACGTTCTGCTTGCTGTGCAGCCTGTTGTTTCTGAGCATCTTTATTGCCACATGACTGCCAGATTAGCGTAGTCCCAATAAAAAAAGCTGCTAATAAATGTTTTTTATTCATGATATTCTTGGTTTCTTAATGTTGTTTATTTTGTATCTACAGTTCCTAATGCTTTTTGAACATCTAGCTTACTCGATAGAAGTGCATAAAGTGCATTTAAATAATTCAATTGACTTGTTTTAAGATCAGTCTCAGCTGTCATTAAGTCTAAGTAAGTTTTAATACCTTCATCATATTGTAACTTAATCGTATCATAGACTTCCTTAGATAAGTCAACATTATCTCTTGATGTTTTCCAATCAATTAGGTTGGCATTATATGAAGCTGTTGCAAGTGCATATTCTGTGTTGACTTGATTTTTCAAATCTTCCATGCTTAAATCAATTCTACTTTCGCGTAGTTTGGATTGATTGATTTGATGCTTTCTTTTAAAACCTTGAAAAATTGGAATAGATACAGATAATCCAGCTACAGAGCTTGGGAAATTGTCATTATACAAATCCTTAAATTTGTTATTTCTGTAATTAAATGCATAGTTATAAAATGCGCTTACATTTGGGAGGTAGGTCCATTTATAGTATTGCGTTTCTAATTCTTGCATTTTTTTGGACGTTTCCAATTGTTGGAATTCAATTCTATTGGTTACGCTAGCAGATGAAGTCGTGTCAATCAAAATCTGATTTTCCATATTCGCATTCTCAAAAGATAATGTAATATCAACTTTATGATCAACTGCTATTAAATTTTTTAAATAATCATATTTATAACGGCGTAATTCAATAGTCCGCTTTTCGTCCGCATTTGCATTGCTTAACGCAATTTGAGCTCTTTTGAAATCAGTTTTGTCAACCATACCAACTTCGTAGCGTACTTTAGCGTCGTTATATTGTTTTTGAAGTCTAGCAATGTTTTCACGAACAATTTTGATCTGCTCTTCACTCGTTAAAATATCATAGTAAGCTTTACTCACTTCAACCACTGTGTTGATTTTTTGACTTTCAGTGTTTTGCTTATTGGATTGACGGATAAGTGTTGCTGCTTTTGAAGCTTGCATAAGTGCCGGATTCAAAATCTGTTGATCAGCCTGTAAGGTTAAAGCACTAGCATTCTTCTGTCCTAACGCAATGTTCTGTCCACCTATAAAAGAGGTGGGAACTTTAACATTGTAGTTGTAAGAACCATTAGCATTTACCTGTGGCAACCAGCCTGACAAGGCAATGTCGATATCTTTTTCGCCAATTTCCTCATCAATTGCAGCCTGTTTCAGACTTATCTTGTTGCTAAGGGCATAGTCAATGAGTTGCTGCAAACTTGCTTTAGCAGGTAATGTCTCATTGCCTGTTTGTTGGGCATAACTAACATTGTATATTGTAGTCATGGCTGCCAAAGAAAAGGCTATTTGTCTAAACTTCATAAAATTATTTATTTTTAACTCCATCCCAAATGATGTTTACAACATCTTCGATGCTTTCATTTGATTTTAATTTGTTGTGTTTCACTCCTTTAATTGCTGATACAGCAGTTCCAAAGAAGACGCAAGCTAATGCTTCTACATTGGTGTCTTTTAATTCGCCTTTATTGATTCCTGTTGTTAAGAATTTAAGTATATTACTCTGACCACTAATAGATTCATTTGTTTCATAACTGTTCACCTTATAATAAGGAGATGAGTAAAATTGTTCAAAAAAACTGAACATTTCTACATGTTCTCTGTAAAATTTTACAAAGCCTTTCCATATATGAAAAAAAGTGTCTTTATAAGTCAATTTATCATCCAGCGATCCAAAGATTGCTTCATTTAAAGTGTCGCCACAGTATTGAAACAGGCTAACGATCAAATCATCTTTCGATGGGAAGTAATGATAGATTGTACCGATTGCGACATCAGCTTCCTGAGCTATCTTGCTCATCGCTGTGCCATGAAATCCATGATCTTTGATCAACCGAAGTGTGGTCTCAAATATGGAAATCACTTTAGAATTATTTTTTGTGTATTGAACGTTCATTCGGTTCCAAATGTAGAAATTTTAATCAAATCTAAATGTCAAAATATTGTAATGAAAAACTATATTTTATTCATTGCAGACATCTATTTATTCGCATTTCCGCTGTTAACATATTTTAACATTTAGTTGGTTTGCTAATCAATTTGCATGGCCTATATTTGTACCATCATAATTTAGGTTTATAATTGGTTAGTAAAGGTTTTCATTCTCCCCGTTTGAAAACCTTTCTTTTTTTACCTAAATAGGTACCAACACAAAAAAAGCCTAGTTGATTAACTAAGCTTTTCTTTATATCATGAAATGTTCTACTTGCAATTTTTTAAACTCATCTGAACTTCTTCTAGACTGAATATTTTATCTTGCTTACCAAAATTTGTGGTAATATAGGTTAAAACATAGGCGATATCGATGTCGGTCAAGATTTCATTCGCTGGCATTTTAGTGTTAAATGTTTTGCCCGCAACTACAATTTCTTCTTCTAGTCCATTCTTAACAATACAGGATAAACGATCTCTATTTTTTGTTAAAAATTCTACATCGGTTAATGGTGGATATAATAGGCCTAAGCCTTCACCCTTATCGCCATGACAATTTTTACAATGATTAATATATATTTTTTGTCCATTTACGGCATATTGTGCTGTCTTTATATCTTTGCCTGACTGGCAACTGCTTATCGAGCATAAAGAATATAGAGCGATCAATACTCCTAAAAGATATAGTTTTATCATTTTACTTTTCTTCAAGTAGGATAGCAAGTTCTTTTTGTAGTTTCGCAACTTGCTCATCATTAGTACCGTCATAAGCACCGCGAATTCTTTTTTGTTTATCTACTAATACCAGATATCCTTGATGATCATATCCCCCTGGCGCATTTTTGTCTTCTGCTGTGTAGACCAGGTATTGGTTTGCAATTCCATAGATATCAGCTTTTGATCCCATTACAAAATTCCAATGATCATTGCTAACACCCAATTTATTGGCATATTCTTTTAAGACATGTGGCTGGTCATATTTGAAATCAATGCTATGTGATAAAAAGTAAACTTGATCACTATCCTTATATTGCTCGTATACTTTCAACAGATTTCTATTCATAGTAGGGCATATACTTGGGCAATGAGTGAAAAAGAAATTAGCGATATACACTTTGTTATCAAAATTCTTATCCGTTATATAGACACTATCTTGGTTTAGAAATTTGAAAGCGGGGATGGTATGGTATAAGGTATCAATAACCGTCTTACCATCTATAATTTTCTCTACTGGTTCACGTTGACCATAAATAGGAAGTGTAACTGTATTGGACTGACAACTAGATATTGTAAATGTTGTTAGTGCAATAAGAAAAGAAGCACCAATCTGAATTGATTTTAACATATTAATACTTTTTTAAGATTTCTTGTTTCTCTTTTGATACACGATCAAAGACTGCTTTCATGTCTTTTACTTTAGTCAATTCGCGATTAGCATAATCTACTGTCGTTGAATCGGCACTATAGTCTTTCATCCAATCCATCATATGATCTGTTGCATCTTCGAGATTGCTTTTTAACTGAGACAATTCTTGTCGAGTATTTGTTGTATCTAGATCAGGTTTAGCTGTTTTTATAGCACTAAGATTTGTGAGGATTGAATCGATAGTAACTGCATCTTTATCAAAAATACTTACTTGCGGCATGATCTCATCATGAATTTTCATGGTTTCTTCTTGTGTTTTCGCTAAATCATTTTGATTATTTGTATTTGAGCTATTGGCACATGAAGTTATTGCAAAAGCTGACGCAACTAAAAAAGCTAATTTTTTCATATTGAAATATTTTGTCTGTTACTGACAAACTTAGATAAATTTGTTTTATTTACAGTTTTAATTGTGTCAAAAAATACAAGTGGCGTTACTCACTTATATGTATTTTTAAGGCGCTCACTACCCCAATACAGCAGTGGGGTAACCACAATCTTAGGTATTATTTAGATCTACTTACTGAGTGAACACTAAGTAAATCCTTTTGAAGTAAAGGGAGCATCAGCAAATGAAAACGGATTAAATCTAGTGAACAAATAGAGTATAAAATATTTTTTTACACTTACTCTAGGTATTGTACTTCACATTGGCTTTCAGTGGTTTATTTCTCTTTTTATTGGGAAATAATTATAGAAATAATTTTATTCTCAAAGTTTAATTGTTTAGCTTTAGTAAACAATTAAACTTTTATGAGAAAAATAAAATCGCTATTACCCCTAATCATTATTATGGGTCTATTTACATTTTCGTGTAGAAAATTTGAAACAGAGGCTGATAAAGAAAATCAAGCCTTAGATGGAAAGATCTCCGCCAATAGTCTTTTATCTGAAAAGCCTAAAAAAGTGCTTTTTATAGGGATAGATGGCTGTGTTTGGAAAGCGCTCACGCCTTCCAATGCCCCAAACTTAAAAGCTTTGATGGACGAATCTTATACCAGTACCAATGCTTTGACAGAAATTCCTACCTGGTCATCAAATGGATGGTCCGCATTGTTTACTGGCGTTGGTGTTGCTAAACACAAAGCATCTGATAATAGTTTTTCAGGTGCTGATTTTATAAATTACCCTTCTTTTTTTAGGCAGATTAAAACTTCTTTACCTTCTTTAAGAACAGCATCAATAGCCACTTGGTCATCGATAAATAATTTTATTGTGGCCAGTCAGGATGTAACTGTCAAGCAGAACAGCAACAGTGACGATGCTACAGAAGCAAGAATTATACAGGAAATTACCAGTAGCAATACAGATGTTTCATTTTGTCATTTTGATAATGTAGACCATGCTGGGCATGCCAGCAACTATAGGCTTACTTCACAAATGTATATTGATTCGGTAAAAGCAGTTGATAACAGAGTGGGAAGAATATTGGATGCAATAAAATCACGTGCTACTTATGATGATGAAAATTGGTTGATTGTTGTTGCTACAGATCATGGTGGCGACTTAAGTCATGGCGGTAGTAGTTATTTGGAGAGGAATGCATTTATCATTGTGAACAATAGCGCGATCACACCGCAACTGGTCAATACATTACCAACTACAACAACTGAATCAAATTCCCATAACATTACGACTGTTGATTTTAAAACCAATGTTTACGGGCAGTTACCAACGTTAAGTAATCTTAATCTTAGCGCAACAAGCAGTTTTACGATTGAGTTTAGGGTCAGAGCAACTGCAACTAGCAGTGACCCTGTTATTATTGGTAATAAAAACTGGGCGAGTGGTTATAATAAGGGTATAATTATATCCAATAGAAACGGTATAATTAGAGCTAACTTTGGAGATGGAACTAATCGCTTGGATATCGATGGGGTGGATCTAAGTGATCAGTTATGGCATCATGTAGCGGTGGTGGTTAACCGTACGACACAAAAAGCTACCTTATTTGATGGTGGCATCCAAGTAGCTGAAGGTAATATTTCTTCAGTTGGAGATTTACAGAGTGGTAGTCCATTTAAAATCGGACAGGACGTAACTAGTAATTATAACCCTTACTTTACGGGTAATATTTCCGAAATAAGGTTGTTCAAATCTGCTTTACCACAAACTAGTATCAGCGCTTATGGTTTTACTTCTCTGACGTCATCACATCCACAGCAAGCAGACTTGGTTTTGTATACAAAAGGTAATGAAATATCAGGGACAGTATATAATGGTTCAATGGTGACACCTAAAATAGATATCTTGACTAAAAATAGTGCTACAATTACGCGAAGTACTTTAACAGTTCCTATTTTCTATCGTAACATAACTGACTACAATGGAGCTCCATATTTATACAGTGTACCGCCAACGATATTGAGTTTCTTGGGTATTAGTCGTCCGAGTTATTATGACGGTCAGACTTTGGTTAATTTTTAGTTGCAACAAATAGATTAAAAGCAAATCGATATTGCTCATTATTATGTAATGACTAAGAAAAGGAGTGTTCAGAAAAATCGGACACTCCTTTTTATTTACAAGTATCCATATTGTCCAATTGCAAATATTCAATTCCCGGAAACTTCTTTCTTAACTGTTTATCCATCCTTTGTTTTTGTTAAGGATCAACTTTCTGAAGGAGTATTTTTTATTCCATCCAAAAGATAGTATTGCTAAAGAAGATAATAGCTTATTATACTCTGGTGTATGTAAAATTCAGGTCACGAATATAGATTTCATTTTTCGCAATGGCACAAATTTCATTTTGATCGTTCACAATTTCTACAGAAAATGTCTTAATAATCCGACCTCTGTTTTTAAGTGTATCCATGCATTCATTAAAATCCTCGTCAGTTATTTTGATCGAAAATCTAAGATTGGTCAAGCCAGGCTTTTTATATTCAATGGATGCTGATTTGAGCCAAGCTACAGTTTTTTTAAATCCATGCGATTGTAAGCGCTGATCAATAAGAATCGCATAAAAAGGATCAACTGCTGAAAAAATTGTTCCACCAAATATGGTACTGTTTGAATTTTTATTGAAAATACTTTTGATAATTTTTACATCCACACCTTGAAAGTCTGTATGAATTTTTTTGACCCATATGCGTTGGAATAAAAATGGCGGGTAAATTCTTAATAACCACTTTAGGGATTTGGGACTATACAACATGGTGCAAATGTAATACAATAAATTAAAATTCGTTTGCTAATTGATTTGTAAAAATGGTTCCACAATGATATTTTTATAAAAAAATAAAATATGGCTAACCAACCCGAAATGTCCTCAAACAAGAATGTTTGGATTATTATTCTTGTTGCCTCATTGGGGTATTTTGTTGATATATATGACCTCATTATCTTTTCGATTGTTCGTGTAAAATCTTTTGAAGAAATCGGTGTTTCTCCCGCAGATATGCGTTCTGAGGGGGAGTTTGTATTAAATATGCAGATGGGCGGATTGCTGATTGGAGGCGTGATCTGGGGGATTATTGGTGATAAGTTTGGACGATTGAAAGTCTTGTTTGGTTCGATTTTGCTGTATTCATTGGCGAACATATCGAATGGTTTTGTACATGATGTGATGACGTACGGCATCATTCGTTTCATTGCCGGTATTGGTTTAGCTGGTGAATTGGGAGCCGGTATTACCTTAGTTAGCGAAAGCATGCATAAATCAAAACGTGGGTATGGTACCATGCTGGTTGCTACAGTTGGTGTCTTAGGCGCCGTTTTAGGATATTTTATATCTGAACAATATGATTGGAGAACTGCTTACTTTGTTGGTGGTGGTATGGGATTGTTGTTACTGTTAATGCGGGTAGGAGCACTCGAGTCTGGCTTGTTTAAAACAGCAGAAGAGAAAACAGTAGTGAAGGGCAAGTTTAGTATGCTTTTTACGGATAAACGTCGTTTTAAAAGATATTTATACTGTTTGTGCATCGGATTACCGATTTGGTTTGTGGTAGGCGTATTGGTTACTCAGGCTCCAGAGATTGGTAAAGCGCTACATGCGCCAGTTGTTCTTAGTGCTGGAAAAGGAGTTTTGTTCACCTATCTGGGGATTTCTTTAGGGGATTTACTGGCAGGTTTATTAGCTCAGGTTTTGAAATCACGAAAGAAAGTCGTTTTACTGTGTCAAATAATTATCCTCGTAAGTTCTTCATGGTACTTATTAAGTGATGGTTTGTCTGAGACTAAATTTATATGGCTTTCCTTTTTTATGGGACTTGGTATAGGTTATTGGGCAACTTTTGTCACCATATCTGCAGAACAGTTCGGGACGAATTTGCGAGCTACAGTGGCCACTACTGCACCTAACTTTGTTCGTGGAGCACTGATCCCTTCAACAATGTTGTACGGTGTTCTTGTCAATCACTGGGGTATTATTACAGCCGCATTTATGATGATATTTTTATTATCAGGAATTGCTATATATGCATTAACACAGCTCGAAGAGAGCTTTGATAAAGATCTGAATTATCTGGAAGAAGAGTAGGCAAAAATTAGCGCTTTGGACATTTGCCGCAACGATTCCCTTTTTTATATTTCTTACAACATTTTTTGAAACAAGCACATGAAAAAGGAGAAAACGGACTTGATGCTTTTGTATCAGCACAAAAATCTATTTTCTCCTTTGAGAATGTATCTTGAAATTCTGTTCCTTGCAATTCTGAAGTATTCATAATGCAAAGATATATATTATTTATAAGCAGTCTAAATAAAAAACGTTAAATTACATCTTTTTTAGTAAGTTGTCAATTACTTTAGGGTATTGCTGATGTTCTAATTGTTGTCCTTTAAACTTAATTACCTCTAAAGTATCATGAGGCTCTACTTTAAATCGGCCTTGATAAATTACTTCTCCTTCATCAAAATGCTCATTTGCAAAATGAATTGTTATGCCATGCTCTGTTTCTTTATTTGCCAATACGGCTTTATGAACATGATCACCATACATACCTTTGCCACCATATTTAGGTAACAGCGCTGGATGGATATTAATAATCTTATTGGGAAAAGCTTGTAAAAGATTATTAGGAACTAACCAAAGGAATCCTGCAAGTACAATTAAGTCAATGTTTAAGTTTTTTAACATTTTAACAATTTCGTCCGATCTGAAAAATTCATTTCGGTCAAATACGTGGACAGGTATTTCAAAATTATCAGCTCTTTGGATAACATATGCATCAGCATTATTGCTCAATACGATAGCGATTTCGGCATCTTCAGAATATTTAAAATACTCCATTATTTTTTGGGCATTGGAACCAGAACCTGAAGCAAATATGGCAATACGTTTTTTCACAGTTTAATTGTGTTAAGTGACGTTCTAAAAAAAGTTAATCAACCAAACTTACGTTATTTTTTGTAAATAAACTAACAGCTTGGTGTTATGTGTACAATTTGACTCGTATATTTAACCTTTGGCAATACTGTTTTATTTTTAAGCTTATGAAAACATTTACATTAATACTAATTACTTTTTTAATTATACCAACAAAGCGGGTCAGTGCTCAAGCGCCTGCACAGATCCCATATTTTTCTCTTCAAGAGGTATTTACCGGTAAATCTTTTAAAACGTCTGATTTACCAAAGGAGGGACTTATCATTTTTAATTACTATGACACGGGCTGTAGTCATTGTCAGAAAATGGGGGCGGGGATAGCGGAACAGCTACAGGCGTTTAAAAACATTAAATTCTATTTTGTTGCCATGAATGATGTCGAATATGTGGAAGGATTTATAAATATGTTTGCAAAGAAATTGAGACCTCATCCTAACGTATCTTTTATTTTGGATAAAAATGGACAGTTTATCAGCTTATTTAAACCTACACAAACACCTTCACTGTATATCTACGATGCAAAAACACACAAATTATTAAAACATTTAGATGGTGTTGATGATGTTAAGGTATTGCAAGTAGCTTTGCAACAGCTAATCAAATAGTTTTGCTTGTCTTCTAGTTGTAATTTTTAAATACAAGAGTCTTTTTTTGATACAACTAATTATAAATATTTGCTATTTTTGCGACATCAAATCAAGATATGAGCGACTCAATTAAACACGAGTGCGGTATTGCACTTATTCGACTGTTAAAGCCCCTTTCTTATTACCAGGAAAAATACGGTACGCCTTACTACGGCATAAACAAATTGTACTTATTGATGGAAAAGCAACACAACCGTGGCCAAGATGGTGCGGGTATTGCGACCATAAAATTCGACGTAAAGCCAGGAAATCGGTACATTTCTCGTTACAGAGCGATGGGATCCAGTGCTGTGGCTGATATCTTTGAATATGTACAAAAGAAGTTTGCATCTGTACACAAGGCATATCCGGAGGAATCTAAAGATACACAATGGTTAAAAGATAATGTTAGTTTTACCGGAGAGGTATTGTTAGGTCATTTGCGTTACGGTACTCATGGTAAAAATAGCATTGAAAGTTGTCACCCTTTCTTAAGACAGAACAACTGGATGTCTCGCAATTTGGTTGTTGCCGGTAATTTTAACATGACAAATGTTGACGAATTATTGCAACAGTTGTACGAGCTAGGTCAACACCCAAAAGAAAAGGCAGATACAGTTACTGTATTGGAAAAAATTGGACATTTCTTAGATGACGAAAACCAGGATTTATTTGACAAGTTTAAGAAAGAAGGTTATTCTAATATTGAAATCAGTTCTCTGATTGCAAAAAACTTGGATGTTCCTAAAATCTTAACGCGTTCAGCAAAAACTTGGGATGGTGGTTATACGATTGCAGGTATATTTGGTCATGGAGATGCATTTGTTATGCGCGACCCTGCCGGTATCCGTCCTGCTTTCTATTATAAAGACGATGAAGTGCTTGTTGTTGCTTCGGAAAGACCAGTTATTCAGACTGCATTTAATATTCCAATTGATAAAGTTCAAGAAATTAAACCTGGACATGCGTTGATTGCAAAAAAAGATGGGACAGTTACCGAAGAAATGTTTAGAGAGCCTGTTGAGCAAAAATCATGTTCTTTCGAGCGTATCTATTTTTCAAGAGGTTCAGATGCTGATATTTATAAAGAGCGTAAAAAATTAGGTCGCCTTTTATGTCCGCAAGTTTTAAATGCAATTGATAATAATATTAAGAACACGGTATTTTCTTTTATTCCAAATACGGCTGAAGTATCTTACTACGGTCTGATGGATGGTATCAATACCTACGTTAGAGATTTTCAAAAGGATGCCTTATTAAATAGAGCTGATAAGATTGATGACGGTGAGTTAGAAGATATTTTAAGCATTCATCCTCGTTTTGAGAAATTGAATGTGAAAGATGCTAAATTACGTACATTTATTACTCAAGATGCTGATCGTACTGATATGGTACAGCATGTATACGATACAACTTACGGAATTGTTAAAGATCATGAAGACACAATCGTTGCGATTGATGATTCCATTGTAAGAGGAACAACCTTAAAACAAAGTATCTTAACAATTTTAGATCGTCTGAATCCGAAGAAGATTGTAATTGTTTCATCAGCACCGCAAATTCGTTACCCAGATTGTTACGGTATCGATATGTCTAGAATGGGTGAGTTTGTTGCTTTTGAAGCAGCTATATCGTTATTAAGACAACGTGGTTTAGCACATATTATTGATGAAGTATATCAAAAATGTTTGGTTTCGATAACAGCAGATATTGACGAAATAGAAAATTATGTCAAAGCTATCTATGAACCCTTTACAGATGATGAAATTTCAAATGAAATTGCGAGAATCATTACGCCACATCATTTGAAAGCTGAAGTAACAGTGATTTTCCAGACTTTAGATAATTTACATATTGCCTGTCCTGATCATAAAGGTGATTGGTACTTCTCTGGTAATTATCCGACTCCTGGAGGAAATAAAGTTGTCAATAAAGCATTTATGAACTGGGTAGAAGGTAAGAACGTAAGAGCTTACTTCAGCAGTTAATAAGAGCAAAATACATATTACGGAAAAGGCCCGATATTTATATATCGGGCCTTTTCTATAATATGTATTTTAAGTCAATTTTAATCTAAAATAATCGATTGTATACCTATTCGTTAGAACTGCTACAAACGTTTCAAAACAAAGTAAAATCCTACTGCTGTACAGGCGAGAACGGCAGAGGTAGCCCACCAAAGTGTTGTGAATCCAAAGGATCCAACTATATTTGTCCCTAAAAGCGGTGAAAAAATATTTGCAGCAGAGAAGGCTAATGAATTGAAGCCCATATAAGCTCCCTGTGTTTTGGCTGTTGACCTGTTTATGGTTACAGTTGCCATAAAAGGCAGTGTTAACATTTCGCCGATGCCAAACACGAAAAAAGTAACATAGAGCATGAATACCCCTGCATGTATATTGAACATGGCATAAGATATAGAACAGAAAAGCGTTCCGATTACCAAAGTTTTTGTGATGGTCAATTTGTTTTCTGCAATATGTACAATAAACATCTCTAAAAGAACGATAATTAAACCGCTCCAGCCCATTAAAAATCCGATCTCATGTTCATTTAAGTGATGCACTTCACGATAGAAAATAGGAAGTGTCGATATGAGTTGGAAAAAACATAATGAGAATATACAGCAAAGGATATTAAAGATGATAAATGGACTATCTTTATATGGATTTCGTTCTTTTTTATGCTGCGATGTCGTGGTAACAGGTGCTGTTTTTAAAGTTTTTAAATTGTTTTTTTCCTTCTTGTAGAAAAATAGAAAAAAGACAACCGCTGCCACTGCTGCCGCCATTGCATTTCCGTAGAATATCCAGTTAAAGGATATCCCTGCTAAAAAGCCACCAACCGCAGGTCCAATTGAAAACCCCAAATTAACCGCTAATCGATTCAATGAAAAAGCACGTGTTATATTTTCAGGTTTAGCATAGCTTGCGACCGAAACCGAGTTGGCAGGTCTGAATGCGTCAAAGACAGCACTCAAAATAAAGATCATAATACCTAAAGACTCGACAGTCCTGAAGTAAGGAGTGATCAGAAATAGGGGAGCTGCTAATGTCAAACTGAGTAGCTGGACTTTAAAACTCCCAAATCGATCTGTCAGCCAACCCCCTACATATGAACCGCAAACAGATCCAAAGCCGAAACACATCAGAACAAGACCAACCTGCTTAATGTTGAAATTAAGAGCCTGGGTCATGTAAATTCCTAAAAATGGGATTACCATGCTTCCCATTCTGTTGATAAGCATTACAATTGCGAGCAACCATGCGGAGCGCGATAACCCTTTGAAGGATCCGATATAGATGGATAAAAGTTTTTTCAAGTGAATATGTAAAAAAAGCCAAAGGAATAAATCATATCCCTTTGGCTAGATAAAAATGTTATTTTTAAACTAATTGGGATGCTTCGATAGAATTGTTAATTTCATAAGTTGAGGCTAACATATTCTTTTTACCTGTCGAAGGTTCAAAAATAATATCAACTCTTCCTAAGTTTATTCCTGCAAAACCCACTTGGTTAACGGCTGTCTTTGTTCCCTTTAAGTTTGTTACAAAAGTAGGTTCTTTCAAAAAGGTATGCGTATGTCCACCAATGATTAAATCGATATCACTAGTCTTGGAAGCTAATACGAGGTCGGATACCTTCTCACTTTCGTATTGATAACCTAAATGAGATAGACAAATGACAAGGTCACATTTATGCTTTTCCTTTAATTCTTTGACCACACGGTTCGCAACAAGAATTGGATCCAGGTATTTCATGCCTTTGAAATTATTCGGATCAACCAGCCCTTCAATATCTACCCCTAAACCAAAAACACCAATCTTCACTCCACCTTTTTTGAAGATGGTATAATCTTGTGTTTTTCCTTCCAGCACTGTTCCTGTGAAGTCATAGTTTGCCGTTAAAAAAGGAAATTTGGCGTGATCCAGATATTTGATAAGCCCATTTAATCCATTGTCAAATTCGTGATTACCAAATGTACCCGCATCATATCCCAATTTGGTCATTAAGTCAAGCTCTAATTTCCCTCCAAACAGATTAAAATAGGGAGTACCTTGGAACATATCGCCTGCGTCCAACAAAAGAACATGATCTTCCTCAGCCCTTACTTTTTTGATAAGTGTACTTCTGCGTGCAACTCCTGCCAATCCTTGATATCTACCGCCATCCATAGGAAAGGGTTCAATTCTGCTGTGAACATCATTGGTATGTAGAATGGTTAATTTTATTTTTTTTGAACCTGCAAATGATGAGAATGGTAACGTACCAAGGGTTACTGCTGCAGAAAGGCCTGCGGCAGTCTTTATAAAGCCTCTTCTATTTAATGATTTTAACTCTTCCATCTAATTGCATATTAATTTTTTGACCATTTTTTGTAAAGCTGGAAATATAGTCCATCAAGCTTTCCCTTACTTTTTGAGGATAATCAGTTCTTTTAAGCGCATGTGTAAATAAATCTAAATTGTCTCCTCCATTCGCTAGGTAATCATAGGTGACTACTTTATAGGTTTTATTTTTGTCTATATCTTTTCCCTGTACCTGAATATTTATTGGCTTTTTATCTTGGATAGATAAGGTAATTCCTGAAACAGGTTGCCCCCCTGTTGCCGCAATAAAGTTGGCGAGTTGTTCAATTTGTTCACCGCTCAGCTCCATCACTGTAAGCTGATTTTCAAATGGCATAACCTCAAAAACACTCTCTACAGTAATATCTCCCGCTTTTATTTCATTGCGAATACCGCCCTTTGTTGCAAAAGCGATATCAGCCTTGTTGTTGATTTTTTCACTGGCAACCAATAGCGCTTGTGTAAAGAAATTTCCCATTAAAGTTTCAGGAGTTTTCTCTTTAGTCAATGCAACTTCCGAGAAGCCGATTACCCGGTTCATCTCTGCCTGCATTTGCTTTTTATAGGGACTATAAATAGCTACGATCGCGGTATCCTCAACGGTGCTTTTATTGATCTCGTATTGCTTAAAGTCCTTTTGGACAGGACTTAATTTTTTGCTGCAAGATGTGCTAAGTAAAATAGCTAAAAACCCGAAGGTTACATATTGAAGTTGATGTATAGTAAGTTTCATCATGTAATAAGTGTTTTCGGTACAAATGTAGATAATAAAAGCCTAACATTTTTGTTAAGCTTTTATTATCAATATGCAAAAGAAGGCGCTTTTTCTAATTGGCAACCTCTGGTTTTTTAATGTCTTTTCTGACCACAGCATCTCTTTGATTTCTCAATCGTATTGATTTCCGACGATCTGCAATGGTAGTTTTTGTGATTTTTGCAACCATTTTATTATTCTTATATAATTTCCAGTTCATCAGCAATACGGAAACCAATATAATAACTAGGCCTATTACTTGTATGTATGTCACGGCATGGCTACTGAAAAAGTAACTTAATACCAATGCTACAATAGGATTAACATAGGCATATGTACTTACTTCCGTAGCAGGTCTTACTGATAGCAACCAGATGTAAGAACTGAATGCTAAAATAGATCCAAAAACAATTAAGTACGATATATTAAACCAGTCGATAGGCGTTACCTGTTGAAAACTAAAATGAGCAAATTCTCCATTTAAGCTGGCAACAATTGTAAATAATACACCTGCTGTAATCATCTGCCATGCAGTCTTTACGGAGACATGTAAATCTTCCGTCTCTTCTTGCTGGCTTTTCTTCTGGTATTTGGAATATAATGAACCTGCAGTCCAGGCGATAGATCCAAGCACCATAATCACCAAAGCAATAACGGTTATTTCTTTATTTGCAGAAGATTTGCTTGCGATGATTTGCTCTACAAAGAGTAAAACAACACCAGCAAAGCCTAAAATCAAACCAGCGATGGTAGATTTACTGCTGAAATTTTCTTTCCATTTTGGTTTATCAAGAATAACAAACCAAATCGCCGCTGCTGCCGCAATAATCGCCGCAACACCACCTGAAACATATTGCTCTGCCCAGATAAGACCACCCATATCAATAAATAAGAGTAAAAATCCGACAACAATAGAATCGCGGATTGCTCTCTTGTTGAATATTTTATAACCCTTCAATACACAGTACCCCATCAGCAAAATACTTGCAGTAATAAACCTAAAAGATCCTAAAATGAATGGCGGGAAACTGTGTAGCGCTTTTTCAATAAAGAAAAAAGTCGACCCCCATACAATGTATACGACAGCATACGCGAGTACGATCATTAAAGGGCTTGCTTGTTGTACTTTATTATTTAACATCTCTCTATTCCTTTCCTAAATTATTCCGGTATAACTAATTGTTGTTCTTCTTTCACTGTTTGCAAAACAATTGTGGTTCTTGTTGAAATTATTCCTTCAATTTTTCCCAAAGTGTTACGCATCAAATCGACTAACGCAGTAGAATCAGCCGTCCGAACTTTGATTAGGTAACCATCATCTCCAGCAATATCATGCACTTCCTGCACTTCGGGTATCTCTGCTAGAAGAATACCGACTTTCTGTTCTCCAATTATATCGTTCGCTTTGATAAATATAAACGATAGTAATTTCTGATCAATTGCCGCTGGATTTATCTTGGCGTTGTATTGTAGGATTACATTTTTTTGCTCTAATTTTTTAACACGTTCTAAAATCGCAGAAGGAGCCATACTAAGCTCTCTTGCTATATCAGCATTATTGATTCGAGCATTATCCTGCATTAAACGCAAGATTTTGAAATCTACATGATCTAAATTATATTCTACTTTTGTCATATCGAATGCAAAGGTAGTGATATTTCGAATAATATTCAAATTATTTAGTTAAATTCAGAATATAATTCTATTTGCGAGGTTATTTTTTTTAGAACAAATAGTCTCTTCACTAGCCTGAGCACTAATTTTTTTTATTTAATAATCTGATTATTAGGATATTTGTGTTCTTTTGAATTATCTTTGGTATTTTAGGTGTCTCATCGAATATTATTCGCTAAAGGTTTCCATCGAGTATTTTTCACGTAATATTTTAATGATATAACTGGTGCTAAGAGTGACAATCAATCCTATGAGGCAACCAATAGTGACACAGGCAAAACGATCGAGTGCGGCAACATATGACTTTAATTGATGTTCATGAACCACGACAATGATCATGGCTACCATTGCTGTACGGGCCACACTTAGGATATTGAATAACCTGCATATAGCGACGGATGTGATGACGCCCAAAAGCATAGACCACATTTGAGGAAGATTGGTAAAATAAAACAGTATACCCGTCGCCGAACCAATAAAATTAGACTTAGTTCTATCAAAAGCAATTTTTGTTGCTTCATTATCATCCGGAGAAATCACTAAAACAATAGAAATTAAAGCCCATATTGCTGAATATTCAGGAAAGCTGATATATAAAAAGTAACCAATAGAAAAACCGATCAAAATACGAATCAGATAGATGATGAAGTCGGAGTGAAGGCTATATCGCATGAGGGTTTTACGCATCTTAAAATATTTTACTGCAAAAGTACATCTTATTTGCAGCATCAAAAAATCATATACATGCGTTTTTATGCATGTTTAATATTGTTTTTTCATTTTCTTGCATTATCAATTCTTTTCATTATTTAAAATAGTTAGATTTGTTGATACAAATTATACCATACTGTGAAGGAAAATATTTCTTTAGATCAATTATCGCAATCTTTAACGGGGGACTTGTATTATGATGATTCTGCTTATCACCATACCATCCGTCTTGCCTATTCCACTGATGCATCCGTGTACCAAGAACTACCTTTAGCTGTAGCGATTCCCAGAAATAGTGGAGATATCAAAATTTTAATACAGTTTGCATCTGCAAACGGCATTACGATTATTCCGAGGACAGCAGGTACATCCTTAGCTGGTCAGGTTGTTGGAAATGGTATCGTTATGGATATCTCGAAGTATTTTAATAAGATACTTGAATTAAATGTCGAAGAACAATGGGTGCGTGTGCAACCTGGTGTTATTCGTGATGATCTCAATCATTACCTCAAACCATTTGGCTTCATGTTTGGTCCAGAAACCTCAACAGCAAGTCGTGCGATGATTGGTGGAATGATCGGTAATAATTCCTCCGGATTACATTCCATTGTATGGGGCGATACCCGTCAAAATTTATTAACAGCGAATGTCATATTAGATGATCAGTCTGAGGTCGTATTTGAAGCGTTGGACGAAGCATCTTATTTCAAAAAATTAATACAAAAAGATAGGGAAGGTGCAATTTACCGCGAATTGAATGCGATGTTGACAGTGGAAGAAAATATGCAGGCAATAGCATCGGGATATCCCAAGCGGTCGATAACAAGACGAAATACAGGATATGCACTGGATATGGTATCGGATAAAACTGCTCCTTTCAATATGTGTCGTCTATTAGCTGGTTCTGAAGGAACCCTAGCGATCGTTACAGAGGCCAAGTTGCAATTATTACCATTACCGCCTAAAGAATTAGGTCTCCTATGTATCCACTTTGACGATATGATTGCGTGTATGGAAGGTAATGTGATTGCTTTGTCACATAATCCCGAAGCCTCGGAACTTGTCGATAAGTATATCATGGATTTTACTGTCGGGCACCCCACTTATCAATATAATCGTTTTTTTATAGAAGGTGATCCCAAAGCTTTGCTTATAGTGGAGTTCAGAGGAAATACGCCAGATGAAGTGGAAGCAAAGGCGATGGCATTGAAGGCCGCGTTGATTGAAAAGCATTTGGGTTATGCTTATCCATATATAACAGGTGAGCAGACCAATTTGGTTTGGGATGTACGGAAGGCGGGTTTAGGGTTAATCCGTAATTTACCAGGAGATAGTCAGCCGGTTAATTTGATTGAGGATTGTGCGGTTTCTCCGGAAGATTTACCTGCATATGTAGCAGATATTCAAAATTTATTGATTGCAGAGGGAGTTCACGCATCTTATTACGCGCATGCTGGAGCAGGAGAACTCCATATTGAGCCTTTTGTTAATTTAAAAACAGAATCGGGGGTAAAAACTTTTCGCTCGATCTTGGAAAAGACAACAGATTTAGTTTTAAAATACAATGGATCTTTAAGTGGTGAGCATGGTGATGGTCGTCTGAGAGGTGAGTTTATTGAGAAAGTTTTAGGAGGAAAAGTCTTTAAACTCATTGAGCAGGTTAAAGAAATATTTGATCCTAAAGGCGTATTTAATGCCAATAAGATTGTAAATACACCACCAATGGACACCCATCTCCGTTATGATAATAATAAAAATACAACACAGATAAAGACCTATTTCGATTTTTCGAAAGAGGAAAGTATCCTACGTCTGGCCGAGAAGTGTTCCGGATCAGGTGACTGCCGAAAAACAGAAATTACCGGTGGAACGATGTGTCCCTCTTTTATGGCTACACGCGATGAAAAGGATACGACACGCGCCCGTGCCAATATGTTGCGTCAATTTTTGACAAATTCAACAAAAGAGAACCGGTTTGACCATGAAGAATTAAAAGAAGTGATGGACTTATGTTTATCATGTAAAGGTTGCAAAACTGAATGCCCTTCTAGTGTTGATGTAGCTAAGATGAAAGCCGAGTTTTTACAACATTATTACGATGAGCATGGTGTGCCCTTCCGATCGCGAGTGATTGCAAATTTCACAGAATCTCAAAAATTAGGATCACTGGTAGCGCCCTTATACAACTTTGTTGTCAAAAATGACTTTTTAGCGGGCCTTGTAAAAAGAACCATTGGTTTTGCCCCTAAGAGATCACTACCGTTGGTAGCTGGTACTACATTGTCACAATGGGTGAGAAAACAGAAAAACAAGACAGATGCAAAGCGGCGCGTATACTTATTCGCAGATGAATTTACAGAATATAACGATGCCGAAATAGGTATTACAGCATATAAATTACTAACTGCTTTAGGCTATGAAGTGATTATTCCAAAACATATTGAGAGTGGCCGAACTTATCTTTCAAAAGGTCTGGTTAAAGAAGCGAAGAAGATCGCTAATAAAAATATTACTTTTTTGAAAGATCTAATAACAGAGGAGACCCCCTTATTAGGAATAGAACCATCGGGTATCATTACCTTTAGAGATGAATATCTTTCTTTGGTAGATTCGGATCTCTATGAAGATGCAAGTAGAGTAGCTAAAAATGCATTGATGTTTGATGAGTTTTTACTGAAAGAGATTGAAGCTGGCCGTATTCAAAAAGAGCAGTTCAGTACGCGTGAGAAAACAATTAAGTTGCATGGACATTGCTATCAAAAAGCATTTCATTTAGTAGAAACAACAGAGAAAGTCTTGTCATTTCCTCAAAACTACCAAGTAGAGGTGATTCCATCAGGCTGTTGTGGTATGGCGGGATCATTTGGTTATGAAAAAGAACACTACGACATCTCAATGAAAGTAGCAGAATTGGTTTTGTTGCCTACGGTCCGAAATACGGATTCTTCTACATGGATTGCTGCGGCAGGTACATCTTGCCGGCACCAGATTAAAGATGGAGCGGCAAGACATTCTTACCACCCTGTAGAAATCTTATATGATGCTTTAATTAAGTAAAACAATCAATCTATTTTATTTGTTTATCAGTAAAAATCGTTAGTTTTAGTAAACGATTTTACTGATAAACATAATTACTGAAAAAGATGAGAAAAATAAATCAAATTGCTGTTCTATCTGCGTTAGCTTTTGCGACAGCATGTGGCAACACTACCCAAAACCAACAAGGTGACGATAAATCAAAAAAAAGTAACATTCCTATTGAGGAATTGACCATTGATGGACCTGTCACTAATAATAAACATCTTTTCTTACGTATTGTTGATGATGTGAAAACGGATTCTAGTTACATCTATACGGCTAAAAGTACCTTCAAAGGAGATACTGTTGGATTGAAAGTAGAAGTCGTAAATCTTATCCCTGCCGGAATTATTGATGATGTCGCTAATGAAGATGTTGGTTTTACAAAAGGTAAAATTAAAATTTCTTCTTTAGGTGCAGAGAGTGATGCTTTTATAAAAGCATTGGGTAAAATATATGAAGTACCAGCTTCTGGCCCTTTCGCAAGTGCAACATTGATACCGACAGTTTTCTCTTCAAATAAAGTAAATGCTGATCTTGATAAAACAGCAACTTATAGCTTTAAATTATTTTTAGAGCAAAAGTCAGGGGAACCGGCTGAAATGTTTTTCAACATTGATACGTATAAAAAATCTTTAGAATTTAAAGAGAAAGATCCTAAATTCCGCGCTCCGTTTATTTCCGCACTGGAAGGTAAATAAGCTTTAAAATCATATTATAAAAAAAAGGCTTTCTATTATAAGAAAGCCTTTTTTATGTTAGAAATCAAATTTTATTCTAGCCCTTATGCCCGATTTAGGAGCACCTGGGTGATCAAGATAATTTAATCTCCGGACATAATCTACGCGAAGTATTTTGAAAATATTGGACAATCCAACACTAGCCTCCATGTATGGATCCGATCCAAAGGTGTACGAAGATTGTATATTGTCAGCATTTTTCTGAAAGTCAAATACTTTGTCAGAATGATCTGGGTTGTTCTCATCTCGAAGCCCACCGTATACAGCTTTAAAACTAAATACTTCACGAAGTTTTAGCTTTTTAATACCAGGAATTTTGTTTAACAAGAAACCATTCATGTAGTATTGGATGTTAGCGGATGCATGGTGGTCACTGACAAATTCCAAGAAGTTCATCAAATTGTAAGAATTAAGCTGATATGCATAAGTCTGATTCGCACGGTGTATCGTTAAGAAAGGAAATGGAATTCCTTTACCAGCAATATAAGTACCTGCGACATCAATATCTGCATAGCCGAACTGGCTCAGGTAAAATCTTTTGAATGCTCCTACGTTAAAGTTGTGATAACTATATTCGCCTTTGAATACATCTTTAAGTCCAGCCGTGTAGTTAAAGTTAAAAATAGGGTATTCATTAAATATGGGAGTACGATAAAGCTTTCCTTGATAAAACTGTTCATTCGGAGCGTAGCGAATATTTACTGATAATTCTGTTGAATTGATTTCGTTGAACACTTTAGTTTGACCATTATCATCTATGATCTGATACCTTAAAGATCCTGCTGGCGATTGTTTTGTTGCATTAAATCCCAATCCAATACTTAAGCGATTTTCAAATTCTTTTCTATAATCAACGCGATAAACATCATTATAGATGTAATTTTCATTATCACCTCTTTTGAAGGATAACAAAAAGTTATCTTCTTGTATAAATTCTAAAGCTTGACCAGGAATCTTGGTGTCACGCTGGAACGATGCCCGGATGTAGTGTTGTGGAAATGAATAAACCGACTTATTGTTGAAAGCATAGGTTCCGCTTAAAAAGTATTTCCATTTTTCATCTTTAAATCCATATGCAGCATACGATTCAGCATAAAACCTTTTACTGAATGATTCTGTAGTTCTACCACCAACACGTAGTCTAAATCCTTCGACAGGGTTAAAGCTATAAAAAGTATTTACCGGACCAATTTCAACAGGACCAGCCTGTTTATATCCCGATAATACCAAAGCTGCAATATCCATAAAGGTTTTAAAAGAAGGAATCTGTTGCAGGGTGTCGATATTATGATAAATATTCAGCTCATTTTTCGTTAAAGGAATTTGACGTTGCGTATCAAAAAGTTTTCGAGTACCTTTTCCATCTGCTATATTGTAAGCAATTACCGTTTCAGGACCACTGTAAATACTATCCGGTTGAACAACGCCAGTTTTATAATTTTTATAGTTGACAGTTCTATTACCACGAATACCTGTTCCTTTATCTGTTAAAGAAAAATCAATACCAAGTGTACTTTGACTTAAATAGAATCTTTTACTCTCATCCTGATCAAATTTGAGTTCAATATTCATGTCCCTTACAAAGTTCAAATTGATATCATCAGCGACAGTCATATTAGCACCTTGTACAGCATAGTTACCATCCAGTGTAATATATAACTGGCCTTTGAAAAGCATGTCCGCTTTATTGCGTGGAAAAAAACTAAGTTCAACTAACCACGGTTGCTGTGTTTTTATCGTATCTGTGATAAAAAACTTGTAAAATGTGGGAGCCGAGTTGGCGATTGGACTTAAAAATTGGTTCGTTACCAGCGTGATATTGTTATCGTAAATATCTACTGTCTCATAAAGTTTATTGAAATATGCGCTTAAACCATCATTATCAATAAATTTGGGATCAAATTGCGCACGTTGCTCTCCTATGATATATTGTTTTGTTTTTTTAGGGTCCTTACGAAAATATACTTTTGAAAGTTTCTCTTCCATAAAAGCAGGCAATAGATATTTATTTGCAGTTTTAGCCGAATCATCTACTTCAAAAAGAAATTGGTAATTTTTGAATATCTTCTTGTTTACAAATTTCTCTGACAAATTGCTCAGTCCTAAAGAGATCTTTTCGTATTGGTCATACTGCGCGAATTGTTGCCCTGTTAATCTATTTTTACTTTTATTTTCGATTACTTTACGGATCAATGCGACAGCAGGATTATCTTTGTTTGTATACTTTCTCTTTTTTGCTCTGACTACAACCTCATCAAGGGTATTGTCCTGAGATTCCATCAATACCTCGATCTGTTGCGTTTCGTCATTCGTAACAAATACATCTTTATAATCATACCCAATACTTGATACACGGATTTTCACATAATTCTTTGGAAATTTTAAGGTGAATCGTCCGGATTCTTCAGTCGAAGTCGCATTGCCGGGGGCAGCAGGTGCTCCAACAACAGCAACTGTCGCATAGCCGATCGGTTGTTTTGTCTTGCTGTCCTTAACGATACCCTGTACTGTTTTTAATTGGCCTAATGCTGCAGTAATACTTACTAACATGACTGATGCCAGTAAAAATAGTGTTTTTGCAATTGTACTGCTACTACGTTGGTATTCCATAATTTTACATTAATTATATCACAAATTACCGATACGTGTTATAACACCATCTTAATTTCTGACTTTTTAACTTAAAAGTTCTAATAAGTTGTATGCAAAAGAAATAAAAAATTAAGAATTAATAAAACATTTACAATTTTTTAACTTCACTATTTTTATTAATCGACTATTAACTTGTTGAATAGCAGTACATTTGTTTTAATGTCAGAATAAACTGACTATAATTTTACTTCTTTATGATGAAATTCGACCTAAATACAACCAATCTCGTTGACTATTGTAACAAAAAGGTCAACGAAGTTGTTTTGATTTTTTAAAAATTGGGTTCCGACGCAAAATGAATGCGCTCTTTTGTAGTGGGGTGGTTAAACTCAATATAAGCAGCATGCAAGTGTAATCGATCAGATTTTTGACCATAAAGATCGTCTCCAACAATAGGACAGTTCATTCCTTTAGGATGAGCAGAATGAAGGCGAAGTTGATGTGTTCTTCCTGTCAATGGAAAGTATCGCACTTTGGTTTTACCGTTTATAATTTCGATTTTTTCCCATTTAGTAACTGCTTTCTTTCCATTTTCATAACAGACTAACTGTCGAGGTCTATCGTCAAGATCAACCCGTAGAGGTAGTGATATAATTCCAGAATCGGTATCGATAATGCCATCAAGTAAAGCAATATATTGCTTGACGATGGTATGGTTGATAAATTGACTCTGAATAAATTTGTGAGCTTCTTTAGTTTTGGTTATCACAAGAATTCCGGATGTAGACATATCTAACCGATGAACAATTAAAGGCCCTGCATCGGGATATTTTTTAAGCATGCGTGTATAGACCGAATCTTTAACATGTATGCCAGGGACGGATAGGAATTCTTCAGGCTTATCTATAATGATCAGGCTTTCATCTTCGTAAATAATGGGGAGTTCAATGCTTTCATCAGGGCTTTCGAGCATCGGATTTTTATCAACCTGTAATCCCTCAAGCATAAAGCGGAGAATAGGTTCACATTTATTGCGACATGCAGGGTAGTAGCTTTGATGTCTTCGTACTTCAGCTGAAGGCGATTGTCCCCACCAAAATTCGGCAAGTGCAATTGGCTTGTAATCATTTAAATAAGCATACTGCAATAGTTTTGGTGCGGCACATTCACCAGATCCAGCAGGTGGTTGCAAATTGTATGCGTTAAAAATGTCAATGACATTTTTAGTTTCCCCTTTCGCATTTTTAAAATTGTATTGTGCAAATAATTGATTTTGCAACTGTGCAGAACGTTTTTTACGCTCTTCCTTTAAATCGGCTATTATATTGAGGTGATCATTTAGCGGTTTTTCAGCGATGGAAATATCATGGTGATATTGTTTTTGGAAAACACTCAGTTCAAACTTATCTCTTAAACTTTGTTTGATCAGATCTTCTTCAAGCAGTTGATATGATGCAGCTGATAGGGTTAATTTTGATTTGTCTCGAAGTTGTTTACGTTCTTTCTTTTGAATTTTCAGATTTTCTTTAAAGTTGGCCAATTGCTGATCCAGCCTCACTTTAGTATCATCAAGCTTTTCTTTCAGTTGCGTACCTGTTTCACTCTGCTCTAATGCTGTAATTTGCTTATTAAGGTTATTGAGGTGTTCCTCTTCTAACAGAAAAAAAGAATTTTCCGTTAACATATCAAAAACCGGAGGTACAAAATAGCGATGATCATTTTTGCCAGCCAGTTTACCGGAGAAGCCAGCTAGAAATCCAATATGACCATCTTGATCTTGGACAATTAATACACCGAACATTTTACCAATGGCCTGTCCATCCATTTTTTCGTTTAAACCAAAATTATGAACCCATTCCGTTTGAGTAAGAATATATTCTTGAACAGATGCGCAGGCTTGTTTTGCCAGTTCATGTGGTTCATAACAGAAGGGGAAAGTAAAATGTGTAGGTAAAAGTATTTCCTTGATTTCCTCATTAAATTCGTGAAAGTATAGATCACCGTTCAAACAATTCCCCTTCATCATTGTTGTTTTCATTATGCGTACAAAAGTACAAAAATGATGTTATTTTTATGACAATATTATTTCTTAATTAATGGGCTTTACGGCCTCATTTTATTAATATTGTATATCAAGTAACAGTGATTTTAATAATTTAAATAAATTGTAAAATAATTCATTATGAAAGCAAAAATTGGTATTAAAGAAGCAGACTTGGCAAAGGTAGCCGCTATTTTGAATAATGTGTTAGCGGATGAAAGTATTGTGTATCAAAAAACAAGAAATGCACATTGGAATGTTGAAGGTCCAGATTTTCATGCCGCGCATTTATTTTTGGAATCGCAGTATAATGAATTGGCAGAAATTATTGATGAAGTCGCAGAACGCATCCGTCAAATCGGACATTATGCAGTAGGTTCATACGCCAAATATCTAGAATTGACCCATCTTACAGAGACGAAGTACGAACATACAGATAGTAAAGGGTTTTTCAAGGAATTACTGTCAGATCATGAATCTGTTATTATGAATATTAGAGGAAATTTGGATGCGGTCGAAAAAGCTGGAGATCAGGCGACTGAAGATTTTCTTATTGGTTTACTAGCGCAGCATGAAAAGATGGCTTGGATGTTACGTGCTCATGTAGCATAACTTTTATAACAATCTTTTCAATAAAAAAGCAGTACCCTCGGTACTGCTTTTTTATTGAAAATACTAAAAACTGCATGATAATTGTAAAGGGCATTACATCACTGCAAATTTATTTTTCCATTACTATGCGCTATTATTTTGTTTTAATTATCTTTTCGCTTCTGTTTTTCTCATGTGCCGAATCCCTTATGGTACAATCGACTGGAGTTTTACAAAATGCATCGAGGACACATCACTTAAAAAATGGTGAACGTGAGCTGATTTACATTCCCATGCGGCATTTAGGTAAACGTAATTATTACGATTATATTCAGCGAATGGTCGACTCATTACAAAATCAAGGGTTTGTTGTATTTTATGAAAGTATTGCCTACCAAGTGGATAGTGCCCAACAAAGAGATGTATATGATCGGAAGTTTCGAAAATTAGTAGGACACGTAATAGGTAGTACCAAAGTATATGAAAAAACTTCCGATACAACAAAAGTATTAATGGCTCCACTTTATAAAAATCTCGGAAGTAGAATCATCCAACAGCCCCAATATTCGTTTTTTAAAGTTGATTATAATACAGCAGTTATTGCTGATATTCCAAAAAATGAACTTTTGGACGAATTTGAATACAGCTATGGTGATATTATTCTTGATTCATGTGACTGGAAAACTCCTTTAAATGAGCCTTATACTTGTAAACCTATAAAAGCAAAGTTTAGAAATATTTTCGACCGGGAATTTATAATGAAAAAAAGAGAACAAAATTTAGCAGCTTTGGTGGCGGATGCTTCACAAAAGAAAATTCTAATTATGTTTGGGGCCGCGCATTACAAAGGCTTTCTCAAATATTTGAAAGAGCGTAACCCGGATTGGATAAATGTAAAATAAGAAAATATGGAGAAATTGTTTATTGTTATTTTGGTACCCGCTGTTATATATCTGGTGTATTACCTTTTAAATAAAACGGAGAAAAATAGCAAAGCCATCAGGCGCGTTCTGAGTAAAGAGGGAAAAGATATTCTTTTGAAAGAAGTACAGTACTATCGAAATTTGAACGAAGCGGATAAAATTGAATTTGAAAAGCGCGGCTTACATTTTTTAGATCATGTATCTGTAGAAGGAATTGGTGTTGAAGTTTCTTTAAAAGATTATATGTTAGTAGCGGCAAGTGCTATAATACCTGTTTTCGCTTTTAAAAATTGGAAATATACAAATTTAACAACTGTACTGCTTTATCCCAATACTTTTAATCAAGATTACCAGTTCGAAGGCAGTCAGGGGCGCAATATTTTAGGAATGGTAGGCGAGGGGTCCATGAACGGTCAGATGATTTTATCAAAAGAGGCTCTTGAAGCTGGTTTCTCAAATACAAAGGACGGCCAAAACACAGCCATTCATGAGTTTGTCCACCTGTTGGATAAAACGGATGGTGAAGTCGATGGATTACCGCAATTTTTGATAGATCATACGTATAGTCTAGCCTGGTTAGAAATGATTCGTAAAGAAATTTTAAAAATTCAGGAAGGTAAATCTGATATCAATCCGTATGGCATTACAAATCGGGCGGAGTTTTTTGCCGTTGCTTCCGAATACTTTTTTGAAAACCCTGAACGGCTTAAAAATCATCATCCAGAGCTTTACAAAGCATTAAGTATGGCATTTCAGCAAGACCTGAGTCCTGCTTAATCATGTTGCCTGGTTGTTAGGGGATTATTATTCAATAAATGTATGGTTATCTCTTAAGTAAAGAATAGATTTGAAACAAAAAAGCTCTTCCATATGATGAAGAGCTTTTTTATTGTCTTATTAAGCGATCTTTATTAAAACCTATATCGCTTCTAAAAGTTGTTTTTCATGTAGTTCAAAATATTGTCCTTTTAAGTTCATAAGTTCATCATGAGAACCTTCTTCCGCAATTCTTCCCTGATCCAACACAATGATTTTATCGGCATTTTTGATTGTCGATACACGATGCGCTATAAACACACATGTCTTTCCTTTCATAATACGGCTTAGGGAAGTCAATATCTGTTCTTCCGTTTTGGTATCTACGGCAGACAGACAGTCATCAAAAATCAAGATCTTAGGTTCTTTAATTAAAGCCCGCGCGATGGAGACACGTTGCTTTTGTCCTCCAGAAAGCGTGATTCCACGTTCCCCAACCGAAGTTTCAAAACCTTGATCAAATCCCATTATATTTTCATAGACTGCGGCATCTTTCGCTGCCTGCTCGACTTGCTCCTGTGTAAAGTGGTCTAGACCAAATGCGATATTGTTACTGATCGTATCTGAAAATAGAAAAACCTCCTGAGGCACAAAGCCTGTTTGTTGCCTTAGATCCTGAAAATCTAGCTTTGTGATAGCAGTGTCGTCATATTTGATGGCCCCCTTGTCGATATCAAACATACGAAGCAGTAAATTCGCTAAAGTCGATTTACCCGATCCCGTTTTACCAATGATCGCCAGTGTTTTCCCTGCAGGAATATGAAACGATAAATCCTTGATCGCTTGAATCCCCGTTTCAGGATAGGTGAATGAAATGTTTTCAACCTTCAGATCTCCTGTAAGTACTTTTTTAATTTCGCCGTTAATAATAGGAGACTCGGTATTTAAAAATTCGTTGATCCGTTTTTGCGATGCTGAGGCGCGCTGTACCAGTGAAGTTACCCAAGCTAAAGACATAGCAGGGAAAGTCAATTGGTTGACATAAATGATAAACTCAGCAATATTTCCCGCAGTGATGGTACCTTTTGCAACTTCCAAACCACCCACATAAATGGTTATTATGGTGCTTAAACCAATTAATAATAGAATTAGCGGAAAGAAGACTGCCTGTACTTTGACAAGTGATAAAGCCGTATTTCGATAGATGGTACTCTCTTCTTCAAAAGAATCCATTTTATATTTTTCTCTGTTGTATGTTTTAATGACTCTGATACCTGCAAAGTTTTCTTGAACAAAAGACGCTAAACGTGCCAGTTGCTTTTGAATTTTCTCACTTCTTTTATTGATGATCTTATTTACAAATAAAATAACAGCAGAAAGAATAGGGATAGGGATAAGTGCATATGTCGCTAGACGGGCATTAACATCATACATAGCATAAATCACCATGATCGATAAGACAACGGTATTGATGGCATACATAATAGCAGGGCCGAGGTAATTTCTGACCTGGTTGACATCTTCCGTAGCCCTACTCATAAGATCTCCCGTGTTATTTCTTCTAAAAAAAGCAAAATCTAGTTTTTGATAATGTCTGTAGATTTCATTTTTTAAATCATACTCAATATGGCGAGATGTCAGAATGATTGTCTGGCGCATCATAAACAAGAAAATACCACGAAGCAGAGACAGTAATAAAACTACCCCACCGAAAAATAGCAAACTAGATCCAAAAACTTTATAGATCAATTCTTGTCTTTCAAATCCGTGGTAGAGTTTATATAAATAGATATTCTCTTGTACCAGATCAAAAGCTTCTCGAATTACTTTTGCAGGAAGGATACCGAAATAATTGGAAATTATAACAAAAATTACCCCAGGAACAAGCTTCCAGCGATATTTGTAAAAATATTTATTTAAATAAGCTAACTCTTTCATATGATAATACAAATGTAAAACTTATTCGGCATTTAATTTTCTATTTTACGAACTTATACTGTCACAAACAGTTCATAAGTTTTGTATTTATTTTGAAAGAAAAATTTAGTGTGAAATATATTTTCTACTTTTGTTCCCAAATTACCATAAATAAAACTTGAAGCAGAATTTTATGTCAGCATCTCAAACTCCAATTTTCGAATTATTGGGACAATTTGGTCACCAGAATTTGTTTTTTTGTAATGATGAAGTAGTTGGTTTGAAAGCAATAGTTGCGATTCATGACACTACATTAGGTCCAGCAATAGGCGGTGTCCGCATGTTGCCATATTCCAGTACAGAAGAAGCTATCGAAGATGCTCTTCGCCTTTCTAGAGCAATAACTTACAAATCAGCAATCACGGGCCTTAATCTAGGTGGTGGTAGTGCCGTGATCATCGGTAATCATCGTATAGATAAATCTGAGGTTTTGCTGAGACGCTTAGGACAATTTATTGAGGGCCTAAATGGTAATTTCATCGCTTCGATCGATGTAGGTATCGGTCAACGCGATTTGGAGCATATTTTTACAGAAACTTCACATGTGGCAGGCTTGCCTAAAGCGATCAATGGCGGGGGTGATACTTCAGTCTTTGCGGCACAAGGCGTACTCTATGGTATTAAAGCTTCCTTAAAAGAACTATACGGTTCAGACAGTTTAGCGGGACGTAAAGTTATCGTGCATGGTATAGGAAGTGTTGGTGAGCGTTTGATCGAAATGTTACGTGATGAAAATTCGCGCGTATATGTAAGTGATATTACGGAAGACCGGATGTTGAAAACAGCAGCAAAATACAAAGTTGAAACCATTGCTTTCGATAAAGTTTTTGATTTTGACTGTGATGTTTATGCACCTTGTGCATTAGGGGGGACAGTTAATCCTGAAACTGCCGCAAAAATGCAATGTAAAATTATTGCTGGTGCAGCAAATAACCAATTGAAGGATGAATTGGTTACGAGCAACATCCTGCATGAAAGAGGTATTTTATATGCACCGGACTATTTAATTAATGCAGGAGCATTGGTTAGTTGTTATTCCGAAATACAGGGCTATGGCGCTGATCATACCGAGTTTGTCATTAAAAATATATACAACGCAACACGCGAAGTATTACAAAAATCAAAACAAGAAAATATTTCTTCGTTCCAAGCTGCTAATCAAATCGCAGAAAAACGTATCTTTGACATTCGAAAACTCAAAAGATAGAGAAAACAAACAAACAAAACAATCGTTCTTACATACAAATCGTTCTTTAAAATACTATGTTAAATAGAAGACACCTAAGGGTCAAAGTAGTGCAGACGCTTTATGCGTACAGTTTATCTGAAGATAAAGATATCAAAGCCTTTGAAAAGGCATTATTGCAAAATGTGGATGAAGTGTACGAAATGTACATTTGGACTTTAAATCTCCTGGATGAAGTGGCCGATTATGCATTAATAGATGCAGAAGGTCGTGCAAATAAGTTTTTGCCAACAGAAAAAGATTTATCGCACAACACCAAACTAAGTAGCAATACTTTTATCGAGTCTTTAAGACAAAATCCGCAGTACGCAGAAGGAGTAAAGAAATACGGTGTTTCTTGGAACTTTGATCCTGAAATCGTTCGTACAGTATTCGCTCAATTGAAGCATTCTGAAGATTATGCATATTATATGCAGTCATCAGATCGTTCGATTGCAGTGGAAAAAGATATTATTAAGTTTATCTTCAAAAAAATTATTTTAAAGTCCCCTGTTATTGAACAGGTTTTTGAAGAGAAGTTTATCAACTGGACGGTCGATAAGGAAGTTTTACAAGCATTAATTGCCAAAACATTTAAAAACTTCAGTTCAGAAGAACCGAGACAAAATAAACTGGCAGAGCTTACGCAGAACTGGTACGATGATAAAGATTTCATCTTAAATCTGATTGCAAAAACAATCCGATATACAAATGAATATCAAAAAATGATTACCGAGAAAACAAAAAATTGGGAATCAGATCGTATTGCATTAATCGATACTTTATTAATGCGCATGGCTATTTGCGAATTGGTGAATTTCCCTTCTATTCCGGTAAAGGTTACAATTAATGAGTATATTGAAATCTCAAAAGTATTCAGTACACTGAAGAGTAATACCTTTATTAATGGTATTTTAGATAAAATTTTAAGTGATTTAAATCAAGATGGCCGTATTCAAAAACAAGGTCGTGGGTTGAATAATTAAAAATATTGATATGAAAAAAATGAACTATTCACTGCTTTTAGCATTCGGTATCTGGACTTTAAGTTCATGTGGTACCAGTAACAAGAGCGAAAATACAAGTTCAGATTCCGTAAATGCAACAGCAGATACATCTGTAAATACAGAAGCTGCAGCTGGTGCAATCGGTACTATCGAATTTGCAGAGCCTGCATTTGACTTTGGACAGATCAAAGAGGGAGCTGAGGTTACACATACTTTTACGCTGAAAAATACAGGAAATGCACCTTTAATTATTTCAGAAGTTAGAGCTTCTTGTGGATGTACACAACCTGAGTTTTCAAAAAGTCCAGTTCTTCCAGGTAAGACCTCAGATATAAAGGTCACTTTCAAAAGTGAGGGTCAGGTGGGTAAGCAGCAGAAAATTATTACCATACACTCTAATGCTTCAAATGGGTTGACGACAGTTCAGCTGAAAGGTGAAGTATTGGCAGCTAAATAATAAAATATAACAAAGATACATATGAACACAGTTTTTTTACAGGCAGCGGGCTCAGGAAGTAGTTTAATGAGCTTCTTACCGATGATTCTTATCGTGGTTGTTTTTTATTTCTTTATGATTAGACCTCAGATGAAGAAACAAAAAGATCATAAGAAATACATTGAAGAATTAGGTGTTAATTCTCAAATTGTAACAAATGCGGGTATTCATGGTCGTATTGTTGAAGTTTCAGAAACAACGTTTTTAGTTGATGTGGGTTCTGGTGTTAAAATTCGTTTTGACAAATCAGCAGTAGCTTTAGATGCTTCTAAGGCATTGAATGCAAAAGCATAACACAACAGAAATTCCAGAAGGCCGATCTTACTAAAATAAGATCGGCCTTCTTATTTAATCACATTCAAATTGCCCTATATTTCATCAGGATATGAAATACAAAATGTTTAAGTTTGTAGTATGGCAAATATTATTCGTATCAGTAAATCACAAAAAAGGAAATTAATCACATTCACGCGGTGTGTTCTTATTTCTTTATTTGCCTGGCTGTTATTTTCCATCTCAAATGAATATGTTATTACTGTTAAGGCAGGAATTGAATATGTAAATTTGCCAGAAAAGCGTGCTTTTCATCCGCAACAATCGGATACTGTCAATATTAAGTTAAAGATGACCGGCTGGCAGGTGTTGTTTTCAAAAGTAAAATCGCAAATTCCGACGGTGCATGTTGATATCAGCGGTTTAAAAAATAAAAATTGGATCGTTTTCTCCAATCAGATCGGTTTCATTAATCGGCAGTTCCCACATGAGCAGCTAGTGGTTTCCGTAAGTCCTGATACCCTTTATTTTGATTTTTCAAAACAGACACAGCGTAAAGTGCCTGTAAAAGCAATGGCAGATATTCAATTTAGAAAGCAATATGGCTTTATAGGGGAGACGCTCGTCAATCCCAAATATGTGACAATTTCTGGTCCTTATGAGGATGTGGCGAACATTGAATATTGGGAAACAGATACGATCAGAGGAAAAGATGTATCAACAGATTTAAGAACAGTAGCCTATCTTAATAAGAATCAAAGGGCGAACATCAATGTGTATCCAACTTCAGTTGAAGTACTGATGCCTGTAGGCGAATTGACGGAGAAAATTATAGAACTACCTTTAAAGGTTGAAAATAACACACATTTTAAGTCGGTAAGAACGATGCCTAGTAAGGTTGCAATTACGGTTCTGATGTCTGTAAAAGATTATAATAATTATACTGCCCGAGATTTTGAAGCAGTTGTTGATATCAACGATTGGGAAGAAGCAAAAGTCAAATATTTACCAGTTATTTTGACCAAAGTTCCTGATTTTTGTTCTGTTCTGAGAATAGAACCTCAGAATGTTGATTTTTTTGTACGGAAGTAATATGGGAATAAAAGTAGGAATAGCTGGCGGTATCGGTTCAGGAAAAACAATCATATGCCATGTTTTTAAGGTTTTAGGTATTCCTGTTTACAATGCGGATCTAGAAGCAAAATTGATCATGAATAAGAGTGATCAAGTGCGATTGGCAGTAATGCAGGAATTCGGTGATGAAGCCTACAGTAATGGCGTGTTAAACCGAGCGTTTCTCGCAGCTCAGGTTTTTAACGATGCTGCTAAGCTTGCGCAATTAAATCGCATCGTTCATCCGGCAGTCATTCAGGCAGCGGAGGATTGGGCTGATGCACAGACAGCTCCTTATTCGTTAAAAGAAGCATCTATTTTGTTTGAAAGCGGCTCTTATAAAAAAGTTGATTACAGTATTTTGGTTACAGCTCCGATAGAAATACGCATTGCTAGAGTAATGGAGCGCGATCAGGTTACTAGAGAGCAAGTCCTTGAGCGGATGAATAATCAGATGTCTGACGAAGAAAAGACGAAATTAGCGGATTTTGTCATTATCAATGACGGCATTACCCCAATAATTCCACAAGTGATGGCATTGCACCATCAATTTCAGAAATAAATTTTTATGTTAAATATATTATCAGACTTTCTGGTTCGAAGACCAGAAGGATATTATTGTCAATATGGTGACTTCTATATTGACGCAATGTTACCCGTGCCGGTAGATGTTGTCTCTCACGGTCATGGAGATCATGCAAGACCCGGTCACGGTATTATTTACTGCACAGCTGTTACAGGCGCTATTATGCATTATCGCTATGCGCAGCAGCCACTATCAAGCTACCGAAAAATAGATTTTAAAAGTAGTTTTCACATTGGCCAAGTTGAATTAACCTTTATTCCTGCAGGACATATTTTAGGTTCTGCTCAAATTTTGATGGAGTACAAGGGGGTGAGGTATCTATATACTGGAGATTACAAATTGCAGGAAGATGAAACCTGCGAGCCTATAGAGATTGTACAAGCAGATGTACTGATTACAGAATGTACTTTTGCCGATCCAGATGTTATCCATCCTGATCCCATTGCGGAAATAAAAAAACTAAACGAGCAACCTTTTAATATTCTCTTAGGAACATATGCACTTGGGAAGGCACAGCGGTTGACCGATCTGATTAATAAACATTGCCCTGGTCGAAGAGTACTGGTTCATCACGGGATACTGCCACTTCACCGTATTTATGATGATCTGGGGCCTAAAAAGCTGGTGTACGAGCAGTATAATCGACGGGAGATGAAAGTGGGCGAACCTAATAAGGTCTATATGGTACCACCTATGACATTCAATAGTTATATTCGTGCCACCAACGTTGTCCGTGCTTTTGCATCCGGATGGAAGAGGTTGCAGCAACATAATGATCTTTCGCTCTTCATATCCGATCATGTGGACTGGAATGACATTTTGTATTTTATTCAAGCGGTAAAACCACAGGAGGTCTGGACACTGCATGGAGATGGCCGAATATTAAAACAGCATTTTGAAGGTAATCTCGATGTTCGTGATATTTATTAATATCTTATTGTCAACTATTTAATAGCATTTATATAAAAATTTTATTTATATAAATGCTAAAATTTTGCTAAGAATTTCTTTTTGATTTTTGTAGAAAAATGCAGACAACAACTCCAGATAATACGAGAATTAAACTAAAAGGAAATATATAATTCATCCCAAATTGCTTTGCCACCAATCCTACAAGTGGACCGGAGATGCCTAGTGAAATATCAATAAACAAACCATATGCGCCCAAGGCCGCACCTTTGTTTGCGCTCGAAGCACTTTTTACAGCTTCTACTCCTAACGCTGGAAAAACCATTGAAAATCCCAATCCTGTAATAGCCGCACCGATGATGGTTACAAAAGGTGTAGGGGCAAAGGAGATTAATAATAAACCAACACTTTCGATCAACATGGAGTAGAGGGCTATTTTGACGCCTCCAATTTTATTAATGCTTCCCGTGAGGACAAATCGACCTAAAACAAACATTGTACTGAAGCAGGTGATACAAATTGCAGCATTCTCCCAACCTTTATAATTATAGTACAGGGTAATGAAGGTTGATATCGTTCCAAAACCTATACCCGCCAATGCGAGTCCTGTCCCAAAAGGAGCAACAGATTTGAGAACCGAAAAAAACGAATTCCGAACCTCTTTCGATATAGCATACAGTGCTTTTTTATTAATGGTTGTAATAAGGCCAATAAGCCCGACCAAGGTAGTTAAAAGTGCGATAGACCAATTACCTAGGTGCAACGACATTAAGACGCCTAGCGGAGCTCCTATGGCCATTGAGCTGTAATTGAAGATTCCATTGTATGAAATTGCGGTACTGGTATGTTGTTCCCCAACACGTAAGATTGCCCAGTTGATCGGACTGGCACCGACCATTCCTTCTCCACAGCCAGTAAGTAATCGGGAGACAGCCAACAAACTTAAAGCAAGAAGCGGAGATGAGCTATTGGAGAATGCAGCCCATAAAAGTATCCCTGTAAGGATAAAGCAGATCATACTGATGATGATAGCAGGCTTAGGCCCCTTCTTATCCACAATTGTCCCGGCATAAGCACGCATAAAAAAGGTCATAATATATTGTGAGCCAATTACTGCACCAGCGATAATGGTATTGAATCCCAAAGTTTCATGGATGAATATAGGAAGGACTGCTAACGAAAGACCAATGGTGAAGTAACCGTAGAAGGTTAGAATCGCATAGCTAGCAATCTGAAAGCGGTAGTCCTGCGCCGCTTTTTGTAAAGATTTGGATAACATGCTGCAAAGGAAGCAAACCTAAAGGGGATAAAAAAATAAAAGCCAATATTCTGCATCAGAATATTGGCTTTTATCGTTAATCAATTAAAGTTGATTACCACCCTTTGATCGCTCCGCCTTTGAAAACTTTTTTAGCGATGGCTTCTACTTCCGGTGATTGATAAGCTTCTATAAATTGTTTGATACGCTCATCATTTCTATTATCCTCTCGCGATACAATTAGATTCACATACGGTGATTCTTTGTCTTCAGCAAATAAACCTTCTTTTTCAGGGTCTAAACCAGCCTGAGCAGCAAAAGTATTGTTAATAATAGCAATGATAACCTCTTTGTCATCTAAAACCCGTGGTAATTGGGGAGCTTCAAGCTCCATAATATTTAATCTCTTCGGATTTTCTATGATATCTGTCTTTTTTGGCAGAAGGCCCACATCATCTTTTAATTTTATTAATCCTTCTTTTTGAAGTAACAACAGCGATCTGCCCCCATTCGTTGGGTCATTAGGAATGACAATAGTTGCTCCTGGCTGTAATTCATTGATTGACTTTATTTTTTTAGAATAAGCAACTATAGGAAAGACAAAGGTATTGGCGACTGCGGCTAATTTATATCCGCGCTGTCTCGATTGTTCTTGAAGATAAGGAAGGTGCTGAAATGAATTAACATCAATATCACCTTGGTTCAACGCTTCATTAGGGACTACATAATCGTTAAAAGTTACAAGCTCGACGTCAAGATTAAATTTTTCTTTTGCCACCTTTTTTGCCTCTTCAGCAATGTCTTGCTCTGGACCGGCGACAATTCCTACTTTAAGGACTTTTGAATCTGTTTTTTTTCCGTTACAAGCTGTTAAGCCAAATAGAGCCAATGCTACAACGCAAATTTTAGAATGTAATCTCATAGTTTTTTAAAATAGATGTTAACGATGATTAGCTTTTTTAGACAGGTAATCTCCTGTAAATTGAAGAATAAATACAATTAAAATTAGTAAAATTAATACAGCATTCATAATAAAAGTATCATAACCGATATAACCATATTGGTATCCAATCTGTCCAAGTCCACCTGCACCTACTGCTCCGCCCATAGCTGAATAACCGACTAAGGTAATCAATGTAATTGTCAGATTATTAACGAGTGATGGTAGAGACTCGGGGAGTAAAACTTTGTATATTATCTGTAATGTAGTGGCTCCCATGGCACGCGCAGCTTCAATTAGACCATGCGGAATTTCTAATAGACTGTTTTCAACTAACCTGGCAATGAAAGGTGCGGCAGCGAAACTTAAAGGTACCAAAGCTGCAGTAACACCAATAGAAGTGCCTACAAGCTGCCTGGTAAAAGGTATCATCCAAACGATCAGGATAATAAAGGGTATGGATCGAAATATATTGACCAGTATGGCAAGTAATTGATGAATATATTTATTTTCATGTAATTGGTTTCTTCGTGTTAAAAAAAGAAAAATACCAGTAGGGAGGCCAATCAGAAAACCAAAAAAGCCAGACAGAAAAGTCATGACGATAGTTTCGATAGTACCTTTTATCAATAAATCAATAACTGTATCAGACATATCCTATGATTTCTATTTGTGAGTAATTTGATTTTAAATAGTGGAGGCTGTTGCTGATATTATCTGCATCACCAATAAGTTCCAGATTAAGTATGCCGAATTTGATTGAACCTACATAATCAATCTGCGCACTGATAATAGCCACATCAATTGCATATTGCTCATGCAGATGCTTGATAACAGAAGTTTGATTAAAATGTTCTGCAAGGTAAATCTGGACGATGGGATTTCCACTCTCTTTCAGGCGCTCTTGATAGATTGTCGGTAATTCGGCATGAAGTGACGATTGAATGAAGTGCTTTGTTAATGTCTGCGTAGGTGATGTGAAGATCTGTTCCACTGTGCCAGTTTCGATTAATTTTCCGCCATCAATGACAGCAACTTGATCACAAATGATCTTAATGACTTCCATCTCATGTGTAATCAGTAAGATGGTTAAATTTAATTTTTTATTGATTGCTTTTAGCAACTGCAAAATAGATTTGGTTGTAGCAGGGTCCAAAGCACTGGTTGCTTCATCACATAACAAAATCTCAGGATCACTTGCTAGGGCTCTAGCAATAGCAACACGCTGTTTTTGACCGCCAGATAAACTTGCAGGATAGTCATGTGCTTTGTCTTCCAGTCCTACCAAAGCCAGTAGCTCCATTACCTTTAGCTGAATATCATTTTTCGAAGTGCCGGTCAGTTCCAGCGGAAAAGCGATATTCTGATATACCGTACGGGAGGAAAGTAAATTGAAATGTTGAAAGATCATACCGATCTTGCGTCGATGCTGAATTAAATCCTGATTGGATAATTTCATCAGGTCGACACCGTGAATCAAAATTTGTCCCTCGTCGGGTTTTTCCAATAAATTGACGCATCGGATTAATGTGCTTTTTCCTGCACCTGAGCTACCTATAACACCAAATATTTGCCCTTTTGGAATAGCAAGTGTTACTTGATCCAATGCTTTCGTAAACTTATTTTTTACTGCAAATGTCTTGGAAATGTTAATTAATTCTATCATTTATGTATAGTAAAAACTAATCTTACAAAAAAACCTTTCAAACATGTCCTGAAAGGCTAATGGATATTCAGTAATGGCCATATTAAACAAAGGCATATTACTATATTTTAGCGCAAATGTATCAAAAGTAGCCCTAAATCACAATACTTATATTCACATTACAGGGTTTTGATGCATTCTTCAGTTAGAAATGGGTATTTAAAATTAAAGCCTGTATCAATTATTTTTTGGTTGCTCGCTGTTGTACTTGTCAGCAAAACTTCTTCGCCCATTTGTCCAAGAGCAAATTTTAAAAGAAAAGCAGGTACGTAAATCGGTAGGTAGATTGAACCTACTTTTTGTTTAGCGATACGATCGATTATTATTTTTTGTGCCAGTACTTCTGAGGATACAGCATTGTAAATTCCTACTATTTCATTGTTACGTATGGCTGTTAAATACAACTTGCACAAATCATCGATGTGGATCCAGCTCATTTTTTGTTTTCCCGAACCTAAGTAAGTTGCACTTTTAAACTTTAATGATTTGGTCAATTCTTTTAAAGCACCCTCATCTTTACTGAAAACTACGCCTAACCTGAAAATGACCACTCTTTTATGCAATAATTCAACAGGTTTTACGCTGTCTTCCCATAGCTTGCAGGTCCAGCTTAAAAAATCCGTACCCTGTTCTTCATTTTCAGTAAAAGCATGTCCGGGTTTTTTGTCTGCTCCATACCAGCCAACTGCCGATGTTGAAATGACAGCTTTAATTTTGTTAGGAAGTTGCTGTAGCGCTTCTGCGATTAAATTACCACTATTAACCCGGCTGGAGATCAGTTCTTGACGACGCTTCTTCGTCCATCGCTTGTCAGCAATGCCAGCTCCGGCAAGATTGATAATATAATCTGCCCTTTTTATCGCATCATTGTTTATACGTTTAGTATCTGGATCCCAGTGTAAATGTTCAATATGATTGCTGTCTTTATTTGCGCTGGGGTTTCGACTGAATATAATGACATGAAACCCTTCGCTAACAAGCAATTTTGTTAAATGTCGACCAATAGTTCCTGTACCTCCTGCTAGAATGACTGTTTCCATAGTTCCAAGATCTTTAAGCTTATAAATAATGTGATCGTTTCTCATAGCCAATTTAATTTTTATTTATCATATTCCACCCTTATTCAAATTAAAAAATGGTTATTTTGCTGTATATAATAGAGTAGGATTTTAAAATATGAATTATTTTGATGAGCTTAAAACGCTCTTGAATATAGAACAAGACTTTGATCGTGAGCAATATGAAACCCTTTTGCTAAAGTCAAGCTTGAATGAAAGAAAGTTAAAAGGTGTGACCTGGTTTCCGATTCAGATTAAAGGTGAAGAGATGGGGCGTGGTGATTATCTGACCATTACATTATCCAAAACAAATAACCAGGAGGATGAACATCGTTTTCGCTTTGGTATGCCGGTCGCTCTTTTCTCGAATCATGATCCCCTGGTCGATCGGGCAGAAGGACTGATTTCTTTTGTGAATAGAGATACAATGAAAATTGCATTGCGGGTCGATGAACTGCCTGACTGGACGAGAAGAGGTAAACTTGGGGTGGATCTTTTATTTGATGAAAATTCATATAAAGAAATGCATGAAGCATTAAGGAAAGCCAAAGAACTGCGTTTAGATTTAAATGAAGGAAGACTGATCCGCGAGATAATAGGTGAGGAGGAGTTAAAGGGATATAAAAAAGAAATTAATTACGATAACGGTACTTTAAATCAGAGTCAAAATGAAGCCATAGCTCATATTCTAAGTGAGAATCCGATTTCCATTATACATGGCCCTCCCGGTACAGGAAAAACGACAACTTTGGTCAAAGCAGTACAAGCCCTACTGAAAAAGGAAAATAAGCAAATTTTAATTGTGGCACCGAGTAATACGGCAGTTGATGTTTTGACCGAACGATTAGATGCCGCAGGAGTGTTAGTGACACGTATTGGAAATCCCGTCAAAATTTCAGAACATTTACAAGAATTAGCACTTGATGCCCAAGTGGATCAGCATCCGGCAAACAAGGAAGTCAAGTTACTCAAGAAAAAAGCACGGGCTTACACCGAAATGGCTCAGAAGTATAAACGAAGTTTTGGAAGATCTGAACGGGAACAGCGTAAAGCACTTTTTGATGAAGCTAGAAAAATAGGAAAAGAAATTGGCGATATACAAGATTTTATGGTCGCAGATATTCTGGATAAAGCACAGGTTGTTACTGCTACTTTAGTCGGATCCAATCAGTACGCAGTCAGAAATAGAGTATATCAGGTTGTTATTATCGATGAGGCAGCACAGGCTTTAGAACCCGCTTGTTGGATTCCGATTCTAAAAGCAAATAAGGTGGTGCTTGCAGGTGATCATTGTCAGCTTCCTCCCACGGTGAAGTCAAATGCCCAGATGAATATCGGTCTTTATCATACGTTGTTTGAAAAATTAGTAAAACGTTATCCTGAACATGTTTCTTTATTAAACGTTCAGTATCGGATGAATGAAAAGATTATGCAATACCCTTCTACGGCACTATATGATGATCATCTCATTGCAGGAGATCATGTACAGCATTGGACGCTCAAAGAAGATTCGGAACCTGTTGTTTTTATTGACACTGCAGGGGCGGGTTTTGAGGAAGAACAGGATGGTACAGCAACATTTAATGTAGGGGAGGCTCGTTTTGTTATCAATCATTTGAAACAATCATTGGTATCTTTTGAACAGGTTTATGATGAAAGTGATTTTCCGGCGATTGCAGTTATTACTCCTTACCGGAGACAAGCGACATTGCTAAATGAATTATTAGTAAATGATGAGCAGATTGCTCCCTTTCGTCATCATATCCAAATTAACACTATCGATAGTTTTCAGGGGCAGGAAAAAGATATCATATATATCAGTTTAACAAGGAGCAATGATCAGCAGGCAATCGGTTTCCTTTCCGATGTGCGTAGGATGAATGTTGCTATGACAAGGGCAAAGAAAAAGCTCATTGTGGTGGGGGATAGTGCCACTGTGGGTAAGCATGAGTTTTATGATAATTTTATTAAATATGTAGATACCATGCAAAGCTACCATAGTGTTTGGGAGTGGGATTTGGACGAATAATTAATATAACATGAAATTCTAACGGAAACTAGTAGCAGATGTATTGAATTAATCTGCTATTTTAGCAACTTGACGAATTTTTACTGAAAAAATTATGGATAAGTATTATCAAAATAAAGAATTAGTTTTTAAAACGCGTTGGATGACAGCAACTGGATTTTACTTCGCCGAAGCGGAATTGCCAGAAGCATCTTTAACAGCATATTTAAATAATTCTGAAGAATCAGAAGAACATATTATTTTCATCCCTTTTAGTCAAATAAAAAGAGCTGTACCACTTTTTGATAATCAGCCACCATTGCTTGATATTGATGTATTAGATCCAAAAGATTATCAAGCTGTAGTTGCAGACTTTGAGAATAAAGCCCAATTGAAAGAAGCCATTCAGGCAATTGAAGAGCAATCAGGGCTTAGAGAAACAGTAGAAATTATAAAAGACAAAACCTGGATACGTAATTTTCTTTATACAATTGCAATTGCTTTTTTCGGTTTTTCGCTGGTGATGATGGCAAGGGAATTAGAAAATGGCGAAGTGCCTGATACGAGTGGTAACCGATCGGGTTTCAAGAGTGTTTTAGCTGCTCTTGCAGAGCAGTTGGGTTTTATGGGCAGTGCTACATTAGCTATAGTATTGTTTTCTGGTTTCGCATACTTTACTTACACGATATATAAAAGTTCAAATACAACAAGAACTGTCTGGAAAAAGTAAGGCTTATCCATGACTTTCTGATGAACTAAAATCATGTTCAGCGTTAAGGATAAATGAAAATTGTTTTCAACTATTCTTTAAAATATAAAAAAGTGGCTAACTCTTGCGAGTAGCCACTTTTTTAATTTTAAAAGGTGCTTTGACCTTTATTCAACCTCATTTTTATTCAAGAAGACAAATTGACCATCAAATACATCCAATTGGATTACCGCATCTTTATTTACTTTTCCTGAAAGGATTTCTTTCGAAAGTTCATTCAGGATGCGTTTTTGCATAACACGTTTCAATGGCCTTGCACCATAGATCGGATCATATCCTAATTGCGCTAGCCAATCCATAGCATCATCCGAAGCAGTGATGAAGATATTTTGCTCAGCCAATTGTTTTTGAATATGGCTAAATTGCATCCGTACGATGCTTGCAATTTCATTTCTGCTTAGAGGTGTGAACATGATGATTTCATCAATACGGTTCAGGAACTCTGGGCGAATTGATTTTTGTAAAAGCTCAAACACTTCACCTCTTGTTTTTGCAATAACCTCATCTCTGTTATTATCATTCAACTGCGAGAAATTCTCTTGAATGATATGCGATCCGGTATTGGAAGTCATGATGATGATCGTGTTTTTGAAATTCACCGTTCTACCTTTGTTATCTGTTAAGTGACCATCGTCGAGTACTTGCAGTAAAATGTTGAACACATCAGGATGTGCTTTTTCAATTTCATCCAAAAGTACGACAGAATACGGACGGCGGCGAACAGCTTCAGTCAATTGTCCACCTTCTTCATAACCTACATATCCTGGAGGCGCTCCGATAAGTCGGGACACTGCGTGACGCTCTTGGTACTCGGACATATCGATTCGGACAAGCGCATGTTCATCATCAAATAAGAACTCAGCTAGTGCTTTTGCTAACTCCGTTTTACCCACACCGGTAGTTCCCAAAAAGATGAAAGAACCAATGGGACGCTTAGCATCACTAAGTCCCGCTCTTGAACGGCGGATAGCATCAGAAATCGCTTCAATCGCCTCTTCCTGTCCGGCAACCCGTTTATGTAATTCCTCTTCTAGAGAAAGAAGCTTATCGCGCTCAGACTGGATCATCTTATTTACAGGAATACCGGTCCATTTAGATACCACATCAGCAATGTCTTCAGAAGTCACTTCCTCTTTTAACATCCGTTTGCTATCTTGCTTTTCAGCTAATTCTGCTTTTAATTTTTCGACCTTATCCTGCGCATCTTTGATACGGCCGTAGCGAATCTCAGCTACCTTTCCATAATCGCCTGCACGTTCCGCCTGATCAGCTTCCTGCTTATAATTTTCTATATTTTCAATCTCCTGGTTGACACTGTCCACCAACGTTTTTTCTGACTGCCAGGATGCACGTAAAGAATCGCGTTCGGCAGATAGATTAGCGATCGTTTCAGAAAGTTCACTGACTTTCTTTTCATCATGCTCACGCTTTATTGCCTCCCGTTCAATTTCGAGTTGCATAATACGGCGGTTCAGTTCATCTACAGCTTCAGGAACAGAGTCCATTTCAAGACGTAATTTTGAAGCCGCTTCATCCATTAGGTCAATCGCTTTATCTGGTAAGAAACGATCCGAGATGTAGCGTGTTGACAATTCGACGGCGGCAATGATTGCTTCGTCAAGAATGCGCACTTTATGGTGCGTTTCGTAACGTTCTTTTAATCCGCGCAGGATTGAAATTGCATCTTGAGTAGTTGGTTCGTCAACCATTACTTTTTGAAAACGACGTTCCAATGCTTTATCCTTTTCAAAGTATTTTTGATACTCGTTCAATGTTGTTGCACCAATAGCACGAAGTTCTCCACGTGCTAACGCCGGTTTTAAGATATTGGCTGCATCCATTGCACCCTCACCACCACCAGCACCAACTAAGGTGTGGATCTCATCGATAAACAGGATGATTTCACCGTTACTGTCTGCAACCTCTTTGACAACAGCTTTTAATCTTTCTTCAAACTCACCTTTGTATTTTGCACCGGCTATTAAAGCCCCCATGTCCAAAGAGAATACGATTTTTGATTTCAAATTCTCGGGCACATCACCATTGATGATGCGGTGTGCAATACCTTCGGCAATAGCGGTTTTACCAACCCCTGGTTCACCCACCAAGATGGGGTTATTCTTAGTTCTACGGGATAAGATTTGCATCACGCGACGAATTTCTTCATCACGGCCTATCACAGGATCTAATTTTCCCGATTCAACAAACTCGTTTAGATTACGGGCGTATTTTCCCAAAGCATTGTAGGTAGCTTCGGCATTTTGATCCGTCACTCTTGTGTTGCCACGTAGTTCTTTGATCGCTAATTTAAGATCCTTTTCATTTACACCTTGATCCTTCAGTAGACTAGATGTTTTATCGCCTGCATTTAGAATACCTAGAAGTAGATGCTCTACAGATACAAACTCATCATTAAACTCCTTCAAGTAGCTTTGCGCTTTTTGCAAGGCCGAATTTGAGGTGTTACTCAAATAGACATTTGTGCCGCTGACTTTCGGGAATGCCTGAATTTGCTTATCCAGTTCTCCACTTAAGTAAGGGATATTTACATTTAATTTTTTTAACAGATGACTGATTACATTTTCATCAACTGTTAGCAAGGCTTTAAGTATATGTGCGGTCTCAATAGCCTGCTGTTGATTGCCTGTGGCAATCTCCGAAGCTTTTTGAATCGCCTCTTGTGCTTTAATTGTATAGTTATTGAAATTCATGGTTTTATTTGCTTTTTGATTTGATAATTGGATAACAATCAAAATGCCATATCTGTTTTTATTCTTTTTTCGGAAAAAATGTCTTGTATTTTTATTGTGAAATGACAAAATTTCATGTTTATGTGTTTTGCCGCGATGGGTTCCGATTTGAATTGAAAATAAATGGCTTGATTTTCAGAAAATTATTAAAAATATAAAAAAAAATGCCAGGAAAGTTTGATTTTGTTGTCAAAGGTTTCGATATTTGCACCATCATAATTCGAAAGGGTTATTTAAAAAAGCCTCTTTAGCTCAGCTGGTAGAGCAACTGACTTGTAATCAGTAGGTCATTGGTTCGATTCCGATAAGAGGCTCTTTTTTAACTTTCACACATGATGCCTCCTTAGCTCAGCTGGTAGAGCAACTGACTTGTAATCAGTAGGTCATTGGTTCGATTCCGATAGGAGGCTCAAAAAGGTCAATCTCAAAAAGATTGACCTTTTTTGTGTTTATACTGATCGAAAGATTTAATGCCCAATTATTTACAGATCGTGTGCTTTATATAAATTAAATTTATACCAGCGATGAACCGGCATAAATTTAATTTTATTGAGCTTAAGCCCCTATAGGCTTGATTATATAGTGGCGACCTATTTTTGTTTCAAATGAAAACCTTTTTCCTGTCTTACTTACGGCTATTTGCTTACCATTTTCCATTACTTGTATTTCTTTTTCTTTCCAAGGATTGTGGATCTGGCATTTTGTGCCTTTTTCACTATAAATGGATAGATTTGTTATGGTAGTGCCATCATAATCTGCAGAAACTAAAAAGGCACCTTTAGTCCGTAGGCGCGTAAATGAAGCGCTTGATTTTACCCAATTGGGAAATATGTACAACGTGTTATCAAGCGTTTGAAGCATCATTGAGTTGACCGTTTCAACTAGGGCTGTTTTTTCCGAAGCATGATGGCCATCTGTAATCAAGAAGTTTTTTTGAGCACCGCTGGCCAATATGCTTAGGTTTTTAATAATTATTTCAGGGGAGAAGCCAACGCGTGCAGCCATAATATAACCGCTTAGACCTAACGCATTCATTGATCCTTGAAATCCATTTTGGTCAACTTCATAGTATTCAACCGTATTTTTAGCTATCTGTAAAGAATCTGGATCTGAAAGTAAATCGAGTACTTCGCAGGGGTAGACCGGATGCATTTGTATCATGTGGTTTGGAAGATCCCATCCTGCTTCATTTTTTGCAAAAACAGGCAAGCCTTTATTCGGTGTCTTGGTCGGCTGTATTACCTTGTATTTAGGAAGGTGATCGAGAATATCCTGCCAAAGCGTTCTCCGGTTTTCATCCACATCCAATAACTTACTATACTTGAGAAGTAAGCTGAAGGTTTGCTTGATGAAACCTAGATCGGAGGGAGGATTGAGATCCCAGGAACTCTCATGTGCGCCAGTAGTGATACTGTATCGATAAGTATCACCATATGGCTCCTTTTTCAGGTAATCTTCATAGAAATCACCACATTCTTTAATAAAGGGGTAAGCTCTGTTTTTTAAAAAATCCAAATCACCAGTATATTCATAGTACCAGCTGAAAAGTGGTACATTGAACGGCGCATTCATCGTTTGTTGCCAGTAATAATTGTAAGGTATGCCAATTCCCAGTCCACCAACTAAGAAAACAGCTCCTCTAAATGATTTTCCAGCTAAAGAAGGATGGACAGTTCCCATGTCATTTTGCGCACGTCTTCTTCCGTCAGGTAAGATTGCTTCAATGAAGTTGTAAAAAGGTTTTGCAATTTCGGGTCTATTCGCGGAGAAGACGCTATAAAATCCAGCTTGGCTATTATAATTTAAATGGATATCACCATGATACATCATTTTGTCATCCATATTCCAGACACCATACATGCCGCCACATGCCGGGGAATGTTCGTTATAGGCAGAAGCTAGAAAATAGATCGAACTTAAGTACTGTCTGTTGATCAATTCATCATTTGTTTCCACATATGACCTGTTCCACATATCCTTCCACCATGCTATTTTTGTATTTCTTAAAGCATTTAAACGGTTATTTTGCAAATCATGAAGTGTTTTATATGCGTTTTCCATCTGTGCATCGTTCTTCATACCGCCACCCGATATGTAAGACAGTACATAGACAGTTTTTCCAGCTTTAAGAGTAAAGTGCGTATTGGTCTGGGCTTGGGATTCTCTACTGCAAATTGATGATGCGCCAAGAACCTTAGTCGATATACCGGCTTTAGAGACCCATCTTACATCTGTAGTTTTAGTTTGTCTAGTTACCTGCGTTACGTTACTGTTCACATCGGCTGTTGTGCCATATGTTGCCGATATGCTATCGGCATAAGTATCTACAGATATTTTGATTGGAGTTTTTGTGTTATTTACCAGTTCAGTGACTAAAAGATTTTCATTAACAGATATCCAGCTTTTCATATGCACAGGTTGTGCTGTTGCTGTACGCATGCGCAATTCATTACCTAGTTGGTCCATCTCATACTTAAAACCAGCGCTTATCGGTGATTCTACGGTTATTTTAACCCCGCCAACAGGAAGGGCAGCGGGGCCGGATCCGGCCCAGTCCGACCAGCCATCTGTTACAAAATCGACTTTTGAGATTCTGAAAGTCTGGCTGTTTTCAGCAGTATGGCACACCACACCAACATCACCATTGCCTATATAAGGTCCAATAGGTGCATGATTACTGCGGATACTTTCATAGCTAAAAGGTGCGTTCCAGACGGCAGTCATTAAGTTTTTTTTACTTAAAAAGAATTGATTATCTGCATCAGAATTTTTTATCAAACTTCTCTTTTGCTGTGATTGTGCACGACTGCCTATATTATTAGATGAATTGACGTTTTGTTGCGCCTGACTTGAAAAACTTAATAATAATATACAACAGGTTAGATTTCTTTTTATCTTCATTATATTTTGAGAGGTTACAGTAGTAGGGAATTTAGAGTTTAGTTATAAGTTTTGGAACTATTAGAACCGATATAAAGATTCAATATATTTTTTCAAAATACTACCTTTATATTTGCCAATAATGTTACTTTTTTATCATTATCAGGTTGTGGCATACTGCACCGATCAAGTCCAAAGTAACAACTGGCTTTAGCCTTAATTTTGATGTAGGGTCTTAGCTATGCCACTAATCATTTGGGATGGTTTTAATAGAGGTGGTGTTTTCAGTGTCAATTATCGGACACGGAGATGAGATGAGTTTTTGCATGTTCCCATTTTTTTAAGCTTAAGATTGCGAAGTTGTGATAGCGTAGCGTACGGTAGTTTTGCAAAATCCCTTGTTATAACAAAAAAAAAGGGTTCCATACATATGTATGGAACCCGTTGTATATCGATACCGGTTATTATTAAAAGTTTGGTTTTAATAAATACTTGTCGTAGAATCTGAAAATATGATCTGCGGCTTCTTCCGCTGTATCAACGATGCGGTAGAGTTTTAGATCTTCTTCGCTGATGTAGCGTTCACCTAGCATTGTGTTCTTGATCCAGTCGAAAAGGCCACACCAATATTCGGAACCCACTAACACAATCGGGAAGCGTGCGATTTTACCTGTCTGGATTAATGTAATTGCTTCAAATAATTCATCCATTGTTCCAAATCCGCCCGGCATAACAATATACCCCTGCGAATACTTCATGAACATGACTTTTCTAACAAAGAAATAGTTAAATTCAAGAAGTTTATCACGGTCAATATATCTGTTGTGAAATTGTTCAAACGGCAATTCTATATTTAATCCTACTGATTTACCGCCGGATTCATAAGCTCCCTTATTTGCAGCCTCCATGATACCGGGGCCACCTCCAGATATAATTCCATAGCCACGTGCAGTTAATAAACTTGCCACATCGACAGCCATTTGGTAGTATTTATGATCTTGCGGAGTTCTTGCAGATCCAAAAATGGAAACACAAGGACCAATTTTAGCTAATTTTTCAAATCCATCTACAAATTCGGACATGATCTTAAATATTTGCCACGAATCTTTTACTTTTATCTCCTGCCACGTTTTGTTTTCAAAGGCACTTCTTATTTTGTCGTCTTTTGTAATATCCATGCTATACTCTTATTATAAAAATTACTGTTCCTTTTCATTTGAAGGGAATACAAGATAAGGAATATTTTTAATTTGAACAGTTTCTTTAACTATTATATTGTTAAATTTGTGCCATGAATTTTTCTTCTAAATTATTAGAAAACGCTGTATCCGAGTTTGGACGTTTACCTGGAGTAGGTCAAAAAACTGCATTGCGACTTGTTTTACACCTATTAAAGCAATCGGATGCTGAAGTTGCACGATTTACATCTACTATTAATCAATTGAAAGAAGAAATTCAGTATTGCCATATCTGTTTTAATATTTCAGACTATCATGAATGTGAAATTTGTACCTCTCCAAAGCGGGATCATTCCATTATATGTGTCGTGGAAGATACGCGTGATGTGATGGCGATTGAAAATACCAATTCTTACCAAGGAATCTATCATGTACTAGGGGGACTTATTTCACCAATGGATGGGGTAGGACCGTCTGACTTGAAGATTGACGGTTTGGTCGACCGTATGCGTAAGCAAGATGTCAAGGAGGTGATATTGGCATTAAGTGCTACGATGGAAGGAGATACAACGATATTTTATTTGTATCGTAAGCTCAAAGAATTTAATATCCAGGTCACCACTATCGCACGTGGTATTGCTTTCGGCGGTGAGCTTGAATATGTCGATGAATTGACCTTAGGAAGGTCAATAGCGACGAGAACATTATATGAACGACCGACGTTCTAAGGGTTAGAATACCGTATTATTTTGATTGTAAAAGCTTTGTTACCCGACGAAGCTTTTTTTTGGCCTGCTTTTTAGTGAAAAGTTGTATTTTAACAGATTATTAAATCTAACACAACCAAACTATCATTTATTAAATAAGTATGAAAGAAAAAAATAGCTCCAGAAGAGATTTCTTAAAGAAATCCATCACAGGAGCAGCGGCATTTTCAATTGTCCCTAGATTCGTATTAGGGGGACAAGGATATTTGGCTCCAAGTGACCATTTAACGAAGGGCATCATTGGCGTAGGTTCAATGGGGCGTGGTCATTTTGGATACGCGGGAACAAAAACAGTGGCGATATGTGATGTCGACACAAGACATTTGGCTCTAGCGCAACAGGCTTTAGGTGGCGGAGTTAAAGAACATCATGATTTTCGTGATTTAATTAAAAACCCTGAAGTAGATATCGTGCATATTGCAACTCCCCCGCATTGGCATGGTTTGATGTCTTTGGAAGCAGCGCGTGCAGGAAAAGATATCTGGTGTGAAAAGCCGATGACACGTACTATCGGTGAAGGAAAACGTGTCAAAGAAGCGATCGCACAACATGGTAATATGTTTAGATTAAATACCTGGTTCCGTTTTGCCGATAATTTCTACGGAATGAATGTTCCGGTTAAAAAAATTAAAAAATTGGTAGATACAGGTATGTTGGGTTGGCCGTTGAAAGTAACGATCAGCAAGCATACTGGTTTTGACTGGAAATTTTTCTGGGTAGGGAAAGAAAACCTTCCTGTTGAACCGGTACCAGCAGAATTGGATTATGAATTATGGTTAGGTCCTGCACCTTTCAAACCTTATAGTACGCATCGCGTGCACACAACTTTTAGAGGATACTGGGATTATGATGGCGGTGGTCTTGGTGATATGGGCCAACATTATTTGGATCCTGTTCAATATTTCTTAGGAAAAGATGGCGAAAGTCCTGTATCGGTAGAAGTTGATGCGCCGCAGCAACATAGTGATGCGGTCGGTACCTGGAGAAGAATTGTTTATACATATGCTGATGGCTGTCAGATTATTTTAGATGGTGAAGGTAAAGATGAAGGCATGGCTTATATAGAGGGACCTAAAGGGAAGCTGTATAAAGGCTTTGTGTCTGATATACCGGATATGGAAAGAAAATTGGCACAATTTCCTGAGCCAGCACCACAGATTACAGATTTCTTGGAATCGGTACGTACACGCGAGAAATTTGCATTAAATGAAGAGAACGGATACCGTTCATGTACATTGGTCAACATGGGCTTGATCGCCTTACGTTTAAACCGCTCATTGAAATTTGATTCTACAAAAGATGAGTTTATCAATGACGATGCAGCAAACCGTTTAGTTTATCAACCGATGCGTGGCCCTTGGTCAATGTAATTTTCTAATCTATCTAAAATGAAAAAAGTTTTTAATACGATATCTGCCTTATTAATACTTCAAGTGGCAGCATATGCACAACAGCCCCAAAATAGAACGACTGCTACTAAAATAGCTGATGTACTGGGGCAACAACCTGCCGAAGAAAAGGCTAAGTTTTTATACGCGATGAACGAGTTGGAAAACTTTACATCAAGTGAAATCGCGGCGATGCTAAATCAATTAAAACCGCAGGGCCAAAACAATGCGCAAGTAGAGTATGCCACAAATAGCTATTCTTTCTTTGTTAACCAACCAGGCAAAGAAAAACAGAAAGAAGTATTTGTACAAGGTCTATTGGATGCATTGGGTACGGTGAAAGAGGATACCAACAAAGCTTTTGTATTGCGTCTTTTACGTCAGTGTGCAACGAACGCTGCTGTGAGTAAAGTAGCTACTTATTTAAATACACCGTATTTGGCTGATGGTGCAGCACGCACATTGGTCTCGATCAATACGAAAGAATCAAGCGATGCATTAGCACAAGGATTAGCGAAAGTAACAGATGAAAAATGTGCAGTTGCGCTCGTGACCGCCTTGGGAGATGTTAAAAATCAAGATACCGAGACGGCTATCATCGCTTTGATCGATAAGTTCAAATCGGATAGCTTCAAACGTACTGCTTTGATTGCCCTGAGCAAAATTGGAGGAACAGCAGCGCTTCCGATCTTTGAAAAAGAGCTTAAAACTGCAAATTATAGTTATGATAACCTGAATGGTATCGGTTTAGGTCTGGACTATGCCGAATCTCTAATTGAGAACAAAAAAAATAAAGAAGCAATTGCTTATTTAAATACTTTGTTTGCTGAGGCTTCTAAATTGAAAGCAATCAATGCACAGGTAGGATCGTTAACTTTATTGACAGGATTGGATGCTAAAAAACAAAAGAAAAACTTGTTTGCGGCGGCTCAAAACGAAAATAATGTCTACCGTCACGTTGCTTTAAATCTATTGCACAAATACGGAGATGCAAATGATACTAAAAAACTATTAGGATTAGCAGCGAAATCAAGCCCTGCTGTGCAAGAATCATTATTGAACTATATTGCTCAAAACGGTTCGATAACTCAATTAAAAGCAATCGAAAAAATTGTTGGTAAGTCTACAGATGCACATGCTAAATTAGCGGGTCTCTCGGCGATCAACCTCCTTTCTAAAGGTGCCGACTCGAAAGCTTTAATTGATAATTTGTCTACAGATGCGCAACTGAATGAATCGATCAAAGCACTTTTGTTAAGTTCAAAAAATGAACAGACAATGGACGTGATCAACAATTCATTAGCAACTGTTGATGATGCTAAGAAAATCCAATTATTGGACATTTTGAGCACAAGGGCAAATGCTAATTCTTCGCAAGCTGTATTGGCTTTGAATAGCACCAATGCTGATGTAAATAAAGCCATCAACAAGGCTTTACCAAATGTTGCACAGGAGAAAGATCTAGAAATACTTGTTAATTTATTGACAAAAGCGGATGAGGCTTCAAGCAGGAATTTAGAGGTTGCGATTGCAAATGTGATCCAGTCTAGTCCTAACAAAGAACAACATATCCAAAAACTTGCCGCGAATATTTCCCGTTCTGCAGCACCTAGTGCAACCAAATTCTTTCCAATTTTTGCCAGACTTGGCGATCAGGAGTCTTTGAATGCGGTTACGAATTATTTAAAATCTGATAATCCTGCTCTTCGTGATGCCGCTGTTTTAGCGGTCGCGGACTGGTCGACTCCTTTAGCATTAAATGAGCTCATCCAGTTGTCAAGAACAAACTTATCAGGTGGTTTAAGTGAAAAAGTATTTGCTGGATTGATCAAGAATATCAATAGATCGAGTGAAACAAACGATCAGAAGACCCTTTTATTGAAAGATGCTTTTGCAGTTGCTAAAAATAACAACCAAAAAAGAACTGTTTTAGGTTCTCTACAAAGTACGGGCACCTACCAGGCAGTTGTATTTTCAGGTAAGTTTTTGAAAGATCCTGAACTGAAGGGTACTGCCGTTAACACTGCAATGAACATTGCTTTAGATAATAAATCTTTTATAGGTTCTGACGTCCGCAACATCTTGAATGAGGTGATCAACAATTTAAGCGGAAGCGAAAGTGCATACTTAAGAGAAGCTGTTGTTAAGCACCTTGCAGAAATGCCTAAATCTGAAGGTTTTGTAAGCCTGTTTAATGGACAGGATCTGACGGGCTGGAAAGGTCTAGTCGCAAACCCGATTAAAAGAGGTCAAATGACTGAGAAGGAATTGGCTGCCGCGCAGGTAAAAGCTGATGAGCAAATGCGTCAGGGATGGGCTGCTAATAATGGTGAATTGATCTTCAACGGTAAGGGAGATAACATTGCTACGGTTAAACAATATGGCGATTTTGAGATGTTGGTTGACTGGAAACTGGATAAAAACGGTAAAGAAGGTGATGCTGGGATTTATCTTCGTGGTACACCACAGGTTCAGATCTGGGACATCTCTCGCGTAAAAGATGGTGCTCAAGTGGGTTCTGGTGGTCTTTATAATAACCAAAAGGCTGAATCGAAACCATTATTGGTGGCGGATAATGCCCTTGGTGAGTGGAACACGTTCAGAATTAAGATGGTTGACGACAAGGTGACAGTTTACTTAAATGGTAAATTGGTTACCGATAATGTGCCTTTAGAAAATTATTGGGATCGCAATCAATCTATTTTCCCTACCGAGCAGATTGAGTTGCAGGCTCATGGTACGGTGGTGTCTTATAGAGATATCTACGTAAAAGAGCTGGCTAGAAAAAATGTATTTAAATTGAGTGACGCAGAAAAGAAAGAAGGTTTTGAGGTGTTATTTGATGGTACAAACTTAGATAAGTGGACGAAGAATGATGGTTATGTGATCAATGATGAAGGATATCTTAGGGTGGTGCCAGACGCTAAATTTGGCGGTAATCTTTATACAAAAGAAGAGTATGGAGATTTCATCTATCGTTTTGATTTCAAATTGACAGAAGGTGCAAACAATGGTGTGGGGGTCAGAGCTCCTTTAGAGGGTGATGCCGCTTATGCTGGTATGGAAATCCAAGTGTTGGATAACACTGCAGATATCTATAAAGATTTGAAACCTTACCAATACCATGGTTCGGTTTATGGTGTTGTAACGGCTAAAAAAGGATTTTTAAAACCAGTAGGCGAGTGGAATACGGAAGAAATCGTTGTAAAGGGTAACCGTGTTAAAGTTACTTTGAATGGTACAGTGATTCTTGATGCTGATATTGCATCGGCAAGCAAAAATGGTACTTTGGATGGTAAAGATCATCCCGGTTTAAAACGTACAACGGGTCATCTTGCCTTCTTAGGACATGGTTCGGAAGTATTCTTTAAAAATATCAGAGTAAAAAAATTGAAATAAGGGTTATACCTTTTCATTTTATAATGTCCTTATTACTTTAAGTAATAAGGACCTTTTTTTTAACATTAAACCAAGAACGATGAGTAGTTTTCGGTAGTTCCATCGTGCCACTCAAGGTATATTTTATGGTTGAAAAAAAATATATTTCAAATGCTATCGCTTAATGTGAGGCAGCTTTTGAAAAGAAATTCATTATAATGACTCCGGCAACAATCAAAACAATACCAATCACTGCTGGAAGATCTAGTGATTGTTTGAAAATAACAACCGAGATAACAGTTGTTAAAACAATACCAATACCACCCCAAGCTGCATAAGCAATACTAAGGGGAATAAATTTAAGCGCCAGAGAAAGAAAATAAAAGCAAGCTATAAAGGCCAGAATAGTGACAATAGATGGAATTAACTTTGAAAACCCATTGGATACTTTTAAAAAACTACTGCCAAGTAATTCAAATGCAATAGCTAAGCCTAAAAATAAATATTTCATTTTTTTATATGATTAATAATCATACAAAGGAACGGTAGATTGAGATTGTTTTTTTTGATATATATCAAATTCAGTTAAAATTTCAATGCAAACTATCATTATTTTTTTCTGATCCGGCTTAATGTTTCCTGAGTAATACCAAGATAAGAAGCGATATGTCCTAGCGAAATGCGCTGTGCCGCTGCGGTTTCATTCTTCAGTAGCGTATTGTAACGCTCTTCAGCAGATTCAGTCTGTAAAGAAATGGCACGCTCCTCTAATATTTTGCAATATTCTTCCGCTAATTTTCTCCCAATGGTTTCCATTTGATGATATTTTTGATAAAGCTCATTCATATCTTCTCTGGAAATATAGTAAATAGAGGAATCTTCTAAAAACTGAATGCTCTCTAAAGAAGGAAGATTGAAGAAAAGAGGAATCACTGAACCTAAGATCATATTTTCGATACCAAACCAAACATTGATCTCCCGATCTTCTTTATTGTAAAATGCGCGCACAATTCCTTTTTCAATAACAAACATATTGGATACAACTTGACCCTGTTTAAGAAAAAAATCACCCTTTTGTTTGGTCATGAATTTAGTTCTCTTAATCAATTCTTCCTCAAGATCAGTATGAATTGGTCCGTATTTTTTTAGCTGTTGGATTAAGAAATTCATATTTTCTGTATTACTTCCCTATAATATTAAAACTTGCAAGTGCCGGTTTTACCGCTTGCGTAAGAACGCATTGCAACATAAGGAGTATCTATAAAAGATAAACGTTTACAAAACAAACCATATGTTGTCATGAGGTTTTAAATATACCTATCGAAGTTGGAACTACCAATCTGCAAAGTGAATTTATTGATGTCATGTAAAGCACAAAATTCCGCATGTTTATTTGTGATTCGTAGATATTCTATCTTATTTCCAAAAATCATATATCTGCTAATTGCTAATTTTCATCAACTGATCTTACGATTTGATTCTTGACTCCGTTACATAAATCTTTGGTTTTAGAACAGCATACTGCTCGAACTATAACAATTTTATCGTTGCTGCAACAGAGAGCTTTATCCTGATTAAAAATCTAGATCAGTAACTAGCGTAAATATGTTGATATTTAGTTTAGCTGCACGATCCCATATTTGATCTTGTTAGTAGGGAAGCTCTTCGCAGTGAAAGCCTTTATCCTGCAACAGTCCAATGATAGATTGTGGATTTTCCTTTAAAGTATCGATGCGTAAGATACGATCGCAATCCTGTAGATCGAAATTCCATCTGCCCGGTGTGCAGTGTTCATTTAAACCATATTCTAAAATGAGAATGTCTTTTTCAGTTTCTACTGAGGTTTTAAATACATAAATCATGCAGTTTTTAATTTTAAATTTTTAATACAATCTGTTATAATCCTTTTTTTCCTTTTAGCCAATATCCTTGAGTAGTTATACGGTTTACACCGTTTCTTTTAAGGGCCTTTCGAAAAGCTTGAACGGAAGTGACATTGCCAACTAAAGTGTAGCTGGCATGAAGCCAGTTTTCATGATGAAAAATAGGGAGATCATCGATCCATTCCGCATTGGCAAACGATCCATTTTTTGGAAAGATACTACAGTTTTCTAAGCCCAACAGCTCAGGAACTTCTTGATTTGCATCGTCTAGTTCTAGATAGAACTGGAAGGAATGATTGTTTTTTTTTAGTGTGGGAAGTAGCGAACAGGCCAATCCCAGCGAAGTTTCATCGCCGAAGAGTAACTGATGCTGAAATTTTGGGTTATACACTTTATGCCCCCTCGGACTACTGATATAGAGATGATCACCAACGCTTAAAGCGTCTGCATAACTGCTTCCGGGACCATTATTGTGAATATGAAAGATAATATCCACAATACCCAGTTGCATATCATGATAGGCAATCGTATAATTCCGGTATTCGATTTCGTTTACACGGATCACACTCGCATAGCCAATCTGGAAATTTATTTTGGCAAGGTCGCTCTGAAAACGCACCTTTTTAAGATGGGAGCTGAGGTAAGTGGTGCCGATCACTTCAGCACGCTGGCCAACGAGACTCTCTAGTATTCCGCCTGCCCATTTGGGTAGTGTTGATATCATGGTATTGCTTTTTTGTTCATGACAAAGAAACAGCTAATTTGTAACGCAAACAATGGAGCAAAGGAAGAGGGTATTGGACTAATCGCGGTTTTTGTTCCGAAAAGATAGTGCCGACATTCCGGTCACTTTAGTGAATAATCTCGAGAAGTAGGGGTAATCCTCAAAACCTAAGGCATCGGCGATTTCTTTTACTGACTTGTCAGAATGATAAAGTAGGCGTTTGGCTTCTAAAATGATACGCTGTTGGATATGATAGGACACAGGGTAGCCGGTGACGTCTTTGACACATTCATTCAGATAGGGGGTAGAGATATTGAGACGCATAGCATATGCAGCAGGTCTTTTTATAGCGAGAAAGTCACGTTGCAGGGAAGCCTTAAATGTTTTTGTGATAATCTCAGATCGGGAAAGTTTGTCGACAGGTATAGCGCCCTCGAGGTACATCGAAGTCAAGAGCCCGATCAAAGTATTACAGCTATCTTTTAGCAAGGATTGATGTAACTGCTTTTGTTTACGGTCGGATAATGTAATGCATAAAGAAACGCTAGTTTCCAAAATAGAAAATATTTCCTCAGAAAGTCGAAGCGGTTTTAATGGTGTCATTTCTTCCAGCAATTGCAGATATTCTGGATTTATATGTTCACTATTAATCCCCAAAAAACTGCCACCTACTTTTTTCATCGCCACAATTCGATGTACTTGATGTGGGTGAATATAGAGGATGGAGTAGGGGGTTATCGTATATTGCTGAAAATCAATTTCGATTTCGGTGGTGCCATTTTCCAACAGAAAGAAGGAGTGATAGTCATCCCGATGTGATCGTCTTGCATCATCCAGATTCATGAGGTCCTGTTCATCGAAAGATGCTTTGGCTATAATAATTCCCGAACTGAAAGCATCAGTCATTGTTTTAATAGGAATGGAACTGTTTTTCTTACGCATAATGCTAACGACTATATCTTAAAAGCTGAGCACAGCACACGCTGTTTGGTATAAAAATTTATAAAAAATAGAAACACGCAATTGAAATAACGGTATTTTATTCGACAATTGTTCTAAAAGTGAGATTAATCCTTGGAGAGTGAATCTTTTTAGTAGGTGGCAGTCGATGTAGCCAATGGGATTGCGTCTCATCTTTCATGACCAATAAACTGCCATGTTCTAAGATCAATCCTACATTTTCTTTCGTTTGTTTATGCTTAAAAGCAAATTTACGGACAGCCCCAAAACTCAATGATCCGATAGCACCATTTTTCTTTAAATCTTTTTCGCCATCACTGTGCCATGCCATACCCTCATCTCCGTTATGGTAGAGATTTAATAAGCAAGAATTGAACGTTTCTCCCGTTGTTCTTTCAACTATTTCTTTTAATTCCAATAATTCTATTGACCATGGAAGAGCATGCTTGGTTGTATTGGAATAGGTATACTCAAAAGGTTTCTCACCGTACCAAGCGACTTTTCTTTTCGTTAATATATGTTTACCAAAAATAACGGCTTCATCGTTACGCCATTCGATGGCTGTCAATAGTTTTTGATAAAAGTAATCTGCACGTTCCTGTCCCAGTACTTTCCCATAATAATGTACTGTTCCGTCCTTTGGAAGCCAATTTTTCGTACTATCAATCGGATATTCAAATAATTCCATACATAATGTTTAAATGGTGGTGCTTCGTATTATAATTCCTGCTGTGTTTTGGCACTTTCCCATCCTATAATAGCTGTTTTTCGAGTTGGTCCCCACATGTATCCTCCTGTTATGCCAGAAGATTGGATAATGCGGTGGCAGGGAATAAGAAATGCAATGGGGTTACTGCCTACAGCTGTGCCAACAGCTCTAGCTGCTTTTGGATTTCCGATCTGTTCCGCTATTGTTCCATATGTAGTCAGTTTCCCCATGGGAATTTTGAGTAAACTCTCCCACACACGCAATTGAAAGTCGGTGCCTTTGAGATGTAATTTAATCTGTGAAAGAGCAGACCAATCGTTTTGAAAAATGGAGAGGGCATTTTGTTGCAGATCATCAGCCCGTTGCTGAAATAGGGCATTTGGAAACTTAGCCTGTAAATCGGTGAAAGCTTTTGCTTCATTACTTTCAAATGCGATATAGCATACTCCTTTGGCTGTAGATGCAATAATTATTGGGCCAAAAGGACTGTCTGCATAACGGTAATTGATCTTGAGAAATTGACCTCCATTTTTATATTCAGCAGGAGTCATACCTTCGATATTGATAAATAGATCATGTAAACGGCTGCTGCTCGAAAGTCCGGTATGGTATGCGGCATCAAAGAGTGTAAGTTCTTTGTTGTCATCAAGCAGTTTCTTGGCATATTGCAAACTGATGTACTGTAAAAATTTTTTAGGACTTGTACCTGCCCAATCAGTAAAGAGCCGTTGAAAATGAGCGGGGCTTAAATGAATTTTTTCAGCGACTTCATCCAAGTTTGGCTGTTCCTTAAAATGATGTTGAATATATTCGATAGCTGAAGCTATTCGATTGTAGTTGAGATTTGATTGTGTTTCCATTTTCATTTTAATTTATACCCAAATTTCATCATGATTGTCGTTGTTTACAATCCGAAACATGCGGAGTTTTGATTAGGCGTGATCATTTTAACCATTTTGTAATTGATAAATGGTACATTTTTTAAAATCACTTCCTGCTCCTTTACGGTTGTAAATCCCATTTTTATAAAAAATGGTTTTGCCGTCTTGCTTACATCTGCCGTTAAACGATCGGTGTTTTGTCGCCTTGCCTCTGCTTCTATATATTGGTAGAGCTGGGATGCTATTTTTTGACCTTGGTAATCTTTATGAACAAAAAATAAATCAATATAACGACCTTCAGCTAAGGTGCAAAAGCCGACAATACTGTTGTTTAACGCTGCTATGAATACATACTGCTCCGTTAACACCTGAGTCCATCGTTGCATATTCTCACTGCTGGAGCTCCAAACCGCTACCTGCTCTGCGCTATAATCTTGGATGCAAATGCGCTTAATAGTATCGACAAACAGTTCCTGCAGGGAAACAATATCATGAAGGGTGCCAAATCTAAACGTAATTTTTTCCAAAATATACTGGTATAATGTTTTTTCTCTGATTGTATGGGCTACTCTAGACCATTCTTTTTATTGATATGATGTACTGCTGATTGATGAGTCAAACTTAATAATATTGTCTTTTATATCCAAAGTACTGGCTTGACAATTCATGTTCATTGCGCAAATTGCTTTACTATTATTTACTATACGCAGTGATTTTAGATTTCTTGAGGATGAGTTTTTTTTAGTTTTAGTCACAAAAAAATATCAGGGTGCTGCTGTGGGCCGTTTCACCGTAATATAGGATTTACCTAAAGATGCTGGATGGAATGAAATGGGGAATATGTGCGTTAGAAATTATAAAAAAAGCAGCGTTTAATACTATTAAACGCTGCTTTTGTGTGTCCCCGAAGGGAATCCATTTAATCTAATTATCTTATTGTTTTTAAGTGTGTTATCTTTTACTATTTTCAGTTAAACACAGTATTGACCACAGTATTTCAATTATATTTTATTTATATAATATTATAGTATTATATTTGTGCATGGAGCTAAAGAAGTTTTTAGAAGAGAACCCAGTTATCCAAAAGATGGAGCTGGCAAATTTAATGTACCCAGATACGAAATCCGCTAGAACAAAGTTATCAAATAAATTGAACGAAAAAATAGTTGGATCCGGAACACAAAGAATTTTACCGAAAGATATTGAAGATGCTAAGAGAGCTTTAAAAATTGTTCGAGATCGAATTGATAAATTTATTGAAGAAGCTTAAAATATTCCTTTTGGATATATAATATTATATGTTTATATTTGTGTTATAAAGTAACACACACATGAACACATTTAACACACAATTCGAAAACTGCGATCAGTTCGCGGACTACATTATTGATTCAATATTGGACCATGGCGACAAGGTCACAGCTGAGTTCAACAAATTAACTAACCTAGACATTCCGAAAGGGACATCACTTACAGAGTGGTTGTTGGTAAATCCTCAAACTGGTGACAGCTTTAAAAAGTTTGGTACAGTAAAATCATTCCTATATGATATCTATGAGTTTACAAAATCACCATTATTTAAATATTTCGATCAAGCTAGGAAAGCCTATTACTGGAACTCAATGGATCCATATCGCGCGGCAAAAAGAAATATTATCGAGCATATCCATGAGTTAAATTCTGATCTAGCGGAAATACCAGCAGAAGATCAATCCTGGTATACTGAAAAATATACCAAGATGTATTTGGAATGGTTATCTGCAAAAGGCCGTACTGCTTCTTCTATGGTAACGGGACCTGCTAAATTTCCCACTGAACGAAATCGCAAGGCCTTAAACTCTGAACACAATAAATACCAAGACTTCCAAGTTTGGCGAGAAAAGACCAAAACAGCAATTTTAAGAAAGCTTGAACGCAATAAACCTGAAGATCAAAAACGTGATGAAAAATGGTTAGAAATCAAAAAACATATCATTGGACAATCAGCTGTAATCGTTGGTATTGATAATGGCACAGAGCCATATCACCGAGCTTTGTTTGTAAACTCTTTAGTTGGTAAAATTGAAACTGCTGCCAAAAATGGTGAACATGAGCTCGTTGAAAAATCATTGTCTCTGATTGAGGAATTAAATAACAATCAAAAGAAACCGATTATTACCAGCCGTCATAAAGTCTGGAAACTAAGAGAAAAGGCTTTTGATATTGCACAGCAAAAGGAAAATCCAAAAGATCAAGAAACATATGATATTGAAGGTGGTCAAATTATCGTTAATTACGCAGATGATCGCATTCAGATCAAACATGTTGAAAAGCCAGCCAAAGAAGTAATTGACCTTTTAAAGAAAAATGCTTTCAAATGGTCAGGCTTTAATAAGTGCTGGCAAAGGAAAATTACGCTAAATACAAAATACTCAATAAAAGTCATGTTTGGCATTGCCATAAAATAAGGTCTGTTAACATTATAGCACCTTAATAAATCTTTGTAAATTCAATTAATATAGGCCTTAAAGTTAAATTTGTTCTTTAAGGCCTTACTAGCATTATTATGGCAAAAACACAAGAAACTATCCCGCTATTGATCATTAATGAAGAGAATTTCGATGATATTATAGAGGGAAGGAAACAAGAGGAATATAGAAGCCTTAGCGAGCATTATTTTAGAATGTTTTGCACAAAGGGTAAGGACGGCGTTTATGATGACATGAAGCCAATCGATAAAATTTATTTAGCTGTAGGATATCGAAAAGATCGAAAAAAAATATTGATCGAAGCTAAAGATATTTATATCTGTAAATTTATTATCGATATTCCAGAAGGTTTTAAGAAAGGTGATGAGTGTTTTGTTATTGAGCTAGGTAAGGTATTAGAAAAGAATTTCTAACACTTTATTTATATCAATATGGCAGAAACAGCAGAACAAATCCGTCGTACAAATAGACCGCGCTACCGTTTAGGTACTTCCAATTCGGGCGTAAGAACAATTACCCCATCAAATGCGGCTGCACGCCGTGACATGAGACAAGGCGTAAGATCTAGAACTAGATAATATGTCCTCACCGTTATCAATATTGCAATCTGTCAGACAAGAAACTGATAAGATTATTCTGTTTAGCTCATTAAACGGCAAGGATAGCATATTGCTAACTGATATGTGCTGCAAGATCTTTGACCAGGTTATAAGTGTATTCTTATATACGGTTAAGGATCTTGTACATATTGAAGCATTCAAACAAGCCCACCGATTACGATATAAGAATATAACTTTCATAGATAAACCCCACTTTGCACTTTACGGCTACCAAAAAAGCAACTGGATGGGTTATCAAGGACATGAAAGGCTTAAACGCCGGACATTGTCCCAGATAGCACAAGATGTCAAAGCCGAAACGGGTATTGAATGGGCGTGTTTTGGTTTTAAACGTACTGACGGACTACAACGCAGGCTTATGATGATGGAATTAGACAAGAACGGGACACCATCCATCAACCGAAAGACAAAGAACGTTTACCCAATCGAGCAATGGAAAAACGGTCACGTCCTTACTTATATTGATCGTCTCAGACTTCCAAGACCCACCGTTTATGACTCCAAGCATCAATCACAAGGGGTAACACCAGGTGATTTAAACTTCTTGCTTTGGTGCAAAAAGTATTGTCCAGAAGACTATAAAAAAGTAATTAACGAGTTTCCAGAAGCGGAGACCATAATTTTTGAACATGAGTACGAAGCATAAATCATCCGAATCAATAACGATCCAACGATCAGAGATAAATCTCGCCGATTATAATCCTCGTAAATTATCCGACGTAGCAAGAAAGCAACTTAAGGCTAACATCAAGCGTCTAGGGATTATGGGAGGCATTGTTTGGAACGAAGCAACCGGTAATCTTGTTAGTGGACATCAACGTATTTCCATCCTTGATGAGATCAACGGATATCCAAAAAATGATTATGCTATTACCGTGGAGAAAGTGGACCTATCAGATAAAGAAGAAAAGGAACAAAACATTTTTCTAAACTCTAAATCTGTTCAAGGGGAATTTGACAGTGATCTAATGGCGAACATCATCACGGATATTGATCCAATTCTTGCAGGACTGGACGAATATGATTTGACTATGCTATCGCTTGAAACCCCTTCAATTGATTTTACGGACATCATGAAGAAAGCCGAAATGCTGTCACCCCCTACAGCTCCTCAATCTAAAGAAGAGATCAAAGCCAAAAAAGAAAAGTACAACAGTGAGGTTGAGGATAAATGGGAAGGTGAGCCGACTGTAACACTATCGTTTGACAGTTTTCAAAACAAAGCTGAGTTCATGGAGGCTTTAGGGAAAGATCTATATGATAAAATCATCAAAGGTGAAGAAGTCGCAGAAAAATTATTTGGCTAGTCTTATATCGAATAATGATACTTGATATGTCAATTTTGATATACTCACCGTGTGTAAATGTTATAATAAGATATAAATAGATATTGAATTATGGAAAAACAACAATTTAAGAAGCTATCGGCTAGTGAAGCGAGAGCACAAACACCTCTTTTGACAATTGATGAAATCATGAAGGACATAGATAATTGTAGTAAGAGAGGAGATTCTATTTATTTTATTCATCCATCAAAATTTGTTTCGCCAATGGTTATAGCAGAGCTTCTGAGGTTAGAATATAAATGTTATGAATTTAAAGATCAAGTTATCGGATTAAATGGTTTTGCTATAGATTGGAAATAAGATGAAGATTAATCAATCACCAGTTTGCGACACATGTGGCAAAGAATCAAGATTGGAATGGAAAGGAAGCTTCGGTTCAACAGGCGCTTATCTTAACACAGTTGGATTCATTTACAAGAATGCAGTTTTATACACTGGCGAAAATACTCCACTTTCTTTTTGTTCTTCAGAATGCCAAGTAAAGTATTATAGTGAGGTTTTAAAGATTCCAGAGGCAAAGCTTAAGCAAGTAAAAGGGATTATGGATGATGTTAGGGAGTCTATTAAAAAAGATATTCCTAAGATTACTGAGCACCTCAATCAGGTTTCAAAAGTTATCAAAGAGATAAAAGAAAGGGGAATTAATGGCAAAAAACAAAAGTAATGCAGGAGCAAAGCCGAAGCATGACTATGAGGATCCAATGTTTATCCTTCAAATTGAAGGCTGGGCAAGGGATGGTTACGATGATTGTCAAATATCAGAACTGTTAGATCTTGATCCAACATATTTTTGCAAGCTAAAACTTAAATTTCCTCAATTAACACAAGCTTTAAAAAAAGGCAGACAGCCTTTGGAAGTATTAGTCGAAAACTCACTATTTAGGCGTGCGACAGGCTTGAAAGTTAAAACAACTGTTCGTAGATGGGAGTTATGGCCAAATGATGATGGCGAGCCTCAACGTGTTGAAGTAGTTCAAGAAACTGAGACGGAATTACCCCCCGATACTGGTGCAGCAATGGCATGGCTTAAACATAAAAAGCCTGAGATGTGGAACATAGCCACAAAAATGCAAATGGAGCAGGATATCCACATGAGTGGTAGTATTGAAATTGATGCTTGGTTAGATGCTAATAGCGACGAAGAAGAAGACGGTACCGATTTCGATGACGAAGAAGGTAACGACAGCGAGTAGAAGGGGGATAACAAGGACAAAGCCTCGGCCAAAAATAAAAATAGCCGATCCTTACATTCCTCTTTATAAAGATAAGAGCAAGTTTATCATTCTTATCACGGGTGGTCGTGGTTCTGGTAAATCATTTAACGGCTCGTTGTTCCTTGAAAGATTAAGCTTTAAGAAAGGGCATAGCATCCTTTTTTCTCGTTATACGATGTCATCTGCAGCCGATTCTGTTATTCCAGAGTTTCAGGAGAAGATCAATTTAGAAGGCACAGCAAAGTTTTTCACGGTTAAGAAAAACAACATCATCAATAAACGTACTGGCGTGCCTATCATGTTTCGCGGTATCAAAACCGGATCGGGTAACCAAACGGCAAAATTGAAGTCAATTCAGGGGCTTACAACATTCGTTGGTGATGAGATGGAGGAATGGACCGACTTTGAAAGTTACGAAAAACTGATGTTGTCTATTCGTCAAAAAGGTATTCAAAATAGAATTATCCTAATTATGAATCCTACGGATGATTCTCATTTTGTTTATGAGCAGTATATCAAGGACACGCATAGAATTGAAACAATTGACGGTGTAGACGTGCAAATCTCTACTCATCCTAATGTTTTACATATCCATACGAGCTACCTTGATAATCTTGAAAACCTTGCTGATAACTTCTTAGAAAGAATAGAGCAGATCAAACAGGAGTCAATCGCTCAAGCAACTAGACCAGACGGGACGTTTGACCGTGCTAAGTATCAGATGTCCAAATATGCCAACGTTGTTATTGGTAGATGGGCTGATATTAAAGAAGGTGTTATTCTCCCTAAAACAATGGAAGGTGAGTTTAACGAATACCTGCCTTACGTTTATGGACAGGATTATGGTTTTTCTGTCGATCCTGATACGCTTATGAGGGTTGCTGTTGATCGCAAAAAGATGATCATACATGTTGACGAAGAATATTATGACACCAAGCATTTGGGAACAAACGATATTATTGAGCTGAATAAATCGCGTATTCAGAAATCGACTGATCTCATTGTCGGTGATAGCTCAGAAGATCGGTTAATAGCCGATATTAAAAAGCTTGGTAAACTAAATATTGTTGAATGCTGGAAAGCTCCAGGATCTGTTAATGCTTCCCTTTTAAAAATGGCTGATTATACAATAGTATACACGCCAAGGAGTAGGAATGTAAAAGTTGAGCTCAAAAATTATATCTGGAATGATAAGAAAGCAGGATTGCCAATAGATAAATGGAATCATGCTATAGATGCGATTAGATACGCATTTGATTTCCTTACTAAGAATGATCCTGATGCTAAAAAGAAAACTGCACAGGCGGTTGCAAAATTAGGCTTAGGTTCATCACGCAAAAGAACAAGAAGATAAAAAATGAAAAAGGAACAGCTAAAAGAATTATTATCCGGCGATTTTGCCAAAGTTGTCGAGGTAGTTGGTAAACTAGAGAAAAAGATCAAACTAGGCAGTACAGTCTTGACTGTAGCGGATGCCATGAAGCAGTACGATCCGTATGCTCATGATGTCAACGATCCTGTCAAACGGCCAAATAGGGCGCTTGAATTTGATGGCGAAACATACATCGATCAAATTACAAACGAGGAGAAGACCACTAAAGAAACAGATGAGGTACCAGTAAGTAGACTGCAGCTCGCAAGACAAATGCAGATCGTACAGTCGGCAGTATTCTTTGAGTGTGGAGCAGATATTGAACTCGATTTTTCTAGTGAAATAGCTGCCGAAAACATTTGCTTTGATCTCATTCAAAAGGTTTGGCGTGATAATAAGCTATCATTCAAGACTGAGGATATCGTGGAGCGCCGTATGATTGAGACCCATTGCGCTGAGTTGTGGTATGATTTCGAGGATGCAGAATACTGGAAGGGTACAGTTTTGGAAGGCAGCACTCGCAGACCTGGAATGATCCTACTATGCAAAGAGAACGGAGACGATATTTTTCCTATTTGGGATGAACACAACGATTTTATCGGTCTTGGTCGTAAGTATGAAAGCATTGATCCGGTAACTGATACTAAGACTTTGCACTTTGAGCTATACAGTACAGATACTGTTTTATTAGGAATGCAGGTTGATGGTGGGGAATGGCAGACAGAAACAAAAAATAGCTACGACTTTTTAACTATTGTTTACCACTCACAGAAGCGCCCCGAATGGTCCAACACACAGCCTTTAGCTGATAGGGAGGAAGAAAACCTTTCTAACCTTGCTGATACTAACAAATATTACGGTGATTCTACCATGGTTATTGAGGGGGACGTTGAGACTTTACCATCACAAGGTGAAACTGCAAAAGTGATCCAAGTTAAAGGTGAAAATGGGGCGAAAGGTAGCGTTTCTTTCGTGCAACCAGAGGCAATGGTCGAGTCTAAAAAGCTTGAAATGGACATTGTCAAGCAAGAACAATTTGATGCAACGAATACTCCTGACATAAGTTTCGGAACAATGTCTAAGCTTATGAGCAACGGTACGTCGGGAATTGCTTTGCGCCTCCTGTTTATGGGGCCACAAATGAAAGGTAATAAATCTCAGAAGCGATTGAATGAAATGCTTGTTCGTAGAATTAATGTGATCAAGAAGATGCTTATTTCATTCAGTGAGGCAGAGCTCACAGATATGATCAATGTTAATCCAGGTATCAAATTTAAAGACGCTTTACCAGTAAACAAAACAGAGCTTATCAGTGACATTACCAAAATGGTAGGCGCCAATCTTATGAGTAAAAGAACAGCAATGATGCTACTGGGTGAAGTTACAGATGTTGAAGCTGAAAGATTGCAGATCCTTAAAGAAGCAAAAGAAGAAAGAGATACCGAAAATCTTAATGCTGAAAAATAATATATCGAAAAGTTATAAATTATATACAATATTATTTGTTTATATAATATTTCTTTTTATCTTTGAATATCGAAAGAATAACCCAATAGCGAGAAGCTAACGACACGTAGTCGGTTGGGATAAAATACTAAACGACCGTTTCCGAAAGGTGAGGTAATCAAAAGCCAATAAGGGTTCACAAATGCTTGAACAAGGGTGCTCATAACGTCCTATTAGCCTGCGACGGTCGTTTTATAGTTCATTGAAATCAAAAACATCTTTTAGCCGTCGGGTATGGCTGAGTGAATCATAACGCAAGAAGGAATCGTAAAATCTCGATTATGGTGGTTTTCGGAATTTTTTCCACCTAATGACCCAGAGGAAGATGTTTTTAACATAAAGTACATTAGTTCAGGGGTAGAATAGCTCGTTGTCTGCGAGAAGGTCACGGGTTCGATCCCTGTATGTACTGCGAATCCTCGGGGTTAGCATTCCAGAGTAATAATAAAAATGCAAACTGAACAGATGGCGGAATTGGTAGACGCATCAGCTGCTGTTATCAGCGGAATAGCTACAAGACTATGTTCAGGTTCGAATCCTGCGCTGTTCACGACAGCATTGCTGTGTTATACTTCGGTATCTAATCCGAGACAAGGTAGTTCCGTAAGTTTTAACCATGTGCTGGCAGGTAAGCTGCCAAATAGTTGTTGACAAGCGTATCAATTGGTCTTGTTGCTCGGGTCTTTGGGGTTCGAATCCCTGTACAACTACTTCATAATTTTAGGTTTATAATTGGTTTAGCCGTGGGGACTCTCCCCGTTTTCCCACGGCTTTTTTATTTACCTGGATTAGAACTAAACTGAAAAATCAATTATTAATATGAAACTAGAAGGAGGAAATAGAAAATGACCATTCAAGAAAGAATTAAGAAGATTACTGATCCTTCCAAACTAAACAAAGATATTTTCGGCAAGATCATTAGTCCTGGATCGTCATTCAATGATTCGGCAAAACCTTTTATTATTTGCAGTATTTCTGGTGGTAGATCGTCTGGGTTAATGGCTTATTTGCTTGAAAATTGTCCTTTGTACAGTAAGTATGAAAAAGTGTATGTTTTTATGAATACTGGTCGTGAAGATTTGAAAACAATACAATTTCTTAGAGATATACAAGATCATATTATCAAAAAACCAATTAATATAATTGAGGCTAAAGTATATCATAATCAAAAAAAATCATCTGGTTTCACATTAAAAACATTTAATAATCTTTCTATGAATGGAGAGCCATTTGAGGAAGTTATTAAAAAATATGGTTTACCATCTATAGAATATTTACACTGTAGCCGAGAACTAAAGATCAATCCGATCAATGCCTTTTTAAAAGACTTAGGATTAAATAAACAAGATTTCAGACAAGCAATTGGCATTCGGATAGACGAAGTTAGACGAATACAAGATCGTCCTGATGATTTTATTTATCCATTAGTAGACTTTATAATAAACAAAAAGAATGTAAATGATTTTTGGAATGAACCTGAATTTAAACCTTATGATTTAGGATACGGAGATTGGCAAGATTATGAAGGTAATTGTGATTTCTGCCATAAAAAAGGTGGAGAAAATCTTGTTAAAAATTTCAGAAAGCATCCAGAAGGTCTGGAATGGTGGAAAAGAATGGAAAGACTATATGATAATGGTTATCCAATTTATAGAGATCATAAAACCACATCAGATATAGAAAACAACACCATGGGTAAACAACAAAAATTAGATTGCTTATGTGGGAATACCCCTGAATTATTTTTTGATTATAACTAAAATTAGACTTGAAAATTTTGATACACTTAATTTATATCTACTTCGTTGTAAATGCATTCTTATCAGGAATATTTTTTGATGACAACAAAGCTATGTCATTCACTTTACTTTTTTGCGGTATTCCACTTTATATACTTATTTTTTGTTGGCTGTACATATTCAAAAAGCCTATTTTTTGGATAGAAAATAATCTGCTATTATTAGGATGGTACAGGTTATTTCTTACAAATTATTTTGCTCAAATGGATAATCAAACAATTGACATAAGGAAAAAGCAATATTTTGGATTTTACAAAAACAGCAGTGCTAATAAGTATCAGCGCTTTTTTCTGCGCCAACTTGATAAAAAATACAATTACGGAATTACCAAAAAAGACTTGCTATGAATTTCTACTGCCAAAAGATATGTGGAGAAGAAGGCTTCTCTATTGATGAATGGAATAAGGTAAGTAAGGACCTGGATAAAACAAATCTTTCCGAACAAGATAAGCAAGACATCCTGTTTCCTCCCAAATGTGAAAAGCAATGCTTCGACTGTTTAGCCTTAGTCGGAGAGAGGCAAATTAAAACCAAGAATTTACTAAACAATGAATAAAAAAAGTACCGAGCCTAAAGACGAACTAATCATCATCAGATCAAGATTCGTGGACAACCTTAAAAACTATAGGAAATCCAGACGTTACACTCAAGCAATGTTAGCTGATAAATTAGGAATCAAAAGAGCTACATTAGCGTCCTACGAGGAGAATCGGTCCTTTCCTAGTCCATTGGTATTATGTAGACTATCAAGGCTTACAAAGGCTCGTATTGAGTCTTTTTTGAAAGGTCATATTGTTTGGCAGGAAATTTAGTATATTCGATATATGAAAGAAACTTACCTGGAACATCTGATTACTGATAAAAATGTCACTTTGTGGAATAAGATAATTGATAAGGATTCAGTAAATATTGTATTATGGGATAAACCTTATTCGGAATTGTTCTCAAATATTTATGGATCTGAGATCAGGATGACATCCTTAGATACGGATATTTTTAATCACGAACTGTGTCATTTGTATATTAATCAATTATTTGATGGTTTATATTATAGTTTAAAAAGTCGTATGCCTGAAGAACTATTCAATTTTGTATCAGGTGGTTGTCTTCAGCATATGGCAAATTGTCTTGAACACAAATTATTTTTCAATTTATATCAAGAAATTGGTGGTAATCCATTAAGCTTTACTACAGATTTTAAAAGTAAAAAAGGCAATAATTTTCATAACCAAATAAAATCACTGACCTTAAATTATCTGGATCGTTATTTAGGAAATTTGTTTTCAATTTTAGGCGATTGTAATGATAGTATTTCTTATAATGAGGAATTGAACAAATATAAAATTATTTCACCTGAAGTATTTGCTGCAAGTATTAATTTATTTGAGGAAATAAGGGAGATAGGTATCCGTGAACAGCTCGAAGATTTTGAGATTGGGGATAATGGTGTAGTCATAAACAAAACACATAACAATTCTTCACAAGATTTTTGGGAAATTGTCGTGAAAGAGTTTGTTTAAAATAAAGTGCATATGGAGGATGAATTTTTAAATTCAGGATATCCAAATTGGCCAGCAACAGGAGAAATACCAAAGATGGGTGTCCCTCGCAAATTAACGGACAAAGAACTCAAGGAAATTGATGAAATGATGCACGGCAACAAAGACACCTTAAGAATTAAAGAGGTAATGGGATCCCTTAGTAAAGACATGGGGCAAGTCATTTGGATAGATGAAGTCTCTAGTTTGACCAGTGTAACCAGGATTAAAATCCCTCGAAAGCTTAAAAAGCAAATGAAGAAGGTGGGGAGTTGGAATAATCCAGTTATTGAGTTCTCCGGAGAAGCTACAGAATACAATATTAAATCATCCGATAGAGCTGTATGGTTAGGATTATAAAAGTAAAGCCCCATATAGGGGCTTTATTCTTTAATGATTATTTGTTTTATATCTTAACGCCACTATTTATATTGAACCTATAGATCTTATTTTCAGTTTTTTCAACAAGATTATTTTTGCCGTCCCAAAGTTTTGTGTAGATTTCAAATTCAACAACAACAGTAGATCCTTCAATTTTTATTGTTTTTTTCCTTCGCTCGATCTCTCCCGTTTTTAGAGATAAAAGTGGTAAATATATACCGGTTTGATCTTCCCAATTTTTAACAACCATTCCGTTATTTAAGCCTATTTTTGCACTTTCAGTGGTATAATAACCTGTATATTTAGATGGTTTAATAGTGATGATATCATTAGCATCGTTAAATATCAAAAACTCATTATTACTTAAATTCGTCCAGTTATACCAATATTTATATGATTTAATTTCATTTAAATTTAATGGGTCTACAAAATGTAACACATTATCCGTTATATGATATAAGTATTTCCCAGATTTTTTAAAAATTATCCGATTCCAACCGGAGTATTCTATTTCATTTTTAAATGATTTAAATTCATGCAATTTCGAGTCGTTAGTTTTATAAACATTTATTAATTTTATATCCTTAGTATCATAGTTTTTTAAAGATTTATCTACGAATATTATTGATACGGCATTTAAATTAATATGTTGATTTGGTAGGGCAACCAAGGCTATTTTTAAGTCTTTATTTGTATGGGGTGCATTATATGAGCTGATCAGTTTGTCTTTTTTATCAAAGTAAAAAACGTCTATATCAGTATCATTGTTAACAGCCACTATTACAGTGTCACGATCTGAAATATTACTTATGGATCCAGCACTATATTTGTCAATATTTGGAATGGATGATCTATATTTGTCTTTCAAATACTCAAATATGGATTTTGGTTCAAAAGGTTTTTCAGGAGTAATATCATTGGTTCCAGAACTGCCCTTACTGCATGATGCAAATGTTGATGCTACTACTAAAATTAGTATTAAGTATTTCTTCATAATTTATTAAATGTATTTTATTTTATTGTTTTCATCTCATTTGATCCCTGCACTCTGAAATCAAATGAATGTTGTACTTCCAAACTTCCATTCTTCACAACTACTACTAAATTCTTGTATGTTGATTCTCCTGATTTTTTGAATTGATCATTTGCCCATCTATTACTAAAGAAAGGCAGAGCAAGAACTGTTTGCTCTTTGCTCATTAATCTTTTTGATGTAGAAGTCTTTGGAGCAATTTTGATGTCTTGCAATGGTTTATCGGCATCCAACAATATTGTCTCGTCTGTAATTACTGATTCTGTCTCGCCTCCTGAGACGAAGTAAGAATCATTTAAGGATAATAGGGCCATTGAATCGGTATTGTTTTTTATTCTCACCTCAATATCTGTTGGCGTTAACCTGGATATCTGAAACTCAAAGCCATCATGTTCGAATTTTAAGCCTATTGGGTTTTTACCTTCAATTGATACTGTTGTTCCTCCCACGGAATAGCCTTCGATTTTTGTATTCTGAGCATTAACAGAAGATCCAGCAATAAGCATGGCTAGGATAAAAATATACTTTCTCATTCGATGAATTGTTTGATTTATATTTCAAATATAATATTCTTAAGATTAAAACGGTCTTTAAATGTTTCAATACCTTAATTGAAGCCTAAAAAATCGCTCATAGAAATAGTATGCTAGACCTTTGTGTTAACTCAAAAAAAACATAATAGTTAACGCATGAATATTCAAGAACGAGTACTAACCACTTTGAAACCTTTAGTTGCAAGTAAAGGGTTCGGAGATAAGGCAGTTCAAGGGTTGGCAACAAACCTTAGTGCAGGCCTAACAGAAGAGAGCACGGATGAGGATATTAATACGGCAATTAACGGTGCTATGCCTTTATTCGATATTATGCAGTCAGAAAACACTCGCTACGTAAACGAATGGAAGAAAAAGAACCCAACGCCTACTAATCCAAATCCTAACCCAGCTCAAACCCCAAATCCTACTACACCAGAACCTACGGGATCAGAAAAGGTAATTGCGGAGTTGGCAAAAAAAGTTGATTTGCTCTTACAGCAAAACAGCCAATTATCCCTAAAACAAAAATGGGATAAGTTAGCAGAAGCTAACGGAATCACTAATGAGTTTTTAATTAATAAGTGTCAACCTCAAACAGAGGAAGATTTTGACATTGCAATTGAAGAGTTAAAAAACTTTAATAAAGATTTCGTTAAACATACGGCAAATGAAAAATCACCCGGTAAACCAAATACAGGGGGAGTCACATTGCCCGAGGCTTCCAAAACATTAACAGCTACAGGAAAACAAGTTCTTGCAAGCTTACAGGCTCAAAACGAGCTAATCAAAAATAAATAAGGAGGGAATTAATGAATACTCAAAGAGAAACATATAATGCCGGTATTCCGGTATTCCAGCACGATAAAAGTTTACAAGTGCTGACTGGTGGTTTCACTCTTGATGTTTCAGGGTATGCTGACGGATCCGTTATTTTATCGGGTACTGCTATCATGGTTGATGAAACTGCTCGTACAGCAGTTGCAGTTAAAAGCGCAACTGTTACAAAGGCAATTCTAACCGCTGATACTTCAATTGAAATTGCTAAAGGTCATTCGCTTGTAGTGGGTGATAAACTGAACGGAAAGGTCATTTCAACTATTGACAAAACTACTAACACTACACACGATGTGATCGAATTAGCAACTGCTTATGGTAAAGCTGAGGCGATTGGAAATAAAATTGGTAGTGGTGATGGTAACTCATTGTTGTATAATCCTGTTCAAGTAAAAACAGGAAACGTTCACCCTGTTACTGCAGTTGTAGGAGGTTTGGTATACGCTCGTAGAATCGGATTTATTTCTGCTGCTACTAAAGCAAGCTTGCCAAACGTCATTTTTTCACAAACAAAATAATTAGGGTAAATGGAATATCAAAAATCAAAACTATTAGCATTCTTAGCCGCAGAAGGATTAACGCCTGATGTCGTTTTAGAAGCGAATAACGCTCGATTTGCTCCTACTTGGTACCAAAAATACTTTAGAACGGAAGCTCCGAGCGTTTCATTAGATTTTACCACTATCATTGGAGAAGACGGGATCGAATCCTTAGCTTCTGTAATCAGTCGTGAATCTGAATTTACTTTACGTGCTCGTAAAGGAATCGAAAAACTAAAGGGTGAAGTACCGGCTATTGGTGTTAGACGTAAGTTAAATGCTCAAGAACTTCGTAATATTGAATTATTACTAACTTCTCCCTCGGTTTCATCTTCTCAGCGCTTGACCTCAGTAATCACCAGTATGATTGATGATTATCTGTACACTAGAAATTCAGTTTCTCGTCGTGTGGATAGTATGGTAAAACAAGGTCTGTCAACTGGTCGAATCACAATCGATACAACTAATAACCCTGATGGTATCGTCTTCGATGTACCAGTACTTCCAGAAGATAACATCTCGTTTTCTAGTGGTGATTGGGGTAATCCTGACACTGATATTATCGCAGATATCACCAAGGAGTACCAAAAGTCGGAAGATGCAACAGACTCTCAGGTTGTCAGTAAGATCCTTATCAAGCGAGCACTGTGGAGAAAGATTGCTAATAACAAATCTGTACAGGCATATGTTAAAGCTTACATTGGAAACAGTGGTGCTAAATACGTTCCTACCTTATCGAACGTTAATGATGCTTTGGAAGAAAACTTATTAGCAACATTTGAGATTGTCGATGACAAAGCAGCAGTAGAAGCTGACGGTGTACAATCTACTTTCAATTCATGGGAAGGGAACAATGCGATCTTTATTCCAGGAGGTGAATTGGGTGTTATTCATAATGCTTTGGCTGATGAGCAACTGAATCCTGTTAACGGGATCGAGTATATTACCTCGGGTGGAATTTTACTTTCACGTTGGAGAGAGCGCAAACCTTTATGTGAGATCACCGAAGCAGAGTATAATGCGTTCCCTGGTTTCAAAGCTGCTAAATCAATCCGCATCGTAAAAACTCAGGGTCAGTAAAATTTTTTGCATTTAAATATATCGAAAAAGAATATTTGATATGATAATTAAAGAAGCCTTTCAGCAGTTTTTAGGGGTTAACGATGTTGATAGCAAAGCCATTGATCTTGCGTTATTAAATGCTGGTCTTGACGGACAGCAGGACTATGACGCAAGTTTCAAAGGTCGTGTTGAGAGTGGGGCCATTGACTTATTGTTTCAGTTGTACACTGTTGTATCTGAATCAGAAAGCCAATATAGCACCTCCAAGGATGCAAAGCTTATGCGTGATAGGCTTCTTTATTTAGCTCGTAAGTATGGACGAAAAGATATTGAAAGCGCCTTAATAGGCCGAGTAACTGTAAGGGACATTAGCAGGATCCGATGATAAAACGACGAATACATATTCTAAAAGCCACTGTCATTAAAGCTCAAGAACCTTATCAGGATCAAGATGGAAACATGGTTTTTCCTGAAGAATCAAAAATTGAAATTGAGGAATCGAGCAGAGCAGAAAGCAATACTATTGATGGGCGCAAACCTGTGACAGATGGTTATGTGCTAGATTATAGCTATTTGGTTTTTACAAGCAAAGATATCGAACTGCTTCCTATTGGAACAGATGTTAAGATTTTGGTTGAAGGAAGTAGCGAAGTATTTGGAGAGGGTAAAGTGGTGAAGTTTGAGAGAGGGCAAAGAGTTGCAAGGGTATGGCTGAAATAAGTATTAAGCCAAAGTTTAAGATGGGCGAGGTTAAAAAAGCCTTTAAAGAATTTGAAGATCATATTAATGATCATGTCGTGGAGGTTTTAAAGAGACTGGCCGATAGTTCAGCTGATGATCTAAGAAAGAATGCAGATTTCCTTAACCACTCTTTCAACTTAAGGAGCTCACTTGGTGCTGTTGTTTTTCGTGATGGTGTAATTGTTCATCAAAACTTTTTAGAGGTTGGTGGAGGTGCTGAAGGACTTAGAAAAGGAAAGGAAGTTGCAGAGGCTAATGTCCCTCAAACAGGAATCGGAATGATGCTTATTGCAGGAGAGGACTATGCTTTATACGTAGAAGCAAAAGATAATAAATGGGTTATATCTGGAAGCTCAATCGAGTTGTCCAGAACATTACAGAAATTAATATGACAGCATCAGAGGCTTTGGATCACCTTTTTTCAATTGTTTGGGTAAGTTCCCTTAAGACAAATATTTCAGGTGAATTGAGAAGGTATTTAAGACCAACAAACAGCGATAAGGAAGATGTCACACTTAATTTACTTAATCCAGTTGATTTTGAACAGCTTCAATCTGGAATATTTAACATGAATGTTTTTGTACCAAATCCCGAGTATAGCAAAACTATTGATGGTAAGCCTGTACGGCTTAAAGACATCCCCAACAATCAGCGAATAGCAGTTTTATCTGCGTTGTCTACTCTTGCTCTTAAATTTCAATATGACAAGGCTAAGCATGTTGCTATAGAGCTTCAAACGCAGAATATTCTTACAGAAAGCGAGCAAACAATAATTAATAACAGAGTGAAATTGACAATTAAAAACTTATAATCATGGCAGTAGAAAACTCAAGTCTTGGATTAAAGTATATTGGTGTAGCAGATGTGGATCCCTTAGCGATTCCAGAAATTTATACCGAATTAGAAGATGCGCAGATTGATTCTGCTAGCGTAACAGAAAGTGAGCCCTCAACAGAGGATATTCGAACCGAGCAAAAGCCTGGTATTTATCGTACGATTACTACTGAAGAAGGGTCTACAGTATTTACAGTACAATTGTACGATGTTTCAGCGGATAATTTAGAATTGCTTAAAGGCGGAACTGTTACGGCTCCTGCAGCAGGAAAAGGGAAAAGATGGTCCAATAAAAATGCCTCCTTTGAAGTAAACAAAGCTTTGAAATTAGAGACATTAGACGGATTCAAATATTATATTCCAAATGGTAAAGTTGTAGCACTTGTAACCTTTGCTTTGGCAAAGTCAGCTCTTGCGACTATTACTTTGACTATCACCGCACAGGATCACGCAGAAGGTTCGGTACTTTGGGAAGAACCTGCAGCATAAAATAAAATCTTATACTTTATAATAAAACCTCTATTCATTATAGAGGTTTTTTGGTTTAGTAATGTTTAAAGACCTTAATAAGTATTTCAAAAGTTTGAGTTCTTATTATTGCTTTCAATCTTTGTGACTATATCAAATAGTTATGTCGGATATATCCAGTAAACAAATTTTTAGTGCATTTGCAGAAAAAGGTAAAGAGTTCACTTTTGAGATTAAGCCTAAGAATTTAATTGAAAAGTTACTGCAAAAAGCAAATTTTAGTCCAAAGGTCAAAACTTTAAATGTAAAACCTATAACACTAGGTGTAAGGGGTATTTGCTCGACTTATATTAATCAAGTTTCATTTGACAAATATTCAAATAACACAGTATTTAAGGCAGGAACTTTATTAGCAGAACATGAAACAGAAAATATAATAATGTTCCTGGCATATGTTCTATGGAATGAAGAGTCTATGCCTCCTAAATGGTTAGTTAAATGCATCAAACGTATGGATCAACAAGCAATTGATGAACTTATCTTGTTTGCATTTGAGTCTTTAGGTACTCAGGGTTTTCTGAATTCTATCATCTCAATGACAGGGGTGAGTCTGCAACCGGTGGAGATAATAGCCCCGGAAAATTAAAGTCAAAAAAAAGAAAGCCCGGCACATACAAAGTAAATCATTGGGAGATTGTCGGCAATGCAATGAAGTACTGGCAATTAAGCTACAAAGAGGTATTGTGGGGTATTTCATATCAAAATTTGATCATGCTGAATATGAGTATTCCAAAGTATGATAAGGATGGAAATAAAATAGAAGCACCAAGTATCGCAACTGGTAAAGACTTAAGCACTCGATTTAAGAAACGAAATAAATAGCTATGGCTAAAGAGGCTACAGAATTAGAAGGCAAACCGTTAAAGTTTACTGCAATCTTTGAAAGCAAAGAAGCTGAAATGGGTATGGATGCTTTTCTAAAAAAGATCCAGGATGTAAATACGAAAGGAGTAGGTAACAATGCTAGTAAAGCCGTTAATAAGGCTTCGGGACAATATCAGTCTATCTTGGACGGGGTTACTCAATCATTCAATGATTTTGTTAATTCAAATGACCGCTTTTACGGAGCAATTGCCCAATCTGAAATGGGTTTGCAAAAGGTTCGTAATGAACAAGGCATGCTTAATAAAGAGCTTAAAGATGGTATCGTAACTGAACAAGAATACATTAATAAGACTGCTCAGCTCAACCAAATGCGCCAAAAGTTAAGTGAGGAACTTAAAGATAATAAGGCTCAACTACAGCAGTTTAATTCAGCTTCACAAAAAACACCAGCATATACAAGACAAGATACTTTAAACGAGTTAGGCTCTGCACATGGAGCAAATACAGCGCCGTCTGGTAACCTTTCCGCTACTGATGCATTCGCTAAAGCAACTCAGGCGAGTCTTAATAAGCTAAATTCAGAACTTGTTGAATTAGATAGCAAGTTAAAGGCTGGCACCATTACTAATGAGCAATACGCTAAAAGCACAGGAGAAATCAATAATAAGCTTAAAGAAGTTCAATTAAATCAGGAATACTTTAATACAAACGCTGGAAAGAATATTGTACCAACCGAGGAAATACAGAAGCAAAAGACTGCTTTAGATGCTGTTTCTGCGAAATATCGTGAAATGGTTGAGGATGCAAGCGGTGCATTTCAGTCTATCAGCCCCAAGGCTCAAGCATTAAATAATAATCTTGTTTCTTTAAGGCAAGAAAGTGCCAATCTCCAAGCAGCGCAAAAGGAATTAAGCACAGCTTTTCAAAGTGGGGATATTACCCAAAAACAATATCTTGAAAGTAGTCGTAACCTTGGAATACAACAGAATGCGGTAAAATCCCGTATTGCTGAGACTAGACAGGAGTTAGCGAGAATTGATTCTGCAGAAAGAAAAAACATTGGTTCAATCGCTGAGATGACAGCGAGATTGACTCAAATGAAAGTTGCTTATGATAAGCTTTCAGAGTCTCAAAGAAACAATATCAATGTCGGTGGAAAACTACGAGCGCAATATCAAGATTTAAGCAATCAAGTTGCTAAGCTTAACAAGGAGATGGCCGGAACCAAAAGTGAAGGTGTTGGTACTGCTTTAGGATCGATCAGGAGTATAGCCGCCTCTTTAGGTATTGTATTTGGAGCTCAGCAACTAATTGCATTTGGAAAAGAGCTATTCAACATTGCTCAGCAGGCAGAAGGTATTCAAATCAGATTTGCTCGTATAGGTGATACTACAGGACTTGAAAAACTTCGAGTAGCAACACTTAACACTGTTTCAGATCTTGAGCTTATGAAGCAGGCCATCAAAGCGGATAATTTTAGGATCCCGATGGATGTTTTGGCGAAAGGACTTGAATTTGCGACGCGTAGAGCTAACGAAACAGGGGAGAGTGTAGAATACTTGACTCAATCTTTTGTAACTGGCTTAGGACGTAAATCAAAGCTTATTTTAGATAACCTAGGTATCTCCGTTACTGAATTAAACGAAGAAATAAGTCGTACAGGTGATTTTGCACAATCAGTCGGGAATATTATCGATCGAGAAATGGCAAAGTCCGGTGATGCAGTTGACACCTTAGCTGTTAAAACTGGGAAATTGTCAGCTGAATGGGAATTGTTAAAACTCAATGTATCGAAAGTATTTTCAGCAATTTTCAATCCTGGTCTGCCTGATTATTCAAATATTGAAAAGTTGACGCAAAGCTATAAGCAAGGGTTTGATTCTGTCAAACAATATGGGTTAACGACTTCTGATGCATTTATCAAAGACACTGAGTTTATGCTCAAGCAAGTTAATATGAAGCTTGGCGAATTAAAAAAAGATAGTCCAGTATTTGCAGACATATATAATAAACAAAGAGGATTCGGAGGTAAATCGCCTACGCAATTATTGAACGATTTAAGAAGACCTTTAGTTGAACAACAACAGGCTTTACAGGCATCATTGGCGTATTCGCAGGGTATTACAAAAGAGCTTAAAATACAAGATCGTCAATCTAAAAACATCTTCTCTCAATCTGAGATAGAAGAAAAGTTAAATGAGGCAAATACATCTTATAAAAATGCCATTGGAGACAAGCAAAGAGCCGAAGCTAAAAAAGAGGTTGATAAATGGCAAAAGCTTTTTGATAGTGTTTCGATCAAGGCTAATAAGACAAGCGATAATAAAGCAAAGCGTGATCAGGATTCCTTAGCAAAGGAGATCGCAAAAGATAATAAGGAACGTGAAAAATTACTTGAAAAGTGGGCAGAAACCGACGCTAAATACGTCAATAAACAACTAAGTCGCAATCAACAGGAGGTTGAAAGTGTTAAAAAGACTTACGCAGATATAAAAAAAGCTATAGAAGAGCATAATAAAACTACTAAAGGTGAAAAAACTTCATTAGTAGGATTTGATGAAAGCGTCAATAAAGCCATTGATGGGGTGAAAGAACGTCAAGTATTAGATAAAAGGCTCGAAAACTATAAAATCGATTACGACAATTATGCAAAGTATGAAGAGCTTAAAAAAACAGTGAGTGAAAAGTACGCAGACGAACAGTACAAAGATAATTTAGATGCTACAAAAAATTATTACAAAAACCTCAATGCTGAAATAGAAAAGTATCAAGGCAAGGAGGCAGATGGTTCCATTACTGAGAATGAAAAACAATTCCTTAAAGAAAGATTGAAAGAAAGAAAATCATTTGATCAGAAGGTTAAAGAGGATAATCAGTCTAAATTTTTGGATGCTATTCAATCATCCCAAACTTTGAATGATAAATTATTTCAGATCGAAAAGGAACATCAAGCAAAAATAAAATCACTTAGAGATAACAATGAGCTTACTCCTGAGCGCGAAAAAATTCTTAACAAAGAAAAGTCAGACAAAACAAGTCAAGTTACAGTTGATGAGTTAACTGGATCTGATTCATGGATATCCTTATTTAATAATTTGGATGAAATGACGGCTAAACAAATTGATATCATCATCAAGGAGATTGAAGCAAAATTTGACACTCTAAAAGTACAATTTAATCCAATTGATTTAGATGCCATTCGTAAAAAATTAACTGAGGCAAAGAGTATTCTTATTCGTGACAATCCATTTGCACAAGTGGGACAGTCGTTAAAAGCAATTTTTGCGGATGCTGGAGATAGTTCCGAAAAAAGTGCAAAGGATATAAAGAAAAATTGGACTGATCTGGGTAAATCGACAGAAGCGTCATTCAATTTTATTGCTGATGCCATCAACTCAACTGATATTCTTAAAGATGCAATCGGTGAGGTTGGTAATACTGCTTTAATGTCAATGATGGCAATTGCTTCAACTGCTATTGCTGTTTCAACTGCTATTAAAACGGCTGAAAAAGCATCTGTTATACTTGCAATTATTTCAGCCGCACTTGTTGTAGTTCAGGCTATTTCCGGTTTATTCAAATCAATATTTGCAGCCGGTGACAAACGTCTTGAAAAATCTATTCAGAGTAAAAAGGACGCTGTAGAGGAATTGGATAGGGCTTTTGAAAAACTTGGTAGAAGTATCAATAAAAGCGTTGGGAATTCTTATTACACCGATAGCCAAAAGCAAATTGACAATCTTAAAGAGCAATCTAAGATTGTTGAACAGATGATCCAAGACGAGGATGCAAAGAAAAAGACTGACAAGGGTAAAATGCAGGATTATCGAAATCAATTGGAAGATATCCAATTTAAGATTGAAGATATTCAACAAGGCATTATTGATACGCTAGTTCAGACATCATTTAAAGATTTTGCCAGTGAATTAGGTGATGCATTAGTCTCTGCATTCGAGGAGGGAGAAAATGCAATAGATTCTCTAAACAAAACCTTTGATCAATTCATAAAGGATGCTGTAATAAATGGGCTTAAAATGTCCATCCTACAAAAACCAATTGATGAAATGATTAAGTCAGTGTCGGAATACATGAAAGGCAATGATTTCTCGCTAAATGGTTATGATTTTTCTCAATGGAGGACAAAACTAGGTGAGGCTGGGAAGGATTTTACAGAGGCTTTAGATGAAGCTTACAAAGGTCTTGGACTGGAAAAAGATTCGTTTTCAAAAAATACTATATCGGGAACAATTAAGCAAAATATATCAGAGGCTCAAGCTAATGTTTTAGAAGGTTTAGGTAGAAATTCTGTAGACATTTCAAAAAGAACTTTGCTGGAAATTCAATCGCAAAGAGTGATTCTTAATGAGCAAGCGGATACTGCAAATAAAGGGCTAATTGAATTAAATCAGATCAATGTTAATACCGCAAATACAGTTCTGGAGCTTAAGAATGCTGTATCTGAGCTTCAAAAGGTAAATAAAAGTCTAGGAGGAAAATACTAATGAAAGAAATATATGAATTAGCTAAAAAAGCAGGTGCTTGTTCTCCTGGTCTCCGAGATATACAAAAGGCAAAAAATGTACACGACCTAATAAAGTTGTTGAAAACGGGAAAGGGCGTCGAGTTCATTATGGAGAGTAATTTCTTAACGGAATCGGTATATAATCAATATCGATCTGAACTTGAAAAAGAGAACATCTTTTTGCACGGTCAACATTCACTTGTAAATCCTCGCTTAGTAGTTATGCTAGGCGGTGAGGCGAGTATCGAGGTTAACGGTTTTCAGGTTTGTGAAATATATGCTAAGAATTTAGCTGTCGTCAATATCGTTGCTCATGATAATGCCTATGTCAGTATAGAGCTTCGTCAAGATGTGAAATTAAATATTGAGAGTTACGAACAGTCAAGAGTGAAGGAGTATCGCAAATGAGCTTTGATGTAAATAACGCAAATACCGAAAGCTTGGGGCTATACTTTAAGAAGGGCACTTTGTTCAGGGAACTTTTAAAGTTCCCAAAACCAAAGCCTCCATATACTTATAACTGGCCAAATCAACACGGTGAAGAACGAGATACTATTTCGTCAGTAAAATATGAGCCTGTCAAATATGCCCTAGTTTGCTATTTGATTGCAGATGATGTAGAAGACCTGATGGCAAAGCGTTCTGCAATTTTGGAATTGATCTCTAATCCAAAAGGATTTTTATTGAATTCAACTACTTTGGGGCGTAGCTACAAGCTTTATTATGAGGATAGTCCGACTTTCAATGTGCTCAATCCTATGTTGCTTGCGTCTGGAAAGATCTATTGTGAATTCACCTTGAATGTGATTAACAATTTTGATGAGGTAGGGCTTATAGTGCCACTTCAAGATATCAACTCCTATGTGTTGACTGAGTTGGGCCAGCAAATATATGTAACGATAAATAAACAATTGTTTTAATGAAGATCCAGGTTAAAAGAAAAGCAATTGATACGGTTATGTTGCCGTTAAATCAATCCACATTCAACAAAAAATTGATGGGTGAGCATAATCTTGCGTTCTCATTTGTGAATGTTACGAAACTTGATCTACGAATAGGGGATACCATTACATACAAAGGAGAGCTTCTTACTATTAATCAAGAACCGAACTTAAAACGTGATCATCTATATCAATATGATGTAATATTTGAAGGACATAGACACACCCTGTCTCGCTTTATCTTTAAGGACGAAGGAGCATTTACATTTAGCTACACAGGTCAACCTGATGATTTCATGTTTATGTTTCTTGAGTGTATTAACTCGGTTGATTCTGGTTGGACATTAGGTGAGATTGAAGAATTAGAAGATGTAACGATTGATTTTGATAAGGTTGATTGCTTATCAGCTTTGACCATGATCGCAGAGGCTTTCAAAGCTGAGTGGGATATTAAAGGTAAAGTGATTTCACTTAAAAAGACAGTCGGAGTAGCGAAAGACTTTCCTGTCTCATATGGAATGGGTAAAGGGCTTTATTCTTTAACACGCCAATCTATCAATGATAAAGTGATAGTTACTCGTGCTTATGCTGTTGGAGGTGATAAGAATCTACCTGAGGGCGTGATTGGAAATTTAAAGCTAAATGATTACATAGAAAACAATGTTGATCTGTACGGAATTAGGGAGGGCATTTTTGAAGATGAAGAAATCTATCCGAAAAGAACTGGTACCGCTACTGCAGTTTCACAGAGTAGTGAAGAAATTTTCACTTTGACTGATACATCGATAGATTTTAATCTTAATGGACTAAAGGTAGAAGGAGAGACTCCGAAAATCGTTTTCAAATCAGGATCGTTAAACGGAAATGATTTTGAAATCATTAGCTATAGTCATGCTTCTAAAACTATTCGCTACAAGGCGAATAAAGATAGTAACGGTAATCTATTTCCTTTCGGTGTAACTGTCGCTGAAATAGGAGATAAATACACATTGGTTGGCATCAGAATGCCTCAGTCGTATGTTGATGCTGCCTATGCAGAATTAACAGCAGGACGACTTAAATTTCTATCTGGTAACTCAGCGCCGAGAGTGGTTTATGATTTGGAGTTAGATCTTCTTGAATTAAAGCGCCGCGAGACATTGCCAGATGCAGGTGATATCATACCAGTAACTGACTCAGAACTTGGAGTAAATGAAAACATACGCGTAACAAGTGTTTCTTACCCGGGTCATTATCCGGATGTACTAGAAAATGGAATGACGTTCACTGCGGAGGTAGGCAATGAAGTTGCTTACACACTTATTCGAAAGATTCAGAATGATGTTAAGGAGCAAAAAGAAGTCGTTACGCAATATTCAAAGCAAAGTTGGGAAAACGATCGTCGCAATGCCCAAGCATTAAATGAGTTCATCGGTAAAGTGTTGGATCCTGATGGAAATTTGGCAGAACCATTACAACAGGCTATTGTAGGAATGTTCGGTACCCCTTCTATGTATTATGATTTAGATGGGATATCTATGTCGGTCAACAATGGAGGCGATCCAAATACCTTTGCGATGACGGCAGGTAAATTAATACATCGCGTTTTCAAAATTGATGGACTTCTTAATGGTTATATCTGGAATCTTGATCCATTTGCTATTACTGGTCTTAATCCTTTGAAAAGCTATTATCTAGCTGCTAAATGTAGCAAAACCTCATTAACAGGTGAATGGGTATTGACAGAGAATCAAATCCCGACTGAGGGCGATGTGGCTTACTGGTATTTTAATTTTGGGCTTCTTTCGTCAGTGCTCGAAGGAGTAAGATCATTTCGAGCAACTAAAGGCTTTACAGTAATATCTGGTGGACAAATTGAAACAGATGTTATTACAGCTTTTATGATCAATGTGCAGAGATTATTTGCTCAGGTTATTACTGTGGGATCAGATGGTTTCGTAAATGCAGGAATATCAGGACTGTCTGATAAAGGTAATCTATCACAACGCTTTTGGGCAGGAGCAACGGAAGAAAATAGAGAATACGCCCCATTCAGTGTATTAAATGATGGTAGCATGAAAGCATTAAAAGGTCGTGTTGGCAACTTTAATATAGATTCAAATTCTCTAAATATCGGAAGTGAGGATACCTGGGCAGCTTTTATGCAATCCGTCTTTCTTTATGGAGATTATTTTCTTTTGAGAGATAATGGCGCAGTAGCAGGAGAAAGAAGGGAATTATCCTGGAACCTATACAAAGATGGCGTTTCGTTTACCAATAGAGCTTCTGCCGTCTCCATTTTTAATACAATGGATAAATCATCAGAAAGTAGTTACACGAACATTGGATTAGAAATTGAAGCTTCAGGAGCATCTCATAATTATGCACTTTACGTAAATAAGGGAGCAATAAGAACCAGGGCAATAATTCACGATTTCCAAGAAATAACAGGAACGAACCAAACTATTGATGCTGAATACTCGCGTGTGCTCATAAACTCAGGTGTAATTGCAGGTGATCTAAGTTTACCCTTTTACGCAAAGAAAGGATATGAAGTTACGATTAAGAACATAAGCGAAAATGACTTCTTTTTAAAATCAAACAATGGTAGCATCATTCAGGCAGATGGATCTGCCACAACAACCAATACTTTCAAAAGATGGGCTGTAAAGACTTTCTTTTTTAACGGACAGTATTGGTTCGAAACATTTAATAATTCACAATAAGTACATACTAAAATGGCAGAAGTAGAAGATAAAAAAGAAATATGGCCAGGCGGATTTCCTGAGGCAAAATCTGTCGAAGACTTTGATTTTTTAATGACTGGAAAGAACGGAGGACCTATCACCAAAATACCAAAGTCAAGATTAAGTGAGGTAATAGGAGTCGTTGGCGAATCTATGCCAGCAATTCAAGGTGGAGCAACCGCTGCAACCGCTGTCGCACTACCTGCAGGGCCAACTGGACACAACAGGTTTTTTGATGCTAGTTGGGGTTATTGGAAATATAATAATGTAGTATTGAAGAATCCTAAAGGTACTGATGGAATACCTGAAGGAAATGATGGAACTTTATATTGGAATGGAACTTCAATAACTCCTACTTGGAGTATATCGAAGGTTCAGGCTTTGCCTATCGTAGATACTTCAACGTTAGTGGCAAACAATGATCTTGGTTATAATCAGGTACCTATAGATTTTTTAGTTAATAGAAAAGTTGATGTAGCATTATCAAGTGCTGGGATAGAAATTGATCCTGCGCCAGGGTATATAATTGCATCGAAAATCCCTGTTAAAGAAAAATCACATTATAAATTAAGCAACTTGGCTCCAGTGACCAGTGCTAAATATATTGTGCAATATAAATCTAATGGTTCTATTATTTCTGTGGCATCTATAATCAGTGGGGAAATGGATGTATTAACCGCAGCTTTGTGTGCTGCTTTATCTTTTACAGTTAAGGCTCCTTCCGAATCTGTAGAAACCACCCCTGTATTGAAGCATGTTGATGAGGATAAAATATCTAAAATAAAAGATGCAGAAATAATTGATGTAAAAGCTACAAATACATTAGAGAAATTACCAGTTTCAAAAATTTATACTTTAGGATATATATTACCAGCTACTGCCCTAGATTCAACAGGTGCAAATAAACCTGGAGAAGGTTACGCCATAATTAATAAAGTTCCATTAAAAGGTGATGTAAGTTATATTATTGGTGGCGTTAGAGCATCTTTAAATGGAAGTAAGTATTTCTCTCAGTATAATGCACTTGGAGCACATATTTCAACTATAGAATTGAAGGAGGTGCCAATGTTAATCAAGATGAATGTTAATACAAGATTTGGATCCTATTCTATTGAAACACCACCTGAGAAGGACGGTTATGGAACTAAAAATAATTACATCGGTGAAATTTCTCTTTTCATAAGCGATATTAAAAAATCAAAATGGGACGCGAAATTAATTCGAACATTTGGAGACTCTAGAACTTGGTATGACCGTAGAACTTTTGGAGCAACTCATGTTCAGAGCGGACAAATAGTAATAGGTTATCAATCTCATATGCGAAATATATTGGGATGTATAATTGATAACAGAGGAGAAAGCGGTTACGATATGACTCAAATCAGCAGCGTTATCAGAGGTATTTCTGATTACTCTACGGTTTCTGCTTGTACTATTACGTCGGGAGCTAATGATTCCCGTAAAGGCACAGCATTAGGTGCAATAGCAGCAATTGGCACATCTTTTAATTTGAATACATTTTACGGAGCTCTCCAGGCTGGCATAGAGCATATTTTGAATGTCAATTCAAGCTGTAAAATTTATCTTTTCACCCCCATTAATGGGTGGTTCAAAGAATCTGGGACAACCGCCGTTCCGGGGCCGTACAAAGGCGTGATGTATATCCATCCTGATTTTGTAAATGCCATTAAAGATGTAGGCCAATTATATGGTTTACCTGTATTAGATCTATATAATAATTCTCAGATTAATAAATTAAACAAAGGATTATATATAGGAGACAATCCAGACCAGCCATATGATCTACATGAGAAGAATGAAGGTTATGCTATTGAAGGTCCGATAATAGGAGATTTTTTGAACAGATATTAATTTATTATATGAAAATAGGACAAAAAGGCTTAGCCTTAATAAAAGAATTTGAGGGATGGTATCCAGAACCATACCTCGATCCGGTTGGTATTGCAACCATTGGATATGGCTTTACTTATTATTTACCAGGTCGTAAAAAAGTGACCCTGAAAGATAAAATATTGAGCAGGGTCGAAGGAGAGGTAATGTTAAAGGATATCCTTACAAATTATGAAAAGGATGTTTTGCGAATGATTAAAAAACCACTTACGCAAAATCAGTTTGATGCGCTGGTAAGTTTTACTTTCAATCTAGGAGGTGATAATTTAAGTAAATCAACACTCTTGAAAAAAGTAAATGTAAATCCCAATGATCCTACTATTTCTGACGAATTTCCAAAATGGAATAAAGCTGGAGGAAAAGTATTGCCAGGTTTAGTAAGGAGAAGAAGGGCTGAGGCAGAATTATATTTTACTAAGTAGTATGGAGCAATTTATACAAGAACATGTACTACCCAATCTATGGGGAGCTTTAGCGGCAATTGTTGGAGCTATTTGGCTTTGGTGGAGATCAAAGCCAAAAGAAAGAATTGAAAATGATGGTGGAATTGTTGAAAATGCTAAAAAGGTATTGGAGATGTCGGAGGGCATAACCGACAGATTAGAAAAACAGTTAGAAGCATCAGACGGAATTATCACTGCATTAAAAGAAAAGCTTCAAATTGCTATAGAAGGTGAAAACACATGTAAAAAGGCATTAAAGGCCATAAAAGAAGAATATTCAAATTTCAAGAGACTATTTAATGAGCAACGGATCGAAGTTGAGGCCTTAAAAGAAGAATGTAGGCTTTTACGTATAACAATAGAAAACAATGAAAAAACTGATAGTATTACTAACAATCTGCATTCTAATTAGTGGGTGCGGATTATTCAGAAAGAAAACTATAATCCGAGATTCTGCAGTATTTGAGCATGAATCAATTGTTACGCAATTAAAGAAAGATAGGTTAAATCTTATTGAGAAGGAGGCTCAAAAAGCTATTTCCTTTACAGATGATAAGACTAAAATTACGCTTCAAGTAAAAGGAAGTCTAGTAGAAATGACTTCCAATGGTTTTAATTGTAAAGATTGTGAGGTTATTCAATCTCAAAAAAATGATATAAAAAATCTCATTGATAGTTCTTCTTTTCAAGAAAGTAACATTGAATACTTTAAGGAGGCAAGCATTCTTGCTAATAAAAGTTCAAAGGATGAGAGAAAATATAGTAAAACTGTTAATAAACCAGAAGGAAGTAGTTTTATATGGTTCTCATTAGCAGTTATATTATTTACTGTAGGAATTTTTTACATTTTAAGGAAATAATAATATATGGTGATTCTTAGTAATCCAATAATCACCATATATTATTCAAATATCTAAAAGAGAGGAATAATTATTTTTTATTAATTATTTTTTTAATAGCATTGAATAGCGGAATAAACATGATAAAATCTTCCCTTTTTAATGACGCGGCATTTTTGGCGAATTTATGTTTTTTTCCTTTAAATTTGTACGAAAAACCTCCGCCAATTACTGTATCTTTTTCAAAGTGATTTGTTCTAAAGTTAGGAGCATTAAATAATAAATGTTCAATTGTTAGAACCGATTCATGTTTGAAAGTTGTACTATTACTTTTTATTACTTGTTTTTTGATTTCGTCTATATCAGGCACAGGTAGAAGCATTGCATAAGCATTTTTGGTATTAGATTTTGTTAGACATTGAAAAGGATCTAATTCTATATTTTTTTCAAAATTTAAGTTATTCCAAGAATTATAACCCTCTTCATCAAAATCGAAAAGGGCAATCATAATTTTGTCGCGATACAATTCGAAAATACCATTTTGAAGGTCGCCACCTCGTTTAAAGAGAGTTTTGATTGATTGAGCATCAAAAAAATCTTGAATTAGAAATGGCTGTGATTCTCCTGGATAAAGTTTCCTCCATGCTGTATTGATTATTATTTTATCTGTTATACCCTCAGTAAACAGAACAGGCATCTCAGTTGAACTAAGCGCATATTCAATACCTAAATCTACATCGTCTATAGTTACTGTAATTAAACCATCGGTTAGATGCTTTATAACTTTACTTTTTTCTTCTTTAACTGGATAGCCTAAATCTCTATCCATTCTATACACTGAATCTACAGGTGCGAATGCTACAGTTGACGGCGAATGTGTTGTTATAATTACTTTAACATTTTGTTTTTCAACAATATTGTCTTTGACAACAGAAATAAATTTGTGAGCAAGCGAAGGATGCAGATGAGCATCTGGCTCATCAAACAATATTACTTCTGGGAATTTTCCATTTGATGTTGAGTGATATAATGCGAAGATTAAATTCAATATTGTTTTTTCACCAGAGGATAATGCTTCTAATTTTGCATCTGAGGTTTTATTTTTTTGATCCTTAAATACGATATTGGCCGGAATTTCATCTTTAATAGATGGTTTATATTCTACTCGGTAATTATAAGATACATCGTTTAAGATGGTATTAAAAACTTCCCATGGAGGTAGAATATTTTTAGTTAGAGATGAATAGTATTTTTTTTTAAGATGAAATTGATGAAATAATAAATCGATTGATGAAGAGAAAAGTTGTGTGACGATAGGATAAAACATAAAATAATCAGAAAAAGTTAACTGGTCAATCTTTTTTTTAGTTTGATTCGCTAGATTCTTCAGTAAACTGATTTGATTAACATCGACTTTAATTACGTCATTATCAGTAAATCTGCTCCTATTGATGAGAAGGCTTTGTGCAATTTTTATAATGTACTTATTTAATTGTTCTACTTCTTCTTCAATAGTATAGGTTCCAGAAGGCATTGACCCGTAGGCATTAGCAATAGGTTTTAGCTGATCCCAATGGTCTCTAATCAAATTTATTGTAGGACCCGTATCAAGTGGTAAGCCATTATCGTATGGTACTATTCCTGGTTGCATAAAAATAATTTCCTTTAATTTTTTTCCATCATTGTCTGTTATGGGATAATATTCTTTTTGGTCTGCATTATTTGGGTCAGTGGGAATCATTCCCACATTAATGGCCATTGAATGGTGATATAAAAATTCTAAAAGCTGAGTTTTTCCTGCGCCATTTTCACCAGTCAATACAGTAAGATCTGGCAATACAATACCATGTTTTTCTTTTATAATTTTAAAATTATTTGTTAGGTTAATAATCATATAGGATATTTTTTATTTTTATTATAAATATAATATTATTTATAATAAAAATAAAAATGTGATCTTATTAATAATGTGTACTATTATTTTATAATTTCGGAATTTAAAAAGAAATCATTATTTTTAGATTACCTCTTTCATAGAGCATTATTAAAATATACAGGTTAATAATTGACAAACAGCTTTAGGCGCCCGCTTAAAGCTGTTTTTTTATATGCAAGTATTAAAATACTTGCCATAATTTAGTACAAACACTGGTTTTTAATTTTGATTTTCCTTTCTAAAATAATTGTTTTTAATTTTAAATCGAGCTTCAATTATAATTTAGTAATCTACAGATTGCGGGGTTCCATCAGTTAGATGGAACCTTTTTTAAGTTATAAAGATTTTAGATCTATTAATGGCCAATGTTTATTTTCTAGGCCTAGGGTATTGCGACCTGAGGCCTTTTTTTGTTTTTAAATACCTTATTTTTGTTTGCTATAATTTTTAGCATTAATTTAGTTTGAAATTAGTATTTTTAAATCTAATTTTGAATAAAATTAATGATATGGAACCGTGGAGAGTAAAAGATAAAAAAGAAATTCCAGCAGAGGTGACTTCTTTGCACCGCTTTGCAATTCAGAATAACTGCTGGATATATCATGATGTTGCCCGTATATTTTATACACCCGAAGAGTTTTTGGAGAAATGGGAGCGTATATATAAAGAGGAGCATACAGGCTTAAGTAATATAAAAGAATTTGTAGTGAAAAGTCCGTATGCTGCTATTAAACAAAGAGCAGGGTGGATAAAAAGAGCAAATGAGGAGTTACAAGCCTTATTGATAAAGCTTGAAGATTATGATATACAGTTCAAACCACCTAAATAGCCCTTTGAATATCGGGATGATTGGTGTCTGTCAGTTTAGGATCTGTCACGCGTACAACTTGATGGCTACCTAGTTCGCCATCGTAAGGCTTCATTAGTTTAATGATATCGTCGTTATTGGTAGCATGTAACCAGGCATCTTCATCTTGCTTTGCAATAATAAGGGGCATACGTTTCTTTTCGTTGTGAATTTCAGCAAGTAGGGGATTGGCTTCAGTGGTGATAATACTAAAGGTTGGATAAGTTTCTCCAGTCTCATAGTCTTTGAAATCGCTATAGACTATGCCTAAAGTGAAGATATCTTTACTAGGAGTGTAGATATAATAATTTTCGGTGTCTTTCTGTCCTGCGACCTTGTGAGGCTCATAAAAGCCATTCACATAAAGTAGGCCCCGATTTTTACTAATGTAGTTCTTATATGATGCTTTCTCGAAGATGGTACCAGAATCAGCATTTAAAGTATTTGCGTATTTCTTTGCATCATCTTCTGTTTTTACCCAAAATGGGATTAACTTCCAGCGTGCGGAAACAATCTTATCATCCTGATTGTTAAGTGTTACCGGCAAGTATGGACGAGCGAAGCCAGAGACGTGATAAATTTCTGATCCTTCAAAGATCACCTCTTTCTCAGGTCTTGCTTTCTTTAGATAAGTAATGTCCGGTGTGGAAACATGATAGCACATAATACAATAGTTTAAATGTTTAACAATTTTAAAACTTATATGTTTATGGATCAAGATAAATTAAATATGGAAGCTCGTGTTATTGCCTATGATAAGCATTACGGGTTTGTTGAAAATCCTCAGGATTTCAACTTTGAATATAATCCTCATCGTTTAATCGTTAAGAACTATGCACTTAGGACAGGAGATAAGGCTGCATATAATAAGTATTTGGATACCTTCTTTCCTGAGCTGACTGAAATTGAACTTAAGAATTTTGATGTAGAAATTAAGTATATCAAAGCGTTTAACAATGAGGAGCTTGCAAGGTGGCTTGCTAGTAATGATGTAAAAGTTGTTGAGTCCGACATATCTGCCGAAGATCCAGACGCTATCTTTAAGATGGTTGATGTATCTGATTCTGAAGATCCTGATATGTATGTAATAGAGGAGGAAGATTTTATACAAAATAGGATTTTACCTAGGAATTTGATAAAAACAGCTAATAAGACTTGGATCAATATTAAACTAGCTAAATAATATAGCCATGGAATACGTAAAAGTAACTCACGCCGTACTAAGAGAACTTAAGAAAGACGGCTATAACATCCTACTAACAAAGTCAACGGTAGAAGATGAAGATCCGGAGTTTACTCCAGAGTATAAATCTGACTTATGGGGTTTCTTGGAAACTCTGGATGGGGAAGAGGGAAGTGCTGTAATAGATGACTTGTTAGGTCTAAAAGAGGAGGATTTGAAAGGAACTGTTTTGTATTAAGAGTAGGCTATAAACCTACTCTTAATACAAAAATCCTAGGAAATATACCTGGGCTTGTATGTTTAAAATGTTATATTAGCGTGTCCATTCCACTGAAAAGCAGAAAATATGGATAGATGATCTTGATAACTAGTGTAGCTTTCATTAAAAATTTGATAAGTACCATTCCAATTTATAGATGTAGGGCCGTTTGACGCATCGTAATATGTGCCGCTTGAAGAACTTGTTTTAAGTCCCAAGACTTCAACATTAAAATTTAGACTATGTGGATATAATGAGTATGTGTCAGTGTAGAAAACCCCTACAACTCCATAAACCTTACCATAATTAACGTAATTATATTTGTTATCGAATTTATATCCAACTTCGACTCTAATTAATAATGTTCTATTTGATAATGGATCAGGAATAGTAAATAAATCTGCATCTGGTTGCATGTGATCAAATGTGTAAGCACCTCTAACAAAAGTTTGCGCATCTGCCTTACTGTAAATTAAACAGATAAAGACAATTGTTAAAATTGAAATTAGTTTTTTCATAAATTTTGAATTAAGTTTATAATTAAGGAATAAGTTAAACATAATAATTCTTTGCTTCAATAATTTTTTCATTTTTATACATGAAAATAATTATCAATCGATTGTTTAATTGCATACATTATCTTAATGTTTTTTAAATTGTAACAAGTTTAAGTTAATCTTATATACTTCTACGTTTAAATAGCTCTAATCAAATAGTAAAATAACATATCATTTAAATGTTTAGGTAAATGCCCCTACAATTAGCATATTTTCTTTTGATGCTTTTAAAATAGCTTGATCAACTTCAGTGGTTAGCAGTGTAATCTTCATGGTAATAACTTAATTAAATAAAATGGAATAATTTTACGGATTTTCTTAATGATTATTTCGTAAAATTTCATTATTTTTACTGATTAATCAAGCTATATATTGAAATGAAAAAAGTTTTAGGTATAATGGCAATAATGCCATTTTTATTTTCTGCGTGCAGTAAAAGTGAATCAAATGAAATTCCTAAACCAGAACAAGAATTAGTAAAGGTCAGCTTTTCAACTGAAGGTTTTCGACAATCTGTTGATCCAATGTCTACCAAAAGCTCAACAAAACAAGCTGCTTCTGGCCCTGTGATTGAAAAAGGATTTTATAATGGTGGAGGCTTAATTAACGATCTTTTATTGGTAGTTTATAATTCAAAAGATGAATTAGTATTTACAGAACATCGTAATGCTTCAATAATTTCGGGGCAGCTTAGTGAAATTAATGGAGATTTTTCTTTAGAGCTTCCAAAAGGGAAATACAAAGTTGGAGTTTTAGGCTTTACACATGGTGCAGCCCAAATGTATTTTGATTTTAATTACACGAATCGTATGTTACATCAGTTTGGTTTAGCTATGGCATCAGGAACAGGTTTCGATGTAGAAGAAAGTTTTATCAGAGAGTCATTTGTATATAAGTATAATGATTTTACTATTAATTCTGATACTGTAGTTGCACCTTTAAAATTAGAAAGGATTACATCTAAATTAAATATAGTAATGGAAGATGAAATACCAGTTGAGGCTAGATATATTATGCTTGGGGGAGCATTAAATGCACTTATTTATCCATTCCAAGGTACTACTGATGGTAATAAATATAAAGGATATGTGAAGTTTCAAATTGGTGCTTCTAGAGTAAAGAATGTTACACTTTCAACACCTATTTATCCAACATTAGGAAAAGAAGGGGATACAAATAATTTAGTAGCATTAATATACGATGAAAACTATGTTTTGATTGGTCAAAAAACTATACCTAATATTATACTGAAATCTAATCATATTACTACTCTTAGTGGTAAAATGTTTGATTATAATGCAGATAAAACAGCAAATTTTAAAGCTACAATAGTTAAAGAGTATTCAACTGATAATATTGAAGGAACATATTAATATATGTAAAAGAGCATCTAAATAGACATGCCCCAAAAAGTTAGATACTATTTGGGGCATTTTTATGAGTTTGTATAAGACACACCTACTCTTTTACAAATACTCTTTAACGTACCAAGCTAATTGAAATATGTCTGTAGGATCAATATTATATCCTTTTTTTGGAGTCACTTCAATGCTCAATTCATTAAATTTTACATCGTATGTTAAAAAGAATCCTTTGACGGCCATACAGTCTTCTTTGGCTTCATGAATTGCTTTTACAACATCGGATGATGGTAGTGTGATTTTCATATTTTTAAAATTAAGTGTGTTTATTGTGTTTTACGTACGGTTTTCCGTAGAGAAGGAGTACCATCCGTCAAAAGGTTAAAAGCCTATGATTATATTTAAATAAATAAATTATTATATATGAATAGATTAAAAATCGATGCACAAGGTCGCATCACAGAAACCTATTTACTTCAGTGTGGAAGTATCTTAAAAAGCGTTTTACTTGGACACCAGGACGAAACGCCAAATCATTCAATCTGGGAGAAAACTTTAAATGGTATTGTAATTACGAATACTCAGTTTTTTTCCTATTTAAGAAAAGAGGGATTAGCAGACTAATCAAACTCCTCAAACCAAAATTTAACCTCAACCTCTCTTTCCTCGAGTAACCCGTATCTCTTTGCAAATTTATACTGAGTGCTATCCCTATTTAGTGAGGTAATGAAACCTCCTATGATTTTTCGGAAGCCTTCAAGCGTATTTGCATGCTTGATTATGTTACAGCTGGGACATGAGGGGTTGAAGTTATCTATGTGATTGTTTTCCGGTCGTTCACATCCTCCGTCATACACAAACATATATTTATCTTTGTCATACTTTGCAGTGCGTATAATAGGTTCGATATGATCGGCGTGCCAGCGGTCGGATAGGAGATCACCGCAATATGCGCAGCGACCTCCGTATTTTTGTCTTAGCTGTTCTCGTTGTTGTTTGTTTAGTTTCATCTCACAATTTTTAATGATTCCTTTTTCTTAAAAGATACTTTGCTTATGCTAATCACATAATCTTCTTCCTCAATATTTTCAATATCGATAGGTCTAAGTGTGAATGTTTCATTATCAAAATTGGCAGAGACTAAGATCATTTCAATATCTCCATAGTGACTATGATGAATTAAAATCATATATGGCTTGAAAGATCTTTTAATCATTTCTTCTCTAGTCATCGTATATTCCTCCAAATTTTTCTACAAAAGGTGCTTGCTCGTATTCTCCTTGCTCGTTTATCCAACTTGGGCGATGTCCATCAGCGTATGAGATATGAGCATAAATAACTTTTGCGCCATATTCGTAGACTGTTTTATATTTAAAGAATTTGCAGATCCTTTCTGCCTGTCCGTGGATATCAGTTTTCTTCATCTCCTTAGGGAAGAACCCAACTTTACGAAGTGTGTAGAAATCGATATGCTCGTTTAGGAAGTCTTTCAGTAATTTATCGGCTTCACTTAGTTTTGCCATAACTATCCCTCCCAAGCTTGAAGTGAATAGAAATCTTTCTGTGACATGGTACCAGAAATGACTTTATCTACTTCACGAAGAGGAATAGATCCATCTTTAATTAGCCCCTTCCATCCGCCAGCATCGTGCCACTGCTCTAATGAAAAAATATAGTCTGGCATCTGTGAGAAAGTTACCACTTTGACTGAAATGCCATTTTTTCCTTTGTAATTATAGTTATTCATATATTATGATGTTTACGGACATCATCAAGCATTTGCCTGTAAGATTGTCCTGTTGAACTTTTATTGTTTATTTTCTCCCATTCACCTGTTACATGTCGCCAAAAATCGTCGGATGAACACCCGTCGTCCAGATCATCCCAATCGACGATCTTATCAACTAGCATATCGCAATGCAAATGAGACTTCCAGGTAAAGGCTGAATCACCTACATTAAATGATCGATTGTATTGTTTCCCAATATCTATAGGCATACCGCAGAAGTCACACCTATGCAACTTCTTTGCGGTTACTATTTTTGAGCTTAGCATCTGGTTCATACCTTATCTGTTAAATAAGCAATCATTATTAACTTGACATCTGTTCTATCAGGGGCCTCATACTCTATGTATAATTGATCCTTAGATTTATTCTGCATCTGTAATAAGGTATAATGTATAAGTATTCTTGTTGCAGTTTCACTGTTTACAGCTCCCTTTTTGAGCTGCTTAATTAGGAACCGGATCCATATCTTTCTAAATAGCTTTTTCATTTGATGGTTATTTGACTAATTAAGACGCGCTGGTAGTAACTGCTAGATCATCAAAATTTCTTATATATACTTCTATATCAAGTATGTCGCTTTCTTTAACGCTTGTCGAGTAGTGTGTTGTAGTTGTGAATATATCAGCAGACGGATATTTTGATTTTAATAGCTTGTCTAATAATTCGATATTTTTTTCAGTCATTTTTACACGTGTATCTCTACGTCCATTACCGCTAGTCAAATCGAAACCGTAATCCTGAAGAAGTTTAAATTTATCTTCTTCAGTAAGATCTTTATCCTCACTATAATAAGCGTCTGTAATCATTCCGCTAAATTTTATTTTCACACCATATGGGCCAAATTCAAGTTCAGATGTATGTCCAAATCCTTCAATATTCCACCAACGTTTTATTCCTTCAGATATATTTTTTAGACTTTCTCGCACATCCTCCATGGAAACTTTTTCACCTAATTGCTCTCTTAGTTGACGATTTTCCATATTTAAGCTACGAATTTGCGCATACCGCTCTTCTTTTTCTTTTTGAAGTACACTTTCATATTCAAACACGTCAAGAATATCTTTTGCATGGATTTCAAGTAATGAAGAATAAGCTTGTTTCATTCCAGCTGTCAGAGATTTTTCTTGAATATCATTTTTAATGGCTCTCAATACAAAAACTAAGTCGTTCCATGATTTATCAAATTTGTCTGAGTTTTTTTTGTCTAAAACAATGATTGTTGGATCATCATTAGTATTGAATTTTAATTCACGTTCTTTCATACTTTACTTTATTTATCCCCAACTATTTCAGGGTCGTTTATTTTGCTTTGTTTAATCTTCATTGCAAGGTTTGGATTACCTTCATACAGCTTTACCCAAGCTTCTACAGTATTGGAGCTCAAGCCAAGTATCTCTGCAGTCTTGTACTTAGGTATTCCTAATCCAATGACCATTTCGATAGCCTGAACTTTCAATGAGTTTGGGTGGCTGTATTGGTTTTTCATAATCCTAACTTTAGTTGTGGCCTCGGTTGATTTAGTTCGGGATTGTCGCTTATTTCGAGATCTATTTCTTCAAGCCAATACTTAACACCTTCTTCATTGGCATTATTTTGCCATACTTCGACGTATTTATTAAAAGCTCTTTTACCTTTATCTGTAAGGAAATATCCAGATGTAGGAGGCAAGCGATCAGTTACGCTTACCTCTGTGTATAGTTTATTTTCCATTTGTTTACTATATTTATCCATTGAATGGATATTGAATTTTATATATTTTTAATTGTTGTCGGCCTTTTCGGATTAGGATTATCAATCAATGATTTAAAAAATCCTAAAAAGAAAGCAGAGCATGTTGCCTACAGAACTAACTATTTCATCCTCTTCTTTTGGAGCTCGATCTGTATATTAATTGCACTAGCTTACTTTATGAAATCATATCTTATTTAATTTTATTTTATCTTTCATGATGACCGATGACCATGTATCCGGATTAGTAATTGCAACTTTTTGTATAGTAGTTGGCTACATTATGAAAAGAATGGGTGAACCATCCTATTGGTATACTAGGCCTATTGCTCTAGGTATCTTTGTTATTTTATTGATCATCTTTGATGCCTTTGTCGGATTTAGATAATTCATCTTGTAACTCGCTTTCTAAAATCAGTTCGATATCTGTAGGAAACATAAAACCTGTTTTGAAGCCCATGTTAACCATTTCTGCAATTTTATCGAAGTCAGCAACATCAAGCTCATCATAAAGAGTATCGTCTTCCATTGCAAACTCCTCTTGACTGCTTATGTAATCAGTGAGCAATTGCTGGATCGTATCAGCACTTATGCTGAATGTTATTGTTGTTTTGGACATCAAAACAACCTTTTTGCGTCGGTTGTATTCTTCAACGCCATTTTCAACAAGATGCTCGAGCTTTCCAACTTCTTCTTCCTGATCAACATTATAGTGGGTGTAGCCTTGTTCTAAGGCTTTTTGTATTGTTAGCTTATCCATTTGATACATCACTTTCTAAAATTGCTACTGTATTCTCTGAATCACATAAAATTCCAACTGTAATGATTTCCACTTCATGAATAGTGAATAAAAATCTGCAACCTGGACGGTCTTCTTGATGTATTAAGGTGAAATATTCAGCCCCTAATAGCTCAGCTGTTTGAATGATTTCTGACACTCTAAAGCAATTGAATTTTCCCGTGCCTATAACTATGCACTTATTGTGATCGGGCTCTTGCTTAACTTCTTTCACTGATCTATCAATTATAAAGCCTTCACCATCACATAAGGGACAATCAATATATTTGTAATGGGTTGATTCTTTACCATTATATTCATATTCAACCTGACCATCACCGTCACATTCTGAACAAGTTTTTTCGGCAGGTATGTCAACTAATGGGATTTTGTTATAGCATTCCTTTAGTTTGGCAATTGAATATCGAATTGAACAATTTGGTATTGGTATAATGCCTTCAAATTTATTGCTCATGTCTTCGTATGCGCTAGAAAGAGGAAGAAGTACAACAGAATATGCATTAGTAGCACCAGTTTTTCCATTAACAGTAAAGAGCTTGTGCATCCAGTCTGTTAATGAGTCCTTGTCCGCAAGGAATAATTGAAGGATCTTGTTTGCGTTATCCATTATTAACTTCCTTTCTCACTTTAAGCATAGCCTTAGCTATTATATAAGATTCTTTGGCTATTTCGATAGCTTCCTTTTCAGCATTGGTAGCACCATTACATCTAAAATGTACCTGAGATGCTAATATTCCTTGCATGGCTTGACTAGCAATATTGTCTATGACAATTTGTTCAATAGAATCATCTAGTCTCATATCACGATTAAGAACATCCGCAAGGTTAGGAAGCAAACCTTCTGATGCTTCACGTAGCTTTTCATCTGTTAAATTTTCGTCGCTTAACAGTTGGTTTAACTGGTTTACAAGTTTTTTATTCATAATAAGTGGGTTTAATAATCGTAACGTGACCAACATGTTTCTACACTATTTTCATCAATTTCAATAGGACATTGAGAAGCATATAAATTGAATATTAGGTTATCAAAATGTCCATGTATAGGCGAAGATCTTAAATCACCTCGTTGAGGTTTCCACCCCTTAATTTCGAATAACCACATAAGACTATCATCTTTATTGATGTAAAGTTGGTATTCGCAAGAATGACGTTGCTTAGATTCTTCTTTGTCAAATCCAATATAAATGGAACTATAGTCACCATATTCAACATGAAATGAAATGTCAATTTCGTCACTATCTGAACTTTCCCACTCATACTCTTTATACTTAGCAATGATTTCGGATAGCTTATAAGTGCGTTTTTCAAAAGGTGCTATGACCTGACTTAAAACGTCTTCAATTGGCTTACTAATGTGTTCCAAAGTAGCTTCTTTAAGCTTTTGATTTACAATATCCACAACAATTTGCTGATAGCCTAGAGTGCTAATTTTTGATAAATCGATTTGCAAAGAATTATTAATTACTTCTTTAACCTGCTTTCCAAAGTCTGAATAACTTTTTAGAGAATCTTCTAAAATATCCTCTATGGTTTTTTCTATTCTCTTGGAAATTATTTCTTCGATCTTACCTGAGGAAACAACATTATTCAATGCTGATTGTACTTGATCATGTATATTCATAAAATTTATTTATTGCATTTCACTTATTATGAAACTTGGTTTGTTGTTTCATAATAAATGAAATAAGTTTTTAAATTACTTTAAATTGATTTCGTGAAGTTCGGGGGCTATGTCAAAGACATTTTCCGAAACTTTGATAGGATCGCAGTTTTCAAGTGCTTTCATCCGATTTGGTTCAGGTGGTGTGATATCTATCCAGGTGTCATAATACCATCCGATTAATTCTTCTACCTCTTTATAGGATGAAAGTTCTTGTTCTTTGATTACGCCTGAGGAATCAAGCCACATGTATTTTTTGTCGTGATCAATAGGTAATTGATCAGTGACTAAAACAGGACAAAAGGGTAAAGGTTCGACTTTACCATTGCCCAAAATTGGGTTTTGGTTTAATGTTTTTTCCATTACGTGTTAAAATAAAGTGTGTGTATTACTTTTAGTACTTCAAAGGTATATAATCATTATTATATAAACAAATAATATTATATATATTTTATTTCTTTTGGATATATTCAACTGCAGCATCAATCATGATTCTATAATCAGAGTACAGTTTGTAAAAGTGTTTTGCGCTTCTAATGTAAGTACCATATTTTTGAGATGGGATCTTTAATTTTTTAATCGTCTCAATCCTTTTTGATCGTCCAATTAGTTCATCAACTGAATTGTGGTAATAAAAAGGACATGATAAGCAGTAGAAAATAAATGCAATATCTCTTTTAGTTTCTACAGATTGTCGCGTTAAACCTGAAAGTATTAATGCTTTATTAGTCTCTTTAAGATAATAATCAATAACGTCCTGTAAATTGTATTCAATTTTTTTCTTTTCTGATAGGTCATTGAATACTCGATCTATATGCATATGCAGGTCTCCTGATATAGCTTTTAGAATTTTAAGTTTCATTTTTTCTACTTCCATGCGAATATATCTTTTATATCGAAAAGTTATATGCCAGTCATGAACTTAATGACAATTGCCATAAATTCATCTATAGTCCGGCATACAACTACTTTATGTTTAAGTTTTCGCAAAACACAATGCACAGCATCTTGTTTATCGCTTGTTTGGCTACTTTTATGGGTTGTTTTAAGCTCAATGAATAAAATATCATTCATTTTGATTACTTGAAGATCTGGAAACCCAGCCTTCAAACCCATTTTCTTAAGTCTTCCTCCTGTCTTAGCATTACGTCTCCCTTCATTTGGAATGGAAACAATAAGGCCTAAACCTCTGTTTTGATATCTGAGAGTATACCAATCAACGCACGATTTCTGAAAGTCACTTTCCGCTCCCAAATTATAGTCTATTTCTGGAAAAATTATTTTCTTTAGCAAACTCAGGATGTGCCTCAATGTAACAATGACAATTATGACAAAGGCCAATGAAGTTGTTTTCGTCAGTCAATCGATCTCCGATCCTCCCTTCTAGGTGGTGGATTTCAGTTGTTAAATAAGTACATCCTTTTAGTTTTGCAGCACATCTTGTGTTTTGCTCTATAAAGATACGTCTTTTTTTGAGATACAAAATATTCTGCTGTGCTCTTTTTTTTGTCTGTCTAGGAATTTTGTAAATTTTAACTTTTTTGGTTTCAATTCCTTTAGCCTCTTTTTCTGCTTTCTTGACCTCTGATCTATGTTTCCAGTAGCAGTTTTGGCACCGACCGCTAGTTAATGGTCTGTTTTTTTCGCAGTCGGCACACTGTCCCGTTTTAACTTTGATCATACAGTCTAATTCAGTGAATAGATAGGAGAGTCCCGTATTCCTGTTTCTTGACCTTGTGCCTCAATCATAGACGCGGATTCAAGTTTTAGAAAAATCAATAATCGATCTGCTAAAGCTTCCTTTTGCTCCTGGTCCAGTTTCAGAAAACCTGTTTTGGTTGTGATGATGTTGGGTAATCTTTTGATTAAACGCTCTTTGATTGTTGAATGTGTTGTTGACATAATGATTAGTATTTAGAGTTAATGATGTTGTTAATTTTTCTTTCGATGAATGTGTCAAGCGTGTAGATCTTGCTACCAAATTCCAAAACACGAATAACGGAAACTTGCTTTCCATATTTTCGATAGAGGTTATCGAACTGCTTAATGCACCTTTTATAAAACAATTCTGCTTCTGTTTGTGTCCTTGGTTGAATAGCACTCTCGTATGTAAATTTTTTACCGCCTATAGCATTTTTCATTGCTTCGATAACGCTCGGATGATATCCACTGCCTATTGGTTGATTTTTTACTACTTCTTTGTGTTCCTCGATCTTGGTTTTTTCGACCTCGTTCATTCTGTCTTGATTGTATTCTTCTAAGCATTCGAGTAGGTATTGACCGTCAACACGATCATAATTTTTACCATACCTGCCCATCTTCATTTTATCAAAGAAAACCTTTAGATCTGCTAAGTTTAAGTGTGGAAAATATTGTAAAATCATTTCCGTTGTTTGGATAATTTGATGAGTATTCATTGTTTTACCAACATTGATGAATAACACAAAATCGCTAATAAACTCATTAATCACCTCGTTAGCTACTTCAGGATCAGTTTTTCTAATTTTCGCTATTGATGGCTGATTGCTCTGGATTGCCTGTGATATGCTTCTGTAATCTTGAGGCAAGAGACTTTTGATTATCGACACGGAACTGTTCGACTTCATCAACCCGTTGTTGTCTTCCTTGACTTGCTGTAATTCCTGTTTGTTTTCCATTGTTTTCTAAATTTTTAACCCATGAGAATTTGAAACCTTGCCACGACTGCTCTGCGCAAATTCGAACAGCATCTTTAATTTCAAAATTATTCTTTGCACACTCATTGAAAATTGACTCAAGAACGGTGAGCGTAAATGGTGCTCTTTTTGCCGTTCTAACTTTTATCCAGTCATCAGCATGTTGTGAATCTACGCCGACATTAATCAATGCTTGCCGAAACTCAGGCTTTCCGAATTTTTCTTTTTCCGCGGAACTTTTTTCTTTTTCTTCTTTATCAGTTTGTTTAGGTTCTGATGTAGGTTTTTCCATTTCATTTTTTTGCGCATCAGCGCCAAAAGAAAATAAAGATTCTTCCTTTCTTCCTTTCTTTACATTCTTATTATTCTTTACATTCTTGTTTGTGGTTACTTGTTGGTTATCCGTTGGTTGTTTGTTGGTTATCCGTTGGTTACCCGTTGGTTGTTCTGTTGGTTGATCGTTTTCAATATCTTGATACAAATCATAGTTTACAATAGAAACAACGCTGTTTTTGTTGGTTGTTTTGATGGTTATTTCGTTGGTTGATTTTAGCTTATTTAATGATGTCCTAATCTGTTGCTCTGTCAACCCTAATTCAGCCGATAAAACGATCCTTCCAGTCACTAATTCACCTCTTTTTATAAGCATACCTTTGTACGCTCTTTCTTTGTGATTAGCCTTTAATAAGAGGTGGATAAACAATACTTTCGTATTGATATCATCGTACCATTCCCAATCTAATAAGCTTCTATACAGCTTTACCCAACCTAATGCATTTGACATTATTTCCTCGCTTTCTTGCCTTCAATGGTGAAATAGGTGATTATAGTAGCTGCTAAGCCATGAATGAAGAACATAGCGCTATCTAAATATTCACCTTCTTTAAGCATTGCTAATGCTGCATTTCCAAAAAAATACAGAATAGCAACGCTCATTATTGATTTAAGTATTCTTTTAAGCATTAAATGACACCCTTTCCGCTCAAAATATTTAAAAACTGTTCTCGTATGTAATGATAAGGTTGACCCGTCATTTCAGCTATAGCATGGCAAATAGCTTTCCTTTTGGTGTTACTTAGCTTAGACATCTGCCTTTTGCTCGCTTCTTCTTCCAAGTGCAATATGTACCGCTTTTGGTTATCTATTGAAATACATAATTTGGAAATTTCCTTGTTAAGATCTGCAATTTCAAGACTTTTGTTAGTGTCAATCTGCAAGTAGTTATCAAACTCTTTGGATACGGCTATTTCTACAAGCGTATAGGCGTGTTTAAAACCTTTTGTATATTCAGTGCTGTTTTGATCTTTTACCTCGCTTAGAAAGGCGTATTTAACCCTGTTTAGGATTGTGTGTAGTTTTTGTTTTATGTTCATGAAGGATTAAATTTTATTTTCTAAAGTGTTAATGTCAATAGCCAAGCCTTGTTCAATAAGGCCATCGATATCAGCATGTAATTTATACAGCTCTTTAAAGAACTTTAAAGTGTCAAAACAATACCCTCTAGTGAACCCAATAGTTTTTGATTTGATGGAATAGGATATATGATGATCTTTTGGAATAATGATACTCATTCCTTTATCTACATCATATAGCCATACAGTCCCAGACCTTGGTTTTAAATAGACATCAAGATTTAATTGACCCATTACTTCTAGTGACCTTTCAGGGAAACATGATATAAAAATTTTAAGCCATTCATCTTTTGTTAGGTCAGACATAGGTCTAAGGATTGGTTTTAGTGAGAAGTTACCACGTTGCCAATCGACAATAACTATAGGTGTTAATTCTGATATAGTTATCTTATTAAAGTGATTAACGTGCTTAATTCTAGTTTTCAACCCGTAAGGCAAATACCCTGCGAAATGTTCTAATTTTAGTTTATCCATTTGATACCTCTCTTTCGTGAATGTTTCCGATTACCAGTGAAGATGACAAACAGCTCATTTCAAATACATTTTCATCTATTAGGGATGTTTCATTGTCGTAAACTTCCTGACTTCCTTCACCTATATGCATATTGAAACCATATAAATCGATTTGAAATCTAGCCTCTTTCTTGTCATAGACTACAATTAATTCGTCCCCAACCTCGTCACTATCAATCTTGTCGCCTTCGTAAATTTCAACATCGTTTTTGTCTTTTAGTCCCGTGAATTGACCAACTGTGTCGGGGATGACATCGCACACTGAAATACTGTCATTGCAACTTATAGCCATTCCAACAATAGCAGTAATTAAGTCACCATAAACAAACTTTCCTGTTTCAATATCAATTCCTCTGAACTTTATATCTCTAGGCATCTTGCACCTCGCTTTCATGAATATTGCCTATAACCTCAATAGTGTGACCAACATAATTGGATAGGTACAAAGGGGCGTCATCTTTATCTGACACATTGATAGTGGAAAAGCAGGCGTGATAAAAAATGACTTTTTCAGTAAATTCCGAGTGTGATCCTGCAAAACTTATTACTCTTTTTAATAAGTCACCTTCATAGACTTCATTAAGGTTTTTATCAAATAATCCCGTGAATTGACCTAGTGTTGACTCAATTACGATTGAAGTATCAACACCGTCTAATGTGGTTATGTAGCAAGTACCTAGAAAATCTTTGCTGAAATAACCATAATGCCAAAAACCGTTGGCATCTTGTCCCCTGAATTTTACTACTCTAGTCATATCTAAATATTTATTGATGATTTAATTTTAAGCAGTTAACATTCTAGCCATAGCGCTAACTATGTCATTATATTGCTTTTCGATTATTTGATGAATTTGAACCGTATAAGAAGAATTAGCTGTTTTTTGAAATGCCTTTTCTTTAGTGACAAATTCGTGTGTTAAACCTTCGCAAATAAGCTTTCCAGCTATGCGATCAATTAATGATACTTTGTTCATGTGTGTGTTACTTTTGCATAAAAGCCCTAATACGAATCTGTAGTAGCATTACATCTTCGAAAAGGGCTTTAAATATTGTATAGAATAAGTTGTTTGGCAATGCTACTGCCTATTTGTATCGTTAGATCACTTACAACACTGCAAATATAATATTATATGTTTATATATCAAATATAATTTATTGATATATTTTGAAATAAAAAAACATTACCTAAAGCCTCGAGGTTTCTTTATTTCTATTTTATTATAATTGACAATGTCCGACTTTTTAAAATATACCTTTGTTCCTATTTTTTGAAATGGGATAGTCATATCTCTTTTCCATCGGTGCAGGGTATTCGCTTTTACTTTCAGGAATGTACATGCTTCTTGAAAATTCATCAATTCATCATCTCCATCAGGAAGGGTAGGGGCTGACTCATATTTTGCTTTGAGATCAGACATTTCTTTTTCGATCCGTTCAAGCTTTTCAAGCATCACACCTATCATTGCAGGCATCCCCTCTAGGGTATAGTTACTCACTTTTCACCTCCTTTTCTTTTTTAACAGGTTGCTTAGGTTCATTTTTAACAAACACACCATTCACCATTTTACCGGTCCGCTTTGAAATTACTTCATAAGCAGATTGTGTACATTCCTCTAAGGTCAGTCCATTCTCCTTAGCCACTCTCTCAAGCATTTCTTGTGCGCGAATGATATCTACAGAAACTTCCTTATTTCGGCATATATTTTGGAAGATCTCAACAATCCAGTTGATTGTCATAAAGATTCTGGACTTACTTAATGCTTCATCACTTTTCATTAACAAAGCAAGTTGATTAAGAATGATCAAAGTAATATTGGTATCTCCAATAGAGTCCTTAATCTCAGCATCATTCTTTTGAACCAAAGCGGTCACAAGCTCTGTAACCTCCTCAAATGTTTTTGTTAATTGGTTTAAAGGAGTAGAGTTATTCATTATTCCTTTATCTTCTGCCCATTGTAGGACCTTATTATTTAAATCTTGCATGTTACTTTATTTTATGGTTAAAATTAGAATGGCAAATCATCATCATCCGATCCCGACAAATCAACTGGTGCAGGCAAATTATTATAATCCGGCTGCACATTGTTTTGAGCCTGTGTTGACAAAGGGCTAACCCTCCATGCATTTAACGAATTGAAATAGGTGGTTTCCCCTTCTTTATTAGTCCAGGGACGGCCACGTAAGTTGAAATCAACACTTACTTCTTGTCCAATTGAAAGGTTATCGAAAATTGATACCTTATCCTGCATTACTTGAAAGGTGATGTATTCAACAAATTGCGGATTTTCAGCATAAGCCAAAACCATTTCTCTTTTTTTGAAGCTTTCAGTTACTTGTTGAGTTGCTCCGATCTCGTGTACTTTTCCTCTTACTTCCATAATATTATGTTTCTTGATATCTTGTTTGTCCCAATTCGTGTTTGATGAAAGAAAGGATAGTTCTAAGACTATCGATAGAGTGGCTTATGTTAGCCACATATCTTTCAATTAGGTTTAATTGGAAAACCTCGTCGTTTGCCAGCTCTAAAAAGATTGACTTTCTATCTGTGGCAGAATATGAATTATAAAGACCACTGACTAAAAGAGTAGCTATCTTTTTGTTGTGCAACTTTTTTGCTACTGCTAAGCAATAAGATGCTGTACTTTGTAATGATGCAAGTTCCTGGAGCTTACCAAGAACCTCATCGGGATTTTCTCGATCGATAGTCTCGCCAATAGCTTCACCGATCTGAGTGATCAAAATCTCCTGTTTGGCCATTTCCTTGTTGTGGTCTTCCATGGTGCTCTATTTGTTTAATAATCATTGACAATTGCCTTGCATTTACAAGAAGGGTAACTTTATCAGTTTCACCCTTAACAAGGTTTTCAGTAGCGCATTTCTCGATCTTTTCGATCAATTTATTAGCATTGCTTAGTAAGCAATCTAATGACGTGTTTATATCTTGCATAGCCTGTAATAAATTTCACGGGTTAATTCAACGTCGTAAAGTGCATCGTGAAGCCTTGAAGGATTTACTTCAATTTTCAACTTTTCAGCTACTGTAGACAATTTAAAGTTGATCATATCAGATCTAAGGTCTTTAAATTCGTGAGTTGCCAAAGCGCTAACATCAATACTATTGCCCCAAAACCATGAAAAGAAATAATCATCGCCACATTGTTTAAACCAAGCATTTGTAAATGGATCGTCAAAACCTAAATTTCTAAATCCACAAAGGAACATCTTATCCTTTTTATCAAACTTATTGACATACTTTGAAAGGATTTTGATTAATTCTTTATACCCTTCTTCCATTGAAAGTGTGTAGCTATCTAGGTCTTCACGAGTTATACTTGCTATTTTTAAAGCGTCGTCATCAATTAAAGCCTTTGGATTTGGTCGCATTTTGAAATTAAATGTTTCCATTATTACGCCGTCAATCTCAATTATACCTGATATTTGATGAATACCATGTTTCCAAAACATGGTGCCCGTCGTTTCTAAATCGTAAAAAAATATTTTAGCCATTTTGATTACCAGTTGTGAAGTTAAAATTTGGACATTCATATTTATTTGCTACATATCGAATGTTGCGTGTGGTTGATGACTCTAATGTTCTTCTAAACATTCGGTATGGTGGATAATTATTTAACATATCGGGATAAGAGACAAACCAACAAAACTCAAGCCTTGAATACTGTAGAAAACCATAAGCGCCATCAGAATCGACTACTATATCATTTTCAAATAAATCTTTCCATTCACTATTTCGATTGATGGACTTAGGATCAATGTCTTCCTTTTTAAGGGTATCAATGTTTAATATAACATTTTCATCTATTAGAATGCCGAATACCCAAGTTCCTAGAGATTTCGAATACCCTTTGAATAATTTTTTCATTTTCTAAACCAAATATGGTGGAAGATCCATTTTATAAACCCCTTCTTCTGTACTGGCACGGTATTCAAAAGATTGATCAAAGTTTTTTGATTTAAGACATTGCTTAAATTCCTTAACCAATTGCTCGAAAATCGAAATACCTTTCATTACAAGATCTTCCATAAGGTGATGTACAGATACTTCGCATTCACGATCAACGGCTATGATAAAATAAGGTAATATTTCACCTACTGCAGTTTCATATACCCCCGATTGAAGGTGATAATTTTGGTAAATTATATCACGTTGAAATTTTCGAGGTTCAGCATCTGCACAAATTTTTAAGTCCAAAATAACTTCACCGATACCATCTAAGTAGGAAACGAATTTAATTCCGTCATGTTCCCATTCGATTTTGTGTTCTGTTTGGTGGATTTTGCTAAGGACTTCTGCTGCAGCTCTATTGTTAAGTACAGCATTAGCCATACGTTCACCAAGTTTAAAAGAATCAGCTGAAATAAGCTCTTTGTTAGGATATAAGCTGATCTGCTCTGCTTTCCATTCTTTATAAAGTTTGGTTGCCCGTGGGCTTGCGCCACCTATTTCTTTTACCTTTACTTCATCGGTAAAGAATAGATCTTGTACTTTTTCAGGTTCTAAGACTAAAGCATGTACCAATTTACCTAAAAGCATTGCATCTGTGGTCTCAAATGCTTTCATTTTATAATTAATAAAAGCATTAGGGCTTCTTCTAAATTTTGACAAAGCAGAATAGCTTAATTTAGCCTCACCTTTGTTGAATTTTTTGATCAAATCCTTAATAAAGATCTTTCTTTTATCAGCCTCGGATAATACCTTATCCGAGGTGTTAATTTCTTGTGTTAATACCATTTTTAAGCTGTTTGTTGGGTTGTGTTACTTTTTTTTAGCGCTTCTTTAACTTTAGTGAATTTTGCTACAAATTCTTTGTTAGTGTGAAGTAGGTTCACTGAGTTGAAAATTTGCGTCAATTCTTGTAAAGTGTTTACGAACTCTATTCTTTTTTCAGTGATTATTTTCAGAAAATCAACATTTTCGTGCAGTTTTACATTGTTGTTCCAAATTGTATTTAAGGATTCAACATCTTTTACCGAATTGATCACTTTAGGCAATCCAGGTGCTAAACCTATTGGCGTTGGTTCTTCTTGAGGCTCGTTCGCGTCAGGGACTTCGCCGTATTTACCGCTGTGTCCCATATAAACATCGCCAGCTACACCGATCATTTTTGCAGCCACTGATATAGCATCAGTATAAGCCATTTTCTGCGCCTCGTCGGAAACGTAAACACCTTTAGCTTCTATGGTAGAAAACATTGATCCGCCAAATCCTGGAATCGGATCTGACCATTTATTTCCATGCTTAAAAACCAACTCTAAAGAACAGTTGCAAACAATTTCATCACCTTTGGAATCGTGAGTAAATGTAACATTTTGAACTTTCCAGCCTATACCACATGGACCGAACTGCTCTGTAAGAGCCATTATTCGCCACTGAGGTTTTATATCACTCATGCCTTTTAATCGTCCACCAGTTATTTTTTTTAGGTATTCTTCAGGAACTGATTTAAGAGCATTATATATGTCTAAGTTTGTGTTTTGAGCATTATCTTCGGACTTTTTCATGATATGGTTATTTGTAAGGTTGAATGATAAATAATAATAATACAGCAGATACAATTGCAAAAATTGCAGTGATCTGTAAAAGGAAGTAAAAACCGTCTTTGATCAACGATTTTTCCTCGTCAGTTAACCTAGCTTCTAGGCTTCTAAAATAATGTGTTAATGGTTTCATGTGTGTGTTACTTTTAATGTGTAGAAATATATCTAGTATGCCTTTTTGATATATTCGGATTCAATTTTTTTTTCATCGTGATGATCGAACCAATCTTCGTAAATGGTTTCAACCCCATCAATAACCTTTATAAAAATCACCTCTGTTCCGTGAGGTAGCTTTTTAAATATCATAGCGTCATACATATAGTGGTACGTATTGCATAATAAGCTCATTAGCTACCTCTAGGGCGTTTTCTTCGGCTACTTTGCAGTCGAAATTAGGATCATTTGGATGGACTTTAATCTCTCTGAATTGTGGATATTCATATCCTGAAACACGTTCTTGGCTTTGATGAACATATTCAACATTGATACTAATGATTTCTTCTTCATTAAAAAAGCCATCATTATACTTAGATACTTCTACATAATAAACTGTAATACTTTCACTAGAAGACTCTTTGTCGACGAGGACAAACTTTTCGTTGATAATTGTTAAATCTTTCATAACTTTACGATGTGTTAAAAAATGCATGCCCTTTCGGGTGTGTGTTACTTTTGCAGAGCCCTACAATCGTGGGGCTTTGTTTTGATATTCAAAGATACAATTAAATACAATTAGATACAACTTAGATTGTAAAATATTTTATTATTTTTTTCTGCGTGTCTTGTCTACGACAATCGCCAGACGTTAATTGTACCATTTATTACTTTCGTACGAAATTTTATTCCTTTATTTTCCTTTTGTATTTTTCTGATCTCACCCCTTATATATGCTTTCTTTGAAGCTATGTCCTGCAAACACTGTACTTTAACCTTAAGTGATAGTAAAGCCTCCTTACAAGATGGTTGTATTTGTTTGTCTATAATTTTCATATATTGTATATTGGTATTATATTTGTTATATGCGGATTGTCATATATTATATGTAAAAATACAATTAAATACATTTAAAAACAATAGTATTTGTCTGATGTTAGAAAATTTACGAACAGCAATTAGGGAGAAGTTTATAGAACAAAAGATTGCGGCTGAGGCTTTAGGAATGAACCCTGGAAATCTTAGTAAACTCACATCTACAGATCCAGATAAAGTTGATAAGATTCGTCCATCAACTATTGCAAAGATTGAAAGTGTTTTTCCTGAATATAATATTAATTGGATCCTTGGAAAATCTGGACAAAAGTACAGTAGCCATTTTCCAGAATTCACAAATAATCGATCTGATGTTGTGAGTAATGGTAATGTGTTAGGTGATATTGCTGACGATGAAATGTCGATGTTTGATGAGGAGGGTAATACAAAATTCTATGAGATATCTCCTGGTGTTTACCGGATGAAAGTACCGTTGATTAATGAAACTGCTAAGGCAGGACTATTAACAGGATTTGCGGACGCTGAGTATATCGATGATCAGGAGTATATTGTTACTACAGTTTATCGATATCATAAAGGAAGATATAAAGCTTTTCGTGTAATAGGGGATAGTATGGATGTTGATAGGAGGATTACTTTTGTACATGGAGACGTTATTGTAGCACGTGAAATTAAAAAGGATTTTTGGAAATCTAGATTTCATACCCATAAGTACCCGTTCTATGTATTTGTAACAAAAAGAGACGGAATTATTTTCAAGGAGCTGATCGATCACGATCTAGAAAACTCCGAAGTAACAGTTCATTCTTTGAATGAGGATAAAAATTCGTACCCAGATTTTAAAATAAACCTTGAAGATGTAGCTTACATTTTTAATGTTGTAAAAAGAGAAGTAGAGATATGAGTATAACAAATGTGAAAGACAATATAAATATATCCAGCATTGTGATCGATCACCTGAAGAACAAATCAGTATTTTCAGGCGAAGGCAATGAAATAAGCTTTATTACCGGAACAGATAAAAGAACATCCATTACAAAGTTGATCATAGTAAATACTTTGTATGCTATGGAGGATAACGATACAGACGAAATCTACGGCACTCTAAATGTAAACATTCAAGATACTGATACAATTTGGATTGAATACATAGGGGAGTTGATCCAATTATTTTTAGATGAATCGGTAATTGGAAATTATAAATTAGAATATACTACAGAACACCTTTTTAAGGTTTCCAAAGATTTATTTTTTAAAAATCTTAAATTCAAATTTTGTACAATATGATCGAAGAAAGTAAAGGCGGTGAATTTAGAGCGGAAGCTGCAAGATTTATCAAGTTTAGACAAAAATTACAAATATCTCAAGTTGAAATAGCAAAAACGTTAGAAACGAAGCAACCTAATATTAGTAAGATTGAAAAAGGAGATAGGCCCCTTTCTTTTGCTATGCTCCGAATCCTCAGAACAAAGTATAAATTAAATATCAATTGGTACATCACTGGACAGGGAACAATGCTTAACGATCCTGAAGATAAATCGACTTTGATGGCAGATATCAGCACTATCAAAAAGGATTACGAAGATCTTTCAAAGCTTTATGACAATCTCCGTATTACTATGCAAAAATTGGTTAGAGATTTTTATTCTAAAGACTAAAGGCTAGATTTAAATATCTAGCCTTTTCATTTGCTCAGCTAGAAGAACAGCTTTTTCTTCATTAGTAGCTTTGATATATCTTAAAAACGACGCTTCTTTCTGATGGCCAGTAGCTGACATAATTAATAGAGCCGGCACACCAAGCTTAAACATATTGGTTGCATAGGACCTTCTCCCGGTATGACTAGTGACTTTCTCACTTAGCATGATCGGATCCTTATTTTCATTTAAATCATAAACGTAATCAATACCTACATTTTTGTGTGCTATTAGCTCCTTTACTTTTTTGTTAAAATAACCGTTACCCATGGGTTTAGGCATATTGCTATTATACTTTTCAAGAATCGGCAGCAGATCCTTCATTATAGGAATTGTTACTTTGCTGTTCGTTTTTTGCTGGGTTAATCTGATGAACTTACCATCAATCTCGATCTTTTCAAAGTCGTTATAATCCGAAAACCTTAAACCTGAATAACAGCCTACCAAAAACAAATCTCTTATTCTGGATAAACTGTCGGGCAATTCAGCATCTTTGATTGCTTTTATCTGCTCCATTGTCAATGCGATAGTATCAGACTCTTCATCAGGTTTTATAAACCGTTTAGACTTGTGTCCATCATGAGTGGTGACTTTATCGTATAAAGCTTCATTCATGAACGATTTGATATCCTTTATTCTGGTAGAAAAAGTATTTAGATTATTTTTTCGGATCTCAATTTCAAAATGGCGCAGTTTGCCGTAAAAGTCTAAATTGATATCCTGAAATTCTATTCTCTTTAATTTATAATGCTCTTTATAATTTTTCAAGCACAGCAATGTACTGCCCATAATTTTAAAGGTAGCAGGTGAGTACATCAAGCCTTTTCTGTTTCCATTGGTCAATGTTCTCTTACCGCTTTTTCGCTCTTCAATTACCTGTTCGATATACTCGATGAAGTCAGGTTTTGATTTGTCTTTAATTTGATCAGGAGTAAGTTTGCCTTTAAATTCGGAATCCATCTTTTCTTTTAGTGTAGCTAAATCAAAAATTTTATCTTCCACAACTAGAGATACGATGAATGATTTCATTTCACTTAAAACCGAATTGTACTGAATGCTATAAATGAAATTATTTTTTATTGGCTTTTTAGAAACAGAATCCCAATACTTGGCATTAAAATATTTTTCTTCAATTCGGTATCCCGTGTAATATTCAAATCTGCTTTCTCCACCATAGGAATAATATAACCACAGTTGACCCAATGAACTAGAGTTTTGATCATCTGAAGACGCTGAAAGTGTGTTCACTTTGCGTGGTTTTTTCCAGTAAATTTTCGGTTTTGCCATACTTGCACACGTTAATGCACACAGAATAGTGTGTGCATAAAGATACAAAGTAATACTAAAGAATATAGTAATTAATAAAAAAAGGCTCCCATTATTGGAAGCCTTCGTTTTTAAGTAACTTTTAATATCTTTTTGTGTGTAAAGATATTTTTGTCTGTGTCCCCGAAGGGAGTCGAACCCATATCAACAGAACCGGAATCTGCAATTTTATCCATTAAACTACAGGGACATGCTAGCAAAGATATACTATTTCATGAAAAATGAAAATAGCTAAATGCAATCTCTTGCCAACATCCTCATCTTTAGTCAATAAGATTTAAAGTTACATTTACTGAAATGTCTGGAGTACCGCCACCAATGCTTTGGTAGCTTGAATTGTTCCAGTCTGCTGCGGTAACCTTTGTTTTATTTAGACCGTGCATCAAGACAATTTTCATTGGAATAGCACTTGCTTTGTCTAATACTTTCCAGTTGCTTTTTAAACCTACCTGTTGATCTAAATACGTAAAGGTGATCTGCTCCTTTGTAGGGCCTACGAAGAAAAACTGATGCTCATCGGCATCGTCAGAAATTTCCTGTTGTACCTCATGTCCATCAAAATCTTTTAATTTGATATCTAAATCATAGTTGCCTTTTTTTAAGTTTAACGACTGTGGTTTTGTATCGGTAGCATCGATGATAACTTCGACTTTGGCATTTGTTGTTTTTTCTGTAAAACTTAAAGTCATGGTTTTCATTTCTTCATTATCATGTTCGTGGACAGGATCGTCTTTTTTACATGAGTTGAAAAGGAGAACTGCTGCGATCAGTACTAATTTGCTGCTGTTAATGATTTTTTTCATGATAGCTGTATTTGTTATGATTAGAATGTGTAATTAATTGTCAACTGTATATTTCGGCCTACACCATGACTGTAATAACGGAATAGATCTGTGTAAGATTTGTACGTGCTATTGAATATGTTTTCTACCAAAAGGCGAGTTTGCAATTTATTGTTGCCAATAAGAGAGCCTAAACTAATGGAACCATTGATAAGCTGATACGCCGATGGTGCGGGAGACATCTCCATACTTGCTGTTGTTAAAAACTGTTTGGCATAGATTTCTTGACCTAAGGCAAATTTCACGTCATGCATCCAGTTCGTCTTTCCCTTTGTTGTAAAAGCGATTTCATGTGTATACGATAGGGGCGGAATAAGAGGCAGATAGTTTTTGTCATCTAGGTTACGGGCGTAGATAAATGATGTGTTTGCACTGTAATCTAAATGTTCACTGATGGCATATTTTCCCTGTACGTCAATACCGGCCAATAATGCATTATTTTGACTATACTGCCAGATCGGAAATGTACCTGAAAGATTTTGTACGTATTCTTCGGTCGGTTTTACGTAAATGTAATTATTGATGTAGTTAGCATAGATGTCAATGTTTAAGAAATTTTTCTGCTCATGGATATTTAAACTGGTGATCCACTTTAATCCTTTCTCTGCTTTTAATGCCGCATCTCCTCTTTCATAGCGTGCTGTACTTTGGTGTACGTTTTGGCTGTACAGTTCTTGTGCAGATGGAGCTCTCCAGGCAAGTCCTAAGTTTGATTTAAGAGTCATATGGTTGTCGACAGTATAGGATAAACCGAGGTTGGTCGACAAGTTATGAAACTGATTGTCGCCACCATAAGCTTTACCATAAAAGTCATACCCTGCAGCATCGAAATTCTTAAAATCATAACGAGCTCCTAATTCGTAGGCCAATCGGTCTTTTTGCCATTGATATATACCGTATGCTCCGATATTAAAGGCATTGTAATTAGGAATTAATGGGGTATTAAAAGTCCCAGCAATATTATTGTTAACTTGTGTCTGCCCCTGAAGGCCTGTGATAAATTTTTGATTTAAGCCCTCAATAGTATAAGATGCATCAAGTGCATGTGTCCGTAAAACCATATCCATGCTTGGAATTGCGCTACGGCCTGCACGTCTTTTATCATATTCCTGCCGGTGGTTATTCTGGTAAGCATATTTTATGGATAAGGTTTTAGCATCGCTCAAGCGCTGGCTGTAAGCAAACTGAAATACCTCGTGTTTAACCTCTTGACGGGGAGCATCAATTTGGTATGAGAATCCGAAGAGTTCGCTGGGATACGGTCTCCCATAGGCTAGACGTTCCTGAAAAGAAGTAATATCGCCGATATGAGTAGAAGATAAAATGCCCGCTTCATTGTGATATTGTTTATAGGAAGCTTCAAAATTAGCGTCTTTGTATTGATAATTTACTGCAGCATTTAGGTTGTAAATGCGCTGCCCGGTATTGTTCAGATAATAATCGGGAGTTTTTCGATTACCACTTTTGCTGTAGTTTCCATTGAAAGACCATTTCAGTCCCGCTATGGGAGTGATGCCCTCCAGGTTTAATGCGCTTTGCATACCTCTGCCATTTGTGAAACCGTTTAGACTAACTTGCCCTCTAAGACTATCAATTTTATTCCAGGGCTTAGTGGAAAGCAGAATTGCTCCACCTAATGCTTCACCACCATAACGTAAGCTTTCTGCTCCCTTTACGACCGTTATCGCATTCGCCGCGTACACATCAATTTCTGGAGCATGGTCATTACCCCATTGCTGACTTTCGAGTTTCATACCATCATTAAGTATCGCCAAGCGATTGCCATAAAGACCGTTAATAATGGGCTTATTGATGGTAGATCCGGTCTGTAGGAGATGGACTCCGGAGATGTTTTTTAAAACTTCTGCTAGCGAACGGTTTCTATTTTCAGTTAAAGCTGTCGCATTGACCTGTTGTGCAATCTGTGTTTTGGCGGCAACCTGATAACCGTAAACCTGTGTCTCGGCGAGTCTCTTAACATCTTTTTTTAGTCTTATCAGTACGGGACGGTCATTTTTCACATAAGTAGTGTCATTTTCGTAGCCAACGAGTGAAGTCACTAATTTTATCGGGAAGTTCTGTTCAGTACTAAATTGAAATTCACCCGAAAAGTTGGAAGTTATCGCTTTCTTATGTCCTTCGTAGTGAAGGTTAGCTCCATGAATGGGACTGGTGTTTTCTAGCGCAATGATCTTTCCGCTTATTTGTCTTTTTTGTGCAAATAGGCTGTATGAAGGCCATAATGAGATGAATACGGGTGCCAATATAGAGATGACGCTGAACTGTTTTGTCATGCTTAAATTAAATTACGCCTCAAAAATACAACATTGTTGCATTAAATTAAAATAATAATGCAACAATGTTGTATATAATTTAAAAAGTCATGGTTTATACCGTTTTATAGTACAAATGGATTACCCCTTTATTTTTTTGAACCGTGGAGATTGGTCCAAATAATCAAAGTGGTACAGGTATCAACTAACGAATAAGTTAACTGTAAAAAATTAGGGTTGTGATTTTAGAGTTGTAAATATCCGATTAGGAACGGGGATGATATTGGGTAATCACGCTCTGTAGATAATCGCGGTCGATATGGGTGTAGATTTCTGTAGTTGTGATACTTTCGTGCCCCAGCATATCTTGTACGGCGCGTAAATCTGCCCCACCTTCCACAAGATGAGAAGCAAAGCTATGTCTAAAAGTGTGCGGGCTAATGTTTTTTTGAAGACCAATTTTTGTAGCCAGCTCTTTTATGACAATGAATACCATAACACGAGATAAAGCAGCTCCACGCTTATTTAGAAAGACAAAATCTTCCTGCCCCGACTTGACTTTAATGTGCGGTCGGACTTCATTGATATAAATTTTCAAGTATTTAATGGCTTGGCTCCCGATTGGAATCAGACGTTCTTTATTACCCTTTCCTTCAACTTTGATAAATTCTACGTCTAAGTAAAGATTTGATAGTTTAAGACCTACCAGCTCCGAGACTCGAAGTCCACATCCATACAACACTTCCAGAATTGTTTTGTTGCGCATACCTTCGGGAGTTGATAAGTCGATGGCATTGATAAGTTGATCGATTTCTTGGATGTTAAGCACACTAGGTATCTTTCGTGCAATTCGAGGGGCTTGAATTAATTCGACTGGATTATTTTCCCAATCGTATTCCAAGAGTAGGAAATTATAAAATGTTTTAAGTCCTGACAATAGGCGTGACTGCGTGAAGGGAGAAATACCGAATCCATTTATCCAGATCAGGAAGCGCTGTATATCCTTACTGGTTATTTGTTGCAATGTCAATTTATTTTCTTCACTGTATACTTCCAGTTTGGAAACATCATTGAGGTAAGCTTCAATAGAATTATCGGACAGACCGCGTTCAAATTTCAAAAAACGGCCGAATTCTCGTTTTAAAAGCAACCAATTATTTTCTTCCTTCATGCATAACAAAAATACAATAGATTAATTGTACTTTCGAACATTAATTTTATAAAACAACTAAATTAAAAACTTAAGGTAAATCAAAAACATGAGATTTATTAAACCAATTGCATTAACATTTTTGTTGCCAACTCTTTATTGTACAACCCCTAGTACTGCGGCAACATCACTTCGTGCTGAAGCGAGAGCAATTTTAGCACAAGACACCGTTAGTTGGAATCAAAAACTTCCTTTTGACAATGAGGTGCTTACAGGTAAACTTAAAAATGGTTTCACTTACTACATCCGTCGGAATGTAGAACCAGAAAAAAGGGTTACGATGTATTTAGCAAACAAAGTAGGTTCTATATTAGAAACAGATGACCAATTAGGCTTGGCTCACTTTTTAGAACACATGAACTTTAATGGTCTAAAACACTTTCCTAAAAACGAGTTGGTCAATTACCTACAAAAAGCTGGTGTTCGTTTTGGCTCCGATTTGAATGCTTATACCGGATTTGATGAAACGGTTTATCAGTTGCCCATTCCATCTGATGATCCTGAACTGTTGAAAAATGGTTTACAGGTGATGCGCGACTGGGCACAAGATGCATTGCTTGCTGATGATGAGATTGATAAAGAACGCGGTATTGTGATGCAGGAAATGCGTGGCGGACGTGGTGTAGGTCAACGTTTGCAGGATCAATATTTTCCAATTGTTTTAAATGGATCTCGCTATTCTAAACGTTTACCGATCGGAACAGAAAAAATTATTACAACTTTCAAACCGGAGACGATCCGGAAATTTCATCAAGACTGGTACAGACCGGACTTACAGTCTATCATCATTGTTGGTGATATCGACGTGAAAGATATGGAAGCTCGAGTTAAAGCCTTATTTTCGGATTTAAAAGCTCCTGCTAAAAAGCTGGAACGTACCAAGTATAATGTTGATTTATTGAATAAAAATCAATTTATTGCCATTACAGATCCTGAACTTCCTTATACAGTTGCTCAGATTATGATCAAAAGTAAAGAGGAAAAAACAGTGACCGTAAAAGATTATCGCAAACAGTTACTGATTTCGGCATTTAACTCGATCGTTGCCGATCGTTTTTCTGAAATCATGCAACAGGCAGATGCTCCTTTTATGCAAGCTGGAGGCAGTATATCTGGTTTCATTGCCGGATTAGATGTGTTTTCGTTGATGGTAGTTCCTAAACCAAACCAATTGGAAGTAGGATTTAAAAAGATGATGACAGAATTTGAGCGCATCCAAAAATTTGGATTTACACAGTCTGAATTGGATAGAGCCATCGTTTCAATGAATAAAGGTAATGAGACTGCTTATATAGAAAAGAGCAAGAAAAAATCGGATAGTTATGTGGGTCGTTATTTGAATAACTTCTTAAAAGATGATGCCGCATTAAGTAACGATGATAGTTATAAAATAACAAAACAGCTATTACCAACATTGACCTTGAAAGAAGTTAATGCACTGATTTCAAAATATTATACTGATCTGAACCGTGATATCATCATCATGGGGCCGGAGAAAGATAAAGCTACTTTACCTGCTGAACAAACAGTCAATAATTGGATAAAGGAAGTGGAGTCTCAGAACTTAACAGCTTATGAGGATAAGGTTTCTAAATTGCCATTATTATCGAAGGAACCTGTTAAAGGATCTGTTGTTTCCAATAAGGAATTAAAAGAGATCAATGTAAAAGAATTGACCTTAAGCAATGGTGTCAAAGTAATCTTGAAACCTACCAATTTCAAGAATGATGAAATACGTATCTCAGCTTTTAGTCCAGGTGGTTCTTCTTTATATCCAGATGCAGATTATTATTCAGCGAGTAATGCTGCGGGTCTAGTGGATGCGAGTGGTGTGGGTCAATTGAATAATGTTGAATTACAAAAGTATCTCACAGGTAAAAATATCGGGATCACACCGTATATTTCAGAAAGATATGAAGGAATCTATGGAAGTTCGGACAAAGAAGGTTTAAAAAATGCTTTTGAATTGATTTATGGCTATTTTACTGAACCTCGTCTGGATCAGGATGTTTACCAAAGTATCATCGCCCGTTCTGTAGGAAGTTTAGAAAATAGAGATAGTGATCCGTCAAATGTTTTCTCCGATAAAGTGAAAGAAACGCTTTATGGGGATAATATCCGCAGAAAAAATGCGACTGCCGATTTAGTGAAAACTATTGACAAAGATCGAGCTTTTCAAATTTATAAAGAGCGATTTGCTGATGCTTCGGACTTCACCTTTACCATCGTAGGTTCTTTTACTGAAGAAGAAATTAAACCTTATTTAGAAAATTACTTAGCGGCCTTGCCGAATCTTGGACGTAAAGAGTCTTATAAAGATTTAGGTATAGTAGAACCAGCTCAAGGAAAGCGTGTTGTTGTTCATAAAGGGAAAGAGGATAAAGCTTCTGTACAATTAGCTTATTATGGTGATTATACTTATTCGGAAAGCGAAAATATCAATATGGAAGCCTTAGAAAGTATCTTGACCATTAAATTATTAGAACGTCTTCGTGAAGCCGAAAGCGGGGTTTACAGTGTGGGCGCTTCTGCTAATTACGGCAAGTTGCCACGTCAACGCTATAGTTTTGGTATCGGCTTTGGCACGGCTCCGGATAAAGTGGATGTGCTGATAAAATCTGCTGTAGATGAAGTCTCTAAAATTAAGAAAAGTGGACCTGTAAAAGAGGATATTGATAAATTTGTTATTGAACAAAAGCGTCAATTAGAGCTACAGCTTAAAGAGAATGGATTTTGGGTTAGCTATCTATCAGGATCTTATCAAAATCAAGAGGATGTAACGGAAATCTTGAGAAAATTAGATGACCTGAGTAAAGTGTCTGTAGAAAGTGTAAAAGCTGTCGCTGATAAATATTTAAAAGAAGACCGCATGTTTGAGTTTATTTTGTTACCAGATGCAAAATAGATCTTAAAGTCTAAAAAAGAAAGCTCCTGAATACTATTCAGGAGCTTTTTTTATGTCATATGACGCTGATGATCAGCATCTATTTTATCTTTTTGAAGTTATAGAATTCTTCTAATTCTCCTTTAATTTCTTTACCTTCCATATCTAATTTCTTCATCATACCTTCACCGACTTTATATTTGCTTTCGCCATCTTTCTCCTTTAAAATAATCGAGCCGCCGTCTGGAGTCCATGTGAACGTACCAGTTTCTTTAAAAGGTCCACCTTTTTCAAGATACTGTTCAGATTTTTCAAAAGTTCCATCCATATTTAAGGTTAAGATAACATGAATGCCCGAACAGTCTGCACATGGAAGAGTTCCTTCGTAGGTTCCAGCCCAATCAACAGAGTTTTGTGTATTATGCTCATCGTGAAATGCCGTATCTTGTTTAGTAGCAACTGTACTGCTGTCTTGTGCTGTTTTTTCTTTTGTTTGTGTTGGATTTTGGCAAGATGTAAATGAAGCAGTAATTACGAATAAGCCTATGAAGATTTTTTTCATTATAATATGTTTTATTTCTAAAAACGTGATGTATTAATGTATGTACTTTTGCAATTTTTGTATTGTTTTAAGAGCTAAAACAATACTGTTCGTTTATAGTTTTTGTAATATACTTAAAAATGCAAAATATAACTATTTCTTTTCAGAGTGACCTAAATCTTTATCCGGGTTAATGTGATCTCTTATCAATTGTTTTAATTCCTTTATTTCAGGAAACCTTCCCATTTCTTTACGGTCAAATATGGGTTGCTGATCGATTGAAATGGAGTATTTACCCGCTATTTCACTCGGAATCAGTAAGACACCATGAATATCTTCTGTAAAAGTACTTAAAATTTCTTGCGCCATATAGGCCGCGCGTAACATCCAGTTACATTTCGGACAGTATTCAACTGAAATTGTAGGTTTTGATATATCCATCTTTCTATATAGCTTATATGGCGAATATAAGGGATTTATTTTTATATTCTTAAACTGTGCTATTACTATTTACTGTGCAGCAATACGGATAATTGTCGTGTTTATCAGCCAATTTTGAATGAGGTCATGGCAAGAGATCCTCCTATAGAGTTGTCGTTAAACAGCAGTAAATCATCTTGTCTATCTTTTAGTGCCAGGCTGTAGATCATGGGAAGATAATGTTCTGGTGTGGGTATAGCTAAATCAAATGCTTTTCCCTGATTCCGGAAGTCGATCAAAGCTTTGTGATTACCATCTAAAATGTAATTTTTCATTTTTTCTTTTGCTTCCTGAGCCCAGTCCCATGCAAATCCCGCCTCATTTAATTTATCCCAGGCTACCATACGCAGGTTGTGGACCATATTGCCACTGCCTATTATCAATACACCTTTGTGACGTAAGGAAGCTAATTCCTGTGCTAATTCATAATGGTAAGACGCAGGTTGCGTATAATCGATACTCATTTGAATAACCGGAACCTCAGCATCTGGGTATAAATGCTTGACAACAGACCATGCCCCGTGGTCAAGGCCCCACTTATCATCCAATAATACATCAGTTTTTGTGATGATTTTTTTTGTTTCCTGTGCAAGTTCAGGGCTTCCGGGAGCTGGATACTGTACATCAAATAATGCTTGAGGAAATCCGCCAAAATCATGAATTGTCGGAGGATTGTCCATAGCAGTAACGAATGTACCACGCGTTTCCCAGTGCGCTGAAATAACTAATATTGCTTTTGGTTTTTGAAAAGTCTTACCGATATTTCGGAATCCGTCCACAAATTCATTTTCTTCGATCGCATTCATAGGACTTCCATGTCCCAAAAATAACACGGGAAACTTCTCGGTTGCTTCAAAATTTTTAGATAAGTTGCGTAAGGAGTTTACTTTTAAAGCAGCTCCTGTTAAAGGTAATACAGCCATAGCGGTTATAAATTTTTTTCGATTCATGCTATTAACTCCTGGTGATATATTGTTGTTGACAGCTTTTTAATAGTTAAAACAAATATCGGAAGTATAACAGGAGGATAGGTATTGTTTTTTGGTAATAATGTTGTACTATTTGGAAATGATCGCTTTTATATCAGTCCTAAATTCTGTAGGCGTCTGCCCCGACTTTCGCTTAAAAACATTTGTAAAGTAGGCTTTATCACTGTATCCTAATTCAAATCCAATTTCCGAAATTGTTTTATCGGTATTCATCAACAAATTTTTAGCTTCTATCAATTTTCTGGTTTCAATAATTTCGGAAACACTTTGCTGTAATATTTGATGACAGATCATATTAAGACCACGTGCACTCATAAAGAGTTTTTCCGCATAAAAATTTACGGATTCTGGGCGATGATAATTTTCTTCTAATATGGTTAAAAAGTTTTTAAATGTTGTACTAGAGGTCGATGAGTAGGGTAGGCCTTCTGGAAACTGTTTCCGATATTCGGATTCGATCATCGTAAATAAGGTGCTTAATAATTGTCGGACGATACCCAAATCACTTTGTGTTTCGTGCATTTCGTCGGCTATCATTTGAGCTATATGAACTATCCTTTGAAAACAAGCGGATGGAGTGATCCTAAATGTAGCTTGGTCATGAAAATGATTGTACAGTTGAAAAGTCGTTTCGGCAATAAATTCACTTCTGAATCGCAATACCCAAAATAGACATTTTCCTGCTTTTAGCTTAGGTTTTACGCGATGTGTTTTTCCTTTGGTAACAAAACTTATAAATGGTGCTGCATAAGTTTCGGATTTAAAATCAATAAAATGTTCTAATTCTCCTTCAATACCAATAATTAACTCTTCGAAATCATGGTGATGAACATTATTTTCGCTTTGGGCGATGCGGTTTGCTTCAGCTACATCGACTTGATATATTTTGAAAATTTCCATCAAAACTTTTTTGATTTCTTGTTGATTTTAAAGTTATAAAAAAAATGCAAAACCTTTGTTATATATCGGTTTATTTCACTTTTGTGTATTAGGCATAGTGGTCTTCAATACCATGATAGTGAGTATGTGAAAAATCAGCTTTATAGTAAGCAAGAGATGGGCGAGGTGCTTACAGCAATTGGACCTAATAATAGGGATTGGATTTGTGTTCGTCAGTATAATGATAAAGCAGCTCTTTAAACCAATTGAATCTGGAGAAAACTGCTGTTGTTAGCAGGGTGATACCATATTATAAGCAAGTAGGAATCTTGTTCGCATATAATGGAGGTATAACAGGGGGATAAGAGGGGGTTTAGAGGGGGTTAGTAGAGGTAAACCCCTAGAAACCCCCTATAAACCCTCAGTAATCTCTATATAAATCCCATCTTAAATAATAATCAGTTCCCTGTCAGTTCCGGATCAGGTTATAATATGCCTTATTCCGGAGTATCTGTACGGAGGGGAGCTGGCTATAGTAAAACACCCCGACTTCTCTGGACCCCTTTTGTAGTATATAGTAATATAGTATAAAGTAAAGATGTCGGCCCTGCGGAAAGCATGAGGAGACATGGATCACCTTATCAGTAATAGTAATAGTAATAGTAATAGTAATAGTAATA